>Ga0209906_100047_pt1 | contig 225270 bp, 181 predicted proteins | sample FECB24metaG_FD_188303 | JGI IMG/M metagenome (GOLD analysis project Ga0209906, IMG submission 188303) | Cyanobacterial communities from the Joint Genome Institute, California, USA from Joint Genome Institute, California, USA - FECB-24 metaG... ...
CAGCCGTTGCTGAACCTGGGTGAGAGCGAGTGCAGTGAGCAGCCCGGGCCTCGTGTTTCAATCAATTGGGAGTGCAAAAGTAGTGGTTTTGTCGTCCCGTGTCAAGTGTTTGCTGAAATTTATTTTTGTCTTTCATTCTCAGCTACTTACCCGTAATGTGCTGACAAACAACGGGTTGCGTTTATTTTGTCGGCGTGTTTCCCTCATTTGGGACTGCAAAGGTAGGTGCTTTCTGCCCCCCTGTCAAGACCCCGTCCCAAAATAATTTGAGGATTCTTTGAGCTTAACTGGTAAGTGGCCGTAAGACAGCCACTTACCAGTTAAAACTTTTTTAAACTTTTTTTACCAGGTGATTTTTCTTGCCTTTAGACACCAGAATATACCGGCCCTGAAGCCATTCGAGGTCCAGCGGTGCTGCCGGGTCAGCAATTTTTGTCTTGTTAATACTTACTGCGTTTTGCGAAATAGCCCGCCGGGCTTCACCTTTTGATGCGTAGATTTCGCCACGTGTCCCCACTGACAGCAGATCGGTAATGTCTTTATTCGTCTCCAGGTCCTGCGTTGACACTTCCGTTTGTGGTACTCCTTCGAAAATGACGTCAAATTCGTCGGCTTTGATGGATCGCAATGTATCGAGGGTCGCTTTGCCAAACAGCACTTCCGACGCTTTAACGGCCAGTTCGTATCCAGCTTCGGAGTGAACCCGGGTTGTTACGTCTTTGGCGATGGCTTTTTGCAGAATGCGCAGGTGCGGAGCTTCGGCGTGTTGCCGTTCCAGTTCTTCAATTTCTTCACGGGACATCAAGGTGAACACCCGAATCAGCCGGGGGCAATCATCATCGGCAGCGTTCAGCCAGAACTGGTAAAACTGATAAGGCGATGTCATGGCAGGGTCAAGCCAAATGTTACCTCCTGCCGATTTCCCGAACTTAGTTCCGTCAGCTTTCGTAATCAGTGGCGTTGTCAGTGCGAAAGCCTGATAGTCTTCCCGGCCCTCTTTGCGCCGGATCAGTTCGGTACCAGTAGTAATGTTACCCCACTGATCCGAACCTCCCATCTGCAACTGCACCCCTTTATGTTTATAAAGCCAGTAAAAGTCGTAGCCCTGCAATAACTGGTAAGAAAACTCCATAAACGATAGCCCCGTTTCCAGACGTTTCTTTACCGAATCTTTTGCTACCATGTAATTCACCGTGATATGCTGCCCGGCTTCCCGCAAAAAATCCAGGAACGACATCTCTTTGAACCAGTCGTAATTATTGACCATTTCGGCCGCATTTTTGCCGGCATCAAAGTCGAGGAAGCGGGTTAATTGTGTTCGGATCCCTTCCTGGTTATGACGCAGCGTTTCCTCTGATAAAAAGTCACGCTCCGTTGAACGGCCCGATGGGTCGCCGATCATACCGGTAGCTCCACCGACCAGGGCATACGGTTTATGTCCTGCACGCTGCAGATGAACCAATAACATGATCGTGGCCAGGTTGCCAATATGCAGAGAAGCCGCGGTAGGGTCGAAGCCAATGTAGCCTGCCGTCATTCCCTGGGCGAGTCGTTCTTCGGTGCCGGGCGTCATGTCGTTTAGCATACCACGCCAGCGGAGTTCTTCAATAAAGTTCATTTGTAAAGAAGAAAGGAGAAAAGGAAGAAAAGGTACGTTTAGGCCTTCTATTCTTCACATCTCTCTTTTATGATTCGCAAAAATAAGGCTTTATGGTATAAGCAGGGATGAATCCCCATAGCTTAAGAATCGGTAATCCCCATCGAGTGCTTCCCTGTATACCTCGCGCCACTTTTCTCCGATCAGAGCCGCTATAAGCAAAATCAGGGTTGAGCCGGGCTGGTGAAAATTAGTGATGATGCCTTTACACAGCCTGAAGGTATAGCCGGGCGTAATATAGATACCGGTGTGGGCAACAACCGATGTCTGCCCCGATTGCTCCAGATAATGCTGAACGGCTCTGAGCGACTCCGGCACGGTCGGCTGTTCATCAGGGGGAAGCTGATAGGCGTAATGCTGATCGAGCCGAAACGGCTCTGCTTCCTGACGTAGTAGTTTCACCCCCATCCAATACAGGCTTTCGAGCGCTCGCATGGACGTAGTACCCACCGGTAAAATCTGTTCATGATGATCAAGCAGCCGGCGCAGGTTCGATAGCGTGTACACTACCTGTTCCGTATGCATGTGGTGCTGACGAACGTCGTCGGTTTTAATGGGCTGGAACGTACCGGCTCCAACATGGAGCGTCAGGTAATCGTGTTCGAAACCACGACGAGCCAATTCGTCGAATACGGCTTCCGTAAAGTGCAGACCAGCCGTTGGTGCTGCCACGGCTCCCTCCTGTCTGGAATAAACCGTCTGGTACGTATCCCGGTCGGCGTCGACTACGGCGCGTTTCAGGTAAGGGGGCAGCGGAATCTGTCCGGCCAGATGAATGACCTTTGCGAAAGATTCAGTACCGGACGGCGACCTCCAGCTCAACCGCACGGCCGACTGTTCGTAGTCCTCCCAGGTGGCCTCCAACAGGATGTCACCGGCCTCGGAAGGCAACGTAGTGTGTAGCGTTTCAGTGGGTTTCCAGCGTTTGCGATTGCCAACCATGCATTGCCACACGACACTGCCGGTATCCTGCATAGCCAGCGTAATGGGTCGATCAAGTGGCAGCGGATTCAACAAAAACAACTCAATAACAGCCCCCGTCGACCGGGTGAAAATCAGCCGCGCCGGAATGACTTTCGTATCATTAAACACCAGAAAGCTCCCATCGGGCAATTCATCAGGCAAGTTGGTAAAGCGGCTGTGCGTGATCTGCCCGCTTCGATACACCAGCAGCTTCGACTGATCCCGCTGGGCCAACGGAAAACGGGCAATTCGTTCGTCGGGCAGTTCATACTGAAACTGCTCCAACCGTAGCGTCTCAGCGCTCATCATGCGCAACAGGTTTGATGAGCAAACGAACCGGCAAAGCAATCAGCACGGCGGCCAAAATGAGGGTACTAAGCGGCAGCAGCCACGCGTAATTGATTGGCGTAGCAGTAAGATCTGACCGGTTCAGCAGCGACAGTACGAACAGAGCCAGGCCCAGAATGGTATTGATGGCCGCCATGATGGCGTAAAACCAGTTGGTGATGATCTCATTCAGTTCGGCCCGATGATCCGCCCAAAACGGTTGGTTTGGGATGGGAATCTGACTGACTGGAATACGCGTAAACAACTTGGCAACCGTATTGATGAGCGTGTTGTTGATCAGAAAAATGGCTACTGCTCCGTAGAATATGGTTTCCCGGCTCATGTACTGGACAGCCTGACCGATCTCGTTAAACCGAACCGCAACTGCGCCGGGATAAGAAACGTAGCTGGAGAAAAGTGATAGAAGTAACCCAAGAATGGAAATAACTCGCCAAACGCGAATAAAAAACGTGCCTGCCTTCATTAGAAATTAATTGCGGTTTCTGCAGATTTTTGCCGTATTCGGCGGTTTTTGGTTGCCAGAAGCAGCTAAAAACTTATTTGCCCGAAACCAGTTCGATTGATCAGGGTGCAAAGTTAGCCCTAGAATAGGCGTATTCCACTTTGTTACAAGAAAGTAAGTTGACGTAGTATGAAGATATATACCAAAACCGGCGATAAAGGGTTTACAGGGTTGATTGGTGGTCGGCGTGTGAGCAAAGCTGACCTGCGTATTGATGCCTATGGCACTGTCGATGAACTGAATGCCTGGATCGGTCTTGTACGCGACCAGCCGGTGAACAGCGAGCGGAAAGCGTTTTTGAAAGAGATTCAAGACCGGTTATTTACAATCGGTTCTGAGCTGGCAACCGATCCGGACAAAGCGCCCAAACGTGCTATGCCGGCCATTATTGACCAGGATGTTACGCAGCTTGAACAGGCAATGGATCAGATGGATACCCTGTTGCCCGAATTACGTGCGTTTGTCCTGCCGGGCGGACACGAATCCGTTTCGTACTGTCATCTGGCCCGGACGGTCTGCCGACGGGCGGAGCGGTTAGTGATTAGCCTCAACGAAGAAACACCGGTCGATGAACTGGTGCTGCAGTTCCTGAACCGACTGTCGGATTACCTGTTCGTGCTGAGCCGGCTGATGGCCCATGAACTGAGTGCAGAGGAAGTAACCTGGCACCCACGGACTTAAAAAGTTGTTTTGACAACTAAGTTAAGTCAAACTAATTTTTTAGCTTTGCCACTGGCCCTTTGGTACGGTTAACCAACGGGTCAAGCTCAATAACCACAAGCTGTTATGACGACGGATGCATTGCAAATAGAGTTGCGGAAAGCCGAACGCTCCCGTATTCAGGAAGTAGATTTTAATCACCTTCCTTTCGGCAAACACTTTTCGGATCACATGTTCGTGGCCGACTTTGTAGATGGACAGTGGCTGAATCAGCAAATTGTACCCTTTGACAATTTTACGCTCAGCCCAGCTTTGTCGGCACTGCACTACGGTCAGTCTATTTTTGAGGGCATGAAGGCGTTTAAGAACGAAGCCGGCGAAGTGCTGATGTTTCGTCCGTACGCTAACTTCGAACGTATGAACGAATCGGCCCGGCGGATGTGCATGGCTACCCTGACCGAAGAGGTCTTCATGGGCGGTCTGGAAGCTCTGCTGCGGGTGGATGCCGACTGGGTCCCGACTGCTCCCGACAGCTCGTTATACATCCGGCCGTATATGTTTGCTATGGACACCTTCCTGGGTGTGGCTCCGTCAAAAACGTACCGGTTCTGCATTTTCACCTGCCCTGTGGGTGCTTACTATTCAAACCCGCCCAAGCTGAAGGTTGAAACCGAATACATTCGGTCGGCGCCGGGTGGTGTGGGCTACGCTAAATGCGCCGGTAACTACGCCGGTTCTATGTACCCGACGCTGCTGGCCCAGCAACAGGGCTACGATCAGTTGATCTGGACCGATGCCCGTGAGCATAAGTATATCGAGGAATCGGGCACGATGAACATCATGTTTGTGATCGACGGAAAGCTCGTAACTCCGGCGGTTTCGGACTCTATCCTGAAGGGCGTAACCCGGGATTCAATCATTCAGATTGCCCGGAGCTTCGGCATCGAGGTAGAAGAGCGTAAGGTGTCGATTGAGGAGGTAATTGGCGGTATTGAGTCGGGTCGCCTGACTGAAGCGTTCGGCGCTGGTACGGCCGTGGTTGTGTCGCCCTACTCACTGATCGGGTACAACGGAAAAGACCACATGCTGCCCGAGTTCTCGCCTGAGAATTCCCTGGCAGTCAAAATTAAGAACTACCTGACCGACCTGCGTACAGGCAAGGTCGAAGATACGTTTGGCTGGGTGCATAAGGTGTAGCTCAGCAACTCCCTACGAAAGAACCGGGTCCCATTACGTTGACATTCGTCTCGGTAATGGGACCCGGTTCTTTTATAGGCTTCGGTAACTTACAGTGTCTTACCTGGCCGAAGCCGTTGTGAGTGCGTCGGCCGGGTTGATCCGGATTTTCAGCCCGTAATCCTTTCCTTTGGACACATCTCTCACCGAAATCGTTTCGGCTTTCGGGCCTGTCCAGACCATTGCACCTTCCTGCGTTACGGGTTGGCCGTACCGGGCCGTGAAGTACGTTTGCAGATCCTGCTGGTAGGCTTTAGCTGACTGCGGGGTGTTCAGGAAGATATCAGCAACGATTGCCGACACCTGCTGTCCTTTCTGATAATACAAAAAATCAGCGGATTCCAGGTTCGAAAACTCGACCGTATACCCTACGTGTTCGTTGTCGTTTTCAAACAATTCGCCTTTCTCGGTAGTCCGAACGGTGGCTATCGGATCGCCAAGATTGATACCGCGCCAGTGGCTATCGGGCGTCAGGCCCAGCGAGTCGAGCCGCCCGCTAACGATAGATGCTCCCGATTCGGTAGTACCAGTCACTGCGGCCAACGAGTCGGCTGCTTTTGAATCAGCCTGCCGGCGGTTACGGCAGGCATTGCTAAGTATGGTTAACCCCAGGAGTACTCCTACCAGAAGGTATCTGCTCATGTCAGCGCAATATCAAAAGCCAGGGTTATTTTTTCTTGGGCGTCGTGGCTGGTTTGGCCGGCGCTGAACCGCCCGCACTGGCCGGTTTCTGCGCGGTAGTCGGAGCCGGGTTGGCGGTCGGCGTAATTCCCATCTTTTTCAGGATCAGCGCCGTTACGTCGTGTTCTTTGGGCGTGTAGAGCAACGTTGGTACGGCATTAATGCCAGAGTCCAGATTGAAGATGTAGGCATACCCGTTTTCGGCAGCCACCTCATTGATGTTCTTCTGTATTTTTTGAAGAACCGGATCCACCAGTTCCCGGTACTTGTTTTGCAGAGACACTTCGGCCGTTTGCCCAAACTCCTGAATACGGGTCTGGAGGCTTTGCAGTTCCGTTTCGCGGTCTTTCCGGATAATGTCCGTCATCTGCCCCACGCCTTGCTGATAAGCGGCAAATTTATCCTGCAATTCCTTCTGCATACGCTGCAGTTCCGTTTCAGCCTGTTTTTGCTGAATGCTCAGCTGAGATGAAATCGTTTTGGACTCGGGCGTTTGAGACAGGATGTAATCGATTCGAGTATGACCCACTTTCACGGGAGTTGAGGCAGGTGCCGTACTGGCCGCAGGTGCCGTTACCTGATCCTGCGCCAGGGCTCCTGTCGTGACCATAGTTGCAATGGCCATGAACCCGATGACAAGTGTTTTTTGCATTGCGTTATTCATTCGCGTTTGTTAAAAATTAAGGCCTGATGCAGTCGAACCGACCAGGCATTTCAACTGCGAAATTAATACCTTTTTTCCATACAGAGTTCCCCAAAGCCCCCTGTCCGACAGCTCTACGGAATCAGAAAACCGGATTTAACAATTTTTATGGATTTCGTGGCAGGGTTTGCCTCCCTGAGTTTCTGGAGCGGTTGCTCACAACTCCTGCACGAGGTTGAAATAAAAGCCTTTTTGTCCCTGTCCGTTCACGACCGCGTTGAAGCGAAAGACCATGTTGTAGAAGGTCACAACGTCCAGACTCACCCCCGTCCCGACAAGCGTGCGGTTTGCCAAACGGCTTTGGTATTGCTCGGCTACGCTGCTGCCAACGTACCCCATGTCGGTAAAGGCCGTCAGGTAAGCGGCAATGGGCACGGTGTTGAATTGCCGGACAGGCAGCCAGTCGAGTTGCTTACGGGTTTTCAGGAGTTCGTAACGAAGGCTGTTACGCCAGATACCAAATCGCTGACCATCAATTACGTACAGCTCGTAGCCACGTACCATATCCAGCGAACTGCCGAGTGCCCGCAGGTTAGAATAAGGCTGCTGGCTGGCCCACGTAGCCCGACCGCGTACACCACTGGCCATATAGAATTTGCCACCAAGCCCCCAGTATCGGGTCAGGGATGCGCTCATTTCCAGTTGACGAAAATTGTCGCCCGGCAGAAGCCCATTCACTCCAACGATACCCGTCAGCAGAGTCCCCTGCAGTGGATAAGCTACGTTATCGCGCCGGTCGTAGCGATACCCGTACGTCAGCGACAGATAACGCTGCTGCGTGCGGCCGTCGCCGAAATAATCAGGGTTCAGACAGGCCACGGTATCGGCAATGGCGTTGCGGTGATACCGGGTTTCGAGCGAATGGTAATGATACAGCCCCTGCCGCCGGGTCAGTGCCACGGATGCATAAGCGCGCTCCCGCAGCAGGCCTTCCGATCGAATGTATAACCATTTATCAGCGCTGGTCCGGTAAGGAATCTCTTTGTTGGTGATGTAACCAACGTCAACGCGCAGACCGGTTGTCTGGGCTTTGTCGATGTAGGGCCGTTGGTAGGAAAGCACAGTCCGGCGCAGGAAACCCAATTCCATGACGGCCTGCAACCGGTCGTTGGCGCCCGTGAAATTCCGCCAGCTCAGTCGGCCGCCGTAGATCACCCGGCGCAAATCACGACCCCGATCGTACCACCATTCGTTGAAGTTTCGATCGGCCAGATCGAACACCGGGTACAGGATGATGTACCATCGTTCTTTCATAACAACCTCTACATCGACCTGCTGTAGCGGCTCCACTACGTTCATTGTATCGGCTGGCGTGGTGATTGCACCCGCGGGTACGACGGGCTTCGACGTTACGTCGACCGTTATAAACAGGTTGGTATTATTGATGTTTCGCTGGGCCCAGATCAACTTACCGGGTAGCTCGCTCTGACGTAGTGTATCGCCGGCTTTCAGCGACATTTCACGCAGAACAATCCGGTCCTGGGTGCGGTGATTTCCGTTCAGAATGATGGACCGCACAACGACCCGTTTCACCATGGCATCAGCAATGCCGGCAGAATCTAATCCAATGGCCCCATAGGCCGACTGGTAGACCAGCGACAAAAGAATGAAGACAACCGTACCAACGCCACGTAGCTGTAGAACCATCCTCAAAATTAACTCTTTTCAGAAAAATAGGTCAAGAATTTCTCCTAATCCTTCAAATTCGTTTGTAATATTGTTTTCTGTACTGTAAGATAACAGCGGCTAACCTAATCATACTAGTTCATGCAAACTGAAAAAATTCAGAAACCGGTTCAGGCTCAAAGGCCACGGCTTAGTTTCTGGCAGATATGGAATATGAGTTTTGGATTTTTTGGAATCCAATACGGCTTTGGGCTTCAACAGGCCAACATGAGCCCTATATTCCGGTATCTGAATGCCGATGAGTCGTCTATCCCGGCCCTGTGGCTGGCAGGACCCGTAACCGGTTTGCTGATTCAGCCAATTATCGGTGCCATGAGCGATCGCACGTGGTCGCCACGCTGGGGCCGTCGTAAACCATATTTTCTCATTGGTGCCCTGATTACCAGCGTTGCCCTGTTTCTGATGCCCAACTCATCAACGCTCTGGATGGCCGCCAGTCTGATGTGGATTCTGGATTCGGGTCTGAACGTATCGATGGAACCATTCCGGGCGTTCATCGGCGATAAACTGAACGAAGACCAGCGCACCATTGGTTTCGCCATGCAAAGCTTCTTTGTCGGGTTTGGTCAAACGCTGGCCAACCTGATGCCGCGTATTCTTCCCCTCTTCGGCCTGACGATGGTAGCTACGGGTACGAACGCCATTCCGGACATTACCCGCTGGTCGTTCTACATCGGTGCGGTAGCCATCGTGGCCGCCGTTCTCTGGACGATGTACACTACGGATGAATACCCACCGGAAGACATAGCCGCTTTTGAACGGGAGAAACGCGAGGGCGGTGGTATCTTTAAAGCCTTCGCGGAGGTAGGCATAGCGCTGCGCGAAATGCCACCGACGATGCGGCAATTGTGGTGGGTCAAGTTCTTCACCTGGTACGGTCTGCCGCTGATGTGGCAGTATCTGTCGCTCGCCATTGCACGCCACGCATTCAATGCCCCCACGGCGCAGTCGCCTGGTTTCGAACGCGGCATTGAAGTTGGCAACGACTGTTTCGCGTTGTTCAATGTTGGGTGCTTTGGCGTTTCGTTCTTCCTGCCTGCTATTGCCAAACGCATTGGACGCCGGGAAACGCACGCGTTGTTTCTGACACTCGGGGGACTCGGTTTCATATCACTGCTGTTGGGTAGCGATAAAAACGCTTTCCTGATCGGGATGGGACTGGTTGGGCTGGCCTGGGGTTCAATTCTGTCCATGCCGTACGTAATGTTGTCGTCGTCGGTACCTCAGGAGCGGATGGGAGTTTACATGGGGCTGTTCAACGGCTTCATTGTGGTGCCGCAGATCATCAATATGATCACCGTTCCTTTCCTGTACGACAGCGTTTTAGGGGGCGATCCACGCAACGCCTTAATTCTATGCGGCATTTGCCTGCTGCTGGCGGCCGGTGCCTGCTTCCTGGTTAAAGAAACCCGCCGGAGCGAACAGGCTGCGTTCCCGATTGAGCCGGGCGGCAACTAAAATTCAAACTGTTTTCTACATTTGTCACTCAACTGTTCTGGCGCAGTGCCGGTAGTTGAGTGACATTTTTGTATCCGCTATGAGCCTTAATCGCCCGTATGCCCTTCTGTCGGTGGGAGAACTGCTTGCCGATTTCATCAGCCATCACGTTTCCCGCGATCTGCTCGATGCGCCCGATTTCCGCCGGTATCAGGGAGGCAGCCCGGCCAACATGGCGGCTAACATGGCCCGCCTGGGCAACCGTACGGCTCTCGTAGCCTGCGTGGGTAACGATAACCTGGGGCGCTACCTGACCCGCGAGGTAACCGAAGCGGGTGTCGATACCCAATTCACAACCGTCGACCCGTATCATCCGACGAGCCTCGTTATCGTTTCGCGCACCGCGGGCACACCCGACTTTATTGCCTACCGCACTGCCGACTGCCAGATCAAAGCCGAACAACTTCCGGAATCGCTGCTGGCTCAGGCTCATATTTTTCATACCACCTGCTTTGCGTTAAGCCGACAACCGGCTCAGCAAGCCATCGTTGAGGCAGCGCACCGTGCCCGGCGGCTAAGTTGTCACATCAGCATTGACGCCAACTACGCACCCAGCATCTGGCCCGACCGCGATGAGGCCTGGCGTGTCCTGACTGACTACTGTTCAGCCGGTGCACTGGTTAAACTAAGCGAAGACGACACCACGCGACTCTACGGAGAACCCCGACCGATTGAGCAGGTATTAACCGACTTTCACCGGATGGGCGCTCAGCAGATCTGTTTGACCCTGGGCGCAGAAGGTAGTCTGGTTTCGTATGATGGAGGAGCCAAACAGGTACGTGTTCCTGGGCGTAAGATTGACGTAGTAGACGTAACCGGAGCCGGCGATGCCTACTGGGCTGGATATCTGACGGCTTTTCTCGACGACAAGACTCCGGAAGAGTGCGCTCACGCAGGAGCCGCCCTGGCTAAAATGAAGCTGATTCGTCAAGGACCTTTACCGGCCACTATACAGCGCACTGCCATTTATGAGTAGCGCCGTAGAATTGAAAGAGAAGTACTATACGCGATTGATTCAGTGGCGCATTGTTGATTTAAGGCTGTTGAATTAAAGCAATTTTAGCTTAGAAAATGTCAACGCTAAATTCAATCTGTTTAATCGATAGAAAGTGTTTCTAGTTAACTTACACACATATAAACGCTTATTAATCAGTGCGTTTTAGAGACTGACAAAACACAACCCTGCAAGTCCTATTAGAACCATTGGCTATCAATAAGTTAAGTATTATATAAATTTTTTAAGAACTGTTCACGCACTGACGATTAAGGTATATATTTAACAGCCAATTGTGATTTTACATTTTTTCTGGCATTTCGTATACTCATTGTTTACTTTATTTTAACTGAGTAGGCTTTCATGAAAGTAGCAATATCGTTACTGCTGATAGGAAGCTTCTGCCTGTCATGGGACAACAGCCACGGGCAGCAAATTAATGCGCAACGGGATAGTTTATTACGTCTACTGCCGACCTTGCCAGATGATTCTGTCAGATTTGGGGTGCTTTACGATATCGGCAATAGCTACAAAGCTACCGACGCACACAAGGCAAGACAATACGCCACGCAGGCGCTCGATCTGGCCCGAATCCTAAACCGAGGGGTAGACGAAGCCGACGCGCTCAACCTGATCAGTTCGACGTACCGGATTGAAGGTGACTTTCTGAAAGCGAAAAAAGCCCTCCTACAGGCACTACCCCTCTGGGATCGATTCCATAAATACAAAGGGTTGAGTCAGGGGTACCACAACCTTAGCTTCATCATATTTGAGGGCGAAAAAGAGTACGACCTGTCGCTGGCCTACTGCCAGAAAGCACTTGCCCTGAACCTTAAGCACGGTCTGACCAAATATATTCCAACCAATTACAACCAGATTGGCCTGATCTACAAAAACAAAGGCCGATTGGATTTAGCCCGTGCTTATTTTTTGAAAGCGGTTCAGGTTTTAAAAACTTTACCCACAGACCAGCAAGGCGACATGAGCGCCTTTTACAACAATCTGTCGAAGGTAGCTCTGGAACAGGGCGATTCGGATGAAGCCCTGCGATGGGTCAATTTAGCAACGAAACTAAATAAACAAAGCAATAATCAACTCTCGCTGACGTACAGCCTGGAGAATACTGCCCGCATCATGGCCTATCAGGGCAGGCTCGAACAGGCAGACAAGCTTTTCTCGGACGCCTTGAACCTGGCTCAACAGCTTAATACTCCCAAGCGCAGACGTGACATTTATCAGACCATGAGCGAATGTTACGAGCGAGCCGGAAATTTCAAACAGGCGCTCTTTACTCACAAACGATTCAACGAACTGAACGATTCGCTGTTTACGGCCACCCGAGCCAGGCAGTTGTCGGAACTACAGACACAATATGAAACCGTTCAGAAAGAGCAGCGTATCCAGCAACTGGACGCCGATGCGAGACACCGGCAACGGCAATTCACCTACCTCGGCATCGGCAGTAGCCTGCTGATTGCCTTACTGGCCGCTCTTGTCTGGCAGAACAACCGCATTCGGCGGAGCCGGAATCTTATTCGCCAGCAGTCGGAGCACCTTGAGGTCCTGATGAAAGAACTACACCATCGTGTAAAAAATAATTTTGCACTGGTGTCCGGTTTGTTAAATCTTCAAATCCAGAAAGCGCCTAACGAACAAACCATGAAAACGGTGCAGCAGCGTATTGAAGCCATGGCACTCATTCATCAACGGCTGTATCAGACTAACCACCTCACGCATGTCAATTTTCTGGAGTTTATTACCGATCTGACCGAAAGTCTGCTCCAGGCTTACGGCTTTCGGGCGGATGATATTGATCTTACGCTCGACATAGACGTCGTTTGGCTGGATGTTGATCGGGCCATTCCGCTCGGGCTTATTGCCAACGAGCTAATTACTAATACCCTGAAATACGCCTATCAGGATACGGCCAAACCAGCACTTCGGGTAGCCCTTCAGGAAAAACCGAATCTCTCGCTTGAAGTAGCCGACAATGGCTCAGGATTTGATCCTAAAAGCTGGCAGCTTTCAGGGGGCTCGTTTGGTAAGCAGTTGATCAAGGCGTTGACAGCCCAGTTAAATGGCCGTTATGAACTTGATACGTCCAGAGGCACACGTTTCCGTTTATCAATTGCCTGACCTTTAGTACCTCCTAACTTGGTGGAAAACTACCTATGACAACTATTTCTACAGGCCCAACCTCAATTCTAATCGTCGAAGACGAAGCAATTTTAGCGCTTGACCTGAGCGCCCGTATTTGCTACCAACGGTATTAGAGACCTCGAAAAGCTTGACGAGCATAAGGACGTACGGCTGATTCTATCGGCTTTCAGCATGTTCTGAACAGACGGCCTTTCTGGCAGCACTGAACGGTCGAAACAACCTCTACCTGAAAGCTCATGCTGTCGGCCTTCAACGACATAGACAACATTTATAAACTCCTCGGCCGGCAATCTGCGCAGATTGCCGGCCGAGGAGTTGGGGCTGACCCTATTTGAGGTCCTTGAGTTTGTCCAGGTTCACATCGTCCAGAACGGCTTTCAGCTTATCCATTTCCACGCCCCGCCCCTTCGCAGTCACGATGAAGCGGTTATTGACCAGCACGGCAATTTCGCCATCTTTATCAGTACTGTTGTACTTCTCGTAGGTTTTGTAATCGCCCATTTTGCTCGTCTTTTCGTAGCCATTTGCGGTTTCCTTATCAACCTCGATCATCGACCAGGCGGCCAGCCCCATCATCATGCTCGTGCCCCCGCCATCAACAATCGACAGATCCACAGTCTCGGAATCATCCGCGTTGCCGTACTTTCCGGTTGCGGTAGAGATGTTGAAGCCCATAGCCCCGTTTTTCTCGCCGGTCGCTTCCTTACGTTCCAGCCCATCAGCATCGGCAGGGAGTAACTCCTTAAGCGTACGGAAATCTACCGTTTCGACGGGACCGTTCTTTTCCATTTCTTCAGCCTGCTTGGCCATTTCTTGAACCGCAGCCACCGCCCCGGATGTCGAAACGGACGTGTCGTCTTTTTCCTCTTCGTTGTCTTTACTTCCGCAGCCCGTTAGCAAGGCGGCTGAAACCAGGCCCGTAAAAAGTAAGAATGCCTTTCCCTTCATGTAAATAATTGGTTAAGATGAATGATGGAATGAACAGGCGGCAAACTACGACGTATTGACATAGCCGCTTCAATGTTTTGAGTAAACGAGCACGTACCTGTTAGACCGGTCAGAAAACACCGCGACCAAACTGAGGCTGTCTTACAGGCAAAAAAGCCGTTTAATCAATAAATTATATGACAGTGTGGCTGTATGAGCCATAAAGAGTGTATGGCCTAAATCATAGTAATAATCTTTTGTACATCTAGTCATATATCACTAGTATTAGCTGTTAAATCTTCTTAACCTTTTACTAAATTCTATGAAAAGCCAGTTTATTCGTTCATCAGCACGCGCTGCCGTTGTTGCTATGGCCGCTTCTCTCACGTTTGTAGGCTGTCAGCCCGTCGACGATCTGACAACTCCAACCGCTCAGTCACCGTCTGGTGCCAATGCCCGCTTAACCGCCGGTCAGGACTACGTATCTGATGAGTTGCTCATCCAGTTTTCGGACCTGATCAGCGACGACGACAAACAGAAGGTTTTCGATAAAGTCAAGGGTCAGTCGATCGAGAAAATTCTGACCAAAGCCATGGAAAAAGCCGGAAAGAAAAACGGCGTTGAACTGGTTAAAATCAAAAAAGGTGTGCTCGAAGCCATCGCTGAACTACAGGGTTTACCAGGGGTGGAGTTTGCTGAACCAAACTTTATCTATACCCACGCGGCTACGTCGAACGATACGTACTATACCAATGGCTCATTATGGGGCATGTACGGTCCATCGACGTCGCCCGCCAACCAGTATGGAAGCAACGCGGCCGCAGCCTGGGCCGATGGTCATGTTGGTTCAGCGTCGGTATACATCGGCATCATCGACGAGGGTGTTCAGTTGAATCACCCCGACCTGAATGGCCAGGTATGGACCAATCCGAACGATCCGGCTACCGACAACATCGATAACGACGGCAATGGGCTCATCAACGACGTCAACGGCTGGGATTTTGCCAACAACGACAGAACAATCTACGATGGTGGTACCCGGGGTTCGCTGGATGATCATGGCACGCACGTAGCTGGTACGATCGGCGGCAAGGGCGGTAACAGCGCCGGTGTGGTTGGCGTCAACTGGAACGTAACGCTGATCGCAGCCAAATTTCTGGGTCGCAACGGGGGAACAACGGCCAATGCCGTTAAAGCCGTTGACTACCTGACGAATTTGAAGAAAAAAGGCCTGAATGTCGTCGCCAGCAACAACTCGTGGGGTGGCGGTGGCTATTCGCAGGCGCTCTACGATGCGATCAAACGCGCCAACGACGCCGGGATTATGTTCATCGCGGCCGCCGGCAACAGCGGTACGAACAACGACACGTCGCCGAGCTATCCGTCAAACTATGATTTACCGAATGTGATTGCGGTGGCCGCTATCGACAAAACGGGCGCGCTGGCCAGCTTCTCGCAGTATGGAGCCCAAACGGTCGACATTGGCGCACCGGGCGTAGGGGTCATTTCTACGACGGCCTACAATACGTATTCATCCTACAACGGTACGTCGATGGCAACACCCCACGTAACGGGTGCGGTCGCTCTGTACGCATCCACGCACCCCGGCGCCACGGTAGCTCAGATCCGGAATGCCATCCTGTCGAGCGCCGTGCCAACGCCGTCGCTCAACGGCAAAACCGTTACCGGCGGCCGGCTGGATGCCAGGGCGGCCTTGTCGCGGTAATTTCCTGGACGTAACGAAATAAGAACGGGACCAAATGGTCCCGTTCTTATTTCGTTACGTCCTCTCTCATCCGTATCGAATGCTGATTCTGATTGCCCCGAATCAGGAAGTATATGCCGAGTGCGACCGCCGGGATGCTGAGGATCTGCCCCATGTTCAAAAACAGGTCGTTTTCGAAGGCCTCCTGGTTCTCTTTCAAGTATTCGTAGAGGAACCGTAGGGTAAACACCCATATAAAGAAGATACCGAGCATACTGCCCCGGGGTGTCCGTTCACGGTTTCGGTTCCAGTACCAGAACAGAAAAAGAAACAGCACAAAACACGACAGTGCTTCATAAAGCTGCGACGGATGGCGGGGTATTTTCTCGTATTCGGGATTATTGATGAAGATGAACGCCCAGGGTACGTCGGTGGGCCGACCAACAATTTCAGAGTTCATGAGATTACCTAACCGGATAAACGCCCCACCAAGGGCTACCGTAATCACAATCCGGTCTGTTACCCACAGAAACGTCTGCCCGGTTTTACGGCTGGCTTCCCGTCGTGAATACAGCCATAAGCCCAGCATGATACCGATCGCGGCCCCGTGGCTGGCCAGGCCTGCATACGGCGGCAGAATTACCTCCAGCGGATTTCGCAGCAACACCTGGGGTTCATAAAACAGGAAGTGGCCGATCCGGGCACCCAGCACCGTCGAAACGACCATGTAAATCAGTAGGGTGTCCGTATCGGCAATTGGTTTGTTCTCCTGCTTGAAGATATGCGTCATGATCTGCATACCAATCAGGAAGCCCAGTGCAAACAATAACCCATACCAGCGGATTGAAAAGGAACCAATGTGAAAGATTTCGGGATTTACATCCCAAATAATGTACTGCAGCATAGCGTATTGATTTCGGAGTCGTTACCTGTAGAACGACGACAGGCAAAGATACGTAAGTGCGGGAAAGTTTTTAGCCGTTTCGGTGTTTAAGAGATCAATATGAAACAGCTCCTTATTGGTCTGGTCAGGGTGTACCAGGCGGCCATCTCGCCTTATTTTCCGAATGCCTGCCGCTATACGCCTACCTGCTCGCAGTACATGATTGAGGCAATCGGGAAACATGGCCCGATAAAAGGCGGCTGGCTGGGTCTGAAACGCATCGGCCGCTGCCATCCGTGGGGTGGTCATGGCTACGATCCGGTGCCATAAACCGGATCAGACTGACATTTTGACTTATTCAGCGTATTTGCCTGATTTTTGCCTCTGACCTAAGATCATCAGGACGTTTACGACAACAGAAGATACTATGCTTGGCATTACGGCAGACAACAAACTCAAACGCCTGATCGTGGTTGGCGATCGGGTGCTGATCAAACCTAAAGACCCCACCGACCGCACCGCCAGCGGGTTGTACCTCCCCCCTACCGTTCAGGAAAAGGAGCAGGTGCAATCGGGCTATGTCATTAAAGTCGGACCTGGCTACCCGATTCCGGCCCCTGTAGATGATGAGCCCTGGAAGGAAACCGAAGAAAAAGTTAAATACATGCCGCTTCAGGCGCAGGAGGGCGATGTGGCGCTGTACCTGCAGCGTAACGCCATTGAATTGCAGTATGAAGGTGAACAATACGTTATTGTCCCTCAGGCTTCAATTCTGATGCTGGAGCGCTCGGAAGACCTGCTCTAAAGGCTGACTTAAAAACACTACGCCCCTTCATTAGTTAGATACCCTACTAAAGAACCATCCGGATATGGAAAGCGTAGGCAATCAAACCAAGTCGCTCAAGGCGATTTTAGACGAGAAGAAAGATCACCGGCGGGTGTTGCTGCTGTATGGACGCGACGATGCCCAGCATTTTACCATCGAACAGCAGGAATCCCTTAACGAAGTCAGAGACCAACTGGAGGAGCGCGACCTCGACGTAATCGTTCTGATTGCGTCTACAGTAATGGAACCAGACCGCTGGTATCTGATGCACAGTGATTTTAAACTTAACCCGGCCGAGGACTTTATAGGTTGGCTGGTTGGCAAAGACGGTACGGTAAAAACGTCGTTCACCAGCCCCATCGACCCACAGGAGCTTTTCAGAAGTATTGACGATATGCCCATGCGGCAGCAGGAGATGTAATCAGAACCGCCCGGGCAGAGCAACTTCGGTCAGATAGTCTGGACGGCGAAACCGCCCGGGCGGTTCACGAATTACATTCCGAACCGATTCTTCTCCGTGATTCCCGGCCACGTATCCGTTCGGAACGGTACGGCCGGGAATCCTTCTTTATTGTACAGGTTAACATCTCCATTGTCGTCGGCCCACCCGTAGCGGACGGCTACAGGAGTAGCCACCGAATCGCAGTACACAACCACTTTGTCGCCCTGAACGTCGGCTTTGGCGTAGTAAAACTTCTGGTCGGCACCGGCCAGTTCGAAGCCTTTCAGATAGCCGTATTTATCCTTTACCATCAAACCGCTGCCTACGTTTTTAAAGGTTAATACGGCGCGGTTACCCTCAATGGTCATGTTCTCGAAACCTGGCCCGGCCGAGACCTGCTGACTGCCATACGCTACCCGCATCGCTTCGGCGGCCAGTCGTTTGCCCACATCGTGCTTGTTTTTCGGGTGAATGTCGTTCGATTCGCCAATGTCGGACGTAACGGCCATGCCTGTTTTCGGCAGTTGCAGCGTCATGGTCTGCGCTTCACGAAGTTCGGCCCAGGTGCTGCCTTTCTGACTGTTGCCGTTGGCGGAGTTGAAACTGGCTAACTGAACAAACAAGAACGGAAAGTCGCTCCCCCACTGCTGCCGCCAGTCCTTAATCATCAGCGGAAACGCTTTGCGGTACTGGTACGCCCGACCTGCATTGGATTCGCCCTGGTACCAGATTACGCCCTGCATCGCGTAGGGAATCAGCGGCTTCAGCATGGCGTTGTACAGCAGCGTAGCGAACGTATTAGGCCCCGGTTTATAGGCCGATGGAAAAAACTGCGCAATGCGGTACTGCCACTGCCCGGCCAGCGGAATATCCACGCCCGGCCCCGACAGCCGCAGCTGATCCGGCTCTCCCATAAGTCCACCAGCACCACCATTATCGGTAATGCGAATGGCGATAACATTACGTCCCGGTTTGATTAGCCCATCCGGAAGGACGTAGCTGCGCGACCGGCCAACGTTTTTGGTGGTACCGACCAATTGTCCATTCACATACGTTGAATCGGAGTCATCAACCCCAAAATTCATGGTGAAGCTGCCGGGCTTAGTGCCCGCCGGAACGTCGATGGTGCGCCGAAACCAGACAACTCCGTCCACTACCGGCAAACCAGCCCACTCCCAATCGCCGGGCATCCGCATGGTTTTCCATTGACTGGCGTCAAAGTCAGGTTTGGCCCAGGTCAATTCGTCGGCAGGCGTTGGCAATTGACCATTCTGCTGCTCCTGAAGCAGTTTTTGCAGCCGCTCTTTTCCCTGCTGGATGGCTTCGTCATCCGTTGTGGGAAGTTTAGCCGCTACGTTTCGCAGGTCATCATCGCGCTCCAGCGCCTGTCGGCTGGTCCAGGTTTCGGAGTGCGTACCGCCCCAGGAGGTGTTAATCAACCCAATCGGTACGTTCAGTTCCTGCTGAAGCTGACGGGCGAAGAAATAACCCACGGCCGTAAATCGGGGCGCGGTTTCGGGTGTGCAGGCTACCCATTCGCCCTCTATATTGTCTTTGGGCGTCAGGCTCAGTGCTTTCTTGACCAGCAACTGGCGAATCTGCGGGTAGTTGGCCATTTTGATTTCCTGCCGGGCGTTGGCGGCCGCTTCGAGGGGCCATTCCATGTTCGACTGGCCGGAACAGACCCACACTTCGCCCGCCAGCACATCGTCGTACGTAATTGTATTCTTGCCCTTCACGGATAGTTGATATGGCCCGCCCGCTTCAACCGGATCGAGCGTGATGCGCCATGTACCATCTTTGCCCGTTTTGGTGGTTTTGGTCTGACCTACGCCGGTCAGCGTAACCATCACTTTTTCGCCCGGATCAGCCCACCCCCAGACCGGTATGGGTTTCCGGCGCTGCAATACCATGTGCGAACTGAACACATTCGGTAGTCGTACGTCGGCAAAAGCAGTCTGAATGGTCAGAACGCCTAAAAAAAACGTACGTAAGGTCAATTTTTTCATCGGGATTCAGGGAGATAAGGAATACGTAGTAATCTAACGAATACATTTGAACTCGATCTGTAAATCTACAAAATGAACGTATCTGAACGCATCCTGATCAGCGGGGCTACCGGCAATGTTGGCCTGGAAACACTACGCGAACTCATGCAGCGGCCCGATATGCCTTCCGTTGAGATCATCGCGGGCGTTCAGGACCCCGAGCAGGCGCGGAAGACCATCGCGGTGCAGCCCGACGGTTTTGTCAAACTGGATTTCACGGATGCCGCAACCTTTGGTCCGGCCCTCAAAGGGGTCAGCCGGCTGCTGCTGGTACGTCCTCCTCAGTTAGCCGATGTAGACAAATACTTCAAGCCCTTTATCGACGTAGTGAAGCAGAAGCCCATCCGGCAAATCGTGTTTCTTTCGTTGCAGGGCGTTGAAAACAATGCCCTTACGCCCCACTACAAAATCGAAAAGCTGATTGTTGAAGCCGGTATTCCCTACACCTTTCTGCGGCCGAGCTTTTTCATGCAGAACCTGAGTACGACGCATCGCGATGAGATTCGGTTTCGAAACGAGATTTTTGTGCCTGCCGGCAACGGCCAGACCAGCTTTGTCGATGTGCGGGACATTGGGGCCGTGGCGGCACTTGTTCTGACCAGCAACGGTGACGAACACCTCAACAAAGGGTATGAACTAACCGGCTCCGAAGCCCTTACCTACGGCGAAGTGGCTGAGCTGCTGACCGAGGTTCTCGGCCGGACCATCACGTACCGGAACCCATCCGTCCCTCGCTTTATCTGGCAAAAATGGCGAAACGAGAGTACGCCACTGGGTTTTGTTCTGGTTATGGTCGCCCTGTACTCGGTAGCCAGGCTGGGCAAAGCTGCCGGGCTAACCGACGAAACACAACGGCTGCTAGGTCGCCCTCCCCTTACGATCCGGCAGTTTCTGAACGATTATAAAACGGTCTGGATGCCGTAATTTGCGATCATGGCTTTTTCTACCGCTCCAACCGACACCATACCTACCAACCGCCGAACCGAGATTCTGGCCGGCATCTCTACCTTTCTGGCAACGATGTACATCATCGTGGTCAATCCGGCCATTCTCAGTCAGGCAGGATTACCGTTCAGCGGAGTGCTGACCGCCACCGTACTGCTGTCGTTCGTGTGCAGCCTGATGATGGGTCTATACGCCCGTAACCCCATTGTAGTTGCACCAGGCATGGGTCTCAACGCCTTCTTTACCTTCACTGCGGTCAAAACGATGGGACTGCGGCCCGAGGTGGCCCTCGGCGCGGTGTTCTGGGCGGGGGTTTTGTTCCTGCTGTTGTCAATCGGTAACGTCCGTTCAGCCCTAGTCCGGACCATTCCGCATCCGTTACGTTACGCCGTTTCGGCTGGTATCGGCCTGTTCATTACGCTGATTGGGTTCGAAAACGCGAAGTTCATTGTTGCCAATCCGGCCACTCTGGTCAGCATCACCCGCCTGAACGATCCTATCGTGCTGACGTTCGTCTTTGGCCTGCTCCTGACGAGCGTGCTGGTTGTGCGCAATGTACCGGGGGCCATTATCATCGGTATCGTACTGACCACGCTGGCTGCCTGGCCCATCGGCCGGTTCTGGGGCGACGCGTCGGCGATTAACTTTGGTAACCGGGAACTGGTCAGCTTTCAGGGTATCTGGGCCGCGCCTGATTTTAGCCTCATCGGTCAAGTAGACTTAGTTAATTCGCTGCAATGGTCGCTCTGGCCGGTCATTTTCGCTTTTGTGTTCACGGATCTGTTCGACAGTCTCTCTACGTTCGTGGGCGTAGCCGAAGCGGGGAACCTGTACGGTCCCGACGGCCATCCGCGCAACCTCAACCAGTCGCTGCTGACGGATGCGGTCGCTACTGCCCTCGCCGGATTGCTGGGCACCAGCCCCGGTACGTCCTACATCGAGTCGGCAGTGGGGATTGCCCAGGGTGGACGTACCGGGCTAACGGCTATTGTGGCGGGGGGCTGCTTTTTGCCGTTTCTCTTTCTGTCTCCCCTCCTCTCCATCATTCCGGCCATTGCAACGGCTCCGGCGCTGGTGCTGGTCGGTGCGTTCATGATGAAACCGATCACCCGCATCAACTGGGGCCAGTTGGACGACGCCCTGCCTGCTTTTCTGGCCCTGGTGCTGATTCCGTTCAGCTACTCCATTACGCAGGGGATCATCTGGGGCTTCCTGTCCTGGACAGTCATTAAAGTAGCGGTTGGCAAAGGTCGCGAAGTACCGGTGGGTTTGTGGATCGTAGACGGGTTCTGCGTGCTGGCCCTGTTCGCCGGCCATTGATACAGACCGGCTATTTGTCAGGTAGAACCGCCACCAATTCAATCTCAAGCGAAGCATTTGGCGAATACAGCCGCTGAATCTGTACCCACGTAGCTGCGGGCCAGTCGCCTTTATAGTATTTTTTACGAACGTCGGTGTGCTTCTTTACCTCGTCAATATCCGTTGTGTACAGGTTTTCCTTAACCACGTTCTGAAACGTAGCGCCATAGGCAGCCAGCGTCTGTTGCAGCCGGTCATATACTTTCGTTAATGCGGTCGCCATGTCGCCACCGGCTACGGTTCCGGAGATATAGATCGTATTACCCGCTTTGACGGCCTGCGCGTAACCGGCGTTGTCTTCGCCTTCCTTACTGAGGTTAAATTTTTGCTTCTCAATGGTATTTTGGCCTGATTGTGCATAAACAACGCCAGCCAACATCAAAACGACGACTGTAGTGACTAGTTTTTTCATGATTTTTGAATCTGATACACGAATGAAATCATGAAACAAAGTAAAGCGCAATCGGGTAGTAATCACCGGTTTTTGATAAATGGCGTATGGATGTTGTGGCTGGCATTTGCCTCCGTACCGGCGCTAGCCCAACGCTATGAACCCCGACCTGTTACGGCCCTGCTGGGCGCCTTCGACGAAGAGGTAAAACTGGTTCAGCAGTCGCTGGAAAACCGCCGGGTGCAGGTTATCAATGGCATAACCTTTACCACCGGTCAGGTCAATGGTCACGAGGTAGTTGTGGCTGAAACGGGTATTGGGAAAGTCAACGCAGCCATGACCACGGCCTTTATGCTGGCCCACTTCCGCCCCCAGCGGGTGCTGTTTACCGGCATCGCGGGCGGTACCAACCCCGATCTCCAGCCGGGCGACATTGTGATTGCACGACAAACCGCCCACCACGACTTTGGCTACATTACATTCAACCGGCAGAAAACCAACCAGACACGTAACGCCATTACCAAAGAGTTCAATCCGACCTATTTTCCGGCTGACTCAGCCCTATTGAAGGTAGCCGTCGAAGCGGCCAGAACGGTGCCGTTCGAAGCCATTCCTGTAACGTCGCGGCCACCATCGGTCATTGTCGGCACAGTCGTAACGGGCGACGTTTTTGTTTCGTCGGAAGAGAAAGTCCAGAGCTTACGTAGTGAATACAACGCCGATGCGACCGAGATGGAAGGTGCGGCCGTTGCGCAGGTGTGCTATCAGCAGCAGGTACCTTGTCTGGTCATTCGAAGCCTCAGCGACAAAGCCAACGCCAATGCCCGCAACGACATGCTGACTTTTTTTAAAACGGCCGCCCGCAACTCTGCCAAACTGGTCCTGGCGATTGTAAACGGGTTGTAGCTGTTTTGTCAACCGCTTCCCTTCGATAAGCCTGTTATAAAAACCCCGGTTACTCAAGCGCAATGCCATCATTTCCAGGGTAAAATTTAAACCCTACAGCCTTTTACTAGTTATTTGCTTGTACAAGCACAAAAATTAACTATGTCAACCATTGCCGTTTTTGGGGCTACAGGCCGTTCAGGTCTTCCCCTTGTCCAGAAAGCATTGGAGGAGGGCTACCGAATTAGAGCGCTGGTACGTAATCCTCAGAAAATGACCCTTGTTCACCCGCATCTCACCATCATCCCAGGCGACGCACTAGACCCAAAATCAGTCAGCGAAACCATCGACTACAGCGACGGTGTACTCAGCGCCCTTGGTCAGGATAAAGCCAGTTTACCGGATTTTCAGACCCGCGCTACCCAACTGATCGTCGATACGATGAAGCAGCAGGGTGTCCGTCGGCTCATCTCATTGACGGGCGGGGGTGTGCGTGATACCGCCAACGACAAACCGGGCCTAATGGACAACGTCATCGTGTTTATTATGAAGAATCTGGCTGGTGCAGGCGCCCGAAACGCACTGTATGATGGCATGAGCCACGCCGAGTTAATTAAAAACAGTGGACTTGACTGGACAATCGTGCGCGGTCCGATGCTGACCGAAGACCCCGCTAAGGGTACGTACAAAATTGGATACGTCGGAACAGTACCGGGTATCAAACTGACCCGCGCGGACCTTGCCGACTTCATCATCAAGGAATTTGAAACAGGCCAGTATCTGCACAAAATGCCGTTCGTTACCAACGGGTAAGTCAGGTCCTGATGCATTCCCTCAGAAAAGCCGCTTGTCTTTGGCGTCAGGTGGCTTTTTTAACATCTTTGGTGATTACTCAACTTAACAACCCTGTTCCTCTCGAACGGGCAGCCCATGGCACTACCTTCAACTAACCCGTTCCGGTCCTTCTGGATGGCGGGCTACGAATGCACCGATCAACTCAACTGTTTTGGCAACCGCGTTGATTTTTTACCGCTAACCGGCCATACGCAACTACTTGCCGAAGATTACGCCCATCTCGGCCCGTTCAGCATCCGCACTGTCCGGGAAGGGATTCGCTGGAGCCAGATCGAAAAAACACCGTATCACTACGACTGGAGTCTGGTCAAGGCCATGATCCTGGAAGGTCGCCGGCAGGGAATTCAGCAAATCTGGGATATGTGCCATTTTGGTTATCCCGACGATCTGACACCCCTCCACCCCCAGTTTGCCCGTCGGTTTGCGGCACTCTGCCGGGCCTTCGTTGCGTTCTACCGATCGGTGCTTCCCGACGATGAACTGGTTGTTACGCCCATTAACGAGGTTAACTTCATCTCGTGGCTCGGTGGGGATGTGCGTGGTACGTCGCCCTACTGCGTTGGTCAGGGCTGGGAGGTAAAGTACGGGCTGATGCGGGCCTATATCGAGGGCGTAGCGGCTCTGCGCGAAGCTGACCCATCGGTGCGCATCCTGACCACCGAACCACTGGTACAGATTGTGCCGCCCCTGAATGCGACGAACGAACAAATTATAGAAGCCGCTACCGCCGACGAAAATCAGTTCCAGTCGGTGGACATACTGGGCGGCTTCATGTGCCCCGAACTGGGCGGTTCTCCCGACTACCTCGACCTGCTCGGTTTTAACTACTACTACAATAACCAGTGGGAACTAGGTTTTCAGACGTTTCTGCCCTGGGGCGACCCGGTTCCCGATCCGCGCTGGCTGCCCTTGCGCAAGCTGCTGCTCAAAGCCTATCGACGGTATAGCCGACCGATTGTCCTGACCGAAACCAGCCATCCGGGTATTGACCGTCCGCACTGGATACGCATGATCGGCCAAGAGAGTGCCGCATTGGTTCAGGAAGGCGTACCGCTGTGGGGCGTCTGTCTGTACCCGATTATTGACCGCCCGGACTGGGACCACCCTACCCAATGGCACCATTCGGGCCTGTGGGATGCTGAACTGGTCGATGGCGAACCGCCCCGCCGGGTTCTGTACCAGCCGTATGCGCAGGCGTTGCTGGAAGCGCAGGTGATGGTCGAACAGGCTCGTGTTCAGTCAGCTACCATGACCGAGGCCGTTACCGCTACGTAGCGAGCCAGGAGCTTACAGATAGAGTTGAACCATTCGCTGCCAGTAGCAGGCCTGGTGTGCCCGACCATCCCAGATAATAAGTTCGTGCGGGATCTGCTTGGCCGTCAAAACCTCACTCAGCGTCAGGTTACTACCCAGAAACGGGTCTTCAGCCCCAATGGCGATGGTTATTTCCATCCGCCTTAGTTCCTTCAGAATCTGCTCATCAACCAGATTAGGTACAAAGTGCGTGGGGGTGTGAAAATAAACTTCGTCGTTATAAAAATCATCAAACAGGCTCCGAAACTCGGCTACGGGCGTAGACAGATCGTAGCGACCGCTCAACGCTACGATCTTCCCAAAATGTTCGGGGTGGCGAAGCGCAATGTTGACGGCATGGTAAGCCCCCAGGCTGCACCCGTGAGCAATCATGAACGGCTGCGGATTTTTGAGTCGCGAAAGGGGTAATACTTCGTTCAGAATGTACTGCTCATACTGGATATGCCGCTGAATACGGTCCTGCGGATGGATGTGCCGGTTATATACGCTTTCGCTGTCGACACTATCAACGCAGAAGAGCTGGAGTAAACCAGTATTGATCGAACTGGACAAAGCCTCAACCAGCCCGAAGCCTTCGTAATCAAAAAAACGGCCCCGACGGGTTGGGAAAACCAGCACCCGCGCCCCTGCATCACCAAAAATGAGTAGCTCCATATCCCGGTTTAAGTTCGGGCTGAACCATTTATGGTATTCACGGTGCATAGTGTACGAAGTAAAAACGGCCGAAATTGGCCTGTTTTCAGCACATTTATTTACTCGCGCTTTAAAGAAATTGTTAAAAAATCTGCGGATGTTTGAGCAAAACCTCCCGCCAGAGTGCATATCCCTTTGCATTCAGGTGCAGCCCATCGGCCTGAAACAGCTCCGGTCGGGGGCCACAGGCGGCACTCAGCATGGGTGTATGCGAATCAACGTAGTGGTAATGCGGATACCGCGCCACTTCTTTTCGGATCAATTCATTGGCGTACCGGATTCGATCAACAATGGCCCAACGCGCCGGACTCGGCTTAATGGCCATGAATGTCAGCGGCACATTCGGGAGCCGGCGTTGTAGCTTCTGCGTCAACGCGCAAAAAAACAGATACACTTCCTCAACATGACGTCCGTCGCCCAGGTCATTGTCCCCGGCATAGAAAACGATCGATTTAGGGTTAGCCGGCACTACGAGCCGATCAAAAAACCAGGCGCAGGCTGCCAGTGTAGAGCCGCCAAAACCAAGATTAAGGGTGTTATACTGCGGAAAATCCTGCGCCAGCGTGGTCCACAGCCGGATGGATGAGCTTCCGTAGAACACGATGGGGTTATCAGCAACGGACCCTGTTTTTACTTTCTTTTCAAGCGCCTGAACTTCTTCTTCGTACCAAAACATGGGGGCAATATAAAGTAATCGGAACTCGAAGGCCGCGTTTTTACAAAACTTTCGCGCTCACCTTCGCAGATTCGCCCAGCCATTTCCTGATAATCTGGGTCAATGGCTTCGCTTCAATTAGAAAACCATCGTGGCCGTAAAGTGAATCAATTTCTTCGTAAACGGCATCGGGAATATGCCGGGCCAGAAACTGCTGTTCGGAAGGTGGGAAGAGAATATCGGAGCGAATTCCCACCACCAGCGTCCGGGCCTTAATCTGATTCAGCGCGTTCAGGATGCTGCCCCGGTTCCGCCCTACGTTGTGCGAATCCATCACTTTAGTAAGCGTCCAGTACGTAAAGGCATTAAACCGGGCCGCCAGCTTCTCACCCTGATACCGCTGGTAACTCGCGGCTTTGTAGCCGTCCAGTTGTTCGTTGTTATCGAGCGCCTGCGTGAATCCGTACGTATCGTAGTTCCGATACGAGATCAGGGCCATAGCCCGGGCCGCTTTCATACCCGCAACGCCCGCGTCGTCCCGGCGTTCGACCCAGGTCGGGTCCGCTTCGATGGCCATCCGCTGCGACTCGTTGAACGCAATTCCCCAGGGTGAGAACACGGCGTTAGAGGCAATCAGAATCAGATTTCGAATCAGATTGGGCTGTATGATGGCCCACTCAACTGCCTGCTGTCCACCTACCGACCCACCCACACAACTGTGTATCTGCTCAATGCCCAGCTCCTGACGCAGCAAATCCAGCGCACCTACCATATCGCGGATGGTAATGGCTGGAAAATCATGGTAAAAAGGCGTACCTGTTGCCGGATTGACGGATAAGGGCCCGGTGGAGCCGTAACAGGAACCGATGATGTTCGCACAGATAATAAAGTAGTGTTCAGGGTCATAAAATTTCCCGGGGCCTACCATCCCGCTCCACCAATCGACCGGATCGGCATTGCCCGTCAGCGCGTGGCAGATCCACACTACGTTAGAGCCCTCCGTATTCCGTGTGCCCTGCGTTGTGTAGGCCAGCCGAAAGCCCGGTAGTGCCTCCCCGGATTCGAGCGGGTACGTGTACTTGTAATCAAAAAACTGAAGGTCCAATTATGTTCTTGGTTTGTAGTTCACAGCTTGCCGTTTTACCGGGTACTGACGGTAAAACGGCAAACTGTGAACAGATTAACTCAGCACCGGCTCAGCAATGGCGGCAAAAGCCTGCTGCAGGTCGGCTTTAATGTCATCAATGTGCTCGATTCCGGCCGAAATCCGCAGCAGCCCCGGTTCAACCCCCGCGCTGGCCTGTTCGTGCTCGCTCAACTGCTGGTGGGTTGTCGAAGCCGGGTGAATAATCAGCGTTTTGGCGTCACCAACGTTAGCGAGGTGACTCACCAGTTTCAGGCTGTTTACAAACTGGTCAGCGGCTTCTTTCCCGCCTTTTACCTTAAACGTGAACACGCCACCGAAGCCCCGCTTCAGGTATTTCTTAGCCAGTTCATAATAGGGGCTACTTTCCAGACCGGGGTAGTTTACGAACTCTACCTGATCGTGGGATTCCAGCCATTTGGCGAGTGCCAGCGCGTTTTCGACCGTCCGGTCCAGCCGCAGGGAGAGCGTTTCCAGCCCCTGGAGCAGCAGGAATGAGTTAAATGGACTGATGGCCGGCCCCCAGTCGCGCAGCCCTTCTACCCGGGCACGAATAATAAACTGAATGTTGCCGAACGGTCCGCCAACGCCAAATACGTCGCTGAACACCATGCCGTGGTATCCCGGCGATGGTTCGCTGAACTGCGGGAATTTGCCGTTGCCCCAGTTGTAGTTGCCACTGTCGACGATAACCCCGCCGATGCTGGTACCATGACCGCCAATCCACTTGGTAGCCGATTCAACCACCACAGCCGCACCGTGTTCAATAGGCCGGAACAGGTAACCGCCCGCCCCGAACGTATTGTCGACAATCAGGGGAATATCGTGCTGTTGGGCAATAGCCGCAATAGCGTCGAAATCCGGAATGTTGAAACCAGGATTCCCGATGGTTTCCAGATAAATTGCCTTGGTCCGCTCGTCAATCAGCTTTTCGAACGATTCAGGTTTATCGCCATCGGCAAAGCGAACGTCTACCCCCAGGCGCTTGAAGGAAACCTTAAACTGGTTGTACGTACCGCCGTAGAGAAACGACGTAGAGATAAAATTATCGCCGGAATTCAGGATGTTGTTGAGTGCGATAAACTGAGCGGCCTGCCCTGACCCCACGGCCAGCGCAGCTACCCCACCTTCGAGCGCGGCCATCCGCTTTTCGAAGACGTCGGTAGTTGGGTTCATGATCCGGGTATAAATATTACCGAATGCTTTCAGTGCAAACAGATCGGCTCCGTGTGCCGAATCATTGAACACATAAGACGTGGTTTGATAAATAGGTACTGCCCGCGAATTGGTAGTGGGATCAGTCTCCTGACCTGCATGTAGCTGGAGGGTTTCGAAATGCAGTTGATCGGCCATGGTTTCTGGGAAATAAGGTGGAAGAGTTAAGATTTCATGAAAAGACAATGCTATACATAGATGAACAAGGACGAGTCTGTTCCGGCCTGTTGGCCTGGAAAACGTCGGGGTGATGAGTGCTTAACGGCCCCCGAGGGGCATACAGCAGCGGATGTACAGCATGTGGTTTTACGATTTATAGCTCCTAATGATCCGCTATTGCGGTTGCTTTAGGCAGGAATTAGCACCTTGCCGTGTGGTAGGTTGCCAGAGGTTCACCGAGCCTGGTCTCTCCCCTCTTCTTTATAAATCAATCTGCGCCGGGGTTAAAAAAAGGCGCTATTCAATTGACTTGATAGCGCAAGTATAACAGCCAGACGATGGGATTCCAAAATCCAGACTGGATTTTTTGCCGTTCCCTTATTTTTCAGGAATATCCGGACGTAGTTATTTGAATAGCCACGCCGTTTTTTACTTTTGTTTTTAAGATCGCTATCCAATGAGTCAAGTATATCGTTTCAAGTCCGAACACACTGGCCGACGCGCTGATACAACTACGGTAAAAGACGCCATCAACCAGTTGCTGAAAACCTACCAGCTTCAGACCCGCTTTAACGAAACGTACCTTGAGGCTTTCTGGAGCCGGATGATGGGGCAGGCGATTGCTTCCCGCACGAACCGGCTGTACGTCCGGGATCGAAAACTGCATATTGAGATATCGTCGGCTCCGCTCCGCAACGAACTCGTCAACGCCAAACAGAAGCTTATCCAGCTCGTCAATAAGGATATGGGCTCAGAGGTGATTGACGATGTAATCTTCATCTGATCCGGCCGGGCCGCTCCCGGCTTCAGAATTGAATCAGCAAACTCTTACGCTCCTGCTGCATAGTGATCGGCTCGGCTATGAACGTAGCGTTCAGGCCTAGTTGACGGCACATGGCCAGCCACTCCGACTCGGGTATGACCAGAAATCCGTTTTGTTGCCGGATGGTGTAGTACGCCGAAAACCGCAGCCGAACCAATAGTTTCAGCATCGACAGGAGTTGCCCCTGCCGGAACGATTTAGTAACGATACTCCAGATGTCCTTCATGGTATTTTCCTCCACGATCAGATCGCAGATCAGGGCTTTGGCACCGGGTGCCGCTACGTTCCGGATGGCGGCCAGTAACTGCTTTACTTCCGATGCGTCGCGGTAGTACTGCACCACACTCATGACAATGATGAGATCGAACCGCTGATCGTTCAGTACGGTAAAGTTCAGGTAATCATCGGCGGAGAGATCGTGGAAATACACATTTGGGTGATGCCGGTGTTTGGAGCGCGCCAGTTCGTTGTACCGCTTCGAAACGTCCAGCCCGTGTATTTCAGCAACCCGGTCGTGCCAGGCATCTTCCAGGTTACCCGGTCCGGACCCAATATCCAGGACTTTCTGCGACTTTGCGACTGTAACGTATTTCTCGACCCGCGCCAGAAAATACGCGTAATTGGCCGACATCGAATCATCAAACTCATTCTCCTGCTGCCAGAAATCGAGCCAGGTTGCGGATTCGCGCTCTTTTTGAGTAGTCATTTTTGACTATTACATTGTATTTTGTTAGTAATTTTTGCTTTGCCTGCCGTCATTAACTCCCTCAAAAAGCCTGACTCTTTGACGGCTTTTCAATCGGCAGGTCACGACAAAAGGGTGGCTTGCAGCTCCGGAGCGGGCTTCGGTACGTTGGTGGGTACGTGCATGAGGTAGAGGATCCGGAACCAGATCAGCACACACGGCAGCGCTTTCAGTACGTAAGGCTTTACCAGTTGTTCGCGAAGAAAACCCGGAAATATATCGCTTGGTGAAAGTACCGTCAGCACAAAGCAACTCAGTAGCAGAACCCGGTCGAGCCAGGTCTGGGGACTAACGAACCACCAGCAAATCACGCCCGTAACGGCCGTTATATACGTAGGCGATTCAGCCACCGGGTTGAAAATGACCTGAAAAATCAGAACCGAAGCGACCATCAGCATCCGGAACGTTCGTTCGCCATAGCGCCGGATGTGTATGTAAACCGTGCAGAACAGCATCACTCCCATACCGATGATGGCCGGCGTCGTAATGTCGGGGGAGATGAGTAGATGCACCAGCCGGTGAATCGACGTATTGGCCCACTTGTCCCCGTCCGACTTGATGAATAGCTGTTTCACCCACATCTCATACTGCCACCAAAGTTTCTCCGGCGACGTAAACAGCAGAGGCAGCAAAGCCAGCACAACGCCCCAACCCACCATGTACACCAGGAATCGCAGCTTCTGCGGATACAGCAGAAACAGCGCAGCCGCGACGAGGCTATAGATTTTAATGTTAAAGCCAAGTAGGATGAAAAAAGCCGCCCAGATCGGCTGTCGCTTTTCAAAACACAGGAAGGTAAACAGCGAAATGGCCGCAATGAGCGGATTCGTCTGACTGCCCACCACCGACGTGAACAGTTCCTGCAGGCCGAACCAGTACGCAAAGACCTTCTGACCGTGTGTCCACGGCATCCGGTAAACGGCAACTACCCATACTGCGGCAAACAAAAACTGCCAGATAAACAGCCCGACAGCATACGGCAGCGCGAAAACAGGGGCGAACAAAGCCGCAAACGTTGGTGCATAGTGAAAGTGATCCGAATACTCGGCAGGATACACATCGTACAAACTCTTCCCCTCGATCAGGTGATGCAGTGAAAAGTAAAAGATGCTGTAGTTATTGGAGCCGAACAGAAAAACGGCCTTGATGCTCGCAAACAGCGTAGCAGCCGCATAGATGCCAAAAATAAACCGAAAATCGCTGAACAGCGGTTTCCTGAAAAATTGTACCATTCCGGCAACAGACAAATTCATGAGGGAAAAGAAAGCGGTTTTCAAGGATGATCGAGTTGCTGCACAAACTCGTTCATGGTACAGAAATCACCCATCGGTTTCAGGTATCGAAGCAGTTGCTCAACCCGGTTCAGCAGCTCGTCCTGCGAATGCCGCCGGACATACGCCGGTATTTTTTCGAAGGCCGACAAATCAGTGAACTCCCACGGGTGTACGTACAAGTTCAGGAACCCTTCTTGCCGGAGCGTCTGTCGGCAAAGCCGTTTGTACAGGCTAAACGGAAAGTTTTTCAGGCTGAGCCAGAACAAAGGCAGCCGCAGGTGGGGCGTTACGGATGCCGGTACCTGCCATACGTTCTGCTCCCGAAATGGCTGCCGCGGCTCTCCCCAATGGTTATACCGACCCGGCAACCAGGTTGGATGCAGCGACGAATTGTATGTATAACCGGCCTGCTGCACGTCAAGCGGATCAACGTAACCCATGCGGGCACGGCGAAACCCCGTAACCGGCCGTTCCAGCAGTTGCTCCAGCGCCAGGCGGGATGTCAACAGGTCGGCGGGTTCAAACGTAGTATGATAGTACCCGTGTGAGGCAATCTCGTGTTTGCGGGCGAGCGTCCGGATCAGTTCCGATTCGTGTAAGGCGTAGTTGGCGGTTGTGAACAGTGTCGTACGGACCCCAACCGCATCGAATCGCTCGGCCAGAAGCCGCAGGCCACGGGTCGAAACGGCCATCTGCTCGGTCATGGACAGGTCGTGCCCGAACTCCACGGCCGTATCAAACTCTTCTACATCGACGGTGAATAATATACCTGATCTGCTGATTGCCATTTCGTTACAGTTTCGTCGATGTCGCTCGTATCGCCTATAATGTAGGCCGGTCGCTGCTTGACTTCAACGAAGGTTTTACCTAAATAAACGCCTATGATGCCAATGAGTATAAACTGAACCCCACCAATCAGTACCATGAGCAGCACAAGGGTTGTCCAACCCGATACGGTTGCGTTGGTAAAGAAGTATTCATACAGGACTTCGGCCCCAAACAAACTGGCAAACAGTGACATAGCAAACCCCAACAGCACTGACATGTAAAGGGGCCGCGTTGAAAAGGACGTAATGCCCATGGCGGCCAGTTTTACCATTTTGCGAACAGAGTATTTAGACCGCCCTGCATACCGGGGAGCCGGTTCGTAAAGCACCCGACACTGCCGGAACCCAATCCACGAGATAGCCCCACGCAGAAACAGATCGTTTTCTTTGAATGACTTCAACGTATCGACTACCTTCCGGTCGAGAAGCCGGAAATCGGCGGCACCATCCTCTATATTCAGGTTGGAGGCAGCCCGCAGCAACCGGTAAAAATTTCGCGACGTAGTGCGTTTAAACCAGGATAGCCGCGGATCGGGCCGGCGAACGGTATATACTACTTCGTAGCCTTCGCGCCATTTGTCGATGAGTGTCGGAATCAACTCGGGGGGGTGCTGCAGGTCGGCATCCAGACAGATGACGGCATCGCCCCGGGCGTGGTCATACCCGGCCCGCAAAGCCATCTGATGACCAAAGTTGCGGGAGAACGACAGATAACGAACAACTGGATAGGCCTGGCTTAACTGTCGAAGTACAAAACGAGTCTGATCGGTACTGCCGTCGTCAATGATCAGAATTTCGTAGGCTCCATACGCTTCCATGATGCTCATTAAACGATGCACCAGAACGGGTAAGTTTTCTTCTTCGTTATACGACGGTACGATCAGACTTATCATACCAGAACCTGATTTCATAGTATCTTCGTGATGTAACAAACTACAAGCAATTGTATTGCCCGATGGGGCTTCGGAATCTGGGGCTAAAAATAAGTACTTATACTTACTCCATCCTAACCAAAAAGTTAAAGTTTGCTTAAAAATTTTTATATCCGTGCAACCGTCTGCATAACTTACCTGTCTTGTGAAAGCTCGATCAACTACCCTCACTCAATCCGGTAACCTTCATGGTGGCGACAGCAAGCTTGTGCTTCAGGAGGAGCAGCGCCAGGATCTCGGTTTTGGCACCAAATTAAACGACCCCTATTCGCGGCTGATCAACAAAGACGGCAGCTTCAACATCCGGCGTTCCAATGAAATGTTCTGGGACCGGATCAACCTCTATAACCGACTCATTACCATGGGCTGGCCCCAGTTTCTGGCTCTGGTTGGTTTGTTCTACCTGACGGTTAATCTTTTTTTTGCCGGTATCTATCTGCTGGTCGGTGCCGAGAATCTGAAGGGCATCGCCGATCTTACGTTGTATGGCAGATTCTGGAATTCGTTTTTCTTCAGCGCCCAGACGCTGACCACGGTTGGATACGGCCACATCTACCCCAACAGTTTCATTACGAGCACAATATCATCGTTCGAGTCGCTGGTGGGGCTGCTGGCGTTTGCGTTGGTGACAGGGCTGCTGTATGGCCGTTTCTCCCGTCCGGTCGCCCACATCCGATTCGCCAGACAAGCGGTTTTTGCCCCGTACCTGGATGTGAACGCGTGGATGTTCCGGATCATCAATACCCGGTCCAACCAGCTCATCGACGTAGAAGTCGAAGTGTCGCTTTCCCGGCTGGAGATGCACAAGGGCGTAAAGCAACGCCGGTATTATACGTTGAATCTGGAACGTAAAAAAGTAACGTTTTTTCCGACCAACTGGACGCTGGTTCATCCCATTACTGACGAAAGTCCGCTGCACGGCTGCAGTCCCGAAGACCTCGCCGAATCTGACGCCGAATTTCTAATTTTGCTCCGGGCCATTGACGATACGTTCTCCCAGATGGTTCATGCCCGGTGCTCGTACCGGTACGATGAAGTGCTCTGGGGCCAGAAATACCAGCCTATGTTCGATGGTAATAGTAGGCAAGGGTTATTCGCCATTGACCTGAACCTGCTCGATGCAACGGTTCCGGCTCCTCTTAACTGAGCCATGAGACAATTTTGTTATTTAACCATATCTGCGATTTGCTGCAACCTCCTTTTCTGCGCCCCGGCGATACAGTGGGCGTAGTGGCTCCGGCCAGCCGCTTTTCCTATGATGAATTAACCACCGGCTTACGCATCCTCCGCGACGACTGGCAACTTCGGGTGATCGAAGGGGAAAGCCTCCGGGCAGCCGACGGTCCCTTTGCCGGTTCCGACGACCTCCGCCGGGCCGACTTGCAGCGGATGTTCGACAACCCAACCGTCCGGGCCGTTTTTGCCGCCCGGGGCGGCTATGGCTGCTACCGTATCGTCGACGACCTCGACCTGACGGGTCTGCACCGATCGCCTAAATGGCTGGTTGGGTTCAGCGACATTACGGTGTTGCTCAGCCGGCTCTACAAGCAGGGTATTCAAAGCCTGCACGGCATCATGCCCCGCCAGTTTGGCAACGAGGGCATGGGTGAGTCGATCGATTCGCTCAGGCAATGGTTGTTTGGCAACGGCCCCAACGAATACACCGTACCGACGCATCCCCTGAACCGACACGGACTGGCCAGCGGGCGACTGGTCGGCGGCAATCTGACGATGCTGTGCAATTCGGTCGGAACCCCAACGGACGTTGAGCCGGAAGGAGCCATTCTGTTCATTGAAGACATTGACGAAACTCTGTTTTCACTCGACCGAATGATGCAGCAGCTACGTCGGTCGGGGCGGCTGGCCAGGTTGGCTGGTCTGGTGGTCGGTCAGTTTACCGACATGCGTATTAATGCCTCGCTGCCGTTCGATCAAGATGCCTTTGCCATCATTGCCGATGCGCTGAGCGATGTTTCATATCCGGTTTTGTTTAATTTCCCGGCCGGACACGTCGACGTAAACCTTGCCTTACCGATTGGTCGCGCAGTGACACTGGACGTAACCACTGACCTGGCCCGGCTGACGTTCGACTGATTGTACTCGAATTCCCTGTTCAACCAACTCACTTTTCGCTATCCCCTATGTCTTCCTTTTCCCAAAAAGTTGTCTGGATTACCGGTGCCTCCTCGGGTATCGGCGAAGCGTTTGCCCTTGAACTGGCCGGCCAGGGCGCTAAGCTGGTGCTATCGGCCAGGCGCGCCGACGAGCTGGATCGGGTAGCTGCCCAGGCAAAACTGCCCGCGTCGGATGTGCTGGTCCTGCCACTGGACATGACAGATATCGACAGCCTGCCCGGTCACGTAGAAACCGTGCAAAAACGATTCGGGCGAATCGATTACGTGTTTCAGAACGCAGGCATCTCCCAGCGTAGTAATGTTGCCGATACCAATTTTGAGGTGTACCGGCGTATCATGGAGGTCAATTTTTTCGGGGTGATCGCCCTCACGAAAGCCGTACTACCCATCATGCTGGCGCAGGGCAGCGGCCATTTTGTTGTGACGAGCAGCGTGGCCGGAAAACTCGGCACCAAACAACGTTCCGGCTATTGCGCCAGTAAGCACGCCCTGCATGGCTTCTTTGATTCGTTACGGGCCGAAACGTACGACAACGGCATCCGTGTTACCATCGTCTGTCCCGGCTATATCCGTACGCCCCTGTCTTTTTCCGCCCTGAATTCTGAAGGGCAGCTACACGGCCGTATGGACGACAATATTGATAAAGGAATGTCGCCCGCTGCATTCGCTCAGAAATTGCGGCAGGCCGTAGAAAGCGAACGGGAAGAGGTGTACATCGGCGGGACCGAAACGTATGGCATCTACCTCAAACGCTTTTTGCCGGGGCTCATTTCGCGGATTGTGCGCAACCGGAAGCCCGAATAAGCAGAAAACCGACCTGATTAAGCCGGCTTCCTGCGTGTATGGACTGCCTGCTACCGGCTGGCTACTTTAGTCCGCTGTTCCATGTAATCGACGGTCAGGTGGCAGAGCGACTTCATACCCAGTACGAAGCAGCTTTCGTCGATCTGAAAGTCGGGCGTATGGTGGGGGGCTGCGTCTTCAAGCTTTTTGCCTTTGCTCATCCCGCCCAGAAAGTAAAAGAACCCCGGTACTTTCTGCTGGTAAAACGAAAAGTCCTCAGCGCCCGTTTGAGCGGGTGTCAGGCGCACGTTATCCTTCCCGGCCAGCGCTTCGAGCGTCGGCGCCATCTGGTCGGTCAGTTTAGGATCGTTGTACGTAATGGGATACATGATCTCGATTGATACGTCGGCTTTGGCCCCGGCGCTCTCCGCGATGTTTGTCGCAATTTCACCGATCCGGCGGTGAATGGTCTTCTGCATGTTGGCGTCCAGCGAACGAATGGTTCCGATCATGTTGACCTCTTCGGGAATGATGTTCTGGCGGATGCCGCCGTGAATAGCACCAACCGTCACCACAGCCGCGTTGTCGGTGAGCGGCAGGTTGCGGCTCACGATGGTCTGCAAGCCCATAACGATCTGCGAGGCCGTCACGATCGGGTCAACGCCCGCCCACGGTGATGCGCCGTGCGTCTGCTTCCCCTTGATTTTGATGGCGTACGAGTCGACGGCCGCCATAGTAGCGCCCGGTCGGTATTTGATCGTGCCGACCTCAGTCTGCGAGTTGATGTGCAGGCCAAAAATGGCATCGACTTTTGGACTGTCGAGCACCCCTTCTTTCACCATCAGTTGCGCTCCCCCTTCCTCACCCGCCGGAGGTCCCTCTTCGGCCGGCTGGAAAATGAACTTGACCGTACCGCGCAGGTCGTTTTTAACCGACGCCAGCACTTCGGCCGCGCCCATCAGCATAGCTACGTGCGTATCGTGCCCGCAGGCGTGCATCACGCCGGTCTGTTGTCCGTTGTACTCCGTCCGTACATCCGATTTAAACGGCAGATTCACCCGCTCCGTAACGGGTAGTCCATCCATATCGGCCCGCAACGCCACGACTGGCCCCGGCTTCCCGCCTTTCAGTACGCCAACTACACCGGTTTTAGCCACGTTCACTTTCACCTCCATACCAAGCGCCTGCAAATGAGCAGCTACCTTGGCGGCCGTCTGAAACTCGCGGTTACCCAGTTCCGGATGCTGGTGAAAGTCCCGACGCCAGGCTACAACCTTCTTTTCCAATCCTTCGGCCAGCTTATCAATTCGGGGCTTCAGCGCTGGTGTCTGCGCAGACGTAACGCTGCAAAACATTGAAAAAGTGAAACTCGCCACAACACCAATGGCTCTTTTATGATAGTTGATCATAAAAATGTACAAAAAGTATTGATTTAAACTTTGTTTGGCAATTTACAAAAAACCTTAAACAAAATGTGGAAGATTATGTTCCGTAACATAGTTTTGTTGTTGCTACACTAATTTTTCAAAACAATTCATCTAATAAACTCCATGACAAAATTTCTATTCTCAGGTTGGTTACTCGCTTTGCTGTTCTGTCTGCCGGCTCTGGCGCAGGAGGTAACCGTGAGTGGCCGCGTAACTTCTTCAGATGACGGCTCCGCTCTCCCGGGCGTGAGTGTGCAGGTGAAAGGAACGACGCGGGGAACATCTACCGATGCGTCGGGGAATTACCGCATCAACGTACCGGGCGATGCCCAGCTGGTATTCAGCTTCATCGGGTTTGCCAATCAGGAGGTAGCCGTTGGCAATCAGACGACCATCAACGTAGCGATGCAGGCCAGCAATAACGCCCTGGAGGAAGTGGTGGTGGTAGGCTATGGTACCCAGAAGCGGGCCAGCCTGACCGGTGCCATTGCCAACATCCAGGGTCGGGAGCTGGTGAACGTCCCAATGGCCAACCTGGGCAACCAGTTGCAGGGCCAGGTTGCGGGTGCTCAGATCACTAACCAGAACGGTCGGCCGGGTGCGCCGGCCTTCATCCGCATCCGGGGCGTTGGGTCGCTCAATGCCGGTTCGGATCCCCTGTACGTAGTGGATGGTATACCCGTTACGGCCGATGCGTACCAGGCCATCCCGACAACGGCCATCGAACAGATTTCGGTGCTGAAAGATGCGTCGTCTGTCTCCATCTACGGCTCACGGGGCTCAAACGGTGTAATTCTGGTAACGACCCGCAAGCCGTCTCCAACCGAAGGGCCACGGGTCGAAGTAAACCTGCGGTACGGTATCAGCGAGAAGACCCCCGATAACTTTGAGCTGATGAGTTCGCAGCAGAAGCTTCAGTACGAGTATGACCTGGGGTATGCAAACTCGTACGTAGCCGACTACCTCCGGACGAGGAACATCGCCAACATTACCAGCGCCAGACCGGCCGATCTGCAGCCCATCTGGGATCAGCTGAACGCCCAGTCGGTGAACTGGCTCGACGTACTGCTCCGCCAGGGTAAGCAGCATACCGAAACCATTAACCTGAGTGGCGGTTCCGAGAAACTGAGCTATTTCCTGGGTTTGCAGAACTACGGCGAACAGGGCATCAACAATGGCTCAGACTACCGGCGCCAGATCGGAACGCTGAATCTGGAATTCCGTCCGTACAAGTGGCTGCGGGCCGGACAGACCGTCAACTTCAGCTACCGCAAAGAGAACCTGCTCCGCGACCGGAACAACGCCCAGAGCCCTTTCCGGGCCATGTACACGTACAACCCGTATGAGCCGGAATTCAACCCCGATGGTTCTTACAACCTGACTCACCAGGGCTTCAGCATCTCGGAAGCTATCGCCAACAACACCGAGAACAGCCGCACCATCAACGGACTGGCCACGGGGTACGTCGGCATTACGCCCATCGAAAATCTGGACATCCGGAGTACGATCGGTCTGAACTACATCGATGTCGCCCGCGAATATTACATCAAGCCGGGCTCTATCCTGGACCAGTACGTCGGCGATCCGAATGCCCCCGGCAACAAAACCGACAACGGTAGTACCACTTTTAACTACATCTGGACCAATACGGCCCAGTACAACTTCACGCTCGCCGGCCGTAATAACTTCCGGCTGCTGGGCGGTACGGAGTTCACTAAAAACTCCTTCAAAAGCTACCTCCTCACGTCCAAAGGGTTCCCTTCGGGCAACGTCAGTACACAGGACAATGCCTCTACGCCGTTGCAGACAACCAGTGGCAAAAGCGACTGGGCGCTGTACTCGCTGTTTGCCCGTCTGAACTACGATTTCGATCAGAAGTACCTGCTCGAAGCCTCAGTCCGTCGCGATGGGTCGTCGCGGTTCGGGGCCAACAACCGCTACGGTACGTTCTGGGCGCTGGGTCTGGGCTGGAACCTGAAACGGGAAGCCTTCATGAAAGACGTAACGTTCATCGATAACCTGAAGATACGGGCGGCTGTCGGTACGGCGGGTAACTTCAACATCGGAAACTACCAGTCGCTGGGTCTGTACGGCTACGGCAGCTACGGTACGTCGTCATCGGCCGTACCGACGCAGCTGGCAAACCCCGACCTGACCTGGGAGCGCAGCCAGAGCACCAACCTGGGGCTTGAATTTGACCTGTTCAACCAGCGGCTGCGGGGTGTGGTGGAAGTATACAACCGCGACACGAAGGACCTGCTGCTGTTTGTGCCCTTGTCGAACGTAACGGGCTTTTCGAGCCGGCTGGAAAACGTAGGTACGATGAACAACCGGGGGATCGAAGCCGACCTGGCCTACGATCTGGTACGTACGAAGGACGTTCGCTGGACGCTGCGTGGCAACATTACCCTGAACCGCAACCGGATCACGGCGCTGTATAATAATGCCGAAATTCCCAATGGTCTGTCACGCTACGTCGTGGGTCAGCCCATCGACGTGTACTTCCTCAACCGCTGGGCGGGGGTGAATCCGGCCAACGGCGACGCGCAGTACCTGAACAAAAACGGAGAGGTTACAAACGCGTTCAGCAGCGGTGACGCCGTGACGCTCAACGGCAAGTCGCCGGACCCGCGCTATTACGGGTCAATCTTCAACACCGTCAGCTACAAGGGGCTGGCGTTGTCGGCGCAGCTGTACTATTCCGGCGGCAACTACATCTACAACAACATCTGGCAGACCCTGGTATCCGACGGCGCCAACCGCGCATCGCAGCAGGCTGTTTTCGCGCTCGACTACTGGAAACAGGCCGGCGATAATTCGCCAAACCCGCGGGCGACGGGAGTATCCCGCACGACCGACCGCTTCCTTCAGAAAGGCGACTTCATCCGGCTGCGCAACGTAACGCTGTCGTACACCCTGCCCACGAACCTGCTCAACCGCATTGGCATGGGTCGGGCCACAACGGCCGGAAGTCAGTACGGTGGCGTCAGCTTCTTCGTACAGGGACAAAACCTGTTCTACCGGGCGGCCGAGTACAAAGGCGATCCGGAAGTGGGCATTGGTAGTGCCGAAGGTAACGCCAACGCCCTGCGGGGTGGTCTGATTTCGATATTCAGCTATCCGACCGTTCGCAGCTACACCGCCGGTCTGAACATCGCGTTCTAAGTAACTTCTTAATCGATCTGAACATCAACATGAAAAAAATAATCATCAGCGCGGCATTGCTTTCTGGCTTAATGCTGACGAGCTGCGATAAAGAACTGACGCTGGTTCCTTATAACTCGATCACGTCCGACCAGGCGTTTTCCACCCCTACTGATTTCCAGAATGCCGTGAATGGTATGTACAGCGGGTTTCTGGGTACCAGCTACTACGGGGGCGACTTCATTATCGTGCCTGATCTGCTGGCCGACAACCTGATCCTGTGCCAGCGGGGCCGTCTGACCAACCGCAACTTCAGTGAGTACCTGTACTCGGGCGAAGCCACATCGGGGCTGTTCTTCAATGCCTACACAGCCGTTCGCCGGGCCAACGCGGTGCTGGAAAACCTTGACAAACTGACCAACGAAGCTCAGCGTAACAACTTCCGGGGCGAAGCCCTGGCGGCCCGGGCGCTGGCTCACTTCGATCTGGCGCGGGTCTATGCCAAGGGATACGTTCAGGCATCGGCCGGCGACCTTGGCGTTCCGTACATCACCAGCACCGACCCGACGCAGAAACCCGCCCGGGAGCCGGTTCGGCAGACCTTCGACAAGGTGGTGGCTGATCTGGTCGAAGCCGAAGGGCTCATCAACGTTACCAACGGCGTAGGCCGCCTGAATAAAACGGCCGTTAACGGGCTGCTTTCGCGGGTGTATCTGTACCGGGGCGAATGGCAGAAAGCAGTAGATGCCGCTACGAAGGCCCTGACCGCCAGCAGTGACGTAGGCAGCCTCACAGCGTTCCCGGCCATTTTCAGGGATGCGACCGAACAGGGTGTGCTGTTTAAACTACGCATCATTGACAAGGATAACCTGGCCGTGGGCGTCAACTACAGCCAGGCTTCGGCTACGGGAGTACGTTCTGAGTACGTCTGCGACTATGATCTGTACACGAAGTACGCCAGAAATGACGTTCGGCTGGCGGCCGGCATCACCACCAGCAGCTTCTCCGGTACGCCTTACAACCACATTGCCAAATACCTGGGTCGGGCAACCGGTAATGCCAACGTGGTCGATGTGAAAGTACTCCGCACCGCCGAAGTGCTGCTGAACCGGGCCGAAGCACAGTATCGCCTGGGCAGGGACGCCGATGCGCTGGCCGATCTGAACCGCCTGCGGGTGAACCGCTACACTGGTTTCGATGCCAGCAGGGCTACCGAAACCGGCGATGCGCTGGGTACAGCCATCGATCTGGAGCGCCGGCTCGAACTGGCTTTCGAAGGCCACCGTTTCTTCGACCTGAAGCGCCGGAACCAGCCCGTTGCGCGTGTCACGCGATTTGGTGACCGCGCCGACGGTACCGGTACTACTTATGTGAGACCGGGGCTGGCCGTGAACGACCCTAAATTTCAGCTGCCAATTCCGCAGGCAGAAATCAATGCCAACCCGCAGATGATACAGAATCCCGGTTATTAACTGAGCTTGTCAACCAGGACGTCGGCCCAGCGGGCCGACGTCCTGCTGTTGCTGCCGTAGCCGATTGTTCCCTGGTGAATTTACGGTCGTATCAAACGTCAGGCTGCGCTGCCGGGCTGATTTGGTACAAACGGAGTAGAAGGCTGACTACTACATTGGATAATACGCACATAAAACTATATAACCTATATACTATAACTATTTTCTGTAAAAACTTCACATTACAGAATTATAGTTTGAAAAATATTAATTCTGTAGAATAGACTTTTTCAAAATGCCGTTTATTTTTGCCATCCAATAACGCGTTTTTTTAACCTAAATTTAATTTCTACCACTTTATGAACAAATCTCTATTGGGAGCCTGGCTGCTTCTGATACTATTCTGTGTGCCCGCATTGGCGCAGGATGTAACAGTACGCGGTCGTGTTACTTCATCAGACGACGGCTCCGCTCTCCCGGGCGTGAGTGTACAGGTAAAAGGAACGACGCGGGGCGCTACCACGGATGCGTCGGGGAATTATCAACTTAGTGTGCCGGCAAATGCCCGACTCATCTTCAGCTTCATCGGATTCAACAGTCAGGAGGTAGCCGTCGGTAATCGCACCGCAGTAGATGTCGCTCTCGTAAACAACTCTACCAACCTCAGCGAGGTCGTCGTTGTGGGGTACGGTACGCAAAGCAAACGTACACTTACGGGTGCCGTTTCAACAGTAGGTGGTGAAGTGATTGCCAACAAACCCGTACAAAGCTTCGATCAGGCCCTGCAGGGCCGGGCGGCCGGGGTGAACATCACTACGCCCAACGGGGTACTCAACAACGCTCCGGTTATCCGCGTACGGGGTGTATCGTCGATCAACGGTTCATCATCACCCCTGATCGTGGTAGACGGACTGCCCATCAACTCAGGCGACGTATCGGCCGGTGGTTTCACCGTAAACAACCCGCTGGGCGACATCAACCCCAACGACATCGAATCGCTCGACATCCTGAAAGACGCATCGGCAACGGCCATCTACGGATCGCGGGCCGCAGCGGGCGTTATTCTGATTACGACCAAGAAAGGGAAAGAAGGCAAAGCGCAGGTTTCCTACGATGGTTGGGTTGGCGGTACGCAGCCTTTCCGGCTGTTCGACATGCTGAACGCCCAGCAATTCATCGAGTATAAAAACGTAGCGGCCCGCAACGCCGGCTTACCCGATCAATTCTTCCCGACCCTCAATCCCGACGGCAGCATTGTCGACACGGACTGGTTCGATCTGATCTACCGTACGGGGCTTTCGCATAGCCACAACCTGAACGTAAACGGCGGTACGAAAGAAACCCGCTACGCCTTCTCGGTTGGCTACACGAATCAGGAGGGTATGATCGTCAAGAACGATTTCAGCCGCCTGACGGGCCGGATGAATATTTCGCACCAGCTGAACAAAGCCATCCGGGTTGGTTCAAACATCACACTGGCCAACAGCTTTAACAGTTCGCCCAATACCGGCACCACTGGTCCGTTCAGCATTGGCGGTCTGGGTCGTCTGCCGCTGGTTCTGCCGCCCAACGTAGCGCCCCGCAATCCGGACGGCAGCTACAACATCAGCCGGTCGCTGAACAGCCTGGGTCTGGGCAACAACCTGATCGGTCCCAGTGGTTACTACAACCCGCTGCCCGACCTCGAACTGAGTAAGTTTACCTCGGAGAACAACCACATACTGGGCAACGTTTTCATGGACGTCAACCTGCTGAAAGGGCTTACGTTCCGCACTTCCTACGGCGTTGACCGGACTACGGTTGAGGACATTGACTTCCGCAACAGCATCCACGGCGAAGGTGGTGCTACGGGCGGTCAGGCGTTCAACATCTATACGAACGTTAAACTCTGGAACTGGCAGAACTACTTCACCTATAACTTTGGCTTTGGCAAGAATAACTTCGATGTGGTGGCCGGTACAGAAGCCCAGAAATTTACGGTCAACCGCTGGGGTGGTGCCCGCCAGGGTCTGTCAGATCCGTTCTTCACCAGCTACCAGGGTAACTTTACGACCAACCTGCCTCCATCGGGCAACTTCCAGACGCAGAATGGTCTGCTTTCATACTACGGCCGTCTGACCTACGACTTCGACAAGAAGTATCTGCTGACGTTCAACCTGCGCCGTGACGGTTATTCGGCCTATGCGCCCGGCCGGAAGTGGGGTACGTTCCCGGGTGGATCGCTCGGCTGGCGGGTGTCGGAAGAAGGCTTCTGGAAAAATTCGGGGCTCGGCACCGTGCTGAACGAGTTCAAACTACGGGGTAGTATCGGGCAGGTAGGTAACACAGGTATCGGCGACTTCTCGGCCCTGAGCCTGTTCTCATCCGGTCTGTACGGCACCGTTCCGACGTTTGCGTTCTCACAGGCCGGTAACCCGGCTCTGCGCTGGGAGGTAAGCACCAACCTGGACCTTGGGGTGAGCTTTGGCCTGTTCAACGACCGCCTTACCGGCGAACTGACGTACTTCAATAAGAAAGTGAGCGATCTGGTGCTTTCAGAACCGCAGGCGCCTTCGCGGGGTATTCCGGGCAACAGCATCTCCAACAACGTTGGCTCGATGGTCAATAAAGGGGTTGAATTTGCCCTGACCAGCAATAACATGACCCGTGGGCTGTTCTCGTGGACGACCAGCTTCAACTTCACCTACCTGGAGAACAAGGTACTGGCGCTGGCAAACAATAACGCCGACATTTTCCCGTCGACGGGTGGTCTGGAAGGTTCCAACATTGTCCGCGTCGGCGAGTCGATCGGTAGCATCTACGTCATCCGGACCAACGGCGTGAACCCGGCAAATGGTCGGCGGATTTTCATCAACGCGGCCGGCCGTGAGGTGCAGTATGACCAGTCGGCGGCTCCGGCTCAGCGCTGGACCTACGTATCCGACGGTGCCGTGGCACCAGCCATCGCCGGTACCGACCGGGTGGTATTCGGTAATGCCCTTCCGAAGTTCTACGGTGGTCTGGACAACACGTTCCGCTACGGCAAACTCGAACTGGGTATCTTCCTGCAGTATTCGGGCGGCAACTACATCTACAACGGTACCAAGGCCGGTCTGCGCGACCAGCGTCCGTGGAACAACCACACCGACGTGCTGAACTACTGGAAGCAGCCGGGCGACGTAACGAACATCCCGCGGCCGGTGCTGAACGACAACGTATCGAACGGATCGGCGAACCCGATTTCGGAAAACGTGGAGAAAGGCGACTTCATCCGGGGCCGGAACATCCTGCTGGGATACACATTCCGCAATGACTTCCTCCGCAAGGCGAACATCGCGTCGCTGCGGCTGTATGGCCAGGTGCAGAATGCCTTCATCATCACCAACTACACCGGTGCTGACCCCGAGATTTCGACGAACCGGAACACCAACATTGCACCGGGTGTCGACCGCAACTCAACGCCACAGGCCCGCACGTATACATTTGGTGTCAGCGCGAATTTTTAATCCACGAGAGATCAATCGTTTATCATGAACCTTACGCAATTTAATCATATAGTCACCCGGCGCGGGCTCCTGAAAACAGCCTTAGCCACGGCGTTGTTCAGCGTTTCCCTGACGTCCTGCTCAGAAGAGGAACTGCTCAACCCAACTCCGCTCACGAGCCTGGCCGACGTTGAGGCTTTTGCCAACCCAGATCGGGTCCTGGCGCAGGTCAATGGTTTGTATTCCAGCGTTAAATCCGGCCAGTTTATGGGAGGCCGCTACCTGGTCTACATCGATGTCCGGGGCGAAGAGTTTCTGAACATTACCAACAACGGCGTAACGGCGTTGAGCGCGTGGAACCACACTGAGAACTCCGGCTCCAACGAACCAACCAACCTCTGGAACGCAGCGTACCTGGCCATAAACCGAATCAACCTGTTTCTGGCCGGGCTGGATGCCAATCCGACCGTAGTGGATGCCACGCTGGCCAACCAGTACCGGGGCGAAGCCCGGTTGCTGCGGGCGCTGACGTATCACCAGATGGTGCAGTTGTTCGCGCAGCCGTTTACGAAAGACAACGGCGCAAGTCCGGGGCTGCCGCTCCGCCTGCAGGGCGAAGTAGGTACCGGCAACAACGACCTGGCCCGCGCTACGGTTGCGGAAGTGTACCAGCAGATTCTGGAGGATCTGAACTTTGCCGAGCAGAACCTGCCGGCCAGCTACGCCAACGCTACGCTGAACACAACCCGGGCGCACAAAAACACGGCGATTGCGCTGAAAACCCGGGCTTACCTCGCCATGGGCCAGTGGGCGAACGTCGTAACGGAAGCCAACAAGATTGTGCCAACGGCCGCGCCGTTCCGGGCCGCGTCCGGGGTAGCGCACCAGCTGCAGGCGGATGTTCGGACTACGTTCAGCAACTACACCACAGTTGAGTCGATTTTCTCGCTGCCGATGAGCAGCAACGACCTGCCCGGTACGCAGAACAGTCTGGGCAGCTACTACCTGCCGCAGATCGGTCTGGGCGATTTCAGCCTGAACCCGAACGGTATCATTGGTAATGCTGCGTTTGCCGCTACCGATGCCCGCCGGGCGTTCATACGAAACGACTGGCCCGGCGATGCCCGGGGTGGCCAGCAACTGTCGCGGCTGAACAAATTCCCGACCGGCCCGCAGCATACCGACTGGGTACCGGTAATTCGCTACTCAGAGGTGCTCCTGAACCTGGCCGAAGCGAAGGCCCGTCTGGCAACGGCCGGAATCGACGAGCAGGCCCTGGCCCTGCTGAACGCCGTGCGCGGCCGCTCTAACGCAGCGGGTGTATACACGGCTGGCAGTTTTGCCAACGGAGCCGCTCTTGTAAACGCCATCCTGCTCGAACGCCGGATTGAATTCCTGGGCGAAGGCATCCGCTCGAATGATCTGCTGCGGACCAATCAGCCACTGCCAGAGAAAGGCGGTGTGCAGAGCGCACCACGTATTCAGGCGGTTCCGCCCACAGCGTCCGTATATATCTGGCCAATTCCGCAGACAGAACTGAACGTGAACAAGGCGATTGTTCAGAACCCATAACGGTTTATTTTGTCGAAAAACAGAACGGCCGGTCAATTGACCGGCCGTTCTGTTTTTCGACAAAATAATTTCTTAACAAACGTTAACAATTATTGTTTTACTAATTAATTTTGCAACCCATTTCAGAATACTTTTTTATTATTTTATTTAAATATTTTCCCCAAAAATCTCTATGAGAAAATATCTAATGTTGGGTTGGCTGCTCACTTTGCTGTTCTGTTTGCCCGCTTTGGCGCAGGAGGTAACCGTGAGTGGTCGAGTCACTTCATCAGACGACGGCTCCGCTCTGCCAGGCGTGAGTATTCAGATTAAGGGTACCTCGCGGGGGACCACCACCGATTCGGAGGGACGCTACCGGCTAAGTGTACCAGCCAATGCCCGGTTAGTTTTCAGCTACATCGGATTCGGCAATCAGGAGATCGCCGTGGGTAACCAGACCACTATTGACGTAGCACTGACCAGTGGTGCGCAGAATCTGAGCGAGATTGTCGTAACAGCCCAGGGTATCGAGCGGGACAAGCGTTCGCTTGGTTACTCAACCCAGGAGGTCAACAGCGCGCTGATTTCACAAAAATCAGAACCGAACCTGCTCAACTCACTCCAGGGTAAACTGGCGGGGGTGAACATCTCGACGCAAAGTGGCTCGCCGGGTGCATCAACCAACATCAACATTCGGGGTATTACATCGTTCAACGGTAGTAACCAGCCGCTGATTGTCGTTGATGGGATCATCTTCAGCAACGATGTGAACGTAACGGGTAACACGCTGTTCCAGTCGCAGTCGGCAAACCGTCTGGCCGACATCAACCCGGAAAGCATCGAGTCGATCAACGTACTGAAAGGTCCCGCAGCGGCTGTTCTGTACGGTTCACGGGCATCGGCCGGCGCCATCATCATTACGACCAAAACTGGACGCAATCAGCAGAATAAAACGGAAGTAACCATTACGTCGTCATACAACGTACAGGAGGTATACGGGTTACCCCGTTTTCAGAATGATTATGGTCAGGGCACGAATAACCTGTTCGTCAATAACACAACTAACTCCTGGGGACCGGCTTTTGTAGGTGGTCCTACGTCCGTTACCAACCTGCAGGGTCAGGTTCGGCCGTACCAGGCGTATCCGAACAACGTTCGTGATTTCTACCGCCAGGGACACATCCTGCAAAACACGGCCAACATTGCCGGTGGGGACGTGAATCGCAATTTCAACATCTCGGTCAGCAACACGGCGCAGCAGGGTATCACGCTGAACTCCAAGTTCAGCCGGACGAACGTACAGCTGGGTGGCGAAACCCGCCTGAACAACGGCCTGCGCATCACCGGTACCGGTACGTACGCTCAGACCGTTCAGCGGGGGGCAACGCTGGGTAACGGAGGTAGTGCATTCGGACAACTGACCCGGATTCCGCGGAGCTACGACCTGCCCAACGAACCGTATCAGGATGCCAACGGCCAGAGTATCTACTTTGTGGCGGCTAACAACCCGTACTGGTCACTGTATAACTCCACGCTGGACAGCCAGGTTGATCGTTTCTTCGGAAACTTCACGTTGGGTTACGACGTAACGAAGTGGTTGAACATCACCTACCGTGCAACGGGTGATACGTATACCGACCGCCGGAAAGCCGTCGAAAACTTCGGTGCTGCCCGTGCCGCTCAGGGCTCAATTACTCAGGATAACTTCTTCCGCTCCGAGCTGAACGGTGACCTGCTTATTACGGCCAAAACAGACCGGCTGTTCCTCGAAGGCCTGGGTGCCAACCTGTTGCTGGGTAACAACATCAACCAGCGCCGGACACAGAACGTAGCGGCTGTCGGTGCTTCGCTGGTTATTCCTGGCTTTCTCAATACATCGAACGGTTCGGTCCTAACGGGTAGTGGTGAATCCAGCACGCTCCGCCGACTGGTTGGTTACTATGCTCAGTTGTCCCTGAACTACCAGAACTACCTGTTCCTGGAATTGACCGGCCGCGCTGACCAATCGTCGACACTGCCTAAAGCCAATAGCACGTACTTCTATCCATCGGCATCGTTGAGCTTCGTTCCGACGGATTTTTTCAAGGTGCAGTCCGACATCCTGTCCTATGCCAAAGTACGGGCTAGCATTGCCCGGGTAGGTCGTGATGCTGATCCGTACCTGTTGAACTCGGTTTATGTACCATCTACTTATGGAAATAACCTGGCCAGTGTTACGTTCCCGCTTACGATCGGTGGCAGCAGCGTTCCGGGCTTCACGCCGAGCAGCCGGATTGGTAGTAATGCCCTGACGCCGGAGTTCGTTACGTCGTCGGAAGTTGGTTTGAACCTGGGCTTCTTCCAGAACCGGTTGAGCCTGGATGCTGCGTACTTCTTTACGCGATCGACCGACCAGATCTTCAACGTAGCAATATCGAACTCGACAGGTTTCGACACGCGGACTACCAACGTGGGTGAACTGCAGAACCAGGGTATTGAATTGGTACTGTCGGCTACGCCGGTACGCGTAAGCGGTTTCAAATGGGATATCACGGCTAACTTCACCCGCATTCGGAACAAAGTTATTTCGATTGCACCGGGCGTTCGTCAGTCGGGTATTGCAGGTAACGGCTTCATCGGTATCACAGCCTCCATCGTGGAAGGCCAGCCGTATGGTGTGATCGTGAGTACGGCCAACACGCGGGTACAGAACACGAACCCAAATGACAAATCAACGTACGATCCAACGGGGCAATACGTAGGTCAGTACATCATTAACCCAACGAGTGGTCAGTTCGCTCCGGGTCTGGCGGGTCAGGTGATTGCCAACCCGAACCCGAACTACACCCTGGGTATTAATAACTCGTTCTCATACAAAGGCTTCACGCTGCAGGCACTGGTTGATATTCGTCAGGGCGGACAGCTCTTCTCGTTCCCGGCAGTTGACTACCGTAGCGGTGGCCAATTGTATGTTACGGGTATTGATCGGGATCAGCCCCGTATTCTGCCGGGTGTATTGCCCATCACGGGTTCAGATGGCAGTGTAACGGGCTTCCGTCCGAACAACATCCAGTTGTCATCACAGGCCTACTGGCAGGGATTGGGTGGTCTGGCTTCTGAGGCTGCTGTATTCGACGCAACGAACTATCGTCTGCGCGAAGTATCGCTGAACTACACCTTGCCGAAAGGGCTGCTGAACAAGACACCGTTCGGTACTATTTCAGTCGGCGTGAGTGGCCGGAACCTGTTCTTCTACGCGCCGAATTACTATACTGATCCGGAAGTGAACACGCAGGGTGCCGGTAACATCCAGGGTCTTGACCTGAACGGACCGCCGAACGCGCGTAACTATGGTGTAAACCTGCGGCTCACGTTGTAATCTTTTTTATCACTTGATCCTATCTATGAATACCATATTTCGAAAAGCATTACTTGTACTGCCCATGATGGCAGCTATGGGTGGATGCAGTCAGTTTCTGGACGTCAACGTGACGCCCAATAACCCAACAGCAGTACCGCCATCGGTTCTGTTACCGTCAGCGCACATTGGTACGGCCTTCGCCAATGCCAATGAACTGAACCGCTTTACGTCGGTTGTAACGCAGCAATTAGCAGGCGCAGCGGGTAGTCCTGCCAACTACGATATATACGTAGTAAGTTCGTCAGACTTTGGGAACCAGTGGCGCTTTGAACTGTACGGTGGGGCACTGACCAACTATCAGCAGATCATCAACATCGCTGACGCGTCGAACTCAAAAGCGTATACGGGTATCGCCAAAATCATGAAGGCCTACGCGTTCTCGCTGGCAACCGACGTATGGGGTGATATTCCGTATTCGCAGGCGCTGCAGGGTGAAGCCACCCTACAGCCCCGGCTTGATAAGCAGGAGGATATCTACAAAGGCAACCAGTCAGCCGGTATCCAAAGCCTGTTTGATCTGGTACGCGAAGGAATTGCCGATCTGAGTGCTCAGTCGACCACCCGTCCTGGTACCGACGATCTAATCTATGGGGGCGACCTGGCCAAGTGGCGCCGGGCTGGTAACACCCTGTTGCTTAAACTGGCAAACACCATCAGTCGTCGTGAGCCGGAACTGGCCCGCACGGTCATCAATGAGGTGATTAACAGCGGTCAGTTTATCAGTTCCAATGCCGACGACCTCAATGTGTTCTTTGGAGGTGCTGTTGGTAGCCGCGATCCGCGTTACGAGTACTCGTCAATACCGCAAAACATCTTTCAGAATGACCTGATTCTGAGCACCCGGTATCTGAACCTGCTCCAGACCAACAACGACCCGCGTCTGCCGATCTTTTTCACAAGGCCAACTGCTAACTACGTAACGATCGACAATGGTCAGCGGGGTGGTCTTCCAACCCCAACCACAAGCTGGTCGCGGTACAATGCGTATGTAACGGGTGCCAACGGTCAAGGACCAGTACGGTTGCTGACTAACTTCCAGCGGGCGTTTATCCTGGCTGAATCAGCGCTGACACTAGGCACACCAGGCGACCCGCAGGCGCTGTATACTGAGGGCATCCGGGCTTCAATGAGCCTGGCGGGCCTGACCACGGCGCAGATCGACGCGTACCTGGCGGCTAACCCGCGCGTTGCTACGCTGACCGGCACCACGCAGGAGAAGCTGGCGCAGATCATTACGCAGAAGTACATTGCCTTCACGGGCAACGGTATTGAACTGTGGAACGACTACCGTCGGACAGGGTATCCGGTGCTGCAACCCTCGCAGAACGCTGCGGGTATCGATGGCACCCGGCCGGTACGGGCCGTTTACATCTCGCAGGAGATCGAGCGGAACCCCAACTTCCCGAACCCGGCTCCCCAGTCGAACATCAAAGTGTGGTGGGACGTCGATTAATGGTCACTTTGTTTAACTAAGCAAACGCATGAAAAAATTCTTAATTAAAGGGCTTTTGCTGGCAACATTGGCAGTGACCAACTTCGCCTGCGAAGACGATTATAAATACGGTGAACTGGTTCGGGACAATCGCCCGGCCGTGCCGGTAACCTTCCCGGGTGCCACTACGTATGGCGGTAACCCGTTCATCGAAATTCAGGCATCCGGTCCGGGCACCATCCGGTTCACCCTGGCGATCCCGGAATCAAGCGGCCGGACAATCCGTGAGATTACGACGGTAGCCGGTGGTGGTACGGGTGTTAACGCAGCTACGCTGAACACGGCTTCGGCTAAGTACAATACGGCACCGATTCCGGGCAACGGCACAACGGCCGTTTTTGAAACAACGCTGGCAGCGTTCCGGACCAAGTATCCGACGGTGGTCACTACGGTGTCCCCCAACCCGGCGTCACCGCGTGAGATTGCGTTTATCTTCCTGATTACGCTCGACAACGGCGATCAGATTGTAACGCAGCAGGTACGCGTTCGGATTCTGTAAAAACAGATAGTACGATGAGTTACAAAAGCAGGCGGGCAAATGCCCGCCTGCTTTTGTTTTATACGAGTCAATTTCCTATGAGGCCGGTAACCCATCAAAACCTGAACAGATCGGTATATCACCCTTTGGTTACCTACCGTATAATTACCAACACCCTCCGCTTAGTAACTTCCGTTCCGTTCGGCTGACAAACTGGCTATTTTGCATACTGAACTTTTGGGAAGTAAGTAAATACTACCAGAAAGTAACTACCTTTTTACTAAGGAGCAACCACTTATATCCAGCTCATATCGTGATGATGAAGAATACTAAAATTGCCGGCATCGGTTACTACGTACCCGAGCGGGTCGTAACCAACGAGGAGATTGCGCCGTGGGTGGATGTCGACGGCCCCTGGATCGAAGAGCGGACGGGAATCCGGGAGCGACGCTATGCCAAGGTGGGTGAAGAAACGGCCACTACCATGGGCACCATTGCCGCCCGGATTGCTATCGATCGGGCTGGTATTACCCCTAAAGATGTTGACTTCATCATTTTCGCGACCATGAGCGCCGACTACATCGTGCCGGGCTGTGGGGTGCTGCTTCAGCGCGAACTGGGCATCACGAGCAGTGAAATTGGAGCGCTGGATATTCGCAATCAATGCTCTGGATTCATCTATGCGCTGTCCGTAGCCGACAAATTCATCAAAACCGGTACGTACAAAAACATTCTGGTTGTTGCCGCCGAGCGTCAGTCGTTTAACCTCGATTACAGCCTGCGCGGTCGTGATTCGGCCATTATCTTCGCCGATGGCGCGGGCGCCGTGGTGCTTCAGCCAACCGACCAGCCGAGCGAAGGGATCCTGACCACGCACCTGCACGCAGATGGTACCGACGCCGAAGAACTGGCGATCATCAACCCCGGTAGCCACGGAAATTACCACCTGAAGAAGTACAAAATGCAGTACCTGGAATCGGAGTACAACCTGGTGCATCCCAACACCGGCCCGTTTGAAGGCCAGTTTATCTATCCGGGCGTGTTCAAAGGGTACCTGGTGATCAAGAAGGCGTTTCAGAAGTTTCCGGAAGCGATTCAGGAGGCCATAAAAACGGCGGGGTACTCACTCGGCGACGTGGATTTCTTTGTCATGCACCAGGCTAACCTCCGGATTCTGGAATACATCCAGAAGAAGCTGGGCCTGCCCGACGAAAAACTGTGGAACAACATTCAGCTGTATGGCAACACCACGGCGGCCTCGGTACCCATCGCCCTGTGTGAAGCCTGGGAGGCCGGTCGCATCCGTGAAGGTGATCTGGTTTGTCTGGCTGCGTTTGGCAGTGGCTTTACGTGGGCATCGGCATTGATTCGATGGTAGAACCTTTACTAACTTTACTCAATGACTAACATAACTTCTACGTCTATGCAAGTCATGCAGATTGGAGAGACGTATTCCTACCGGTATCAATTCAGCCAGGAGGACGTTGAAAAGTTTGCCGAAGCGACTGGCGACGATAATCCGCTTCATCTCGATCCTCAATTTGCGGCCAACACCCCGTTCAAACGGCCCATCGTTCACGGTATGCTGAGTGCCAGCGTACTGGCTAAGGTTTTTGGCAAACAGTTTGGCGGCAGCGGTGGAGTCCACCTGTCGCAGACGCTCGACTTTGTGCGCCCGATGTACGTTGACACCGAATACGAAGTTCGTTTTTTCTGTAAGGAAATTAACTGCCGTCGGCACACGGCCGAAATTACCTCCGAAGTGTTCGATCTGTCAACGGGCAAGGTAACGCTGCGGGGCACGAGCGTGGTGTTTCACCGCGACCTGTTCGCCTGAACGGCCGGCCCGCATCAGGTAGTGATCAGCTTCACGCAGGCTACGCCGATACCAAACGCCAGCAGGTAACGGAGCGTCGGGACCGTGAAGCGGTGGCTGCCGAAATACCCGCCCAGCAGCCCGCCCACAAAGGCGGCACCAATCCAGCCGTACAACGCAGGACTCGGCGAATACCCCTTGCTGAGCAGCCCGAATAACCCCGACAGGGAGTTGACAAAAATGAACAGAGCCGACGTAGCTGCGGTTTCTTTCAGCCGCGCCCAACGGAACAGCAGCATCAATGGACTGAGAATGATGCCCCCACCAATACCCAGCATACCCGACAGCAACCCGATACTGCCCCCCAGACCGAGCCCGGCGGTTAGCGGCACCGGTTTTGGTTCTTCTTCCTGTCCGCGAATGGTCCACAGCAACCGGACAATCACCAGCAGCAGACATCCGGCCAAAAGTTGACGGTACAACGTATCGCTCAGCGGAATGGTAGCCCCTACGAACGCCAGCGGTACGCTCGCTACGGCAAAGGGCCAGAACTTATCCCAGCGAAAATGTCCGGCCCGGTAGAATTGAATAAACGATACCGTCGATACAAACAGGTTCAGCAGCAGGGCCGAAGGCTTCATTTCCGCAGGTGCCACGCCAAACAGCGCCATGGTAGCCAGGTACCCACTGGCTCCGCCATGCCCGACGGAAGCGTAGACAAAGCCAACCATAAACAGGCAGAAAAGAAAGAGAGTAGATTCCATTCGGATTAGCCGGAAAAGACCAATGATTTGCGGGGCCCAGCGTTATAAACTATGGCCGCGTATACCACAAAGCGGTAATTTTAAACGAAAGTTAGTCGAATCCAGCATGAATTGCCATAAACTGAGTGCGTGTCTTATCTTCTTTCTCCTTGGCCTTCAGCTAAGCACACAGGCCCAGCTTCCATTACGTAACTCCCGGTGGCAGGGCGCGACCCTCGCGGGGCAGCCGGTGCAGCTTGCGTTCCGGAATGATTCGGTATTCGTCACCCGCTTAGAGGGCGGGGCCGTAGTCCAACGGCTGCGGTACGAACAGGCCGGCGATACGCTGCTGGTTTTGCAGGCCAGTGCCTCGTCCTGTGGCACGAACGATATCGGCGCTTACCGGCTGGAATGGTTCCGGAACAGTGAACAGCTCGTTGTTCGGACCATCAGCGACCCCTGCGCCGAACGCAATCAATTACTATCGCCGGGCAAACCCCTCACCCGGGCTCTGCTTCCACAGCAAGCGCCCCGCAACTGGTCATATCTGGACCCCGCAGCCGACTCCGTTGCCGGTATCAGCCTGTACCGGGCCTATGATCTGCTCAAAGGTCGGCCCTCAACGCCGGTTATCGTTGGTGTCATCGATTCGGGCGTTGATATCAACCACGAAGATTTGCGGGATGTCGTCTGGGTCAACCCGAAAGAGATTGCGGGTAATGATAAGGATGACGACAAAAACGGGTACGCTGATGACCTCAACGGCTGGAATTTCATGGGGGCTAAAGACGGCACTACGTACGAAAACGACCACGACGAAGTGACGCAGATTTATGTGCTCTGGCGTGACAAGTTCGATAAAGCCGACCCGGAAAAGCTCAACCCCGCGGAGAAAAAACAGTACCAGATGTACCAGCGGGCTAAAAAGCAGTTCCTGGCCCGCTACCAGGCAGCGCGTCCCAAGCGGCTGGCCCTGGGCGATACGGTCCGATTCTGGCAGGTAACCGACCAGCTAAAACAGCAGCTCGCCGGTCCATCAACCACCCAGAAAGCAATTCGGGAAGCGGCCGTCGGCACAGATTCAGTAGCACTGGCTGTCCGCGACCTGCTGGCCGAAACCTACGACCCGCGTTTTGGTTCGTTCACGGCCTTTGCGGACCTGGTTCGGCAGCGGTTTCCGCTGTTCCGGCGCGCCATGCTGGGCGGTGCCCTGACCACCAATAACCCCGACTATAAACCGCGCCAGGCCGTGGGAGACAACCCAGCCGACCCAACCGAACGATACTACGGCAGCCCGAGGCTGAACATCGGGCGGTCGGCAGAACTGGGTATGCACGGCACTCACGTAGCGGGCATTATCGGAGCCAAACGCGATAACGGCCGGGGGATCGATGGCGTAGCCGATAATGTTCGGATTATGATGCTCGGCGCTGTCCCGTCGGGTGGCGATGAACGCGACAAGGACGTAGCGAACAGCATTCGGTACGCCGTCGAGAACGGGGCCAAAGTCATCAACATGAGTTTCGGTAAGCGTATGTCGCCGTTCAAGGAGCAGGTCGATGCGGCCATACGCCTGGCCGAGCAGCGCGATGTTCTCATTGTTCACTCGTCGGGAAACAACGGCGAAAACTACGACTCGGTACCGGCCTATCCCTCGGCTGTGTACGAAGATGGTACCGTAGCGCGTAACGTGCTGGTAGTTGGCAACTCTACCTGGCGTATTGGCGAAGGATTGCCCAGCCGGTCGTCGAACTACGGCAAACAAACCGTCGACCTGTTCGCGCCCGGCACCGAGATCCTGTCGACTCTCCCGAACGACCGGTACGCCAGCCTGTCGGGAACGAGTATGTCCGCCCCCTGCGCGACGGGAGTGGCCGCGTTGCTACGATCCTATTTCCCCGACCTGACCGCTCTGCAGGTGAAGGAAATCCTGATGAACAGTACGTATAAGCCCGACCTAACGGTTCGCAAGCCCGGCTCCAGCGAGCGCGTACCGTTCAGCAGCCTGAGCCGGTCGGGTGGCCTGCTGAATGCGTACGAAGCCGTACGGATGGCGATGCAGATGACGGGGAAGAAGTAAGCATTTACCCCTACCCCTCTCCCATTGTGGGCAGGGGGTAGGGTCAGTATCCTTTGACTTTCCGGCCTGAAAGCACTAAACTTGCGGTTTCAATGCCCAACCGTGAAGTCAATCAGCGTTTTTGCTCCTGCTACCGTCGCGAACGTCGCCTGTGGTTTTGATATATTTGGTTTTGCCGTGGCGAATCCCGGCGATCAGATTACCCTGACGGCCAGCGATCAGCCCGGCGTCCGCATCACCGACATCATTGGCGACGAAGGTCGCCTGCCCCGCGAAGCCGAACGCAACACGGCCGGCATTGCCATCCAGACGTACTTGCAGCACATTGGCCGCACCGACGTAGGTGTAGATGCCGTGCTGTACAAGCAGATGCCGCTCGGCAGCGGGCTGGGGTCCAGTGCCGCCAGCGCCGTAGCGGGGGTGTTTGCCATCAACGAAATGCTCGGTCGGCCACTACCAACGGTCGAACTGCTGCCGTTTGCGATGGAGGGCGAACGACTGGCCTGCGGCTCGGCCCACGCCGATAACGTAGCACCCTCGCTGCTGGGTGGGTTCGTGGTTGTACGGAGCTACAGCCCGCTGGACGTAATCCGGATTGAGACCCCGGCCGCCCTCTTCTGTACGCTGGTTCACCCCGACATTGAAGTCAATACGAAAGACGCCCGCTTTATTCTTAAAAACGAAGTATCCCTCAAGAATACCATCATCCAGATGGGCAACGTAGCGGGTCTGATTGCGGGTTTGATGAAGCCGGACTACGGGCTGATCAGCCGCTCACTGGTGGATGTAATCATCGAGCCGGTACGGGCCATTCTGATTCCGGAGTTTAACGAAGCCAAACAGGCCGCCCTGGATAACGGTGCGCTGGGTTGCAGCATCTCCGGTTCAGGTCCCTCCATGTTTGCCCTCAGCCGCGACGCCGACACTGCCCAGCAGGTCGGTGCCGCCATGCAGCAAGCCTTCCTCTCCGTCGGCATCACCAGCGAAGCGTATGTATCGGAGATCAACAAGCAGGGACCGCGGGTGGTTGATTGATATATCTGAATGCACGCAAAGTAGACAACGAACTGATTTGGATGCTTAGCTATTAGTCAAACTGGGACTGGATCTTTGAAAAGCTACCATCATTCAGGGGTTTTTACAGTGGTATCGTGAATGAGCAAAACATTCATTTGCCAATTAGAATAGATAGGGACAAAATGGCGAAGCGTGACAAATGGGAAAATATTGGAACTCCTTGATATAGTTTGCAATTAACAAGGTCCAGACCAACAGATCTGTAGCTAATAGGTTCTTTGTAAACCCATTGCTGAAGTTTTCAAAATGAAAACCTTCACAAAGTTCCTCTACAGTAGTAGCTATCTTTGGCAAACATTTTTTAAGGCGAAACTGATAAATTTGACGTATGGAAATGAAAGTGCAAGTTTCGTTTCAACAACTGTTGACCCTGGTTAAAAGTCTGACGCTTGACCAGAAGGCAAGGTTACGTCAGGCGCTCGCCGAGGAAAATTCACAGCAGAAAGAAAAGGATGATTTTATTGAGTTTCTGCTTAACGGTCCTGTTTACTCAGATCAGGATGTACAGATGATTGAAGAAAACAGAAAAAGCATTGCAGAATGGCGGACAAAAAGTTGATGGTGGACTCAACGATTCTGATTGATTACTTCCGCAAGACTGACAAGGCGAATTCGAAATTAATATCACACTTTAGAAACTATGACCGTCTTTATATCTCCAGTGTGACTGAGTTTGAAGTAATCAATGGAGCAACGAAAGCGCATTTGCAATTTTGGGACGGTATGCTGACAAGATTCACTGTCCTTGATTTTGACAGTAGCACTGCAAGACAAGCAGCAGAAATAGTTGCTCAACTTAAGACTAAACGAAAGACGATTGACAAACCTGATTTGTTCATTGCAGCTACAGCCGTTGTACACGGGCTAGCTTTGGACACATTGAACGTCAAGCATTTCGCCCACATTGACAGTTTAACCCTACTGACAAAATAGCACACTTGCAAACAGTTGGTTAGCTTCTATAGTGGCTCAACGAATAGGTGCTGAACGTTAGTAGTTTTGTTAAAAGCATGTCGTATCGTTTTATCCAGGTTTTCACTCCCCTCACATCTGCTCCCACTCCAGCCGCCAGTTTTCCAGCCGCGAAGGGATCGGTACGCCCGGTTGCCTGGGCTGATCGGCTGCAATTAACTTCAACGGGCGACTTTCCTGCGTATCGGCGGTAACGATCTTATCCGTCCGGAGGAATGCCTTGCCGGTAGTAGCGTCCAGCAGTTCGACGTGAGCGTAGATCATGTCGCCGACGGCGAACGTATAGCCATTGAGCGTAATGGGTTGCACGACCTGAAACACACACAATTGCCCTTCCGTGATAGCGCCCTCACTCAGGCTGCGCGTCGTCAGGCGTGGGACGAGGGGCGCTTTAGCAACAGCCACCACCGGCGCAACAGCTACTGAATCGATGAAATCGGCCGTTGTATCCATAACCGTCTCGTTAATTTCATCCGCTTCGGCGAGCAGCACAACGCCCGACGTACTGTCCGGGATGGCAATCCCCCATTCCGTCTCTACTGAATCAGACGGAGTCCACGCACTCATATCAAGCGAAGCCAGAATCGTGCTGCGTTCGTCGGTGGTTACGGGCTGTTCCAGCGAATCGCTCAACGCAGCCAGATGCCGGCTGCTCAGGTAATCGCGATACGCTTCGGGGCGGGTCAGCAGCTCTTTAACCGCCACGGCCTGGTACAGATACGCCTTGGTAACACCCTTGAGCGGTAACGCCAGCGGATGCTGATCAGGGTGCTGCCGACGTACCTGCTGAACGTAGTTTGGACCGGCGTTGTAGGCAGCCGCCACCAGCAGCCACGACCCCAGTTGCTGATACAATTGCTTCAGGTACCGACAAGCCGCGTGGGTAGCTTTCAGCAGATGAAACCGCTCATCCCGCCGGTGGGCCACGCTCAACCCCATAGACTGCGCCGTTTGTGGCATCAACTGCCAGAAACCGGCCGCTCCCCGGCGCGACACCGCACGGGTAGTCAGGGCGCTTTCGAGCAGGGGGAGGTATTTGAAATCGTTCGGGATGTCGTAGCGCGAAATAATCGGCTCGATGATTGGAAACACGACCGATGCGCGTCGTTTCAGCGCAGCCAGACTACCGGCCAGCGCGGCTTGCCGGCTGAGTGTACGGGTCCAGCGGGCCGTAATGTCGGGCTGGTTGGCGGGCAGGCTCTCTCCACAAAATTGTACACCCGGTTTCTCTTCGGTGGGGTTGTACAGCGCTGCGCGAAGCGGCACTATTGTAGCAAGAGGAAGGGCCGTAGCGTAGGTCGGTGACTGTGCGTTTACGGGAGTTACGGCAAAACTGCCACAGCTGAAACCGGCTGCGGCTATCAGAATCAGCTTCGTCATACAACGGTGGGCTGCGATGGTTACGTATCCTGAACCCGTTCAGAACGGGCCCGGTGTTCGGCGGCCTCTCTCCGTGTCGTGTCTCCGCTGTGCTAATCCAGCAGCCGCATCACATAATTCTTTACCGCATTGTGTTTGATTACTTTGACTAGTTTCCCCTGCTCATACACGTACTCATCCTCCCGGTCGTCCAGCACGGCGCGGTAGGTTCCGCGGGGCGTTCGGGTGAAGATAAAATAGTTACCAAAGTACTCGCTATACACCTTGTTTCGCTGCATAGGCTCGGCAAAATACAACGACGAGACAGCAAAATCAATAGGTGTCCGCTCGGTACCCTGGTAATTGTACTTATACTGGTTGGCCACAATGTCGTAATGGTCGCCTTTCCATTCGGTCCGGGACGCGTAATTGCCGCGGTTGGTTTTCGCTTCAACCGTCGACAGCATCAGCTTATCTCCCTGAAATTGATTAATGACTTTGTAATATATTTTCACCGTGTAAACCAGCAAACTTACCTTTACGTCGCTGATCAGCGTGTATGTCGTGCGGTTGTCGGGTTGGGGCTGCCGGATGGCGGTCATGGTACCGACCCGGATGCCGGCCACTTCGATAGCGTAGTGATGGGTTTCGGGTGAGTTGTTCGGGGTCTGGGCAAACGGGCTGAACCACACGCCCAGCAGGAGAAAAGTCAGGATAAATTTCATCATTTGATAATCAACGATTTTAATGTCGGCCTACGTATCAGGCCGCGCCAACCGGATAGCTCAGCCATCCGGTCTTCCCGGTTTATGCTTCAAACATCAGCTTATATAACCCAAAAAGAGTAGTAGTTGGGGTCAATTTTCTTATCAGCTGTAAATGAACATAACTAAACCTTACCAAATTACTACTGATGCGTAGGCTGACTTATTCTCTTTGCCTGGCGGCCCTGATTAGCACGGGCCCCATCACGGCTTCGGCCCAATCGGGAAAGCCGGTGTACACGTTCCCGATCGGCGTTCAGGCCTACACGTACCGGAACTGGTTTCCTAAAGACGTTGTGGCTACGCTGGATACGATTCATAAACTGGGAATTACCGAGATGGAAGGGGGTGTACCAAAAGGTATGTCCGCCGAGACCTTCAAAAAACTGCTTGCCGAGCGCAACATCAAAATCCCGGCTACCGGAGCCAGTTACGAGCAGATTGTCAAGGACCCAATGGACGCCGTGAAGCGGGCCAAGGACCTGGGGGCTTCCTTTGTGATGGTGGCCTGGATTCCTCACCAGAAGGGCAACTTTACGCTGGAAAACGCGCAGAAAGCCGTTGAGGATTTCAACCGCGTGGGTAAGGTCCTGAAAGAAAACGGCCTGACGTTCTGCTACCATACCCACGGGTTTGAATTTCAGCCTTATAAAAACGGGACCTTGTTCGACTACATGGTGCAGAATACCAACCCCGATTACGTGTCGTTCGAAATGGATATTCTGTGGGCCACCCACGGAGGTGCCGATCCGGTTGCTTTGCTGAACAAGTACGGTAGCCGCTGGAAATTGATGCACCTGAAAGATCTGAAAAAAGGCATCAAGGGCGATTTTACGGGCGGTACGCCCCCGGAGAACGACGTCGTGCTGGGGGAAGGCCAGATCGATATGCCCGCCGTCCTGAAAACCGCCAAAAAGGTTGGTATCAAGCACTATTTCATTGAGGACGAAAGCAACAAGGAAGGCGAACAGGTACCGAAAAGCATTGCGTATCTGAAAAACCTGCGGGAGTAAACTACGTTCCTTAGCCCAACCTCCGACGGGGCTAAGGGAACCGGATGGTTGAGGATAAAACCTGCCGAATCACGTAATTTTTCTGAATACCAAGCCGGGATAAGCTATCGATAGCTTATCCCGGCTTGGTATAAGTGAACAGAGTTCAAACGCCTAACTCGACAGAAAAGCCGTACTTTTGACGTGAAATTGCTTAGCGTCTTTCTATGCGTTGCATGTACCTGCTGTTTCTGCTTTTACTGAGCACCTGCTCAGGGTTTACCCAGCCCGATAACCAATACACGATTATTCCGCGTCCGGCGCAGCTTCAGCCCCGCCCGGGTCAGTTCACCGTTGGCCCTACGACCACGATTATGGTGCCGTTTGCGCAAACAGCGCTGAAAACCATTGCCGACAACTTCGCTCGTCAGCTCAACCAGTCAGGTGGCCTGAGCGTTCCGGTGCGAAACGTCAATAAAATGGCCCTGCCCGGTAACCTGATCCAGTTCGTGCCTTCAACGGACAAAGCCCTCGGCGACGAAGCGTACCGCCTGGATATTACGGATAAGGTCATCACCATTGAAGCCCGGCAGCCCAAAGGCTTCTTCTACGCCGTCCAGACGCTTTATCAATTGCTGCCACCATCTGTGTTGGGGCGGGGGGGCCAAAGCATGGGGCAATCAGCCGGCACGATGCAGGCGCCTGCTCCCACGCCCAATGCCCCAGGTTCTCTGCTTATTCCCGCCTGCCGGATTGAGGATCAGCCCCGCTATGTGTATCGCGGAATGCACCTCGACGTTTGCCGCCATTTCTTTCCGGTCAGCTTCATCAAGAAGTACCTCGACCTGATGGCACTGCACAAATTCAACACATTTCACTGGCACCTGACCGACGACCAGGGCTGGCGCATTGAAATCAAAAAGTACCCAAAACTGACCCAGGTCGGGGCGCAGCGTCGCGAAACCATCGTCGGTCACTACGACGAGTACGATCCGCAGGTGTTCGACGGCAAGCCCTACGGCGGTTACTATACCCAGGATGAAGTACGTGAGGTGGTTCAGTACGCAGCCGCCCGGCACATCAACGTGATTCCCGAGATCGAGATGCCCGGCCATTCGCTGGCGGCTCTGGCGGCTTATCCCGAACTGGGCTGTTCTACCTTGGGTTCCTATCAGGTAGCCACTAAATGGGGTGTTTTTGAGGATGTATTCTGCCCCTACGAAAAAACATTTTCCGTGCTCCAGGACGTACTTACGGAGGTCATGGCGCTGTTTCCTGGTCCATACATTCACATCGGTGGCGATGAGTGCCCCAAGTCAACGTGGCGAAAAAGCCCGTACGCCCAGCAGTTGATCAAGCGCGAAAAACTAAAGAACGAAAATCAGTTGCAAAGCTGGTTCATCACCCGTATCGACAAGTTTGTTACGTCGAAAGGGCGCAAAGTCATCGGCTGGGACGAAATCCTGGAAGGGGGGCTGTCGCCCAATGCCGCCGTGATGAGCTGGCGGGGTACGAAAGGTGGCATTGAAGCCGCCCGCCAGCGCCACGACGTTGTGATGACCCCCGGCACTTTCTGCTACTTTGACCACTATCAGGCCGATCCTGGCCAGGAGCCGACAGCGTTTGGCGGCCTTGTCCCTCTGTCGCTGGTGTATTCGTATAACCCAACCCCCGCCGAACTAAACGCTGAGCAGGCAAAACACATACTGGGCGCTCAGGGTAACGTCTGGACGGAGTACATGCAGGATTCGGCTTACGTCGAATACATGGTCTGGCCCCGGGCGGCTGCGCTGGCTGAGGTTGTCTGGACACCCCTCGCTCAGAAAGATTATTCCGATTTTACCCGTCGACTGGCGACGCATTTTAAGCGATTGGAGGCTATGGGAGCCAATTACGCCCGTAGTCTCTACAACGTAACCGCCACCACCACCGTAACGCCGGGCGGACAGCTTTCGCTGTCACTGTCTACCGGTGTGTCCGTTCCCGCGATCCGCTACACCACCGATGGCTCCGTTCCCTCCGGTGAATCACCACGCTACACCGCCCCGATCACGCTTGCTAAAACGACCACCATCCGGGCCGTGGCGTTCACCGACAGCGCCACACTGAACGGACCAATGGGCCGAAACCTGCAAAAGGAATACCTTCTCTCGAAAGCCACCGGCAAATCGTACACGCTGCTGGCTCCGGCCACCAAAGGTCGCCCCGACCGAAACAACCTGACCGACGGCGTTCTGGGCAGCATGGGGGGGTACGAACTGATGGATGTGGTATCGTTTGCAGGCAACTTCAGCGCTGTCGTCGATCTTGGTCAATCGCAGCCCATCCAGTCGGTTTCCGTGGGGTTTGTCAAGTACACCGCCCGCAACCTCTGTCTTCCGGCCCAGGTCGCTATCGCCGTTTCCGACGACGGGCAGACTTTCCGGCCAGTCGGTACGTTCAGGAGCAACGCAGCCGAAGGCGGCAAGCGGGGTATTGTCCGACTTCCTTTCGATTTTGCGCCCACTACGGCCCGCTACGTCCGCATTACCGCACAGAACATCGGGCGCGTTCCCGCCGGACTCCGTAACCCCGGCAAACCCGCCCAGCTGGCGGTGGATGAGATTGAGGTGAAATAAGGAGAAAAGGGAGGAGAGGAGGAAAGGAGGAAGGGAAAGAGAAACAGTGATTTTTATTTCCTCCCCCCTTCCTCCTCTCCTCCCTTTCCTTCATTCTTTCCTCCCCCACCCCATGTAACACAAACTTGTATCCTTACCCTCGCGCATTTTCATGCGTTCGCCGAGGTGCCGGAAAGTCCAGCGGCCGGTTGCCCGGTTGCGCAGGTAATGCAGAGTCAGCAGGGGGTTATAATCGGCGACCATACCGCGTACGTCCTGGTTGATCAGACCAACGGCGGTCAGGTGGCGGCTGAGTTCGGTCGGTTTTATAAATCGTTCGTAGAGGTGCTGATCAGGTTTCATAAAAGCCCATCGTTTCCAGTCCTGCGCAATTTTGATCAGAAACAACCAGCTCAGCCACGTACGGTTTACGGTGTCGTAGAAAAACAGACCACCCGGCCTGAGTACGCGGCTGATCTCGCTCAGCACCTGGTTTACGTCGTCTACGTGCTCCAGCACATCGCAGCAACTGACGTAGTCGAACGAAGCATCCGCAAACGGCAGCTTTTCGCCCGCGCCAACGTAGTAATCAATGGGTAAGGCTTGTCGCTGGGCGTGACGACGGGCCGTGGCAATTGCCGTAGCCGACGGATCGATTCCCGTTACGGTCAGGCCAAGCTCTGCAAACTCCTCGGCCAGAATACCCCCTCCACAGCCCACATCCAGCAACGTAGCACCACGAACGGCGTTTCCCTGAGCGTGCAGAATACGTTTAAAATAAGTGAAGCGCGCCGGATTGACGGATGTCTTCAGCATGAAAAACAACTCGTCGGGGTCCCACCAGATGTCGCGGTCGGCGTCGTAAACGGTATTGTTGGTCCGAAGTAAAGTGGTTTGCGTTGCGGAAAAAGTCGGGGTATTCTGCGGAATGTGCGTCATGGAAAAAATGGCCATATAGCCTTAACCGATAAAGCCGGTGTTTGGATTTTTGGGCAATCTCTTGCTTATTGTAATCTACAAATGACCGGCTATGTCGCAACCAACCTTAACAGAAGAAAAAACAGACTTTAAACGCTCGCTGGGGCTGATGGATTCGACCCTGATCGTATCCGGATCGATGATCGGCTCCGGCGTTTTTATCGTATCGGCCGACATGGCCCGCAACCTCGGCTCGTCGGGCTGGCTGCTGCTGCTGTGGGTGCTGACGGGTGTATTGACCGTTGCGGCCGCACTCAGCTATGGCGAACTGGCCGGCATGATGCCCAAAGCCGGTGGGCAGTACGTGTACATTCAGCGGGCGTTTGGACCTCTGCTCGGTTTTGTTTACGGCTGGACGGTCTTCATGGTCATTCAAACCGGTACCATCGCGGCCGTCGCGGTGGCCTTCACCAAATACACGGCCGTTTTCGTCCCGGCGCTAAGCCCGGCCAACGTACTGTTTTCCCTCGGCCCCGTCGATATCACGGCGGGGTCTTTGTTTGCCATTGCCAGCCTGGTTCTGCTCACGTGGCTGAATAGCCGGGGGGTGCAAAGCGGCAAACTCATTCAGAACGTGTTTACATCGGCGAAGCTGATTGCCCTGCTGGGCCTGATCGTGGTAGGCATTGGGCTGGGTGTCAGCAGTGGGGTTTTATCGGCCAACCTGACCGACGCCTGGGACGCTAACCAGACCCTGCTCAACGCCGATGGCACAATTGCCTCGGTAGTTCCGCTGACCGGACTGGCCCTGTTGCTGGCTTTTGGTACGTCGATGGTTGGGTCGCTGTTTTCAGCCGACGCCTGGAATAACGTAACGTTCATCGCGGGCGAGATCAAAAATCCGCGTCGCAACATTCCGCTGGCTCTCTTTTTCGGTACGTTGCTCGTGACAACGATCTACCTGCTCGCTAACGTTTCATACTTATCGCTGCTTCCGCTGAAGGGGTCGCCAACGGCCACCGATTTTATCGGCCGGGGTATTCAGTTTGCCGAAGCCGACCGGGTAGCAACGGCTGCATCATCAGTCATTTTTGGTAACGTAGCGGTCAGCATCATGGCCGTGCTGATCATGGTCTCTACGTTTGGCTGCAACAACGGCCTGATTCTGGCCGGTGCCCGGCTGTATTACGCCATGGCGAAAGACGGGCTGTTTCTGGAGCAGGCTTCACACCTGAACAAAAACGCCGTGCCGGGCAAGGCGCTCTGGCTTCAGTGCCTCTGGGCCTCGATTCTGTGTCTGTCGGGCCGCTACGGGGATCTGCTCGACTACTGCACCTTTGCCTCGCTGTGCTTCTACATCGTCACCATCATTGGGCTGTTCGTACTCCGGCGGAAGGAGCCCGATACGGAGCGGCCTTACCGGGCGGTTGGCTATCCGCTCGTACCGGCTCTGTACATCATCGCGGGCCTGACCATCTGCGGAATTCTGCTGTACACCAAAACGTTCAATACCGGTATGGGACTACTCATTGCCGGCCTGGGCGTACCGGTGTACTTACTGACCCGTCGCAGCCAGCGGGCCGCGTAATGTTTTTTTGTCATCCTGAAGCACGAAGGTTTTTTGTATCAAGTGCTGCCTTAACCCGGAGAGCCTTCGCACTTCAGGATGACAAACAACTTGCCAAGAGTCTAACCAGTCTGCTTTGATACCCGCTTCGGCGGATTGGCTCGAAAACAAAACGGGCTAGTTCAAAAACTAGCCCGTCGTTTGTACCACTCCTATAGGTTGCTTATGCAAACCGCTCGCGGCCGTGCGTATCCTTGATCCGGCCGGTATTGTATCCAGGATCAACATCCGAGGCCGGACGACCCGATAAAGAATTTGGAGCGTTCAGATGCGCGCCATTGTCGACGCCAACCCCCAGCCGATCGACCATCTCACCACCCAGCCAACCGGTGAAGCCGGCGATGGCGAACCCCAGAAACGACAGGGCCAGCGCCGGCGTTGAGGGTAAGAATGAGGGTTCATCGCGACGAAACAGCCAGCTAACCGCAAACAGCAGCAACACCAGTACGTTTCCCAGACCATGCACCAAACCAACTTGTTTGGCGCGCGTGCCCGATGGGATGTTGAACCAGTCTTTCCAGCCCGGTACAGCCGCCACCAGTCCGCCGATCAGCCCCGCTACGATCATCCAGTACGAGACCGTCGCCATCATTGGGTTGTCGTTCAGCAGATACACAATGTCAAATATGACCGCCGTTGCCAGCAGCCCCAGCGGAAACACAATCAGGATCGGATGCGCCGGATGTCCCACAATTTTTGCTCTACTTTCCATAACGTTGATAGATTTTGCAGACATAACTATCCAAAAGGCGTAATGTTCGCTTTCAAGCCCTTAGCCGCCCATTTTGGACAGCATGAATGCCAGCAGAAACCCGACGACCGTAATGAAACCGGCAAACTCGTGAGCTTCTTCAAAAGCCTCCGGAATCATGGTATCGACGAGCATAGCCAGAATAGCCCCGGCCGCAACGGCGCTGGTGCCCGCGATTACGTCGTTGGAATAGTGCCGAAATACCGTATAACCGATCAGGGCCGCCACTCCCGATGCAACAGCAATACCGCCCCAGATGCCTAATACGTAGCTCATCGACCGGTTTGCCTTTTTCATCCCGGCTGCACTGGATAAGCCCTCCGGAATATTGGACAGAAACACAGCCGCCACCGCGACAAGACTTACCCCTTTCCCGCCAATCAGGCTCAGGCCGATGACAATTGACTCCGGAATGCCATCGAGCAGGGCACCAACCGCAATGGCCAGTCCGCTACCCTCCTGATCCTGCTCGGACGTTTGTTGCTGACCGGACCGTTTCCGGTGTTTGGCGCCCCGTCGGGCCAACCAATAATTGACAATTGTGTATACCCCCGCGCCACCGAGAAAGCCCAGCGCTGTCGCATCAATGCCCCCGGTTCGGTACGCTTCATCAACCAGTTCAAACGACAATGCCGAAAAAAGCACACCGCTGCCGAACGCCATCACCGTTGCGATCAACCGCTGCGGAACCTTCACGAAATAGCCGGTAGCTGCGCCTATCAGCAACGCCCCACCAGACAACAAACCCCACAAACCGGCCCTTAGCCATTCTGGTATCATACAATAGCGTTCAGTTGCCGATCAGAACCATACAGCTTTGTTTTTGTTAAAAACATCGATCGGATTGGCTATTGGCCAGTACGTTTCCTGACCTCACCCCTACTGATTGTGTACTTGCGGAGTCTGGTGCTGGCTAAAATATCAGACCAAAAAGTCCGTTTAATTCATAGAATTGCTATGCAAAAAACATACTGGAATCAGCTCGTTATAGCTGGAATGCTGGTTGGTTACCTGAGTGCCTGTACGGGAGTAGGACCGACCACAAACCTGTTTCGTTCGTCGTCGCCCCACGAGCAATACGCCCAATCGCTGAAGGAAGCCAAACTGGACAAGACCGCCCTGGGTATTGACTGGTTACAGGCGGGCGAAAAAGCGCTCCGCGACTCACTAAAAATTTCTATACCCTACCGGGAAAGCGGCTACTTTTCGGCCAGTAAACCATTTGCAGTTGGTTACCGAATCGACGGCACGCGCGGTGATCGGTTCATCGTGCAGGTAGAAACGCAGGGGCAGCGGGATGCGAAAGTGTTTATCGACGTCTTTGAACTAGGAGGCCGGACACCCGACCGACTGGCTTCATCGAAAGCCGACACCAATAATCTGGTTTGGGAAGTTCGCCGGGCGCAGACGCATCTGATTCGCGTTCAGCCGGAGTTGTTGCGCAGCGGCCGCTATACCATCTCGATTACCCGCGAACCGGCCCTGAGTTTTCCGGTGCAGGGGCTGGACAGCCGACGTATCAGCAGTTATTTCGGCGCTCCCCGCGACGGTGGCCGTCGGCGGCACGAAGGTATCGATATCTTTGCCCCGCGCGGTACGCCCGTGGTAGCTTCTGCCAATGGTGTCGTAACGGGCGTTGGCACCAACAACCTCGGGGGTAATGTCGTTTTTCTGTCCGACAATGACCGCAACCTGCGGCTCTACTACGCGCACCTCGACCGCTTTAACGTAACCGATGGGCAACGAGTCCGTATTGGAGACACGCTCGGGTTTGTCGGCAATACAGGCAACGCCCGTACTACGGCTCCTCATCTGCACTTTGGCATTTATCAGTTTAGCGAGGGTGCCATTGATCCGCTGCCTTTCGTGAGGTTAGGTCGGGGGCCGGCCAAACAATCGCTGCTGGCGGCTTCGCGACTCGGCGATTCGATGCGCATTTCAGCAACCCGCTCGCCGGTGCGGTCGTCGCCCGGGAGCGAAGCCCCGATCCTGCGTGATCTGCCGCGCACCTCCGCCTTTACCGTTCTGGGCGGAACAGCCACCTGGCTTCGGGTCGAACTACCCGACGGCCTGACCGGCTATGTAAACAGCAACACGGCCGAACTGACCGCTCGTCCTCTTCGCCGGCTTACGCTTTCGTCGGTAAGTAATCTGCTGGATGCGGCCGATCCGATGGCCGGAGTGATTGATACCCTGCCCAATGGTACTACGCTGGAGGTACTCGCTACGTACAGCCAATATCTGCTGGTTCGGAGCGAGGAAGGGCTGGCCGGCTGGATTGTGAAGACAATTGACCCCTGAAGGCAGGTTATCAGAAAGAGCGCCGGGCGACTCCGGTAGGGGTGCTGGGCCGGGCGCTCCACGACGAATCGACAGCGGTCTGCACGGTATCGCAGTCCTGAAGGCGATTTTCCAGTTGCTTGATCTGGCTGCTTTGTTCGTGCAGGTTACGCCGAAGATCCTGAGTTTCGTCGAGCAGGCGCTGGTGCCGGTTATGCGCTACCCACAGCAAAGCCGCTATCCCGGCCAGCAGTACCACAACTGCCGCCAGCAACGTCCGAACTATACCCTGGTTTTCTGTAGCCATATACCCTTTTACCTCCACAAAGAAACAAAAACAGCCAACCAAAAGAAACGCCTACGACTCGGCTGAATCGTAGGCGTCCGCATGTAGGTCCATTCAAAGCTTAGCGAGCGGCACCGTAGTCCTGCCCGGCGCTTTCCGGGAAGTTTTTCATAATGCTTGTTACCGTTTCGCGGAAGGCCTGATCACGGTCACGCTCACGCTTCCGTGAGTTCAACTGGCCGGTAGCCCAGCCCTGCCAAACAATATCGTTCGTGCGGGCATCAACTACGTTAACAACCACACGGTTCTCTTCATACTGACGAGAATATACGTTGTTGTTCCAGCCACCACCGTACCACCACGAATACGGACCAAACGCGTTGTTGGACTGAATTTGCTGACGATCCTTCGAATCGGCGAAGAAACGCACAACCAAATCAGCTTCACCCTGTTCCACAGGCTTATAACCCCGGGCTTTCAGGGACTGATCCAGAGCTTCGGCAATCCGGCGCTGGTTCAGGTTACCGCCCACGATGGGGTCAGCATTACGTTGACGGTCGGCTTCAATACGGTAGGTCGAAAACTGGCGAACATTAACTTTCGGATCGTAATCGTACTTAACCGTTATGGCCGGCGCACAGGAAGCCAGCGTACCGGCTACCATCAGACTTGCAATTATGCCTTTAATTGTCATAGTAGTTGTATCGTTAGTTGGTTGTCTAACCGACTATTTAACGTCAGAGATTTGCTCAATCGTATAGTACACTTAAATAACTAAAAATGCAAAGATTAAGTTCGGTTTTATTGCTGGCTTACCAACCCCCTACTTACAAATAACTTACTAATAGTCAACGATTTAAAAGAAACAACCCCAACGATGAACACCGTCGGGGTTGTCTGGAATCGGGCAATAAGGAAGCGTATCTGACAGAGAGCTGGTTAACTCACTCAGCTGCAAGCGCTTCGGCACCACCCACAATTTCAAGGATTTCCTTCGTGATGGCCGCCTGACGTGTCCGGTTATACACCAGTTTAAGTTCTTTCAGCAGTTCCCCGGCGTTTTCGGTAGCTTTATCCATGGCGGTCATCTGAGCACCATAGAAGGAAGCATTCGACTCCAGCGTTGCCTTGAACAATTGAATCTTCAGCGTTTTCGGGATCAGTTCGGTAATAATTTCATCTTCCGATGGCTCGAACAGGTAATTAACGGCCGATGTAGCGCCGGCGGGTGCTTCAGCCGCCACAATGGGCAGCATCTGCTCCGTACGGATGATCTGCGTAGCTACGTTCTTAAACTCGTTGAAAACGATGTCCACCACATCGTACCGGCCCGATGCGAAACCGTCCATGGCTTCTTCGGCGGCCCGTCGAACCGTTGCAAAATTCAACGATCCGAAGACATTCACGTGTTTGGTATTGACCCGAAAACCGCGCCGGACAAACGCTTCGGCACCTTTCTTACCAAGGGCCATAATCTCCACGTTTCCAGCCCGGGCCTGAGCCGCGTAGCGGTCGTTGATCAGGCTTATAGCCGCTTTGATCGCATTGGTATTGAAGGCTCCGCACAACCCCCGGTCGGCCGTAACGACAATCAGCAAAACCCGCTCTATTGGCCGTGCTTGCTTATACGGACTATCGGCAGCCAGTTCAGCCCCGGCCGATACGGTGCTCAGCATCTGGCTCAGCTTCTGCGCATACGGCCGCATCTGCGTAATACCGTCCTGCGCCCGACGCAGCTTGGCAGCCGCCACCATCTTCATGGCTTTGGTGATCTGCTGCGTCGAGTTAATGGAGGCAATACGACTGCGTACTTCTTTTAAACTTGCCATTTTTCAGTGAGTTTGCGGTATTCAGTTTTTGGCTTACAGTCTCGCTGCTGTTACCGCGGACACGGTAAGCCAAAAACCGACAAACACATTTATGCGTAGCTTGCCGAGAGATCAGCCGCTACTTTTTTCAACGTCGCGGTGGCCTCATCGTCGAGTTTACCGGCGCGAAGCGTCGCCAGGACGTTCGGGTGCTGGGCACTCAGAACTGCCGCAAACTGGCCTTCAAATTCCTTTACCCGGTTTACCGGTACTTTATCGAGCAAACCGTTTGTTGATGCGTAGATGATCGCTACCTGCTGTTCAACCGGCACCGGCGAATACTGAGGCTGTTTCAGCATTTCCTGGTTCCGGCGCCCCCGTTCGATCGTCAGTTTTGTAGACGCATCGAGGTCCGAACCAAACTTGGAGAAGGCTTCCAGCTCACGGAACTGGGCCTGATCAAGTTTGAGGGTACCAGCCACTTTCTTCATCGATTTGATCTGCGCGTTACCACCCACCCGCGATACCGAGATACCTACGTTGATGGCCGGACGAATACCCGAGTTAAACAGGTTCGACTCCAGGAAGATCTGACCGTCAGTGATCGAGATTACGTTCGTCGGGATGTAAGCGGATACGTCACCAGCCTGTGTTTCGATGATCGGCAGGGCCGTCAGTGAGCCGCCACCTTTCACCTTGCCCTCCAGGGCAGGCGGCAGGTCATTCATCTGGCGGGCGATATCGTCGTTGGCCGTGATTTTAGCAGCCCGTTCCAGCAGGCGGCTGTGCAGATAGAATACGTCGCCCGGATAAGCCTCGCGGCCAGGGGGACGACGCAGCAGCAGGGATACTTCGCGGTAGGATACGGCCTGCTTCGACAAGTCATCGTAGATTACGAGCGCAGGACGGCCCGTATCGCGGAAATATTCACCAATGGCGGCCCCGGTAAACGGCGCATAGAACTGCATCGGCGACGGGTCAGAGGCACCAGCCGCCACGATAACGGTGTAGTTCATAGCACCGGCCTTGCGCAGTGTAGCTTCCACCTGCTTAATGGTCGAAGCCTTCTGTCCGCACGCTACGTAGATACAGTAAACGGGCTCGCCTTTATCAAAAAATTCTTTCTGATTGATAATCGTATCGATGGCCACAGCAGTTTTACCCGTCTGGCGGTCACCGATGATCAGTTCGCGCTGCCCCCGACCGATGGGAATCATGGCATCGATTGCTTTGATACCAGTCTGCAGCGGCTCATTAACCGGCTGACGGAAAATTACGCCCGGTGCCTTCCGTTCGAGCGGCATCTCAAAAAGCTCGCCCTGAATCGGGCCCATGCCATCGACTGGCTCACCCAGCGTATTAACAACGCGCCCCAGGATACCTTCGCCCACGCGGACGTATGCAATCTGGTTGGTGCGTTTCACCGTATCGCCTTCTTTGACTTCAGAATAGTCGCCCAGCAACACGGCTCCCACGTTATCTTCTTCCAGGTTCAGAGCAAGGCCCTGCAATCCGTTTGAAAAAGCCAACAGTTCACCGGCCTGCACTTTCGACAAGCCGTAGATACGCGCTACGCCGTCGCCGATTTGCAGCACCGTACCGACTTCTTCGAGTTCGGCTTCAGTTTGGGCCCCGGCCAGTTGAGCGCGGAGAATAGCCGATACCTCGTCGGGTCTTACGGATGTCATATGAATAGGATTAATGCTTTAGTTAAGTAATTAGAATTCGGCCGCAAAGATACGAGTAAAGTTTGATAAAAACACGTTGATCCCCTAAAGTATCGGCTGAACGTTAGACTTTTCCAATATGGCAAAACCCCGGCTTTAAACCGTTGAATGCGTGCAGAAACCGTTTGTCCGAATTCGTCATATTTTGACCTGGGCAGATTGGCCTTGCCCATTCTTTTTTGCTACATTTACCAGGTACGTGTTCATAGCTGCTCAGCGGATCGGTTGACCACAAAGGATACGAATCACGGATGAAATTTTACAGAAAATAGATTTTACCAAACTTTTCCTCTATTCTTTCACGTTTTAACAACAAGGAGTTCTACATTCATACAACCTGTTATTGTTTCGCATGAAGTTCAACCAGTGGATGTTGGCCGGTATGGTATCGGCCGTTTTTATCGGTGGCTCAGCAGCTGCACAAACTAAACCAGCTGCCAAAAAGCCAGCTACAACAAAACCCTCTTCAACGGCAAAACCAACCGCTACCACTCGGACAGCAACCGGTGCAACGCTGGCCTCGTCGCAGGATTCGCTCAGCTACAGCATCGGTCTTTATATGGCGCAGAATTTGCAGCAGCAAGGCATATCGGATCTGAACAACGCTGCGCTGGTGCGTGGCATTGAGGATGCCCTGAAAGGCGGTAAAACCCAACTGTCGCAGGAACAGGCCGGTCAGGTGCTGAATGCCTACGCTCAGAAGCAGTCGACCCAGCGGATGGCTGAAACCCAGAAGCTTTCGGCTGAAAACAAAAAGATCGGCGATGCATTCCTGGCCGAAAACAAAGCCAAGCCGGGCGTTCAGACTACGGCCAGTGGTTTGCAGTACCTGGTTGAAAAAGAAGGTACCGGGGCTAAACCAACGGCTTCAGATCGGGTTAAGGTACATTACACCGGTCGGCTGATCGACGGTAAGGTGTTCGATAGTTCGGTCGAGCGCGGACAGCCTGCTGAATTTGGCGTTGGTGAAGTAATTAAAGGGTGGACGGAAGTGCTTCAGCTGATGCCGGTGGGGTCTAAATGGAAGGTGTTTATTCCGGCCGAGCTGGCTTATGGCGATCGCGGAGCCGGCCCGGATATTAAACCGGGGTCGACCCTGGTATTTGATGTCGAACTACTCGACATTGTAAAGCAATAATTGCTAACTTACGTTTGCCGTCGCGGGCATAGCACCGAACTTGTTTTTAGTTAGAAATTCGTTCGGCGTGTGATCAGGCGGCCTCATTTTTATAAACCGCGTTACGTGCATGAAGAAGTATCTCGTAACCTTAGTACCCGTGCTGATGCTGAGTTTTCAGCCGGATTCGCCGTCGAGCAGCGCTCCTTTGAAGCTGCTGCCCGGCCGGGAGGTGACCGCAACGACTGAGGACCTTAAGCCGTCGGTCTCACAAGAAAAGGTAGAGCAGTTGGTCGCCAAGTTGCTGACCACCTACCACTACCGGAAGGTGAGGCTGAATGACTCATTGTCGTCGGTTGTCTGGGACAATTACCTTAAGGAGGTAGACAATAACAAAACGTACCTGCTGGCCAGCGATGTAGCCGCCTTTGAGAAATATCGCTACCAGATTGACGACGCCCTCGTAAACGGCGATTTATCAGCCGCTTACGAACTGTACAACGTATTCCGCAAGCGGTATCAGGAGCGTAGCGAGTTTGTGAAGGACCAGCTGAAAAAGCCGTTCGACTTCTCAGCCGACGAAACGTTCAACACGGACCGCGAGAAAGCCAGCTGGCCCAAAACCGTTGAAGAGCAAAACGATCTGTGGCGCAAGATTCTGAAGAATCAGGCCCTGGAACTGAAACTCGGCAACCGGAAGGACAGCGCCGTAGTAGCGACCATGACGGATCGGTATAAGAACCTCGATCGGGCAATCAGCCGGATTAAGAGTCCGGATGTATTCCAGATCTACATGAATTCGTTTGCTGAAGCGCTCGATCCGCACACCAACTACCTGTCGCCAACCAGTGCCGACCGGTTCAACCAGGAGATGAGCCAGTCTCTGGAGGGCATTGGTGCCCTGCTGCGCGAGGACGGTGATTACATTCGGATTACGGAGGTCTTACCCGGCGGTCCTGCATTCAAGAGCAAACTTCTCAACAAAGACGATAAGATTGCGGGCGTAGCGCAGGGCGACAACGGCCAGATGGTCAACGTCATGAACTGGCAGGTCGATGAAGTTGTCAAACTCATCAAAGGGCCTAAAGGTACGGTTGTGCGACTCCAGGTGATTTCGCCAAATGCGATCGCTGGTGCTCCGCCAAAAGAAATCCGGCTGGTTCGGGAGAAGATCAAACTTGAAGAGCAGCGGGCCAAGAAGGAAGTGATTGACATCACCGACAATGGCAAGCCGTTCAAGATCGGGGTTATCAACATCCCAATGTTCTACCGCGACTTTGAAGGTGCTCGTAAACGCGAAGAAAATTTCAGCAGCACGACCAGTGATGTGAAGAAATTCGTTGAAGAACTGAAAGCCGAGAAAGTAGACGGTATCGTCATCGACCTCCGCGACAACGGCGGTGGTTCACTCACCGAAGCCATCAACCTGACGGGTCTGTTCATTCCGAAAGGGCCGGTTGTGCAGGTGCGCGAATCAACGGGCGAAACCGAGGTGTATACCGATCCGGACCCTTCTGTTACGTACGATGGTCCGCTGGCCGTACTCGTTAACCGTTTCAGCGCGTCGGCTTCCGAGATTTTTGCTGCGGCCATTCAGGACTACAAGCGAGGCATCATCGTCGGTGGGCAGACGTTCGGTAAGGGTACAGTACAGACCCTGATCGACCTGAACCAGTGGCTACCGAAAGAGCCGGAAAAAGCCGGTCAGGTAAAGATGACCATTCAGAAGTTTTACCGGATCAACGGTAGCAGCACGCAGCACAAAGGCGTAACGCCTGACATTGAGCTGCCTTCGGGCTTCTCGGCTGAGGAGTACGGCGAAAGCTCACAACCCAGTGCGCTGCCGTGGGACCAGATCAACTCCACCCGTTACGAAGCCAGCCGCGGCCTGGACGATAAAGTTCTTTCCCGTCTGCGCGACCGATTCGAACAACGGCTGAAGTCAGATCCGGAATTGAAACAACTGGCTCAGGATCTGTCTGATTTCAAAAAGGCGAAAGAGAACACGGTGGTATCGCTGCAGGAAGCCAAGCGTCGGAAAGAGCGCGAAGAAGCGGAACGTAAGCGGGCGGCCGCCAGCAAGGTAAGCCAGATGTCGGCTCCGATTGATGAAACCGGCACCCCATCGCCTAATGCGCCCAAGAAGAAAAAAGACCTGTATCTGAACGAAGCGGGTCGAATTCTGGCCGATTACATCATTGCGGTGAATAAGTAATAAACGCAATAGCACAACGAAAAACCCCGCGCGACAAACCGTTGCGCGGGGTTTTTCGTTGAAGGCTGTATAAGTCAACCGGCGTGATAATGTGGTACTTTTTAATTAAGCAGAACACCCTCGAAACCACTCATTTTCAAAGGCTGCAGAAAAAAGCGGCTTTAACAGAAACCGAAGTATTCAGCGAGCCCTTCGACAACTGGTACGTCTTCAGCGTACCTAAAGACGACTACACCGCCTTCATGGACTATCTCGATCGTGAAGGAATCGGCTATGACCTGACCGCCGATAAACCGACGCGTGATGAACTGCTAGATAGTATGCGCTGAGACGGTACGTTTTGCGCTTATGCAGCAAGGGATTAGATTGTACTGGATGCAAGCCGATTAGTCAGGACGTTTGACGGGTTAATGTGCTGCAATCGGCGGAAGAACCGTATCGTCAGTAACACAGCCGCGATGGTCAGCCCCGCCAGCAGCCCTATCCAGATACCAACTACGTCCATGCCCAGCGGAAAGGCAAAGACATAGCTCATCGGCAGTGCTACTCCCCAGTAGGAAAACAACGTAATCAGCGTGGGTACGTTCACATCCGATAAACCCCGGAGCGATCCTACGCCCACCACCTGAATCCCGTCGGAGAGTTGGAAGAAGCCGGCCATAATTACCAGCGATGCGGCAAAAGCGGCCACCGTCGCATTGTCGCGAATGTAAAGGCTCACCAGCCACTCGTTGGCCGTCAGGAACAACAGGGCGCAAAGGCTCATAAAACCCGCCGACAGCACAAACGCAGCGATACCGGCCCGCCGAATCCCTTCCTGACTACCAATTCCAACGGCTGCACCCACCCGAATAGCAGCCGCCGACGAAATACCGGTAGCCATCATATAGGTAGTTGATGCCATGTTGATCGCGATCTGATGGGCCGCCAGCTGCGCTTCGCCCAGCCAGCCGACCATGACAACGGCGAGGGAGAAGGTAGCAACCTCAAAGAAAAACGTCAGGCCGCCAGGGATACCCAGCCGCAAAATCGTCCATACCTCATCGGTCAGCGGGCGGGTGTCGGTGCTTTTCCGGACGTAGTCCCGAAACAGGTCGGCCCGGTAGATATACAGAACCATCGCAACCGCCATGAACACCCGCGAAAGCAACGTAGCCATGGCCGACCCCAGCAGGCCCATGGCCGGAAAAGGTCCAATTCCTTCAATGAGTACGTAATTAAACAAAGCGTTAAGAACCAGCGCTGATAACGTAATGGCCATTGCCACCCGAGGGTACCGGAGGCCATCGCAAAGCTGACGGGCGGCCACAAACACCAGCAGCGGTAAGATAGACACCGTGAGCAGAAGCATAAAATCACCGGCGAGTTTTGCTACCTCAGCCGACTGCCCCATCTGATTAAAATTATACGCGACCACCACGGATATGCCACCCAGCACAACGCTCAACAATACGGCGACCCACAAACCCGCCCGGAACAGGCGGTTGATGGCCCGGCTGTCGGAACGGCCATGGGCCTGCGACACAAGCGTAGCGACCACCGCCAATCCACCAACCCCAACACATGACACCAGAAACGACAGGGACGTCGCCAGGCCGGCCGCGCCCAGGGGAACGGCCCCCAGCAACCGCCCAACGAACAAATTATCCGTCACACCCATCAGCACAACCCCAAGCTGCGCAATCACAATAGGAACGCTTAGGCGCAAGGTATCGGCAATCTCCGGGCGGTAGATTCGTACAAACTCTTTCATGGTGACGTAACGTCAGTTCACGCGCCGGGGGTTCCTGACGACGTTTATGGTTAGGTTGAACCAGTTTTCAGTATATTGTGCTTACTTTTGTTTTCTTGAACACGAATCCGATACAGCCCTTGAAAGAATACGGCAGTAGTATCCAGAAGTTAGTTGACAACATGGTCAACATTGAAGACCGGGAAAAGCGCACCCGCTACGCGCACATCCTGGTTGAATTAATGCGGCAGATTCACCCGAACATGAAAGACGGGCAGGACTACTACAACAAACTGTGGGACGACCTGTACATCATGTCCGGATTCACGCTGGACGTTGATAGTCCTTACCCGCCCCCGTCGCCCGAAGTTCTGGGCAAAAAGCCGCAGCAGGTGCCTTACAATACACACCAACTGAAATTCAAACACTTTGGCCGGAACGTTGAACTACTGGTAGCCAAGGCGATTTCGATTGAGGATGTTGACGAGAAACGGGCGTTTGTATCTTACCTCGCGCGGTTGATGAAAACGTTCTATGCGGCCTGGAACAAAGAATCGGTTGAAGACGAGACTATTTTTCAGAGCCTGGTGGAACTGTCGAACGGCAAACTGGCCGATGAAATACAGGAAATTCGGACCAACGGCTTCGTAGAAGGCACCCCCCGCGAACGTACCGGCGATCAGCCCCAGCGGATAGGCGGCAACAACTACCGCAACGAGGGTGGTCAGGGTCAGCGCGGTGGTGGTCAGTCACGATTCTCCGGCAACTACGGCAATAGCCAGAACAACAATTCGCGCAACAATAACCAGCGCAACAACCCCAATGCCAACCAGCGCGGGGGGCGTCGTGAAGGCGGGCCGTACCGGCCGAACAGCGGAGGGCCGAACCGGAACAACGACCGCAACGGCCGCCGGCGGTAAACAACGTTTATAATTTACAGTTTTCGGTTTTCGCTCCAGCGTATCGGGCGCTCCGGTTGTTAGCAGAACACGCTTCAGCCCACACCAGAAAACAGTAGACTAACTGAAAACTTTAATTTTTTAATGGCTTCATTCAAAATTACGGGTGGGCGTACGCTCAAGGGAGAACTAATTCCGCAAGGCGCCAAAAACGAGGCACTTCAGATTCTTTGCGCCATTTTGCTCACGAAAGAACCCGTCACCATCCATAACATTCCGAACATCCGCGACGTCAACCAGTTGATTGATCTGCTGGGCGACCTGGGCGTATGGGTTACTAAAATTGGGGAGTCGTCGTACCGCTTCGTGGCCAGCGACGTAAACCTTGATTACCTTGATAGCGAAGCTTATCAGCGGAAGGCTGCCGCTCTGCGTGGCTCAGTTATGCTGCTGGGTCCTATGCTGGCCCGCTTTAAGAAAGGGCGGATTCCACGGCCCGGTGGTGATAAGATTGGCCGCCGACGACTGGATACCCACTTTCTCGGCTTCGAAAAACTGGGCGCAAAATTCCACTACGACGGCGATTTCTACCGCGTTGAAGGCGACCACCTGAAAGGCGTGTACATGCTGCTGGACGAAGCGTCGGTAACGGGTACGGCTAACGTCCTGATGGCTGCTGTTATGGCCGAGGGCACCACCACCATTTACAATGCCGCCTGCGAGCCGTATCTGCAACAGTTGAGTAAGATGCTGAACAGCATGGGGGCCAACATTTCTGGCGTTGGTTCCAACCTGCTCACCATTGAAGGCGTGTCGGAACTGCACGGTACGGAACACACGATGCTGCCCGATATGATCGAAATTGGCTCGTTTATCGGTATGGCCGCGATGACGCAGTCGGAGATTACAATCAAAAACTGCCAGATTCCGCAGTTGGGCATTATTCCCGATACGTTCCGGCGGCTGGGTATCCAGATGGAATTCCGGGGCGATGATATTTACATTCCGGCGCAGGAACGCTACCAGATCGATACGTTTCTCGACGGCGGGATGATGACCGTATCCGATGCGCCCTGGCCTGGCTTTACCCCCGACCTGCTGAGTATCGTGCTTGTTACGGCCGTACAGGCCAGTGGTACAGTCTTGATTCACCAGAAAATGTTTGAGAGCAGGCTGTTCTTTGTGGATAAACTGATCGAAATGGGCGCTCAGATCATTCTCTGCGATCCACACCGGGCCACGGTGGTCGGTCTGAACCGGCAAATGCCGCTCAAGGGCATCCGGATGGCATCACCCGACATTCGGGCAGGGGTTTCGCTCCTGATTGCAGCCCTGTCGGCTAAAGGCAACAGCATTATCGATAACATTGAGCAGATTGACCGGGGTTATCAGAACATCGATACCCGGCTGAATGCCATTGGCGCGGAAATTATCCGGTTATAATTTAAATTCTTGTCAACGCAAAAAGCCACGCATTGAGGTGGCTTTTTGCGTTGATACGTAGTACAGCACCAAGCCGGTAGGCAGCGTGTCGGATATGGTGTTGATTGTCCCATTGTGGTATGTCGACGTTGAAGAGATCGTATCAGCCTTCTGAATCAGTGGCCTGGCTGGTTCGTCCAAGTCATACGCAGGCAGCCTGATCCTGAAATTCTTTTCATATATGGTGCTGGCCCAAAATCACCGATGCTGGCCCAGTCTCCATCCTAAGGGTAACATTGTTGCGGTTAACTGGTTGAGGAATGTAAGAAGACAGGCAGAGTCCGGTTTTCGTAGCGTTGACGTAATACCAATCATACAAATAGCGTACGATATAGTGAAGGCGGCTCGTTAAACCTTTTTAGCTTTACGCCATCTCACAGATGTATCACAAAACTTAGTTTGTTTTATGAAACTTGTTAATAATACCTCCTGCCGCTTAATGGCCGTCGCCCTGCTGTTTACAGCGGGTTTGCTGAATGCCTGTGCCCAATCCACGACCCTGGCTACCCGGGCCGCTACGGCCGGAGCCAAAGTTGCCGCTGATGATCCTGCCAAAACGCCACTGCTGCAGCCCATGCGGCAGATGATGGACAAGATCAAGAAGCTGCAAGCGACGGGCGATCCTGATTTCGATTATGCCTTTCGGGCCAAAGTACACACCCAGGGGGCCATTGACCTGCTGAACCAGGAAATACAAACCGGCAAAAATGACTCGCTGAAGCAGGCCGCGCAAACCATGCTGACCACGGCTCAGGCCGATATGGCCGCCATAGACGGTCTGATCCGCCAAATTAAACCCACCCGGCCTAACCAGGCGTTTGCCCAGCAACAGAGCCGGAATACGGAGGCAATGGCTTTGAAGATGCAGCAAGGTGGCGCAGAAGATAAGCTCACCAGTAACTTTGATAAAAATTTTGCGATCCTGTATCAGGAGCACCGGCAGGATGCCATCGATATGGCCAAAACGTATCTGCAATACGGCAACAACAGCTCGCTGAAGTCATTTGCGCAACAGCTGGTCACGAAAGCGCAGCAAAACATTGATCAATTAAAGGCCTTGGCAAAGTAAGGTTGATCGAAATCAATAACCTTGTTCAGGGGGGTTGGGTCGAGGTTTATACACTACGTTTATCGGCCTGCGGAACGATCTGATCCGTTAATCACGACGGCAGCCGCCGTCGTGATTAACGGATCAGACACGTCGTTAGCTCGAAACTAAACTTTTTGCAAAACATTTACCGAAGGCCGGGGTTCATGTAGTGGTTCACAAACTATCAATTGTTATGATCAAGAATCAGGAGATTGTCGACGACCTCAACGAACTGGTCAAGATTAACAACGACCGCATTCAGGGCTACGAGAAAGCGGTAGAAGACAATAAAGACCCCCAACTGGACGATCTGTTCCGGCACTACGTAATTCAGAGCCAGAACTTCCGCAGCCAGCTGGCCGATCATATTGTTCGTATCGATGGTACAGGTGTAACCGATGCTACGTCTACGGACCTGACCAGCAAAATTCACCGCGCCTGGATCGATATTAAAGCGGCCGTTACGGGTAAAGACCGTTCAGCCGTTCTGAGTTCGGTTGAATTTGGCGAAAATGCCGCCATCGAAGCCTACAAGGACGCGATCGAAAAGGATCACATTCCGGCTTACATCAAGGAGGACCTTCAAAAGCAACTGACTGAACTTCAGGCCGCCTACGATCGCATCAAAGCCCTGCAACCGGCATAACTGACAAGAAAAAGAACGGGAAGAGCGGAGGAAAGATGAACTGGTAGTTCTTTTTCTCCGCTCTTCCCGTTTGTGCTTTTCTACCCTTTTACCTCGACTGGGCGATCCGTGCGGAGGCATCGTCCAGCGTTTCGGCCAATTGACGAAGCTGAGCAGCGGTGTCATCATCAGCCGTGTCGGCGGCCCGCCGGGTCAGCTTACAGAGTGTGTGCAGCGAACTGGCAATCTGCGGGGCTTTCCCCTCAGCCAGTGCGCGTTTCAACTGATACAGTTCATCCGCTACGTCGTCGCGGGTATCGTATCCTTCGCCGAGTACCTTATTCCATTGCTCAATCAACTCGTTGGCTTGTGGAGCCAGCGTCGTTACGTCGCCCTGCAGCCCCTGCAACGTGGCTGTTAGTAATTGCTGGGAATCCTGATTTTGTGACGTCATGACAGGAAGTGATTTGTTCTGCTGTAAAACCTGTCCGGCTTTGCATTGTTACGGGATTCTACTGTTTGGCAATGAGACCCTTCCGTTCCCGCTGCATCGCTTCATGGACTGCGCTCAGAAACAGATCCGGTTCTTCAAAAATGGGGCTGTGTGCCGACTGCAGGAAGGTAACGAGTTGCTTGCGGGGTGCCCGTAGCTGGTCAAAATAGCGCCGGGCCACTGAATAAGGCGTCTGGTAGTCATGAACACCCTGAAACAGGTAATACGGCACCTGTAGCTCAGAGGCCGCGTCAAGCAAATCCATAGCTACAACCTGGGGCCACAGCAGCCGAACCGATTTCTGGGCTCCCAATGCGTAGCGAACCTTATCGGCCAGCGTGTATTCCCGGCACAGCAGAATGCTCCGGATAAATAGTGGAAAGAAATTAGCCCGGTACATACCTCCACGATACCGCGCCACTACTTCGCGCTGCCAGGTCAGGTAGTCCAGCCAGGCTTCCGGCCGATACGGCGGACGCCCCTGCTTCTCGAGTCGCCTGACCAGCCGCCCCGCGTTTCGTTCGCGGGCCTGTTGCAGTACCCAGTCGTACGAAATCTGCTCGGCTTCCAGCTGACGGGCAATCTGGCCGATGCTAAAAAAAGCCCGAAACAGCTCCGGGTATTTTTTAACCGTCAGTACGCCAAGGAACGTCCCCCACGAGTGCGCCATCAGAAAAATTTTCGGCTGGTTGAATCGGCGGATCAGCCAGCGGCTCACCTCAGCAGCATCCTCTACGAACGTATCAACCGTAAACGACTGATCCAGTTTACCGGCTTCGTACGACTTCGCTGACCCGCGCTGCTCCCAGTTAACGACTACAAAATCTTTTTCAAGGTCATGCCCCGATAGCAGCGCTAGTTCGGGGAGGCCGGGGCCGCCGTGCAGAAACAGCAATACCGGCTTCGTCTGGTCACGGCCCCGGATCAGCAGCCACTGGGTGCTGCCGTTTATCCCGACGGCCTCCAGTGCGGCAATGCTGTTCAGTACTGGCTGGCCATCCTGATCGACAATGGGTGCCGTCGTACCGGGACTATGCCACCAGACAAAGCCAATAAAGACGAGGGCCAACCCAATCACGATGATGAACAACCACCCCACTACCATCCTCAAACGTCTTAAAAGCGGTTTGAGCCTGGCTGGAACGGCCTGGCTCAAACGGTTGGTTACTTTGGTAAAGGCAGATCCTGCAGGTCTTCCTCCGTTAGTTTGATTTCCGCGGCCGCGGTGTTCTCTTCCAGGTGTTTCACCGACGACGTACCGGGAATCGGCAGCATCACCGGCGACGCAGCCAGCAGCCACGCGAGCGCAATCTGGTATTCGGAGGCTCCGTGCCGTTTCGCTACGCGGTGGATAGCCTGCTCCGCTTCCAGGTTGCCGCCACCCAACGGATACCAGGGAATGAAACCGATGCTATTTTCTTCGCAGTACTTGAGTGTTTCATTCCACTTCTGCTGGCCGAAGCTGTACATGTTCTGCACGGTAACGACCTCGAAGTATTCCTCCGCCTGTTTGATCTGATCAACGTCTACTTCGGATAAACCAATGTGCCGGATTTTACCCTGCTGCTGCGCTTCTTTCAGAAAGCCAAGAAACTCTTCGGCCGGCACTTTATCGTCGAAGCGGTGAAGCTGATACAGGTCAATGTGGTCCACTTTCAGGCGTTTCAGGCTACCGTCAAGAGCTTCTTCGAGGTGCTTGCGGCTTCCGTCTACGGGCCACTGGTTCGGGCCGGTACGTAGCAGCCCCCCTTTTGTACCAATAAGCAGTCCATCCGGATACGGGTGCAGGGCTTCGGCAATCAGTTCCTCCGATACGTAGGGGCCGTAGCTATCAGCCGTATCGATAAAGTTAATCCCCAGGTCGAGCGTCCGTTTCAACACCCGGATCGCTTCGTCGTGGTCTTTAGGAGGCCCCCAGATTCCATCCCCGGTGATACGCATGGCTCCGTAGCCCAAGCGATTGATAGTAATGTCTCCGCCAATAGTGAATGTGCCGGACTGAGTAGCGGGTTGAGCGGTCGTTGGCTGCATAAACGATAAATTAATTGTTAATAAATGTTAAGCCGTTGCAACTAGTATAGCTGTCCTACTATCTACTGTATAACTTGGGAAACTGTTTTATGAAAAGACATATATCACTTCTCTTCGTGATGCTTCCGTGGGCAGCGTTTGCGCAGGACCCGTCGAAAAGCAAGCCGAATGACCTGCTGGGGCAGGGTACATTCAGCGTCAATGTGGGTGTTGGAGGGCGAACGGGCAGTTCCGGAGGTACCTATGGTCGGGTAGCCCCCAAAGCCCAGTATTTTCTGAAAAACGGCTGGTCAGTCAACGTCGAAGGCCGCCACGAAACCAACGGCCGCCAGTCCGGCTATACGGGCATCGGCCTGACAACCCGATACTACGTGCTGCGGACAAACAAGGTTACGGTTTTCGGGCAGGGGGGTTATTTCTACGGCCAGAGCCGCAACCGGACCTATACGATTGAAGCTACGCCAAACGGCGGGGTGCTGCGTGTCGAGCAGATTAACCGGTCGGGCACGGTCAACGCCGGCGTTGGGGCTCAGTACCGGCTGGGTAAACGGTGGTCAGTTGAAGCCCAGCATGAAATCAACGTCAGCCGCCGGTCGGCCGATAAGCCCACGTCGCTGACCCAGACAACCATTGGCATTAACTTTTTGCTGAAAGAACCCTGATTCGTTATTGGCCGCTGCGCCAGGCGGCTATGCCCGCCGGGGTTAGCATGGGTACCACGGCAGCCTCGAACACGGCAACGTAATGGTTTATTTTTTCTGACTCAGGTCCTTCATACAGGACTTCAGCACTGGACAGCCAGAAATCACCGATGATGAACAACTGCTCCAGAAAATGTTCGTCGTACCCTGCGTAGGGCTCGGGGCGATACCAGCCGTTTGCCCTCATCTGCCCCACTACCATCCGAAACACCTCTTTCCGCCGACGAACCAACGCCTGGTGACGCGCCGTCAGGGCCGGAATCCGACGCATGATACCCGCAAAATCCCGTAGCAGAAAGCGGTAGTCGTATAGTAACTGAAAACTTTGTCTGCTTAGCTCCTGCAGTAAGCCCATCGTCATCGGCAGGGCCGGTACGGCGTCAATGCCGACGTTCAGGCGATCAACCAACTGATCGTACAGCCGTTCGATCAAAACATCCGTGCTGGCAAAATGATAGCACAAATTACCATGACTCATCCCTAAATGGCCCGCAATGGTCCGTACGGTCACGTTGTCGGCACCCTGGTCGTTGAAAAGCTGCAGGGCTTTCTCTGTGATTCGCTCCTTCGTCGTCATTAAAAAATTAGAACAAGTGTACTAACTATTGATACCTCTAGTACATTTGTTCTAAAATTAACAGAACCGAAACAACCATGCAAGGATTAATCATTGGCGGAGGCATTGGCGGCTTGACCACAGCCATCGCGTTACAGCAACGGGGCATCGATGTTCAAGTGTATGAGCAGGCACCGGACATCCGGGAAGTAGGTACCGGCCTGATGATGGCGACCAATGCCATGCAGGTGTTGTCCTGGCTGGGCTTAGCGGAATTGATCCGGCAAACTGGCTGGCCTTTGCAAAAAGGATTTGTTACGAAGCCCGACGGTACGCCCATTCAAACCGTTGATATAGGGGCGCTGAGCCGGCGGTACGGGTTTGGCATGGTAGCCATTCATCGGGGCCGACTGCAAACCCTTTTGCTGAATTCGCTCCCCGCCGATCGGATTCACACGGGTAAACGCCTGATCGATCTGCAGGACAACGGTCGGCGGGTACGGGTACTGTTTGCCGACGGCAGCACCGCCGAATCTGCCGTCCGGCACCAGCTGTTTGGCGATCAGCCGCTTCGCTATTCCGGTCAGACCTGCTGGCGGGGTCTGGTCGACTACCCCGTACCAGCCGACGCCCGAACAACTTCGTACGAATACTGGGGTTTACCCACCGGTTTGCGGGTTGGCATTGTACCGGTAGGCGCTGACCAGCTGTATGTATACGTAACGGCCGCATCCCCAGCCGGTCAATCTGGCGAAAAGTCCTTACCGGCGTTGCTTTCCCTGAGCGAATCGTTCGCGCCATCCGTAAAAGCGGTTCTGCAACAGGTTGAGGAGAAGCGGATTCACCGGGCTGATCTGTATGATCTACCGACGCTACCGGCCTGGTCGAAGGGGCGCGTTACGGTACTGGGCGACGCGGCCCATGCCACAACGCCCAATCTGGGCCAGGGTGCGTGTCAGGCCATCGAAGACGCCTGGGCTGTAGCGGCCTGCCTCGCAAACTATCAGGAACCCGACGAGGCTTTCCGGCAATTTCAGGCACTACGCAAACCAAAGGCCGACCGGATTGTCCGGCTGTCGCGGCAAATTGGCCAGGCCGTTAATGCGCCCGACTGGCTCAAGCCGTTGCTATTTACGGTCATGGGATCGCTACCCAAATCGCTCACGGACCGTCAGTTTGCGGACCTATACGACGTATCGTATCTGAAGCGCATCGAAAAGACTAGCGTTTCTCAATTCCCTCCAGTACCCGCCGGATCACATTCGCCCGCTGCATAAACGCCAGCGAGGTCGTTACGTCCTGATCGTCGATCACCTGTTTGAACTGCTGCAGAAACTCAATGTAGTCGGTCAGTGCCTGCGACACGTTCGTGCGGTTCTGGTCGAAGATGGGAGCCCACATCTGCGGGGAGCTTTTGGCCAGTCGAACCGTTGAGCTAAAGCCCGTGCTGGCCATATCAAAAATAGCCTGCTCGTCTTTTTCTTTTTCCAGTACGGTCAGGCCTAATGCAAATGCACTGATGTGGCTCAGGTGCGAAACATACGCCAGGTGTAAATCATGCTCTTTCGGAGTCATGTAAAATATTTTCATGCCAATGTCCCGGAACAGTGCTTCCGCCAGCTTAAGACTGTCGGGACGGCTTTTGTCGCGGTCGCAGATAATCAGGTTTTTGCCGGGCAACAACTCCCTGAACGCGGCTCCCGGCCCTGAATTTTCGGTACCCGCCATAGGGTGAGCGGCTACAAACTGCGCCCGGTTGGCATGCCCTTCAACCGCGTGGCAGATCAGTTCCTTCGTCGACCCCAGATCAAGGACCGTGGCTTTGTCGGGCACCCGATCCAGCAGCGAGGGCAGTAGTTCAGCAATCGCGTTGACGGGAATAGCCAGTACGATCAGATCACTGGCGGCCACGGCGTCATCGAGCGTCCGGACTTCGTCGACAATGCCTTTTGCGATGGCGAGCTGGCCATGCACCGGCGAGGCATCCACGCCAATGAATTGTGCTTTGGGGTATTTTTCGCGCACGGCCAGCGCAAACGAGCCGCCCAACAAACCAATGCCGATGATGGAAATTGTCATGAACCGGAGAGGATTTCTGATTTAACGTATGGATGTAGCGCCTGCTTGCATTTTAACTCTGCTTCGGCAACGGGACCGCCAGGCGACCAACGGCCTCCTCAATCCGCTCCCGGGGCATGCACAGCGACATCCGGACATAGCGCTCGCCTTTGGGCCCGAAGATGAAGCCCGGCGCAATGAAGATGTGTTTGTTGTACAGCAGATCATCGACCAGGGCTTCGGCAGACGTAACTGATTCGGGCAGTTTTGCCCAGATAAACAGCCCTTCCTGATCGGTCGAATACGTACAACCCAGCGCATTCAGGAACGCGTGTACGGCATCCAGACGCCCCTGATACACGTCATTACGTTGGCGGTGCCACTCGTCGGAATTGTTTAACGCTTCAGCCGCAGCCTCCATTATAGGCTTAAACTGCCCCGAATCGACGTTACTCTTGATAGCCAGCACGGCATCGACATATGGTTTGGCCGCAGCCATCCAGCCCAGGCGCCAACCGGCCATATTGTGCGACTTGCTCATGGAGTTAAGCTCAATCGCTACGTCGCCGGCACCGTCGACAGCCAGCAGACTGATGGGCGGTTTTTTGTTGAGGATGAGGCTGTATGGATTGTCGTGGCAAAGCAGCACGCGGTGGTCGTGGGCAAACCGCACGGCTCGCTCAAACAACGCGCGGGTGGCCGGAGCGCCCGTCGGCATATGGGGGTAGTTGAGCCAGATGATTTTTACGGGCTGGTCGGCGGGGGCTTCGGTAACCAGCGCGGTCATCGCTTCCCAATCCGGCTGCCAGCCACCGTGTTCGAGCAGCGGGTACTCACGCACCGTAGCGCCGAGCATCCGGCTAACGGCCCGGTAGGCCGGATAACCGAGTTCAGGAACCAGCACCCCATCCCCGTCGTTCAGGAACGTCAACGAAATGTGCGTGATTCCTTCCTTCGACCCGATCAGGGGAAGAATTTCAGTATCTGGATCGAGGACGACACCGTACGTATGCGCGTAAAACCGGGCGATGGCCTGCCGCAATCCCGGCGTTCCTTTGTAGGGTTGATAGCCGTGCGCTCCGGGCTGCCGCACCGACGTAGCCAACGCATCGAGCGTAGCATCCGAGGGCATCATATCGGGGTTTCCGATGGCGATGTTGATCACATCATGACCGGCCGCCTGCAGGCGACGTACTTCGGCCAGCTTAACGGAAAAATAGTATTCCTGCGTTTGATCGGCCCGATGGGCCAGGGGAATAATCACTTCTGAACCAGGATTTAACAGCTAAACAGATTTACAGGATTCGTTTATTGATGCAGCGAACCGCAAAGATAGCCCTAAAAACAATCCTGTGAACCCCGTCGGTCTGTTTAAACGTGAGTCAAACAGTATTTGAGCAATGGAGCTACGTGCAGCGCCTGCATCATACCCCCCGCATTGATAATAGCCAGTACCTGCTCCGGCGACAATACATGCACGGATATCTCTTCGGTGATTTCCAGCTGCTGTTCCTGCAACCGCTCAACGCCTGTTGCCAGGAAACAATACGTTCGGTTGGTGTGCGTTCCCGGGTTGGCCGACAACGTCAGGTATAGCTGCCACTGCCCTCCGCCGAACCCCGTTTCTTCGAGCAGTTCCCGCTGAGCAGCCTGAAGCGGCTCTTCGCCGGGATCGATCACCCCCGCGCAGAGTTCAAAATGGACCCCGCCGATGCCATGACGATACTGTCTGATCAGGACCAGTTGCCCATCGGTCGTAACGGCCACTACGTTCAGCCAGTCCGGGTATTCGAGAATGAAATAGTCAGGAATGTAGCCGCCTTTAGCCATCCGCACGGCATCTTTCCGCACCGTGAACCACGGCAACCGGTGAACATATTCCGACTGTTCAACCTGAAACGGTGCCGGATCATCAGGCAAGGATGCCTGCTCGTGTACAACTGCCATATTACTGCGTTCTAAGGACGCAAATATGAAAAAATTAAAGGCAGCTTCCCCCCGGAATCCAACGAACGTCGAACAAAAGCACTCAGGTATGAGACCTAACCGGTTGCTGGCCGGTTCGCTCGCGTTCTGGAGCCGGCCGGTTTCAACGCGGGGCCTGCCGCACCAGATCGTCGGCAAACCGGATGTATTGTTGCCAGTCGTAGTTTGTTACGTCGTGCTTGCCGGTTCGATTGTGGTATCGGACGGTCTGCCCGACGGGCTGGTCTATTCCGGGAAACCCGGCGCCCCCAATCCCCGTTTTGCCGTACAGTTTATAGACCGGTTCGGTCAGGTCGGCACCCAGAAACTCGCCTTTCGGGTCAGACCACTGATCGCCCTCGGCGCTGGCTACGTAGAGTGGCCGGGGAGCAACCAGAGCCAGTAACTCGTGCTGATCGACCGGCAGATCAGCCACCCGTTTGCTGTAGGTTTTATAGCGCCCGCAAAACCAGTGCGGGAAGCTGTTATTGATCCGTTCCACCGTTTCGCCGTACCACCGACGCGCCAGCGCAGCTCCGCCTTCGCCCGATTCGTTGGAGATCACGGCCGCAAACCGACGATCCTGCGCTCCGGCCCATAATGCAGCTTTACCAATGCGCGAATGGCCGATACCAATTACCCGCTGCGCATCAATGGCCTGGTCCGTTTGCAGGTAATCAAGGATTCGGCTCATGCCCCAAGCCCAGGCTCCGATGGCTCCCCAGTTGTCGGCGCGGTTTGTATCGCCCAGTACAGACCGGATGCCCGTTTGCCAGCCTTTCGGATGGTCGGGCTCAAGATCACCGTAGTAGGCCGTTGCCAAGGCATACCCGTGCGCCAGAATGGTGTCAATCGGCCAGCGCCGGGCCTGCAGTCCACGGGCTTTTTCGGTCGCGCGGTTATTGACCGACGCATCCCCCGCATTGTTCATCCAACGGGTCGACAGGGGAAGATCGGCCTCCATCGAGACGCAGTGATTGCCGCAGAAATTCAGCCCGAGAAAGACCGGCACCGGCTGCCGGGCGGCTTTTGGTACGTAGAGCAGTACGTCGATTGGCGGTATTGTCGGGTAATCGGCAAAGAATATGGACACCTGTTTGCGAATGGCCCGACCGTTGAGCGCGTTATTGTCGGTTTTCGTCGTCTGAAAGCGGAGCCGTACGGGTTGAGTCGGCGTCTTACCGTACACATGCTCAGCAAACAACGTGAGCAGTTCGGCCCGACGCTTGTCCCATCCCTCGCGGGTAGTAACACGCTGCCCATTCGTCATTACCAGGGGATCGGGCAGGTTAAACGTTCCTACTTTACTTTCATCATAATTAGCCTGCGGGTCCTGGGCTCGCGCCGTCTGGGCCACAAACATCAGTACAATCAGGCTATAAAGAAGTTGATTCATGGCTGGGTCAGTTTCTATCTAAAGAAGCCCGGCTTTACATCCCTACTCTTTTACCCGTTTTACGGTCATACAAAAGGTAAAACCCGTTTCCATGATATTATTTTAAGGCAAAAAATATGAACCGGCTTTCCTCATTCGTTCTACTGTCGGTTCTTCGGCCCGTCTATTTTCGTTCATCTATTACAACCTGATGAGAAACACCGCTGCTTATTTACTACTTGCTCTTAGCCTTCTTAGTACGTCCTGCCACCGTCCATACGCTTACTTCCAGCCCAGTCAGCGCGAGCATTTTGCCTCAGCCCGTCCGGCAGCCCCTACCCCATCGCCAGCAACGCAGCCAGAAGCCGATTCGGTCGCCGTTTCTCTGCCCGACAGCCTGCCGGTTGCCCTCAGTGGGCCCGCATTGGCCAGTTTACCCACCCCAACGAACCGCTCCGAACCGACAACCACCCGGGTGCAGCGGCATTTGCACCGGGCACAGTCCATGCTGAACACACCGTCGACGCTCGACAAACAACCTCGGCCGAAACCCAAGCCCAAGATGCGGCTGGGCAACCGCATTCGTGAAAAATTGGGTATGCCCCTGCGCAAGGAACTGAACTGGTGGCAGCGTATCAGCTGGAAGCTCAAGGCATCCGTTATCGTTATTCTGGTGGCCGTCGTGTTTGCTATTTTTGACGTCACCATTCTGGCAATCATTTTCGGATTGCTGGGGGCTTTTCTACTGATCAGCGGCCTGCGCCGGTCGTTTAAAACCCGACGTCCCTGGTTTTAGCCAGTCGGTGTCGAATCGGCTGGTCTGCTCAGGTAAACGATGCGGGTTGGTCGGAAAGCCTTATCTTTCCGACCGATTTCGACCATCCGGTTTTACCATGATCAGCCTTTTTCGCCTGGGTTGTCTGTTCGCGTTTGGAAGTCTGCTCGCATCCTGCTCCCGTTTTCATACCACTTCCGACCTCATCACGCTCAATAAAATTTACCAGATAAAACCACGGCAACAACTGTATTCCCTGGATCGACGCGGTAACGTGCGCGTCAAACAATTGATGGCCCGGCGGGCACAAGCCGCTTTGTATGAACGGGAAGATACCCTGTACGCTGAATTCTTATCAAAAACGCTACCACCCCCGGACCAGAATCCGGCCACACTGGACCAATCAGACTCACTGACGATTTTCTTTTTTCATTACAACCCGAAGCTGAAGCAGATTGAAGAAAAAAGCCCCTGGTTTCAGTACCAGCTGACCTCCTTCGATGTGGATCTGTTTACGGCTCCGTTTAAATACCGGTTTGGGCAGGCCGGACAGCCGGGAGAGCTGACTACCAGCGCCAATCTTGGGGTGTACGCCGGTATTCGATACGACGTCGGACGGTATCAGAACATCTACTTTCGGCGCGAACGACGCTCCAATATCGAGTCATTTGGCTTTGGGTTCGGAACGTTCGTCAGTATCGATCCGGTAGCCGTCAATGCGTTCAGTACGGCGGGGCGGTTCGCGGGCGAATACGAAGCCCTGGGATACAATTATGGAGCGTTGGGGCTGGTTGGCTACAAAACCGTGACGGTCGGGCTGGCGCTTGGTTTCGAGAACCTGGCCGACCGCAACAACCGCATCTGGATCTATCGGCAGAAACCCTGGCTGGGCGTAACGCTGGGTGTGAACCTGAACTAAGCTTTCCACCTGGGTCCAAAGGTCAAGTTCAGTTAACAGTTGGGCAGCTCGAAACCTGGACGAAGAAACTACGTACGCTCATGGCTTGAGCTCCGCAGTCATGGTTGTACTTTTGTGTTATGGCAAGTAATCAGCAAACACCGGCTGAGCAAGGAATTCAGTCCATTAGCCGGGGCATCGCCATCAATATCGGATTGGCTGTCGTTAAAGGGTTGGGAGGAATTGCGGGGAATTCGTACGCGCTTATCGCCGATGCGGTTGAGTCGGCAGCCGATGTGGTAACGTCGCTGGTTGCTTACTGGGGGCTCAGGGTAGCGTCACGCAAACCCGACGAACGCCATCCTTACGGACACGGCAAAGCGGAACCGCTTACGGCCCTGTTTCTGTCCTTCTGCCTCACCGCAGCGGCCGTACTGATCGGCTACCAGAGTATTGAAAACGTTATCCAGCCCCACAAAAATCCGGAACCATTCACGCTCGGAATTCTGGCGCTGGTGGTCGTCGTGAAGGAACTCCTGTTCCGCTACCAACGACGGATTGGCCAGGCCATCGGCAGCACGACCGTACAGGCCGACGCGGTTCATCAGCGAAGCGACGCCTTCACGTCCATTGCCGCCTTCATCGGCATCAGCATTGCTATTATCGGGGGAGACGGTTATGAGAGTGCCGACGACTACGCGGCCCTTTTTGCCTCGGCGTTTATCATCTACAACGCCTACGCCATCTTCCGGCCAGCCTTATCAGAAATCATGGATGAAGCCCCACCAGCTGTACTGGCTGAGCAGGTGCGGGACATCGCGCTGAACGTAGCAGGCGTTTCGGGACTGGACAAATGCCTGATTCGAAAGATGGGCAGTTATTACTTTGTCGATCTGCACGTACTGGTTCCGGCGCAGCTGACTGTTCGGAAAGGGCATACCATTGCACACGAAGTTAAAGACGCTGTTCGTCAGCGTATGCCGCAGGTCACCGACGTACTGGTTCATATCGAACCCCAATAATCACTCAGCGAGCTGGTATCCCACAAAACAACAAGCCCCAGTCAATACGCTGGGGCTTGCCGTCTAGCTGATGAACCGGATCGTTAGCGGGTAGCGGTAATACTCGCCGTTGTTGGCCTTGACGGCCGCTATGATGGTCAGGACCAGCCAAATTACCCCAACCACCCAAATTAAGACGAGTCCAATCAGTACGAACATCAGCAGAAAGGACACAGCAAAGGCAATTGCCATCGTGATCTGAAAATTAACGGCCTCTTTGCCGTGGTAATCAACGTAGGCTGACTTGTCTTTCTGGATTTGCCAGATCACGAGCGGGGCCACAATCGTACCAATTACAAAGAAGGAACCAGGTAAGGCACTGAGATGAGCCAGCATAGCCCACATCCGCGCATCAGAATCGCTCAGGGGTGCAGAACCGGGTGTTGACGGTGGTACCGACGGCCCACCGGGAGGGTAGTTTTCCATGGCAAAAGGCGTTTTATTTAGTCAACTTTGAAGTATCAGGCACTTATGCAATTTCTTCAATCCCTGGCCCAGCCGGTTCCCTTACCCGCTACGCCAATTCAACAACCCAATCGTCCTGCTCAACCACGGTTCCTTCAGTCAGCATAATTTTTGACACCGTACCGGCTTTCGGCGATGCTACGATGCTTTCCATCTTCATGGCTTCAATGACAAACAGCGGCTGGTTTTTCTTCACCGTGTCGCCTTCCTTCACCATGATGCGGGTCAGGCGGCCCTGCAACGGAGCGCCAACGTCACCGTCTTTGCCGACCTTCTGGTTCTGTTGCTTTTCTACTTTCTGCGCTTTGTCACGTACCTGCACCTGACGGCTCTGGCCGTTGAGTTCGAACGTAATGGTACGCATACCCAACTCGTCGGGCTCCGATTTGAACAGCAGCCGCACCAGGATGTTCTTCCCCTCGTCGATGTTGATCAGAATTTCTTCATTCTCCTTCAGACCGTACAAAAATGCCGGCGTCGGGATGATGCTGACATCGCCGTATTGCTCAACGGCTTTATAGTATTCGTCGTAGACCTTGGGGTACATCTGATACGAGAGGTAATCGAGGAAGCCGTCGTTCAGCGGGTACTTCTGCTGGAACGTCTCAAAATCCTGCTCGAAATCAATCGGTTTGAGGTGTTCGTTCGGTCGCCCCGCTATGGGCTCTTCGCCCCGTAGTACGACCTCCTGAATGCGCTTGGGGAAACCGCCATGCGGCTGACCCAGCACCCCTTTCATAAGTTCTTTCACCGACTCCGGAAACGACAGCGACTCGCCCCGCTCCAGTACGTCCTGTGCCGTCAGGTTGTTGGCCGTCATGAAAATGGCCATGTCCCCTACGACTTTCGACGAGGGAGTTACCTTGACAATATCCCCAAACAGCTCGTTCACCACGACGTAGTTTCGCTTGAGCAGTTCAAATTTGTCGCCCAATCCCAGCGCAATAGCCTGCGGTTTGAGGTTGGAATACTGCCCCCCCGGAATCTCATTATCGTACACCTCGGCACTGCCCGCCTTCATGCCCGATTCAAACGGGTAGTAATACTCGCGCACGTCTTCCCAGTAATTTGAATACGCATTGAGCGACGCCAGATTCATCTCACACCGGCGCTCATGATCTTCCATCATGGCCACGACCGAGTTGAAGTTCGGCTGGGAAGTCAGACCGGAAAGAGCCCCAAGGGCGCAATCCACAATATCGACTCCGGCATCAATGGCTTTCAGATACGAAGCGGCCTGAATGCCCGCCGTATCGTGGGTATGCAGGTGAATCGGAATATCAACCACCTGCTTCAGCTCACGAACCAGCACCTCGGCCGCCAGGGGTTTCAGCAGACCGGCCATGTCTTTGATCGCCAGCAGGTGTGCGCCTTCGTCTTCCAGCTGCCGGGCCAGATCCAGGTAATACTGCAATGAGTATTTCTTGTGCTCAGCCGGATTGAGCATATCGCCGGTGTAGCAGATGGTCCCTTCGCACAGGGCATCCGTCCGTTCGCGAACGGCCCGAATGCTCACCTTCATGGCTTCGATCCAGTTCAGCGAGTCGAAAATCCGGAACACATCGACGCCCGTTTCCCACGATTTCTCGACAAATTTTTCGATCAGGTTATCCGGGTAAGCCGAATAACCAACCGCATTGGAGCCCCGGAACAGCATCTGCAGCAGCATGTTCGGCATGGCCTCGCGCAACGCCTGAAGCCGCTTCCACGGCGATTCATAGAGGAACCGCATGGCCACATCGAACGTAGCGCCCCCCCACACCTCCATCGAAAACAGCTCTGGATGATTTTTGGCAAACCCTTCCGCAACCTTCAGCATGTCCTGGGTTCGGACGCGCGTAGCCAGCAGCGACTGGTGACCATCCCGGAACGTAGTGTCCGTATACAGAACGCATTTCTGGTCTTTCACCCATTGGACGAAGCCGTCCCGGCCGAGTTCTTTCAGGCGGTCGCGGTTTCCTTTGGGGTAGCTGCCAAACACGTCGAACGGCGGCACGATCGGCGTCCGTAATATTTTGGTCGCATCCTTCTTCTTCACCTCCGGATTGCCGTTCACGATCACATCGGCGAGGTAGTTCAACGCCCGGGTCGAACGGTCCTGAGGTTTCCGCAGGTTAAACAGCTCAGGGTGATTTTCGATGAACGACACCCGCGCTTCGCCCCGCTGAAAAATCGGGTGACTGATGACGTTCAGCAGGAACGGAATGTTTGTTTTAACCCCTCGAATCCGGAATTCGACCAGTGCCCGCGTCAGTCGCTGCGTAGCGCCCTTGAGCGTACGGCCCCGCGCCGACACTTTTACGATCATCGAGTCGAAATACGGCGAAATCTTTACGCCGGGGTAGCTGCTGCCTTCGTCCAGACGGATACCAAAGCCGGCCGCATTCCGGTAGGCGATGATCGTACCGAAATCGGGCTTGAAGCCGTTGGCGGGGTCTTCGGTCGTGATTCGGCACTGAATCGCAAAGCCGTTGAGCGGGATCTCCTCCTGGTGGTTGATGTAAATACCGTTGTCCGACAGTTTATAGCCCATCGCAATCAGGATCTGCGTCCGGACGATGTCGATGCCGGTCACCTCTTCCGTAATCGTATGCTCTACCTGAATGCGCGGATTTACCTCAATGAAGTAAATATTCTCCTGCTTATCGACCAGAAACTCCACCGTACCGGCATTGGAATAGTTAGCCGCCCGCCCGATCTGGAGCGCGTAGTCGTAGAGTTTATTCTTCGTTTCCTGCCGCAGCCCGAACGACGGCGCAACTTCAACGACTTTCTGAAAGCGCCGTTGCACCGAGCAGTCGCGCTCGTAGAGGTGAACAATGCTGCCGTGGGTATCGCCCAGCAACTGCACCTCAATGTGCTTCGGCTCTTCAATGAATTTTTCTAGGAAGATCGTATCGTCGCCAAACGCATTGCGGGCTTCGTTACGAGCCTCGTTATACGCTTTCTCAAAATCCTCGGCATTCCGCACGACGCGCATGCCACGGCCTCCCCCACCGGCGGCCGCTTTTACCATCACCGGAAACCCGATCCGCTCCGCTTCCGACTGCGCCAAATTGAAATCCGACAGATCCTGCCGGGAATCCGGAATCATCGGTACGTTGGCCCGGGTCGCCAGATTCTTGGCCCGTACTTTATCGCCGAGGGCTTCCATCGCTTCCGGCGACGGCCCAACAAAGATGATGTCTTCTTCCCGGCAGCGACGCGCCAGCTTCACGTTTTCAGACAGGAATCCGTAGCCGGGGTGAATGGCGTCAACCTTGTGCCGTTTGGCCAGCAAAATGATACCTTCTACGTCGAGATACGGTTTCAGCGGCTCATCATCCCGACCGATCTGGTACGCTTCATCGGCCTTGTAGCGGTGGAGCGAATAGCGGTCTTCGTAGGTGTAAACAGCAACGGTGGTGATGCCAAGTTCGGTGGCGGCCCGCATGATCCGGATGGCAATTTCGCCCCGGTTGGCGACTAACAAACGACGAATCGGACGGATGTATTCTTTCATAGTTTGGCAAGTAACCCAATGGCGGGTTAAGATTCAGGCGTATAAAGGGGCAAGTTTGTTGAAAATTTTGAAAAACGCACGATTAACGAAAGAATGATGGGATAAGAAAGTGGTCTGAAGGGGTGGATACGCGCTTTTTTTTACTTACGGGCTACCATCCAGAGCAAGACTTTTGATAAAGCGTTGCCCGCCTTTCTGCGACTATGCCGTAAGGCGTGCGCTCTGGTTCTAAACCTGACGAAGGTATGTACAGGACGTTTTGAGGAACCTCGCTGGTCATAGAACCAGACGTCACTGGAACACGATACTCAAGTCCGCCCAGCGCTCCTGCAACACATCAGCCAGCGCCCGCAGACCCCATGTTTCACTACGTCGGTGCCCCACGGCGATTACGGTAATCCCCGTTTCATCAACCGCGGTTTGTGCCGATTTTCGGTATGCGCCGGTCAGGTATAAATCCGCCCCCCGGCGAGCTGCTTCCCGGATCAGGGCATCGTTCATTGCGCCCATAATGGCGATGCGGCCAATTGCCGGCTGCTTACCCACGTGAACCTGATCGTAACCGCCAAACGTATTCTCAACCAACTGAATCCAGGCTGATACATCGGCCCCGGGCGTCTGGCCGAGTATACCAATAGCCCGTCGCGGCAGATCAGGGGCTTGCTTGTGGCCAATTTCCTCAGGGTGGCTCATTTGCAGCGTTTCGGCCATGGGCAGGTTATATCCCATCGTCAGGGTCTCGTCGAACGGCAGATGATGGTAAAGTACCGATACGCGGGTTGACAGACGCGCTCCGTCAAGCGTCCAGGGGCGATGCAGCCAAAGGACGTCGAGTTGGTTTTCTGCGATCCAGTCATACAACCCCGGCCAGGGTTCGAGCGAAAGGCCGATGCGTTGTATGGCCGGATTGTCCCGTTTGTCGGTTGCCGTCCAGTACAGTCCGCCCTGTTCCGTAGCGGGGTAGCGGTCGGTTGCAAAATACCGGTCCAGAAAAGCACAAAGCTCACGTAGCTGCATTCAATGCCCGTTTGTAACGCAACACGATCCACTCCGTATGGTTTCGCTAAAGGCTTGATATTGACCGTTCGCTCAAGACTACTTGCGGTTTTGCCAACCTTTTTTGTACGTTTGCACCGCAAAAGCAACCGCGCCCGCGGTTCTCATTACGCCCATGAAGTTCCTCGCTTAAGACCCTACGTAGGTCTTCTCTTCTTTCAGGTTTTCTGTCCGCACGGGCAGTCATTCTCTTTTTTCATCATCCACATACTGCTGGCGGCCGGTCGGGCTGCGGCTTAATCGTTTGTCTCAATGACCAGATTTATTCGGTTATTCCTGGCCGCATTGCGCGGGTCAGAATCAAATTTCACATCCGGTAGTATCAACCGGGCCATATTCCTCTTGTCCGTTCCGATGATTCTGGAAATGGTCATGGAATCGCTGTTCGCCGTTGTGGACGTGTTTTTCGTGGCTAAAATTGGTACAGAAGCCGTCGCAACGGTGGGTCTGACGGAGTCCGTGCTGACGCTGGTGTATGCCATCGCCATTGGGTTGAGTACGGCCGCAACGGCCCTGGTAGCCCGGCGCGTGGGCGAAGACAACCCGCGCGATGCAGGCACAACGATTGGGCAGGTTATCCTTGTCTCTCTGACTGTTGCGCTGCTGATGGGTATTCCTGGATTCGTATTCGCTGAAGACATCCTCCGTCTGATGGGTGGCGATGCGCGGCTGGTGGCGAATGGCTCGGGTTTTACCCGCATGATTTTTGCCAGCGCCCCAGCCATCGTGCTCCTCTACACCCTGAGTGGATGTCTGCGCGGGGCCGGCGAAGCGTCCATTGCCATGCGATCGCTGTGGATTGCCAACGGGTTTAATATCATCCTGTGCCCGGTGTTTATTTTCGGGGCCGGCCCGATACCGGCGATGGGCGTAATGGGCTCGGCCGTGGCGACAACCACCGGCCGAACGGCGGGTGTATTGTACCAGTTATACGCCCTGACCAGACGCGGTGGCTCCGTCAACGTTCGCCGGTCAGACCTGTCGTTCAACCCGGACATTGTCCGGAACCTGCTGAGCATCGCAGCTGGTGGCACGGGGCAGTTTCTGGTGGGGTCGGCCAGCTGGATCTTCCTGACGCGGATCTTGTCCACGTTCGGCAGCGACGTAGTAGCGGGCTATACCATTGCCATCCGGATCATGATTTTCACCATTCTGCCGTCGTGGGGCATGGCCAACGCAGCCGCCACGCTGGTCGGTCAGAATCTGGGAGCAGGCCAGCCCGAGCGAGCCGAAACCTCGGCCTGGCGAGCGGCATTGTGCAACATGATCTTTCTGGTGGTGGTCGGGATTACGTTCTTTATCGGGGCTACCGAAATCGTGGGCCTGTTCGAACGTGATCCGCGCGTGGTAGCCGTAGCCGTCGAATGCCTGCGGGTGTTCTGCCTGGGCTACGTGTTCTTTGCCTATGGTATGGTAATCAGCCAGGCGCTGAACGGAGCCGGCGACACCCGTACGCCAACACTCATAAACATTTTATGTTTCTGGGTGATTGAAATTCCGCTGGCGTACATACTGGCTACGTTCGTCAACTGGGGACCGCCGGGCGTATTCTGGTCGGTTGCCATCAGCGAATCACTGCTTGCCGTTATTGCGGTACTCGTATTTCGAAGGGGTCGCTGGAAAGTGGTTCGGGTGTAATCAGCGGGCGGGCAGAACGCTGTTCCAAAGCCCGAAACGGCTGATTCAGACCGAAACTTTTACCCAAATTGCCCCGTTATTCATATAGCCGGTACTGATCCGGCGCTGGCTGGATCAGTACCCTCAACAATAAATTATTGCATGATCGACACCCATAAAAACCCTGAAACCGCTGTCTTAGTCGCGCTGGTAACGCAGAAGCAAACCGCCGAGCAGACCAAAGAGTATTTAGATGAACTGGCGTTTCTGGCCGAAACGTCCGGCATCCGCACCGTTAAAACCTTTGTGCAGAAGCTGGAACGGCCCGACACCCGCACGTTTGTCGGTAAGGGTAAACTGGAAGAAATTCAAACATACATTACCGATAACCCGGTTGATACGATCATCTTCGACGACGACCTGACACCCGCGCAGGTACGTAACCTCGAAGGTGAATTCAAGGAGATCAAGGTGCTTGACCGGAGCCTGCTGATTCTGAACATTTTCTCGATGCGGGCGCAAACGGCGCAGGCGCGTGTTCAGGTCGAACTGGCGCAATATCAATACCTCTACCCCCGCCTGACCCGCATGTGGACGCACTTGAGTCGCCAGAAAGGGGGCGTCGGGATGCGGGGACCGGGCGAATCTGAACTGGAAACTGACCGCCGGATTGTAAAAGACCGGATTGCCTTCCTGAAGGAGAAGCTGGAGAAGATTGATAAACAAAGCCAGACTCGCCGGAAAGAACGCGATCGCCTGGCCCGGGTCGCGCTGGTTGGCTATACGAACGTTGGCAAATCGACCTTGATGCGAACGATGGCGAAAGCCGACGTCTTTGCAGAAAACAAGCTGTTCGCCACGGTCGATTCGACGGTCCGGAAGGTAGTGCTTGGTAACATCCCGTTTCTGCTGACGGATACGGTTGGATTCATCCGGAAATTGCCGACCACCCTGATCGAGTCGTTTAAGTCAACCCTGGACGAAGTTCGGGAAGCTGACATACTGCTGCACGTAGTCGACGTATCGCACCCGTCGTTTGAGGAACACATTGAGGTGGTTAGCTCAACGCTGACTGACATTGGAGCGGCCAATAAACCGACGATTCTCGTTTTCAACAAGATTGATCAGTTTGAGCCGAAAGAAGATCTGGCGTACGAACTGGTTCAGGAACAGGAAGGCGAGATTCCGGTGGCTGTGCGCAAACAGACGGCGCTGCAATACCTCAAAAAGACGTATCTGACCCAAAAAGCTGAGCACGTTGTGTTCATCTCGGCGCAAAACCGGGAAAACATCGAAGAATTGCGGGAGCTGCTCTACAACCTCGTGAAAGAGAAGCACTTCACGATTTACCCGAACTGGGTCAACGTACCCCTGTCCGAATCAGCTGAATACGGCGACGGTTTGGCAGGTTAATGAATTTTAAGCAATTTTGCGAATAAGAAGGCGGTTTAACAACCGCCTTTTATTTGGCTCCGTAGTTCAATGGATAGAATAGACGTTTCCTAAACGTTTGATATGGGTTCGATTCCCGTCGGAGCTACCCCCAAAAGCCGTCAGCAGACAACTGTTGACGGCTTTTTCATATATAAGCCATCCAATAAATTTATAATAAGTCTATCGAATAGTGTGAGTAGAAACCTTTAAAATTACCCTTGTCAAAGGCAACATACACAAAATGCTGACGGGTACTTCCTCTTTTTTTACTCGGGTACGCGCTATGAAAATTGAACGACAGGCTTACGATCAGCTCCCCTTTGCCATAAAAATTGGCGCTCTGATTCTTTGGGGAACACAATTATCGTCTTATTCTGAAGCGGGCCGCTTTCGACAATTATATCGATTCAACGACTTCTTCGCGGAAATGTGTTTTGACGAAACTCAACAAACGCTTACGTGTGTTTGTACGTTTACGGAACTGACCTCACTCGATCCTTACCTGAACAGCATCGACTGGCACAATTTCTATGCTGAATCATAAAAGCGGCAGCCCGGCTTATCGATGTTTCGTTACGCCAACCTGTTCACACCAGGGCAGCACAGGGCAGGTAGAACAGTGAGGCAGCGTGCCCGTGCAGATGTGTTTGCCAAAGGGCATAAGCAACCGGTTAATATCAATCCATTGCTCCTTTGGTACCTTCGCTTCCAGTACGTTCAGTGTTTTTTCAGGCTGTTTGGTCAACACATAGCCCCAGCGGTTAACGACACGGTGCACGTGCACATCCACGCTTATAGCCGCCTGCCCGGTAGCAACACCCAGCGCCAGATTAGCGCATTTAGGCCCCACGCCTTTAAAGGAAGTAAGCGTCTCAAAATCGGCGGGGAGTTTACCGCCAAATTCCGACATGATCCGTTCGGCAATCCCCCGCATCGTGTACGCCTTCTGATCAGGGTAGGTTGTGCCGTATAGCAACTCCGTTAGCGTCGGAATGTCGAGAGCCAGCAACTGTTCGGGCGTACGGGCAGCAGCAAACAATCGCTCCGACACCGGAATGGTAGTTTCGTCGAGCGTCCGGATGGAAACGATGCACGAAATCAGTTGCTCAAACAGGCTGTTGTAGCCCCGTTCGGCCAGCTCGAACATAGCCGCCTTTGGATACGGCTGAATGGCTTTTTCGATGTGACTCAGAACGGTAGTAAGCTCAAAATTAGGCTTCATGCAGTTTGCGATTTACAGGTGCCTGTTTGGTGTCAGGAGGCAAATAGCCAGTTCCGTAAACCGTAAACAGACACCTGTAAACCGAAAACCAACGTCCAGGGTTTTTACACCTTCGTAATCACCAGCTCAACGCGCCGGTTCTCAGGCCGTTCTTTCAGACTCTTGTTGGTATTGATTGGCCGCGAGGGACCGTAGCCAACTGTATCGATCCGGTCGGAGTCGATGCCTTTGGTAATCAGGTAGCGCTTCACTTCGTTGACCCGGTTGCGCGAAAGCTCGACGTTGGCATCGAAATTACCGACAATGTCGGTGTGACCTTCGAGCCGGATTGTCATCGTCGGGTTTTCCTGCATGATTCCAGCCAGCCGATCCAGCTCCGGGAATGATTCCGGCTTCAGATCGAACTTTGATACGTTGAAGTATATGTTTTTCAGCGTGATTTTTGTGCCGGTTTCGATCGGAGTCAGATCAAAATTCCGGGTCACATCCGAACGACTGGTTGCGAGGGTATCGCTTTGGCTAAAGTAGCCCTTAGCCGACGCCGTGACGGCATACACAGCTACGGACTGGCCGGGAGCATTGTACTTACCGCTGGTACCGTCGCTACGTACCGAGTCAGCCGGTTCGTCTCCGCTTGTTTCGGCCCCCGACAGCAGCCGATACCGAATGGTCGCCCTCATCGGCTTCTTCGTTTTTGCGTCGCGTACGGTACCGTTGATGGCTACTGTTGCTGGAGCACTGGGCTTCGGCTTTTCAGGCTCCGGTGTTGGTACGGTTGGCGTTGGCCGTGGGGTAACCGGCGGCTTTGCCTCCTGTCTGGGTGGTGTAGCGGGGGCTCGTCTGGCATTGGGTTTCTTCGCGGGATTGGTGATGTGAACCCCCCAGAAGTTAAAACAGATTTCGCCGTTTCGATTCTGGTCGCTGCACTCAAAGAGGTCGAACACTTCGTAGCCGGGCGTGATCCGCTCGAAATACGCGACAAAATCGACCTGTTCACCCGGCGATACGTCCCGCCGTTTCTCGGTGGGTATATTCTCGGCCCGAATGAATTTGAATGACTTTTCGCCATCGTTCACGTAGAGTCGGGCCGTCGGCACAAAACTGATCGTATTGGTCGACGGAAGTGAGTAGCCACGTCCGTTTGGTAACGGGATTTTAAACATCTGCCCCGACGACCGCCTGGATCGAAACGTCATGTAAATAATTGTGTACTGATCCGTCAGTTCGACGCGCCGGATGGTTACGTCGCGGTCGTTAACGTCATCAACGCGGGGATTTTCGGTTGTGTACTGCCCCTGAGCCAGTAGGCCAAACGGGCTGAGCAGCAGCAAAAAGAGGATAATGAGTCGGCAGTTCATGATCGTTGTTTACAGAGCGCTTACCTTTACTAAACGTTTGACCAGGCCGGGTAGTTTATGGTTTAATGAGGCCGCTTTTCAAATTTTTATGCGAACCGTTTTTCTCTTGATTGTTTCGAATATTTTCATGACCACCGCCTGGTACTGGCACCTGAAATACCATAACGAACCGCTCTGGAAAGTGATCCTGATCAGCTGGGGCATTGCCTTTTTTGAGTATTGCATTGCGGTACCGGCCAACCGGATCGGCTCTTACGAGTTCAATGCGTTTCAACTCAAAACAATTCAGGAAGTTGTTACGCTGGTTGTGTTCGCTGCCTTTGCGGTCGTGTATCTTAAGGAAGAGATAAAGTGGAACTACATCGTCGGGTTCGCCCTGCTGGTCCTGGCGGTTTTCTTCGTATTCAAGAAGTGGTAGGCCTAAACGCAAAGAGGGCCACCCATCGGCGTGCCCTCTTTGCTCGTCTATGCGTAGGGATTAATACCCTGGGTTCTGCACCAGTGCCCGGTTGGCATCAATTTCCCGCTGCGGAATGGGATAAATGAGCCGTGGATCATTGAAGCGGATGGTACCGATGTTCTGCCGGGTCCGCTTGATGTCGTGGATCAACGTCCCTTCGAAGGCCAGTTCCAGCCGGCGTTCCCGCAGAATAGCGTTCAGGGTAAGCTGTGCCTGCGTGAGCGGTGCCAGCCCGGCCCGCGCCCGAATCAGGTTAATATCAGCGAGCGGGGTAGCACCCACCGACGTATTGTTCCGGAAATTAGCCTCCGCCCGAATCAGGTACATTTCGGCCAGACGCAGTACCTGTACGTTTCCGTACTGATTGACAAACTTGGCCGTACGAATCAAACCACCATCGTCCTCGTAGAACAGGCCACCGCGCTGATCAGCCTGCTCGTACAGATTCAGGTGGCGCTCCTGAATGTAAATATCACCCCGACCGCCGTAGTCCCGGATGGCGTAGTACAGATTCAGGTTGTTGACCCCGTCCTGATCAGTCACCTGCACCGCAAAAACGGTTTCGTCCGTGTTAAAACCGTTGATGAACAAGCGCAGATCGAACACTTCTTCGATGGGCACGAGCTGATAGCGATTCGACGCAATCACCCGATCGGCGGCACTGGCGGCCGGGCCATTGTTACCCTGCTGCAGGTACACGCGGGCCAGCATACCGGCGGCTGCTCCTTTGGTCGCAAAGAACCCGCCGTCGGCTTCTAGCCGGGTTTCAGCTTCGGTCAGGTCTTTGATTACCTGCGCATACACTTCGGCCACGGAGTTACGAGGAACCTGGTTGCTTTGGTTAAGCACGGTCGTAGGCGTCAGTACCAGGGGCACGCCCGGATTGGTGTTGGCATCGCCATCGCCCCAGGGCCGGGCATAGAGACGTATCAGCTCAAAAAACATCGTACCCCGGATGAACTTAGCCTCGCCTTCAATACGTCCCCGTTCACTAGCTTCTGCCAGATTCAGATTAGCCAGCACCGTATTGCAGACGTTAATGGCGTAGTAGGCGGCCAGCCAGGTATCTCTAACCTGCCCGTTTGTGGTCAGGATGGCTTTACGGGCAATTTCGGCGGGTTCCAGAAACGTTCCGTTCCAGGTAGTCTCGCCGTTGTCGCCGAGGAGTTCGGCGTCACGAAGCAGGTTCCCTCCGTACAGATTTCCGTTCCCGAGCGCATCGTACGCGCCGACCAGTAGCGCGTCCAGATCCTGAGCCGTTTGTAAGGCCTGCTGCGCATCAACCGAGTTGATCGGATTAATATCCAGTTTGTTGTCGCATCCGGTCAGCAACAGGCCCACAGCCAGCACCGACCCAACGATTGACAGTTTTATATGATTCATACCGAATTAAGAGCAATGAGTTGTTCAGATTACCATTAGAAGCCAATGTTGATACCCGCTGTGATTGTCCGGGGCTGCGGAGCCGAATAGAAATCGTTGCCAAGACCAATATTGCCGGCAGCTGCATCGGTGTTTACCTCAGGATCCCAGCCAGTGTAGTTGGTGAACGTCAACAAATTCTGGCCCGTAACGTACACACGTACCCGATTGAGTTTCGCCCGGTTTGTCAGCGATTTGGGCAGGGTGTAACCCAGCGTAGCCGTTTTCAAGCGAACGTAATCTCCATCCTGCAGGTAGCGCGATGACTCGACCGTTCCGTTACCACCTACCAAACGGGCTTGTGGCACGTCGGTGATGTCGCCCGGGCGCTGCCAGCGACGCAACTGATCCCGGGTCTGGTTGTCGAAGAAGTTACCGTTGGCCGACATGTACTGACCGGCTGCGTTGTAGATTTGGTTGCCGAACTGCCCCTGGAAGAGGAAGCTCAACTCCAATCCTTTGTACGACAAGGTGTTGGTCACACCGCCGATAAACGAAGGGTTTGGATTACCGATTACCACGCGTTCGGCCTGGTTCGGGTTATTGGTAGTGCTCCGGTCCAGACTACCGTCGGCATTGGCCGTGTTGCGGTAGTAAAGCGCATCGCCGTTCTGCGGATCAACTCCGGCATACTCGCGGCCAAAGAACACCCCGATTGGACTGCCTTCCTGCGCCTGGTTGATGTATCCCCCCTGGATAATCTGCCCATCGAGGTTCGTAATCTTGTTGGTGTTGCGGGCAACGTTTATGTTCGTGCTCCACTGGAACGCCCCCCGAACGTTCTGGGTGTTCAGGACAAATTCAAATCCTTTGTTTTCCAGTTGGCCAACATTCCGAAGCTGAGTAGAGAAGCCGGTAGTACCCGGTACGTTTACGTTCAGCAGCAGATCGCGCGTGTTCTTGGTGTAGTAATCGATTTCGCCGGTAAGGCGGTTATCGAGCAAACCGAATTCCAGACCAATGTCGGTCTGAAGCGTTTTTTCCCAGCTCAAATCCGGGTTAGCAATCTGCGACGGAGCCTGTCCCGGAACCCCCGCGTAGCCGGCCGTTCCGTCGTAAAGCGCCCGCGAGCCAAAGTTGCCGATTTCAGCGTTACCCGTTAGACCGTAGCTGGCCCGCAGTTTCAGGTTGCTGATGACTGGAATGTTTTTCATAAACGACTCCTCCGTCAGAATCCAGCCTACCGACGCCGACGGGAAGATACCGTAGCGGTTGTTGACCCCGAACCGCGATGAACCATCTACCCGGCCAACCAGCCCGAGAATGTAGCGGTTGTTGAACCGATAATTTAACCGGGCAAAGTAGGACAGGAAGCTGAACGCCGTTTCGGTCGACAAACCGGCATTGATACGGGCCGCAGCCACGATCTGCTTGTAGGCATTGCTCGGAAAATCCCGGCCCTGCACCTGCGTAAAGTTGGTGCTTGATTCCTGGTACGACATACCGACCGTCGCATCCACATCGTGCCGTTCGGCAAACGTCCGCCCAAAGGTGAAGAAGTTGTTGGTCGTGTAGTTAACGATCTGCGCAAAGTTGTTGATACCAACGCCATTAGGGTTCCCCAGCAGCGTTTCGCGACCGTAGTACTGTTCTTCGTTTTTGTTCAGAATGTCAGCCCCCCACTCTGAGCGGAACGACAGACCGGGCAGAATACGGTACTCGGCAAATACATTACCAATGACGCGATAGGAGGTCGTTTCGTACGAGGCAAAATCCCGGTCAAGCAACGAATTGTAGTAGTACGTCTGGTCGTTGAGCCGATTAGTGGTCGGGTCGAAAACGGGCGAGATAGGCGGCAACGCCACAATCTGCATCGGCGTCGTGAATGAGTTATCGTTGGCCAGCTGATTGTTGACCGTCCGGGCTACGTTCATGTTAACGCCCAGCGTCAGCTTGTCGGTGGCGGAGTGGTCGAGGTTAAAGCGACCGCTCAGCCGGCGGAACCGGTTGTTGATCAAAATACCGCTCTGGTTGAGGTACGATCCTGACACATAAAAGCGCGTTCTGGCATCGCCACCGCGGGCGCTCAGGTCATACTGCTGAATGGGCGCATCCTGATAAGCCTGATCCTGCCAGTTGGTATTGATACGGCCCTGCTCCCAGTTGGCCCGGTCGCCGGCCGCGTTCGCCGTGAAGAAGTTCTGCAGCTGTGCCTGCGTAATGTTCGTCAGGCCGAGCGCCACCGAGTTGGCCCGCGCTTCTTCAAAAAACTGAACGTATTCCTGCGTATTCAGAAACTCGCGCTTGCGGGTCGGACTACTGAAACCACCGTAGGCATTCAGTTCAAACTGCGTCTTGCCCTGCCGCCCTTTTTTGGTCGTAATGAGCACCACGCCGTTGCTTGCCCGCGATCCGTAGATGGCCGATGCCGACGCATCTTTCAGGATGTCAATGGATTCAATGTCGTTGAAATTGATGTCGGCAATTGGATTCGTCAGCGCTGCGGTGGCATTGGGGTCGCCCGGCGCGCCGGTAGTAATCGGAATACCATCCACAACAAACAGCGGCTGGTTGCTGGCCGATACGGACGAGGAACCCCGCACCCGGATTTGCAGCCCCTGACCTACTTTACCGTTCAGGGAGGTAATCTGCACCCCGGCGGCCCGGCCCTGAATGGCCTGCTCAACGCTGGTAACGGGCAGATTCTCAATCTCCCGCCCGGATACTTTGGCAATGTTGCCGGTCAGGTTGCGTTTTGATTCGCTACCATACCCCACAACCACTACCTCATTGATGGAGCGCGTGTCGGAGCCTAACTGTACGTTAATTGTTGATTGATTACCGACAGGAATTTCCTGCGAGGTAGTACCAACAAAACTGAAGACGAGGGTCCCCACATTGGCCGGCACGGTTAAGGAATAATTACCTTCCGAGTCGGTCTGAGTACCACGGGTTGTTCCTTTTACAACGACAGAAACACCCGGCAATGGGTTTCCGTCTTCCGCTAAGGTCACCTTCCCGGCTACCCGGCGTTCCTGCGCCAGAGCAGGCAGGGCGAATGCTCCCAACCATACCACAAACAATAAAAATCTCTTCATAGAGCGGTTGTTGATAGTTATTATGAAAAATTAGGCAGCAAAAGTTGTAGTTAAAATTTCGTTAAAACAACTATTACCTAAAAATAAAGGTATTTGTTTAATTCCAGCAAAACCCAAACCATACGATTGCCAACTGTTTACAAGATAAAATAAAATTTCGGGTAAGACGGCCCGTATATCGTATTGACAAGTCTTGTGGCGCACCCGTTGTCTCACAGTAGCTTATATACGTTACTTTTCATCTATTCTCTACAAGGAGTGGAGTAGCCAGGGCCGTATATCAATGCGTTAGCCTGAAAAGCAATCAGGCTATACCGGGTAGGTATAGCCTGACTTAATCCAACTGAATAAAACGGGTTTGCTTCTACGCCTTCAGGGGTTTGGGGTAAAAGCAACGGATGCGAAACCGGTATTAATACCCTTCGTTCTGAACGAGTTGCGTATTGGCGTCAATTTCGCTTTTCGGAATCGGCAGTACCAGTCTCGGCGAGTTCCAGGGCAACGTCCCGGCATTTTGCCGAAGCCGCTTGATGTCGTGGATACGCAGACCTTCAAAGGCAAGCTCCAGCCGGCGCTCCTGCAGTACATCGGCCAGAGTTGGGTTGGCAACGGGAGCCAGCCCGGCCCGTGTCCGTACGGCGTTCAGGTCTTCGGCGGGGGCTGCACCGACCGCCGAGTTGAGCCGCAGGTTACACTCGGCCCGCGTCAGCAGGATTTCGGCCACCCGGATAACGGGGACGTTACCACCAAAATCAGTCCATTTGCCTGAATAGTAACGAGTACCGGCACCTTTTACGCCAATGTAAAACAGATCTTCGCGACGGTTATCGGTCGGCGCATACGACTCGACAAAGCCGTTCAGCACCTGTACATCACCCCGCCCTACCGCAGCGCCACCCGCCGGGATGCTGGCGTAGAACGTAGTCAGGCCGTCGTTGGTAGTACCGGGGTTGTTCTGCGTATTCTCCTGGATTTCGAAAACACTTTCGGCCGTGTTCTTATTCCGGAATACATCTGCCACGCCGGGGTTAAGCCGGAACTGATTCGATTGCAGGATCTGGTTCGCTGCGTTCAGCGCTTTGGCGTAATCGGCCTGTTGCAGATACACCCGGCTCAGGAAACCCAGCGCCGAGTACTTATCGGCCCGTAAACCGTTATCATTGGGCAGCAGCGTCGAAGCTTTGGTCAGATCGTCCAGCACCTGGGTGTATACTTCAGCGACCGTATTGCGGGCTCTGGTTTCAGCTGCCTGCTCCTGCGACAGCGTAGGACGCAGCACCAGCGGAACGCCCGGCTGACTGTTGTCGGCCCGCGTACCCCATGGCAGACCATAGAAACGTACCAGTTCAAAATACATAATACCCCGCAGGAAACGCGCTTCTCCTTCAAATTCGGCCCGGCTTCCGGCATCCTGAATTTTGTCGAGCGCCCCGAGGATGTTGTTTGCTACGTTGATAACCTGATAGGCCGTCACCCACGTCCGCTGCGCTTCGGAATTGGTCGCCAGCATCTGCCGGTTTGTCACCTCCCGATACCCCTGGAACGTACCGCGCCACGCTACGTAGTCGTCGGATGCCAGCAGTTCGGCTAACAGATTCAGGTTAGTTCCGTACAATTCGGCATCGGCCAGGCCACCACCCTGAACGCCGGGCAGCACACCATACGCACCAATGATGGCACTCTCAATGTCCTGCGCCGACGAAAGCGCCGTAGCGGCATCAACCGACTGCCGGGGTTCTATATTCAGCCGGTCGTTGCAGGCAACCAAAGCCAGCGCCAAACCCAGCGATACAATTATTTTTTTCATACTCTGTGTATCCGTAGAGGTACCGGGCAGCGGGTTAGCTGCCCGGTACCATGACTGTTTTGCTTAGAAACCTAAATTAATACCTACCGTGAACGTACGGGCCTGGGGTGGCGTGTAGAAATCGTGTCCCAGGGCGATGTTGGCCGTCTGGTTGCTGGCGTTCGCATACTGTGTGTTTACCTCCGGATCGTAGCCGGTGTACTTGGTGAACGTGAACAGGTTCAGGCCCGATACATACACCCGCGCCGATTGTACGGAGATTTTCCGCAGCAGAGCACTCGGCAGGTTATAGCCAAACGATACGGTTTTCACGCGCAGGAACGAACCATCCTGCACCCAGCGCGACGATACGCCCGTGCCGTTACCGCCACCGAAAACGGCTCTCGGTACGTCGGTGATGTCGCCGGGCTTCTGCCAGCGATCCAGCTGATCTATGGTCTGGTTGTCGAAATAGTCACCGTTCACCGACTGGTAGATGGCCGCCGTGTTGTAGATGTCGTTCCCGTAAACGCCCTGGAGCAGGAAGCTCAGGTCGAAGCCTTTGAACGAGAAATTGTTGGTCAGACCTCCCGTGAAATCAGGGTTTGGATCACCAACGAACAGTTCGGGGGCAGCCGCATAATCGGCGGTCGGATTGCCGTCGGCTCCCTGATACAGCGCATCACCCGTCTGCGGGTCAACGCCTACGTATTTCTTGCCGTAGAAGATACCCAGCGGCTGGCCTTCGACTACGTAGCTCAGGAACCGCGAGTTGGCCCGGATCGGCGATACGTTCAATTTCGTCACCCGGTTCCGGTTGAACGAGATGTTGAAGTTGGTCGACCACCGCAGCGCTTTCGTCAGGTTCTGCGACGTAACGCTGAATTCAACCCCGCGGTTGCGCAGGCTACCGATATTCCGGGCAATGGTGGTGAACCCGTTGATGGCCGGCTGCGGCTGGTTCAGCAACAGGTCGTTCGTTACCTTGTTGTAGAAATCAATCTGACCGTTGATGCGGTTGTTGAGGAAGCCAAACTCCAGACCAATGTCCAGCTGCGTCGACTGCTCCCAGCGCAGATCAGCATTGGCTACCTGCGACGGACGAATCCCTACCTGATCGGCGTAGTTGATGGTGCCGTACAGACCACGAGATGCGAAGTTTGCGATTTCGGAGTTACCCGTTACCCCGTAGCTGGCCCGCAGTTTCAGGAGACTTAGCGATGGAACCGTGTTTTTGACAAACGACTCGTCGCTCAGAATCCAGCCCGCCGAAATAGCCGGGAAGAAACCGTAGCGGTTATTCAGACCAAAGCGTGACGAACCATCGATACGGCCCGACAAACCAAGCAGGTACCGATCGCGGAACTTATAGTTTACCCGCGCCAGATACGACACCAGACTATAGCCGGTTTCGGTTGAACTGGCATCGGTTTTCTGGCTGGCACTGGCCAGCTCCTGAAACTTGTCGTTCGGGAAGTTACGGGCCGTTCCTGATACGGTCTGTACGTTCTGCTCCTGGTACGTAATACCAGCCAGAACGTCGATGCTGTGCGTCCCGCCGAATGTCCGCAGGTAGCTGAACGTATTGTTGGCGGTCCAGTTGTTCGAGCGGGTCTGCGCCTGATAGCCGTAGCCGGTGGGGGCACCATCTTCTGTTACGCGGCCCTGGAAAATTTCTTCCTGCAGATTCAGTACGTCGAAGCCGTATTCGCTCCGGAACGTCAGGCCCGGCAGCAATTGATACTGACCGAAGATGTTCCCAAACGTGCGGAACGTACGAGCGTAGTTCGACGCGTTGTTGAGTTCAACCAGGTTGTTGTAATAGAGCGTCTGCCGGTTGTAGCCCGTCGGATCGTTCGGATCGTAGATCGGCTGGATCGGCGGCAGGGCGTTCAACTGGATCGGGTTCGAGAACGCATTGTCTCCCGGAACTTTCTTGTTGTTAGTACGGGCAAACGCAATGCTGGCACCCAGGCTGAACTTATCACTCACTGTATGATCAAGATTCAGGCGGACGTTGTTCCGCTGAAAATTGTTGCCAATGATGAAGCCAATCTGCTTGTTGGTCGCGCCCGACAGGTTGAAACGGGTTTTCTCGCTACCACCGTTGATGGCGAAGTTCGCCTGATTGATCGTTCCCTGCCGGAAGGCCGCACTGGCCCAGTCGCTGTTGACGGTAGAATTCGGGTCCAGACCGTAGCCGGGGAAACCGTCGCTCGGATCGTTCGGATCGATACCGGCGTTGGTCAGTGATTCCGTGAACAATTCCAGATACTGCGGACCATTCAGGAACTTACGCACCCGGGTCGGGTTAGTGATACCGGTGTAGTAGCCCACCTGTACGTTGGTCCGACCGGCTTTACCACGTTTGGTCGTGATCAGTACCACGCCGTTGCTCGCCCGCGATCCGTAGATAGCCGATGCCGATGCATCTTTCAGGATTTCGATGGATTCAATATCATTCGGGTCAATGTCGGCCAGCGGACTGAACTGCTCATTGTCCGTTGTGTTCAGGTCCTGCGACGTAATGGGAATACCATCCAGAACGTACAGCGGCTCGTTACCGGCCGAAATCGACGCGGCCCCGCGAACCCGAATCTGAAGCGCCGTTCCAAGCTTACCGCTGCCCTGGGTAATCTGCACCCCCGGCGTCCGGCCCTGCAGTGCCGTTTCGAACGTCTGAACGGGCAGGTTGGCAATGTCTTTGCCGCTGATACTGGCTTGTGAACCGGTCAGGTCGCGACGCTGCTGCGTACCGTAACCCACCACGACCACTTCGCTCAATGCCCGCGAATCGTTGGTGAGTGCAACGTTAATCTGGTTGCGGTTGCCGATAACAACCTCCTGGGCCGTTGTCCCCACAAAACTAAACACCAGGGTTGTTGCGGTGGCAGGTACAGAGATTGAGTAGTTTCCCTCGGCATCGGTCTGTGTGCCGCGCGACGTACCTTTGATCTGCACCGAAACACCAGGCAATACGTTGCCATCTTCCGCGGATGTGACTTTTCCCGTCACCCGGCGATCTTGTGCGACTGCTGGTAGGTGCAGTGCTCCCACGAATAAAAGCAGAAGCAATATAATTTTCCTCATATTGTGGTATTTTAAACAAGTAAACCGCAAAATTAAATATTACTTTTCTGTTAATACAACAAATTCGCAGAACAATATTTTTTAACAATACAGCTAAAGACGCAGGAAAAAGCCTAATGTTGCAGCCTGTCAATAATTGATAGTATTATTTTGCACCGTGTTGAACGAGAACGACAAGAACTCGGGTTAAGTTGATACCTTTCGACGCTGTACACGGCTGTTTTTTTCTGTGCCATGAATGCATTTCTACTTGGTCATATACTGCTTGCTCTGTTCGTTCGTAGCCCTCTATACGAGACTGCCGGCGCAGCACCAAAACCGCATCCCACCGTTTACCTCTTTCTGAATACCGAATGTCCGGTTTGTCAGCAGTACGCCCCACGCCTTGCCGAACTGCACCGGTCCTTCAGGAAAGCAGGGGTTCGATTTGTCGGCGTTTATCCGCTCCGTACCGACTCTCCCCAGACCATCCGGCAATTTCATAAGCTGTATCAACTTCCGTTTGAGGGACAGGCAGATCCAGGCGCAAAGCTCGCGCGCTATTTTCGGACCCACGTTACACCCGAGGTTGTGCTGATGGCCACCGATGGCACCGTAAGCTACCAGGGTGCTGTTGACGACTGGTACGTATCGCTCGGTAAGCATCGGCCCTCTCCTACCCAGCACTACCTCCGCGATGCCCTGACGGCTTTACTGGCCGGGCAGCCCGTTGCTATTCCCCGAACGGTTGCGGTGGGGTGTCTGATCGAATGATTGAGTTGTGGAATGATTGAATTGAAGACAACCCCTTAATTCAATCATTCCACAACTCAATCACTCAATTATTTAACGTAATAGAAGACCAGATTCATCATCTCGTCGGTGGAGTTCCAGCCGTAGCGTACCGGCCGGACCGGGCGGTTGGGGTTAAGCGGATTCTGATCGGTATTATCGTACGAAGCCTCGGCAATAATGGTCGAGCCCTTCGGCAGGACGAGCGGTTCACGGAAGAAGTAGTATAACTGCCAGTTAAAATCCCACTCGTCGATTTTAACGAGCTGAACGGCATCACCGGCGGGCGTAACGGCAAACGCCTTCACCTTCCGGCCCAGCCAGTGCATGTGAGGCATTACCGAAAGCAACCGGATCGTGTCGCTGATCGGGCCGTAATTCATATAAAACGTCGGGCGGGTGTTGGCGGGCAGCACAAACGGCTGATTAGTAATGTTGTTTTCCGTCAGGGTCAGCGTACGGACTTCCCGTTCTACCGGCTTCCGGGCAAAATAGAGCCGAACTTCTGATTGGTCGGCTTCGGGTTTGGGGGCGGGCGCATAATGGAGGTTCAGGATCAGGTCGCTACCCGCCCGAATGCGCTTGGCGGCCCCAGCCGGGAACGTAACGCGGTCGTTGCCGGGTACCCATCCGTACAGAAAAGCATCGGCCAGGGGCGTCCGCTGAAAGTCACGCAGCCGGGGATCGTCTTCCGCCAGCCCGTCAATACCGGCCATAGTCCCCGTCGAATCGATCATCAGGCGGCTGTGATGCAACCGTTTACGGTTCTGCGGCACAAACTCGATGGCTTCTACCCAAACGTCCTGCTGCAGGCCCATCCGTACGTGAAAATACCGAAAATCTTCTCGGCCGTCGCCTTTGATGGCGTAGGGCTTCATGCGCAGCACAAGATCGGGCTTACGCGGCCGGTCTGCACCGAAGGTCTGACCGGCCGCGTAAGTTTGGTCAGATTGTGGGGGCAGCCCTCCAGCGGCTGGCTGGTCAGACCTTCGGTGCAGACCAGCCGACCGCTGGTGCCCAACGGGCATTCCAGCTTTTACCCACTGCTGAATCAGGTCAATCTCTACGTCCGACAGACCGCGTTCGTTGGCATAATGCTGAAACTGCCGATCGGCCGGAAACGGCGGCATGTACCGGGCCTGTGTCACTTTTGCGATGAACTTGCCCCGCTTGGCCACGTCCTCATACGTCAGCAAACTGAAAGGCCCGACCCCTGCGGGATGGTGACAGGGCGTAGCACAGTGTTGAGTGATGATTGGCTTAACGTGCTGGACGTAAGTAGGCGACTGAGCCACAAGCGCATGGCTTGTAAGCAGCCAAAGTACCAGCCAGTTACCAGTTTGCCTAAAGTTCATATCGGCCAGTGATGAAAAAAGCAGCAACGGGTGCGCCCGTTGCTGCTCCAGTACAAATTACAGGTACGGTTATCTGACTGTAAAATTCAGGCGGCAATTTGAATTGGCCTGAGACACCGGCGTAGGATCAAGGCAGATGCTTTCTTCATTCCACACTTTGAATACCAGTCCATCGGAGGTAGTTAGCTCCCAGGTCACAACGAAGGCATCGGCACTGGCAACGGTCCTGCCGCCAACGACCTGAGCCCCCTGCAACCGGGCACCGGCCGGACGCGGACGAGCGGGGTTTTCGAAAACTTTCACCGCATTTACCTTGTCGTATTTCACGGTCGCATCTTTATACAGGGTATAAATTTCATTCGGCGTGATGCTGAACGTGTTCCATTGGCGGTTAGGGGCGGGCGAATCAATCGTTTTTACAACTTTTCCCCCGCTACCGAGCGACACCGTTTTAGGGTTGCCATCCGGATCCGTGTACGACTCGATCATGTCTACCTTGACGACTATCTTGGTAACCGTCAGTTTATTATCGAGCGATACCCAACGGATTTTCATATCCATCTTCGCATTATCCTGGCCGGTTAATGGAAAGTTGCGGCCATTGGCCGCAAAGTTGGCCTTATCACTTGTCCCTAATTTTCCTTCGGGTATATCTGCAAAAACAGCCAGGGCATGCACTCCCGGCTCCCAGGGTTTATTGGGGTTGAGCGACTCATCCCGGCAACCCACCAAAACCGTAATTACGACTGATAATGAATATATTAAAAGCTTTTTCATTGTTCTTGTCAGTTTTCAGATTTCCCAGCCACGCCTACGGTCAATTGTGGCTAAGCGACCTGTAATTCAGTTAAAACTCCCACTTCACTTTTACTTTGTCCCAGAAGATCGGATCCCGGTCGAAAATGACGTCGGTAATGTATTTGGCGGCATTCGGGTTCAGCGCACCCTCCTGTTGAGGATACGGCAACCGCAGCGCGTACTGACGGGGTGGTTTTGAAATAGGCGCCTGAACACCAATGGAAAACTGCTTGAATTGGCTCTGGATCGGATAACCCGTGCGCCGTTGGAGGTTCCAGATTTCCATTCCCTGTCCCCAGGAGCAGAACCAGATTTGCTTAGCCACTACGTTTAGTTTAGCCTGATTGGTCGTTGCCGCATCGTACAGGCCCATCCATGCTTTTACGTACGCATCAATGTCGGCCGCAGCCGGGGCTTTTGCTTTGCTGGGATCTGATTTGAGTCCCTGCGCAACCACCACCGCAATCTGTTCGCGCATGGCGGTTTCAAACAAAGCTTTCGCATCGCCGGTCACACCGGTTCCATCCAGGATCGCTTCAATCTGGTAATACTTTGTGTTCCAGCTATTGATCAGCGGCCATTGCCCATTGCCGCCGTAGTTCAGTGAAGCCTGTCCGGTCAGCGCTACGGCCGGGATACTCCGGTCTGAATAAACCCCGCCAGCCGGATACGTACCCGGAGTTGTCCGCAACGGACCATCAGCAGCCGCACCCGATACGTCGGCCCGGTCGCGACCGAAATACCCGGCGATGTAGGCCAGATCAGCGGCCGGTACATTGCCTGTGATAGAAAATGCCCGCTTGTATTCGTCCAGGAAGGAAGCCCGCAGCGGCAGATACGACCCGCCAAACGGCGTGGTGCCCCGATCGGTCGGGTTGTTCTGGTCCAGCACCCGGGCCGTCTGCCGGTAAAAATAGAAAGGCAGACGCGGGTCCTTGTTCAGGATCATTTCGCCCATCAACTGGTGATTGATGTACGTAGGGTCGCCCTGTCCGGCATAGGTAAAGTACCAGGGATGCCGGTTGTCGGCGGGGGATACCTGCGTCGAAAACAGATACGTCCAGTTTTGCGCCGGGGTCGTGATGAACCCACCCGCATCGAAAGCCGCCTTTAGGTCAGCATTGCCGTTCGTACGGCCTTTGCGCGAATTCAGCAGCAGACGCAGCTTAACGGTTTTGGCAATGCGTGTCCAGGTTGTTGCGTTGCCGGCACCCATGTAGTCATTGATCACGGCTACGGGCTGGGCTTTGGCCAGTTCAGTAACCGCCTGATCGCACAGTTTGAGCAGGTCCTCGTAGATCTCCGAATCTTTATCAAATTTAGGAGATTTGTTCGGCTCGGCTGCGTTGCCTTTCCAGGCTTCCGAATACGGCATATCCCCGAACATATCCACGTAGTTACCCATCGAATAGGCTTTGAGCACCAGGGCAATACCCCGGTAGCGGGGGTTTTTACCATCCTCGGTAGCCCGCAGCAACTCTTCAATGCTCTGCATACTCCGGAAAGCACTATTCCAGGTGCCCTGGTAGCTGGTATTGCTCAGGTTGTAGGCGTCGGAAGAACTCCACAGACCGGCAAATCCCATTGCATTACTATTCACAGCCCCAAACGCGTCGACTGCTGCATTCTCTGCCACCGGCAACAGCAGCCCCAGCGACCCGGCGGCCGGTTTGTTCGGATCGGTGTTGATATCCAGTTCGGTCAGGTTACACGAACTGACTACGCCGATGAGGGCCGCCAGTACCAGTGTCCTGAATATATTCAGATTAACCATCTTAATTCGTTTGTTAGCAGTTTGATAAGAAGCGGGAACGACCCACAGGCAGTTGTTCCCGATCGTGATTAGAAGGAAGCATTGAGGTTGACCCCAAAACGACGTGTAGACGGTGCGGCTCCCAGATCAAAGCCCTGAATGTTCGAATCGGCGAAGTTTGACAAGACTTCAGGGTCGAAATTCAAACCCTCCAGCATGTTGGGGGCGTAGAACCACAGGTTCCGACCCGACACCGACAGGCGCAGACTCCCAAACACTTTTGCGTATCGTTGCAGAAAGGCCTTCGGTACGCTGTAACCCAGCGATACCTCGCGCAGCCGCACTACACTGGCGTCGTAAATGTTCACCTCATCAGCGCCGTAAGCCCCGTAGCCATCCGTAAAGTGATACTGGAAGGCGGTCATCGCGATGGTGTTTTTGATTGGCTTCCCATCTTCACCCACCAGCGGTTTATACGTAGCCGGATCACCCAGTACGCCCGGAATCACCCGCATTCCCTCGCGGTCTTCCGAATTTTTCAACTGACCGCGCAGCAGCAGCGAAGCGGCCGTGCTCGAAAACAGGCTCCCCCCAGCTTTATAATCCGTTAGCACCGTCAGCGTAAAGTTTTTAAACGATACGGTGTTGGTCCAGCCTACCGTGTATTTCGTGTTGGGATCACCGATCACGCCCGAACTGGCCGCACGGATCGGCAGGCCTGTGCTGGGATTGATCAGCAGATTACCATTCTCGTCGCGGGCATTCCGCGACCCGATGATCTGGCCGTAGGGCAGGCCATTCCGGAAGATGGTTCCCAGCGACGAAAGCCCGGTGCCGCCGATGAAGATTTCGCCACCCGGACCGGCATCTTCTACCCGTGAGCGGATGCGCGTATACGCAACGAATGAACTCCAGGTCAGGCCATTGGCCGCCCGAATCGGCACGAGCGTCAGGCCGACCTCCCAACCTTTGTTCGATATTTTACCGGCGTTCGTGATTTCAGTGGCAAAGCCGGACGTTCGGGGTAATTCACGCGTAACGATCAGGTCAGTCGAAATGCGGTCGAAGTGCGCGACGTCAACCCCGATCCGGTTATTGAAAAACTGCAGTTCGGCACCCAGTTCAACCTCCGATGTAAACTCAGGCTTCAGGTTGACGTTGTTCAGCTGGCTGGGCAGACTGGCCGTCGAAATGGCCGTTCCGTTATAAAACGTACGCCCGAGGTTGTAGGCCGTAAACACCTGATACGGGTCGGCATCCTTACCAACCATGGCGTAGTTGGCCCGCAGCTTCCCGAAGTTCAGGATGTTTTTGGGCAGGTTCAGCACTTCCGTGAACACAAACGAACCAGCAACTGCCGGGTAGTAATAGCTGTTGTTACCGGCCGGCAAGGTAGAGGAGTGGTCATTCCGGACCGAAGCCGTCAGGAACGCGAAGTTGTTATAACCCAGCGTCAATTCGCCGAAGACACCGTACAACCGGCGCGTGTACCTGTAATCGGCTGCGTTCTGGTTCAGCGTCCCGCCGATGGTCAATACGTTTGGATCAATAACCGGCGATCCGGCCACGGACGACTCGGTGTAGGTACGTTCGTTGGGGTTAAAGCCAAGCAATAGTTTGGCGTTGAACTTCTCCGAAAAGTCGTGCTGTGCCGTCGCCAGAAACGTGAAATCAACCTCCGTTTTGGTCAGATCCTGCCGGGATACGGATCCTAACGGGACAAACGTACCACCGGGGCGAACAACGTTTTTGCGCGTTTCCGAGTACGTGTTGAGGCCCCCGCGAGCGGTCAGATTCAACCAGGGCGTGACGTCGTAGCTTAGGGTCATATTCCCGTAAATCCGGTTGACGGCGGAGTTGTACAGGTTATACTTGGCCGTCCAGAGCGGGTTGTCCAGGGCGCGGTAGAAGACGTTCGACCCGTCGACAGGGTTCTCGAACGGGTAATTATTGAGGTCGTAGTTACGGGGCAGGTAGAACAAGCGCCCGTAAATGGAACCGGCCGAAGCTAAACCACCGTAATCAGCGTAATACCCCGCCCCCGACTGTGGACTCTGCTGGTTGGTGTTCGTATAGGCTACGCTACCGGCTACGTTAAGCTTGTTCGTCAGGGTGGCGTTCCCGCCAAAGCTCAGGGTGGTACGTTCGGTAAATGAGTTGGGAATGATTCCGTCGTTTCTTGTCCGGGAGACCGAGGCATTCAGCGACGTTTTATCACCGGTCGAATTGATCTGAATACCATTTTCCAGCACTTTGCCCGTCCGAAAGAAGCCCCCTATGATGTCGTGCGGCACCAGGGGTACGGCAATTCCCCGGCCATTTGGCTGTAGTAGCTCCGGAAAAGCCGTCTGGTAACGTGCTGCCCCGTACGGAACGGTCGCATCGACCAATGGGTGCGGAATTGTACCCGCTGGAAAGTCCGGATCGATGATTTTCGAGTACCGATCGAAGCCCAGAGCCGCATTGACCCGATCTACTTCGGCGGGAAAGACCGTTCCCCAGTTGCCGATAAAGCCCCCGTTGTAAGTCTGGTTAGACCCTTGCGTATAGGTATTCTGATAGTCAGGAATCGATGATACGTTTTCAACCGAATACGATGAATTGAAATTAACCTCCAGTCCTTTACGGGCCGACTTGCTGCCCGATTTGGTCGTAATGACAATTACGCCATTGGCTGCGCGTGACCCGTAGAGCGCCGAAGCAGCCGCGCCCTTCAGCACGGTCATATTTTCGATGTTGTTAGGGTCGATATCGTAGGCCCGGTTTGTCGTTACGGTGTTCTGGTTGTATCCCTGCGTAGAGTTCACCGAGTTGTCGAACGGAATGCCATCAACAACGAACAGGGGCTGGTTGTTGCCCGTAAACGAGTTGTTGCCCCGGATGGTAATCCGCGTACCGGCGCCCGGCGCTCCGTTTCCGGCCGTGATGTTTACCCCGGGCACCTTCCCGGCCAGCGCCCGCAGTGGGTCCGGCTCTGAGCGCTGCTGCAGGAGGTCGCCTTTGACGTTCGAGACGGCATAGGCAAGGGCTTTTTTATCCCGCTGAATACCAACAGCCGTCACAACCACCTCCGTTAATTGCTTGGAATCATTTTCGAGACGAACGTCGATGGAGGAGCGGTTGCCGACCTCGACTTCCTGCGTAGCAGACCCCACGAAGCTAAACACCAGCTTACCGCCTTTATCAGGCACGACGATGGAATACGTTCCTTCAGCGTCGCTGTTTGTCCCCTTCGTTGTTCCTTTCAGAACGACCGATACGCCCGGTATCGGTGCACCATCATCAGCGGACACGATTTTGCCCGTGATCTTCCGTTCCTGAGCCCATGCCGTGGCCCAGGATGAGCATACAAACAGTAAGCTCATCAGTAGAAATCTACTCATGTACGATTTTAGTTAGGTCAAGAAAAACGCGTTACTATTACAAATCTAATAATCGAATTGTACAATACAAATAATTTGCAGATACGTCATTTCTCAGCATATAATTTTACTTCATTGTTACTATACAAAATATTATTAAATAATGACTTCAATCAGTTTTTAGTTGTAATTACTTATATAAAATCTATGTAAATTGAAAATAATTGAAGAATTTATTATCTCAGCTTTGGTAAGAATTGATGTCATGCACACCCTTATTGATTAAGTGAGGGAAGGCCTGACCCAGGGATCAAACAAAAAGGCCAGCTAACGACAAGCTGACCTTTTTGACCATCACTAAACCTTCACCCTATTTGGGGTTCTTCACCGGCGCACTATTGGCCGCAGGCGGGTTGTATTTTAATTCGTTATCGGGCACATCCCAGTAATCAAGGAAGTTGTAATTAACGGTTGCTTTCGTGCTGACCTTACCGGATTTGTCGATAACAACTGCATTCGTACGGCCTCCCCCCTTTGATACATCCTCAATCACGCCCCACCGGCGAGCATCGTAGAACGAAAGGCCACGGAAAGCCATCGCCACCCGGCGCTCACGACGTAACTCCTCCTTAGCCTGATCGAGCGTCAGGTTAGTCCCGGCTACCGCTGCCAATCCGGCACCCTGAAACTTCCGGACATCATCGACGACTTTTACCCCGTCCTCAATCTTACCGGTATTGATCAGGGCTTCGGCTTTCATCAGTTCATTTTCTTCGTAACTGCCGGCCAGATACAGCTCCGTAGCCCCTGGTGTACGATCGCTCAACGTGATCACGCCGGGAAGTTTTTTGCCGCCATCCAGCAACTGCCAGCGCGTATTGAAGGCGTTTCCACGGCTGCTCTCACCAATCCACGGAGTGGCTTTCTGCGAGAAGTTGTTTTCCAGCCGCTTGTCGCCTGCTTTATAATCCTGAATCAGCCGCTCACTCACCTTATACGTAGCCCCACCCGACGGGTCGCCGGTCGCTTTGGCCGCCACGGTACCCGTTGTTGGTGCCAGGAAATCCCCGTTCTGGTTTGAACGCCCCGTAAAGACATTGTCCGTGGATTTTATACCATCGTTGACCAGTGTCAGAACCTGATTCCACTGGGCAGCGGTCATGGCCTTGACGGTGGTGTTTACCAGCAGATTGCGGGCTTTCAACGTATTGATGTTCCGCTTCCACATATCGGTGGTCGGTACTAAGCCTTTACCCACCTGATTAAAGCTTGGAATCAACTGAGTCATCAGCGTCGTGTAATCGGCCGAAGTGCCGATGCTGGTCAGCAGTGCGGCTGCCTTGTCCAGGTTAGCGTTTGCCTCTTCGATCAGCTTCTCCTTCGATACGTAGTTAGCATTGGTCCCATTGGCCGTACTATTAATGATTCCGGCGTAATACAACGACCCCAACCGTGAATAAGCGAATCCTTTCCACCAGTACGCCCACGCCTGAATGGTCGATGTCTTCGCTTTGGCATCGCCCGTAAACGCGACCTGCTCCGACAGATCAAGTACCTTGTTCATCTGGCTGTTCAGGGAATACATGTACCACCACTCGTGGAACAGCGGATTAGCGCCCTGGTTAGCGTTCACGTTTACCTGACGGATCAACGCAATCTGCGTATTAGGCGCGTTCGGATTGAGAACCTTCGAGCCGTCGTCCAGTATGATGTAGTCGGGGCAGCCAATCTGATTGCCAAACTGGTTGGCGGCTTCCTCACCGATAATGTCGCCCATCAGTTCATGCACCCCAACAGCCCCTGACCAGAAATACCCGGGAACACCGTCGTACAGATCGGTCTTGATCTCGCGGGAGCCATTGATATACGCCCCTCCCTGGGCCAGGTTCACAATGCCCGACTCCGTGTTTGCACTTTCAACAACGGGTTGGTTGGGGTTTTTGACGTCCAGTTGCTCTTTGCAGGAGGTTGCAAAGCCAAGCAGCAGAACGGCTACTGCAATCTGTATCGTTTTCATTGGTAAGATCTTGGTTTAACGGCCGGCGACGCGCACTCCGAAACCGGCCATGATGATTATAAGCCGATGTTCAGCGTTGCCTGATACGAACGTAGGTTTGGCATGGTGTTGTGGTCAGTGCCACGATCCCAGGCAGAGCTTCCCGTACCCGAGCTAACCTCAGGATCAAAGCCCGTGTACTTCGTAAACGTCAGCAGGTTACGACCCGACAGCACCAACTGAGCCCGACGCAGAACGGGCAGGTTCACGAGCTTACTGAAATCTACCCCTATCGCTACGTTCCGCAGCCGCACAAACGAGGCATCTTCGTAGAAGTAGTTCTTGGTGCCATTAGCCGCGCGTTGTGCATACACACCCCGGTAGAACGCCGTCCAGGCGCCCGTCTGGCCTTCAATCGTCAGCGGGATGCTGTAGTCGGCATGGATTCCGTCCCGGTACATCCACTCCTTCGTCTGGTTATAGATGTGGCTGCGATACACCCAGTCGAACTGGAAGCCGAACGTCAGGAAGTTTTTGAAGGTGAAGTCGTTAATAAACGACATGTTAAACTTCGGGTTCGGATCACCAAAGCTGTATTTGTCGGCCGAGAAGAACGGCTGCTTCGTCGCTTTGTTCACGACCCAGCCGTTGCTGGCTACCGTGTAGTTCGCCTGCTGGTCGGCGGGAATGTAGAAATTGCCGTTGGGATCTTTGGCGTCGACCTGGTGGATAGCGACGTGGCCGTACAACTGCCCGATCTTTTCGCCTGCTTTCAGTACGTAGTTTGAGCTACCCGCGCTCGACAGCACCACCACTTCCTGATTACCCTTCACGGCCGTGATCTTGGACGTCTGGTTTCCGAAGTTGGTAGTCAGGTTCCACGACAGCGTACTGGTACGTAATACCGTAGCGTTTAACGAAAACTGCAGGCCGTTTGAACTCAGCGAGAAGGCGTTATCCTTGATTGAGTTGATCCCCGACGATGGAGCCGCGCTTACGTCGAAAATAGCGTTGTCGGTCGAACGCTTCCAGTACGTACCCGACAGGCGGACGCTGCTCAGCCAGATTGAATTCTTGAACGGCGTCAGAGCCAGGTCGGTCCCAATTTCAAGCTCTGACGACACCTCTACGCTCAGGTCGGGGTTCGGCTGGCTGGCCGGGATGTAGAACGAGTTTGACGTACCGAGTGTGCGCGTGTTCAGCACCTGATAGCGGTCGAAAGGCCGCGGCTGAATACCGGCCTGCCCATAAGCCGCCCGCAGCTTGAACTCGGGGAAGAACGTACCGATGGTGCTGTTTTCCCAGAACTTCAGGGCCGACACCCGGAAGTACGCATCTCCGCGCGGGAACGTGAAGGGTTTGGAAGCCCGGCCGAAAGCCGATGAGTAATCGGTACGGAAACCACCCGAAACGCCCGCCAGATCGCCGTAGTCGATTCGCTGGTTCACCACGTACCCATACGTAATGAACGGCTCGGTATAATCACCGCCCCCCGGCAGGCCCGGTCGTCCCGTCGATGGAGCCACTACGCCCGGCACCCGGAACGTCGACGACTGCGCAGCTGTGAACGGCTCATACGTAGGCAGCCCCAGGGTGTAGGTATAAAATTGCCGGAAGTTCCGGTTACGGTAGTCGAATGCAAGCTGGGTCGTCGTACGGATCGGTATGTTCAGCTTGAAATCTTCCTGGAAATCCGTATTGATGAACGCACTGGCCAAAAAGTTCTGGTACGTTGTGGTCATGCTGTTGTTATCAATCTCGCCCGTAGGATCCGTACCAAAATAGCTACGGTACTGGTTGTTGTTGTTGGCGATGACGTTGCGGTTTCTCGACTGATTCCCGTAGGTTGTTACAATCTCCTGCTTCGAGTAGTTGATGCCGTACTTCGCGTCCAGATCAAGGAATTTGCTGATTTTGTAATTCAGGTTGAAGCTCTGAATGACGTCAACTTTATTGTCTTTGTTATTGGTGTAGCGTTGCCAGAAGCTCGGATTGCCGTGGTTTACGCCGACGGCATCCCCGTAGTATACGCCTGGGTTTCCATCCGGATCCAGTGCCGAGAAATCGGCGAATGGACGGGCGTTGTTAATGGCGTACAGAATGAGCCGGTCGTTCGTTTTGATCGTGCTTTTCGTGTACACGAGCTGGGTCGTGGTCCGGAACGTCAGCCCTTTCGCCAGTTGAATCCCGATATTGGACGTCAGGTTGCTGCGCTGGTAAGCACCATTGTTGATGACGTTACTCTCCTGCTGGTTGTTCGACGCCGATAGCGCGAAGTCGACTTTGTCGCTCCCGCCCGTTAGTGCAATGCTGTTATTGTACGTGTTTGACGGGCGGAAAAAGAACGCGTAGTGATCGTAGTACTTGAGGTTGGCGGTGTAGGGTTTATCCGCTTTGTTATTTACATCGAGCGGGTTATACAACACGTTGCCGTTGTACGTCAGCGTATTTGGATTGAACTGAAGGGGCGCATACACCGGATTATTGTTAGCATCCCGTCCCGACTGATACACAACGTTATTTTGCGCATCGGTCTGAAATCCATTGAACTGGGATTTTGACACCCCGCCAACGTTCAGGTATTCGTTCCGGGTGATGCTCGACGAAAAGTCGATGTTCAGTTTACCCGACTTCCCTTTCTTCGTAAAGACCTGAATAACCCCATTGGCGCCCTGGGCACCATACAGCGTAGCGGCCGCAGCCCCCTGTACCACTTCGACCCGCTCAATCGTGTTGGGATCAATGGAACTCAGTAAGCTGGTTGGGTTATTATTCAGGTTCCCGTTTGAATCGTAGTTGGTTGCGTCGACCTGCACACCATCGATGAGCAGGATCGGGGCCGTGCCGCGGTTAATCGTATTAATACCACGCAAAACGATATTGACGGGTGCCCCGGGGGTACCATTCCCACTGGAAATCTGCGCGCCGGCAATTTTACCCACCAGCGCCTGATCGATGGAGGCCGATGGTGTTTGTGGCAGATTCTTGGCGGATACGGATTCGACGGCAATACCGAGTTTTCGTTTATCAGTCGCGACCCCAACCCCGGTTACGACAATCTCATTCAGCTGACGCGTGTCGGTGGCAAGTTTTATGTCAATTACCGACTGATTACCGATTTCGACTTCCTGCGTTGTGGTACCTACGAAACTGACCACCAGCTTTCCGCCCTGTTCCGGCACTGCAATGGAGTAGCTGCCGTCCGCATCCGTGTTTGCGCCCTTTGTCGTTCCTTTTAAAACGACCGATACGCCGGGCATTGGTTTTCCATCATCGGCGGATGTGACCTTGCCCGACACCTTACGCTCCTGAGCCCAGGCAGTGGCCCAGAGTGAGCATACCAACAGTAGGCTCACCAGTAAAATTTTCCTCATAGAAAGTGAATTTTAAGTTGTATAGAGTGGTACTATCACAAATGTAACAGTGACATAAAACAATACAAATTTCTGTTCAATAATTTTTATGCAAAATATTGTCTTACAAACGACTCAATAATTAGAATTAAATTCGGATTAATAAAAATAGCCTACTTAGTTATAAATACCGAATAGCTCATATTCCTATTCTACCAGAATAATCTTTTGTCTTTTCGTTTAGTAGACTGATCTAACATCATCTGGGATAAGTCAATTTACGGAAGATGAATCAAGTCGCCTTACCCTGCGATTCCGGATAACGCAAAAAGGCCAGGCTAACACACCTGGCCTTTTTATATACGTCTGTGTATGGATTACGTGGTCGGTACCGAAGGGTTCTCCAGCGCTTTCTCCAGCTCCCTGGTCATTGAACGCGTGTGCTGATAGCCGAGCCGGAACATATCCCGGGCTTTTTTAACGTCGGTTACGCTGTACTGGGACATTTCGGCGGGTTCGATCAACACATTGCATTTCGAAAAACGCTCTTTTGTTTTGTTCTGCACAGCCAGCACCAGGCTTCGCTCGATAACCCCACGCATGGACGTCAGGGGTTTTCGCGGCCCCAGCACGTTGCAATGCGAACCAATCACAAAATCAACCTTATGCTGTATAATCTCGACGGGTAGGTTATTCAGCACCCCGCCATCGACGTACTGATGCTTGTTGATGTAAAGCGGCTCAAATATGCCCGGCAGGCAGCACGAAGCCAGCACCGGCCGAATCAGCTCGCCCTGTTCAAACACCACGGCTTCGCCATCGTTGATATCGACGGCCAGCACATGCAGCGGAATACTCAACCCCTCAAACGAATCGTGGGGAATGTATTTTCGGTATAACTCGGCTACGCCGTCGATGCGCAGCAGTCCCATCCGGTTCCAGGCCGGCCGAAGATGCTTCATAAACGACGACGATTCGATTAATTTCAGGGCTTCGTCGGGGGTGTATCCCTGAGCAATCAGCGCACCGGTAATGGCACCGGCGCTGGTTCCCGCAATCCGGTCGAAGGTGATGCCCATTTCCAGCAGCGCCTTCATGACGCCGAGGTGTGCAAATCCCCGCGCTCCGCCCCCGGATAAAACCAAACCTATTTTCATGACAAGTCAAGTACGTGTTCGTATACGAAGTTTAACAGGCTGACCATACGTAACATGGCCAGGTATGCGCTCATTACTACAACGCTGACGGGCAGGGTTCAGTTTGGGAACTTACAGAAAGTCGACCAGTCGGCCCTTTTCCCGGATGCGAACGCCCTTATCAGTATGCTCGACCGTAGCCGCTTCTACTACCGGATCATGTTCGAACACCAGAATCCAGTCCTCATCGGCCGCGCGTTTCAGCAACTGCGCTTTTTCGTCCATGGTCAGCAGCGGTCGAACATCGTAACTCATGACGTAAGGCAGCGGTACATGTGCCGACGACGGGATCAGATCAGCGACGTAGGCTACGAGACGCCCCTTCACGTGGATGATCGGGAGGGTCATTTTTTCGGTATGCCCATCGACGTACACCAGCGCCACCTTGTCGTAGGGGAACGGCTGTTGATTTAAAAACTGCAGCTGGCCGCTTTCCTGCAACGGCTTTATGTTTTCTGACAGAAAAGACGCCTTTTCCCGCGGATTTGGCTGCGTAGCCCAGTTCCAGTGCGCCGAATGAGTCCAGTACGTAGCGTTTGGGAAGACGGGCACCAGCCGGTCGCCGACGCGCTTAACAGCCCCTCCCACATGATCAAAGTGCAGATGGGTCAGCAATACGTCGGTTACGTCGGTTTCGGCATAGCCGGCGGCCTGAATAGACCCCAACAGAGAGTGCGAACGGTCGGGGGCGTAATGTCCGAAAAATTTGGCATCCTGCTTATCCCCGATTCCGGTATCGACCACCAGCAAGCGTCGGTTGGCGGTGCTGTTGTCGGGCTCGTAAAGCAGACACCGCATGGCCCAGGTGCAGCGGTTCTGCTCATCGGCCGGATTCAGTTTGCTCCAGAGGGGTTTAGGCACGACGCCGAACATAGCGCCCCCGTCGAGTTTGAACAGGCCTGTATCGAGAGTTTGAAAGTGCATACGGATGGTTTTTCGGCAAATTACGTCTTTAGCCGTAAACCACAGTCAGCCGGTGCCGATCAGTCGCTTATTCGCCGACCGCTTTTTCTACTTTGCCGAAAAAAGCCCGCTGACTGACACAAAAAAGCCCCGGCTCAATTGAGCCGGGGCCTGATTAGAATCTATACGGGGTTGATCAGATGGATGTTTTCACACTTTTTCCGATGGAAAGCAGATTCTCCGGTGACTGATAACCAATAACTTTCTTGAGTACGCGTCCGTTACCGTCGATGAACAGCAGGGTAGGATACGCTTCCAGCGGGTACACCTGCGACAGCGCCGGGCCCTCGCCTTTTTCCATGTCCATCTTTACGTTGATGAACTTACCATTGAAATAATCGCCTACGTCCTTCTGAGTAAATACCTTTTTCTGCAACAGTTTGCAGGGACCGCACCAGCTGGCGTATGCATCCAGGAAGATAACCTTCTTCTCGGCTTTGGCACGCTTGAGTACCTCCTTCCACGATGCTTCCGTAAACTGAATACCGGGTTCGCTGCTATTGGGCTTTTTATCATCACCAGCCACTGCCGCACCCAGCGTTACGGTCAGCACCATCAGTATCCCAAACACTTTTTTCATACGCAACTAATTAGTTTCGTTTCCTATAACGCAAGGCCGGGTCGCTTTCGTTTCCTGCCTGCGTTGTTGTGCACCAAATTACTGTACAAGATTGATAATCCCAAACCCAGCCGACCCGCCCCACACCGCACAGTGCCTCCAATCCACGAAGGGCGCTGGCCGGGTTTGTTAGCGTTTAAACGCCGGTTGGTGTGCCTATGTTGTCAATCTTTCCGAACTTTGCGCACATTTACTATTGAACCGTATGCCTGTTAAGCAAGCTCAGTTTGTTATCAGCAATTCCGATCCGGCCAAATGCCCCGCTCCCGACCGCCCGGAATATGCCTTCATCGGGCGCTCGAACGTAGGGAAGTCGTCATTGATCAACATGCTGACCAGCCGGACGTCGCTGGCCAAAATCTCGGGCAAACCCGGCAAGACGCAGTTGATCAATCATTTTCTGATCGATAACGAGTGGTATCTGGTTGATTTGCCCGGCTACGGTTACGCGCAGGTCAGCAAGACCGACCGTGATAAGTTTGCGGCCCTGATCAATGGTTACCTCACCACCCGCCCCAATCTGCTCTGTACGTTCGTACTGGTAGATTCGCGCATTCCCCCGCAGAAAATCGACCTTGATTTCATGGCTAGCCTGGGCGAACAGGGCATCCCGTTTGTGATTGTTATGACCAAGTCAGAGAAACTGAGCGCCACCAAACTTCAGGCTACCCTTGAACAATACCGGGCTACGCTGCTCGAAACCTGGGAGGAAGCCCCCCAGATCTTCGTTACGTCGGCCGTAACTGCTGCGGGGCGCGAAGATGTGCTGGCCCTCATCCATTCACTGAACAAAGAGTTCAAGTCAATTTAGATAACACCCGCTAAATTCGCGGTTTAATTAAAAGCAAAGGCAATACGTCAGCTTAAGCGGGCGTTACCATTTTATCGAGTAAGCATGGAAGCATTAAAACAAATCGCCAACATCGCCGGCCAGAGCGGCCTGTTTCGGATCCTGAAACCCAGCCGCACCGGTGTGATTGTTGAGTCGCTGGACGACAAGAAAGCCAAGACCATGATGGGCCCAACCGCCCGCGTTTCGGTCCTGAATGATATTTCGATCTACGTCGATACGCCCGACCAGTCCATTCCCCTGGCCAACGTACTGACGGCGATCAACGACAAATACGGTGAGAACCTGACGGTCAATGCCAAGGGCTCCAACGACGAACTGACCGATTTCATGGAGTCGGTGGTTCCGGAGTACGACCGCGAGCGGGTTCGCACCAGCGACATTCGTAAACTGATTACCTGGTACGGTATTCTGCGTCAGTACGCCCCCGAGGTGTTCGAAACGCCGGCCACCGAGCCAGCTTCTGCGGCTGAAACAACGCCGGAATCCACCGATTCGGCCGAAACGCAGGAGGAACCTAACGCATAACGTTTTATTGCATCGGCCCGGGCTGCGGTCAATCAACGATACAATAAAACGTACTGATCTCCATTTTCAGTGAATAGTAGAAAAGCCGCGATTGGCCATTGGCTTCGCGGCTTTTTTGACTTTTCAGCAGGATTCCAACCAGAGGTCTGACGGCACGTCTCACCGGATCAACAAGGGCGTACAGAAACCTGAACACACCCGCTATCCGGTCAGACGTGCCGCGTCAGACCTGTTTTTATTCTACTACGCTCAGCTTCACCGTATTGGTCCGGCGCGACTGCGTCAGCGGCATGCTGAGGGTATTGATAAATATGTCGCCCGATTCCAGCTTTCCTTTCTCAACCAGCGTTTTCTTAATATCATCCACGGTCTGGTCAATGGTCATGTCGGCGCTTGGTTCGTGCGCAATTACCTGAACACCCCAGTACAGGCCAAGGGTATTGCGAAGCTGCGGATCGTTGGAAAACACGAACAGATCGGCTTTGGGACGGTGGTGCGACAACCGAACGGCCGTGTAGCCGGAGTTGGTGATGCCGATAATAGCCTTCGCTTTCGTGTCGCGGGCCAGCCGGCAGGCACTCATCACTACGTTATCGTTGATGACGTTCTCAGTCGGCTCCTCGTTAACGTGCGCGTGGTAGCGGAAATAAATTTTTTCGCTGCTTTTTTCGACCTGCCGGATGGTGTTGGCCATGCTTTCTACGGCCAGAATCGGGTACTTTCCGGATGCGGTTTCGGCGCTCAGCATGACCGCATCGGCGCCGTCGAGCACTGAATTGGCAATATCGTTGATTTCGGCGCGGGTTGGGCGCGGGTTGTCGATCATGCTTTCGAGCATCTGCGTCGCCACGATGACCGGCTTGGCCGCTTTGTTACATTTCTCAACCAGCATCTTCTGAATCATCGGTACTTCTTCGGCGGGCAGTTCAACCCCCAGGTCGCCCCGGGCTACCATCAATCCGTCGGTAGCTTCGATGATCTCGTCAATATTGTCGATGGCTTCCGGCTTTTCAATTTTGGCAATGACGCGGCTGGTTTTACCTTTCGACCGGATGTATTCTTTGATTTCCAGAATCTCGGATGCCTGCCGTACAAACGACAAGGCGATCCATTCAGCATCGTTTTCCAGTCCGAAATTCAGATCGGCCCAGTCCTTATCCGTAACCGACGGCATCGATACCTTCGTATTAGGCAGGTTCACCCCTTTTTTCGATTTGAGCGGTCCGCCGTAGACGACCTCCGTGACCACATCGGTACCGTCGACGCTCAGTACTTTCACCTCCAGTTTACCGTCGTCCATCAGCACCCGTTCGCCGGGCTGCACATCGCGGTACATATCCTTATAGGGTGTACTGACGCGATCGGCCGTACCAATCACTTCGTCGTTGGTGAAGATGAGTTTATTACCCGGCAGAATCAGTACGCCGTCCTTATTCTCGACGTTCCCGATCCGGATTTTGGGTCCCTGCAAATCCTGAAGTATGCAGAGGTTAAGGCCATATTCTTCGTTCAGTTCGCGAATGCGCTGCAAGCGGGCAAGGTGATCTTCGTGCGTGCCGTGGGAGAAATTGAGCCGAAAAACATTCACTCCCGCTTTGGCCAGTGCCAGTAGTTGTTCTTTGGATTCGGAAGCCGGGCCAACGGTGGCCACAATCTTGGTTTTTTTGGACATGAGTAAGGAACAAATGAGGCAAAAGCGGCCAGAAGCCGGTGCAAAAATAACCGCCTACCGGAAAAATGTACGTAAAATTTTTGCGAAGACGTTTTAGACAGGTTGTAAGCTTACCTATCAAGTCATTTTATAAACAATCAACATCGGCTACGATCGTAACCTGCCGAAGGCCTTTGTCGGTCAGGATGTCGTTGATACGGTCCTGGATGTATGCCTTTACGGCCTTCACGTTCATTTTCTCGCGCTCAATCTTGATCAGAATATCGAACAGAAACTGGTTTCGGATGCGCTCTACCAGCGGCTCTTCCGGTCCCAGCACCCGACTCTCGCCGAGGGCGTCGGTCAGTTCGGCCGCCAGCCGCTCAGCCGCCTGCAAACTGATGGCCTTGTCGGCATGGCGAATGGTCAGTTTGATAAGCCGCGAGAAAGGCGGGTAATTGAAGTTCTGCCGCTCCTGAATTTCCTCCTCGTAGAGCCCCCTGTAATCGTTTTCAATGATTTTCTGCAGGATGGTCTGCTGCGGATTGGTGGTCTGGATCAACACCTTTCCTTTCCGGCCCGCTCGCCGACCGGCCCGGCCGCTGACCTGGGTGAGCATCTGAAAAGCCCGCTCCGTGGCCCGGAAATCAGGAAAGTGAATCAGCCGATCGGCGTCGAAAATTCCTACCAGACTAACGTTGTCGAAATCCAGCCCTTTGGTGATCATCTGCGTCCCGACGAGCATATCGACCTGCCCCCCCTCAAACTCCTGAATGATCTGCTGGTACGCGTTCTTGGCCCGGGTTGTGTCCAGGTCCATCCGCAGAATCCGGGACTGCGGGAAAATGATCTGCAACTGGTCTTCCAGCTTTTCGGTACCAAAGCCGATGGTCCGCACTTTGGTTGACCCACAAACCGGGCAGACACGCGGCACGGCCTCTTTATGCCCACAGTAATGGCAACGGAGTTCGGCGTCGCGCTGGTGGTACGTCAGGCTTACGGCGCAGTTCGGGCACTCAGCCGTCCAGTCGCAGTCTTCACACTGCATGTAGGGTGAATACCCCCGCCGATTCTGAAACAGAATACTTTGCTCTTTCCGCTCCAGATTCATCTCCAGTTCGTTCAGCAGAGCCGACGAAAACTCATTTTTCATTGTCTTCTGCTTTTTTTCCTGCCGCGTATCCACCAGCAGAATGTCGGGCAGGGTGGCATCGCCGAACCGCTGAAACAGCTCGACCAGTCCGTAGCGGCCCTGCTGCGCCTGGTAATACGATTCCAGCGAGGGCGTAGCGGAGCCAAGCAGCACTTTGGCCTGCTGCCAATGGGCCAGCATCATCGCTACGTCGCGGGCGTGGTAGCGCGGGGCCGGGTCGTGCTGCTTGTACGAGGTTTCATGCTCTTCGTCCACGATAATCAGCCCCAGGTTGTCGAACGGCAAAAACACGGCCGACCGTACGCCCACCACAAACTGGTATTGCCCGGATACGACGCCTTTCCAGACTTCAACGCGTTCGTTGTCGGAGAACTTGGAGTGGTAGATACCCATCTTATCGCCGAATACCCGCTGCAGCCGCACCACAATCTGGGTGGTCAGGGCAATCTCCGGCAAGAGGTACAGCACCTGCGTTCCTCCGGCCAGCGCCTGCTGAATGAGGTCGATGTAGACCTCCGTTTTACCACTGCCGGTTATACCGTGAAACAGCACAATATTCTGCCGCTCAAACTGCGCCATGATGTCCTGCGACGCCTGCCGTTGGGCCTCCGTCAGCCGGATCTCGGTCTGAGGAGCGAGGTTGTCGGCAAAACGCGGTTGAATTACCTCAAAGGTTTCGAAGACCTGATTCTTGATGAGCGTCGTCAGCGACGACTGCGACAGTTCATCGTCCTGGTTGAGAATGCTCTTGTCCAGGCCTTTCTGGTTCAGCGAGGGCGTTATCTGAACGGGTACGTGCCGGAGGTAGCGCATCACCACCTCCTGCTGCTTCGGTAATTTTTCCAGCCGTTGCAGAAGCACCAATAGCTGCTCTTTTTCTTCGTAGGTACGGTGCAGCCGAATTTTACGGATCATCTTCGGCACGTACTTCTCCTTCACCTCCTCGAAGACGATCACCGCTTTTTTGCCGACCAGCGATTTAATAACGGCCGGTACACTCCCCCCCTCTCCTACCAACCGTCCCAGTTCGTCGTACGACAGCGCCGGGTGTTTCTTTAACTCCGTCAGCAGGATCTCCTCGACCGGTGTAAGGAGTTCGGGATAATCGAAATCCGGATTGAACTGCACCTTCGACTGGCTGGAAATTTTCAGGCCCGACGGCAGAGCTACGTTCATTACGTCGCCGATGCAGCACATATAGTACTCAGACATCCACCGGAACAATTCAAGCTGGTAGCCCGTCACGAGCGGGTATTCGTCGAGAACTTCACTGATGTAGCGGGCCTGATAGCCGGTTGGTGGGGAGTTATGCAGCCGGGCCACTACGGCCGTCAGCACGCGGCCATTATTTTTTCCAAACGGCACGATCACCCGGGCGCCAATCTTGAGGAGCTCGGCCATACCGCGCGGCACCCGGTACGTAAAGAGCCGCGGCACCGGAATGGGTAAGATCAGATCGGCAAAGAAGGTAACTTCTTCGTCTTCCAGATGGGAAAATAAAGTGCGTAGTGAGGTATCCACAGACGGTGCTGAGCGGTCGTTTAAGTAAATATAGGGATAAACGCCCGGCTGCCGAAAAGGATTTCAAGGAGTCGGCAAAAAGGCTCAGGCCCGTAAACCTTTCCGCTCGATTTGTATGTTACTGAATTAAGGCGGTGTTTCCCCCCATAAAAGCTATTCCTGAGCGGGTTTCCATCCGCCTGATGTTATGCACAACGGAATACAACCATACGACGTCATTATTGTAGGCGGTGGTCCCTGCGGACTGGCCGCGGGTATTGAAGCGACCAAATCAGGGCTGAGTCACGTCATTCTGGAAAAGGGTAGCATTACGGAGTCGATCCGGCGCTACCCCCGAATGATGCGTTTCTTTTCTACGGCCGAAAACATCGAGATCGGCGGCATTCCGTTTCCAGTGTCGGGCGTGAAAGCCAACCGGAACGAAGCCCTGCAATACTACCGCAAGGTGGCCGCTTACTACAAGCTCAACACCAGAGTATTTCAGGAAGTGGAGCGGGTGCAGCAGCATAGCCACCATGAACATGGTAACCTTTTCACCGTAAGCACAACGTCCGGCGATGAATACCAGGGGCGTAAGGTGATTCTGGCGACGGGCTATTTTGACCGGCCGCGCTGGCTTGGCATTCCGGGCGAGGACCTGCCGAACGTATCGCACTACTACGACGAACCGTTTAAGTACTCGTTTACCAAAGTGGTTATCATCGGTGCGTCGAACTCAGCCGTTGAAGCGGCCCTGGAACTGTATCGCCACGACGTGGACGTAACGGTTGTTCACCGGCGCGAAGACTTTCGGCAAACGGTAAAATACTGGCTGATTCCGGACGTAAAGAACCGGGTGAAGGAAGGAAAGATTAAAACCCGCTTCGACTCCCGCGTAACCGAAATTACCCCAACCAGCGTTCGGATTACCAACGTGCAGACCGGTGAGGAAGACGTATTACCCGCTGATTTTGTCTTTATCCTGACCGGCTACGTTCCCGATTCTGACTTACTCCGGCGCTGTGGCGTTGACCTCAACCCCGAAACGCACGTACCGGTTTACGACAAAACGACCTTCGAAACCAACGTACCGGGCCTTTACGTCTGCGGTACGGTGATGGCCGGCATTTACACGGAAAAAGTGTTCATCGAAAACGGCCGCGAACACGCGCAGGCGATTATCGACCACATTATGGGTCGGGAGGTTCACAAGGTCAACGAACTAATCCAGCGAATTTAACATCCGGGTTGGTCAGCAACGCAGACCGGCCCGGGTCATTGATTTCGCTTTTTCGCCCGCATTTCCTGCTGCCGCATCGACATACCGTCGATCGTAGCGAACAGCGATTTGGTGGACAAAGGCTTCGTCTGCCGAATCTTGACACCCCCATCCTTGCCGATCAACAGCACCGCAAAATTGCCGGGGGTTACGTTCAGGTTGTCGCGCAGGTACGTTTTGTCGGCGGTGGCCAATCGGTTTTCCAGCGCGTCGATGACGAGCATATCGCGATCATCCAGTCCGGCCGTTTCATTGGCCAGAAGCTCTTTCTGCTGCCTGTAGTCGGCCGACTGATCCGAAGGAGCGTATACAATCAGAATCCGCTGCTGCCATTTACCGGCTTTTACGGTTTTTTCAATCCGGCTTTGTGCTAAGGCATTCGTCGCCAGTAGAAAAAGGCCGGCCATCCAGAGCCAGCCATGTGCCACTATCCGTCGTGTGTTGCGCATGATGCATCAGGTCCATTTACTTAAGAACTGCGCAAAGGCGTCTTTGTATTGATCGCTGACCGGAATTGTTACGGTCCCAATCTGGATGGTGTTGCGCGTAACGGCTTCGATTTTATCCAGCGAGACAATGAACGACCGGTGAACTCGCATAAACCGCCGGGAGGGCAGCTTCTCTTCCAGCGCTTTCAGGCTCGTCAGCGACAGCAGCGGCTTGGGGGTTTTGTTCTGGTGCGGGTCGAAACGCAGGTGAACCTTCACGTAATCTTTCAACCCTTCAATGTACAGAATGTCATCAAAGGCTACCCGAACCAGCTGGTATTCTACTTTCAGAAACAGATAGTCTTCCTGCTGGTGCGGAACTGTCGCGACCGGGCTCGCGGCCGGTTCGGCGAGTTCGGGGGCTCCATCCAGCCGCATGGGGCTCAGATCCGACGCCGGGCGGTCGAGTGGTCCTTCAAACCGCGATGACCCCGCCCGCTGGATCAGGTCTATGTACGCTTTGGCTTTGTTGGCGGCCCGCAAAAACTCTTCATAGTTGAAGGGCTTGAGCAGGTAATCCAGCGCATCAACCTTGTAGCCGTCCAGGGCGAACTGATTATAGGCCGTGGTAAAGATCACCCGGGGAGCCCGGCCATTAGGGCCAGGTTCCAGCACCCGGGCCAGCTCGATACCGGTGAGATCCGGCATCTGAATATCCAGAAATATAAGGTCTACGGACAGTTCGTGCAGTCCGCGCAGGGCCTCTACGGCGCTTGAATATCGCCCTACCAGATTCAGGAACGGCGTTTTTTCAATGAATGCGCTCACCAGCCCCAGGGCCAGCGGCTCGTCGTCAACAGCAATGCAGGATACCATCATAGAAAGTGTCAGCAGCTAAGGCCACCAACCGTAAAGATAGCGAAAACGGGGGCTTATACCGGTACGCTCGACGCCGTCAGCATTGGTTCAACGGGGGCTGCCTGCCCGTCCAGATACAACTTCAGGTGAACGGCGTATTCGTTCTCGGGCGTCTTTTCTTCCACCGCCAGTACGTACTTGTCCGGGTAAAGAAGATCCAGACGGCGCCGGGTGTTGGTGAGCCCGATTCCGCTGCCTACTTCCAGAGACGGCGTTTTTTCGGGGAATATCGTATTGCGGACTTCCATGCTCAACTCGCTTCCGTGCTGATGAATACCGATATGAATCCGGCTGTCGTACACCGAACTGACTCCATGCTTGAACGCATTTTCGACAAACGGCAGCAGCAACATCGGCGCAATGGGTACATCGTGAAGGGGTCTGGGCTGCTCAAACGTTACGGCGACCTTGTCGGTCAGCCGCAGCTGCATCAACTGCATATAGTCCTGCACAAAGGCAATCTCTTTGCTCAGCATAGTCGTGCCGGCCTGCGTTTCGTAGAGTACGTAGCGCATCATGCGCGAGAGCCGGTGCAGGGCATCGCGGGCGGCTTCCACATCGACCAGCGTCAGGGCGTAGATGTTGTTGAGCGTATTGAAAAAGAAGTGCGGATTGATCTGCGCTTTCAGGAACGACAGTTCGGAAGCCGTTTTGGCCTGTTCGAGCGCCTGTCGAAGCTGAGCGTCGGCCTGCCACTTCAACACGGTCGCGATGCTGGTACTGACCCCCATAACCAGCAAGGTCGTCATCAGGGCGGGCTGAAACCAGCGGAATTGCGCCAATGGTCGACGAACCGGCTTGTCGGGATGGTAGGCTTTATACACTAGTTCGGCCAGATTGAAGTACACCTCGATACCCCAGTGAATCAGGAGTACGACCGCCATCACACCAATCACAGACGCCAGATAGGCGTTAATCCGGTCGCGGAACAACAGGCGCGGCACCAGAATCTGGGCATTGATATAAAATGCTCCAACCAGCAGCGCAAAAAAGATACCCTGCTTAATCCAGAACTCAGTGGGTAGCGTAACGCTGGAGCTTAATGGCTGAAAAACAAACAGCGCAAAGCCGAACACGCCCCACATCAGCAGGTGCATTAGAACGGTGACATTGCGACGCACTGAAAAGCCTGGCATTAGTTCGGTCAAGAATGATTTACACAAGTTTACATAAAATCGATAAAGTTACCGCGGCCAATCGACCGATGGCCCAGCCCTCCCGACCGTTCACGGATTTCAGCCGATAGAATAGACCTTGTGAACGAAACAGCCTGACTTCAAGTGAGCCAGGCTGTCTGTATGCTATACCTAAATATGAAACACGCCTACCTGTTTGGAGCAAACGTAAACGTATTGATGATACAAACCTACTACCTGCCGTACAAACAAACCGGCCAAACCGACCAGTTACCCAATTCTCCCGACTGTTTGCCGGTTTACGCCGATTAACGGGGTTTATCCGCTCCATTTAGCCCAAAAAACGACTAATCGGTTCTACGCATCCATCTGTCGGTATTTGGGCAGGCCCTGTCTATTGCATTTTTTGGACTGGCTGACGAGTAGTTGTTTTGATTCGTCAACCGTATGGCAATCAGCCCGGGCGGTTTCCAACTCATTGATACATCGATACACCATGCATAAACTGTTCATTCCACTCCTCCTGTTCAGCCTGGCCGTTCCTACCCTCGCTCAGCAGCTGCCGGCAGGCCGCCCCGATAGCACGGGAAGCCCCCGCCCAAACCGCAGCACAATCGGCACACCCGGACCGGCGCTGTCGACCGACGAACCCCGCGGCAACAGCAAAATAACGGGTCTCCTGATCGACTCGACAACTAACCAACCCGTTCAGTACGCGACCGTTGCCCTGCTCAATCCGCAGACCGGCAAACCCGTCGATGGTACGACAGCCGACGACAAAGGCCGGTTCACGATGGCCAAAGTCGCTCCGGGTCAGTACAAATTACAATACTCGTTTATTGGGTATAAGGCCCTGACCGGCAAGACGATCACCATCCAGCGGGGCGACGATCTGAACGTCGGTACAGTACGACTGTCACCCGACGTCCGGACCCTGACCGAAGTAAACGTGGTAGGTCAGGCCGCCCTGGTCGAAGAGAAAGTAGACCGGCTGGTGTTCAACGCCGACAAAGACATCACCGCCCGCGGGGGCGACGCCACCGACATCATGCGGAAGGTACCGCTGCTGTCGGTCGATCTGGACGGCAACCTGTCGCTCCGGGGCAGCAGCAACGTCCGGGTACTGATCAACGGCAAACCGTCGACGGTGGTAGCCAGCAGCGTAGCCGACGCCCTGAAGCAGATTCCGGCGGATCAGATCAAGACCGTAGAAGTGATTACATCGCCCTCGGCCCGCTACGATGCCGAAGGTTCAGCGGGTATCATCAACATCGTAACGAAAAAGAATACGCTCCAGGGCGCAACCCTCAACGTCGACGCGGGCGGTGGCAACCGGGGCAGTAACCTGGGCCTGAACGGCAACTACCGGACCGGCAAGATGGGTTTCAGCCTCAGCGGGTTCGGCCGGGCCGAATACAACGTACGGGGCTCGTTCAACAACGTACAGACCACCATTGGTGCAACCGGCAACACCACTGTAACGCAAAGCGCCAGTACGCTCAACCAGCGGATGTTTGGTAATTATCAGCTTGGCTGGGACTACGACATCGACAAAAACACATCACTGACGGCCAGCCTCCGCTACGGTGCCCGCAACGGCATAAGTTCACAGAATAATCTTATAACGCAGACACTCGGCCCCACCGATTTTTTTCCGCGCCTGAACGGCCGGAACGTCGATTCCAAAGACCTCTCGGGAACAATCGATGCCAACGTTGCGTACGTCCGCACATATCAGCCGCAGCAGGAACTGAGCGTATTGGGGCTGTTCAGCCGTAATAACCGCACCAACAATTTCACGGCCGATCTGCTGAGCAACGTCGACTTCGAAACGATCATGGCACGCCAGCGCAACGACAACGTCAGCTACAACCAGGAATCAACGCTGCAGATCGATTACCAGACACCGATGGGCAAGAATCAGTTGCTGGAATTTGGGGGTAAAGGCATTCTGCGCGAGGTGAACAGTGACTACCAGTATTACTACGCCGACGGCCCCAGCGCCCCGTTCGTGCTGGACGTTACCCGCCCCGCCAATACGTTGAACTACAATCAGAACATCGCAGCTACGTACCTGTCCTACACACTTACGACAAAAAATCGGTATACGATCAAAGCCGGTGCCCGGTACGAATACACGTTCCTCGACGCGCGGTTCAGCAATGAATCCGGCCAGAGCCCAACGCTGCCGAACTACGGCAACCTGGTGCCCAGCCTGAACATTTCGAAATCTCTGAAAGGCGGCAAAACCATCAAACTGGCCTACAACCGCCGGTTACAGCGGCCGGGTATTCAGTTCCTGAACCCGAACGTGAATGCAGCCAACCCGACAAACATCTCGGTTGGTAACCCATATCTGTCGCCCGAGCTGACCGACAACCTTGAGTTTAGCGCCAGCGGCAACGTAAAAAGCGTTTACCTCAACGCATCGGTGTTTGCCCGCCGGACCAACAACGAAATCACCAGCATTCGCGACACGGTAACGCAGGGCTTCGGCGATCCCACCAATCCGGTGCTGCAGCGCGTCATCCGGACGTCGTACCAGAACGTAGGGTTGCAGAACACGTACGGTGTTAACCTCTTTGCCAACATCAACCTGTTTTCCCGGCTGCAGCTTAACGGCAGTGTAGACGCCTACCACGTAACGCTGACCAACAACAACCCGAATCCGATCTACAACGCCCGGAACTCGGGCTGGGTACTGGCCGGCCGGTTGTTCTCGACGGTTACCTTGCCCAACGGCTGGGCCATTCAGGCCGGGGGTGGCATGCGCGGTCGGCAAATCCAGCTGCAGGGCTATCAGGGTACGTTCGCCTTCTACAATTTCGGGGTCAAGAAAGACTTTGCCGAAAAGCGGGGGAGCATCGGTCTGGCCGCTGAGAACTTCCTGAACCATCCGTTCATGGTGCGCTCGGAGGTATCGTCGCCGATCCTGTCGCAGAGCAGCGTAACGAGCTTCTACAACGCCGGGGTTCGGCTGAACATCAGCTACCGGTTCGGCAAGATGAGCTTCGATTCGCCCAAGCGCCGGAACCGTTCAGTTAACAACGACGACGTGAAAGGTGGCGACGGGGGTAGCGACAACGGTGCCGCTCAGCAAAGCGCACCGGCGGGTGGCGGTGGTCGCGGACGGCAGTAAGTTCAAGCATTATCGAACGCAAATGCCCCGACCAGTACTGGTCGGGGCATTTGCGTTGTAAAGGTACTTACCCGAATCGTGATGAGGTATCCATGACTACGATCCGTTGCTACGTTTCCGGCTCTGGTTTTACCTGGTGTAGCCGATATACTATTTTACTGATACGGTACCCTGTTCACTTTTTACACTATTTATTTATGCTATATAATACAAATAAATCATACAGCTCCTATCTTTGTGTTATACCGCATCACCAACAGGCAGAAGCGTATTCGTCGAGGTTCTGATGTAGTAGTGCCGTCAGGCTAACGATTCACTCATCAATTCTATCATTAACCACTTGCCGGGGCATGAGTCCTCTGGTTTCTACTTCTTTATTATGGCTACTAACAGAAAACAGCTGATTCGGGTCGTCTTTGATCTGATGGACGAAGCAAAAAACAACCTGCTGCAGGATGAACAGCGCCTGGTTACCGCTCCTGACCCCGACGAAGCCATCGAATGGGTATTTAACGAGATGCAGCGTCAGTTTAAACGGTCGGATGTCCGTTTGAACCGGGTCCGCATCTGTGCATAAGCATCTTTAGCTTGTCGAGAGTTGATGCAGGGCGTTGCTTTTCTCTTTCTCTACCAGTTGATACCGAATTAACGATCAGTCTTGCAGGCTCGTTACAACCGGACTGATTGAAGCTGGGTCTATGATGAAAACAGAATATCGTATGAAAGCGTATCTTTTTTTCATCGCCATCGGATTGGCCTCCTGTCGGCAGGAAGTCAGTCAACTCGCTTCTTTTGACTCAGCCAAGGCAGCGGCTGAGCGGGTAGAACCAGCCCTGATCAGCAACAATCAGTTGCCCGCCGACGGCTGCGAGGCACACGTACAACTGGATAAACCAGGAGCTGCTGGGCCGGTTCTGTACAAACCCACGGCTGAGTCATTGTCTGTGTTGGAAAAAGCGTTGCAGTCCGGCAATTCAAACGAACCGTTCTGGGGCCAGAAAGCCGTGACGATAACGTTTCGCGAAACAGGCAAACAGGTGGAACTTACCTGCGGCTGGGGTAGTAAGAAAGTGATTCCGGAAATCGAAGTATTGAAAATAACCGATCGGTAGCCGATCGAAGTAAGCCCATTTCAGAGCAGATATATTTTCACTGGCAATCACCAGAAAAGTTTTCCGGTTTGAAGCGGACAGGCCAGCGGTTCCGCCGGTTGTCCATCTCCCTGATAGTTACGTTACGTCTCACACCCCCGGTACAGGACCATCAGCCCTGTACCGGGGTGGGGATTAGTTATTCACGACCTGAACGTCGACCTCGTAATAGTCGATCGTCGGGGCACCGGCAAAATATTGTTTCATATCCTGCAAAACACCCTGCAGAAACCCATTCGACTCCGCCCCCTGTCGATGTTCGGCAGATTCCCAAAGTGTCACCATCAGGCATCGGTTGGTTTCCGCATTTGTCAGGAGCCGACTGTTTTTAAACCCATCCTGCTGCTTCAGGGCAGGACCCACCGATTCTTTGAAATAATTGGCGGCCTCGGCGGATGTTCCGGGCTGTAAGGGCACTTGGACGACGCGTGCAAACATGACAGTTGAGTTTTGGTTGATACGAGATTACAGACAAGGTGTAGTACTCAAATAGTGGGGATACGGCGGTTCAGGCCCGGGTCAATTGTGCCGTCAGTTCCATCAGCTGCTCGGCGGCTTCGGGCGTACGGCGACCCAGCCCACAGGAGCAGGCTACATCCACGGTTTGTCCATACGCCGATTCGATGCTCTCCAGGATGTGTTTGTTTTCGGCCAGGCTGCACTTTTCATGGACAAAGCCGGCAATGAACCGGGCTGAAGGCGGCAACGTAATATCCCTGAGCGGAGAGTAGTGGCTGGCTTCGGTGGGCGGTGGTACTATTCCCTCCGCAAATGGGTAATGCACGTAGTCCAGCTGGTGCTGCGTTGGCCATTCCTCCACCAGCCGATTCGAGAAAGCCACCATTTTCCCAAGCGTTTTGGGATGTACCAGTGCCTCATTGTGAAAGTCGCCCAGACAGAGGTGAATACCGATACGGGCACCGGGGGTGATCTTGTTCAGCAAATCCCTGATGGGTCGAAGCGCCAGCCCGATCAGGGGCGCCGGCAGTTTATACGCGGCATAAAGTTCGGGCGGCACTTCCAGCTGCACAATAACGTCGTTGCCAGCCGTGGCCAGAGCAGCATTGACCTCCCGGGCAATTACGGTGTTGAATGCGTATGTATAGCGTAGCCAGGTAATCGGACTGGCAAACGCAAACCCCATGGCGAAACCCGTCGGTACGCCCAGTTGAAATTTCAAATGCGGCAAACCGTGTTCCTCGCGCAACTGCCTGAAAACAGGATAACTTTTCGCAAAAAACGCATCGTATCCTAGTTGCACATGCTGTGGCATGTCGGCAGGCGAATGCAGCGGCTTCAATTTCTGGAAACCATCGTAGTTGATAGCCATACCGTCCTCGGGGCTACGCACCGGCTGTTTGATGACCTGCCAGCTGGCTTTATCCTCGGTCAGCTTTTCGATGGCGTACACCACCCAGGCAATGCGATTACCCTTCGGGAAAGCCGGGGTCTTTTCGCCAATCTCGCCGTCGGGCAAACAGAACAGGGCCGGACCAAGCACATCGAGCGCCCGACGCATGCAGGTTTCTTCGTCGGCAAAAGGCATGCTGCCCACTAACAAAGCAGAGCGTCGGGGCGATTGGGCAGACGTAGCGGACTCACTTGCCGTTGCGGATTGATCAGTTTTCATTTAGGTTGAGGTAGACAGGAGGCAAAAGATACAAAAACTTTTGATTGTCAATACGTTGTTTTGACTAACCACTTATCCTATGACCAATTTAACCAGACAGCACTCTTTGTCGCGGCAACCAGATGTCCGTGCAATGTCCCCTGCCTGACGTACCACCGGCCTTTTTTACCTGCTCGTCCGTTATGAGTGAAAGAATTGTTAATTTTAACTAATAACCAACCCTTTCCTTCTGACATGGAAACGTCACGGCGCCGGTTTGTCTCCCTGCTGGCCACTCTTCCGCTTACGGGCCTGCTGTCGGCCAGCTTCCGCGGGAAGTTCCTGACGCTGCCCGTCACACCGCCCTGCGACGACCACGACGAACCGACGCCATGGGAAACCGAAGGGCCTTATTTCAAACCCAACTCGCCGGAACGTAGCAGTCTGCTCGAACAAGGCATGGGTGGTAGTAAACTCGTGCTGACCGGCCGGGTGCTGACGACCGATTGTAAACCCGTTGCCCACGCGCTGCTGGACTGGTGGCATGCCGACAATGAGGGCGAGTACGACAACAGCGGCTTCCGGCTACGGGGTCACCAATACACGGACAAAAACGGCATTTTTCGATTAGAGACCATCGTACCAGGATTGTATCCGGGCCGAACGCGCCACGTCCACGTTAAAGTACAGGCTCCCAACAAACCGGTCCTGACCACCCAGCTTTATTTTCCGGATGAGCCGGGCAACCGCCGGGATGGGCTATTCAACTCTAACCTGCTGATGAACGTAACGAACAAGGGCGCTAACGTAGCGGCCGGTTATACGTTTGTGGTGAAGGCCTAAGTTGATCTAAAAACACCCGGGCAGGACACCACCCCCTACATCAGCGCCGGATTGTCGCTATATTCGCGGCATTACGTTAATGCTCTGCTTTTGATGACTATTCGGCTCTTTATTCTTGCCTGTTTCCTTACCCTGAACGCCTTTTCGCAAACGACGCCAGCCCGTGTTTCGGCTACGTCACGCTGGCAGAACGACTACTGGACGGCCCGGTGGCTGATGCATCCCACATCACCCGCCCGGCAGTATGGGGTGTATCACTTCCGCAAAGCGATCGACCTGAACCAGAAACCGGCCCGCTTCGTCGTTCACGTATCGGCCGACAACCGCTACCGGCTGTTTGTCAACGGGCGTTCGGTGGCCCTCGGCCCCGCCCGCAGCGATACCCAAAACTGGAACTACGAAACCCTCGACCTGGCGCCCTATCTACAGGCCGGTCGTAACGTACTGGCCGCGCAGGTCTGGTACCTTGGCGAATCGGCTCCGTTTGCGCAGATGAGCTACCAACTGAGTTTTGTGCTGCAGGGCGACGGCGAAACCGAAAAAGTGGCCAACACCGACGCTACGTGGAAGATTTACCAGAATCCGGCCTACTCGCCGGTTGTCAACGACAACGCCAGGCTGCGGACCTACATCGTGGTTGGAGCCGGCGACCGCGTCGACGGGGTTCAGTATCCGTGGGGTTGGGAACAGCCCGGGTTCGACGACAAGAACTGGCCCAATGCCCGGCCCGTTGGGTACCCCGCCAAACCCCGTGGCCTCGGCACGGATGGCAACTGGAACCTGGTGGCGCGTACCATTCCGATGATGGAAGAACGTATGCAACGGTTAGCGGCTGTACGACGAACAGACAACGCCCGGATGAACGCTAATTTCTTGACCGGAAAAGACCCCGTAACCGTACCGGCAAACACAAAAGCTACGTTCCTGCTCGATCAGGGTCATCTCACGAACGCATATCCGGAACTGACCGTCAGCGGGGGCAAAAGCGCCGTGATTACGCTGGCCTACGCCGAAGCGCTGGTCAATGACAAAGGACAGAAAGGCAATCGAAACGACATCGACGGCCGGAAGCTGATCGGCTTCGAAGATCAGTTTGTAGCCGATGGAAATGCCAAACGGACTTTCCGGCCGCTCTGGTTCCGGACGTATCGGTACCTGCAACTGACGGTGCAGACCGCCCAGGATCCATTGGTGCTGAACGATCTGGTTGGGCAGTTTACCGGCTATCCGTTCCAGCAAAAAGCGACGTTCACGGTCGGTCCGCGTTCGGGCGCACCCGCCGACTCGTCTCTGCGGCAGATCTGGAACGTTGGCTGGCGCACGGCCCAGCTCTGCGCGGGCGAAACGTATTACGACTGCCCTTACTACGAGCAACTGCAATATACCGGCGACACCCGGATTCAGGCCATGATCTCGCTGTACGTAACGGGCGACGACCGACTGATGCGCAAGGCCATCATTGACTATGACCACAGCCGGTTCAACGATGGGCTGACCCAGAGCCGCTACCCCAGCGCCGACTTCCAGGTGATTCCACCGTTCTCGCTCTATTGGGTCTGCATGATCCACGACTACTGGCTGCATCGGCAGGACGACGCGTTTGTCAAATCGTTCCTGCCGGGGATTACGCAGGTGTTGAACTGGCACGAACAGCGACTGGACAAAGGCGGCTTGAACGGCCCGCTCGAATGGTGGAATTTTGTGGACTGGGCGAAGTGGCAAAACGCGAAGGACGAAGCCGCGGGAGGTGTTCCGGCCGGAGCCCGTCAGGGTGGTTCCAGCATCCTGTCGCTGCAGCAGGCCTACACGTATTTCCGGGCGGCCGACCTCCTGGCCCACTACGGGCAGAACGAACGCGCCGAGCACTACCGCGAACTAGCCCGACGTATCAACAAAGCGGCTATGGCCACCTGCTGGGATGCGACACGAGGCCTGATGGCCGACACCCCTGCTAAGAACAGTTTCAGTCAGCACGGCAGCATCTGGGCCGTATTGACCGACGCCGTTCCGGTGGCCCAGCAAAAGGCCGTTTTGCAGAAAGTAATGACGGATACGACTTTAACGCAGGCGACCTTTTATTTCAAATACTACCTGTTCCAGGCGCTGAAGAAAACGGGGCTGGGCGATCAGTATCTGGCTCAGTTGAAACCCTGGCGCGATATGCTGGCGATCGGCCTGACGACCTTCGCCGAAAACCCGGAGCCCACGCGGTCGGACTGCCACGCCTGGAGTGCCTCGCCCCTGTACGAATTTCTCTCGACGGTATGCGGCATTAATCCAGCTGAGCCCGGTTTCCGGTCGGTCCGCATCACGCCCTACCTCGGCGATCTGCCCAGCGTGGAAGGGAAAGTACCGCACCCGGCCGGGGATATTGCAGTACAGTTTACCAAAACACCCACGGGTGGCCTGACCGGCAGCGTTACGTTACCCGCCACCCTAACCGGTACGTTGCGCTGGAATGGCAAATCACTGGCGTTGAAGGGCGGACGGCAGGAAGTGAGTTTGTGATTTGTGTTTATAAATTCCTGTGCATCTAGGATAACATTTGAGCTACAAAAGCCAGCTTTTGTAGCTCAAATGTTATCCTAGCAGTTTCATCCATAATTCACGTTAGTTACCAATATACGTACCATCAAACAACTACAACCGCTTCGCGCCTACGACCTGGCTGTTGTCGGTTCGCTGGGCGTACAGCAGCACCGTTACGTCGTCCGGTTTCAGACCATCCGGGATTGGCAGGGTCACACTACCCGACTGGCCGGGCTGGTCGAGGGTGCGGAACTGCCGCACAACGTTGGTATTGACCAGCGTTCGGCCGCCGTTTTCGCCCCGCTGCACGTTCGTTCGGGCTTCCTTCTGCACCAGCGCAGCGTTCAGGCGGTACGGACCAGCCGGTAGCTGATACCGAACAGTAACCTGGTTGGCCTGCCGCGTCAGGCTTCCGTCAACCGGAATGAACTGGGACGCCGGTTGTTCCTGCACCGACCGGATGAGCTGATCGATACGGCCGCGCTGCCCACCAACCACATCGTGCCGGCCATTGATAACCAGTTGGGGCGTATACGTCTGCGTTTTCAGCAGTCGGTCATACTGCCGCTGCCGGTCGGTGTATTGTTTGGTGCTGAAGGGGTCCTGCCACCCCAGCCGGTTCCAGTAGTCGACATGAAACGACAGCCCATACACCGCCTGTCCGGCACCGGCAGCCCGCTGCGTAATCTCTTGCAACGCCCGGTCGGCAGGCGGACAACTCGAACAGCCCTGCGACGTAAACAACTCCAGCACAACAACCGGCTGGACGACCACCTTTGCGTTTTTTTCAGGATGACGTACCAGCGTCCAGGAGGCAGCTCCAGCCAGAAGCACGCCGGCAATGACCATGTATTTCATACTCCGTTAATTTTTAGGACGGTTCTATCCGTAACAAGCAAATTGGCTAAGCAGTTGCCAGTCAATTTGTTTCTAATTAAAAAGCGAGCAAAAATGTCTAAAAATAATATTTTCAAACTTTTTGTTAAATTGTTTGAAAAATAAAATACCTTTGTCTCGTCAATGTGCAGTTGAAACGATGGAGACGAAAACAGAGGGTTCAAAAACTGATCAGAAACGCCGGGCCATCCGGCAGGCAGCCGCCGAGTGCTTTGCCCGCTACGGCTACGATAAAACAACGCTCGACGATATTGGTAAAGCGATCCGGCTCAACAAGGCGTCGCTCTACTATTACTACAAGAACAAGGAGGAGCTGTTCATCGACGTCGTGCTGCAGGAAAGCGAGGCTTTCATGAATGATCTGATGGCCAAGGTCGCTACGATCGATGAGCCCACCGAACAGATCAGTACGTACCTGACCGAACGGCTTCGCTACTACAAGCAGGTGCTTAATCTGCATAGCCTGTCCATTGAGAACCTCCAGACGCTGGAACCTCAATTTGAACAGCTCTACGCCGGTGTGCTCCAGCAGGAACTGGACTTCCTCGAAACGCTGATGCGCAAGGCCATTCCGCCCACCGAAGACGCCCGTCAACTGGCCAGCCTGCTCCTGACCGTTGCCGATGCGCTGAAGTATAAAGCCGTTCGTGACGCCGGATTCGGCTCTACGCAGGCGATTGATTACTCCCAGGTTGAACACGAAACAGGGCTATTAACCAAACTTATCATAAACGGAATAAACGCATGAAAACTGTATTGATTACCGGAACCTCGTCGGGCATTGGTAAAGCCACCGCCCGCTATTTCGCGGAAAACGGCTGGAACGTAGCCGCTACGATGCGGACACCGGGCAAAGAGACTGAGTTGGCAAAACTGCCGAACGTAAAGCTGTTTCGCCTGGACGTAATGGATGCCGATACTATTCGTCAGGCCATTGCCGATGCACGGGCGGCTTTCGGAGGCATCGACGTCATCGTCAACAATGCCGGCTACGGTGCCATCGGGGTATTTGAAGCCGCCACGCCGGAGCAGATTCAGCGCCAGTTCGATACGAACGTTTTCGGGGTTATGAACGTCATCCGGGAAATTCTGCCTTATTTCCGGGAGAAACGCAGTGGCACTATCATCAACGTAACGTCGATGGGCGGCCTGATTACCTTCCCGATCTACAGCATCTACCACGGTACCAAATGGGCAGTGGAGGGCTTTGCCGAAGCGCTGTCGTTTGAGCTGCGCCCATTTAACATCCGGGTCAAAAACGTAGAGCCGGGGGCTATCAAAACTGATTTTTATGATCGCTCGCAGGACATTCTGAAAAAAGACGGGTTGACTGCCTACGACGAGTACGTTCGGGTAACGCTGGCCAACACCCAGAAAGAGGGCGAAAACGCGCCGGGTCCGGAGGTAGTCGCCAAAACGATTTTCCAGGCCGCCAACGATCGCAGCTTCCGGCTCCGTTACGTAACGGGCAGCAGCCAGACCAGTGCCCTGCTCACGATGCGCCGTCTGATTCCTCTATCGTGGTTCCATACTCTTGTTCGCAACGTTGTCGAGAAAGGCTACAAAGCCCCGGCAATGAACGTGGGGCAAGGGGCATAGAACACAGCCTCACCTTTGCCCCAGGCGCACTACAACCCCAGATAATAATCATAGCCGCGCTCGGCCCAGAAATCGCGGGGACGCGTATCGCTGAAAAAAATTCGGCCGATGCGTTTCAGGTTCTTTACGCCGTATTTATGCGGAATCAGCAACCGGACGGGTGCACCATGCTGGTTATTAATCGGCTCGCCGTTCAATTCGTAGGCCAGCAGGGTTTGCGGATGCATGGCGCTCTCCATGTCGATACCGACGTAGTAGCCTTTATCGGGCGTTTCCATACCAACGAATTTATACAGATCGTCGGTAGTGTCCGGGCTGGGCGCTTTGCCGCTTGGGGTACCGAGTTGGTAGCGTTCCATAAAATCTGAGAACCTGACCCCACTCCAGTGCTGAATCTGGCTCCAGCCTTCCACGCACTTAAAATCATAAACCAGTTCCTGCCGGGGCAGCGCCTTTACGTCGTCCATTGTTAGCAGCAGTGGTTCCTGTGGTTCTCCGTTACTGCCTTGTCGGTCAATCTGGAGTTTCCAGTCATCCGGTAAAGGCGTCCGTAGCCCGTCGAAACCGTTTACGCGGGGAACGCGGGCCGCGGCTTCGACCGGATACGTCCTGACCAGGTGGTTATTGCTGAAATACGTACTGGCAATGTCCTCGTTTACATCGAGCACTTTCCGAAGCGGCTTGCGGATTCCGGCCAGGTTCGGGCTGTTCTGAATCCAGGTGTACACGCCTACTGGTACTACCGAGGCCAGGGCAAACCAGCCAAACGCTTTCAGAGTACGGCGACGGATCACTGACTCCGGCAGATCGCTTTCGGGCAAATCAGGCTCATTTGTTGCTTTCATGACAGGGCGGGTTGAAGGGGAGTACTGTCGGGACGGTGTTCGGTGGGCGCAGGGTCGTCCGTTGGACCGGGTTCGGGCGTAACGTCGGTCATGACCGGTCGTTCAGGATCGTTCGATTTCACCACTTCAAAACCCGTAACCATCGACTGAAAGTTTTGCCAGCCCGCCCGAATCACCTGCCCGATATGAATAACGAAAAACAGTACGTAGCCGATCGTAAGTGCAAAATGAATTAGCCGCGCAGTTTTGTAGCCGCCCATGAGGGCTGTCAGCCAGTAAAACTGCGTGGGTTTATAAATCGCGTAGCCAGTCAGTACCGAACCGACGCCCATCAGCATGATGGAAAAATACGCGATTTTCTGCGCTCCGTTGTACTTGATGAACGGCGGTTGATCTTTCCGCAGGCCCAGGTCGTACAGCGTTACGTGGATAGCCTCCCGAAACGAATTCCGATCAGGAACCAGATGCCGCCACTCGCCGGAAATAAAGGTGTAACCAACGTAGAGCAGACCATTCAGCAGGAAGATCCACATGAATACGAAGTGCCAGGCCATGCCTTCGGCCAATCGACGCGACAGCTTCAGGGCCTTATAAAACCCATCGAAAAAAAACGATACGAGCGTCCAGTCGCCGAGCTGAATCTTGTACGGATCGTAGGCCCAGTAAATCAGCAGGCCGCTCCAGATCATGATGCCCAGCACGGGAAAGTTGACCCAGTGAAACCAGCGGATGGCTAATGGATGCTTATGAAGGATGCGTCGTTTCATTGTATTGACCGGCTGGGATGTCTGACGAACTAATATACTGATTTAGTAACTACGTCGGCCCCAGGCTGGTTAGAATCCCCATCCAGCCGGCAACGTTTAGCGTTAGTTGGTCCGGCTTGCTTCTTCAGCGGCAATCTTCAGGTCGGTGGCTGAAATCCCTTCGAGAGCCATGCCATAGCCAACCTGCTCCAGAAAATCACGTTTCAGGCTCTGCGTAAACATCGACCGCATGAAGCGCCGGGTCAGGTCCGGGATGGTCAGCAACTGGCGGGCAGTTTCATACGCCCGATTCATCAGCGCCGTGTTGTCGGGCAGTACCTCGGCCACCAATCCAAGCTGCCTGGCTTCCTGAGCCGACAGTTTTTGCTGGGTGTATAGAAAATACTTAGCGCGGTACTCCCCTAACGCTTTTGCCCAGACGGTCTGCACGCCGTCGCCGGGAACGATACCAAACGCCAAATGCGGAAAGTCCTGAAAATAGGCGTTTTCGGAAGCGAGCAGTACGTCGGCTGTCAGTGCGTATTCGGAGTGAACCGTGGCAGGGCCATTGATAGCGGCAACAACGGGAACGTTGATGTCCAGCAGGTTCTGCAACACTTTCTGCCCTTCCCACCAGGTGTTATACCATTCGCGCGGGTTAGTGATATCGCCAAGGCTGGGACCGTCGATCTGCGCAAACCACTCATCGCCGGTGCCAGTCAGAATGACCACTTTATTGGCCCGATCGCGGCTGATCTGAAAGAACGCGTCGACAAATTCCGTATGATCTTTACCCGTGAAGACAATAGGGCCGCCGTTGGTTGTAAACCGGACTTCCAGAATGCCGTCGGTAGTACGGCTCAGGTGTAGATGTTCGTATTTGGTGAAGTAATCCGGTACACTCGTTTGCGGAGCGGGGGTTGTGGCGGAGGTATTCATGGTTGTAATAAGTTTGTTTTGTTATGAGCTTGTTTACTCCCGTCATCGAATGACATTACGTCGTCAGATGGTGAGCGTTTGATACGTTAAGCCTCAACGGCTTCTAATTCCGGCGCTACGGGGAAGTCAATGGCGATCTGGGTGATGTTGTGCAGGTAGTTCGACAGCACTTTGTCGGCCACCAGCGAAATCAGGTCGACCAGGGCAGCCTGATCGTAGCCCAGCGCGAAGAAGCGGTCGAGCAGCAACGGCGACGGGTGGCCATGTGTCCGTTGAATCTCGGCGGCCAGGTTCGTCAGTACGTTCAGTTTTTCGTCGGGGTGAGTTCCGGCGCGGAGCTGCAGAATTTCGTCGTCGGAGAAACCGTTCATCTTGCCCAGGGCCGTATGCGCCGACTGGCAATATTCGCAGCCGTTCACCTCACTGACGGCCAGGAAGATCGCTTCGCGTTCTTTGGCCCGGAACGCCCCTTTGGCCTGTCCTTGCTGAAAACTCAGGTAATTGGCCAGCGTAGCGGGCGAATGCCCGATGTACGCATAGAGATTGGGGGTAAACCCGAGCGCCTTCTCCAGGCCGTCGAACATAGCTGCGCAGTCCGGCTTTGCGGTTTCTTTTGTGGGGATCGTGTACTGTGCCATTGTCGTGGTTATTTGATTGGTTGATTGACATGGCAAAGTTGCAGCGGCTCCGGCCCGCAAAGAATGGCGGCAGTTCCCGGCTTGTTATCAATTCTTCCCGATCAGCGTCGCTTTGAGCTGTTCTTTGAATTCCGTAGGAGCCGCGCCCGTCTGTTTCTTGAAAAATCGGCTGAAATGCGCCACCTCCTCAAAGCCCAGTTCGTAGGCGACTTCCTTCGTCGATTTATCCGTGTACATCAGCAGCCGCTTGGCTTCGAGGGCAATGCGGCTATGAATAATCTGCAAGGGATTCGGGAAGCGATACAGGGCAAACAGGTTCGACAAGGTTTTGGGCGACTTATTCAGCAGATCCGCGTAGTCGCTCACGGCGTGCAGATTCCGGTAGTTGTTCTCAACCAGCAGGTTAAATCGCCGGACAATATCAAAATCTTTCTCGTTGACATCCGGCTCCAGATACTGCTCTCTGGCCAATCGGGTCAGTTTGATGATCAGGCGCTTGGTGAGCATCCGCAGCATCTCGCCCTGAATTGTATCCTTCGTTGTAAATTCGTCTTCAAATACGGCCAGGAGTGCCTCAAACTTTCGTTCTTCGACCGCATCCAGCCGTAAAAACATAACGTCCTTGACACCGTAAAACAAAAAACCAACGCACGAAACTTCCTTGTCGTGGTCGACAATGCAGTAAAACTCCCGATCAAACTGCCACGCGATGATGTTAGATGACTGATCGATCCGGTACGACTGATTAACCATCAGCGGCACGATGGACTGCGCCGGAAACAGGTACTCGACGCTATCAATAACGATACGTTCCGCCGGTCCGACGTTCCAGGCGATGGTCAGCAACCGCTCCTGCCGGACGGTCCGATCCCGGAAGAAAAACCGGTCAATGGAAGACTCATGGCGATGCAGCCGAAGGGTACCGCCCGTATGTACATCGTGGAATTCGTAACGCATACGTAAACCTATGACAACTGATTATTCAGCACTGCTCCAGACGATCCGCCAGTTCATTGCACTCACGAACAAGGAAGAAGCGGTTGTTACGTCGTTGTTTAAACCGATGGTTTTGCCGACCGACGGCTATTTCCTCCAGGCTGGTGACGTATGCCGGTACGCCGGCTTCGTTACGCAGGGTCTGCTCCGGTACTACGTCCTCGACGATGGTGCCGAACACACCTACGACTTTTCACCCGAACAAACGTTCGTGAGCAATTACGAAAGTTTCCTGACGCAGACGCCCTCTTCCCGTTTTATTCAGGCTATCGAACCCACCACCCTGCTGGTTATCAACTTCAACAACCTGCAACGACTGTATGATTCCATTGGCGAAGGTCAGAAATTTGGCCGGTTAATCGCCGAGCATCTGTTTGTCGGCATGCTTCAGAAATTGACGGCGTTTTACCAGGAAACGGCCGAAGAGCGCTACGAAACGTTTATCCGCTCCTTTCCAACGCTGCAGGAACGCATCCCGCAGTACATAGTAGCCTCCTACGTGGGCATCAAACCGCAGTCACTTAGCCGAATCCGGGCGGCCCGGGCCGGCAAACTGTACTGACTGTTCTTCACCCAGGTGAATGCATCGCTTACAGCTGGCGAAGACCTTTGCTTCGTCAAACTAAATCACGAACAACGATGCAAACAAAGCAATTTTCTGGCTGGATCACGGCCGTAGGTTATCTGTTCGGTGCCGGACTGGTGTTTATTGGAGGCCGCTTTCTGCTCGCTCCCGAAGTTGCCGAACGCGGCTACGGTCTGGTTTTCGACCAGCCGACCAATGCGTTTCATTACATCAAAGGCATTCGGGATGTCTTCTCGGGACTACTGTTTATTGGTTTCACAGCGGCCAGGTGGTATAAACCGCTCGGGAGCGTAACCCTGGCCGGCTCACTGATCCCGATTGTTGACATGCTGATTGTTCTCAGCGACCCGCATGCGGTAGCGGGTTCCGAGTGGATTCACGGGGGTACGGCAATAGCCTTATGGGTGTACGGCTACGTTCTGTTTCGCAACGAGCGCAGCACTCATCAGCCGCAATTTGAGCACACAATAACTCACCGACAGGGTCAGTAGAATCAACCCCGCCAATCCCAACTGAGCCGCCGTTGACCAGTTGACGGCGGCCAGCACCATGGCGTTGATTCCGAGTTGCAGCAGGGCATACAAGGCGGATACCCGCAGATGCGGCCATTGCAGCCGGTGAACCAGCAGCTGGAACAGGTGCAGCCGATGGGCCTGGAAGATGTTCTGCCCCAGATACAACCGGTGGAGGATGGTCAGAACGCTGTCGACCCCGTATACCGCCAGCAGCAAAATGGGCAGGTACGTCTGGTGGACGATAATAAATTGGTACAGCATGTACAGGATAATGACCGCGATAGAGACACTACCGACATCACCTGCGAAGCAAACGGCCTTTCGCCGGGCGTTGAAATACGTGAATACCAGCACGGATGCCAGCACGAACGCAAAAAGCGAATCAGCCGCCAGAACAGGCTGCCGAACCTGCCAGTACCAGAGCGTCCCGACCGTAACAAGGCTATAAAACGCCGTGATGCCATTGATGCCATCCATGAAATTGTAGGCGTTCAGCGTACCGACACCCACAACCAGCACAATCAGCCAGACCCACGGTTCGGTCGGCCATACGCCCGTTTCGCGCAGCAGGAGCGCTACTGCCACAAACTGTACGCCAATGCGGTAACGATTAGGCAGGGTGTACAGATCATCCAGAAAGCTGATGGCGGCCGCCAGTGTAAGACCCAGGAAAAAATACGGGAACGCAAACTGAGTGTATATGAAAGCACCCAGCGCAGCAATCCAGAACAAAACACCCCCACCCCGTATCGTCTGGGCGGTATGTGAACTGCGCTCGTTGGGCTTATCGACGATTCGGAACCGCTCGGCTACCTGGAGGTAGAGCAGTTCGGTACCAAACAGCGCCGTGGTGATAACCAGGTAGAAGGTAAATGTCATACAAACAGGTCAAGTACAGGTCGGGGGTTCCAGTTCAGCCGTTGGCGGGCCGCCTGATCCGAAAAGGTCAGCGAACTCGTCAATTTACGCAAAGCAACCGAATCGAGCGGAAACTTCCGTCCAATCAGAGCATTAACACCGTCGCCCGCACGGGCTACCGCTTTAGCCAGTCCGGTCGGAACGGCCTTGACTCTTGTTCGGCCAACGTATTGAGTAATCATCTCATCAAGCTCCCGAAGGCTGGGATGGTGCCCGTCCGTCAGGTTAAAAACCCCTCCGATTGCAGCCGCCCGGGGTATGATCGTCGCAAGGTCGTCGGCCCGGACCATACTCCGCCGGGCAGCGCCGTCGCCCAGCCGGACGTAGTAGCCGCGCCGGATGGCGGTCATCAGTGCGGCCATGTTGCCGGTAGGTTCTTCAGCTACGACCAGCGGCAGGCGCAGGATGGCAGCGCGAACGCCGGTACGCTGCGCCCACTCCCGGACGAGAGTTTCGGCTTTAATCTTACTCAGTCCATACACCCCGTTGTCCTGCAAAGCCGTATCTTCGGTAAGCCAGTAGCCTTCATCGCGGCCGTAGACCAGCACCGTACTGATATGCACAATAGCCTGGGGCAAGGTCGGCAATCGGTCGAGAGACGCCAGCAACCGGGCCGTGCCCTGTACGTTCACCTGTTCGTACTCGGCCAGTTCCCGACGGTTGCGGGGCACCGAGTGGGCTTTCCCGGCCGCATGAACGACGTAATCAATATACTGTCCCGATAGGTCAGGTACCTCTGCCGCCAGGTTGCAAGAAATGTGCCGATGTCCAAGTGGTTGCCGGCCCACGGTGGTCACTACGTGGTCGGGCGCCAGACCGCGGTGAATATGACTTCCCACATAACCTGATGCTCCGGTCAATAAGACGTTCATATAGTAGCTGGAATGAGCGTTTCAGTCGGTCGTGTCGTCAGTATCTGCCGCGCCATTTGCTGCATAATAATTTTGCGGCCAAACTGCGCCGTAAAGGCTGTTCTCACCTGTAATTTATACGAATTTTCGCGCAATAATCGCACCAGTGTCGTAACATCACCGGGGGCAAACAGCAGGCTGTTGGGCAGGTGTTCCTGCACAAACCGGGCTGCGTAGCCGGCTACCCCGGCAACAATGGGTTTATTTGTGGCACCGTATTCGAACAGCTTCGACGGCAGTACGCGCTCAAACGCAGCCAGGTCATTCAAATGCACGAACAGATAATCGGCAGTCTGATACTCGGCAATCAGGGCATCCCGGCCAACCGGCCGACGAACCTCTACGTTGGCTACACCTTCACGTTGAATGGCGGCTTCCAGTTTATGTTTTGCTCCGCCATCGCCAATAACCACAAACCGGTATCCATCGCCGAGTTGTCGGGCCGCCTGCGGAATGATTTTGTGCAACCCCTGCCCTTCGCCAATATTACCGGCATACAGCAGCGTCCGAACCTCGGAATGGGTTTTGCCGATGGGAGGCCAGTCAACAAATTCATCATCAATGCCATTGGTATACACACTGTACGTCCCCTGCCTGAAACCCTCGAAATACGAACGGAATCCTTCGGACACCAGATTAATATGGGTGGCGTAGCCAAACGTATAGCGTTCAACGGCCCGTAAGACCGGGTTCAGCGGGATCCGGATCAGCGAATTCCTGAATACGTCGAGAATCGTTTCCCGGAACAGATCGCGAATATCCAGAAACAGCGGAGCGCGTCGTTGCCGGGCCAGGCCAGCGCCCAGAAAGGCCGTAAACAACCGAGACGAGGAAGCAAACACCAGATCGTACGACCGGCCACGGGTCAGTCGGCGGGTTTGCCGGTAGTACGTAAGAAAGGAGCGAATCTGATCTGCAAGGCCGCTCGCATGAGCCGGTACGGGTATTCGATCAATCGTTACGTTTCCGCGCTGCTCATGCGCCGGGGCCTCAGCGCTGAATGACTGATACCGATTAGGCTGCGTCGTAACGATATGCACGGCATCGTCGGGCCCAAGCTGACCGGCCAGTTCGTTAATCAGGGCCGTGTTGCGAAACGACCCGGCACACAGGTCGGGCTCAAAATAAAAGGTCAGGTACAGAATCGTCATGACGGAATGGTTACGGTGGTTTGTAAGGAGCCAGCAAACGGAACAAGCAGGCAGTGAGCGGGCTGCCAGCAATTGAATCCCGCAGCCATGGCATAGACCTGGATTGTTGGTTCGCCAACGGCCTCGCCCTGAAACCTGATCTGCACGGGCCCAATGGTAACGAGGCCGGATTGACTCTCCGGCAACCAGCGCGGATGAATGTAGAAGCGGGCCACGCCAGTTTTTGCTCCACTCCCCGTTAACTGATCCGAAACACAAATCCGGCCGGGGGTCGTCATCTGCCAGCTTCGCTGATGGGTCAGCCCGAGTCGCCGGTAGCCGTTGTGCCTGGCCGATAGACGGGTACCGGTATCGTCGAGCAGGGTTACCCGCGCCCGCCGGCCAACCCGAAACCCGCTCCACATTTCAGACGAATCGGGCGACTCTCCGGAAGCCAGTTGAGGAGTAACGGTATTGTGTGCCACCGTACTACGCTCCCATTGCCGCCGGTCGCCTATCTGATACGTTGAAGTACCAGGATCAACCAGGACCGGCTGCCCATCGACATACAACAGGAATGAGAACGTATCGGCATGGGCATGACCCGGCTGGTGATCAGGGCCAACAGCGCCGACGTCTACGAAAAGCTCGTATCGACCGTGGCGGTACAGCCGGTATCCGCTTTCGGCCAGATGTACGAACGTTGGTACGATACCGGCCTCCAGCGCTTTTCGGCGGAGTTGCGCCGTGGTAGGAGCAATCCCTTCGGCGGCATCATTGACCATCGGCACGGTACCGTCTGAGAAGGTAACGGCCCCCAGCCAGCTCAGCATCAACGCGGCTTTCTGATTCAGGAAGGCAAGCAGCGCCGGATCGCCATGCCAGGAATCCTGCCCAACGGCCAGGGCTACGTCCAGCAGCCGGTCGAGCAGGATCTGGTGGTACATCGGACTTCGTTCGTCGTGTCCACCATCGGATAGCACTTGCGTTGTCAGCTCCCGGCGCACGAGGGCCGCAGCGGCCCGAAACCAGTGTCGCTGCCGGAAAAACAAGGCACCTATCAGCAGCGCAAAACCATTTTCGAGCAGATGATTTCCGGCCAGATGATACTCCAGCCGCCCCCGCAGCAACGATACCTGCGCGAACAGATGGGCCTGAACAGGTTCGTCCCTGATTTGGTGCCGCGACAGAAACTGGACCCAGTTCATGATGCGCAGGGACGTCGGATACGGCTCCAGCCCATCGCTGATTCGACTAGTCTGGCGGATAAAGCTGCGGATCAGTGCCAGTCCGATACCCGTCCGTCCGTCTGACTGGTTCAGGTAATCGAAATACGTCAGATTGTACGTCCAGAGCTTGCCATTGGCCGCATAGTTCCAGTCGATCTGGCCGGGATCTTCCCAGACAACACTCTGATTGAGAAACGAAAACGCCTGACCTTTGCGGGAAACTGGCTTATCGGCAATTGATACACGAAGCCAGTGAGCAGCCGGAGCTGTTGCCGGCACCCGCAATACTGCCGCTGGTCTCAATCGGTTCCAGACCTGATACACAACCTGCCGGGCACGCAGATGCTGGACTGTTCGCCAGAGTAGTCCACATCGGCGCATCATACGGCCATCAGGGTTTCGGGCTGGTCCAGACTGATTTCTTCGACGGCTACCCAGCGGCCCTCGCGCAGACTCCGCAAGGCAGCCAGGGTCGTCTGCGTCGTGTTCACGATCTCGGCAAATGGGATCAGCGGTTCGCCACCCGTCCGCAACTGATGCACCAACCGGCTGAATTGTTCGGCATGCCCTTTATCCTGACGGGTTTTCAGCCCGGAAAAGCGCCCGAATCCAAATCCTTTAAGGCTCCGAAAGTTGTCGAGTACCAGCGTTCGTTGCTGCGAATACACCTCGATCCGCTCTTTGGCGTAGGCTTTACTGCCATTGGCGAAGTAGTTAACCACACCCGTTGACCCGTTCTCGTACCGCAGCAGCAGTGAGGCCGAATCGGCCGTTTCCGACGGTCGGCTGCCCATCGCGTTCATGCAAACGGCCGCGACGCGGCTCCCGGTCAGGAACGTAATGAGATCAACAAAATGGCAGGCTTCTCCCAGCAGCCGCCCTCCGCCCACAGTCCGGTCATGTACCCAGGCACTGGTCGGCATGAAGCCCGCATTCATAGTCGCGATTACGTTCATCGGCACATCGCCCGACCGCTCTGCGCCGAGCATGGTTTTCATGCGCTGCACATGCGGGGCAAACCGACGATTGAACCCGACCAGCACCGTCCGGCCGCTTTCCTGCTGAGCCGCCACGACTCCGGGCAATTCCTCTTCAAAAATGACCAGCGGCTTTTCGACGAACACATGCTTACCGGCCCGGAGGGCTTCGCTCGTCATGCGGGCGTGGCTGTTGTGCCGGGTTGTGATGATGACAAGATCGACCTCGGGATGTTGGATAACCTGCTGGTAGTCGGTAGTACTTTCGGCAATCGAAAACTTTTTGGCGAGCAGCGTCCCGTTGAGTCCACCGGCACTGGCAATAATACGAAGGGCGGCCCCCGTTGGCTGTAGCGCAGGAAGCAAGGTCGCCCCCGTGAAATTACCCGCCCCAATGATACCTACGATCGGGCGGTTCTTTGTGTCACCCATCCCGCCGTAGTGATGGTCAGGCAGGAAGATCGTGGTACGTTGCTCTACTGTTTCGGAATACTGAAGCAGCGACGCAATGGAACGCGACTGACCGATCCGGGCGTAAATCTGCTGGTAGTCGGCCAACGGCACAACGTCCGTGATCAGCGGCTTTACATCCAGTTGCCCCGTCGACAGCAGATGCAGGATGGTCTGAAAATTTCGGTTTTCGGTCCAGCGAACAAACGGCAGCGGATAGTCGTGGCCCTGCTGTTCGTAGGCTTCATCGTAGCGACCGGGCCCGTACGAACACGACACCTGGAAGGTCAGCTCTTTTTCGTAGAACTCAGCGCGGTTCAGACTCAGACCCACGACGCCCACCAGCACGATCCGGCCCCGCTTCCGGCTCATCCGGGCCGCCTGCGAGATGATTTCATCGCTCCTGGTCGACGCCGTCAGCAGCACGGCGTCGGCTCCCGCTCCGTTTGTCTGAGCCATTACGTAACTAACCACATCCGTGTCGTCGGCCGGCGGTACGGTCTGAATGCCTTTTTCGCGGGCCAGTTGCCGTTTCGTTTCGTCAGGGTCGACACCGATTACGCGGCAGCCGTTGAGCCGGAGCAGATCGGCCGCTAACAGCCCGATCAGGCCCAGGCCGATCACAACTACCGTTTCGCCCAGCGTAGGATTCAGCAGCCGGATGCCCTGCAGGCCAACGGCTCCAATGACCGTAAAGGCGGCTTCCTCATCGCTGACTATGTCGGGAATTGGGGCGACCAGATGGCGGGGTACACAAACGACCTCCGCATGCGGCCCATTGGACGCTACCCGATCGCCCGGCCGGATGTCCAGTACGCCCTCCCCGACCGCAATCACCTCCCCGGCGTTGCAGTAACCAAGGGGCAGCGGCTGATCGAGTTTTCGGAACACGGCTTCCAGCGTCGGTACGAGTCCATCCGTGCTGATCTTGTCGAGTACCTGCTTTACCTTGTCGGGCTGCTGCCGGGCTTTGGCCAGTAAGCTGGCTTTTCCAAACTCAACGAGCATGCGTTCGGTGCCCAGCGAAACCAGGGTCCGGCGCGTCCGGATCAGCACCTGCCCCCGCCGAACCTGCGGAATAGGTACGTCTTCGAGAATTGTTTCGCCGGTTTTAAGATTCTGTACAAGCTGTTTCATAAAGCCCCGGCGAGAACGGTTTCAGACGTGGCCATGATCGTACGTTGGCTGAGGATGTCAGCAATTCTTTCGGCCGCCTGTCCGTCCCACAACGGCGGGATGACACCGGGTTCCGAGCGCCCCGCCAGAATAGCGGCTACGTGTTGCTGAACCGTGTCGGGATTCAGATCGGCCAGTAGCTGATTTGTGCCCAGCTCGACCGTCACGGGGCGCTCGGTACTGTCGCGGAAGGTCAGGCAAGGCACTTGCAGGAACGTTGTTTCCTCCTGAATACCGCCCGAGTCCGTGATCACGATGGCAGCGTGTTCCATCAGATTCAGAAACTCCAGATACCCCTGAGGTTCCAGAAGCCGGCTATTGGGCAGGTTGGCCAGCCGATCCATCAACCCATAACGTACCAGATTTGCCCGGGTACGGGGATGAACCGGGAACACGACCGGCCTATAGCGAGCCGTATCTTCAGCAATCCGGACAAGGTTTCGCAACCCTGCTTCGTGGTCCACGTTAGCCGGTCGGTGCATGGTCATCAGGACGTACTGCCCCGGCGTCAGGCCCAGTGCACCAACGGTATTCAGTGCATTGGATTTTGTCCGGTACTGAAGCAGGGAATCGATCATGACGTTTCCGACAAAATGAACCCGGTCGTCAGCAATGCCTTCGCGCCGAAGGTTATCAAGGCCGGCCTGCTCCGTCACAAACAGCAGATCAGCGAGGTGATCGGTCAGTATGCGGTTGATCTCCTCCGGCATCCGGCGGTCGCCGGAGCGCAGACCGGCCTCGACATGGGCAACCGGCACCCCGAGCCGCACCGCCACCAGTGCACAGGCAACAGTCGAGGTGACGTCGCCGACGACCAGCACCAGATCCGGCTGTTCAGCAGCCATGACCTCGTCGAACCGGAGCATGATGTCGGCGGTCTGCCGGGTTTGCGTACCGCCCCCAATGCCAAGGTAATAGTCTGGTGCAGGCAACCCAAGCTGCCCAAAAAACACGTCGCTCATGCGGGCGTCGTAGTGCTGCCCGGTGTGTACGATCAGGGACTGAAAGCCCGGTTGCTGGCGGAATGCCCGGTGCAGGGGCGCCACCTTCATGAAGTTAGGCCGGGCCCCTACAATGTTCATAATTTTCATAGATACGGTGGGTAACAGAACTTATCGCTTCTGATACACGCCCACAAACAGGGTATTAGCGTAGGGGCGCGGCAGAACAAATTTTACAAAACGGGATACCGGGTCATAACTGGAGAAATAAGCCGTTTCGATTACGTCGAAGCCCATTTTTCGCAGCAACTGATCGAACTTAGCCTCGCTCGACAGGTTCCGGATGTGGGCAAAATAGCGCGGCCGCCCCGTCAGGGCGAACAGCACCCGTTCCAGCCGCCGGTACATACTCCGTTCATTGGGCATGGAAACAATCAGCAAACCCGTTGGTCGAAGCAGTTGGTTAGCCTGCGAAAGCATAGCCGTCATGTCGTCAATGTATTCCAGCAGGCTGGACGCGATGATTACGTCCTGCTCGGGGTAATCGCCCGGCGACGCCAGCGGCAACGGTTCTACTACGTAGCGTACGTTGGCGGCCACCGTCTTCTGTCGGCACAGGCTGATCATTTCCGCCGATCCGTCGATGCCCGTAACCGTGCAGCCCCAACCGGCCAGGTAACTGCTGAAGATCCCCGACCCACAACCTAAATCCATCACGCTGTCGGTCGGTTTGACGTAGCGGCCAAACAGCTTCGTCCAGACCCGAAACCGCTCCCGAAACCCCGGCGACTGCCGGTAGCGCTCGTCAAAAGCCTCGGCAATGTCGGAATGAAAATCGACGGCATTCATAGGCGACTCAGGGTAGATTGCGATTCAGGACCGAGTGCATAAAGTGATTCTAAGCCCATCTGCACCACCGCCGGCCAATCGGGCAGTTGCGCTGATCGTTGTCGACCCCGGTCGATGTTGCGCTGCATCCGAAACGGATTGCTGAACCCGGCATGAATGGTGTCCAGAATGTCCTCAGCCGACAGTGGATCAAAATAGTAGGCACAGTCTCCGCATACTTCCTCCGAAAAATCCCGACGGGAGGTAAAGATGGGGAGGCCAAAATGCAGGGCATCGACGTACGTAGCCGTAAACGATTCGAGCAGGGTCGGCAGCACCAGCCCATCCACCTGCTGATGCAGGGAGTAAATGCCCGTAGCAGGCACATGCCCAATGTTGATCAATGTAGTAGTCAGACCTAGTCGTTCAATCTGGTCCAGTAGCCGACGAGCCTTACGGTGCTGAGTTGGTTCGATGGTCAGCAGGAGTCGGTACGGCATGTTCCGATCCCGGATCAGCCGGGCTACGTCCAGCAGCACTTCCAGGTTCTTGTGTGGGTAATACCGCGACAAACACATCAGATACCGAAAACCCAGTTGCTTCACAAACGGAAGGGCATAGGTGGTCTGGCTGCGCAGCGTAGTGTACGCATTGGGTAACAGGGCGATTGCAGGCAGATCCGGATAGACCTGACGGATACGCTGCCGGATGGTCTCGGTTTGTACCAGCAGCACATCCGTGTAGTGAATCCGGCGACTGAACACCTGGTTACGCATCCAGACGTTCAGCTTTCCAAACAAATCCAGGCGATTCCAGATATCGACCTCATCGGGATAGGCCGGATGCGGATAATGCAGCAGAACGGCCTGCCGACCCTGTACGGGCGTAGCAAAATTACCCATCGTGAAAACGATGTCGGGTTTGATACGGTCGATCAGCGACGGTACCCAACGGTAGTCGATGTACAGACGAGACACCCAGTAGCCCGAGCCCCTGGGCAGAAAATACAGGTGTATGGCCTCGGTCGCCAGGGCTTCGTAGCCGCAGTGACGAGGAGCCGCTACGTATACGTGGAGGTCGTCCGGCTTCAGCGTGGCCACACCCTTCAGAAAGTTCAGGGCCACGTTTAGCCCGCCCGCCGACGATAAATTGACGGCGTTAACAAACAGCTTCATGATGAACGGGGAGTACGGTGGGAACGGTAACCTGCCGCATCCGGCGGCCAATCAGCCACAGCGGTATGAACAGGTACACGTAATGGTCGACAAACTGCGGAAAATAGCCGCGGGTAATGAACTGGAACAAGGCCAGCGAAAACACAATCTGTTTACAAAATCCGAGGGGATTGGCGGCCGGATTCCGTCGGACAAACGCATTCAGCCAAAGGCCCATCCCAAACGGCAGCAACCAGAAACCCAGCCAGCCGAAACCGGCGTAAAAAGCGCCGTAATGCAGGGTTGCCTCGCCAATACGCAGCCAGTCGCGGGGCAGTTCCAGCGACCGGTCCAGTACGTCGAGGTAGGGCGACGGATACGGCTTTTCACCGCCCGGAAACAATTGCCTGGGTACCACGCGAACCAGTACGTACCCGAACATCGATGCACCATAATCGTGGCATGTTTCCGGATTTTCGTCGTAATATCGAAGCAGGTTAAAGTCGGCCAGCGAACCCCGGGTTTGCTCGAAGAACATCGCGTAATCGTATCGGGTCGGGTCAAGTGTCATGTCGTCGTACTGCCCGCTGATGAAGTACCACCGGTTGTGCGTGATGGTCGAAACGAAGTAAAAAATCAGCAGACCAGCTACCGTCCAGCGCTTCAGGTGAATGGTTAGCCCGCCTTGTAGCAGGTATACCAGCACCAGCCCCAGAATGGTCAGGATCAGGCGGTACCGGAATCCCAGCAGGGCAAACAGCACAAACGCGGGAACGAGCAGCATGACCAGCTTTGAAAAATTACCCCGCAGGTAAGCGTACAGAACAATGGTCGTGATGATGGAATCGGCGAACGCCCGGAAATAATATGTGTTACTGGCACTCTGCGAGGCAAACAGGCTTTGGTCGGAGCTACCGAGCAACACTGCCAGTGGATTGACACCGCTGATGATGACGTCGGCCAGGACAATACCCATGAACAAGCCATATAAACCAACAACGTACTGGCGCAGGGAAGCCAGCGTATCGGCAGGCAGCGATGACGTACGGTTTAATTCGGGTAGCTGCCGGCTGATAAACCCCAGTACAAAACACCCGTTTGCAATCATGTAGGCCAGCATTCCCGGCTCAAAGTAAGCCCGGATGTTTTTCCCCACAAACCGGAACATGCCCAGGTCACCCGTTACGGTTTCGCGACCGGTGAGGTAGTAATAAAAGGGTGTCAGTAAGCAGTAGACGACCAGCAACCCCAGACAGACAGCGAATGGAATCACGTACTGCGCTCCGGTATGCCGCACGTATCGGATACCGACGAGCAGAATCAGCGCATTGAGTAAGGTATATATCCAGATCATAAGCCCAAATCCTGTTGAATGACCTGAAACATGAGCCGGGCGTAATGCGCCGAACTGGTCTGCTCCCGAAAAGCCCGGTTGTAGCGCCCCTGCTTATGTCGAAGTGCCGGGTCGTCGACAAGCCGGCGTATGGCACGCCGAAAGGCGGCTACGTCGTCGGCGGGACAGACGAAGCCATTCAGTCCCGGCCGAACCCATTCGCGGGTAGCCCCTACCGCATCGCTGCTGATGATGGGCAATCCCGCAGCAATAGCCTCGTTGATCACCACGCCCCAGCCGTCGTAGCGAGACGCAAACACGAACGCATCTGCCTCCCGAAAGAGCGACGGCAGCGTATCGACGTTTGCAAACCCCAGCAGTTCGATTCGGGTATCGTCGCCGATAAGCCGCTCCAGCGTCGGTCGTTCAGGCCCCTCCCCTACGATCTGTAGCCGAAGGTCAGCGTACCGGGGTTTGTTCAGCGACCGAACCGCCCGGATTAACGTATCCATACCCTTCCGCGGGATCAACGCCCCCGACGACAGCAGCCTGACCGGCCGGTTGCCCGCAGCCAACGGCTGGTTTTCCTGCACAAACGGCTCAATGGCAACGGAGTAAGGCACGATTGTTTTGGGAAGCCCCACGCCGAAAGCGGTGTAGGTATCGGCAGCTTCCTGCCCGATGGCAAACACCCGGGCGCAGGCGTACCGCAGCGGCCAAAGCAGAAGCCGCTTAACAGCCGCCCACCAACCTGACGGATGCCCGGTCAGGCGTTCGCCGAAAAACGTGACGGTCTTGCCGCGCCAGTAGGCCAGCACCATCGCTACAACGGCATTTGGAACCCAGTAGCCACCCCCTACAATGACGTAGTCGGCCTGGTCATGCAGAACGGTCCGGAAGATGCCCCAACTGAAATGATAGTCTTTCAGCCAACGTTGCACAAAACAAGCCACGCGGCTATCGCGCAGCCAGTGAACGGCGTAGGGCCGGGGCCGCTGATCAACAAACCACTGCCGACCGTGCTCCGTAGTGGCGTAGAACACCACCGTCAGATCGACATGGGCGGTTAAGGCCGTAAAAAAGTCGTCCTGGTACGGCGTCGGAATGTTGGTATAGAAACTGAGTTTCGGCTTCATAGGGCGGGGTTTAGTTGCGAAGCCGTAGCCTGTAGATATACGTCCGTAACTCCTCGTCGAAATCGCGCCCACGTAAACAGCCGCGCCTGTCGGGCCGCCAGCTGGCCCATAGCAAACCAGTCGGTGGGGTTGCGAATGGCGTTTTCCAGCTGGGCGGCAATGGCTTCGGGCGTACGAATGGGCACCAGATACCCGTGCTCGCCTTCGGTCAGTACGTCGGGGCCGCAGGTATTGGCCGTTGTAATCACCGGCAAACCGGTGGCCATGGCTTCCAGAATAACATGGCCGAATCCCTCGGCCAGCGATGGCAATACAAATACGTGACTTTGATGAAGCTCCCGGATCAGCCGGGGGGTTGGCAGCGCATACTGAATGTTGATAGTCAGGTCACGATACTCCGCCAGCATATTATAGTCCACGTAACCCCGGCCGCAGATAACCACCTCCACGTGTCGGCTGTTCAGCAGCCTGACCGCCTGCAACAGATCGGCCAGCCCTTTCCGCTGGTTCATTCGCCCAACGAAAACCACGCGAAACGGCCGGGATGCTGGTGCGCTGGTCCGGGTAGGAAATGCCCTAGTGTCTACCCCATAAGGTACCACCCGGATTCGGCCGGCCGGGACCCCGTGCTCAATCAGTGTAGCTCGCGTAAACTGACTGGCCGTTACGCACAATGTAGCCAGCAGCGGTTCTTCGGCCAGGGCGTGCAGTTGATCAGGTAGCAGCTGAAACTCCTCCTCATCCCGAATGGACTGAGCTGCGAACGGCAGCCGCTCCATTTCACCGGCCAGCAGGTGCCGGATAGCCATCGGATGCGGATGCAGCTGAAACAGAATGCGGTGGCGCTCACTACGGTCCGCAATCGCCCGCCAGAAAGCTTCGTGGCCGTAGTAACTGTAGAGAAACAGATTGCTATTCGTTCGCCTGGCCACCTCGTAAGCGGTTCGGCTCAGGCAATGATCGATGGCGAAGGTATCGGACGTATTGACTAGCCGGGAACGTATCGTACGGTACAAAGCTCCTTTAGAGAGTGTTACCGTCGATTTCGGCAAACCCGGACAAAATCGTTTTCGGGCCTGCTCCGGCGCCACCGCATACAGCCAGTCCGGCGCGTACGCTTCGGTGACCAACCGCTCCAGCAAGCCCGCTTCGTGCAGGGCCAGACTGAGCTGATAGAAATCGCGGGCACCGGCATGAGCCGTTACGCATCGGGTAGCATACGCCTGTTTCGTTGTCATGACTCAATTTCTTTCGTTGCGCTGGTTGCCCGGCCTGATCGTTTTAATTGCCTTATCCAGCCAAAATCGGTCATCATGCTTTGGAGTAGTCCCCGCATACGCTCCTCTTCCAGCAACCGCAGGCTTTGGCGGAGCACTACCCAAACCAGTAGTGCATCAACTACGACAAAGCCTGTAGCCATTCCGGCTAACCCCCACTGCGGCAGTAGTAAGGCGCCCAAGCCCAGGGCTCCGAGACTCCCCATCAGGAACCAGAGCGCGACGGATTGGTGCCGGTTGACGGCGATGAGCGTTGTGGCGCTGGTGTTCCAGAAGGTGTACAGCAACGTAGCCAGCAGCATCAGTGTAAAAAGAGGTTGCTCCGGCTCGACCGCACCGTTCGTCCAGTAATGCAGGATAGAGCCACCCAGCAGTTCCAGTCCGGCGATGGCACCGGCCGTGAACCAGACCGTAAGCTGACAGGCCCGCCGGTGCAGCTTTATGGCCGTATGGGTAAATCCCTGCGCAATAGCCAGCGTAAACTCGGGCCAGATGGAAAACGTAACGACGCCAACGAGTTGCCGGATGGCGTTATTCAGCGTTCGGAGGGCGGTATAGGTGACAACATGAACCGGCGTCAGGAGGGCGCCGATCAGCAGGATGCTGCCTTGGAGTACCGCAGCATTTGCCAGTGCAAACACCAGAAATGACACGGCGGGCGACAGCAGATTCCGGATAACCGGCCACTCCACATACCGCGGGTGAAGCTGCCTGACCCACGTAAAGCGCCGGCGGCAATCGACCCACATGCCCAGCAGCCCGGCCCCGCGCACCAGAGCAAAAGCCAGGGCTACCTGATGCGCTTCTCCTCCGGAAACAACAAGCAGCACCATCGCGAAAAATTCTGCCAGCCGGGTGGCAGTAATCCACAGCCGTCCGGTGGCATATTGCTCTTCGGCCCGGTACACACCGCTCAGGAGTTCCTGCTGCAGGCACAAAACGACGTATGCCATCAGGGCAATCAACGTCCGCGCGCTTTCCTCCTCCGTGATGCGCTGGATACCCAGCCAGTGCTGGTACGGCACTGTCGACAGAACGGTGTAGCAGCCGGTTGTGGTCAGTAAACTCAGGTAGCCGATTGCCATCAGACCGCTGCTCAGCAGCACAACCGAGCGCCGATGCGCTTGCTGAGCAGAACTGACGGCCAATTCATTGGCCACTGCGGATACTAACCCCACATCGCTCAGACTCAGGTACGACGGCACGGTGAACAGCAGCAGCCATTCGCCATAGTACGCAGTTCCCCAGTAGTAAAGTAACAGGGGGACGCTGATCAGCTGGATAAGCAATGTAGTGGCCTGACCAACCGCGTTGGCCGCCATTGCACGAAGTATACGGTGTAACAAGAAGCGATTCGGTTAAGGGTTACAGACGCCAGTATTCTACCCCATCCTCCTCACGTACCGCATACATTCCTTTCAAGTCCAGCAAAATAGGCTGGCCGTTCATCAGCTCCTTGAAATGACTGATGTCCAACGCCTTGTACTCGTCATGACAAACCGCCACAATCACCGCATCGTACTTGTTCGACGGGCCGTCCATCAAGGTCAGGTTGTATTCACGCGCCACTTCGTTGGGCGACGCGTGTGGATCAACCAGGTGCACATTGATGGAATATTTCATGAGTTCGCGCACCAGTTCGGCCACCTTGGAATTGCGAATGTCGGCAATGTTCTCCTTGAAGGTCAGCCCCATAACCAGCACTTTAGTCTGCCGGGGGTTCTTGTCCTTTTTTAATAGCATCTGCAACAGCTTCGTGGCGATGTAGGCCGGCATGCCGTCGTTGATACGCCGACCACTGTTGATCACCTGCGGATCATAACCCAGTTGACGGGCTTTATAAAGCAGGTAATACGGGTCAATTCCGATGCAGTGCCCGCCGACCAGCCCCGGCGTAAACTTGAGAAAATTCCATTTCGTACCGGCGGCCTTGATCACCTCCTGCGTATCAATTCCCATCTTATCGAAGATGATGGCCAGCTCGTTCATCAGCGAGATATTCAGGTCGCGCTGGGTATTCTCAATGACTTTGGCGGCTTCGGCTACCTTGATGCTCGGCGCTTTGTAGACACCGGCTTTAATGATACTGCCGTACACGGCCGCTATCTGTTCCAGAGCCTCGGCGTCGCTCCCGGATACCACCTTTTTAATGGTGGTCAGCGTCCGCTTCTTGTCCCCCGGACTAATTCGCTCAGGTGAATACCCGATCTTGAAATCACGCCCAAGCGCCAACCCGGAATGCTCTTCCAGAAACGGCAGGCAGTCGTCTTCCGTACAGCCGGGGTACACCGTCGATTCATAGATAACGTAATCGCCGGGTTTGAGGGCTTTTCCGATCATTTCCGAGGCCCTCTGCAACGGTTTCAGGTTGGGCACCTTGTAGTCATCCACCGGCGTTGGCACGGCCACAACGAAGAAATTAGCCTGCTTCAGGTCGTCCGAATTGGCCGTAAACAAAATGTCTTTGTCGCAGAACATGGCTGGTTCCAGTTCGCGCGACGGGTCTTCGCCCTGTTGCATCATAGCGATCCGGTCGGCGTTAATATCGAAGCCGATGACGCGGAAATGCCGGGCAAATTCCAGCGCAATCGGTAAACCGACGTAGCCAAGTCCAACAACGGCAATCTGTTTCTGTTTCTGAAGCAATTCTTCGTACATGGTGGGAGTCAAGTGAGTATTACGTAGCAATAGGTTGATATAAAGGGTAATGAATCCAGTCAGGCCGACTCAGCGAGCCATCAGTGTTTTTAAGCGTTCCGCCAGGTTCAGCCTGATTGCCAGCACGGTCAAACTACCGACAACAAAGCCAGCCAGCGTATAGAACAGCACCATCACCGTTCGTTTTGGCGACACGCGAATCAGCGGCACATTGGCAGGTTCGAGCACCTTGAATACCGGCGTACGTTCCTGTACTTTAAGCCTGGCCTGTTCATACTGCCGGGCCAGTTCGGTATAAACCGTCTGCGCAATGGACAGTTCAGCTTCCCGACGCTGTTTATCCATCGTCGCGGCCTGCACGACCATGTACCGGTGCTGATCGTTGTATTCAAAAACGCCCTTCTGCGCGTTCTGGTACCGTCGCCGGGCCTCGCTCAGCCGATCGGCATAGAATTGCAGATCCTGCCGGGCTTTTTCGGTCCGGTAGCTCGTCACGTACTGCGTCAGGTAATCCATCGCCAGTTGCGCCACCCCGGCCGCTACGTTTGCATCGGGCATTTTTGCCGTGATGGTAATAATCCCCGAGCGCGTATCCAGCCTGGCCGACACCCGCTTCTGCACCTCCTCGACCAGATCCTGCTGTTGCCGGGTCAGTTCCATCGGCTGGCCGGGGGCATTTTTAACTAAACGCTGCGGTTCTTCATTTCGGGCCAGAAACTTCGCAACGGACCAGCTTTTGTGCGTTTCTAAAAAGCTGGTTACGGTTTGGTCTGTACCTGATCGGGTACGAACTGATCGATCGAGCAGGTACAAAATGAAAGGGGTACTCTGCAGTACGTTCGGATACAGGTCCGGACGAACCGCGTCAACGCCTTCGGTTTCAGCCAAATCGATCCCGGCAAACCCCGCCACCGATGCCAGTCGCTTGAATACGTCGTTGGAACCGCTGTTCATTTCCGGCATGATCCTGGCTTCCGATACAAACTCCGGTGTGGCCATCAGGGCCAGCCCAATTCCCGCCAAGCCAAACAGCAGAGCAACGAGCAAAACCCATACCCGGTTCTGCACCAATATTCTGATCAATTGACCGGCCGACCCGGAAAGGCTGGCTGTTCGGCTGGCCGTCGATACGTTCGTAGTTTGCTCCATTATCGGTTCGTAATAACGCGGATAGCGGTTAGTATCACCGTTGATGCGGTGGCGATGACCGTCAGAACAGCCAGTCGTTCGCTGGCCGATAACCTGGTCTGATCTTTGGGTGGCCGGGCGGGCACCACCAGTTCCATACCGGCTTCCGGCGACGGGTATTTCCGGATACCGAGCCACGATCGGGTTGGCCTGATTTTACCGTTAGCCCCAACTACATACACTTTTCGCTTCGAGGCTTTTGCCGTGAAACCACCGGCTTCACCTACGTACGCCCGAAACGACTTGGCCGGGTCGTATTCCACGGTAGCCGGGTTCACCACCTCCCCCCGAATGCGAACGAGTTCGGTCTGTCGCGGCACCGTCAGCAGGTCGCCGTCTTCCAGCAGCAGGTTGCTCACGTCGTCGGGATTACTCAGAATGCGTTTCAGATCGAGCGAAACCAGCTCCCCTTTGCGTGAGAAGCGCGTAGCCGGCAAATACGCCCCCGCTTTGAGCCCGCCCGACCGCGTAATGAGATCCGAAATACGTTCGTTCCGGTCGCGGATGGCGTACGTACCCGGATATACGACTTCGCCGGCAATGCTGGCTCCTTTCTGCGCTTCGTAGCGGGGCGACAGGCGGACAAACACCTGATCGAAGGGCTGCAAAATCAATTGAGCATCTTTAGGATCCAGCCGCAGGTGCTGGTCAATCGCAAACGCAATAAGCTGTACGTTCTGACCATCAGGAATGCCCGTAGTATCGCCGTTGATCCGCCGGGCAATTTCCATGCGCGACGCAATCGCCCCATCGGAGAAGCCACCAGCCAGCACCACCAGATTCGCCACCGTCATGCTGTCGACGTAATCGAACGAGCCGCTCCGGTTGATAGCCCCCTGAATGCTGACGGTACGTTTCGTACGCAGGTCGCCCACGGCCGTAATCTGCACCACATCGTCACGCTGCAACGGTACGTCGGCTGTTTCGTTCCGCAGCAACCGTCCCAGATCGACAGAAATAACTTCAGGGTCCAGGTTCTCACGAAGCCGACGAATGGTGGCCCGGTTCAGAAACGCATCTTCCCGCAAACCCTCGGCGGTTTTGATCAACTGCTGAAGAGTCGTGTTTTTTTCCAGGGCATAATCGCCGGGCCGAAAAACGGCGCCCGTAATAGACACTTTATTCGCCACCCGCTCCAGCACGGCCCCAACGGCGTATCGATCACCTGCGATTGGTAAAAACTGACCGAATTCAGCGGGTTGAATAGTAATTAATTGCTGTTCGGTGGGCGTGTTCCGTCGCAACGCAATCGACGCCGTGTAGGCTTTGTCAGTGAAATTTCCGGCAAAGGCCAATACGTGCCGCAGCGTTTCGCCGGGTCGAACTTCGTAAAGACCCGTTTGCTTTACTTCGCCCGTCAACTCAACGCGGGTACCGTAGTGGTCGACAAAAATGATGTCCTGATCGAGCAGCCGGATGTTATCCTTCTGGTCAGCATGCAGCAGAAAATCGTAGACATCGAGCGTGCGGACGAGCCGGTTGTTGCGATACACCCGGATGTTTCGAAAGGAGCCACGATCCGGCGCTGGTCCACCGGCTGCGTAAAGAGCATTGAACACCGTAGCCAGCGACGACAGCGTGTACGTTCCCGGCCGAACCACTTGCCCCAGTAAGGTCACTTTTATACTCCGGACACTTCCCAGCGTCACCTGTGCGAAGATGCCGCTGGTTGCCGTATTCAGTCCGGCGTACAACGTCCGAAGTCGACTCACGATACGTTGTTCGGCCTGTTCGATGGTCAGGCCGTTCACGTAAATCGGGCTGAGGTTTTCAAGCCGGATGCTGCCTTCGGGGCTGACTTTCGGGCGGTACGTCTGCTGCGCATTGCCGTACACATCAACAATGAGTTCATCCTCCGGCCCTACCTGGTAGTTGCGTGGCGTTGGAATCCGCAGGTTGGGCTCGAATGAAAGATTGGCATTGGCAAAAAGCGAAGCGCCAAACACCGACGAGGCCGCTGGCGCGGGGGGCGGAGTGGGGGTTGCCGGCTGCTCCCGAACCACACTGGTTTCGGCGGATTTAGCCGGCCCCGCTTTGACCTGCCCGATGCGCTGCCGCATCTTGCTGATATCGGCCGTGGTAAATCCGCGCGATTGCGCCAACTGCTCAATCTGCGCTTCCGAGAGGCCGCTGGCCTGAGCCTGCTGCACAAATTGCTGAACCTGTTCGTCGGTTAAGTTGTCTGCTTTTTGCGACCAGACCGGCCGATTTAGAAAAATACTTAAGTAGCATAAAGACAATAAGACAAGCCGTGGTGTGGTAATCGATAGATCAAACAAGTGGTGGTAAGCGTGTTACGGTGTAAATCTTGAACCAGGATTGGCCACAAATGTACAAGTCCACACAAAACGACTACTTAAGATTGAATTAAAAATGACAAAACCCTCATAAGCTATATGCTTTGAGGGTTTTGTCAATGTGTTCGAATTGATCAGGTTGGAAGCTTACGGAATCAGTTTCATTTCAACCCGGCGATTTTTCTGCATACCTGTTTTGCTCGGATCGGCAATGGGTTTATACGCCCCGAAATAATCGACCAGAATGCGGCTCGGATCATTTAATCCGGCTTCGATCAGATACGTCCGAACGGCCTCAACCCGCCGACGTGACAGAGCCAGGTTGTATTTATCAGACGCGCGCCGATCGGCATGGCCGGCCAGTTGCAGTCGGCATTGGCTCTTGTTCATGAGTTCAACGACTTTGTTAAGCACCTCTTTAAACTGCGGTTTCAGGGCACTTTTGTCGGTGTCGAACTCAATGTTGGCAAATATCTCCGCGCAGGCGATACCGGGCAGGGCCGCACTGACGTATTTATCAAAGTCAATGACCTCGCCGGAGCCGGACACGACACTGCCGGTCGGCGAGTTGGGTTCCTTGTCGAAGTAGTCTGATACGCCATCGTTGTCGGTGTCGGTCAGTAGCTTAGGATCGATATCGGGCGGGCGGTTGGCTTTTGCTACCGAGTCGATCTGAGCCAACGTCAGGATAACCGGCGGCTTGATGAGCGATTTTGGATCGGTCCAGCGCAGGTGATACGTTCCGGCCGTGGTATCGTAATCAAATTTATCATTGACCTTCTGCACCCGAATGGCCCGCCGGCCCAGCTTATACGTCAGCATGATACCGCCGTAGCCCCATTTGTCTTTAGCCGAATTCCCCTGGCGCACAAACGTTTCGCTCAGGCTGCCGCGGTTACCGACCAGGTCGAACAAACTGGAAGCATCGCCCCCGATGGTCGCGTCCAGTCGCTCGGAGTTAACGTGGTTTACCCGGATGTCAATACCTATGTCGAAGCGCGGGCCAAGTTCGTAGTGTACCGCCAGCCCCATCGGCACCACCAGATCGCTAACGTCGCCGGTTTGCCGGCGCAGCCGCCCGGTGGTCAGCTCAAACGCTTTGGCATTGTAAAACATGACACCCACTCCCGTGTAAGCATCCACTTTCCAGTGCTTCATTTTGTTGACCCCAAACAGCAGACTTTTGAGGTTAACACTACCCGTCAGATCGGTCTGGACAAAGCTGGACCGGAAGTACGAGTAGTACAGCCGACGCTTCATGCCCCGCAGGTTTCCCGCGTTTACGCCGAGTTGCAGGCCAAACAGGTGCGACAATTGCTTACCTACGGTCAGGCCCCCAAAAAATGAGTTTCGTTCATTGACACTATCGAAGTTATCTGCGCCAACGGGGAAGAAATCGTATTCCCGCAGATCGCCGTAGAACTGCGACCAGCCGCCGTGCGCCGACACCGACCAGGTGTTAAGCCTGGCGGGACCGTCGTAGGAAGCGTTGGGATTATACTGAGCCTGACTGGGTCTGGGCAACAGCGCCAGCAGGCAACAAAACGTCAGTAGTAGAAGCAGTTTCCTCATCACGTTCAGGGTTTTGTTATAGACTAAATACAACGGATGGATAAAGCGACCTGACCGGCTCGTACCGTCTGAACGGGACCGTAATTTGCCTTTCTGAACTTTATTCAGGGGCAAACAAGGGGTCTCGATCAAGTTTACAAACCAACTCGTCCGGCCATTGTTTGGCAACACGACCCGAATCCTCCTGAACGAGACGATCCGATCAACTTGAAAATATTATAACCGGCGCATCAATCGCTCAACCATTTGGTTCTTCCACGTCACGTAGTCACCAGCCTCAATGTGCGCCCGCGCCTGCCGAACCAGCCACAGATAAAAGGTCAGATTATGCAGACTGGCGATCTGAGCCGCCAGAATTTCTTCCGCCTTGAAGAGGTGACGCAGGTAGGCTTTGGAGTAGAACGTACTGGCGTAACCGCCCAGATCGGCATCGATCGGGCTGAAGTCGCGGCTCCATTTTTCGTTTTTCAGGTTCATGATGCCTTCGGTCGTGAACAGAATCCCGTGCCGCGCATTACGGGTCGGCATTACGCAGTCGAACATATCCACGCCCAGGGCAATAGCTTCCAGAATATTGGCCGGCGTACCGACGCCCATCAGGTAACGGGGCTTATCGATGGGCAGGATTTCGTTAACCAGTTCGATGCTTTTATACATCTCTTCCGCCGGTTCGCCCACAGCCAGTCCACCGATGGCGTTACCTTCGCGCTCCTTCGATGCAATGAACTCCGCCGACTGCCGGCGCAGGTCAGGATACGTACTGCCCTGAACAATGGGGAACAGGGTCTGCTGGTAGCCGTAATGCCCCTCGGTTGCGTCGAACCGACCGATGCAGCGATCAAGCCAGCGGTGGGTCATCTCCATCGACTGCCGGGCATAGCCATAGTCGCAGGGATAGGGCGTGCACTCATCAAAGGCCATGATGATGTCGGCCCCGATCGTCCGCTGGATGTCCATCACCCCCTCGGGGCTGAACCGGTGCGTCGACCCGTCGATATGCGACTTAAACGTAACGCCTTCCTCCTTGATCTTGCGGGTATTCGACAGAGAGTAGACCTGATAGCCGCCACTATCGGTCAGGATTGGATGGCTCCAACCGTTAAACCGGTGCAGACCACCAGCCTGGCTCAGCACCTCAAGCCCTGGCCGGAGGTAAAGGTGATAGGTATTGCCAAGAATGATTTCAGCATGAACGTCGGTTTCAAGTTCCCGCTGGTGGACCGCCTTGACCGTACCGGCCGTTCCAACGGGCATAAAAATAGGTGTTTGAATAAGCCCGTGATCAGTCGTTAACGTACCCGTGCGGGCCTTCGACTGCGGATCCCGGGCTGAGATTTCGAATGTCATTTTACAAAATTAGGGAAAAAAGGGAGGAGAGGAGGAAAGGAGAAAAGGAGGAAGGGAAATACGTTCAAATCACTCTCCCCTTTCCTCCCCTCCTCCCTTTCCTCCCCCTTCTCCCCTTCCTCCCTTCTTCCTTTCCTCCCTTCCTCCTATCTTTACGGCCTTAAATTGAAACAATTAGCGAACCACGTTTACCTTGTGCTTACTCTTCTTCTGATACTGTGGGGGTTAGCCATCAGTATTCAGCTCATTTTTGTTCTTTTTGTTTTTGTTCGAACGGCTTTTTTCCGACAGGCTGATCACCCCGTCAGCGACTCCAGCCCGGGGGTTACGCTGGTGGTATGCGCTCGCAATGAACTGCATAACCTGACCGACTTGCTGCCGCTGCTGGATAGTCAGACCTATCCTACGTTTGAGGTACTGGTCATGGACGACCGCTCCACCGACGGGACTCAGCACTTCCTCGAAAACGAGATCAGCCACCTGGCGCGGGTGCGGTTTATCCGGATCGACAAGGACTACGACCATGTTACGCCCAAAAAGTACGCCGTTACGATTGCGTTGAAGAAGGCGCTTCACCCCGTCGTACTGCTCACGGATGCCGATTGCCGTCCGGCTGGTTCCGACTGGCTGGCGGGTATGGTCGGTCAGTTGAACAAGCCCGGCGCCGACATTGTACTTGGCTTTTCGCCCTATGCGCACCGACCGGGTCTGCTGAATCTGCTGATCCGGATCGAAACGCTGTTCACGGCCGTGCAATACGTATCACTGGCACTGGCGGGGCGGCCCTACATGGGCGTGGGTCGGAACCTGATGTACCGGCGGCAACTCTTTTTCGACAACCGGGGTTTCTACTCACACATGAATGTGCTGGGGGGCGACGACGACCTCTTCATCAACGAAGTGGCGACTGACCGCAACACGGCCGTCAGTCTCGATCCGGCTACGTTCACCTGGTCGCAGCCTAAGGAAACCTGGGCTGACTGGCGGATGCAGAAACGGCGGCATTTGAACGTAGGAAAGCATTATAAGACGGTACACAAGGTTCGGTTAGGGCTATTAACCGGCTCGCACGTCCTGACGTGGTGGCTGGGTTTGATCGTAGGGCTGACCGTGCTGGTAAGCTGGCAAGTCGGCCGCCCGTTCACAGACTCTGACCAGCTCCTGCTCAAAACAGTTGGCGGCTTGTTTGCCCTGCGGCTCCTGACCTTCTGGGGTATTGTCGGGCGGATCAGCTACCGGCTGGCGCACACAGTCCACTGGGCCATTATACCATTGATGGACGTAACGCTGGCGGTATATTACGTAGTGATGGGGCTGAATACGTATATTAACCGCCGTCGCAAATTATACTGGCGCTAAAAACCGCCGTCGGCAAGGGTAAAACCACAAACCATAACGCGACAGCATGAACGTCGAATTGATTTATAAGTACTTCCCTAAACTAACCGCCGGGCAGCAGGAACGCTTTGCGGCTTTGAATGACCTGTATCATCACTGGAACACCCAGATCAATGTCATCTCGCGACAGGACATCGATCAGTTGTACGAAAAGCACATCCTGCACTCGCTCGGGATCGCGAAGGTGGTTCAATTTACACCCGGCACGGAGGTACTGGATGTCGGGACGGGAGGTGGTTTTCCCGGAATTCCGCTGGCCATTCTGTTCCCGATGGTCGATTTTCATCTGGTAGACAGCATCGGAAAAAAAATAAAGGTTGTATCGGAAGTAGCCAGTGCATTAGGTTTGCAGAATGTAAAAGCCGAACAGGCTCGTGTGGAACACCTGAACAGTACCTACGATTTTGTAGTTAGCCGGGCCGTAACGCGGCTGAAACCCTTTTTGGGCTGGGTACGGTACAAAATTCACAAGCAGGGCAACAATGAATTGCCCAATGGTGTTTTGTACCTCAAAGGTGGTGATCTGGCAGAGGAGTTAAGCGAAGTACCTGATAAGTATCGTATCTACGACCTGTCGGATTACTTCGATGAGCCGTTTTTTGAGACCAAGAAAGTGATTTACATTCCTAAAAAATAGGTTTGTAGTTTGAGGTTCGTAGTTGATCGCTAATTGACGTGATAGGAACCACACACGGGCGTTAATCAACTACAAACTACCAACCACAAACTCCGAACTACCACAAACCATGGCAAACGAACGATTCGCATCCAGCAGTTTCAAAGACCCGATTAACCGCGACATAGTAGAGTTCAATGACAAGGGCGTCACGTTCCGCGTTCGCAAGCTGATTGGCGGCACGGATAATTTCGTATTCTATTCGGACATTTCAGGCGTTGAGATCGAGAATGGTATATTTTTCTCAACGATCCGGGTCATTCCCCGCGCCCGGCCCGAGATCGTGATCAAGAACTTCACGCGGGGTGATGCCCGGCGGGTTAAAGAGCTGATTCTTCAGAACGTACCGAACAACCGACCCGACGCGTTTGATACGCCACGGGGGGGGTATCCGGGACGCTAAGGCCCCCAGCGTGCAAATTTTGCAGATTTTTTACGGGCAGCGCTTGCGTCCTATCAGTATCTGCACTACTTTTGCACCACGTTTTCGATAACGATCCCGAATAGCTCAGTCGGTTAGAGCATCTGACTGTTAATCAGAGGGTCGCTGGTTCGAGCCCAGCTTCGGGAGCTTCAAGATCAAGCACTTAGCAGAAATGTTAAGTGCTTTTTTTATTTAGGGTTACCGCCGGGTATATCGTCAGTCGCAGGGATAGGGCGTGCACTCATCAAAGGCCATGATGATGTCGGCCCCGATCGTCCGCTGGATGTCCATCACCCCCTCGGGGCTGAACCGGTGCGTCGACCCGTCGATATGCGACTTAAACGTAACGCCTTCCTCCTTGATCTTGCGGGTATTCGACAAAGAGTAGACCTGCCAGCCACCACTATCGGTCAGGATTGGGTGGCTCCAGCCATTGAACCGGTGCAGACCACCAGTCTGGCTTAGTACATCGAGCTAGAATTAATAAGATTTCACCACGCAATCGGATCCAACCGAAAGCGAATCTCTCTGTATCAGGCAGTAGTTAAAAACCCAAATTGACAAAATATTTGTTGGTTTTGCCATATTTTGTAAAATTGTGTATGTTTGACACATAAATAGTGTGTTATTCACACAATTCCATTTTAGAAGGGTTTATGACGGGGTATCTGCACAGCAGTCGGATTTTAGTAGCGCTGGATTGTATCATCTTTGGCTTTGATGGCGAAGCACTCAAGCTACTCCTGATCAAGCGGAATTTTGAGCCGGAATTTGGCAATTGGTCGCTGATGGGTGGGTTTCTCAACGCCGACGAAGACCTGCACGATGCTGCTACCCGTATCCTTTTTACATTAACGGGCCTTCAAAACAACTACCTGGAACAACTACAGACGTTTGGTGCAGTCAATCGCGATCCGGTCGAACGGACCATTTCCGTCGTGTATTACTCGTTGGTAAATATTAATGACCAGGACCCGTTGGCTCTTAAGGCACATAACGCTTCCTGGATTGATCTGGATAGTAAGCCCCGGCTCATTTTTGACCATGATCAGATGGTGGAGGCAGCCCTCCGGCAGTTGCGGTACAAAGCCGCCCTGTACCCAATCGGTTTTGAACTGCTACCCGAGAAGTTTACGGTCCCTCAGTTGCAGAAACTATACGAAGCTATCTATAACGTAAAACTCGACCGCCGGAATTTCAGCCGCAAGATCATGGCTACCGAACTGTTATTGGGAACCGGCGAAAAAGATGCCACCTCAGTGACCAAGAAAGGGCAACTGTTCAAGCTTAATAAAGAAAAATACCAGGATTACCTGAATGGGTACCAATCTTTCTTACCCGAGTTTACGGAGTTGTCTTTAACATAGAACGGGCTGTCTTTCAATCATCTGCTTGTTTCATAAAGTCAAAAATTTACTCAGTCATGAATAATCAATACGTCATCGGGGTTGACTTTGGCACTGATTCCGTGCGGGCCCTGCTGGTGGATACCCAGACGGGCCAGGTGGCCGGCACGCACGTGCACGAGTACACCCGCTGGAAACAGGGACTGTACTGCAACCCAGCTACCTCGCAGTTCCGGCAGCATCCACTCGATTATCTGGAAGGCCTCGAAGCCAGCATCAAAGGGGCGCTGGCGAACGCACCGACCGACGTGCGTCAGCAGGTAGTGGGTATCTCTATCGATACGACCGGCTCAACACCCGGCCCGGTAGACGAAACGGGCTTGCCTCTGGCGTTACGTCCTGACTTTGCCGAGAATCCAAACGGCATGTTCATTCTCTGGAAAGACCACACGGCCAATGCGGAAGCGGAAGAGATTAATCACTTAGCCCACCACTGGGATACCGATTATACCAAATACGTGGGTGGCATCTACTCGTCGGAATGGTTCTGGGCCAAGATGCTGCGGACGATACGGGTCGATGAAGCCGTTCGTCAGCACGCGTTTTCGTGGATTGAACACTGCGACTGGATGTCGGCGGTACTGACCGGCAACACGAATCCCCTGACGCTCCGGCGGTCGCGCTGCGCGGCCGGGCACAAGGCGCTTTGGCATAGCGAATTTGACGGCCTGCCCTCCGACGAGTTTCTAACCAAACTCGATCCGTTGCTGAGTGGTGTACGCGACCGGCTTTTCACGGATTCTTATACGTCTGATCAGGCAATGGGTACCCTCTCGGCTGAATGGGCGGAGAAACTAGGGCTTTCGACCAACGTGGTGATTGGCATTGGAGCCTTTGACGCCCACATGGGTGCCATTGGAGCGGAGATTGAGCCGTATGCATTCGTACGAATCATCGGTACGTCTACCTGTGATATTCTGATGGCTCCTAACGACGAGATTGGTCACCGGCTCATCCGGGGTATTTGCGGGCAGGTCGATGGCTCCGTCGCGCCCGGTATGCTGGGGCTGGAAGCGGGGCAATCCGCTTTTGGGGATGTCTACGCCTGGTTCGCCCGGCTCATTACCGAACCTGTTCGCGCCCTGCTGGGTGATGATGCGGCTGATAAACTGTCGCGTCAGCTGATCCCGCATTTGTCTGAGCAGGCGGCTCAACTGCCCGTTACGGAAAACGATCCCATTGCGCTCGACTGGATCAACGGCCGCCGGACACCCGATGCTAATCATACCCTCAAGGCGGCTATTGCCGGGCTGAACCTCGGCACCGATGCGACTAAGGTATTCAAGGCATTGGTTGAAGCTACGGCCTTCGGGTCGCGGAGTATTGTGGAGCGGTTTATTGAGGAGGGAGTACCCATCAAGAAAGTCATAGCGATTGGTGGGGTAGCTAAAAAATCGCCGTTTGTGATGCAAACCCTTGCCGACGTCCTGAACAAACCCATTCAGGTGGCGCAGGCGGATCAGGCGTGCGCGTTAGGAGCCGCCATGTGTGCAGCCGTAGCGGCCGGGGTGCATCCGTCGCTGGAGGCAGCTCAGCAAGCGATGGGTTCCGGCTTCGATGCGGAGTACACACCCCGTCCGGATCAGGTAGCGGTGTACAATGCGCTGTATCAAAAATACCTCAGGCTGGGCAGCTTTGTGGAGAGCCAACCCGCCCGTGCTCAGGCCGTAACGGCAACTGTCTGAGAAAATCGCCTGCTTGTATCGATTAACCTTTTCATCATTCATATATAACCGAATGCTCAACCTGAAGCAATTTGAAATCTGGTTTATTACGGGTAGTCAGCATCTGTACGGGGAAGAAACCCTTCGGCAGGTCGACGCTCATTCTAAGATTATCGCGGAGTTTTTAGACAATGCGGCTCCCATGCCGGTTCGGGTGGTGTTCAAGCCGGTCGTAAAAACACCAGACGAGATTTACGCCATTTGTCAGGAGGCCAACGTAGCGCCCAACTGCGTCGGTATTGTCACGTGGATGCATACATTCTCGCCCGCCAAGATGTGGATTCGCGGATTGACCATCCTGAAAAAGCCGCTGCTGCACCTGCACACCCAGTTTAACCGCGACATTCCGTGGGGCGACATCGACATGGACTTTATGAACCTGAACCAATCAGCGCATGGCGACCGGGAGTTTGGGTTTATGGTGTCCCGCATGCGACTGAACCGCAAAATTGTGGTTGGCTTCTGGCAGGAAGACGCTGTGGTGCAGAAAATTGCGGCCTGGACGCGGGTGGCTGTGGGCGCTTACGAACTTAAAACGCTGAAAGTGGTTCGCTTCGGCGACAACATGCGGCAGGTAGCCGTAACGGAAGGTGATAAAGTAGCCGCCGAAATGACCTTTGGTATGTCGGTCAATACGCACGGGATTGGCGACCTTGTGTCCGTCATTAATCAGATTACCGATGCGGACGTGAACCAACTGGTTGAGGAATATGCCGATACGTATACCCTCATGGATTCGCTGCAAAAAAACGGAGCCCAGCACAGTTCCCTCCGCGACGCGGCCCGGATTGAACTCGGCATGCGGGCATTCTTGCAGGACGGTGGTTTTGGGGCCTTCAGCGATACGTTCGAGGACCTGCACGGCATGAAGCAGTTGCCCGGCATTGCTTCTCAGCATCTGATGGCTGATGGCTACGGCTTTGCGGGTGAGGGCGACTGGAAAACGGCCGCTATGGTGCGTATCCTGAAAGTTATGGCCGCTGGCTTGCCAGGTGGTAACTCGTTCATGGAAGATTACACGTACCACTTCGATCCGGCTAATCCATTGGTATTAGGCTCGCACATGCTGGAAATCTGCCCCAGTATCGCGGCTGGTAAGCCCTCGTGTGAGATTCATCCATTGGGCATCGGTGGTAAAGAAGACCCCGTTCGACTGGTGTTCAACGCGTCGGCCGGCCCGGCCATTAACGTGTCGCTGATTGATATGGGCAATCGCTTTCGGTTGCTGGTCAATGAGGTTGAAGCCGTTGACGTTACCGAAGCCCTGCCGAAGTTACCCGTTGCCCGAGCACTATGGAAACCCATGCCCGACATGGCGACCGGCTGCGCAGCCTGGATACTGGCGGGCGGGGCTCACCACACGGTATACAGCCAAAACCTGACGACCGAGCACATCGAGGACTTCGCCGATATTTTTGGGGTCGAACTCGTTGTCATTGACCGTAATACCAATCTACGTCAACTGAAAAACGAACTACGCTGGAGCGAAGCAGCCTTTAAATAAAGAGTGAAAGAGCGAAAGAGTGAATGAGCGAAATCGGACCGCAGCCGCGGACGGTCGCCGAAGCGGAGCGAAATGCTAAATCACTCTTTCACTCATTCGCTCTTTCACTCATTACCCACATGAAAAAACAACTCACCTCACTTCTCCTCGCTACGCTCAGCCTGAGCGCGCTGGCGCAAAACCGGGTGACGGTCAATGCCGATCAGGGTAAAACCGTCATCAGCCGCCACATTTACGGGCACTTTGCCGAACACCTGGGCCGGTGTATTTACGATGGTTTTTACGTCGGCGAAGGCAACACCAAAATTCCAAACAAAAACGGCGTTCGGCTGGACGTTGTGGAGGCTCTTAAAAAGATGAAGATCCCGAACCTGCGCTGGCCGGGCGGGTGCTTTGCCGATACGTACCACTGGAAAGACGGCATCGGGCCGAAAGCTAAACGGCCGAAGATCGTCAACACCTGGTGGGGGGGCGTTACGGAAGATAACAGCTTCGGGACGCACGACTTTCTGAACATGTGCGAACTGCTCGGAACCGAACCGTATCTGGCCGGGAACGTCGGCAGCGGCACGGTACAGGACCTGAGCGATTGGGTGCAATACGTCAATTTCCCCAGCAATAGTCCTATGTCGACCCTTCGGCAGCAGAACGGACGCCAGACTCCCTGGAACGTGCGTTACTGGGGCGTTGGGAACGAAGCCTGGGGTTGTGGCGGTAACATGACGGCTGATTACTACGCCAACATTTACCGCCAGTACGCGACGTTTATGGACCAAAAGGTGGGTAAAGAAAACATCTTCCGAATTGCGTCGGGGGCTAGTTCCGATGATTTCAACTGGACCGAAACCCTCATGAAAAACATCCCTGGCAAGATGGTCGAAGGGGTGGCTCTGCACCATTATTCGGTATTCGGCTGGGGGCCAAACGAGAAAGGCTCAGCCACCGAATTTACCGAAACCGACTATGCCCATACCATGAACGAAGCCCTGAAAATGGATACGTTCGTGCAGAAGCATTCGGAAATTATGGATAAATACGACCCGCAGAAGAAGATCGCCCTGGTGGTCGACGAATGGGGGGCGTGGTACGAAGTCGAGCCAAAAACGAACCCTGGTTTTTTGTATCAGCAGAACACCATGCGCGACGCGATTCTGGCCGGGGCTACGCTCAATATCTTCCACAAACATGCCGAACGGGTCCGGATGGCGAATCTGGCCCAGGCCGTTAACGTACTTCAGGCGGTGATTCTGACGAAGGGTGATAAGATGCTGCTGACCCCCACGTATCACGTGCTGGAAATGTACAATGTGCACCAGGACGCGACGATGTTGCCCGTCGACGTAAAGTCGGACGACTACAAAGTAGGAGACTATAAGCTTCCGGCCGTATCGGTATCTGCCTCGCGCGACAAGGCGGGCAAAACCCACATCTCGCTGGTGAACATCGACGCTGGTAAACCGCAGGAGATTACGGTCAATCTGAAAGGACTCAAGGCCTCCGGCGTAACGGGACGCATCCTTACCTCCGCCAAAGTGCAGGACCACAATACGTTTGAAAACCCAACCAAAGTGAAGCCCGTCGCCTTTACCGGTGCCCGGCTCAACGGCGACAACCTAACCGTTACGCTGCCGCCCGTGTCGGTGGTGGTACTTGAAATGGTGAATTAGCGAATTAGTGAATGAGCGAATGAATAAACTCAACAGTATTATTCACTCAATCACTCATTCACTCAGTCACTCATTAATAATGTACAAGACACTTCAAGAAGAATGTTACGAAGCCAATATGCAGCTGCCTAAGCTGGGATTGGTCCTGTTTACGTTTGGCAACGTCAGCGCCGTTGACCGCGAGCGGGCCGTGTTTGCCATCAAGCCCAGTGGTGTACCGTACGAGGCTTTACGGCCCGAGGATATTGTGATCTGTGATTATGATGCGCGGGTCGTTGCGGGTACCATGCGCCCTTCGTCAGATACGAAAACGCACGCGTTGCTGTATAAGACCTGGGACGACATCGGTGGTATAACGCATACGCACAGCACCTACGCCGTAGCCTGGGCACAGGCAGGTATGGATATTCCGATCTTCGGAACGACCCACGCCGATCATACCCACCAGGATATTCCGTGTGCGCCGGTGCTTACCGACGCGATGATTCAGGGCGATTACGAATACGAAACCGGCAATCAGATCTTCGGGATCTTCGAGCAGAAAGGGTTGTCGCACCATGAAATGGAGATGGTCCTGCTTCAGAACCACGGGCCATTTACATGGGGCAAAACCGCCGAAAAGTCGGTGTATAACGCGGCTGTGCTCGAAGAAGTAGCCCGCATGGCGTATCTGACCCTGCAAATCAACCCCGAAACGCCCCGCATCAAAGACACGCTCCGGATGAAACACTATGAGCGCAAGCACGGCAAAAACGCGTATTACGGACAAGGTTGCTAAACCACTCGCTTATCTAAACCCTTAACCCTCATGACGCTTGGACTTGAAACCGTCGATTACGTAATTTTCTTCATCTATTTCGTCATTGTAGCCTCCTACGGCTACTGGGTCTACCATCATAAAGGCCGGCAGAACGCCGACAGTAAAGATTTTTTCCTTGCTGAGGGCTCGCTGACCTGGTGGGCCATTGGTGCGTCCATCATTGCATCCAACATCTCGGCCGAGCAGTTTATCGGCATGTCGGGGCAGGCGTTTCAACTGGGTTTGGCCATATCGGTTTACGAACTGGTTGGAGGGCTGTCGCTGGTAGTCATTGCCATTTATTTTCTGCCGATGTATATCCGTAACAAGATCTACACCATGCCGCAGTTTCTGGAAATGCGTTACGACAAGCGGCTGGCAACGATCATGGCTGTATTCTGGCTGTTTCTGTACATCCTCGTCAACCTCACGTCCATCATCTACCTCGGTGCGTTGAGCATTGAAAAAATGACGGGCTTCGGCTTTATGTCCTGCGCTATCTTCCTGACAGTATTCGCCGTGTTTATCACGCTCGGTGGTATGAAGGTCATCGGCTACACGGACGTTATCCAGGTCGTTTGTCTGGTTGTGGGGGGACTCGCAACAACGTATCTGGCCTTAAGCCTGCTGTCGGATAAAGTCGGTACGGGGGCCGGTGTGTTTGAAGGGCTAAGCCTGATCAAGCAAAAAGCCGACCATCACATGCACATGATTTTTGAACGGGGTGAGTACTTTGTACACGACGGCCGGGGCGGGAAAATCGACGCCTACAACCAGCTACCGGGGCTGATGATGTTCGTCATCGGCGGGCAGTGGATCGTAAATTTCAATTACTTCGGCTGCAATCAGTACATGATCCAGCGGGCGCTCGGTGCTGATCTGCCGACGGCCCGTAACGGCGTCCTGTTCGCGGCTTTCCTGAAGCTGATGATGCCGTTTATTGTCGTATTGCCCGGCTTGGCGGCTTACGTCCTGTTCCAGGAAAACGCCGATGCTGCCATTGTACAGGGAATTACCGACAACAATGTGGTGAAGCCTGACAATGCCTATCCAGTATTGCTCAACATTCTGCCGACGGGCTTGAAAGGGCTATCGTTCGCGGCCCTCACGGCGGCCATTGTAGCCTCGCTGGCCGGAAAGGCAAACAGCATCTCGACGATCTACATGCTGGATATCCACAAGAAATTTGTCAACCCCAACATCAGCGAAAAACAGACCGTCTGGCTGGGTCGCGTAGCGATTATCGTTTCATTCATCATTGCGCTGGCGATCAGCCCATTCCTGCAAAACTTCGGCCAGGGTTTCGAATACATTCAGGAGTATACCGGCTTCATCTCGCCGGGTATTCTGTGCATTTTCCTGCTGGGTATGTTTTGGAAACGCGCTTCGGCCAATGGCGCACTGGCGGCTGCGGTGCTGAGCATTCCATTATCGACCCTGCTGAAGTATCAGGTTCCGGACATGCCGTTTCTGAACCGCATGGGTACTGTTTTCTGGATTTGCGTCGTCGTACACGTAACCATCAGCCTGATTGAATCGCGAGGGCAGCGTAACCCCAAAGCGTTTGCAGTCGATCGGCACTGGTTCCAGACCAATTCCTCGTTCCGGGTGGGTGCTGCGGCCGTATGTGCACTGCTGGCCCTTGTCTACGTCATTTTCTGGTAAGAAAACCAGAGTGCTGGTGTGATTTTTTAACGTTTAATCTGATTTAGCAATCGTATTAATGAAAACCCTGCCCTTTCTTTTAGCCACTCTACTAGTGGTATCAGGCTGTAATTCAACTAAAATGAACGAGCAACAAGCTGGCATTGAAAAAACTTCCTTCGGAAAATTAACCGACGGCCGTGAGGCTGACCTGTATACCCTGCGCAATGAAACGGGTATGGAAGCAAAAATCACCAACTATGGCGGCATCATCGTGTCGCTGACAGCCCCGGATAAAAATGGTACGTTCAGCGACATCACTCTGGGCATGGACTCACTCTCGGGCTACGAAAAAGGCGTACCGTACTTCGGGGCGCTGATTGGTCGCTACGGCAACCGGATTGCCAAAGGCAAATTCACGCTGGATGGCAAGGCGTATACGCTGGCGACCAACAACATGGGTAACCATCTGCACGGTGGCCTGAAGGGCTTCGACAAAGTGCTGTGGACGGCAACACCCGTAGAGGGCGAAGAACCGGCGTTGAAGCTGGCCTATACAGCAAAAGACAGCGAAGAAGGCTATCCCGGCAACCTGAATGTCGAGGTGACCTACACCCTGCAAAAAGACAATGCGCTACGGATTGACTACAAAGCCACAACCGACAAGCCAACGGTGGTGAACCTGACCAACCACGCCTATTTCAACCTGGCTGGTCAGGGCGACATACTCAGTCACGAAGTAACCCTGAACGCCGACCGATTCCTGCCGGTAAACGAAACGCTGATTCCAACGGGTGAGTTAAAGCCCGTTGCCGGTACCCCATTTGATTTTACAACGTCGACGGTGATTGGTAAACGAATCAACGATTCATCGGACGTACAGATCAAGTACGGATTAGGATACGACCACGCCTGGGTACTGACGGACAGCTCGAAAACCAGCAAACTGGCGGCTACGGTTTACGAACCCACGACCGGCCGCGTTATGGAGGTGTTCACGACCGAACCGGCTATTCAATTCTATACGGGCAACTTCCTGGACGGCACGCTGACGGGTAAGGGGGGCGTCGTGTACCAGAAACGTACTGGTCTGTGTCTGGAAACGGAACACTATCCCGATTCGCCAAACCAGCCCAACTTCCCGACAACCACGCTACGGCCCGGGGAAACGTATCAGACATCGACCATTTACAAGTTCTCGACCCGTAAATAATCAGTCCATTTAAAGACCTGAACTGACAGGACCAGTCCGAGACGTACCCGGTTTACTATCGCCAGACGCCCACGAAGCTAAGACAGCTTGTTAAACGTACGGGCGTTTGGCTAATTTTTAAATTGTACAATATAATTATTTTGTATAATTTTTAAAATCCATCAACAAAACCGCATGGAATCCCGAAATCCGGACCAAACGTTATGGCAATCATTTCGTGAGGGGGAAAAGCAGGCATTAGGGCAGTTGCTTGAACGCTATTATCGCGTATTGAAGCACTATGGGTTGAAGTTTATAGTGGAGGAAACCGTGGTGGAGGATTGCATTCAGGAGCTTTTTTTACAATTATGGCAGAACCGCGAACAGATTAACGATACCGAGTCGGTCAAGCATTATCTACTGAAAGCGCTGCGACACCACGTACTACAATACATACGGCTGCAAAAACGGCTGAACTATGAAGAACTGGACTGGGATAGTGCCTTGCCGGAAGAACCTGATTCGGAAACGCTGCTTATACAGCAGGAATCACTGGAAAGGCTGGTCAAGACAATCCGGGATCAATTAGCCAGTTTACCAAACCGGGAGCGGGAAGCCTTATACCTGCGGTTCTACGAAAATTTATCGATCCCCGAGATTGCTGAGGTTATGAATGTAAACCGGCAATCCGTCTCCAACTTTTTACAGAAAGCCTTAACCAAACTCCGGAATCAGTGGCTTTCGCCCGTTCTGGTGACATTTTGTATTTTTTTATAAAAAAATTCGCTTTAAGAAGGGTATGAGAAGCCACAATCTTCATACTATCAATGAAAATAGCCAAATAGTTCAATGGGCCTTCCTCCTGACACCCTTTCGAGCGTTGAAGATTTCTTAGCAAATGATGCGTTTCGAACCTGGATGCTCGAACGGCGTCCGGAAGACCAGTTGGCCTGGCAGCAGTGGCTCGCTCAACATCCGGAGAAACAGGAGCTTTACGAACAGGCCGTTGCTACTTTTCTGGTCTTCGAAGGCAGAAAGGTAGAGCTTTCGGATCGGGAACTTACCCGTCGGGCGGAGAACATTCTGAGTCAGCTGCCAGATAACTCTCCCGTTGTTAAGCCATTGATCAACTGGCGATGGGCGGGATGGGCAGCCGCAGCAGCGGTGGCCGGTCTGGTGATCTGGTGGCAGGTAAACGAACCTCCTTCCAACCCGGTAGCTGGTACCCGTACGACCGACGAACGGCCGGATGAGGGCTGGAAGGTAGTCAAAAACACAACGGGGCAGGCCTTGATAGTTCTGCTGCCCGATAACTCATCGGTATTGTTGTCGTCAGGTAGTCAATTACGTTTTCGCAAACAGATGCAGCAGGCAGTACGGGAAGTTTTTCTGGAAGGCGAAGGTTTTTTCGAAGTGACAAAAAATCCGGCCAAACCATTTCTGGTATATGCACCTACGTTAACCACGAAGGTTCTTGGCACCAGCTTTCAGATTCGGTCTTATGAGAAAGAAGCAGTTGCGTACGTGAAAGTGAAAACCGGTCAGGTGGCCGTTACGTCGACGGCCGCGTCCACCAAACCGGTTTCCTTGAGTGCCAACGAAGAGGTTAGCCTAAAGACGACTAACAAGCAGTTTGAAAAGCACGAACGTCTGACAGCAAACACCACCTCCGCGATCCTGACGCAACAATTTACATTTGACTACACGCCTGTACCCGAGGTATTAGCCCGGCTTGAAAAAAATTACCACGTACCCATTCACTTTGACCGAAACAGGCTCAGCAACTGCACCTTCACCGGTCAACTCAACGACATCCCGTTTCTGGAGAAAATCCGACTTATCTGTATAGCCATCGACTCTGATTATGAATTTGTGGATAACCAGATCACCATACTCGGACCCGGATGTAATTGACTATTAACCATGTAATTATTCCACTACTAATGCTGTAGAATCTATCTCCTGCTCAGGTGACGCGATAGTATTCTAGTACTACCGCTAATCCTTTCGTAAATGTGTAAAAATGACACATTTCATCATGTTCCATAATGTATACCCCCCCAAACCATGCAGAACCGGTTACTAAACCGCAACATCTGGATCAGGATTATGAAACGCTCAGGCCTGCAACTTTTGTTTGCGCTTACCCTTGTTAACATCAGCCTTGCCTTCGACGGCAATTCACAGGAACTCCTGAACCGCCGGGTTACTCTCAACGCGCAGAACCAGGATGTAGAACTGGTCATCAAACGACTCGAAGAACTGTCCAGAGTACAGTTCCTGTTCAGTAGAGAAGTTATTCAGTCTAAACGAAAAATTAGCTATCAGGCTAAGAACGAGCAGCTTCACCAGGTACTGGATCACATTCTGACTCCGCTCAATTTAAGCTATGAGGTAGTCGGCCAGCAGATTGTCATCAAACGAAACGCAGCTCAGTCGGCTAATCTGCCCAGTGGAAGCTCTTCAGAGGCAAGTTCAGCGGACGCCCAACAGGATGTTCAAATTTCCGGACGGGTTACGGACGAAAAAGGCGAAGGCTTACCCGGCGTAAACATCCAGATCAAGGCAACAACGCGCGGAACCATTACGGATGCCGATGGAAATTACCGTCTTTCGGTACCCAATGCCGGCGCTGTGCTCGTATTCTCGCTGGTGGGCTACGTAGCCCAGGAAGCGACGGTTAGCACGCAGCAGGTGATCAACATCAACCTGGTACCCGATAATAAAACGCTGGATGAAGTCGTGGTGGTGGGCTACGGTGTTCAACGCAAACGGGACGTGACAGGCTCGGTGGTGTCGGTCAACGAAGCTACGCTGAAAGAAGTACCGGCTCCCAACCTGGTAAATCAGTTGAAAGGCCGGGCAGCCGGGGTTACGATTGTCAGTAACGGCTCTACACCTGGTTCGCAAGGGCAGATTCGTATTCGGGGTAACCGTACGCTGAATAACAGCTCAAACCCAGCTACAGGCGATGGACTTGATGGTCCGCTGGTAGTTGTGGATGGTATTCCGTACGGAGGCCTGAACGACATCAACCCGGATGACATTGCCAACCTTGAAATCCTGAAAGATGCATCCGCTACGGCTATCTATGGGTCGCGGGGTGCTGGCGGGGTTATTCTAATCACTACTAAACGGGGTAAAGTTGGCAAACCAGTATTCACCTACGATGGCTATCACGGGCTCACTAACATCATGGGCAAATACAATGTCATGAATGGTCCTGAGTATGCACAGTTCAAACAGGAAGCTGCCAAATACAACCGTACGGCACCCGGAACCACAGCTTATCCGCTCACAATCAAGGAACAGGAAGCACTGGCCGCTGGCATTTCTACAAACTGGCAGGACCTGATTTACAGACAGGGCTTCAACACGAACCATCAGTTAGGCCTGCAAGGGGGTACTGAAAATACGCAGTATTCGATGGGTCTGGGCTATTTCAACGAAACCGGTATTATCCCCAGCCAGAAGTTCGAGCGGTACACGATACGCGCTACCATCGATCAGCGGCTCGGAAAGAACATCAAGATTGGCCTGAATACGCTGAATACGCTGACCTACACAAACACGCCCGGTGGTGGTGGTATACCAGGTGGTTTGGTGCGGTTAACTCCGCTGGCTGCTCCTTACAATGCAGACGGTAGTGTGAACCTGTTTCCTTTGGAAGGCTCAATCGATGCCGCCAGCGTGAGCCCGCTCACCATTATCACGAAGAAAGATTCATATCTGAACCGTTCCCGCTCGTTAAGAACCTTCAATAGCTTATACGCTGAGGTAAACATTTTACCGGGTCTGCGCTATCGGTTCAATGCCGGTCTGAACTTCAGCCAGTCGAACTTTAACGGCTACAATGGTCCGCTGACCTACTTCAACAACGCCACCGTTCAGTCGTCGTCAAACGCCGAGATCAGCAATACCGAGTTTTGGGACATTAACCTCCAGCACCTGTTGTATTATGACAAAACCTTTGGGAAGCATAAATTGGGCTTTACGGGACTGTATGAAGTCACGCAAAACCATTCGCTGGGCAGCCGATTCACGATAACCGGGGTTCCGGCCGATTACATCAAAACGTCTAACTTCTCACTGGCTTCCGGAACACCGGTCGCTAGCTCGGACTTTGGCAACTCCTTTGTCGAAACGGGACTGCTGTCGTACATGGGCCGCGTCAATTATAGCTACAATGATCGCTACCTGTTAACCCTGACCCTGCGTCGGGATGGTTCTTCGACCCTGTCGCCCGGCAACCAGTACTTCAATTATCCGGCCATTGGCGCAGGGTGGAACATCATTGAGGAAGGTTTCATGAAGAGTATACCGGTTATTTCAAACCTGAAACTACGCGGAGGCTGGGGTATATCGGGCAACCGGAACGTAGGGGCCTATGCCACACTGGGCGCACTGTCGGCCGGTTACTATAACTTCGGTCTGGGCACGGCCGGTCAGCAACTGGCCTACACGGTGACCAGCCTGCCAGCAACGAATCTGGGCTGGCAGTCAACCTCGCAGGTTGATATTGGCGTTGACTTCGGTTTCCTGAACAATCGAATTACGGGTACAGTGGACTGGTATCTTCAGAAAACTAAGGACATTCTGCTGTCTGTGCCGCTGCCCCCCAGCAATGGCGCTGGCTCAACGCTGCGGAACCTGGGAAGAACTGAAGGCCGGGGGCTGGAAACGTCGCTGACGTTTGATATCTTCAGGAAGCCAGGCGGTTTCAACTGGAGTGCCGACTTGATTTATTTCTTCAACCGGGAAAAGATCACTCAGCTCACTACACCGACCGAACTCTCGAACGTAGGAGCCGGCTGGTTTGTTGGCCAACCTCTTTCTGTCATATACGACTACAAGAAGATTGGGATCTGGCAAACCGCTGACCAGGAGAATGGTACGTTGCAAAGACAAACCGCGCCCGTGCAGTTTCCCGGACAAATCAGAGTTGAGGACGTAAACGGCGACAATAAGATTGATCCGGCCGATCGGCAGATACTGGGTAATTTCCAGCCCAAGTGGGAAGGAGGCCTGACCAACCGCTTTACGTTCAAAGACTTTGACTTGTCTATCGTGACCTTCGCCCGAATGGGAATGAAAGTAGTTGTGCCTTATCTGACAGGTAACTCTACGGGTTCAGGTGGATTTGCATTCTTCAACCAGGGCCGGGTAAATCAGGTAAAAACTGACTATTGGACCGAAACCAACCCAACCAATGCGTTCCCTGCACCTGATGCGGGTGGTGCTGTTCAATGGTTCGGATCAACGTTGGGCTATTATGACGGGTCGTTCGTGAAAATAAGAAGTATTAACTTGGGTTATACCTTCAGCAATCAGCTGATTAAAAAGATTGGTATGAGTTCGGCCCGGCTTTACTTCAACGCGACTAACCCGCTTATCCTGTATTCGCCTTTGGTACGTGATAACCTGGTTATTGATCCTGAAGGAAACAGCTATGCGTCTGGTTCTGCAACGCTCAATGCCCAGGGAGCAGACCGGGCAACCCCGGAGCGCCAGATCGCGGTAAACCTGAACAACCCGCCGGTTCGGCAATTCACCTTAGGCGTTAATCTTAAATTCTAATCTTTGACACTTCTATGAAAGCTATAAACGTTTGGGCCCTGATTGGTCTTACGGCTTTACTGAACACAGGGTGCGAAAAAATACTGGAAGAGAATCCACAATCGCAAATTGTTCCTTCTTACTTCAATAGCCCGGCTGGTGTATTGGGCGGCATTGCCGGTGTCTATAACGACATTCGGGGCCAGTGGGGCACCGAAGGGTTTACCGTGGAGATGCAGGCCGGCACCGATGACTTTATCCAGGGTGCCAGCTCAGGCGGTGGACCCGCTTATACCTACAACGGCCTCAATGGCAGCAACTTTGGTTCGGCATGGGGTGTGGCCTTTCAGGATATCAACACCCTGAATGGCGTACTCCAGTACGGTCAGACTATTGATTTGCCCGAAGGTACCCGAAAGCAGTATCTGGCACAGGCCAAGTTCCTGCGTGGCTTCTGGTATTTTTATCTGGTGCAGACCTGGGGCGATGTGCCGCTGAGTACCACCTTTATTACGGTGCCGTCGCAGGCGGCTGCCCGCCAGCCAGCGGCCCAGGTGTACGAACAGATTATCAAAGACCTGACCGAAGCGGCAGCTGATTTACCCAACCAGCCAACCGCCCCATTCCTGGGCAAAGCCGCAACGAAGCCCGTCGCGCAACTGCTATTGGCGAAGGCGTACCTGACCCGTGGCTGGCTGAATAACACGACAGCTGACTTTACGCAGGCGGCTACCATCTGCGCTGACATCATTGCCAACAAAGCTGCGTATGGCCTTGACCTGTGGCAGGATTATGGCGATGCATTCGTGCCTGCCAACGACTACGGTAAAGAGACTATGTTTGTCAGCGACCACGTCAATGACCCGAAATTTGGCTACTATCAGGTAGGGGCCGGCGCCAGCGGTGGCGCGGCACAGAACCTGACCCCCTGGTTCACTACCTGGAACTACCCCAACAACAGCGGTGTCAACTCGTTTGTCAATGCGGCTGGAACGCTCGTAAACAGTGGTACGTCCGGTATGATTCGGGACTCTCAGTACGGACGTCCCTACGTTCGGATGCGGCCTAACACGGACAAGTTGAAGACCGGGCCTAATGCGGGTAAGAGTTATTTTCTGGATCAGGCATTTGTTAAGCGGGACGTCGACTCACGATTTGCCAGCTCGTTTACTACAGTATACATCTCCAACACGTCAATTACCAACCAGGCTAATGCTGCCAACAACCGCCGGGGTATCAGCTACACTACGGTAGTTGGTGCCGACACGGCTGTCTGGCTGCCCGATTATGAAGTGACCGGGGCTCCGCAGTTTGTAGGCACCAGACCCTTCAAAGGTATCGTGGTGCCCCCCAGCCTCTGGAACAACGGGATTTTCCCGGCGCTGAAGAAGTTCATGGACCCCAGCCGGGGTGCTAACTTCAACGACCCGTCGACCCGTCCTGTGGTATTGTACCGCTTCTCAGACGTTTACCTGACGGGTGCAGAAGCGTATCACAAAGCGGGTAACAACCAGCGGGCTGCCGAATTAATCAACGTCGTACGGCAACGGGCGGCCTTCAGAAAAACCAATACAGCTGCCCAGAATGCAGCAGCAGTGACAGCCATGACCATTACCCCGGCTGACGTAACGGTGGATTTTATCCTCGATGAACGCAGCCGCGAGTTCTTTGGCGAATGGCAGCGGTGGCATGATCTGGTTCGTACGCGTTCGCTCGTTCGTCGCGTGAAAGCCTGGAACCCGGAGGCCGCGAATTATATACAGGATTTTCATATGCTGAGACCGATTCCGCAAAACCAGATTGACCGAACGGTGGAAGGGCCCAAGTTTCCGCAGAATCCGGGCTATTAATTCTCTATATTGTTGACTGATAGGATGTGGGTGGATAATAATCCGCTCACATCCTATTAATGCAAAATAAGAATTGAACCAGCCAGTCTGAAAATAGCCGGCAATACAGAAAATTATGAGAACATTGGTGTGTACCGAACCGGGAACGCTTGCTTATTCCACCGACGAAAAACCGACGTTAAGTGAGGGACGGGCGATCATTAAAATTAAACGCATTGGTATCTGCGGAACGGACTTACACGCCTACGAGGGAACGCAGCCTTTTTTCAGCTATCCGCGCATTCTGGGTCACGAGCTTTCGGGTGAACTGATCGAAGCGGATGGAGCACCCGGTTTTCAAATTGGCGAAGCCGTATCATTCATTCCCTATTTCAACTGCGGGACCTGTATCGCCTGCCGTATGGGTAAACCAAATTGCTGCACCCAAATGCAGGTTTGCGGAGTCCATGTGAACGGGGGTATGGTAGAATACCTGTCGGTCCCCTCAACCGCTTTACTGCATGGCGATGGGTTAAGTTTCGACGAGCTGGCCCTGGTAGAGCCGCTGGCCATTGGTGCCCACGGCGTTCGGCGGGCCGGTGTGGAAGCGGGTGAGTTTGTACTGGTGGTGGGGGCAGGCCCGATCGGCCTGGGGACGATGGAGTTTGCCCGGATAGCGGGTGGCCAGGTCATTGCGCTGGATGTGAACGACCGGCGGCTTCAGTTCTGCAAGGACAAGCTACGGGTTGCGCATACCGTCAATGCACTGGATACGGATGCTTTTGAACAGATTCAGGGCATAACCAGTGGCGACATGCCCACGGTGGTTATTGATGCGACCGGAAACCTGAAGGCGATTAACAACTCGTTCAGGTACATGGCTCATGGAGCCCGCTACGTGCTGATAGGCTTGCAGAAAGGGGACATTTCCTTTAATCATCCGGAGTTTCACAAACGGGAAGGCACCCTGATGAGTAGCCGCAACGCGACCCGGCAGGATTTTGAGCATGTGCTGACCGCCATGCGGGCGGGTGAGGTTGACCCGAAGACGTACATTACCCACCGGGTACCGTTCGATAACGTAGCTCACGAATTTGAGTCCTGGCTGAATCCCGCTACTGGCGTCATCAAAGCCATGGTGGAGATACCCTAAACTACCCATGCGGCTTCTGGCTGAAACGTTTACGATTCATGAATTACTTCTCCTGCCTGTTTTTATTACTGACAACAACCGTTGGCTTTTCGCAAAACAAGCCAGCGCTCAAACTCTGGTACAACAAACCCGCCGGGCAAGTCTGGGAAAGTGCCTTGCCGATTGGTAACGGCCGGCAGGGGGCCATGATCTACGGTAACGTAGCGCGGGAGACGATTCAGTTGAATGAACACACCGTCTGGAGCGGCAGCCCGAACCGGAACGATAACCCCGACGCGTTAGCCGCCTTGCCCGAAATCCGGAAACTCATCTTCGACGGGAAACAGAAGGAGGCCGAGAAACTTGCTAACAAGGCGATTATCACCAAAAAGGCGCACGGGCAAATGTTTCAGCCTGTTGGGAATTTACACCTGACGTTTACCGGGCATGACCAGTACACCAATTACTACCGCGAACTGGACATTGAACGGGCCGTAGCCAGAACGTCGTATACGGTCGATGGCGTGACTTACACCCGCGAAGTGTTCGCGTCGTTTCCCGACCGGGTGATTGTCATGCATCTTACGGCCAGCCAGCCGGGACGCCTTGCCTTCACGGCTTCGTACACGACGCAACAGAAAGCCGACCGCAAAACGACCCCGACCAAAGACCTGACCATTGCCGGCACTACGTCGGACCACGAAGGGGTAAAAGGCATGGTTCGGTTCAAAGGCATTGCCCGCATCAGGACGGAGGGCGGCAGTCTGTCGGCGAATGACACCACGCTCACCGTACAGGGGGCTAATGCCGCAACGATTTACCTGTCCATCGCCACCAACTTCAATAATTACAACGACATCAGTGGCGATGAAAACGCCCGGGCGGCTGCGTACCTCAACAAAGCGTACCCAAAATCGTATGCCGCGATGCTGAAAGAGCACGTAGCTGCTTACCAGCGTTACTTCAGCCGGGTTCGGTTAGACCTCGGCACAAGCCCCGCCGAAGCAGCTAATCTTCCCACCGACGAGCGGCTTGCATCTTTCCGGACCGTCAACGACCCGCAGTTCGCTGCCCTTTATTACCAATATGGACGATACCTGCTGATTTCATCCTCGCAGCCCGGCCGCGCCGGTGCGGAACCGGGTCAGCCCGCTAACCTGCAGGGCATCTGGAACCACCGGATGCGCCCGCCCTGGGATAGCAAATACACCATCAACATCAACGCCCAGATGAACTACTGGCCCGCCGAAAAAACAAATCTGGCGGAGTTGCACGAACCCTTTTTGCGGATGGTCAGGGAAATGGCGGAGACAGGGCAGGAAACGGCGCGGGTCATGTACGGAGCCCGCGGCTGGATGGCCCACCACAATACCGACATCTGGCGGACGACCGGCGCAATTGATGGAGCGACGTGGGGTATGTGGGTGGCTGGGGGCGGCTGGACGGCCCAGCACCTCTGGGAGCATTACCTCTACAATGGCGATAAGGCGTATCTGGCGTCGGTGTACCCCGTTCTGAAGGGAGCCGCCCTGTTCTACGTGGATTATCTGGTTGAACATCCGAAGTACCGCTGGCTGGTTGTCAATCCGGGCACCTCGCCCGAAAATGCGCCCGCAGCGCACGGTGGCTCGTCGCTGGACGCGGGCACGACGATGGATAATCAGATTGCATTCGACGTGTTCAGTACGGCCATCCGGGCGGCCGACATCTTGAAAAAAGATGCCGCCTTTGTGGACACGCTGAAGCAGATGCGCAGCAAGCTCCCGCCCATGCACATCGGGCAGCACGGTCAGTTGCAGGAATGGCTGGAAGACATCGATGACCCGAACGACAAACACCGGCACATTTCGCACCTGTACGGTCTGTTTCCGGCCAGCCAGATTTCGCCGTACCGAACCCCCGACCTGTACAGTGCGGCCAAAACCTCCCTCGTTCACCGGGGCGATGTGTCGACCGGCTGGAGTATGGGCTGGAAAGTGAACTGGTGGGCGCGTTTGCAGGACGGCAACCACGCCTACACCTTAATTCAAAATCAGCTTACGCCCCTGGGCGTTAACAAAGAAGGCGGTGGGACGTATAACAACCTGTTCGACGCCCACCCGCCGTTCCAGATTGACGGCAACTTCGGCTGTACGTCGGGCATCACCGAAATGCTTATGCAAAGCGCCGACGGTGCTATCCATCTGTTGCCCGCTCTGCCCGACGTCTGGCCAACCGGCAGCGTCACCGGCCTTCGGGCGCGGGGTGGTTTCGAAGTGGTAGACATGCAATGGAAGGGGGGCAAACTGACGAAGCTAACGGTCAGGTCCAATTTGGGTGGTAACCTGCGTCTGCGGGTGCCGAATGCCCTGAAGGGTAGTGACGGAAAGGCATTGGCGAACGCGTCGGGGCAGAACCCAAACCCGTTTTATTATACGGACGATACGCCGAGTCCCGTTGTGTCTACCCAGGCCGGTAAGCCAGCGCTGACTTTGAAAGAAACCGTTCTTTACGATATGCCTACGCAGGCTGGGAAGGTCTACACGCTGGTAGCCCGATAACCAAACTACTGACTTAATAACCTGAAATTGTTCTCTATGAAGAAGTACCTATTTCTTATTGCGTTTACGGCAATATACTGCATGATGAACTGCGTCAGTTTTGCCCAGACGACGCTGGTCAATCCCATCCTGACTGGCTTTTATCCAGACCCGAGCATTGTGCGGGTGGGGGCTGATTATTATTCAGTACATTCTACTTTCTCCTATTTCCCGGGTTTGCCGATCATGCACAGCCGTGACCTGAAAAACTGGAAGCAAATCGGCAATGTAATCAACCGGCCCTCGCAGATGGATTTCATGGGCGAGCGCATGACGCGCGGGCTGTTTGCCCGGGCCATCAGTTATTACAAAGGGACTTACTACGTAACGTGTACAGATATTGACCATGATGGAAATTTTGTTGTAACGTCCAAAAATCCGGCGGGGCCCTACAGCAATCCGGTGAAAATTCCGCAGGTACGTGGGATTGACCCGTCTATTTATTTTGATGAGGAGACTGATAAAGCCTACATCATTTACAACAGCGATGCCCCCGACCGTAAACCGCTTTATTCGGGCCACCGTACCATCCGGATGTACGAGTTCGACTACAAGAATTTGAAAGTGGTGGGCGAAGAAAAACAGTTGGTGAATGGGGGTGTAGACCTGTCGAAAAAGCCGGTTTGGATTGAAGGACCGCATATTATGAAGCGTAACGGCTGGTATTACCTGTACGCGGCTGAGGGCGGTACATCGGTCAATCACTCGGAGGTGGTGTTACGGAGCAAGGATGTCTGGGGGCCATACGTGCCCTTTGAAGGCAACCCCATTCTAACGCAGCGGGACCTCCCCGCCGACCGCAAAGATCCCATTACCTCGGCCGGACACGCGCAGTTTATCGAAGGTCCCGATGGCAACTGGTATTCGATTTTCCTGGCGGTACGTCCCTACGAAGGCGATTATTATAATACAGGTCGCGAAATGTTCATTGCTCCGCTGACCTGGGTAAATGATTGGCCGATGATCGAACACGGTGAAAAAGCCATTGAATACCAATACAAAACCAACATTAAAGAAGTTAGACAGAAAGGGGCATTACCGCAAAATGGCAACGTCGAGTATACGATGACCTTCGACAAAGGGCTTGATCTGTCGATGCTTTTTTTGAGAACGGTGGATAGCAGCTCGTTTAAAACGTCAAAGGCCAAAGGATTGACGCTGACACTTAAACCAGAAACGATTTCTGACATGGGAAACCCTTCGTTTGTGGGTAAGCGTCAGCAACACCTTTACAGCACCGCCGAAACCGAAGTAATGTTTTCGCCCAAATCAGACAATGAAAAAGCAGGTTTGGTAATTTTTCAGGACGAACGCCACTTTTACTTCGTAGCCAAATCAAAATCCGGCGGTAAAGACGTGGTTCAATTGTTCAGGAGCAAAGACAAAACCCTGGAAATGGTTACTGAGGTGCCTTTACCTTCATCCGTTACTAAAGTGAATTTCAAAATACAGTCGGAAGGAGCCTTGTACAGCGTCTACTACTCGACCGATGGGAAAAACTGGAACTTGTTGAAAGACCAGATTGACGGCAAGTTTTTGAGCACCAAAGCGGCCAACAGCTTCATTGGCTGCGTATATGGCCTGTATGCTACCTCATCTGGCGAAAAGTCCGAGAATGCGGCTTCATTCAAGTACCTGAAATACAAAGGTGACAACCCGATGTATAAGAACTAAGATATTTTTTGTCATCCCGAGGAATGACAAAGTCAAGAATGACAACGAACCAACGGTACTGTTGAAAACGACCCTATTCCATATCGCCTGTTTTGCGTTGCTCAGCCTGTCGGGTATGGCGCAGATGCAGCCGTTTGCCTTGCAGGAGGTGAAGCTGACGGGTGGCCCGTTCAAACAGGCGCAGGACGTCGACCTGAAGTATATCCTGGCGCTTGACCCCGAAAAACTGCTGGCCCCGTACCTGATTGACGCCGGTTTGCCGTTGAAAGCACAACGCTACGGCAACTGGGAAAGCGCCGGGCTGGATGGGCACATTGGCGGACATTACCTCTCGGCGCTGGCCATGATGTATGCGTCGACCGGCGAGCCTGAACTCAAAAAGCGGCTCGACTATATGATCGATCAACTGGCGCAGTGTCAGGCAAAAAATGGTAATGGGTACGTGGGCGGTATCCCGCAGGGAAAAGTGTTCTGGGAGCGGATTCACAAAGGTGATATTGATGGCAGCAGCTTCGGACTCAACAATACCTGGGTGCCATTATACAACATCCATAAACTGTTTGCCGGTCTGCGCGATGCCTATGAATATGCTGGAAACCAGCAGGCAAAACAGGTGTTGGTTGGCCTGGGCGACTGGTTTGTTGAGTTGATTAAGCCCCTGTCTGACGAGCAGATTCAGCAGGTGTTACGCACCGAACACGGCGGCATCAACGAAACGTTTGCCGACCTCTACATCCTGACCAACGACAAAAAGTACCTCGAAACGGCGCAACGATTGTCGCACCGGGCGTTGCTGATGCCACTGCTCGAAAAGCAGGATAAACTAACCGGGCTGCACGCCAACACGCAGATTCCGAAGGTGATCGGTTACGAGAAGATTGCCACCCTGACCGGTAAAACCGACTGGTCGGAAGCGGCTACGTACTTCTGGCAAAACGTGTCGCAGACCCGCAGCGTAGCTTTCGGTGGTAACAGCGTCCGTGAGCATTTTAACCCGACAACCGACTTCAGTCAGTTGTTGCGGTCGAATCAGGGGCCGGAGACCTGTAATTCGTTTAACATGCTCCGGCTGAGCAAAGCACTGTTTCTGGACAAAAACGACGTTAGCTACCTCAATTTTTACGAGCGAACGCTGTATAACCACATCCTATCAAGCCAACATCCCGAGAAAGGCGGTTTTGTGTACTTCACGCCGATACGACCAAACCACTATCGAGTGTATTCGCAGCCCGAAACCAGCATGTGGTGCTGCGTAGGTTCGGGATTGGAGAATCACACGAAATACGGTGAGCTGATCTACAGCCATTCGGCCAACGACCTGTTCGTTAACCTGTTCATCCCTTCCACATTAACGTGGAAAGAAAAAGGCATCCGGCTCAGTCAGCGCACCGAGTTTCCGTACCAGAACCAGACGGAACTGGTTATTGAGCAGACAAAGCCGCAGGTGTTTGCTTTACAAATCCGCTACCCGAAGTGGGCCAAAAACCTGGAGGTGCTGGTCAACGGGAAGGCACAACGGATTGAAGCAAAGCCGTCGGGTTTCGTAGCCATTGCGCGGAAGTGGAAGTCGGGCGATAGGGTGACGGTTCGTTTTAAAACGTCGACCCGGCTTGAGCCGTTGCCGGATGGCTCGAACTGGGCCGCTTTTGTGCATGGACCCATTGTGCTGGCCGCGAAAACGTCAACGGCCGACCTAACCGGTCTGTTCGCCGACGATAGCCGGATGGGGCACGAAACCAAAGGAAAACTGTACCCGCTGACCAGTGCCTACGCGCTGGTGGGCGACCCGGCAACGTATGTAAGTCGGCTAAAGCCTGTCTCCTCCCTACGTTTCCAACTGGACACGCTGACGCTGCAACCGTTTTACGAAGTCCACGACGCTCGGTACCAGATGTATTTTCCGACGTTTACCCAGGCTGCCTTCAGTCAGCAGCAGGCCAGGTTGAAACAACAGGAAGCTGAAACCCTAGCTCTGGAAGCGATTACGGTCGACAAGGTAAATTGTGGCGAACAGCAACCCGAAGTCGATCACGCGTACCAGGGCGAAAAAAGCGAATCGGGCTACGACGACGAGCGGTTCTGGCGACGTACCCGGTCATACATCGCCTATCAGTTGCAGAATAAAGGGCAAGAAGGTAAATTCATTGAGATTACGGCTTTAGATAATCTGGAGCCGCAGAACGTGGCCATTTATATTAACGACGCTCAGGCAGATACGCCTGCAACACAGGGTAAGATAATCCGATTAAACGTAGATCCTAAAGAAGTTATAAGGGTAAAAATTGTGGCCCAAAACGGAAAGAGCACTCCCCGTATTCACCAGATCAGACTTTTAACCCGTTAACGAGTTTTTGAAATGCTAAGGAAGATTCACCTTGTTCTAAAATGTGTCATTTATACACTATTCGTTTTTAGTAGTGTTATAATCACCAAGGCGCAGTCCAATTTTACCAGCAAGACTATTGGCATTGGTGTGGTGGTGGCTGACCTCAACCGCTCGCTTGACTTTTATGTGAATGGCATTGGTATGGTGAAAACCGGCAGCTTCACCATCAATGAAGAGTTTTCGAAACGTTCAGGTCTGGCAAATGGGGCGTCTGCGGCCGTAACAATTTTGAAACTGGAAAACAGCCCCGAAGCTACTGATTGGAAGCTGATGAGTTTCAATACAAAAGCGTCGCATCCAAAGTCCCAATTCATTCAGGACGATACGGGCATGCAGTACATTACCATCAACGTGAAAGCGCTGAATCCAATCATTAAGCGATTGAAGCAGATGAAGGTACCCCTGCTGGGGAGTACGCCAACGTCCCTGAACGGCAAATCACACTTTGTGTTGGTGCAGGACCCCGACGGAACATTCATTGAATTAATTGGGCCACTTGACTAATCAGGCGTAACTACGCTTACCTCTGTTGTTTTATGAAAAGCCTGCTTGCTCGTACTGGTTTGTTATCAATTATGCTTGTGCTGACGCAGCTTTCCGCACAGGCCCAAACCGCCCGTAACCCAATTATCTACGCCGACGTACCCGATATGGCCATGATTCGGGTGGGCGATACGTATTACATGAGCAGCACGACCATGCACCTGAGTCCGGGGCTGCCGATTATGAAATCAAAAGACCTGGTGAACTGGCAGCTGGTTGGGTATGCCTACGATACACTGGCGAGTGTCGATGCGCTGAATCTGACCAATGGTAAAAGCACCTACGGCCGGGGTTCCTGGGCCAGTAGTCTGCGTTACCACAACGGCACGTACTACGTAACAACCTTCGCGCAAACGACCGGCAAAACGTATATCTATACCACGAAGAATATTGAAAAAGGTCCCTGGAAAGAGATCTCATTTAAACCATCGTACCACGACCACAGCCTGTTTTTCGACGATGACGGCCGGACGTACCTGATCTACGGTGCGGGTAAACTCCGACTGGTTGAACTGACCGCTGATGCGTCGGGCGTAAAACCCGGAACGACCGAACAAATCCTGATTGAAAACGCCAGCACACCTTCAGGTACCGGTGGGGGCCTGCCCGCCGAAGGGTCACAACTGTTCAAGGTGAACGGCAAATATTACCTCTTTAACATCACCTGGCCGAAAGGGGGTATGCGGACGGTGGTCATTCACCGGGCCGATAAATTGACCGGTCCCTGGGAAGGCCGGGTTGCCTTGCAGGATTTGGGCGTAGCGCAGGGTGGCCTGATTGATACGCCTGATGGTAAATGGTACGCGTACCTGTTCCGCGATTATGGTGGGGTTGGCCGGATTCCGTATATGGTGCCCGTTAAGTGGGAAGACGGTTGGCCGGTGCTGGGCGAAAACGGTAAAGTGCCCCAAACGCTCAACCTCCCCGCCAGCAAAGGGCTGATTCCGGGCATTGTTGCCTCCGACGAGTTTACCCGAAAGAAAGGAGACCCTGCTTTGCCGCTGGTCTGGCAGTGGAATCACAATCCCGATAACCGCTTATGGTCGGTGGCGGAACGCAAAGGATACCTGCGGCTGAAAACCGGGCGTACCGATACCTCCTTTGTGATGGCCCGAAACACGCTCACCCAGCGCACTATTGGCCCCCAAAGTACAGGCGCTACGCTGCTGGACGCGTCGAGCCTGACGGACGGTGACTTTGCCGGGTTAAGCCTGTTGCAAAAGAATTATGGTCTGGTAGGTGTAAAAGCCGAAAACGGAGGTCGCTACCTTGTCATGGTCAGCGCTTCGTCTGGTAAGCCTGTAGAGGTGCAGCGGGTGCCGTTGAGCCAGAAGACGGTCTATTTGAAAGCCGAATGCGATTTCCGCGACCGCAAAGACACCGCCCGTTTCTTTTACAGCCTCGACGGCAAAACATGGACAGGCATCGGCGAAGCGCTGAAAATGCCGTACACCATTCCCCACTTTATGGGCTACCGGTTTGGGCTGTTCAACTACGCTACCGGGCAACCGGGGGGCTATGCCGACTTCGACTATTTCAGGATTACTGATAAAATTTCTGGACAATAAAGTTCACTCGTTTACAAAAGATAAATGAACTATACAATCTTAGTTTTCTTGCTCACTTCCTCTTTAGCTATCGCTCAAACCAATAATTCAGTGATAAGCAGTCCTGACGGAAAATTGCAGGTAACTGTATCGCTGGAAAATGGCAAACCGGCTTATAGTGTCTCACTAAATGGAACGTTTTTTTTACCTAAATCACCACTGGGTCTAAAGACAAATGTGGGGGATTTCTCGGAGGGGCTTGTCATAGGAAAGACGGCAACACTTACTAAAATTGATAATTCGTACGAGTTGTCAACTATCAAAAAAAGTAGGGTCCACTATGTAGCTAATGAGGGGGTTATTTCTTTGTCGAAAGACAATGTTCCTGCTATTGACATCACGTTTAGAGTAAGCAATAACGATGTGGCGTTCAAGTACAAAATTTACCCAAAAAGGGCGGCTCGTTCATGTGTTGTTAATGAAGAAAAAACTGGCTTTGTACTTCCAGCTGGAACAACCACGTTTCTCTCGGCACAAAGCAAAGCGATGGTGGGTTTTGCCCGAACGATGCCCAGCTACGAAATTCCGTATACGGTGGACGACACGCTAGGCGAAAATGGCAGAACGAATGGTTACACATTTCCCTGTTTGTTCAAAGTCAATGACAAAGGCTGGGTCTTACTTTCTGAAACTGGCGTCGACAGCCGATACTGCGGAAGCCGCCTTATTGGCCATGCTGGTGGATTATATACCATCGGATTTCCGATGCCTGACGAAAACAATGGCAACGGAACGTCGGCACCGGGTATTCCACTGCCGGGCGAAACACCCTGGCGTACGATTACGGTCGGCGAAACGCTTGCCCCGATTGTCGAAACGACCGTGCCATTTGATGTCGTTGAACCTCGTTACGAGGCATCTCAAAAATACCAGTATACAAAAGGTTCGTGGAGCTGGATTATGGGTATGGACGGTAGAACGGTGTACGATGAACAAATGAGGTATATCGATTTCAGCGCTGCTATGGGCTACCAAACCGTTTTGATCGATGCCCTTTGGGACACGCAGATCGGACGGGAGAAAATAGCCGATTTAGCCAAATACGGGGCAAGCAAAGGCGTTAGCCTGTATTTATGGTACAACTCCAATGGCTACTGGAACGATGCTCCACAGGGGCCACGGGGGATTATGGACAACACAATTGCCCGTCGTAAAGAGATGGCCTGGATGAAACGTATCGGCGTGAAAGGGATCAAAGTCGATTTCTTCGGGGGCGATAAGCAGGAGACGATGAAGTTATACGAAGACATTTTGTACGACGCCAACGACTACGGAATCCTGTGCATTTTTCACGGTTCGACATTGCCCAGGGGCTGGGAGCGAATGTATCCCAACTACGCAGCGAGTGAAGCGGTGTTGGCCAGCGAAAACCTCGCTTTTTCGCAGAGAAGCTGCGACATGGAAGCGTTTAATGCTACCATACACCCATTTATCCGCAACACCGTGGGCAGCATGGATTTTGGTGGCAGTGCCTTGAATAAATTCTACAATGCAAGCAATACCCCAAACAAAGGCTCAAGACGCGTGACGTCAGATGTATACGCCCTGGCAACAGCAGTATTATTTCAAAGTGCCGTACAGCATTTTGCCTTAGCGCCCAACAACCTCACCGATGCACCCGACTGGGCCATGAATTTCATGAAAACTGTTCCTACTACCTGGGATGAGGTTCGATACATTGATGGATATCCGGGCAGGTACGTGGTACTGGCTCGCCGTCAGGGTACCAAATGGTATGTCGCTGGAATAAACGCTCAAAAAGAGACACTGAAATTAAAACTGAAATTACCCATGATTGCCGCAGGCACTGAGTACATACTATACAGCGACGATGCACAATTAACGGGTAAAGTAACCACTGCAAAACTTCAGAAAAATCAGGAAGTAAATTGGGTAATTCCTACAAATGGGGCTGCGCTTCTTGTTAATTGACCCGCTTATATTGAATGGATAAGTACACTAAATTTTGAGCTCACAAACTGTCTTTCTATTATTTAGAAAGAAAAATTTTAGCAATTGTGAATAACATTTAGACGTAAAAGATTTCGAACAAATATTGTCAGTTTATCCGGTGAGGAAATCGCATATTACTATGCAAAAGTATAGTTTGTTTTACGCTCTATGGTCGCTTTTACGAAAAGGTCCAATCTAGATGCAATGGACAATTGAGTAGTAGACGATTAGATACACAAAAAAGAATTTATAGTTATCAAGGTAAGCCTAAACACCAACTACAATGAACGTCCGCGTAAGGTTTTTTTCCATTGCCTATCTGCTCCTGTTGAGCCTAAGCGCATTTTCTCAGGACAAAAACTTCCACATTTACCTTTGCTTCGGGCAGTCGAACATGGAGGGCAATGCTAAAATTGAGCCGCAGGATACGGTCAACGTGAGTCCGCGGTTTCAGGTGATGGAAGCCGTTGACTGTCCTGCACTTAACCGAACAAAAGGAAATTGGTATACGGCTGTTCCGCCCTTGTGCCGCTGCCGTACGGGTCTGACTCCCGCCGATTATTTTGGTCGCGAACTGGTAGCCAACCTTCCCGAGAAGGTGAGAGTAGGCGTCATTAATGTGGCCGTAGGGGGCTGTAAAATTGAGCTGTTCGACAAAGACCAGTACGAGTCGTACACCACTAATGTGCCGGGCTGGATGAAAAACTTCATCAGCGAATACGGCGGTAACCCCTACGGCCGACTGGTCGAGATGGCGAAGCTGGCGCAGAAAGACGGCGTCATCAAGGGGATTCTGCTGCACCAGGGCGAGTCGAATACGGGTGATACGTTGTGGACGAAAAAGGTCAAGATCGTCTACGATAACCTGATGCACGACCTGGATCTGAAACCCAAAAAAGTACCGTTGCTAGCCGGTGAAACGGTGAATGCCGATCAGGAAGGCCGATGCGCGAGCATGAACAGGATCATTGCCACGCTGCCCCAAACGATCAAAAACGCGCACGTGATTTCGTCGGCGGGTTGCACCGACTCTGCCGACAACCTGCACTTCAATGCCGCCGGTTATCGTGAGTTAGGAAAACGATACGCCATGCAGATGCTGTCGTTGCTGGGCTATAAACCGGCTGCTGTAAACTAGCGCGAGTTTTGGCTACTTCTGTGCGCTAAAATAATCGGCTTTTGTCATCCCGACGCAGGAGGAATCTTCAGGTGAGGCTGAAAAACCTCAGGCTACAGAAGATCCCTCCTGCGTCGGGATGACAAAAGCCGATGACAAAGCACTGAATTACATTGATTTCCTTATAATGATGCTGACCGAAGTGATACAACATAGAAATAGAAAAGCAATAGCGTTAGCTGTCTGGTTATGGCTTGCTCCATTCATCACACAGGCGCAGGAGATCATTCCGCTATACTCGGCTGCGGTTCCTAACTCAAAAGCGTCGGATGTTCAGGAGTCGGGTGCGGAATCGGGTGTGCTGAAAGGTATTACCAAACCTACGCTGGAGTTTTTCAGACCCGCGGCCGGTAAAGCATCCGGGACGGCTGTCATAATCATTCCCGGCGGAGGCTACGGCGTAGTTGTGTACAAGGGTGAAGGGGTCAATACCGCCAAAGCGATGGCCGAACAGGGTGTTGCGGCTTTTGTGCTCAAGTACCGCCTGCCGAGCGATGCCATAATGACTGATAAGAAAATTGGCCCGTTGCAGGATGCCCAGCAGGCCATCAAACTGGTGCGCGAGAATGCGGCTAAATGGGGTATTGACGCTAATAAAGTAGGCATCATGGGCTTTTCGGCGGGTGGGCATCTGGCTTCCACCGCGGCTACGCACTTCGACAACGCATATATCGACAACGGTAACAGCACCAGCCTGCGGCCCGATTTTCAGATTCTGATTTATCCAGTCATCAGTATGCAGGACAGCCTGGCGCACGGCGGTTCGCGGGGCAATCTGCTGGGTAAAACTCCGTCGCGGCAGGACATTGAGTTATTCTCCAACGAGCTTCAGGTACGCGCCAACACGCCACCCACGTACCTGACCCACGCGGCTGATGACAAACTGGTCGACGTCGACAACAGCATCGTCTACTTCGAGAAACTCAGGCGTCAGAAAGTGCCGGTCGAAATGCACATCTACCCGAAGGGTGATCACGGATTTATTTTCCGACACCCCGGCTGGATGGACCCGCTGTTTGCCTGGATGAAAGCGAATAACTGGATAAAAAACTAATAGTCAATTTTTTAAGTCATTTGACAACTTGAACCAGACAGCGCTTTTGCCATGCCGACGTCTTTTGTCATCCCGAAGAATGAGGGATCTTCGGGTGAGACTGAAAACCTTCCGGCTACCGAAGATCCCTCATTCTTCGGGATGACAAAAGCGACCCGGTCATTCTTCAGGATGACAGAAGACGTCGGGATGACATAAAACGCTCACTCAATTATTAATTCATCATGAACCGATTCGCCTTACTCTCTTTGCTTTTGCTGTGCTGCCGGGTGGTTTCCGGGCAGCCGTCGCCGGTTTCCATTCAGGTCGATGCCGCAAAGCCGGTGGGCGACATGAAACCGTTCTGGGCGTTTTTCGGGTACGACGAGCCCAACTACACCACCCGCAAGGACGGGCAGAAATTACTCACCGAACTGCAACAACTGAGCCCTGTGCCGGTGTATGTGCGAGCGCACAACCTGCTTACGTCCAAAGGCAACAGCCCCGGTCCGGATTTGAAATGGGGCTTTACGGATGCTTATCGGGAAGACGCCACCGGCAAACCCATCTATACCTGGACGGTGGTCGACAGCATCATCGACACCTACGTGAAGCGGGGTATGAAGCCGCTGATGGAAATTGGGTTTATGCCTAAAGACCTGTCCGCCAAACCCGAGCCCTACGAACATACCTGGAGCCAGGGCGGCAACATCTGGACCGGCTGGACGTACCCGCCCAAAGACTACGACAAATGGCGCGAACTGGTGTATCAGTGGGCCAAACACAGCATCGACCGATACGGAAAACAGGAAGTGACAAGCTGGCTCTGGGAGGTCTGGAACGAGCCGGATATCGGCTACTGGTCCGGTACGTTCGAGGAGTACTGCAAGCTGTACGATTATGCCGCCGACGGCCTGAAACGCGCCTGCCCCGAATGCACCATTGGCGGGCCGCATACCACCAGCCCCCGCAGCGAAAAAGCGTATAGTTACCTGACGCGGTTTATCGAGCATTGCCTGCGGGGCAAAAACTACGCGACGGGTGAAGTTGGTACGCCCCTGCAATACATCGGCTTTCACGCCAAAGGCAACCCGGAGTTTGTCGACGGGCATATCCGCATGAACATGGGCGTGCAGTTGAAAGACATTCAGCGGGCGTTTGAAGCGGTCAACTCGTTTCCCGAACTGAAAAACATTCCCATCATCATCGGCGAATGTGACCCCGAAGGCTGTGCCGCCTGCGCCGTTACCCGCGACCCGAAATACGGCTACCGGAATGGCACCATGTATTCCAGCTACACGGCTTCGTCGTTCGCCCGGATTTACGAACTGATGGACCAGCACAAAGTCAACCTGCGCGGAGCCGTGAGCTGGTCGTTTGAGTTCGAGGACCAGCCGTGGTTTGCGGGTTTCCGCGATTTGGCAACCCACGGTGTCGACAAGCCGGTGCTGAACGTATTCCGCATGTTCGGCAAGATGAGCGGTCAGCGCGTTGCGGTTCAGACCGACAACAGATTAACGGCTTCTACCATCATTGCCAGTGGCGTACGGGCGCAGAACGACGTCAACGCTATCGCCAGCAAAGGTCCGAACTCGGTCTGCGTGATGGTCTGGAATTACCACGACGATGACGTTATCGGACCGCCCACACCGGTTCAGCTTACGGTTAACGGACTCAGTAAAAACAGGGTTCGTATCCGGCACTACCGCGTGGATGGGCAACACAGCAACTCGTTCGAGACCTGGAAGGCAATGGGGAGTCCGCAACAGGTGTCACCCGACCAGTACAGGACATTGGAAAAAGCCGGACAGCTTCAGGAACTGGCCCCGCCAACCTCGAAAGCTGTCGCCAACGGCAAAACGACGCTCACCTTCGACCTGCCCCGGCAGGGTGTATCGCTGATTGAGTTGACCTTATGATTCTTAAACAGCCATGTCTGTGAGTTAGCAACAATGCATTTTTTGTCATCCCGAAGAATGACCGGGCCGCCGGAGCGGGGATCTTCGGTAACCGGAGGTTTTGGACCTCACCCGAAGACCCCCGCTCCGGCGGCCCGGTCATTCTTCGGGATGACAAACACTAATCCTAACCCTTAATCAATGATGATCCAACCCTTATCGATTCGCTTTTGGCTAACCTGCCTGCTGCTTAGTCTGGGCAGGCTGGCAGGGGCCCAGCCGCCCGGTGGGCCAACGGTGGTATCGCCCCAAGTGAACGCCGACAACACGGTTACGTTTCGCCTGCTGGCCCCGGCTGCTAAAGACGTAAAACTAAACGCCCAATTTGAGAAAGCACCCGTCGCCATGACCAAAGATGCCCAAGGGGTATGGAGCGTAACGACAGGTCCGGTAAAACCGGATATGTACCCGTATAGCTTCACCGTTGATGGTATTTCAGTGGCTGACCCCAAGAACTCGGCCATCTTCCCCAATGAAGGATTTCAGAACAGCCTGGTTGAAATAACGGGCCCAACACCCCTGGTGCACACCATCCAGAACGTACCACACGGCACCGTATCGTACCGGTTTTACACCTCGCCCGAACTGGGGCAACGGCCCGTAGTGGTGTACACCCCACCCGGCTACGAAACCGATTCGAAAACAACCTACCCGGTGCTGTACCTGCTGCACGGCACCACAGACCTGGAAGAAACCTGGACCAAAGTGGGGCGGGCCAATATCATTCTCGACAATCTGATTGCGCAGGGTAAAGCTAAGCCGATGGTCATCGTCATGCCGTACGGACGGGCGTATCCAGTCATCAGCAAATCGTCGGGGAGCCTTCGCAACTGGGATAACCTACAGGAATTCAAGAAGGATTTTCTGGGGAATCTGATGCCGTTTGTTGAGAAAAATTACCGGGTCAGAAAAGACAAAGACAGCCGCGCCATTGCCGGATTTTCCGGTGGTGGTGGCGAAACGCTCTATCTGGGTCTAAACAACCCCGACCTGTTTAGCTGGGTATGTGGCTTTGCGCCGGGTATGCTCAAAGAGGAGTTTGAGCGGAACAATGCCACCGCTTTTGCCAATCCTGCCCTGACTAACCAGCGGCTGAAGCTGTTCTGGATTGGTGTCGGGAAAGAAGATATGCTGTACCCGGTCATCAACGATTACCTGAAGGTGCTCGATGAAAAGAAAATCAAACACGAAACGCTGATTTCGGACGGTGGCCATACCTGGATGAACTGCAAGCTCTACCTGTCGACCATCGCGCAGAAATTATTTCGATAAACCGTTGCCTGTTCCTAAACCCGACACATTCTGGAGTGTCTTTATCCGTTCAATACCATGAATCCAAAACTTCGTACACATCTATTGTTTCTCTGGGCAATAGTACTGGTGCCCATTCTGGCATGGGCCCAGCCACCCCGCGGCCCGCTGGTGGTGTCGCCCCAGGTGAACGCCGATAAAACCATTACGTTCCGGTATCTGGCTCCCACAGCTAAATCGGTAGAACTGAGTGCGCAGTTTGAAAAAGGACCGGTGCCCATGACCAAAGACGCGCAGGGCGTCTGGAGTGTCACGGTCGGCCCCGTTAAGCCCGACATTTACCCGTACAGCTTTCGGGTGAATGGCATTACGGTTATGGACCCGGCCAATGTGGCGTTCTTCCCCAACGAGCGGTTCAAAGCCAGTCTGGTCGACGTACCCGGCGATACGCCCCTGATTCACGCCATGCGCGACGTGCCCCACGGCTCCATTAACTACGAGTACTACCCGTCGATGGAAGGCACCACGGGTTCGCTGGTGGTCTATACCCCGCCGGGTTACGACAACAATCCAAAACTGAAGTATCCGGTGTATTACCTCATCAGCGGCACCACCGATACCGAAGAAACCTTTTTCAAGGTCGGTAAAACCAACCTGATTCTGGACAATCTGATTGCGGAAGGCAAAGCCAGGCCGATGATTATCGTAATGCCTTACGGTAACATTGCCGCACGGGTAGCCGAGCAAAAAGGCGGTACCAAGCCCGCCGACCCGACGGGGCGCGATAATGCCGAAGCAGTAAAACGGGCCAACGACTTCGCCACTGATCTGGTGAGCAACGTCATTCCGTATGTCGAAAAGAGTTACCGAACCATTCCCAACCGCGACAACCGGGCCATCGGCGGTTTCTCGCGCGGGGGTGGGCAAACGCTGCGGACGGCATTTGGCAACATGGACAAGTTCGCCTGGGTGTGTGCCTACAGCTCGTACCTGTCGCCGGAAGAAATGGAGCGCAGCTACCCGTCCATCGCCAGCAACTCCGCCAACACCAACAAGCAACTCAAACTACTGTGGGTAAGTGTGGGTAGCGATGATTTTCTGTACAAGGGCACCGTGGAGTTTATGGAATACCTGAAGGCCAAACAAGTGAACTATAAAAGCCTGATTACCGACGGCGGCCACACCTGGATGAATGTGAAAACCTACGTTGCCGCCACTACGCCATTACTGTTCCAATCCCAAACCCCACGCCCATGAAACGAATCGTATTTCTGCTGTCAGCCATTCTTTTGTCGGGCGTAACGGTATTGGCACAACAGCGTCCACCGGCCATCAGCTCGCCCGACGTTCACCCCGACCATAGCATTACGTTCCGGTATTTCTCCCGCAATGCCAAACAGGTGATGGTATCCGGCGAGTTTTTGAAAGCACCCGTTGCCATGACTAAAGACACCTCGGGCATCTGGAGCGTGACAGTACCGCCCGTCAAGCCCGATATTTACCCGTATAGCTTTACCGTCGACAGTGTTCAACTGGCTGACCCGAGCAACACATACATCTTTGCCAACGAACGTTTCAAGCGCAGCATCGTCGATGTGCCCGGCGATCAGCCGCTGGTGCATTCGTTGCAGAACGTACCGCACGGTAAAATCAGCTACCGGTATTACAAGTCCGGTACGTTGGGCACCACCCGGCAACTGCTGGTGTACACCCCGCCCGGCTTCGACCCGAACGGTAAAACCAGATACCCGGTGCTGTACCTGATTCACGGCGGCTCCGATACGGAAGAAACCTGGACCAAAGTGGGTCGCGCCAACCTGATCGCCGACAACCTGATGGCGCAGGGGAAAGCCAAACCCATGCTGATTGTGATGCCCTACGGGAACGTCCGTCCGGCTCCCATGCCTGATTTTACGAAGGATATGGTGAACGACATCGTACCGTTTATCGAAGCCAACTTCCCTGTTATCAAAGAAAGCAAAGGACGGGCCGTCGCTGGCTTCTCGGTCGGTGGTGGGCAGACACTGAACATCGGCCTGACCAACCCCGACAAGTTCGCCTACGTATGCTCGTATGCCCCTTACACGGCTACCGACGAGTTCAGGAAGAACTTCACCGACTGGTCGCCCGATGCCGCGCAGATGAACAAGCAACTGAAGCTGTTTACCATCAGCGTCGGTACGGAAGACTTTCTGTACGAGCCGGTGAAGCAGAACATAGCTTACTTTCAGGAAAAGAAGCTACCGGTGAAAAGCTACATTGTGCCGGGTGGTCATACCTGGATGAACTGCAAGCAATACCTGGCAACGACGTTGCAGGAAGTATTCAAATAATTCTAAACCCCTTACACCAATGACACTTAAAACGATTGCTGCTCTGTTCGCAGCCACGATAATCAGTACAGCTGCCTTTTCTCAGGCCAGCCAACCGGCCATCGCCGAGGATTTTAAACCCTCAACCCTGAACCAGCCGGGGCAGGAATATCCGCAGGTTAACTCGCAAGGGTACGCCCGATTCCGCATCCATGCGCCCAAAGCCGACAGCGTTCGGGTGAGCCTGGGGCTGGGTGGCCGGGGCGGCACCATTCTCACCAAAGGGGAAGATGGCTTCTGGACCGGCACCACGGCGGGACCGATGGACGAAGGGTTTCATTACTACAACGTAACCATCGACGGGGGCAAGTTCAACGACCCCGGTGCGAAGAACTACTACGGCTCCGTCCGGTGGGAAAGTGGTATCGAAATTCCCGCCCACGACCAGGATTTCTACGCCCTGAAAGACGTACCGCACGGTCATGTGCAGCAGGTACTGTTTCCCTCTAAAAGCACCGGTACATCCCGCCGGGCGTTTGTGTACACACCACCGGGTTACGAGAAGGACCGCTCGAAGAAATACCCGGTGCTCTACCTGCAACACGGTTGGGGTGAAGACGAAACCGCGTGGAGCAATCAGGGGCATGCTAACCTGATTATGGACAACCTGATTGCCGAGGGTAAAATCAAGCCGTTCATCATCGTAATGACCTACGGCATGACTAACGAAGTGAAGTGGGGCAAAATCCGGGAGTTCAAAATCGAACCCTTCCAGACGGTGCTGACCGAGGAGTTGATTCCCTACGTTGACGCTAACTTTCGTACCCTCGCGAACCGCGACAACCGGGCGATGGCCGGGCTGTCGATGGGCGGCATGGAAACCAAAATGATTACTCTCAACAAGCCGGAGACGTTCGGGTATTACGGTCTGCTAAGCGGTGGCCTGTACACCCCCGATGACCTCAACGGCAAGGCGAAACCGAAACTTGTGTTCCTGAGCTGCGGCAGTAAGGAACGGCCTGACGGTGTCAACAAAGCCGCCACCGATCTGAAAGCCGCCGGATACAATGCCGTTTCGTACGTGTCGGATAAGACAGCGCATGAATTCCAGACCTGGCGTCGCAGTCTGCATGAACTGGCGCCGATGCTGTTCAAGTAAAACGTTTTTTGTCATCCCTTTTTGTCATCCCGACCAAAGGATGGCAAAAAGGGATGACAAAACGCGTATTGACAAGGCTGACTCAATCAATTCAATACAATCCTCAACCGGGTATCATGGGGCAATCGATACAAGTAAAACGACCGTGTCGCGTCAGCTTATGGCTGATACTAGCCGTGTTCTGTAGCGGACAGACTGCTGTTTTCGGGCAGAGCAGGCAGACCAACAAGCCCGTTTACCGCAACCTGTTTCGCGAAGCAGGCTATAAGCAGGCCGACATCGACGCGAAACTGGCGAAAGCGTATCACGACGTCTTTGAAGGACCGAACAGGGTCTATTTCGAAGTGGGCGATACCATGGCGTACGTGTCGGACGTGAAGAACAAGGACGCCCGTACCGAAGGCCTGTCGTACGGCATGATGATCGCCGTTCAGCTCGACAAGAAAGACGTATTCGACCGAATCTGGCGATGGTCGAAGAAGTACCTGCAACACCAGAGCGGCCCCCGCGAAGGATACTTTGCCTGGAGCATCAACCCGCAGACGATGAAGAAAAACGCGGAGGGGTCAGCGTCAGATGGCGAGTTGTACTACATCACCAGCCTGCTGTTTGCCGCCAATAAATGGGGCAACACCACGGGAATCAACTACTACGGCGAGGCCCGGCGGATTCTGGATGCGATGTGGAAGAAAGATGGTACCGGCAACATCTACAACCTCATCAATACCGACGCCAAACAGATTTCGTTTGTGCCCGAAGGCAATAACTACAAATGGACCGACCCGTCGTACCACCTGCCGGTCTTTTACGAAATCTGGGCCACGTACGCCAAAGACGGACACGAACAGTTTTACCGAGCATGCGCCGATACGTCGCGGGCGTTTCTGCACCGGGCCTGCCACCCCGTAACGGGCCTCAACGCCGACTACACGGAGTTTAGCGGCAAACCGCACGATACCCGCTGGTCGCCCTCGGCGTTTCGGTATGATTCGTGGCGGGTGCCGATGAACGTTACGATGGATTACACCTGGGCCGGTGCCGACAAAGCCTGGCAGGAGGACTACGCCCGCCGGTTTCAGGGTTTCCTGCGTTCGCAGGGTATCGACACCTTTAACGATCAGTTTAATCTGGACGGCTCCAAACCCGAATTTATCTTACAGGCAGGGCCGGTAAAAAAGCTTCGCCATTCGCTCGGTCTGGTGTCAACGGCGGCTACCTTGTCGCTCGTCAACAAAGACAAAAAGAGCCTGGATTTTGTCCGCGCTCTCTGGAATGCGAAGCTGGAACCCTACGAAGATGGCTATTTCGATCCGTATTACGATGGACTGCTGTATCTGTTCAGCCTGATGCACCTCAGCGGAAAGTATCAGATCATTACCCCGCAATCCCGATAACAAACCCTATGCTGACCTTTTCATGAAAACAATCATCACTTTAGTAGTCTGGGCCGTGTTGCTGACCAGCACCGTTCGGGCACAGGATGCGGGCGTACCGGCATCTACCAACATTCCGGGTCAGAAATACCCGCAGATACTGCCCGACAACCGGGTCGTGTTTCGGGTGAAAGCGCCGGACGCACAGAGAGTCCAGATGGACCTGGGCCGTAAATACGATATGGTGAAAGATACCGCCGGTTTCTGGACCGTCACGACCGATCCCATCGTGGAAGGCTTTCACTATTACTCCCTGATTATCGACGGCGTTCCCCTCTGCGACCCATCGAGCCAGACATTTTACGGCATGGGCCGGATGGCCAGCGGCATCGACATTCCGGACAAAGACATGGACTACTACCAGCCCAAGAATGTGCCGCATGGTCAGGTTCGGTCGGTCAGTTATTATTCCGATATGACTAAAGCCTGGCGACGGGCGAATGTCTACACCCCGCCCGGTTACGATGAAAACCCCAAAAAGCGGTACCCGGTGCTGTACCTGCAACATGGTTCGGGCGAAGACGAAACCGGCTGGCCCACGCAGGGGAAAATGAATTTTATTCTCGATAACCTGATCGCCGAAGGCAAAGCAACGCCCATGATTGTGGTGATGGAGCGCGGCTACGCTACTGACCCGACGAGACCCGTTAGCACAACGGTCAGCGGACCGGCCGGGGGCGGCCCCGCCAGCATGAACAGCAATGTATTCCCCGACGTGCTGGTGAAGGAGGTGATCCCGATGATCGACAAGTCGTTCCGAACGCTGCCTGACCGCGACAATCGGGCCATGGCCGGCCTGTCGATGGGTGGTTTTCAGACCTTCCAGACGACGATGACCAATCTCGACAAATTTGCCTACATCGGCGGATTCAGCGGGGCGGGACGTTTGCAGCCTGGCGCTGATATCAAGCAGCTTTACAACGGAGCCTGGACCGATGCCGACGCGTTCAACAAAAAGGTGAAAGTGGTGTACGTGAGCATTGGCACCAAAGAGCCGGAGCGCATGTATGCGGGTGTAAAAGGCTTTCACGAAGCGCTCGACAAAGCAGGCATCAAGCACGTGTATTACGAGTCGCCGGGTACGTCGCACGAGTGGCAAACCTGGCGCCGGTCACTGCGGCAATACGCCGGCCTGATCTTTAAAAAGTAAGCTTGTAGCTTTTTGTCATCCTGACGCAGCCGGGCGGATTTCTATGGCCTATGCAAGGGAAAGGGAATAAAATTTGTCATATTTTTCTCCTCGCTTCACTACCGCATAAACCCGATGAATCAACTTGTTGCGAACCGCATTGATGACTGACATCTTGCTCTT
>Ga0209906_100048_pt1 | contig 222269 bp, 218 predicted proteins | sample FECB24metaG_FD_188303 | JGI IMG/M metagenome (GOLD analysis project Ga0209906, IMG submission 188303) | Cyanobacterial communities from the Joint Genome Institute, California, USA from Joint Genome Institute, California, USA - FECB-24 metaG... ...
TCATCCCGGGGCAGTGCTTCTCCAGCCCCTCCTTCAGCCGCGCGAAGCGCTCGGGGTCCGACGAGGGCGTGCCGTCGTCGTTGCGCACGTGGCAGTGCACGATCGAGGCCCCGGCCTCGAACGCCTCATGCGTGCTCTCGACCTGCTCGGAAACCGTGATCGGAACCGCCGGGTTGTTCGCCTTCGTCGGCAGGGAACCCGTGATCGCAACGCAGATGATGCAGGGCTTGGTCATGGGCGCACCTCAGGCCGCCGCCGCCGCGGGGGCGGCCGGCATCCGGGCGAGCGCGTCGAGGAAGAAGGGCCGGAACCCCTCGGGGTGCTCGCTCATCGGGAAGTGGCCGAGTTCGTCCATGACCGCGAGCGTCGCGCCGGGGATGGCCGCGGCGGTGCGGCGCGCGTCCTCGGGCGTGCAGGTGAGGTCGTAGGCGCCGACCAGGATGTGCACCGGCGTGCGCGCGGTGTCGATCCGCCCCAGGCGGGCGACGAGGCTGTCGTCGCGGGTGTAGAAGGCGAGATCGCCGCGGAACACGCCGGGGCCCGAGGCCATGAACATCCAGAGCGTGTTCCAGCGCTCGGCCGCGGGTGCGTGGGGCGAGATGTTGGCCGAGACCAGCGCCGCGCCCATCTCGCCGCCGTGGGCGTCGGGCCGGTCGAACCAGTCGATGTCGTACCAGGCGGGCTGGAAGTCGGAGGCCTCGATGGCGATGAAGCCCGAGAAGCGGCCGGGGTGCAGCGCGGCGAGCTGGAGCGCGATGCGCCCGCCCATCGAGCACCCCGCGAGCACCGGCCGGTCGAGCCCGAGCCCGTCGGCGACGGCGAGCACCGTCTCGATGTAGGCCTCGGTGGTCAGCAGGTATTCCTGCGTCTGGAACCCCTCGGGCGGCAGCGACTTGCCGTGCCAGGGCATGTCGAAGGCGACGAGGCGGTTCGCCCCGGTCACGGCGGGGTCGTTCATCAGGTGCCGCCACTGGCGGGTATCGGCGCCGGCGGTGTGCAGGCAGAGCACCGGGCGGCCCTGCCCGGCCTCCTCGAAGTAGATGCGGCGGGGGGTGCCCCCGACCGTCACGGTCAGGTAGCGGCCGGTGATCGGCTCGATGCTCATGGCGCGGTCTCCTCGGCGGGGCGCGGCAGCGCCAGGACCTCCTTGACGAAGCGCAGGTTCCTGACGAGGGCGAGGATGTCGCCGTCGATCCGGCCGCGCCCGATCTTCACCAGCCCGAAGATGTCGTGGAACCCCGGCGCGGGGCGGGCCTTCCAGAATTCCGCCAGGGCGGCGGCGTCGGTCCTGAGCGCGAAGCGCCAGGGCGTCCGGCGGCTCGGGCCTGCGGCGACCGAGACGATGCGGCCCTTCTCGAAGGCCAGGTAGACCTCCTGCCCGTCAACCTCGACGAGCACGGTCTCGGAGAAGAGCCGCCCGAGGCGGAGAAGGTGCGGCGTGGCGTCGAGCCGCGCCTGGATCCCTGTGAAGACGTCGAGCACCCCGGCCTCCCCTGCTGCGCTGTCTGCCACCGCTCCTGCCACGGGGGCGGGCGGGCGCGCCATGCCCGGGCGGGTATGGGGCGATACCGAAGCGCGTGCGCCGGCGCGGGACGGGGCGCGGATGACGCCGGTATCACCCGATACCCGCCCGGGCATTGGGTCTGCCGGCCGCTTCGACGATGGATGGCGGCGACGGGCGGCGGCAAGCGACGCCCCCCGGAAGGACACCAGGCGGCCACGAGGAGGAGAACCCATGGGCATCGTCAACCAGGAGAACATCACGGACGTGGTCGTCGCCAGCCTCGGCCGGCACGGCGCGGTCACCGAGCGCCAGCGCGAGATCGCCACGGCGCTGATCCGCCACCTGCACGGCTTCGTGCGGGACGTGAAGCTGCAGCACCACGAGTTCCTTGCCGCCTGCGACTACCTCGCCCGCGCCGGGAAGCTCTGCAACGACAACCGGCAGGAGTTCATCCTGCTCGCCGACATCCTCGGCGTGGAGGTGCTGGTCGACATGATGACCAACCCCGTCGAGGGCAGCGAGAGCGAGTCGACCGTGCTCGGCCCGTTCTACCGCGAGAACCCGCCGGTGCTGCCGAAGGGCGGCTCGACGATCCTCAAGCACTACGAGAACGAGGAGACCGTCTATTACGAGGGCCACGTGCGCGACGAGCGCGGCCGCGGCATCGCGGGCGTCACGCTCGACGTGTGGGAGGACGCGCCGAACGGCGTCTACGAGAACCTCGACCCCGACCAGCCCGACTACAACCTGCGCGGCCGGTTCGAGACCGACGAGAACGGCCACTACGCCTTCGTCGCGGTGCGCCCGGTGCCCTACCCGATCCCGGACGACGAGACGGCGGGGGAGCTCTTGCGCTTCATGGGCCACCACCCGAACCGGCCCGCGCACGTGCACTTCATCATCTCGAAGGACGGCTACCGCCCGCTGATCAGCCAGATCTACGACGCCGACAGCAAGTGGCTCGACGACGACAGCGTGTTCGCGGTGAAGGAGAGCCTGATCGGCCGCTTCAAGCCGGCGCCGAAGGAACTCGGGACCGACCTGCACTTCGAGTTCGACTTCGTGCTGAAGTCCGCCGCCCAAGCACAGGCCGTCGCCGCCGAGTGACGCGCGGAGATCTCCCTGCCGACTGGCCCCCGGGACCGCCCCGGGGGCCTTTTTCCGTGACCGGGCTTGCCCTATCGTCTGCCGGGGGGAGCGCGCAGATGAACTTCCGGCAGCTTGGCTACTTCATCGCCGTTGCGGAGGAGCTGCACTTCGGCCGCGCCGCCGAGCGGCTCGACATGGCCCAGCCCCCGCTCAGCCGCCAGATCAAGCAGCTCGAGGAGGAACTGGGCGCCACCCTGTTCAACCGGGGCCGGAGCACGATCACGCTGACGCAGGCGGGCGAGCGGCTGCTGGAGCGCGGCAGGTCGATCCTGCGCCAGCTCGAGGACACCAAGCTCGAGGTGCGCCGCCTCGGCCAGGGCGCCGAGGGGCGGCTCAGGATCGGCTTCGTCGGCTCGGCCACCTTCGGGATCCTGCCGAACATCATCAAGTCGTTCCGCGCCAACTACCCCGAGGTGAACCTGAGCCTCAACCCTATGAACAATGCCGAGCTGCACCGGGCGCTGGTGGCGCGCGAGATCGACGTCGCCTTCGCGCGGCCGGCGCTGAAGGACCCCGAGTTCCTGACCCGCGAGCTGATGGAGGAGAAGCTGATCCTGGCGCTGCCGGACACCATCGACACCGGCACGCGCACGGTGGCGAAGCTGGAGCGGCTGGCCACGCACAACCTGATCCTCTACCCCGAGCGGCCGAGGCCGAACTATGCCGACTTCGTGCTGAACGCCTGCACCGAGGCGGGCTTCGAGGTGCCGCTGAGGATCTGGTGCATGGACCTCCAGACCGCGCTCAGCCTCGTCGCGGTCGGCGAGGGCGTCTGCATCGTGCCCGAGTCGGTCGCCTCGGCGCCGCGCAAGGGGATGAAGTTCCTCAGGATCGAGCCCGAGATCGCGCGCACCTCGCTGTCGCTCAACTACCGCCTCGACGAGCAGGGGGTGCACGTCCAGAACTTCGTGCGGATCGCGCAGAAGGTGGCGCGGAAGGTCTTCTGACGGCCGGCCGGCCCGCCCGACCGGGGAGAGCCGGCCGGACCGGCGGCGGCCGGCGCGCCGTCAGGCGCCGTCAGACGCCGAGCCAGGCGTGCTGCGCGGCCTCGTCCGCGCGGATCCCGGCGGCGCTGCCGGTCCAGACGACACGGCCCTTTCCGACCACGGCCACGTCGTCGGCGAGCGAGGTGGCGAAGCCGAAGTTCTGCTCGACGAGGATCATCGAGAGCCCCGACGCCTTCAGCTCCTTCAGCTTGTCGTGGATGAGCCTGACGATGATCGGCGCGAGGCCCTCGGTCGGCTCGTCGAGGATCAGCAGGCGGGGGTTCATCAGGAGCGCGCGGGCGATGGCGAGCATCTGCTGCTCGCCGCCCGAAAGCTGCGTGCCGCCGTTGTCGAGCCGTTCGCCGAGCCGGGGGAAGAGGTCGAGCACGCGCTCGACGGTCCAGCCCGTGCCGCTGCCGGCGAACCGCCGCGCCGCGAGCGCGAGGTTCTCGCGCACGCTGAGCGAGGGGAAGATGTCGCGCGTCTCGGGGACATAGGCGATCCCGCTCCGCGCGACGTCGAAGGGCCGGGCGGCGATCGGCCGGCCCTCGAACTCGATCCGGCCCGCCTTCAGCGGCAGGAGGCCCATGATCGTCTTGAGCGCCGTGGACTTCCCCGCGCCGTTGCGCCCGAGGATCGCGAGCACCCTGCCCGCCCTGGCCTCGAGCGTCAGGCCGTGCAGCACCTGCGTCTCGCCGTAGCCGGACGCGACCGCGTTCAGTTCAAGCATCCTCCCAGCTCCCCAGATAGATGTCCCTCAGCAGTTTCGATCCGCGCGCCGCCTCGGGCAGGCCGTCGAACACCACCTCGCCGAAGTTGAGCACGGTGATCGTGTCGGCCACGTCGAAGGCGAGGTCCATGTCGTGCTCGATGATGAGCATGGTCAGGTCGCGCGGCAGGCCCTTGAGCAGGTCGTGGAACCCCTTCGACATCTCGGGGCCGACGCCGCTCGTCGGCTCGTCCATCAGCAGGACGAGCGGCCGCGTGGCGAGCGCCACGCCGACCTCGAGCTGGCGGCGCACGCCGTAGCTGACCTCGGACACGCGGGCGTGGAGGTGCGGCACGAGGTTCACCCGTTCGGCCACCTCGGCCACGGTCTCGCGCACCTCGGGCGCGCGCAGGCTGTCGGACCAGAGCCGCGTCGCGTGGCCGGCGTTCACCGCGGCGGCGAGGGCGAGGTTCTCCTCGACGGTGAGCCCGTCGAAGAGCGTGTTCTTCTGGTAGCTGCGCGACAGGCCGCGGCGGGCGCGGCGGGCGACGGGGAGCGCGGTCACGTCCTCGCCCGCGAGGTGGACCGATCCGGCATCGGGCGCGAGTTCGCCGACGAGCAGGTTGAAGAGCGTGGTCTTGCCCGCGCCGTTCGGCCCCAGGATCACCCGCCGCTCGCCGCGTTCGAGCCGGAGCGAGACGTCGCGCGTGACGTGCACGGCGCCGAAGCGCTTGTCGAGGTTCCTTGTCTCAAGCATTGCCGAGCCCCTCCCGAGGGTTGCCGCCGCGCGCGGCGTCCGCCACGCGGCGTTCGATGCGCCGGCCCCAGCGGGCCTCGATCCAGCCGAAGAGGCCGTTCGCGCGGCTCGTCACCACGGCGACGAGGACGAGGCCGACGACGAGGTGCCAGTAGGGCGTCACCGCGCCGATCTCGTGCTTGAGCACGACGAAGGCCGCCGCGCCGACGAGGGGGCCGACCAGCGTGCCGAGCCCGCCGAGGATGACCACCACGAGCGCCTCGCCCGAGACGGTCCAGCCGAGCAGGCCCGGCGAGACGAACATCGCATGCTGCGCCGCGAGCGCGCCCGCGAGCCCCGCGATCATCCCCGAGAGGCCGAAGACATCGGCCTTCACGCGCCAGACCGTGAGGCCGAGCGCGCGCATCCGCTGCTCGCTCTGGGCGATGCCCGAGAGCGACCGGCCGAGCCCGGAGCGCAGGATCACGACCGCCGCGCCGTAGACCGCGCCGAGGAGCGCGAGGCAGAAGAGCGCGAAGCTGCGGCCGTCGGCGAGGTCGATGCCGAGCGCCGAGAGGTCGAGACGCGGGATGCCGCCGAGGCCGTCGTCGCCGCCGAAGGCGGGGGACTGGAACACGAGGGTATAGGCCATCTGCCCGAAGGCGAGCGTCGCCATGATGAAGTAGATGCCGTGCGTGCGGGCGGTGACCGCGCCGATCGCCCAGGCCGCGGCGCCGGTCAGCGCGACGGCCGCCGCGAGCGCCGGGCCGGGCAGGATCCCGGCCTGGGTCGTCAGCATCGCGTAGGCATAGGCGCCGACGCCCATCAGCGCGCCGTGGCAGAGCGAGACCATGCCGCCGAAGCCGGCCACCATGTCGAGCGCGAGGACGAGCATGGCGAGGATCAGGATCTCGGTGAGAACCTCGAGCCCGAAGTAGCCCGCGGTCAGCGCCTGGAAGAGCGCGCCCGCCGCGAGGATCGCGAGGGCCGCGTAGCGCAGGGGGGTGTGGCGGAACATACGGCTATCCTTTCGCCGGGAAGAGGCCCGCGGGGCGGAGCACGAGGACGGCCGCCAGCAGGGCGTAGATGAGGACGGAAGCGAACGCCGGCGCGAGGACCGCGCCGAAGGTCTGGACGAAGCCGAACACCAGCGATCCGGCGACCGCGCCCCGGAGCGAGCCGAGCCCGCCGATGACGATGACGATGAGCGTCGGGATCAGGATCTGGAGGCCCATGTCGGGCGTCACGCTGAGCAGCGGCGCCGCGACCGCGCCGGCCAGCCCCGCAAGCGCGCAGCCGACGCAGAACACGGTGAAGAACAGCCGTTCCACGTCGATCCCGAGGCAGGCGGCCATCGCGTCGTTGTCGACGCCCGCGCGGATCATCGCGCCGACCTGGGTGCGGCCGAGCACGAAGGCGAGCGCGGCGAGGACCGCAAGGCCGAGGGCGATGATGAAGAGGCGGTAGGCGGGATACTCGATCCCGAGAACGGCTACCCGGCCGCCGAGCAGGGCCGGCACCTCGATGGCGAGCGCGTGGTCGCCCCAGAGGATCCGCGTCAGGTCGAGCAGGACGAAGATCAGGCCGAAGGTGACGAGCACCTGCGCCATGGGGCCGGAGCGGCGCATCCGCCGGATCAGGCCGGCGTAGAGCAGGACGCCCACGGCCGCCACCGCCACGGGGGCCGCGACGAGCCCGAGCCAGAACCCGCCCGCCGCGGCGACGGTCGCCGCCACGTAGGCGCCGAGCGCGTAGAGCGAGCCATGCGCGAGGTTCACGAAGTGCATCAGCCCGAAGATCACCGTCAGGCCGATCGACAGCAGGAACAGAAGCATCGAGAGCTGCAGGGCGTTCAGCGCCTGGAGCGTCCAGAATCCGAGATCGTGTGCCATGTCCGGCCTCCTCCTCCGGGGTTGGGTGGGCCCGGCCGCCTCCTCGCGGCCGGGCGCAGTCGCGTCAGTTCGAGACCGGCGCCATCTCGCAGCCGTTCGGCGGATCGCGCTCCGGGGGAAGCTCGGCCAGCACCTTCTGGGTGAGCCCGTTCCCGCCGGCGACCGTCTCGTAGACGTAGATCGGCTGGACGATGTTGTTGGTCGCCGGGTCGATCGAGAGCGGGCCGCGCGGCCCCTCGAAGCTGACCCGGCGCAGCGCGTCGGCAAGCGCGGCGCGGTCGGCCGCCCCGGTCCTGGCGGCCTCGACCAGCGCGCGCCCGGCGTCGTAGCCCTGCACGGCGTATTCCGAGGGCACCCGCCCGGTCCGTTCGCGGAACGCCTCGACGAAGGCGGCATTGGCGGCGTTGTCGATGGTGGGGACGTAGTGGAGCGCCGCGATGACGCCCGCGGCCGCCGGGCCCTCGGCCTCGACGTAGAGCTGCGAGGTCAGGAAGCCCGCGCCGTAGAGCGGCAGCTCGGCCCGCAGACCGAAGCTGTCATACTGCTTGACGAAGGCGATCGCCTCGCCGCCGGCATAGAAGGCATAGACGGCATCGGCGCCGCTCGCCCGCGCCTGGGCGAGATAGGGCCCGAAGTCCTGCGTCTTCTGGAAGGGCGTGAACTCCTGCCCGACGATCTCGCCGCCCGCGGCGGTGAAGGCGGCCGCGAAGGCGTCGATCATCTGCCGCCCGGCCGCATAGTCGGGCGCGAGCGTGAACACCTTGCGGATGCCCTGTGCGGCCATCCAGGTGCCCATCGGCCGGTTCACCTGGCCGTTCGAGAAGGACATGCGCGTGATCCAGGGCGAGCAGGCCGCGCCCGTCGCCTCGTCGTTGCCGGCGTTGGCCACGATCAGCGGCACGCCCGCGCCGTCGACCAGGTCGCGCAGCGCGCCGAGCACGCCCGAGCTGACGATGCCGGCGATCACGTCGACCTCGTCCTGCAGGATCACCTTGCGCGCCTTGGCGAGCGCGACCGGCGGCTTGGCCTCGGTATCCTCGCGGACGACCTCGAAGGTGGCCCCGGACTCGGCCCCGAAGGTTTCGAGCGCGAGCGTGAAGCCAGCGTCGATCTCCTCGCCGAGCGCGGCGTAGACGCCGGAATAGGGCAGCATCAGGCCGACCTTGATGTCTTCGGCCGCCGCGGGCACGGCGAGGCCGGTGGCGAGCCCGAGGGCCGCCAGGATTGCGCGTTTCATTGATGGATCTCCTCCGGTTGGTTGAAGGGCCCCCCTCGGGGCCTAGCCCAGGTCCCCTCCCCCCACCGGCAGGGTCACGCCGGTGATGTAGGAAGCCTCGTCCGACGCCAGGAACAGGATCGGCCCCGCCTGCTCGTCGAGCGTTCCGTAGCGTTTCATCAGCGACGAGCCGATGGTCTGCTCGACGATGGTGCGATACCAGTCCTCGCGCTGCTCCTCCGCCGCGTTCGGGTTGCGCGGCACCGCGCGGGGCGGTGCCTCGGTGCCGCCCGGCGCGGTCGCCACGACGCGGATTCCCCGCTCGGCCACCTCCCAGGCGAGGCTCGCGGTCAGCGCGTTCACCCCGCCCTTGGCCGCCGCGTAGGGCACGCGGTTGAGCCCGCGCGTGGCGATCGACGAGACGTTGACGATCACCCCCCTGCCCTGCGGCAGCATGTGGTCGAGCGCCGCGCGGCAGCAGTAGAGCGTGGGAAACAGCGACCGGCGCACCTCGGCGTCGATCTGGGCGGGTTCGTAGAACTCGAAGGGCTTGGCCCAGATCGTGCCGCCGACGTTGTTCACCAGGATGTCGATGCGGCCCCAGAGCTCGACCGCGCGCGCCATCGCGGCGGCGCAGCCCTCCCAGGTCTCGAGGTCGGCCCCGACCGCCTCGGCGGTGCCGCCGGCGGCGCGGATCGCCGCGACCGCCTCCTCGCGGTGGGGCGAGCGGTCCGCGATCAGGACCCGCGCGCCCTCGGCGGCGGCGCGCTCGGCCACGCGGCGGCCGATGCCCTGCGCCGCGCCGGTCACGACCATGACCCTGCCCTCGAACCGGCTCATGCGGCGACCGCCTCCGCCTCGGTCGGGTTGAACTTCTCGTAGTGGAAGCTCGCCGGCTCGACGCCGAGACGGGCGAAGTGCGCGCGCACCGCATCGACCATCGGCGGCGGGCCGCAGAGATACACGTCGCAGTCGCCGCCGTTGAGGTCGCCGGCCGTCAGGTGGTCGGTCACGAAGCCCTTGCGGTCGTGCGCCTCGTCGGCCGCCGCCAGGATGGTGAGGACGGTGACGTTGCCGATCCGGTCGGCGAGCGCGCGCAGGCGGTCGAGCTCCACGAGGTCGGCGGCCCGCGTCACGGCGTAGAGAAGCGTGATCGGATGGTCCGCGCCCTGCGCGGCGACCTGCTCGAGCATCGACAGGAACGGCGCGAGGCCGGTGCCGCCGGCGAGCCAGAGCTGCGGGCGCTCGACGGGGCGCAGGTAGAAGGCGCCCATCGGGCCGGTCAGCGTGACCGCGTCGCCGGGGCGGGCCCGGTCGGCGAGGTAGCCGCTCATCACGCCGCCGGGCAGGTTGCGGATGAGGAAGGTCGCCTCCTCCGCCCCCGGCGCCGACGAGAAGGAATAGGACCGGTGCCGCCCGGTGCCCGGCACGGTGACGTTGACATACTGCCCCGGCAGGAAGGCCATCGGGCGCGCCAGCGTCACGCGAAGCCCGAACGCGGTCTCCGAGAGCCGGTCCACGCCGGCGACCGTGCCCTCGACCGCCTCGGGCGCGGTCTTGCAGACCGCCGAGGAGGCGGGAACGCGGATCACGCAGTCGCTGCGCGGCATCATCTGGCAGGTGAGCACGTGGCCCTCGGCCGCCTCGGCCTCGGTCATCGCCTCGTCGAGGTAGAAGTCGTGCTCGTAGCTGCCCTTCTCGGCGCGGCACTTGCAGGTGCCGCAGACGCCGTCGCGGCAGTCCATCGGCAGGTTGATCTTCTGCCGGAAGGCGGCCTCGGTCACCTTCTCGTCCTCGCCGCAGCGGATGACGCGGGTGACGCCGTCCTCGAAGTTGAGCGCGATGGAGTGGGTCGTCATGGCATGGTCCTCCCCTGTCCGCGTCCCCTCCTCCGGGTGCGCGGCGGTTGCCGTCCGCTCCGGCGTCGCCGGTCAGACGTGGTAGACGTCGATCACGTGGTGGATGCGGTCGTTCTTCAGCACGACCTTCTTGGAGGTGATGAGCGGCCTCGGCCCGCTGGTGTCGATCGTGTAGAACGACGTGCCCCAGTGCTGGTCGGTCTCGCCGTAGCGGTAGCTGAGCGTGAGCCAGTTGAACCGCAGCCGGATCTCGGAGCCCTGGCGCGAGAGCACCTCGACGTTCGAGATGTTGTGCGAGGTGCGCGGCTCGGGCAGCGAGGTCGCCGAGGAGCGGTCGGTCTTGATCCGGAACACCCGGTCCTCGATCCCCGTCCGGTCGGGGTAGTACATCAGCGACATCTCGTTCAGCGGATCCTCGGTCAGCCGGTCCTCGTCATCCCAGGTCGGCATCCAGAACGGGCAGTCCTCCCGGTAGAAGGCGAGCCAGGCGTCCCAGTCGCGGTCATCGAGCGCGCGGGCCTCGGCGTGGAGGAAGGAAACGATCTCGTCGTATCCCATCGCCCGGCCGGCCTGCGGGCGCTCAAGCGTTGCGGTGTCCATGGTCTCCTCCCCTCACTCGGCCGCGACGCGCGCCTCGGGCGCGGTCCGGCGTTCCCTGGCGACGGCCTCGGCCATGCGCCTGGCCCACTGCGTGTGCTGGATCACGAAGAGCCCCTCGTCCTCGGTCCGGGCGCCGGACAGGATCGGGCTGACGCCGAGCGCGCGGGCGTCCTCGTCGGGGCCCTCGATCCAGTGCGTCGCGCCGCGGGTCAGGTCGTTCCACCTCGCATGCGCCGCCCCGGCATAGCCGCGCTGGGTGGCGCGGAACTCCTCGGTGTCGTCGGGCGTCGCCATGCCGGAGGCATTGAAGAAGTCCTCGTACTGGCGGATGCGGCGGGTGCGGGCCTCCTGGCTCTCGCCCTTCGGCGCGATGCAGTAGATGGTGACCTCGGTCCGGTCCACGCTGATCGGGCGGAACACGCGGATCTGCGAGCTGAACTGGTCCATCAGGAACACGTTCGGGTAGAGGCAGAGGTTGCGCAGGACGCCGACCATCCACTCGGCCTTGGTCTTGCCGTAGCGCCCGGTCCATTCCGCGAGGCGCGGGTAGTTCGGGCGGTTCGTCGGGTCGGCCCACTGGGTCCAGAGCAGGAGGTGGCCGTTCGCGTAGGAGTGGAAGCCGCCGCGCTGCTTGGACCACTTCGAGGCGTCGGTCGCCTTGATCTTGTCCTCCTTGCCGCCCTCGGAGCGGTGCGCGGTGGTGGCGACGTAGTTCCAGTGGACCGAGGAGACGTGGTAGCCGTCGGCGCCGTTCTCGGCCTGGAGCTTCCAGTTGCCGTCGAAGGTGTAGGTGGAGGAGCCGCGCAGCACCTCGAGCCCCTCGTCGGCCTGGTCAACGATCATGTCGATCATGTGCCGCGCCTCGCCGAGGTAGTCGGCGAGCGGCTGGACGTCGGCATTGAGCGAGCCGAAGAGGAAGCCGCGGTAGCTCTCGAAGCGGGCGACCTTCGTCAGGTCGTGGCTGCCGTCGCAGTCGAAGCCCTCGGGGTAGCCGGCGCCGTTCGGATCCTTCACCTTGAGGAGCTTGCCGGTGTTCGAGAAGGTCCAGCCGTGGAACGGGCAGGTGAAGGTCTTCTGGTTGCGCCGCTTGAAGCGGCAGAGCATCGCGCCGCGGTGCGAACAGGCGTTGACGAGGGCATGGAGCCCGCCGTCCTTGTCGCGGGTGATGACCACGGGCGTGCGGCCCATGTGGAGCGTGAAGTAGTCGCCGGGGTTCGGGATCTGGCTCTCGTGGGCCATGTAGATCCAGTTGCCCTCGAAGATGTGCTTCATCTCGAGCTCGAAGAGCTCGGGATCGGTGAACATGTCGCGGCGGGCGCGGAAGATGCCGCGCGCGGGATCTTCCTCGACGATGCCCGCGAGACGGGCCTCGATCCCGTCGAGATCGGACTGGGTCAGCATGTCTGGTCCTCCTCCAGAGGGCCGCCGCGCCGGTGTCGCGCCGCGGCCGGTTCGTTTCCCCTCCGCCGCCTACTGCCCGGCGGCGGCCTTCCTCCCGCGGCCGCCGTCGCGGCGGTAGAACGCGACCCGGTCGGGGTCGGGCACCGCGCCGATGCCGGCGCCGGCAGGAACCTCGACGCAGAAGTCGCGGTAGACGATCGGCTCGGCCAGGATGTCTTCGGCCAGCAGCAGCGGGCCGAAGAACTCGGTCCCCCAGGCGAGCGTCCCGACGGTGGCGAAGAGCTGCAGCGCCGCGGCGGTGCCGAGCCCGGTCTCGAGCATGGTGCCGCCGTAGAGGCCGAGGCCGGCCGCCTCGCCGATGGCGACGACCTCGGCGGCGCGCTTCAGCCCGCCCGACTGCGCCACCTTGACGGCGAGCACGTCGGCCGCGCCCTCGGCGGCCACGGCCAGCGCGTCCTCGGGGCCGCTCAGCGCCTCGTCGGCCATGACCGCGATCTCGTGGCCGCGGGTAAGCTCGGCCATCGCCCGCAGGTGGCGCGCGGCGACCGGCTGCTCGACCAGCTCGCATCCGGCGTCCTGGAGGCCCCTGAGCCCCCAGCGCGCGTCGGCGAGGCTCCAGGCCTGGTTGACGTCGACGCGGATGCTGGCCGCCTCGCCGAGCGCGGCCTTGATGCGGGCGGCGTGCGCCACGTCCTCGCGCACCGGGCGCTTGCCGATCTTCAGCTTGAAGACGTTGTGACGGCGTCGGGCGAGCATCTCCTCGGCCTCGGCGATGTCGGTTTCGGAGTTGCCCGAGGCGAGCGTCCAGGCGACCGGCAGGCGGGCATGGACCGCGCCGCCGAACAGCCGCGCGAGGGGGACGCCGAGCCGGCGCGCGAGCCCGTCCCAGAGCGCGATCTCGACCGCGGCCCTGGCGATCCGGTTGCCGCGCACCAGCCGGTCGACGAGTTGAAGCGCGCCGTTCACGTCGTCGCCGTCGCGGCCGAGGAGCGCGGGCGCGATGTAGGTGTCGATCGCCGAGCGGATGCTCTCGGGGCTCTCGGCGCCGTAGCTGAGCCCGCCGATGGTGGTGCCCTCGCCGAAGCCCTCGGAGCCGTCCGAGAAGCGCACCCGGACCAGCACCGCCGACTGGGTCCGCATCGTCGCCATCGACAGGACGTGCCCGCGGATGGTGGGGATGTCGAGGATCGTCGTCTCTATCCGGTCGATCTTGGTCACGATGGGCACCGCTGCTGGGGTCTCTTCCGGTGCCGAATGTGCGACGGCGGCGGGGCGCGCGTCGATGACCGGGCGGGTCTCGGCCGATACCCTGGCGGGGCGGCACGCGCCCCGGCGCGGGGCCGGAACGGCTAGGGGCGGCGGGGAGGCCCGCCGCCCCTGCCTGCGCCCCCGCCGGCGGGGAGCGGTCCGGTCAGGCCGGGTGGAACACGAAGGAGCGCATCGAGACCGAGCCGAGGTCGATCGCATCGGTCATGAAGGCGAGCGCGTCGCGCGCATCCGACGCGCCGGCGACGGTGAGCGCCGGCAGGTAGTGGTCGAGCGTGGGGTGCGCCATGCGCAGCAGCGGCCCGAGCCGGTCGGCATCGGCGAGCGCGGCGAAGTCGCGGTCCTCCAGCCGCTCGGCGAAGAGCGCGTCGAAGGCCAGCGCGAAGGCCTGCGGCGCGCCGCCGGGACGCATGGCGCGCAGGTTGTGCACCACGTTGCCCGAGCCGAGGATCAGCACGCCGCGGTCGCGCAGGGCCGCGAGCGCGCGGCCGATCTCGAGCTGGTGCTCGGGGCCCCTGCCCATGTCGATCGAGACCTGGAACACGGGCACGTCGGCCTCGGGGTAGAGGAACTTCAGCACCGCCCAGGCGCCATGGTCGAGGCCCCAGCGATCGTCCTCCTGTGCGCGGTGGCTGGCAAGCAGGGTGACCACCTCGCGCGCAAGCTCCGGCTGGCCGGGGGCGGGATACTGCTGGGCATAGAGCGCCTCGGGGAAGCCGTAGAAGTCGTGGATGGTGCGCGGCATCGCCGAGACGTCGACCAGCGTGGTGCCGCGCGTCATCCAGTGTGCCGAGACGACGAGGATCGCCTGCGGCCGGGGCAGGCTCTGGCCGAGCGCGGCCCAGGCGCGGCCGAAGGGGCCGTCCTCGATGGCGTGCATCGGGCTGCCGTGGCCGAGGAAGACGACCGGCATCCGCCCCGAGGGGGCGAAGCGGTCGCGGAGATCCTGGAGGCTGTGGGTCTGCATGGGCGTTTCTCCCGCGCCGGGGCCGGGCCGCGCGGAGGCGGCCCGGCCGGCCGGCCGTCATGCTATCATGCGAACTGGCCGGGCGCGCGGCCGAAACCCGGCAGGCGCAGCGCGAAGGCGCCCGCGCCGAGCAGCGCGACCGCGCCCTGGACGACCGCCCAGAACAGCGGGAACTCCCAGCCGCCGCCCTGGTTCGAGAAGGTCCAGCCGAAGCCGGCATGCGCCCAGGTGGCGCCGAGCAGGATCGGGATCAGCGCGAGCGAGACCGTGCGCACGCCGACGCCGAGGATCAGCGCGGCGCCGCCGGCGAGCTCGGCAAGGATCGTCACGTAGGCGAGGAAGCCCGGCAGGCCGAGGCTTTCGAAGAAGCCGACGGTGCCGGAGACGGTGAAGACGCTGACCTTCAGCCAGCCGTGGGCGAGGAAGAGGGCGCCGGTGGCGACGCGGAGCGCGAAGGCGGCGTAGTCGGAGGGGGCATGGGCGGTCATCTGCGGTTCCTTTCCTGTGGCCGGCGCTGCGGCCGTTGCGGACAGGCAGAACCTAGGCGCGGAGACGCATCGACGAAACGGCGAAGATGGTGAATGACTTTCGCCGTTTCGTTCCGTATCACCGGCCGCCCCGGCCGCGGGCGGCCGGCACCGCTCAGGCCCGCGCGAGGACGAAGTCGAACTCGACGTCCCAGTAGGTCCCCTCGAAGCCCGCCTCGCGCGCCCGCGCCGGATCCTCGACGCGCCGGAAATCGGCAAGCAGGCTCTCCTTCACGCCGAACACGGCGTCGGAGTCGATGTAGGGATCGTCGGGGTCGAAGATGTGGGTGGTCAGCGGGTCGTAGCCCTCGGCGGTGATGATGAAGTGCAGGTGCGCCGGCCGGTAGGGATGGCGCCCGAGCGACCGCAGGAGCTTGCCCACGGGCCCGTCGTCGGGGATCGGGTAGAACCGCGGCTTGACCGCGCGGAACCAGTAGCGGCCGTCCGCGCCCGTGGTGAACACGCCGCGCAGGTTGAAGTCGGGCTGGAGGCCCTTCTGCTGCACGTCGTAGAAGCCCTCGTCGTTGGCCTGCCACACGTCGATCCGCGCGCCCGCGACCGGCCTGCCCTCGGTGTCGAGGATGCGGCCGCGCACCAGCATGTCCTCGCCCTTGCGGTCGAGGCAGATGTTGGCGCCCATCTCGTATTCCGGCGCGCCCGAGACGTGGAACGGGCCGAGCACGGTGTTCTCGGAGGCGCCCTTCGGACGGCGCGAGTTGATCGCATCGACCAGCATCGAGACGCCGAGCACGTCCGACAAGAGGATGAACTCCTGCCGCCACTCGGTGCACATGTGGCCGGTCTCGGTGAGGAACAGGATCGCCTTCAGCCATTCCTCCTGGGTCGGCTCGATCTCCTTCACGGCCTCGTGGAGCTTGCGGGTGATGACCTCCATCACCTCCCTGAGCCGCGGATCGGCCGCGTTGGCGTTGCGGCCGGTCACGACCTCGACGCTGTCGGCCTCGGTGAAATAGCCCTTCTCGTGCGCGGACATGGCCCCGTCCTCCCCCTCAGCGCGCCAGGATCTTCGCGAGCACCCGGCGCAGGTCGGCGGCCGGATCGGCGGTCATCGCCTCGGCCCGCCAGGCGACGTGCTGGTCGGGGCGGACGAGGATGCAGCCGGAATCGCCGATCTCGCGGGCGCGCGCCCAGTCGCCCGTCAGGTCCTCGATCGCGCGGCGCGGGCCGATCAGGCGCACCGCGATGTCGAGCCCGAACTCGGCGCCCACGCTCTGCGCCGCCGTCTCCCAGGCCTCGCCGCCGATGCCGGTGAAGATGGTGAAGCGGCCCTTGCCGCAGAGGTCGAGCGTGGAGTGCCTCGCCCCGGTGCCGTGGTCGAAGACCCAGACATGGGGGATCCGGGCGCCGGGCCAGGTGGTGGGCTGGTAATGCAGTTCGGCGTCGAGCTCGAAGGCCGGCTCGATCTGCCCGTCGGTCTCCACCGCGTCGGAGCGGTAGCGCTGGTTCATCTCCACCCCGTGGGCGTCGAACTCGTACTTCTTGAAGGCGATCGCCTCGCGGATCGCGGCGCGCTGCCGTTCGGCCTCGGGCGTGGCGTCGCAGCGCGCCTCGAGGTTGCGCTGCATGATCTCGGGCCTGACGCCCTCGGCCATGCCGAGCGCCTGGAAGATCGGGCCGAACTCGGCGATCGACTGGTTGGCGCGGGTGACGATCTGGCGGGCCACCGGCGCGCGCTCGGCCGAGTAGCTCTCGAGCAGCCGCGGCCCCGCCTGCCCCTTGACGACGGCGGCGAGCTTCCAGGCGAGGTTGAAGCCGTCCTGGATCGAGGTGTTGGAGCCGAGCCCGTTCGAGGGCGGATGGCGGTGCGCGGCGTCGCCCATGATGAAGACCCGCCCGGACTGCATCCGGGTGGCATACATGTTGTTCACCGTCCAGGTGTTGGCCGAGAGAAGCTCGATCTGGAGGTCGGGGTCGCCGACGAGCTGGCGCGCGACCTGCGTCGCCATCGCCGCGTCCACCTCCGGCGCGGGCTGGTTGATGTCGTAGCCCCAGACGATCAGCCATTCGTACCAGGGCCGCACCATCCGCACGAGGCCCATGCCGATCCCGCCCACGTCGGCGCCGGGCTGCATCACCCAGTAGAGGACGCTCGGGCGGTGCGCCACGTAGCGCGAGAGGTCGGCGCGGAACAGGATGTTCATCGAGCCGCCCACGCCCATCCGCCCCTCGAACGGCAGTCCGGCGTGCTCGGCCACCGCCGAGTTGCCGCCGTCGGCGCCCACCAGATACTTCGAGCGCACCGTGAAGGTCTCGCCCGAAAGCCGGTCGCGGCAGGTGGTGGTGACGCCCTCGGCATCCTGCGTGTGGCCGACATACTCGGTGGACATCCGCGCCTGGGTGCCGCGCGCGCAGGCGGTCTTGAACAGCAGCGGCTCCATGAAGGTCTGCGGCAGGTCGTTCATCTTCGTCGGGCTGGAGAGCAGGTGCTCGGCCTGCGAGAGCGGATGGGTGCCCCAGGTCTTGAGCCGCCCGATCTCCTCGCCGGCGAGGCTTTCGCAGAAGATGTTCTCGCCCATCAGCTCCTGCGGGGTGGCGTGCATATAGGCCTCGTCCTCGACATCGCGGCCGAGGTCGCGCAGCACCTCCATCGTGCGCTGGTTGGTGATGTGGGCGCGCGGCGTGTTCGCCAGCCAGCGGTAGCGGTTGATCACCATGTTGGCGACGCCGTAGGTCGAGAGCAGCGCCGCCGTCGCCGACCCCGCCGGGCCGGTGCCGACGATCAGAACGTCGGTCGTGATCTGTGCCATGGTCCGGTCCTCCTCCCGGTTTCGTCCGCGCAGCAGGGCAGGCCGCGGGCCGATGCCGCCGCGCCGGGACCGAGTATCACGGCGAAAAGCGCAACTTGATCCAATCTGCTCGGGACAATATAGCCTGAAGTTATGAAGCTCGATCCCCGACACCTCGAGATCCTTGCCGCGATCGTGGACCGGGGCGGGCTCACCGAGGGGGCCGCAGCGCTGGGCAAGTCGCAGCCCTCGGTGTCGCGCACGCTGTCGCACCTGGAGGCGCGGATCGGCGCGCCGCTGTTCCGCCCCGGCCGCCGGCCGCTCCAGCCGACCGAGATCGGCCTCGCGCTCGCCGAGCAGGGGCGCGCCGTGCTGGCGGCGGGCCGCGCCGCGGCCGAGCTGGTGGACCGCCACCGCTCGGGCCAGGCGGGCCGGGTCCGGGCGGGCGGCACGCCGATCTTCATGGACGGCGTCGTCGCGCCGATGATCGCCCGCTTCCAGGAGGGGCTGCCCGGCGTGCGGGTCGATCAGTCCTACGGCTATGCCGACGAGCTGATCGCCCGGCTCAGGGGCGGCGCGATCGACATCGCGGTGCTGCCGCTGACGCGCGAGGGCGTGCCGGCCGACATGACCTTCCGCCCGATCCTGCCGGGGCTCAACGTGATCGCCTGCCGGCAGGGGCACCCGCTGGCGCGCCGCCGGCTCCTCACCCCCGGCGACATCGCGCACTACCCCTGGATCGCCCCGCCGCCGGAGAGCCCGCTCTACCGCGACCTGCGCCGCGCGCTCGCCCGGATCGGGGCCGAGGACTTCCGCATCAGCTTCTCGGGGGGCTCGCTCGCCTCGGTGCTGAGCGTGCTCACCGGGTCCGACAGCCTGACGGTGCTGCCCTACTCGGTGGTGTTCCTCCTGCGCGAGACGAGCCGGATCACCGCGCTCTCGCTCGAGATCGGGCACCCCGAACGGGTGCTCGGGCTCCTGACCCCCGCATCGGAAGACCCCGCCCCCGCCGTCCGGCGGTTCCGCGACTTCCTGGTGGCGCAGTTCGACGCGCTGTCCCGGCGCATCGTCCGGCACCAGACCGACCAGCTCTGGCGCTGAGCGGCGGGCTCAGGCGAGAACCGACTTGGGCATGTAGAAGCCGACGACCCAGTTCGGCATGTCCACGATCTCGGAGATCCTGAGGTCGCCGGCGACCGAGCAGAGCATGTAGGCCTCGACCGCGGGCATCCCGGTCGCGGCGCAGAGCCAGTCGATCATCCGCGAGACGGCCTCGCGCGCGGCGGTCATCAGGTCGGGGCCGATGCCGGTCGTCACCCGGTAGCCGGCGCGGTCCACGTGGCCTGTCACCGGGCCCGGGGTCTCGAGCCGGGGCGAGGGCAGGTTCGCGCCCTTCACCAGATCGACGCGGATCTCGACCGTCATCGGGCTTTCGATCGCCGTGCCGCAGACCTCCCCGTCGCCCTGCGCGGCGTGGGTATCGCCGAGCGAGAGGAGCGCGCCCGCGACCTCCACCGGCAGCCAGAGCGTGGTGCCGAGCGCGTTGTCGCGGATGTCGAGGTTGCCGCCCACCCGGCGGGGGGGCACCACGCTGTGCAGACCCGGCTCGGCCGGGGCGAGGCCGATCGTGCCGACGAAGGGCCGGAGCGGGATGCGCGCGAAGCGGCCGAAGGCGGCGGGCGCGGCCAGGCCGGTGTCGTAGGACCAGACATGCAGCGCCGGATCGGGGAAGCTGTCGGCCAGAAGGCCGAAGCCGGGGATGTTCGCCGTCCAGCCCCAGCCGGACGGGTGGAAGCCGAGGAACGTCACCGCCACCGCGTCGCCGGGCTCCGCGCCCTCGACCAGGACCGGGCCGGTCACCGGGTTGACCCGGGCGAAGTCGAGCCGGCCGAGATCGGCGAGCGTGGCCGAGGGCCCGAGCTGGCCGCCCGAGGCGTCGATCGTCTCGAGCGCGACCGTCTCGCCGGGGCGGACGGTGAGCACCGGCGGGAAGGCGTTGTTCCAGCCGAGGTGATGGTCGTGGCGGTGGATCGTGTGGGTGCAGGCCATGCCGCTATCCTCCATTGCGCCGGCGCAGGACGATGTCCTCGATCTCGCGGTTGCCCATCAGCCCGCTCGGCAGGAAGGCCATGACCGCGACGATGACGGTGCCGAGCAGGAGGCCCGAGAGCCCCAGCATCTCGGGCAGCTTCACGCCGGCGAGGACCGGACCGGTCTCGAGCCAGCGCACGGCCTCGAGCCCGATCGAGATCAGGAGCGTGCCGAACACCGCGCCGCTCACGCTTCTCAGCCCGCCGAGGATCAGCATCGCCACCGTCAGGAACACGAAGTTGAAGTAGAACGGACGCGCCGAGATGGTGCCGAGGAAGAAGGCATAGGCGATGCCCGCCGCGGCGAAGAACAGCGTGCTCGCCACCCAGGCCACCAGCCGCATGCGGAACACGTCCACCCCCATCGCCCGCGCCCCCACCTCGTCGTCGGCCGCCGCGCGCAGCATGAGGCCGACGCGGCTTTCGCGGAAGAGCCGCGCGAGGAAGATCGCCGCCACCACCATCAGCGTGACCTGCGGCAGGTCGAGGATCTTCGGGATGCCGAAGAGCGCCTGGTTGCCCTTGAAGATGTCGGTGCGGTGCAGGAAGATCGAATGGACGATGACGAGGACGGCGATCGAGAAGATCGTCATGCCCACGCCGTTGAGCCGCGCCATGAAGAGCCCGGTCAGCAGGCCGAGGACGCCGGTGATCAGCACCGCGAGCGCCGCCGAGGCCAGCGGCGAGAGCTCGAAGGCGTTGAGCCCCCAGGGCGCGTCGGGCAGCGACACCGCCTTCATCGCCGCGGGGGTGACGCAGATCGCCGCCGTGTAGGCGGCGATGCCCATGAAGGCGGCGTGGGCGAAGCTCGTGATGTTGGCGTTGCCCATGAACACCTGGAGCCCGATCACCACGAGGAGGTTGACGAAGGTCGCGTAGAGGATGCGCGCCTGGTAGGCCTCGCCCCAGAGGTAGTAGGCCCCGACGACGGCGATCACGACGAGGCTGAGCAGTGCGCTGCCGACGAGCCCGCGCCGCTGTGCGGCGTTGAGGAGCGGCCGGCTCACAGCTTGTCTCCCTTCTCGCGCGCGGGCGAGAGGATGCCGTCGGGCCGCCAGACGAGGATCAGCGCGACGAGCGCGAAGACGACCGCGTGCGCGAGGCCGCCGGCGCTCTGCGGCAGGAGGATCAGCACCGCGACCTCGGCGATGCCGAGCAGGAAGCCGCCCAGCACCGCGCCGGGCAGGCTGCCGAAGCCGCCGATCACGCAGGCGACGAAGGCCGAGAGCACCGGGTCGAAGCCCATGTGCGGCTGCGCGCTGCCGCGCCGGGCCATGATGAAGATGCAGGCGAGCCCGGCAAGGAAGCCCGAGATCGCGAAGGCCCCGGCGACGACGCGGTTGGCGCGCACGCCGCAGAGCCGCACCATCTCGAAGTCGAGCGCGGCGGCGCGCAGGGCCATGCCGAGGGTGGTGCGCCTGAGGAACAGCATCAGCGCCACGATCGCCGCCACGGTCACGGCCGTTTCGTAGATCTGGAGCGAGGAGACGCGGACCGAGCCGATGGTCAGCGTCCGGTCGAGGAAGATGAACTGCGTCGCCGCGACCGGCCGGGGCGAGCCGAGGAGCAGGTAGAGGTTCTGCAGGATGATGCTGACGCCGAAGGCGGTGAGAAGGCCGGTCGTCAGGTCGGCGCCGCGCACCGTGCGGAACGCGACCCGCTCGAGCGCGACCGCGACCGCCATGCAGGCGAGCACCACGCCCAGCATCAGGATCCACGGATTGCCGGTGAGGAGCGTGCCCATCACGGCGAGCGAATAGCCGCCGAAGGCGATCACCTCGCCATGCGCGAAGTTCACCAGCCGCATGATCGAGAACACGATGGCAAGGCCCAGCGCGATCAGCGCGTATTCCGCCCCGAAGCTCAGCGCGTTGAGGCTCTGCTGGATCAGGTAGTCCATCAGCCGTGCACCCCCGTGAGCTCGTCCATCAGGCCGCTGCCGTCGCCGAAGTCGGCGGCCGGCCCCTGCCGGGTGACGACGCCGTTGTTGAGCACATAGACCGAATCCGACACCGCGATCGCCGCGGCGGCGTTCTGCTCGACAAGGAGGATCGTGATGCCCTGCGCCTTGAGATCCTCGATGATGCGGAAGATCCGCCCGACGATCTGCGGGGCGAGGCCCAGCGAGGGCTCGTCGAGCAGCAGGATGCGCGGCCGGGCGAGGAGCGCCCGGGCGATGGCGAGCATCTGCTGCTCGCCGCCCGAGAGCGTGCCCGCCGGCTGGTCGCGGCGTTCGCCGAGCACCGGGAAACGCGCGAACCACTCGTCGATCTCGGCGGCGAGCGCGTGGCGGTCGCGCCGGATCGCGCCCCCCATGACGAGGTTCTCGCGCACCGTGAGGTTGGCGAAGACGCGCCGCCCCTCGGGCGCGATCGACACGCCGAGCCGGCAGCGGTCCTCGATCGCGAGCCCCGAGATGTCGCGGCCGGCGAGCCGGATCGTGCCGGTCGACCGCGCCGCCCCGGTGATCGCCGAGAGCGTCGAGGTCTTGCCTGCGCCGTTGGGGCCGAGCAGCGCCACGCATTCGCCCTCGCGCACGGCGAGGTCGATGCCGTGCACGGCCTCGATCACCCCGTGGAACACCCTGAGCCGGCCTATCTCCAGCATCGCCCTTCCCCTCGGGTCCGGCGGCCGTTCCGGTGCGCCCGGTCCGTCACGGCCGCCGGTGCCCCGGCCTCACCAGTTCGGCACGTTGGCCGGGACCTCCTGCGCGACGACCATGCGCTGGCCGTCCTTGAAGCCGATCACCGGGATCTCGCGGAGCGCGTAGCTCTTCGTGTCCTTGAACGAGATCGATTCGACCGACATCACCGGGATGCTGTCGGCCGCGCGGATCGCCTCGCGGATCGCGGCCGGGTCGTCGGCGCCCGCCTGCTCGATGCCGTAGGCCATGATGCGGATCATGTCGCCGCCGAGCGCCGGGAAGAGGCCGTTGACCGGCATCCCGATCTCGGCGCACTGCTTCTGGAACTCGTCGATCCGGCTGCCGGGAACCGCAGGCGCGAGCGTGCCGAAGAACACCCGGTCGAGCAGGGTCGGGTCGTCGGCCGCGAGCGCGTCGAGCGAGGGGTCGTCGAACCCGTCGGAGCCCACCACCCAGGCGTCGAGCCCGGCGGCGCGCATCTGCCGGATGAGGATCCCCACGTCCGGCATCGCCCAGGAGATGTAGACGGCATCCGGCGCCGGGTTCAGCGCCTTCAGCTCGGCGATCTGCGGGCTCCAGTCGGTGGTGCCGGCGGTGTAGTTGAGCCGCTTGAGCAGCGTGCCGCCGTTCGCCTCGATCACCTCGGCGAACCATTCGGGCGTGCGCGCCGACCACGAGCCGCCTTCGTCGGAGGTGAAGATCGCCACGTTCTTCACTCCCTGCGCCAGCGCGTAGTTTGCGGCGGCGGTGGCGGTGAAGGGGTCGGGCGAGACGTTGGTGAGGAAGTTGTCCACCACGCCCGAATGCATCTCGACCTGGGTGCTCTGGGACTGGATCAGCGTGACCCCGTTCTGCGCGGCGATCTGCGCGACGGGGATCATCGTGTCGGAGAAGGGAATCGTGCTGAGCGCCACGATGCCCTGGCCGAGGAAGCGCTCGGTCGCCGAGATCGCCGACTGGGTATCGGAGCCGGTGTCCTGGATCAGGAGCTCGATGGTGCGGCCCGCCACCCCGCCCTCGCGGTTGATCATCTCGGCCATGCACTTGGCGCCGTCCACCTCGTTGTAGATGGCGAAATCGCCGGTGAGCGGGACGGCGAGGCCGATCTTCACCGTCTCCTGCGCCAGCGCGCCGCCGGCAAGGGCGGTGGTGCAGGCGGCGGCCGCCGCGAGGCGGGCCAGGGGCTGCTTGAACTCCATCTCTCCACTCCTTTCGCTAGTCTGCTGTTTGCCCGAGATAGGCGGTGACGACCTCGGGGTTGCGGGTGACCTCGGCAGGCAGGCCGGTGGCGATCACGCGGCCCATGTTCATCACCGTCAGCCGTTCGCAGGCCGACATGATGAAGCGCAGGTCGTGCTCGATGAGCACGATCGCGCAGGGGTGCCGGCGGCGGAGCCAGGTGAGGTTGGCGAAGAGACGGTCGGTCTCCTCGGGGTTCATGCCCGCGGCGGGCTCGTCGAGCATCAGCACCTTGGGCCGAAGCGCGAGCGCGCGCACGATCTCGAGCCGGCGCATCTGGCCGTAGGGCAGGCTCGCCGGCGACTGGTCGAGCACGGGGGCGAGGCCGAAGACCCCGATCGCCTCCTCGATCAGGCCGTCGTCCGCGGCCCGGCCGCGGCCGGGGCCGGCCTCGGCGACCTCGATGTTGCGGCGCACCGAAAGGTTGGGGAACAGCCTCAGGTTCTGGAAGGTGCGCGCCACGCCGGCGCGGGCGCGAACGTGCGGCGGCAGGTGCTGGATCGGCGCGCCGTCGAGCAGGATCTCGCCCGCGCCGGGGGTCAGCAGCCCCGAGATCAGGTTGATGACCGTGGTCTTTCCCGCCCCGTTCGGCCCGATCAGCCCGTGGATCTCGTCGGTCGCCACGGTGAGGTCCACGCCGTCCACGGCCCGCACGCCGCCGAAGCTCCGGGAGAGGCCGCGGACCTCGAGCATGTCAGTAGACTTCCCCGTAGGCGCGGCACTTGTCCGGCCAGTCGAGCCCCTCGAGCCGCTTCATCTCCCCCGCCTTGTGGGCGAGGTAGACATCGACGAAGCCGTCGCCGAACCAGCGGCGGACGGCCTCGGAGGCATCGAGCGCGGCGAGCGCCTCCGCAAGGCGCTGCGGCAGGCGGCGGAAGCCGCGCGCGGCAAGCTCGGCGGGGCCGAGGAGCGAGAGGTCCTCCTCGGTCGGCTCCGGCGGCTCGATCCGGCGCGCGATGCCCTCGGTGCCCGCGAAGACGATGGCGGCAAGCGCGAGATGCGGGCTTGCCGCGGCGTCGAGCGCGCGGACCTCGAAGTTGAACTGGCGCGCCACCGCCTCGGGGTCGGTCGCCGAGACCGGACAGATGCGCACCGCCGCCTCGCGGTCGCGGTAGCCGAGGTTGTTGAAGGCCGCGCTCCAGCGGTGCGGGGTCAGGCGCAGGTAGCTGATCTCGGAGGGCGCGAGCAGCGCGAGGATCTGGTCGAGATGGGCCAGCACGCCGCCGATGAAGTGGCGCGCAAGCGTGCTGAGGCCGTGCCGGTCGGCCGCGTCGTGGGTGAGCGGCACGCCCTCGGCGTCGGCGAGGCTGAGGTGGAGGTGGACCCCGTTGCCGACGCTCGCCGGGTCGAGGATCGGGGCGAAGCTCGGCACCGCGCCGAAGCGCGGCAGGATATCGTGGGTGAGCGCGCGGACGAAAACGGCCTGGTCGGCCGCCGCGAGCCCTTCCGCCGGCTTGACGGTGATCTCGTACTGGGCGGGCCCGTACTCCTTGAGGAAGGTGTCGGGCCGGCAGCCCGCGCGGGCGAGCGCGGCGTTGAGGGCCTCGGCCCAGGGCTGGGCGTCGCGGAAGCCGCGGAAGCCGAAGGCATCGCCGGCGCGGGGCGGCTGGCCCACGATCTGGAACTCGTGCTCGAAGGCGGCGACGACCCGCGCCCCTGAGGCCGCCTCCAGCGCCGCGAGCGCCCGGCTCGCGGCGCCGCGGGTGCAGTAGTCCCACGGTCGCCCGTCGAGGTGGCGGATGTCGCCCAGCACGAGGTCGACCGGAAGGCTGCCGCCCGCCGTGAGCGTCGCGCGGGTCGCGGGGTCGGGCACGAGGGCAAGGTCGCCCAGCGATCCGAACGGGCTTTCGGCGATCGTGTCGAAGCAGGTGATCTGCACGTTGGTCGGCGTCCAGCCCACCCCGCGCAGGCGGCGCTTCTCCCATTCCGCGGCGGGAAACGCCTTGCCGCGCAGGAGGCCGGCGAGGTCCGAAGTCGCCACGAAGACCATGCCGGCGGCGATGTCATCCATGACCGATCACTCCCCCGACATCGCGCCGGCGTCGTCGCGCAGCGCATCCCAGGCGGCGATGCGGGCCCGGGTTCCCTCCCAGTCGCGCTCGGCGAGCGGCACCAGCAGCGCCTCGACCAGCGCGAAGGCCGGCACGTAGCTGTCCCAGAGGGTGCCGGAGTCGATCGGCACCGAGACGAGTTCGGTGGCGTCGCGCGCGCAGGGGCTCACCCATTCGTCGGTGATGACGACCGTCTGCGCGCGGCAGGCGCGTGCCCGTTCGGCGAGCCGCGCCAGGCTTGCCTGGTAGCGGCGGAAGTCGAAGATCAGCACCACGTCGCGCGGCCGCAGGCGGAGGAGGTATTCCGGCCACTGCTCGGGGTCGGCCGGGATGTGGTAGACCTCGCGCCGGATCTGGCGCAGGTGGCGGACGAAGAAGCCGGCGATGGCGTCGCTCATCCGCCCGCCGATCATGTAGATGCGCCGCCGCGGGTCGCCGAGAAGGGCACAGACCCGCTCGAACTGCGCCGGCGAGACCCAGGCCAGCATCTCGGCGTTGAGCGCGTTGACCCGCCCGACGTAGGAGGCGAGCGGCTGGGTCGCGTCGGCGGACCGGCCCTGCCTGAGCTCGATCGGCGAACTGCGGCTCTCCTTCAGCTCGCGCACCAGCCGCTGCTGGAACTCCTGGAAGCCCGCGCAGCCGAGCTTGGCGACGAAGCGCGAGATCGAGGGCGCCGAGATCCGCGCCCGCCGCGAGAGGTCCTGGATCGGCTGGAGCCCGGCGAAGGGATAGTCGGCCAGCAGGATGGACGTGAGCTTGCGCTCGGCCGGCGTGAGCTGCCCGGCCATGTCCTCGATCCGGCGGCGGATCTGCATCAGCCTGCGGCCCTCCCCCTCGCGCGCCTCGCCGGCCCACGATAGACAGAAAGAAAAATTCCTGTCAATTTCGCGCGGTCGGCGCAGGATGAGAAGATAGTTTCCGTCCCTGCGCCGGGATCGGAGCGCGGCGGAGCGGTGCGGGAGGAAGAACTGTCGCAGCGGCTACTCGACGGACGGGACGACCCCTATCCGGTCGAGATCGTCAACCCGGCGTCGCGCTCGCCGCTCCTTCTGGTGTGCGAGCACGCCGGCCGGGCCGTGCCGCGCGCGCTCGGCACCCTCGGGCTCTCGCCGCGCGAGATGGAGCTGCACATCGCCTGGGACATCGGCGCCGGCGATCTTGCGCGCGCGCTGGCGCTCCGCTTCCGCTGCACGCTGATCCTGCAGCGCTACAGCCGGCTGGTGATCGACTGCAACCGTCCGCCCGGCAACCCGCAGTCGATCCCCGAGGCGAGCGACGGCATCGCGGTGCCCGCCAACCGCGACCTTCGGCCGGCGGACCGCGCCCGCCGCGAGGCGGAGATCTTCGCGCCCTACGCCCAGGCCTGCGCGACCGCCATGGCGCGGCCGCGCGTCCGCTTCGCCTACGCGATCCACAGCTTCACGCCGGTGATGGCGGGCCGGGCCCGGCCCTGGGACGTCGGCTTTCTCTACCGCGATCCCGCGAGCGGGGGCCGCGCGCTCGTGGACCTCGCGGCGCGGACCTGGCCCGGCCTCGTCATCGGCGACAACGAACCCTACACGGTGGAGGACGACACCGACTGGTTCGTGCCGGCCTGCGCCGAGCCGCGCCGCATCCCGCACGGGCTGATCGAGGTCCGCAACGACCACCTTCTCTCCGCCGAGGGATGCCGCCTCTGGGCGGACCGCCTCGGCAGCCTTCTTGCAACCTTCATGGACCGCCACGATGCATCTCACGCGTGACCTTCCGCTCGACCCCGCGCAGTCGGCGCTGCTCTTCATCGACGTGCAGAACTTCAGCGCCCGCCGGGACGGCGGCGAGTTCCGCGACCTGCCCGAGGACGAGTTCTGGCGCACCTACGGCTGGTTCTTCGAGAAGTTCGAGCGCGAGACGCTGCCCAACATGCAGGCCTTGCAGCGCGGCTTCCGGCAGGCCGGGATCGAGGTCATGTACACCACGATCGAGAGCCTGACGAAGGACGGCCGCGACCGCAGCCTCGACTACAAGATCACCGGCTTCAACGTGCCGAAGGGATCGTGGGACGGCCGCGTCCTCGACGCCATCGCGCCGGGCGACGACGAGATCGTGCTGCCGAAGAGTTCGTCCTCGGTCTTCGTCTCGACGCACATCGACTACGTGCTGCGCAACCTCGGCGTCCGCCAGCTGGTCATCAGCGGGCTCGTCACCGACCAGTGCGTCGAGAGCGCGATCCGCGACGCCTGCGACCTCGGCTATCTCGTGACGCAGGTGACGGACGCCTGCCTGACCTACTCGCAGGAGCGGCACGACGCCTCGGTCCGGGCGATCAAGGGCTACTGCCGGCAGGTGACGACGGCGGCGCTGCTGGCCGAGATCGGGCAGGCCGGCGCGTGACGGCGGGGGTGCAGGGCAGTCACGGCGGCGGATGCCCGGACGGCGGGGCGACGGCCGGGCGTGCCGCACCGGCGCAACGCCCTTCGACGGCAGTCGAACGGGCAGCTTCACAGACGGGCGGTGCTGCCCGTAACCTGTGCCACAGGACGGACGTGGGGACGCCGCCGCGGCACGCGCGGCGCCCGTCCATGCCGGCCCAACCAACAAGGAGGTCAAATGTCGAAATCCAGCTTCGCTCCGACCCGGCGCGGCCTTCTCGCCGGCGCGGCCGGTGCCGTGCTCGCCACGCCGATGCTCAACCGCGCCTGGGCGCAGGCCCCGGTCGAGATCAACATGCTCGCCTGGTACGGCCATGCCGAGCCCGACATGGTTTCCGAGTTCGAGGCGGAGAACAACGTCAAGTTCGTGCCGAAGTACTATGCGGGCGGCGACAACATGCTGGCGCTGATCTCGCAGTCGCCGCCGGGCACCTATGACGTGATCCTGTCGGATGCGGAATTCGTGCAGCAGCTCAACGCCGCGGGCTACATCGAGGAGATGGACCCCTCGCTCTTCCCCTTCGACGACTTCTGGCCGGAATACCAGAAGTTCCCCGGCCACTGGACGGGCGACCAGCTCTGGTCGGTGATGGTGCGCTTCGGGCTGCTCGGCGTGTCCTACAACACCGACGCGCTGACCCGCGAGGAGGCGATGAGCTACAACGCCTACTGGAACCCGAAAGTGACGGGCAAGGTCGGCCACTTCGACTGGCACCTGCCGAACCTCGGGCAGATCTCGCTGCTGATGGGCAACCGCGACCCCTCGCCCTTCGACATCTCCGAGGACGCCTGGGAGGCGGTCAAGGAGAAGACCCTCTCGCTCAAGCCGCAGGTCGGCGGCTACTTCGACTACGGCGGCACCTTCGCCTCGCTGAAGAACGGCGAGATGCTGGCGATGGCCGGGATCGGCGACTGGATCACGGGCGTCCTCCAGAAGGACGGCGCGCCGGTGGCGAGCGTGATCCCCGAGGAGGGCGGCATCCAGTGGACCGAGAGCTACTCGATCGGCAAGGGATCGTCGAAGCAGGACATCGTGGTGAAGTTCATCCAGTACATGCTGAGCCCGCGCGGCCAGGTGCGCTCGATCCAGATGGCGGCCTATCCGGGCCTGTCGCCCACCAAGTCGGGCTGGAAGGCGATCCAGGAGGCGAACCCGGCCGAGGCGGAACGCTCGGGCCTGATCGAGGGCCACGAGCAGAGCCCGATCAAGCTCCTGGCCGAGAAGCGGATCTTCTTCCGCGACATCCCGCGCCAGCAGTCGCTTGAGGACTGGAACGACTTCTGGTCGGACTACAAGACCGCCTGACGCGCAAGGGGGCGGCGGCGGGCGCCGGTGCGCGCCCGCCCCTCCCCGCCTGCCACCCATGAGCAAGCGCTTCGAGGTCTATCCCTACGTCTGGCGTCTGCCCCTGCTCGTCTGGCAGGGCCTGTTCTTCGTCGGCCCGCTTCTGCTGATGGTCGCGCTCTCGTTCTGGGTGGTGCGCAACTACCGGATGGAGCCGGCCTTCGTTCTCGAGAACTGGGAGCGGATGCTGGGCCGCGACGTGTTCTGGAACGCCTACTGGGTGACGTTCCAGCGCGCGGCGGTGGCGGCCGCGCTGGCGAGCCTGATCGCCTTTCCCGCCTCGTTCGCGCTCGCCTTCCGCGTGTCGGAGACGGCGCGGCGCTGGGCGATCTTCTTCCTGATCGTGCCGTTCTTCACCTCCTACCTCGTGCGCGTCTACGCCTGGCAGGTACTGCTGGCCGAAAGCGGGCCGATCAACGCGGTGCTGGGCTTCGGCGGGCTCGGGCCCTTCACCATGCTGAACTCGGCCTTCGGCGCGATGGTGGGCTACCTCACGCTCGTCCTGCCGCTTGTGGTGATCCTCCAGACCTTCAGCCTTGCCGCGGTGGACCGCAACCTCATCGAGGCGGCCTGGAACCTCGGCGCGAGCCCGCGCGCGACGCTCTTCCGCGTCATCATCCCCGCGGCGAAGGTCGGGCTGATCCTCGGCTTCGTCTTCGCCTTCATCCTGTCCTTCGGCGATTTCGTGAGCCCGTTCTACCTCGGCGGGTCGAAGCCGCCGACGCTCTCGATCCTGATCATCGACACCACGAAGTCGGGCCAGCAGTGGCCGCGGGCGGCGGTGGTCGCGGTGATGATGATCGTCACCCTCTTGGTGGTGGCCTCGGCCGCGGTCGGCGCGGCCTACGGACGGCGGAGGTGAGGATGCGCGCCGGCGACCTGCTTGCCCGTCTCTACCTTCTGGCGCTCTTCGTCTTCGTCTTCGCGCCGATCGTGACGAGCATGGTGTTCTCGTTCAACTCGGATCGCTTCCCCACGGTGCCGCTCGGCCACTTCACGCTGCGCTGGTACGAGACGGCCTTCGCCCGCCCCGAGGTCTGGACCGCCTTCCGCAACTCGCTGATCGTGGCGGTCTCGGCGGCGGCGCTCTCCACCGCGCTCGGCTTCGCCACGGCCTACACCGACTTCCGCTACGGGTTCCGCTTCAAGTCGGCCTACCTGGCGCTTGCGCTGCTGCCGCCCACCATCCCCCTCGTCATCATGGGGCTTGCCATGCTGGCGTGGCTCGGGCGGCTCGGCCTTTCGGGGACGCTGACGGGGATCGTCATCGCCCACACCGTGATGGGCGCGCCCTTCGCCATGGCGATCTGCCGGCTCAGGCTCCAGCAGATGGACCCCGCGCTCGAGGCCGCCGCCTGGAACCTCGGCGCCTCGCCGTGGCGGGCGATGGGCACGGTCGTGCTGCCCTTCTGCCTGCCGGCGCTGATCTCGGCCTTCTGCCTGACGGCGGCGGTCAGCTTCGACGAGTTCATCGTGGCCTGGTTCGTCTCCGGGCTGAACAAGACCGTGCCGGTCGCCATCCTGGAGATCCTTCAGGGCAACGTGGACCCGCAGATCAACGCCATCGGCACCGTGGTCTTCCTGACCTCGATGACGCTGGTCGTCGTGGCCCAGCTTCTCCTCTTGCGGAGGACATCGCGTTGACCGACCCCCGATCCGAACCGCTCGTGCGCTTCTCGGGCGTGCGGAAGAGCTACGGGAGCTTCGAGGCGGTCAAGGGCATCGACCTCGACATCGCGCCCGGCGAGTTCGTGGCGCTCATGGGCCCCTCGGGCTGCGGCAAGACGACGACGCTGAGGATGCTCGCCGGGCTCGAGAAGCCCACGGCCGGCACCATCACCATCGACGGCCGGGTGATGAACGACGTGCCCGCGCACGAGCGCGACACGCCGATGGTCTGGCAGTCGCTGGCGCTGTTTCCGTTCCTGGACGTGGCGCAGAACGTGGAGTTCGGGCTGCGGATGCGGGGCATGCCGGCGCGCGAACGCCGGGAGAAGGCGCTTCTGTGGCTCGACCGGCTGGGGCTCAAGGGCTTCGAGGGGCGGCGCATCGACCAGCTCTCGGGCGGCCAGCGCCAGCGCGTGGCGCTCGCCCGCTCGCTCGTGACCGAGCCGCGGATGCTCCTCCTCGACGAGCCGCTCTCGGCGCTCGACGCGCATCTGGTGATCCGCATGCAGGGGGTGCTCACGAAGCTCCAGCGGGAGCTCGGGATCACCTTCGTCTACGTCACGCATTCGCAGTCCGAGGCCTTCGCCATGGCCGACCGCGTGGTGATCATGGGCCACGGCGAGATCGCCCAGATCGGCCGCCCGCGCGAGATCTTCCGCAGCCCCAGGAACCGCTTCGTGGCCGAGTTCGTGGGGCGCAACAACATCCTCGCCGGCACCGTCGCGGGCGGCGAGATCGCGGTGCATGGCGTGCGGCTGCCCGTGCCGGGCGCGCCGGACGGGCCGGCCGAGATCGTCGTCGCGGCCGACCGGGTGCGGATCGGGACCGAGCCGCCCGCCGTCCCCGCGCTTCCGGCCGAGTTCGTCTCGGAGGAGTTCGTGGGCACCGGCATCATCTGCTACTTCGAGGGGCCGGGGGGCGAGGAGCTGAAGGCGCAGGTGACCGAGGAGGCGCTCGAGGCGCTTGCGCCCGAGCCGGGCCGGCGCTTCTGGCTGAGCTGGGCGCCCGAGGCGGCGCATGTCATGGCGGAGGAGCGATGAGCTTCGACATCCTGGTCAGGGGCGGCGTCCTGGCCGACGGGCGGCAGGCCGACGTGGCGATCGCCGGGGGGCGGATCGCGGCGGTCGAGCCGGGCATCGAGGCGGCCGCGGCCGAGGTGATCGACGCGCGCGGCCGCCTCGTCTCGGCCCCCTTCGTGGACTGCCATTTCCACATGGACGCGACGCTGAGCTACGGCCGGCCGCGGGTGAACGCCTCGGGCACGCTGCTCGAGGGCATCGCGCTCTGGGGCGAGCTGAAGCGCATCCAGACCCGCGACGAGATCGTCGCCCGTGCGCTCGACTACTGCCGGCAGGCGGTCGGCAAGGGGGTGCTCGCCATCCGCAGCCACGTGGACGTGACCGACCCGACCTTCGCCACCGTCGAGGCGCTTCTCGAGGTGCGCGAGCGGGTCAGGGGCACGCTCGACCTGCAACTCGTGGCCTTCCCGCAGGACGGCTGGTTCCGCGCCGCGGGCGCCGAGGCGCAGGTGATCCGCGCGCTCGACGCGGGCGTGGACATCGTGGGCGGCATCCCGCATTTCGAGCGCACCATGGCCGACGGCGCAGCCTCGGTCCGCGCTGCCTGCGAACTGGCGGCGGACCGCGGCCTGATGGTCGATCTCCACTGCGACGAGAGCGACGACCCCCTGAGCCGCCACATCGAGACGCTGGCCGCGGAGACGATCCGCTGCGGGCTCCAGGGGCGGGCCGCCGGGTCGCACCTGACCTCGATGCACTCGATGGACAACTACTATGCCGCCAAGCTCCTGCCGCTGATCGCCGAGGCGGAGGTGGCGGCGATCCCGAACCCGCTCATCAACATCACGCTGCAGGGCCGGATGGACAGCTACCCCAAGCGGCGGGGCATGACGCGGGTGCCCGAACTTCGCGCAGCCGGGGTGACGGTGGCCTTCGGGCAGGACTGCGTGCGCGACCCCTGGTATCCGCTCGGCTCGGGCGACATGCTCGAGGTGGCGCACATGGGGCTCCACGTGGCGCTGATGACCGCGCCCGACCAGATGCGCGCGGCCTTCGGCATGGTGACCGAGGCGCCCGCGCGCATCATGGGGCTCGACTTCGGCATCGCACCCGGCCGGCGCGGAAGCCTCGTCGTGCTCGACGCGCCCGATCCCGTCGAGGCGATCCGCCTGCGCCCGGCGCGGCTCGCGGTCGTCTCGGACGGGCGCGTCGTCGCGCGCACCGAGCCCGCGCGCTGCGAGGTGACGGCCGGCTTCTGACCGGCCGCACCGCGCCTCAGCGCAGCCGCCCCGGCCGACCGGCGCGGTAGCCTTGCGGGTAGGGCATCCGCCCGGCGCCGATCTTCTCCGCGGCGGCCGGGCCGTAGTGGCCCGGCCGCCCGGCCTCCGCGGCCGCGGCGGTCTGCTGCAGGTCGGACGCGCCGTAGCCGGGGCCGGCCCCTTTCAGCATCGCCGCCACGATGTCGCGCGTGGCGAGCGCGCTGGCCCCGCTGGTTCCGCGGTAGGCGACGGAGGTGCCGTCGCGCGCACCGGCCCCGAGGATGCCGTAATGGGCACGGCCGTCCTCGGTGGGATAGGCCATCTGGATCGGCAGCACGGCTTTCGCGTCGGGCCGCTGCTGCCCGGTGGCCGAGTAGGCCGCGGGCCGCCCGTCGGACACCCGGTATCCGGCGATGGCGTTGGCATAGAAGGTCGAGGTGAGCGTGTTGGTCGTGCCGATGCGGAACACCGGCCCCTGCCCCCATTCCAGCCAGCCCGCGCTGCCCGAGTTCATCGGATAGGCGAAGCTGTCGCGCGGTGCGCCGTGCGGGGCGTTCAGCGTCTGGGCCGGGTCGCCCGGCCGGCCGGTGTCGAGCCAGTGGCGGTAGGCGGGATCGTCGAGGTAGGATTGCAGGCCCGAGCCGCTCTGGATCAGGCCGGACTGGTCGGACTGCACCTGCACCCTGACCGAGCACTGCCTGCTGCATCTGACCTCGATCCGCCAGACACCGGCGGGCCCCGGCGGCGGCGTCGGGCCGAGGCAGTGCGGCGGGCCGAGGCAGAGCACGAAGCGGACGCGGTTCCGGTCCTCTTCGCTCTCCGACTTGAAGGCACGCGCCTCGCAGTAGACCCGCGCGTGGGGCGCGAGGTCGAGGTAGTGGTTCGCCTGCGCGGGCGGCAGGGTGACCGGCGGTCCGTCGGGCGGGGTGATCCGCAGCACGAAGTCCTGCGCAGCCGGGCCCTTGTTGCGCGCCAGGTTCTCCGACCAGATCTCGAGGAAGTTCGACGACCGGTCGGATGGCGGGATCCGCCAGCGCAGCGCGGGTTCCGGCCCGAAGATGCCGCGCCTGAGGTTCACTGTGGCGTTGCCCCGGGCGAGATTGCTGTTGCCGGCCGGAAGGCAGACGGTCGTCGGCGCGGTGGTGCGGCTGCGGACGATCTCGCGGAACAGCTGTTCGAGCGGCATCGAGCCGTCCTTCGGGCCCGCCTGCATCCCGTAGGCGAGGTTGATCGCCACCGGAAATGCGCCGTCGGGCTTCGCCTGGCCGTGGAGCTTGCGCCAGAGCGCCCCGGCGAGCGAGACGATGCGGTCGGCGGCGAAGGCGGCGAAGAACTCGAGGAAATGCCCCGCGGTGCCGTGCAGGAACTGCGGCGGGAGATTGACGACGACGATGCGCACCCGCTCGAGCAGCGCCGGATCGGTCAGGAACGGGTCGAAGCCGGCGGCGAGGTCCATGATGTGGGTGCCGTGCGCGGCGCGGAAGTCGAGGTCGCGGTGGCCCCGGATCCGCTGCGGCTCCACCAGCCGCAGGGCGCGGTTGAACCCTTCCTCGTCCAGCCGGTCGAGCGGATCGCTGTTGCGCGAATGGGCGGCGATCGCGGCGTCGATGTCGCTTGCGTAGAGTTCCTGCCCGAAAGGCAGGTAGCCCTGCCCGCCCCAGGTCGCGGTCTGCTGCCAGGCGGCGATCACCCGCGTCCACCTGCCTCCGGCGCGCCGGAAGGCGCGGTGCCCGAGGCCGACCCCTGTGTCGATGATGCCAACGATCACCGCATCGGCGGGCACGTCGCCCGGCAGCCACGCCAGAAGCTCCGGCGGGGTCCAGTCGCTCTCGCCGCCCACCGGCCAGCGCGGGTTGCGGCTTTCGGCCGGGATCGGCACCTCGGCGAACCCGCTCCCGGCGACCTTGTTGGCATGGGCCGGCACGCCGAGCGGGCCTGCGCTGCGGCCCGAACGCGGGAGAAACGGGTCGGCCCCGGCCGGGACGAAGCCCTCGCGGTTCGTCCGCAGGCCGGCGTCGTATCCATACCACCAGTCGACATAGGGCGTGCGCTGCGCGGGGTCCCACGGTGTCCAGGTGAGGGATGCGTTCATGGTCACGCCCTACTGCCACTCGGCCACGGCACGGTTCCAGAACCAGGCGATCACGGCGTCCTTCGCGGCCTTCGCGCCACCCGGCGACGGGAGATCGGCGTGGAGCTGCGCCAGCGTGAAGTCCGGGTTCTCGGCCGGATTGATCGCAAGCGTTGCACCGCCGGGCTTCCGGCCCGTCGCCAGCGCCACGAAGGCCTCGCCGAGAAGGCAGCCGACGAAGGCCCCCGCGCGGGAATCGACCGGGAAGTGCACGCCCGCCACGGTGCGGTTCGTGGCGATCCGGTGCGCCAGGACGAAGGGCAGGCGGAAGTCCCTGACCGAATCCTTGGCGCCTTCGCCCCTCGACAGGTGCGCAAGCACCGTGGCGAGCGCGAAGGCCTCCATCGAATGGCCCGAGGGGAAGGCCGAGTGGTCCGGCGTCTGGATCATCGGCTGGACCTGCATGCTGAAGTCGTAGGGCCGCTGCTGGCGGCAGTAGAACTTCATCAGCGTCTCGACATGGACCGCGGCGCCGCGCACCACCTCCATCAGCGTGAGCGTGTATTTCCGCCGCCCCGTGTCGAGGTGCGCGAGCGCCCCGAAGAACGACAGGATGTCGCCCGACTGCTGGTAGATCTCGGAGAGCCGGTCGGCGCGCAGGTCGGAATAGGCGCGCAGCCACTGGAGCTGCTTCGAGAAGTAGCCGGGTGCCGGACGGGCGATCGCGGCGACGAGATTCTTGCCGACGTGGAGCGCGGCCGTGCCGTTCTGCTGGTTGCCCGTCACCACGAAGACCTGCCGCAGGAGGCAGTCGAGGATCAGCGCGCGCGTCTGCGGGCGCACCTGGTCGAGATAGTTGCTGTTAGTCATGAGGCCGGGCCTGCGCAGGCCGACTTCCTCCGACCCGTCCCAGTAGGCGACGGTTGCGTCGTGCGAGGTGACGAGCGCGTTGCTGAGGAGCGGCGAGGGCAGGTCGCCGGCGTGGCGCCGCACGAAGGTCTCGGCCCCGAAGAGCCCAACCTGCGCCCCCGCGCCGCCACCGGCCCCACCGCCGGCGCCGCCTCCGGCACCGCCCCCCGCCCCGCCGCCGGCGCCACCTCCGGCCCCTCCACCCGCTCCGCCCAGGCTTGGCATCCTTCGCCCTCCTTCACCCGCGACCTGTCGGAATGGACAGGTGCCGGCAGGGGAGTCGCAACGGAAATTGCAATCGGCGGTTCATTTTTGATGTTTCATTGATGCTTCAGGGTTGATGCAGGCAACAAAAGTGCGATGCTTCAACTTACGTAGCGTCAATAACTCCGCCGCGCGCCTTCACTCCCGGGCGTAAGGGGACGGGTGCGGGTATCTCGATGTCGGCAGCGGTCCAGTTCCATCTCTCAGGCCCCTTCCGGGTCGTGGCCCCGGACGGACACGACATCTCGCCCTCGGCGGCGAAGGCGCAGGGCGTGCTGCTCCTGCTGCTGACGGGCATCGGGCTCGCGCGTGGCCGGGCCTGGGTGCAGGACATGCTGTGGAGCGACCGGGGCGAGCAGCAGGCGGCCGGCAGCCTGCGGCAGTCGCTCACGCAGATCCGGCAGGCCTTCGGGCCTCATGCCGACATCCTGCAGGCCGACCGGCGCCGGCTTTCACTCGACCCGTCGCGCGTCGAGGTGATCGAGACCGGATGCGCCGACTTCGCCGAGGGCCTCGATGTCCGCGACCGCGAGTTCGAGACCTGGCTCGCCTCCGAGCGCGCCCGGCGGCCCGAGCCGCGGGAAGGTGCCCTGCCCGCGCAGACGCATGCCGGGCGCGCAAGGGGCGCGGCACCGGGGGCGGCACCGGGGGCGGCACCGGGAACGGAGGCCCTCTCCGTCGTGGATGCCGCGTCGCCGGGCGTCTGCGGCTGGACCGAGAGGGTCATCGCCGACGGTCTGGCCAGGACCTTGTCCGAGCTGTTCCAGTCCGACGTGCGCCGAACGCCTGCCGTCGCCGGGGCGGGAGGACGGATGCTGCTCGTCGAGTCGATCCAGCCGTCGGGCGGCAGCCTCGCGCTCAGGATCGAGTTCCGCGACGACAGTTCGCAGCGCCAGATCTGGGCGGGGCATTGCGTCGCTCCGCTCTCGGGGGCCCCGCCGGTCGAGGACGTGAGGGTGCTCAAGCTCGCCAACCAGGCGGTCGAGGCGGTGGGCGAGGCGATCCTCGCGCAGCCGCACCGGCCGGCGGAGGGGCTCGCGGACGACCCCGACGTGCTCTGCCGGAAGGCCATCCGGCATCTCTACAGGATGCGGGCCGACGAGGTCCGCAAGGCCGATGCGCTGTTCGCCGCGGCGGGCGAGCGGTCGGGCCGCGGCCTGTTCCACGCCTGGCGTGCGCAGGCCAAGACGATCCAGCTTCTGGAACGGCACGAGAAGGACGTCGCCGCCCTGAAGGAGGCTGGCGCCGAGCATGTCGCCAGGGCGCTCGAGGCCGAGCCGAACAACTCGATGGTGCTGGCCATGGCTGCCAATGCGCAGCTCTTCCTCTTCCGCGAGCCGGGGCGCAGCCTCGAACTGGCGCGCCGCGCGGTCGGCATCAATCCGGCGAACCCGATGGCGTGGTGGGCGCTGAGCTCGGCGCGGCTCTACACCGGAGATCCGAAGCAGTCCTACGCCGACGCGCTCCGCGGGCGCGAGATCGCGATCCTTTCGCCGAACCGGTTCTGGTGGGATCTCCAGCGTTTTGCCGGCGCGCTGCTGCTGGGCGAGGCCGAGGAGGCGATCCGCGTGGGCCGCGGCATCACCGCGCAGTGCCCCGACTTCAAGCCTCCCTGGCGCTACCTGATCGCGCTTCACGCCAGCCGGGGCGAGGAAGAGCTTGCCCTCGACGCGGCGCGGTCGCTCGCCCGGCTCGAGCCCGACTTCTCGGTCGACCGGCTGGTGTCGGACCCCGACTATCCCGCCTCGCTCCTGCACCGGGCGCCGGGGCTCGACCTCGACCGGGTGCGGGGCCTCGACTGATCCCCGCTCACCGGCCGAAGGCAGGCCAGGGGCCCCGAGGGGCCCCTGACCCGGGCGATCGCGCCCTCCCGGCCATGTCGGCCTCTCACCGGGCGGCGCGGGTCACCTCCGGCATGTAGGCGCCGCCGTTCACGGCGGAGCGGACGGCCTCGTCGAAGGCGGCGCGCCGGGCGGCGATCAGTTCGGCGCGCTTCTTCGCCTCGATCTTGCCGCTGTTCATCAGCTGGACCAGCTCGGCCAGCGTGTACTGACCCGGCGCGACGCCGAGCTTGCGGACGATCTGCTCGTCGCTGGCGGCCGCAGGCGCGGCGGCGATCACGACGGCGAGGACGGCAGCGGTCTTGAGCATCGGAACCCTCCTTGGTTTCCCTCTCTGGATGTTCCCCCGCACCATGCATCGGGAACGCACCCAGCTTCGCACCGGGGGCGTCAACGGCCCGCCAGCGGATCGTCAGGGAACCGGGAATTCGGCGTGAAAACGGCGCAGGGCGGAGGGTGCAGCCCCTATTCGTCGCCCGGAACCCCGTAGGAGGGGGCCGCGCGCGGGTCGAGGGCGCGCTGGACATAGGCCTCGATCTGCGGCGCATAGACGGCCCAGGCCGCGGCGACGGCCTCGATCGGGCAGGCTTGCGTCCAGTCGCAGCGCAGGTCGGCCAGCGGCCAGGACAGGCGGTCCACCACCAGGAGCCCCGCGGAATGCACCGGCCCGGCCTCGCCGCCCGCATCGCGGCCCGCCCTGAGCGCGGCGAGGAGCCGGTCGCCGAGGTGGCCGCGCGCGTCGGCGAAGGCCGCGACCATCGCCTGCGGCACGCCGGGCCCGGCGAGAAGGTTGCCGGCGGCGGCGGCATCCTGCGCCTGCGCCTCGCCCCTGATCCCGAGCGCCTGCGCGCCGGTATGGATCGCCGTGCGGCCGGCCCCGTCCACGGCGAGGACCTGCCGGTATTCGGGAAAGCGCGCGCGCCGCTCGACCTCGGCCACCGCCTCGGGGGCGGAGAGCCCGCCCTGCATCAGGTCGAGCGCGAGGGGGCCGAGCGCCGGATCGGTCACGTTCTGGCTGGCAACCGCCCCCACCCCGGCGCGGGCATGCGCGCAGCGCGCCGCCACGGCGGGCGAGGACGAGGCGATGGCGACGCCGAACATCCCGGTGTCGGCGCAGCGTGCGACGAGGGAGAAGGTCATGCGCCTCAGTCCGGGATGACGGCGGTTGCGTCGATCTCGACCAGCCACTCGGGCCGGGCGAGGGCGGAGACGACGAGCCCGGTCGAGACCGGGTGCACGCCGCGGATGTATTCGCCCATCGTGCGGTAGACCGCCTCGCGGTGGCGCACGTCGGTCAGGTAGACGACGATCTTGACGAGGTGCTCCATCCGCCCGCCCGCCTCCTCGATGAGCCGGACGATGTTCTGCATCACCTTGTGGGTCTGCTCCACGGGATCGTGGCTGTCGATGTTCCGGGCGGTGTCGAGGTCCTGCGGGCACTGGCCGCGGAGCCAGACGATCCGGCCGCCGCGGGTGACCACCGCCTGGGCGAGGTCGTTGTCGAGCCGCTGCTCGGGATAGGTGTCGCGGGTGTTGAACGGGCGGATGCGCTCGTGCGCCATCGGGATCGTCCTCGCGTTGCCGGGGTGCGCGCCCGAGCATAGCGGCCCCGCGCCGGCGGGCCAGCGGCAAATCGGGCTTCATGCGCGGATACCGGCGCCCGGCGCGGGGTCGCAACGGCGTGACGCGGCGGGCGGGGACGGAGGCGGCCGGTCTAGGCCCCGCCGGCCGCCGCCGCGCGCCAGGCCCGCGCATAGCCGAGGAGCCGCGTGCCGGCCACTCCCCCGGGCGGCTCGGTCCGCTCACCCGCCGGAACGGCGGTCCCCGTCCCGGCGAAGAGGAGCGCCGCGCCCTGGCTGGTGCCGGTCGCCCCGCCCGAGGCGATGACCGGCGCGCCCGTGGCGGCCGCGAGCATGGTCCGAAAGACCCGGTTCGCCGCGAAGGGCCCCTCGACGATCACCGGGCCTTCATGGCCGATCAGGCCAAGGCAGGTCTCCGTCATCAGCGCGAGGTAGAGCGAGACGCCTGCGGCCCGGGCCGCGCTGCCCGCCTCCGGCTCGCCGCCCGCCCAGCGCGCCCGGCGGCCCCGGAACGGCCCCGAGCCCTCGACCACGGCGGGCAGCAGCATGACGCCGCCCTCCAGCACCGCGGCGAGGTCGTCCTCTCCCGGCTCTGGGCAGGCGCCGCCGGTCGCCAGATCGTGCTCGCGTCCGCCCATGAAGCGCGCCGAGGGCACGGGGGCGCCGAGCGCGTTGACGTTGATGAGCGTGTCGCGCGCGGGGTCGAGCGCGACCGGCCGCCCGCCGACCGCCATCGAGACGACCCAGGTTCCGGTGGAGACGACGCTGAAGGGCGGCGCGTTGGCGAGGACGTGCGGCAGCAGCGAGGCGTTCGAATCGTGGATGCCGCAGAGCACCGGCGTGCCGGGCCTGAGGCCCGTGGCGGCGGCGACACCTGGCAGCACCGACCCCAGGATGTCGGCCGGTCGCCGCGGCGGGGCGATCCGTCCGGCGAGGCCGAGCCGCTCGACGAGGCCCGAGAAGCGCCCCTCGCGCGGGTTCCAGAGGTCGGTGTGGCAGCCGAGCGAGGTCACGTCGGTCGCCGCGACCCCGGTCAGGCGCAGGCCCCAGAACTGCGGATAGGTGACGATCGCGGCTGTCCGGTCGCGCAGGCCCGGATCGGCCAGGAACTGCCAGTGGAGTTGCGCGCCGAGGTTCAGGCCCATCGGCAGGCGGGGCGAGCCGGTCTCGGAGAACGGCGGGCGGATCGCGTCGTAGGCGGCGGCCACGGCGTCGGGGCCGGGGTGCTCGTAGTCGAGGATCGGCGCAGCGAGCGTACCGTCGGCCGCGATCAGCGCCGCCGCCGCGCCGTGGGTGGTGACCGAGACCGCGTCGATCCCGTGCGCGGCATGGAAGGCGCGCAGGCCCTCGAGCAGGAAGGCCCAGTGGCCCTCGACGTCGAAATGCGGCCAGGGCGGCCCCGGCAGGACCCGGTTGGGCCGCGTGAGAACCGCGATCTCGGTCAGCCCGTCGAGGTCCACCAACGCAAGCTTGGCGTTGGTCTTGCCGATGTCGATGACGGCGACGCGGCCCTGCCCCATCGGCCGGCTCACGGCATGTGGAAGACGGTGACCAGCGGCTCGGCCACCGGCGCGCCGTCGGGGTGGGTCTGCATGATGTCGGCCATGTGCGCCCACCAGCGCCGCATCACGGGATGCGACGGCAGCTCGTCCATGCCGTGGTCGGCCCGCCGCCAGAGCACACCGAAGAGCATGTGCGTCTCGCGGTCGAGGTGGATCGAATAGTCCTCGATCCCGGCCTGCTTCAGGAGGTCCACCAGCTCGGGCCAGATCGCGTCGTGCCGCCGGCGGTATTCCTCTTCGCAGCCGGGGTTGAGCCGCATCCTGAAGGCGTATTTCTCCATCACGCGCGCCTCCGCATGGCCCAGAGCCGGGGCAGCGCGATCACCGCGATGAGCAGCGCCCCGATCACGATCGACATGACGATGCCGGGCACGTTCAGGAGCCCCAGCCCGAAGGTCACGAGGCCCATCACGAAGGCGGCGATGACCACGCCGGGAATGGTGCCCGAGCCGCCGAGGATGCTGACGCCGCCGAGGACGACCATGGTCACGATCTCGAGCTCCCAGCCCACCGCGATCGAGGGGCGGGTCGAGCCGAGGCGCGAGGTCAGGCAGACCGCCGCCACCCCGGACATGAGCCCCGTCAGCAGGAACAGGATGAACTTCACCCGCGCCACCCGTATGCCCGAGAACAGCGCGCCGGTCGCGTTGTTGCCGATGGCGTAGACGGCGCGGCCGAAGGCGGTGGCATGCAGGATCACCCCGAAGGCCAGCGCCAGCACGGCGAAGAGCGCCAGCTCGAACGAGATCACCCACCAGACGTAGCCCTGCCCGAAGAAGGCGAAATCGGCCGGGTAGCCGCCATAGGCCTTGTCGCCGAGCACGATGTAGCTGATGCCGCGGAAGAGGCTCATCGTGCCGATCGTGACGACGATCGAGGGCAGGCCGAAGCGGGTGACGAGAAGTCCGTTGAACGCCCCGCAGGCCAGCCCGACGGCAAGCCCGATCGCCACGAGCCCCGGCGTGCCGACGCCCGCCTGCGCCGCCGCCCCCATCGCGGTCGAGGCGAGCGCGATGATCGCCGCCACCGACAGGTCGATCTCGCCCGCGATGATCAGGAGCGCCATGGCGAAGGCGATCATTGCCTTCTCGGTGAAGTTGAAGGTGGCGTCGCTGAGGTTCCAGGCGTTCAGGAAGAAGGGCGAGGCCATGCTGTTGGCAACGAAGATCGCCACGGCGACGAGGAGCAGGAGGCTCTCCCAGCGGGCCAGCCTGCGGCGCAGCGGCGAGTGCAGCCGGTCGGGGATATGGCGTTCGGCAAGGCTCATGCGGCATGCTCCGCGCGCTTGAGGATGATCCGGCCCCGGCTGCGGTTGGCCCGCGCGTTCAGCGCCACCGCGACGATGATCGCGGTTCCCGAGATCGCCAGCTGCCAGAAGGGCGAGACGTTGATCACCGGCAGGGCGTTCTTGATGACGCCGAGGAACAGCGCGCCGAGCAGCGCGCCGCCCACCGAGCCGATCCCGCCCATGATCGAGATGCCGCCGATGACGCAGGCCGCGACCACGTCAAGCTCGAAGCCGCCGGCGATGTCCACGTAGGCGACCGCGTAGCGCGAGACCCAGAGGTAGCCGGTCAGCCCCGCGAGCGCGCCCGAGATGGTGAAGGCCAGGAACTGGGTGCGGCCCACGTCGATGCCGGCATAGGTGGCCGCGCGGGGGTTGCCGCCGACCGCGTAGAAGGCGCGGCCGAGCGTCGTCCGCGTCAGGATCAGCCAGAACAGGAGCACCGCGGCGATGGCGATCCAGCTCATCACCGGCAGGCCGAGGAAGACCGTGCGCGGCAGCGCCTTGAAGGCCGCGCCCATCTCGTGGGAGTTCACCCACTTGCCGCCCGAGATCAGGAAGATGGTGCCGCGGTAGATCGTCATCGTCCCGAGGGTGACGACGATGGGCGGGATGTCGAGCTTCCAGACGAGGAGCCCGTTGGCCATGCCCATAAGCGTGCCGAGCCCGACCGCGAGCGCGATCAGGGCCGCGAGCGGCACCTCCGGCGCGGCGACGTTGACCATCGCCACGACCATGCCGGTCAGCGCGAGGTTGGCCGCGACGGAGAGGTCGATGCAGCGGGTGAGGATCACCACCATCTGCCCGAGCGCGAGCAGGATGAGGGGTGCGGTGTCGTTGAACACCCGCGCGAGGTTCGCCGGCGCGACGAAGCCGGGGAACCGCACGGCGATCAGCGCGAGAAGCAGCATGAGCGCGCCCGCGAGCAGGGCCTCCCGCGATGCGATCCAGCGTCCGGCCATGCCCCCTCCCCCCTCAGATCCCTGCGGCGTGGCGCACGAGCGTCTCGGGCGTCATCGCCTCGCCCGCGAGCTCCGCGACCATGCGGCCCTCGCGCATCACGATCACCCTGTCGGACATGCCGAGCACCTCCGGGATCTCGGAACTGACCATGATGACGGCGAGGCCCTCGGCCGCGAGCTCGGCCATGAAGGCGTGCACCGCGGCCTTCGATCCGATGTCGATCCCCTTCGTCGGCTCGTCGAGGATGATCACCCTCGGCTTCGTGGCGAGCCACTTCGCGATCACCACCTTCTGCCGGTTGCCGCCCGAGAGGTTCCCGACCTCGGTATCGAGCGAGGCGGCGCGCAGGTCGAGCCGCCGGGTATATTCCCGCGCCAGCCGGAACTCCTCGGCAAGCCGCAGGAAGCCGTGGCGCGAGAGCCGCCCGAGCGAGGGGAGCGTGACGTTCTGGAAGATCGGCATCGCCGTGATCGCGCCCTGCAGGCCGCGGTCCTCGGGGACGTAGACGATGCCCTCGGCCACCGCGTCGGCGGGGGCCCGGATCGTGACCGGGCGGCCCTCGATCTCGACCGTTCCGGCCGAGGGGCGGGTGATCCCGAAGAGCGCCTGCATCACCTCGGAGCGGCCCGCACCGACGAGTCCGTAGAAGCCGAGGATCTCGCCTCGGCGCAGGCTGAAGCCGATCCCCGAGAACTCCGTGGGGTGTTCGAGCCCGCTGACACGCAGCACCTCGGCGCCGATGTTGTGGGCCCGCGCGGGGAAGATCTGGCTGACGTCGCGCCCGACCATCAGGCGCACCAGCTCGGCCTCGGTCACCTCGCCGATCGCGCCCTCGCCGACGAGCTCGCCGTCGCGGAACACGGTGTAGCGGTCGGCGATGCGGAAGATCTCGTCGAACTTGTGGCTGATGAAGAGGATCGCCTTCCCCTGCGCCTTCAGCGCACGGACCAGATCGAAGAGCTCCTCGATCTCCTTGTGGCTGAGCGCGGCGGTGGGCTCGTCCATGATGACCACGCGCGCGTCGATGGAAAGCGCCCGGGCAATGGCGACGAGGTGCTTGCTGGCGATGCCGAGCTCCTTCAGCCGGTGCGAAGGGTCGATCTCGGCGCCGATCCCGCGCAGGATGCGGGCGGCCTCGCGCATCATCGCGCCGGTGTCGATCAGGCCGAGGCGGCCGCGCGGCGCGTGTCCGAGAAAGATGTTCTCCGCGACCGTCAGCTCGTCGAAGAGCACCGTCTCCTGGTGGATGGCCGTCACGCCGGCGCGGCCCGCGGCATGGGCCGTCGGAAAGCGGACCGGCCGGCCTTCGAGCAGGATCTCGCCCGCATCCGGGCGGTAGATGCCGGTGAGGATCTTGACGACGGTGGACTTGCCCGCCCCGTTCTCGCCGACGAGCGCGGTGACCTGGCCGGGATAGAGCCGGAGCGACACGCCCGAGAGCGCCCGCACGCCGGGGAACGACTTGCTGACGCCGCTCAGCGCGAGGACCGGATTGCCGGCCGCCGCGCCCGGGCGGGCTGTCTCGGTCTGGCTCTGCATCAGCATCGGGAAGGGCTTCCGGAACCGGCAAGGGGCCCGGCGCGGACTGGCCGCGCCGGGCTGCGAGCCTCAGCGATCAGAAGATCGACTTGAACTGCTCGATGTTCGAGGCGTCGTAGACGAAGGGGTCGGCCATCGCGGCGGAATTCGTGTCGTCGAGCGTGATCGACCCCATCCGCCCGATCGGGATCTCCGCGCCCGGCGCCGCGGTCGCCTGCCCGGAGGCGAGGGCATGGGCGATCATGGTGGCCGAATAGCCGAGGTCGATCGGGTTCCAGATCGCGAAGGACTTCGACGCGCCGCTCTCGATCGCACCCGCCATCTCCGAGGGCAGGCCGAGGCCGGTCACGTTGATCTGGCCGATCTTGCCCGCATCGGCCACCGCCTGCGCGGCGGCGACGATGCCCACCGAGGTCGGCGCGATGATCGCGTCGAGGTCGGGATAGGACTGCATCAGACCCTGCGCCTCGCGGTAGGACTTGTCGGCGAGGTCGTCGCCGTAGACCGTGGCCACCACCTCGATGCCGGGGTAGTTCGGCAGCACCTTGTTCATCTCGGCGATCCAGGTGTTCTGGTTGGTCGCGGTGGCCGAGGCCGAGAGCACGGCGACCTGCCCGCCATCGGGCAGGTGGTCGGCCGCGAGCATGATGATCATGTTGCCGATCAGCTCGTTCGACGAGGGGTTGAGGTGCATCTGCCGCCCTTCCGGGGCGACGCCCGAATCCCACGAGATGACGGTGATGCCGCGGTCCATCGCCCGCTTCAGCACGGGCACCAGCGCATCGGGGTCGTTGGCCGAGACGGCGATGGCATCCACCCCCTGCGCGATCAGCGCGTTGATCACCTCGATCTGGCCCTCGGCGGTGGTGTCGGTCGGGCCGGTGTAGATGATCTCGACATTGCCGAGCTCCTTCGCGGCCTCCTCGGCGCCCTGCGCGGCGGCCTCGAAGAACCCGATGCCGAGCGCCTTGACGACGAGCGCGATCCGCATCGTGTCCTGGGCGAGCGCCGAGGTGCCCATGAGGCTCGCGGCGAGGCCGAGGCCGGCGGCGAGTGCGGTGACGGTGCGACGTTTCATTGCAGTTCCTCCCTGAAGGTCAGTTGCCGTGTTCGTCCCGAGGCCGGTCACGAGACCGCCTCTTCCTCCTCCTGTCCGGCGCCCGTCTGGGCGACGATCAGCCTCACGTCCGCGGCGGCGAGCATCGCGGCCGCGCGGTCGGGTATTCCCTCGTCGGTGATCACCGTGGCGATGCGCTCGAGCGGGCAGAGCACGAGGCTGGAGCGCTGCGCGAACTTGGAGCTGTCGACAAGCACGACGAGTTCCTCGGCCTGTCCGATCAGCTTCTGTTCGGCCTGGATCAGCAGCGGGTCGGCCTCCATCAGCCCGAGCGGGCCGAGACCCTGAGCCCCCATGAACATCCGCCGCGCGTAGAAGTTGCGGGTCACGTCGTTCTCGAAGGGCGACAGGATGATGTTCTGCTCGCGGTAGATCACCCCTCCCGGCACCATCAGGGTGTTCTTGGAATGCTTGAGCAGGTGCTCGGCGATCGGGAAGGAGTTGGTGAAGACCTGGAGCCGCCGGGTGGCGAGCGGGTGGACCATCTGGAAGGTGGTGGTGCCGCCGTTGATGATGATCGACTCGCCCTCCTGGCAGAGCGCGACGGCGGCGCGGGCAATGGCCTGCTTCTCGCGGATGCGGATCGTCTGGTTCACCGCGAAGGGCCGGCCGGCGAGGCCGACGAAGGCGGGCGGCGAGATCGCCTCGGCCCCGCCGCGCACCCGGCGAAGGCGCTTCTGCATGTGGAGGGTGGCGATGTCGCGGCGGATCGTGGCCTCGGAGGCGCCGGTCAGGCTGCACAGGTCCACCACGGTGACGACCGGCCTGTCCTGCACCGCGGACAGGATGATCCTGTGGCGTTCCTTCTCGTGCATCCCCGTCCTCCCTTGACCCGGAAGCCTGTGGAGATTCGCCGGGGCTGTCAATCAAAAACGATCACAACCGATCATGCTGCACCGCAGAATGATCGAAGCTGATTGTGAATGATTGACATTCGGCCGCAGGCCCCGCAGCCTCCGGGATACCGCTGGCATCCGCGGTGCCGCGTCGACCGGGAGGGGCACATGCTGAAAACCGTTGCAGATCAGCTTCTTGAAAACCGCTGGTCCGACGCGGAAGCAGCCGGGAAGAGCGAATCGGAACTGCTGCTCTACCGTTCGAACCTGCTCGGCTCCGACAAGCGCGTGACGAACTACGGCGGCGGCAACACCTCGGCCAAGATCACCGAACGCGACCCCCTCACCGGCGAGCCGGTCGAGGTGCTCTGGGTCAAGGGCTCGGGCGGCGACATCGGCTCGATGCGGCTCGACGGCTTCGCCACGCTCTACATGGACAGGCTCCGCGCGCTGAAGCGGCTCTACCGCGGCGTGGCGCACGAGGACGAGATGGTGGGCTACCTGCCCCACTGCACCTTCAACCTCAACCCGCGCGCGGCCTCGATCGACACGCCCCTCCATGCCTTCGTGCCGCGGCGCCATGTCGATCACGTGCACGCCGACGCGATCATCGCGCTCGCGGCGTCGGACAACTCGCAGGCGCTGACCCGCGAGGTCTTCGGCGACCGGATCGGCTGGCTGCCGTGGAAGCGGCCGGGCTTCGAGCTGGGGCTCTGGCTCGAGCGGTTCTGCCTCGAGAACCCGCAGGCCGAGGGCGTGGTGCTCGAGAGCCACGGGCTCTTCACCTGGGCCGACACGGCCAGGGACTGCTACGCCACCACGATCGACGTCATCAACACCGCGACCGCGTGGCTCGCCGGGCGCACGCGGGACGTGCCGGCCTTCGGCGGTGCGCGCCATCAGGCCCTTGCGCCGCCCGAACGGCGCGCGGCGGCGGCACGGCTCATGCCGGCGATCCGCGGCCTCGTCTCGGGCAACCGCCACATGACGGGCCACTTCGACGATGGCGCGGCAGTCCTCGAGTTCGTCAATGCGCGCGACATGGAGGCGCTCGCCGCGCTTGGCACCTCCTGCCCGGACCATTTCCTGCGCACCAAGATCCGGCCCCTGGTCGTGCCCTTCGACCCCGCGGCCGGCAACCTCGACGAGGTTCTCGCGGGCCTGCCCGCGCTCATCGAACGCTACCGCGACGACTACCGGGCCTATTACGGGCGCTGCCGCCGCCCCGACAGCCCGGCCCTTCGAGACCCCAACCCGGTGGTCTTCCTGGTGCCGGGTGTCGGCATGATCACCTTCGCCGCCGACAAGGCCACCGCCCGGATCTCGGGCGAGTTCTACGTCAACGCGATCAACGTCATGCGCGGCGCCTCGGCTATCGGCCGCTACCGCGGGCTCCCGGAACAGGAAGCCTTCGACATCGAATACTGGCTCCTGGAGGAGGCCAAGCTCCAGCGGATGCCGAGGCCGAAGGCGCTGGCCGGGCGGATCGCGCTCGTCACCGGCGGCGCGGGCGGCATCGGCAGCGCCACCGCCGCCCGGCTGATGGCCGAAGGGGCCTGCGTGATGCTCGCCGACATCGACGCCGAAAGCCTGACGGCGACGCGCGAGGCGCTCGCCCGCCAGTTCGGGGCGGATGTGGTGCGCAGCACGGTCATGGACGTGACCGACGAGGCCGCCGTCGCCGCCACGCTCGCCGAGACGGCAGTGGAGTTCGGCGGCATCGACATCCTGATCTCGAACGCCGGCATCGCCTCGTCGGCACCGGTCGAGGACACCACGCTGGCGCTCTGGAACCGCAACATGGCGATCCTGTCCACCGGCTACTTCCTCGTCAGCCGGGAGACCTTCCGCGTCCTGCGCGCGCAGGGCATCGGCGGCGCGATCGTCTTCGTCGCGTCGAAGAACGGCCTTGCCGCCTCGCCCAACGCCTCGGCCTACTGCACGGCCAAGGCCGCCGAGATCCACCTCGCCCGCTGCCTGGCGCTCGAGGGTGCCGAGGCGGGGATCCGCGTCAACGTGGTGAACCCCGACGCCGTGCTGCGCGGCTCGCGGATCTGGCAGGGCGAATGGCTGGAGCAGCGCGCCGCGACCTACGGCACCGACAAGGCGGGACTGGAGGAGATGTATCGCCAGCGCTCGCTGCTCAAGCGGTCGGTGCTGCCGGAGGACATTGCCGAGGCCTGCTACTTCCTCGTCGCCGACGCCTCGTCGAAGTCCACGGGCAACATCATCAACGTGGATGCCGGCAACGTGCAGGCGTTCACGCGCTGAAGGGGGAAACGGCATGGGAAGCTACGAGATCGCGCGCGATGCCTTCGCCGAGTGGGGAGTGGACACCGAGCCTGCGATCGCCCGGCTGATGGCCACGCCGATCTCCGTCCACTGCTGGCAGGGCGACGACGTCCGCGGCTTCGAGCGCCGGGGCGCCGCCTCGGGAGGCGGCATCCAGGCCACCGGCAACCACCCCGGCCGCGCCCGGACGCCCGACGAACTGCGCGCCGACCTCGACTTCGCCTTCTCGATGATCCCCGGCCGGCACCGGCTGAACCTGCACGCGATGTACATGGACACCGCCGAGGCGCCCGACCGCGACGCGATCGAGCTGCGCCACTTCGCCCCCTGGGTGGACTGGGCGCGCGACCGGGGCCTCGGACTCGACTTCAACCCCACGTTCTTCGGCCACCCGAAGGCCGCCGACAACCTGACCCTAAGCCACCCCGACCCCGGCATCCGCGCCTTCTGGATCGAGCACGGGCGGCGCACGCGCGAGATCGCCGCCGGGATCGGCGCCGCGCTCGGCAGCCCGTGCGTCAACAACATCTGGGTGCCCGACGGCTACAAGGACACGCCCGCCGACCGCTCGGCCGCGCGCGCCCGGCTCGCCGGCGCGCTCGACGCGGTGCTGGAGCGGCCGCTCGACCCGGACGCGATGCTCGATGCGGTGGAAAGCAAGCTCTTCGGCATCGGGGTCGAGGCCTGCACCGTCGGCAGCCACGAGTTCTACCTCGGCTACGCGATCCGCAGGCAGGTTCTGCTCTGCCTCGACATGGGGCACTTCCACCCCACCGAGAGCGTCGCCGACAAGCTGAGCGCAGTCGCGCCCTGGCTGCCGGGGCTCCTGCTCCATGTCTCGCGCCCGATGCGCTGGGACAGCGACCATGTCGTGATCCTGAACGACGAGGTGCAGGCCGTGGCGCAGGAGCTCGTCGCCGCCGGCCTGCTCGGGCAGACCCGCATCGGCCTCGACTTCTTCGACGCCACCGTGAGCCGCACCGCCGCATGGGTGATCGGCACGCGCAACATGCAGAAGGCGCTGCTGCGCGCGCTGCTCACCCCCTTCGACCGGCTGCGCGCGGCCGAGGACAGGCTCGACTTCACCTCGCGTCTCGTGCTGACCGAGGAGCTGCGCGACCTGCCCTGGGGCGCGGTCTGGGCCGAGGTCTGCGAACGCGCGGACCGTCCTTCCGGGCAGGCGCTGGTCTCCGGTCTCGAGGCCTACCAGCGATCGGTGGCGGGCCGGGGCTGAGCGTCCGCGGCCGCCGGACTGGCATTTTGCCGCGCCCGGTCCATCTTCGACGGGGAGACGCTTGGGCTTGCGGGGGACCATGGCGCAGGAAGGCTACATTCACGCCCTGCGCGACGGCCCCGGCCATGTGCCGGGCGGGCCGCTCCTCTTCGCCTTCCACGGCACAGGCGGCGACGAGCTGCAGTTCCTCGACGCGGCGGTCGAGGCGATGCCCGAGGCACGGGTCATCGCCCCGCGCGGCGATGTGTCCGAAGGGGGCGCGCTCAGGTTCTTCCGGCGCACCGCCGAGGGGATCTACGATTTCGAGGACCTCGCCCGCCGGACCGAGGCGATGGCCGCCTTCGTCGCCGCGCACCGAGCGCCGCTCCCCTCGGCGACGCTGGGCCTCGGCTACTCCAACGGCGCCAACATCCTCGCCTCGGTGATCGACCGATACCCGGGGCACTTCACCCACGCCGTCCTGATGCACCCGCTGGTGACCTGGGACATCGCCTCCGGCGCGTCCCTCTCCGGGCTCTCGGTGCTGATCGCCGCAGGCGGGCGCGATCCGATCTGCCCGCCGGAGCGGACCGGCGCGCTTGCCGAGGCGCTGGAGGCGCGCGGCGCGCGGGTGCGGGTCTGGTGGCACGTGGGCGGCCACGAGGTGACGCAGGCCGAGTGGGCGGCCGTCGCGGCCTGGCTCGGCGAGGTTCGCGCATCGCTCGAGGGTCCGCAGACCCTGCAGATCCGGCACGAGGCGGCGAACGGCAAGGGCCGCTGGTTCCTCCGCGCCGGGAGTGGGCACGAGGCCGAGATGACCTACTCGCGGGTCTCGCCGGAGCGGATCATCGTCGATCACACCGGCGTGCCGGACGTCTTCCGCGGCCAGGGCGTGGGCGAGAGGCTCTATCGCGCGATGGTGGAGACGGCCCGGCGCGAGGGCTGGCGGGTGATCCCGCTCTGTCCCTTCGCGGCCGCACAATTCCGCCGCCACCCCGAGGATGCCGACGTGCTCGCCGAACGCCCCTGAGCGGGCCACGCGGGCGCCGCCCTGTCACACCCCTGTCGAACACCGGGGCTAGTGTGCCGCAGCGGGGCGGGGGGAATGCAGGAGCAATTCGCCATGCAGGACATCGACGCGCGGCGGCGCACGCCGGCCATCCCGTCGTTCGGGCCCCGGAAACCGGCGGCCGGTTCCCGGCTCCGTCACGGGATGCCCCCGCGCTTCCAGGCCCTGTTCGACGCGGGCCGCGATGCGGCCGTCATCGGAGACGCGCTCGCCGAGGCGGCCCACGGCATCAGGCCCGCGACCGAGACCGAATGGCGGGTCTGGGAAGCGGGAAAGGCGGCTGCGCTCCAGCCTGAATGACCCCGCCGCCGCGGTCCGCGGCCTGGCCTTCACTCCCAGAAGGGCCGCCGGCGCGACAGTTCGTGCCAGCTCGCCCGCGCCCCGGCCCAGGCGATCTCGGCCCGCGCGAGCCGCGCGCCGATCAGGCGCCCCGCGGCGCGGTGCACCGAAGGTCCCTGCCCCTCGAGCGTGTCGCGCCCGGCGAGGACCGCCTCGGCCAGGGCGGCGTCGTTCAGTTCGCCGAAGATGTCCTGCAGGTCCTTGAGCCGCTTCAGGAACCGGTCGGTGCGCTTGCCCGGATACACCGGGGCCAGGAACTCGCTGGCGTAGCGCAGCTTCTTCAGCTCCTTGCGCAGCTCGTGGCGCGCCGCGACGTCGAGACCCTCGAGCCCGCGCGCCTTGCGTGCCACCGCCTTCCAGCGCCGGGCGAGCGCCCTCGGTGCCAGCTCCTCCAGAGGCATGGCAAGCCGGGCCGGCTGCTCGATGTCGTCCGCGACGACCCAGCCGCGCATCTCGATGAACCGGGCGAGATCGAGAAGGAACTGCCGGGCGCGATCGCCCGCGAGCGTCTCCCGCAGTCCGCGCCGCGCCGCATCGGTCGCGCCCGCCAGCACCTCGGCAAGCGGGGCGAATCCCGCCTCTCCCGGATGGGCCGCCGCCTCGGGCGCAAGGATGTCCCCCGCCAGCACGTCGAGGTCGCGCAGCTTGCCCGTCTCCTGACCGAGCCACTTCGCCTCCTCGCCGAGGCGCTCGGCCTCGGGGCCGCCGATGGCGGGGCGGAACAGCGACAGCGCGCTGCGCAGGCGGCGCAGGCCGACGCGGAGCTGGTGCGGGCCCTCGGGCGCATCGGAATGCTTCACGGCCTCGGCGTTCTGCGCGATCTGCGCAAAGCATTCCCGCAGCACCGCCTGCGCCGCGCGCTCGGCGGTCCAGTCCGCAGCCAGCGGCACCACCTCGGCCGGGCGCGGCCCGGGCGGGTGTTCCGCGCGGCCCTCGTCGAGCATCAGCCGCTCGCGGACCGGCAGGGGGGTCAGACTGAAGCGCAGGTCCTCGTCGCCGAGAAGGTCGGCGGCCAGCCGGAAGAGGTGGTGGCGGCCCTCGGTCGGCAGATCGAGGGCGAGTTCGTGAAACGCGGCCTCCTCCCCGTCGGCCAGGATCCGGCCCGCATCGATGGCCGCCTCGGCGGCAACACCGGGCTCGATCTCGAGGCTGGCCGCGGCGCGCAGCACCGTCGTCTCGCAGACGGGGACGAGACGCCGTCCGGCGACGAGCGCCTCGATCCGCGCGCGCATGTCGGGATCGGGGATTGCCGAGATGTCCGGCCGCCCGCCCCGCGCGGGCGCCTCGGCAGGCGCGCCGGACGGCGGAGGCATCTGCGGCTCCGGCGGCGGGTCGAGCACGAGGATCGACTGGACCCAGGATCGCCCCTCGCGCCGGAGGCGCAGGGCGATCCCCTCGCCGCGCAGCGCCCGGTCCTCGGTGTCGAACAGCGCGAAGCGCAGCGTCCGGCGGCGCAGCCTGCCACCCGCGGCATCGAGCGCGCCGAGGCGGACGCGCAGGCGGCGCGCCGCTTCGGCGGTCAGCACAAACCTGGGCACGATCTCGGACATGGCACCTGATCCTGCCTGCACCGCCGGAACGCCGCAAGCGGCACGGCACGCCAGGCCGCGGCCGGCCTACCCCGCGACGAAGCGGAACGCCGTGCCGTCGCCTGCCCGCTCCACCCGGCCGATCCCGCCATCCGGCAGGTGGAAGCCGACGAACGCCAGCCCCGACCCGGCAAGCTCCTCGAGCAGCGCAACCCGCGTCGCCGCGGCGGTCGCGGCGTCCTGGTCGGACGGGGAGGCCCAATCCGGGCGGGCGAAGGCGAGGTGGTGGTTGCCGATCGCGTCCCCCAGCACGAGCGCCTGTCCGCCCTCCGCGCTGACCGCGAAGGCCAGGTGACCGGGTGTGTGGCCGGGGGTCAGCCGCGCCACGATGCCGGGAAGAACCTCCTCGCCGTCATCGACCAGCCGCACCGCATCGCCCAGAACGTCGAGCCGGCGCGCGGCGCCGGCCGCGAAGCTCGTGCGCATCGGGTCTATGGTCTCCACGGTCGCCGGATCGGTCCAGTAGGCGTGCTCGGCGCCGCCCATCACCAGCTCGGCGGACGGGAACAGGGGTTCGTCGAACTCGTCGAGGATGCCCCAGAAGTGGTCGGGGTGGGCATGCGTGAAGAGGACGTGGGTCACGTCCTCCGGCGCGAGGCCGAGCGCGTCGAGCGCCTCGGGCAGGCGCCCCGTGCTCTCCATGAAGTCGGGTCCGGCGCCCGCATCGAACAGGATCGTGCGCGTCCCGTCGCGGAACAGCGTGACGTTGCACGGCGGGGTGAACTGCGTGGCGCCGCCGAGGCCGGCCGCAGCCAGGATCGCCCCGGCCTCCTCGGCGGGCAGGTCGCCCACGACGAAGGCCGCGGGCAGGACGAGGTTGCCGTCGGAGAGGGTTTCGAGCGTGGCCCCGCCGCCGAGGTCCAGCGAGGTCGCGGCCCAGAGGCGCCGCGCGCCGGCGGGAAGCAGCGTCCCCGCGGCGGCGGCCGTGGCGAGGAAACGGCGGCGGGTGGTCTTCAATGGGAGCTCCGCAGGGAAAGGGCGGGTGCCGGCGGCGTGCCGGCACCCGCAGTCGGGGAGGAAATCAGCCGAAGATGTCGGCGGTGATGCCCGCATACCAGCCGAGCGATTCCTCGTAGGTCGCCTTGCGGAGCGCGGCGTCCTCGCCGGTCTCGCTGATGAAGCTCTCGACAGAGGCGATCTTCTCGGGCGTCGGCTCGTAGGAGGCCCCGACCTTCACCCCGTCGTCCGGCGCCACCAGCGACCAGCAGGTGTTGGAGTAGCGCGCCGGGAAGACGCGCGCATCCGACAGCTCGCCCCGGACGGCCATCGCCGCGACCTTGGCCTGGCTGTTCGCCGAGAAGCCCGATTTCGGCATGTCGCCCTGTGCCGAACTGTCGCCCAGCACCCAGATGTTCTCGTCGGCCTTCGACTTCATGTTCTCGGGATGCACCGGCGCCCAGCCGCTGTCGTCGGTCACGCCCGCGATCTCGGCGATCTGTCCGGCCTTCTGGGCGGGGATCACGTTGCAGACATCGACCTTCTGCGCCTCGCCCTCGACGACGACCTCCATGGTATCGGGGCGCACCTCGACGGCGCCGCCGCCGAAGTCGGGGCCGATCCATTCGACCATGCCGCCGTAGTACTTGCCCCAGGCCTCCTCGAAGAGCGCCTGCTTGGAGAACTTGTCCTTGGGATCGAACACGAGAACCTTCGCGGTGGGGTTCGACTGGCTGAGCAGGTGCGCGATCATGCAGATCCGCTCGTAGGGCCCCGGCGGGCAGCGGTAGGGGTTGGGCGGCGCCACCATCGCGAAGACGCCCCCCTGGGGCATCGATTCCACCTGGGATTTGAGGAGCTGCGTCTGCGGCCCTGCCTTGTAGGCATGAGGCATGGCCTCGGCGGCCTCGAGCGACCAGCCGGGCACCGCACCATCCTTGAAGTCGATGCCGGGCGAGAGGATGAGCCGGTCATAGGGAAGAACCTGGCCGCCGGCGAGCGTCACCGTCCGCGCAGCGCGGTCCACCCCTGTCGCCATGTCGTGGATCACGGAGATGCCCGCGTCCGAAAGCTTGCCGTAGCCGTGCTGGAGGCTCTCGAAGTCGCGGAAGCCGCCGAGGTAGAGGTTGGAGAAGAAGCAGGTCGTGTAGACCGGGTTCGCCTCGACGAGTGTGACCTCGATCGCGCCCTCGCTGTCCTTGGCGATGTAGCGCGCGGCGGTCGCCCCGCCGGCGCCGCCGCCGATCACCACGACCTTCGGCTTGGCCTGCCCCAGGACGGCCGGCGCGGCGAGAAGCGCCGAGGCGGCGATGCCCGTTCCCAGGAAATGGCGTCTCTTCAGAAGCATGGCGGTTCCTCCCTTGTCCGCTCTGTGGTGGGCGCGGCCGGAACCGGTGCCCGGGTTTGTGTTCACTCCAGCGTCGCGAAGTAGGCGGCGAGCGCCGCGATCTCGTCGTTGGCGAGCCGTCCGGCCATCATCTGCATCACCGGATGCGGCCTGAGCTTCTGCTTGTAGGCATGCATGGCGGCCACGAAGTCCTCCTCCGGCCATCCGGTGATCGAGGGGATGCCCTGGTCCGATCCGTCCCGCTGGTGGCAGGTCGTGCATTCCGAGGAGAGATATTCGCCGAAGGCCGGGTCGCCCTCGATCGCCAGGATCGCCGGATCGAGGTCGGGGATCGTCTTGAGCGCGGTGGGCTCGGCCTCGGGGATGTCGCGGGGCTTGTCGGAGAAGTCGCGCAGGTAGGCGAGCAGGTCGCCGCGCTGCGCGGCATCGGCCATCCCGCGGTAGGACATCCGCGTTCCGGAGACGAGTGCGCGCGGGTTCTCGATGTAGGCCGTCAGCGTCTCGAACGTCCAGGTCAGGCCGTCCGCCCCCATCCGCGCCATCGAGCGGGAATAGTTGAATTTCTCGACCGATCCGGCACGGCGGCCGAACAGGCCGTCGAGCCGCGGTCCGACCCGGTTGACCGCCCCGTCCCCGATCTCGTGGCAGGACGCGCACTGCCGGCGGAACAGCTCCTCGCCCCGCGCCGGATCGCCGAAGGCCTCGGCGGCCGCCGGATGGGCGGCAACCGCCAGGACCGCCGCAAGGGCCGCCCGGGCGATCATCGCCGTCATTCGCCGAGGCTCGCGAGGTAGGCGATCAGCGCCGTCCGCTCGCCTTCGTCCCGCACGCCGGGGAAGGACATCGCGGTGCCGCGCATGAACTGCCGGGGGTTCTCGAGGAAACCGTGGAGCGCCGCGTCGTCCCAGACGAGCCCGCCGGCGGCCATGTCCGTGAGCGCCTTGGAGTAGCGGAAGCCCTCCACCGTGCCAGCCGGGCGGCCGACGATGCCGTTCAGCGCCGGACCGACCGCATTGCGGGCCCCCTCGCCCACCTTGTGGCAGGCCGCACACTTCCTGAAGGCTGCCTCGCCGGCGGCGACCAGCGCGGGATCGGCCGCGGGATCGGCCGCGGCATCGGACTCGGTCTCGGGCGCATCGGCCTCGGCCGTCTCCTCCGCCGGCGCCTGCGGCTCGGCGGCAGCGGCGCCTTCCGTCTCGGGCGCCACCGCCGCGAGCGTGATCGGCGGCAGCGTCCCGGCCGGCTTTCCGTCTGGGTCGGTCGGCGTGACGTTTAGATCGACGGCACGCTTGGTGATCTCGACCGACTCCGCGCAGTCCGTCATGCAGGGCTCGGCGCGGAACAGCGGGTATTCGGTTTCCGGCCGGTCGTCGGGATAGAACCCCTCCCGGTTCGGCAGCACGATGTCGCCGAAGTTCTCGTTGCTCAGCACGAAGTCGTCCTCGACGAGCCCGTTCGAGTAGAGCAGGAACGCGGTGATCGCATAGGTCTCGTCCACGGTCACGGTCTGCGCCGCGCCGAAGGGCATCGAGCGGTGGATGTAGTCCCACACGGTGGAGAGATGCGGCCAGTAGGAGCCTATGGTCTTGACCGGGCGGCGGTCGGTGAGCGAGCCGATGCCGCCGGCAAGCACCGGCCAGTTGTCGATCCCCTCGGCGAAGTCGCCGTGGCAGCTCGCGCATTTCTCGGCGAAGACCTCCTCGCCGGTCATCACGTCGCCCGAGCCGGGCCGCAGACCGGTGCCGTCCGGCAGGACGGCAACGTCCCAGGCGTCGATCTCCTCGGGGAGCGCGGGGCGGCCGAGGCCCAGCCGGTCGGCCGCGGCGGGGCCGGCCGCGAGGGCGGCGAGCGCCACGCCGATGAGAAGGTTACGCGACCTCGACATTCTCGACCTCCCCGTCGGCCCGGACCCACCAGGTCTGGATCCCGTTGTTGTGGTAGACGTTGTTGAGCCCCCGGATCGCGCGAAGCTGGTCCTTGGTGGGCTGGACGTATCCCGTCTCGTCGATCGCGCGGGACTGGAGCAGCATCTCCGACCCGTCCCAGTCGATGTCGAGATGGAAGCGGGTCAGCGCCTTGGGCTTGACATCGCCCGAAAGCCGCGCGGTCTGCCAGTTCCTGCCGCCGTCGAGCGAGACGTCCACCCGCTCGATGCGCCCGTTGCCCGACCAGGCGAGCCCGGTGATGACGAGCGGCCCCTTGCCGTGGCGGATCGGCGCCTGCGGCGAGGGCGAGGTGATGACCGACTTGGCGTCCATCACCCAGGTCCACTTCCGTGCCCGCCCGTCGGCCATCAGGTCGGTATACTTGGAGGTCTCCTCGCGGCTCTCCACCGCCTGGTCGTAGACCGCGACGCGCCGGAGCCACTTGACCCACATGTTGCCCTCCCAGCCCGGCACCACCAGCCGGGCGGGGTAGCCGTGTTCCTTCCTGAGCGCCTCGCCATTGGCGAAGAAGGCCACCATCACGTCGTCCATCGCCTTCTCGAGCGGCATCGAACGGCCGTTCGAGGAGGCATCCGCCCCTTCGGCATAGACCCACTTGCCCTCGGGCTTCACCCCGGCCTCGTTCAGGATGTCGCGCAGCCAGACGCCGGTGTATTCCATGTTGTGGATCATGCCCTGGGTGAACTGGCAGCCCTCGAGCTGGGCGCCGCCCCATTCCATGCCCCCGTTCGCCGCGCATTCGCAGAAGGCGGTCATCACGTGGCGCGGGAAGCGGGTGAGATCCTCGAAGGTGAAGACGAGCGGCGTCTCGACGAGCCCGTTGACCATCAGCCGGTAGTCCGGCTTGGACAGCTCGATCGCGCCGGAGTGGTGACGCTCGAAGGCGCAGCCCTGGGGCGTGATCGTGCCTTCGAGCGCATGGATCGGCGTGAAGTTGATCGAGGAGACCGGGCTTTCCGTCAGCCACTCCACGTTGCGGCGCACGACGTGGTCCTCGAACCGGATCGGCAGGCCGTAGGGCGTGGCGTCCACCGGATCGCCGAAGCCCGAGGCCCAGTCCTGCACCTCGGTGATCAGCGGGTCCGGGCCTTCGGCGCGGGCCGCGGCGGCGCCGGCGGCGATCGCGCCGCCCGCTGCGGCTGCCGTGCGCAGGAAGCCGCGGCGCGAGGTCCGCGCGCCGACCCCCGCCTGCCTCTTGGCTTCGTCACTCATCGCTGAGGCTCCTCTCTTCGCATCGTCTCGTCATGTCCCGGTCACGGTGACCGATGTGTTCGGGGCGAGCTTCACGGTGCCCACCTTGCGGATGTAGGCCTCGACCACGTCCCAGATCTGCGGGCCCTCGGTGCCCTCGTTGACGCTGGCCCAGCCGGCCACGGTATAGCTGCGCGCGGGGTCGATCGCCTCGCCCGTGCCGGTCAGCTGCAGCCCGCTGATGCGCTCGCCGATCGGCTTGCCGATGTCGATGGTGAAACCCAGCCCGCCCACGCGCACCATGTCGCCGCCCTGCTGGTAGTAGGGATCGGGATTGAAGAGGTTGTCGGCCACGTCCTCGAGCACGGTCTTCAGCGTCTCGCCCGTCATCTCGGTGCGGTAGACCTGCCCGTAGGTCATGGTGGTGACGTTGTGGATGTCCTCGCGCGTGATCGGGTCGCCCGGCATCAGCGTCGCGCCCCAGCGCACGCCGGGGCTGAGCGCGATCTCGGCGTCGCGCTCGGCGCGGATCGCGTCGCAGATCAGGTCGTCCCAGGTGCCGTTGAAGTTGCCGCGCCGGTAGAGCAGCTCCTCGGTCGTCCCGATCACCTCCTCGAGCTGGTCGCGGAAGGGGGCGCGTTCCGCCTCGATCAGCGCCGCCATCTCCGGGTCGGGCGCGATCACGTCGGAGAAGACGGGGATCAGCTTGTGGCGGAAGCCGGTCATCCGGCCGCTCTCGACCTGGAGATCGACGCGGGAGACGAACTTGCCGTGGCTGCCCGAGGCGATCAGGATCGTCTCGCCCACCACGACCGGCTCGGGGATCGCGTCGTGGGTATGGCCGGTGAGGATCACGTCGATCCCGCGCACGCGGCCCGCCATCTTGTGATCGACGTCGAAGCCGTTGTGGCTGAGGCAGACCACGACCTCCGCGCCCTCGCCGCGTGCCTCGTCCACCACCTGCTGCATCCTCTCCTCGCGGATGCCGAAGGCATATTCGGGGAACATCCAGCGCGGGTTGGCGATCGGCATGTAGGGGAAGGCCTGGCCGATCACGGCGATCTTCGTGCCGCCGCGCTCGAACATCGCGTAGGGCTCGAAGGCGGGCTCGTCCCACTCGGCGTCGAAGATGTTGGCCCCGAGGAACGGGAACGGCAGCGCCTCGACGATCTCGTTCACGCGCTCCGAGCCGAAGGTCCATTCCCAGTGGCTCGTCATCGCCTCGACGCCGAGCGCCGTCATCACATTGACCATGTCCTGGCCCTTGGTGAGGAAGCTCGTCATCGAGCCGTGCCAGGTGTCGCCCCCGTCGAGCACGATCGCCTCGGGTCGGGCAGCGCGGATCGCCTTCACGACGGTGGCCACGCGGTCCATTCCCCCCATCCGCCCGTAGGCGCGGCCGAGGGCGACGAAATCCTCGTAGGTCAGGGCATAGGCCTCCGGCGTGCCGGGCGCGATGTTGAAGGCCTTGAGGAAATCAGCTCCCGTCAGGTGCGGCGGCCGGCCCTTCGCCTCGCCGACGCCGAGGTTCACCTCGGGTTCGCGGAACCAGATCGGCCTGAGCTGAGCGTGCACGTCGGTGACGTGCACGAGGGTGACATTGCCGAAATCCTCGAAGGCGAGAAGCTGGTCCTGCGTCAGCGCCTGCTGCGCGGCCAGCCGCGACCAGTTGCCGAAGCCCGAGCCCCCGACGATGACCGAGGCCGCGGCGGATGCCTGGAGGAACTCTCGGCGGCTGATCATTCATTGCCTCCGTGCTGCGGCAAGCCCCAACCGGCTGCGCGGACGCATCGCCGGACCTCATGGGCTGGCCTGGGACTGGATCAGCGCGGCCCCGGGTCCGGCCGGACGGGGCCGCGGCGCGCTTCAGTGGCGGACCGACACGCCCTCGACGGAGAGCCCGTTGCCGCGCGAGGCGACGTAGAGCTCGAGCGCCTTGAACTCGTCGGAACCGGCCTTGAATGTCTCGGCGCGGGTATCGCGCACGCAGCCGACGAAGCGCTGCTGCGCGGTCACCATGCCGGCATCCTTCAGGCGGTAGGTCGGGAAGCCGTTGACCTGGCCCTGGCTCAGGTGGTCCGCCCGGATGAAGTTGCCCCAGTTGTCCTCGTGACAGTTGGCGCAGGACATCTCGAGCTGGCCGTAGCGGGTGTAGTAGATCTCCCGCCCCTTCTCCCAGTAGGGCTGCGCCGGACCGTCGATCGCCACGTTGACGATCTCGCCACGCGACTGCAGCGAGATGAGAGCCAGCATGTCCTTCATCTCGTTCGACGTCATGCCCCAGGCTTCCTTGCCCATCCGCTCGGTCACGCACTCGTTCACGTAGTCCTCGACGAGCATGAGCTTGCCGGATTCCGGATCGACCCGCGGCGTGACCGCCCTCAGCCCCTTCATGCTCTCCGGGCCGCCGTGGCAGGAGGCGCAGGACTCTCCGTTGGCGCCGATCTCGGCGTTCCACATGTCGAGCCCGCGGTCCACGAAGACCATCCCGGGGTTGTCGAAGTCGTCGCGCTCGAGGTCGCGGGTCTCGTCCTCGCGGAAGTGCCAGCCCGAATAGATCGTGTCGAACACGTCCTTCAGGTGATCGGGGGCCGGTGCCGTGGTGACAAGCTCGATCTCGCCCTCATCGGTGGTCACGACCAGGGTGTCTTCGACCGGCCCGGCCACCGCGGCGCCGAGGGACCCGAGGCTCCAGATCGCCGCGGCAGCGAGGGTTGTGGCATGGCTGCGCATGGTGTCCTCCCAGATTCCCGCGCGGTCAGCCGACTTCGATGGTCGCGCGGTCCTCGTAGACCGAGCCGTCGTCGTCGTACCACGTGAAGACGAACTCGCCCGTCTGATCGACCTTCGCGGTGAACTCGAAGTAGGGGTTGGTCGAGACCGCGGGCTCGATCGCCACGTCGATCACGTTCTGGCCGTTGAAGTCGCAGGTGAAGCGGTTGATGATCGACCGCGGGATCACGTTGCCCTCGGCATCCTTGCGCTGGCCGGATTCCATCTGGTGGCTGATCAGCGTCTTGATCTCCACGATCTCGCCCGGCGAGGCGGTCTTGGGCACGCGGACCCGGGGTTTTGCATTCTCTGCCATGTTGTCCTCCTGATCCTGGGCTCAGCCGCCGCAGCCGCCGATGGTGACCTTCACGGTCGCCTGGGTGCGAAGGATGCTGCCGTCGGGCATCTTGGCCAGCGCGATCACGTCCTGCGTCTTGGCCAGGCGGATGCGGGTGGCTGCCATCTGGCTGCCGGCGGCCGGGCCGAAGGTGAAGGTCGCCACCCCCGCCTCGGGGTTCCCGGCGGCAAGCAGCATGATCGCCGCCGCGCCGGGCGCCTCGACCGAGATCGGCACCGTGTTGCCGTTCTCGGCGATCTCGGGCGCGGTCAGGGTGATGCCGCCCTCGGTCGGCGTGGCGCCGCCGGCGAAGGCGGCGGTCAGATCCTCGACCGTAGCGGCCGAGGACAGCCCCGGGACCAGCGCGGCGAGGCCGCCGAACCCGACCCAGAGTGCTTCACGTCTGTTCAGCTTCATTGTGCCAACTCCTTTCGTGTCCGGCGCGCCGGGGTCAATCCTTCAGCGTCATCAGGTAGGCGACGACATCCTCGATCTGCTGGGCAGTGAGGATCGGCGCCAGCTCGCCCTCGGGGGCCTTGCCGCTGTATCCGGCACCGGGGCGGATGAAGCCCTCCGTCTTGTAGAAGGCCGGCATGAAGGTGCCCTCGAAGGTCATCTTCGCGTTGGCGACCAGCCCGCGCAGCTCGGCCTCGCTGTAGCGGCTCGCAACCCCGTCGAGGGGCGGCGCGATCGTGCCCTGGAACTGCACGTCGGGCATGGCGTCGATCGCGTGGCAGGCGACGCAGTTGCCGAGCGCGTTGGTCGTCATGATCCGGGCCCCCTCCTCGGGGTTGCCCGGCATGCCGCTGAGCGACGTCGCGATGGCTCCGCCCTCGTACACCACGTCCTTCGGCGCGACCTCTCCCGCCCCGGCGGCGCCGGGAAGCGCGGCGGCTACCAATGCTGCCAGAGCGACTCCTCGCGTCATGGCGGTCCTCCCTGAACTCTCCCGCCGGCAGAGTAACCCCGGCATACCGCGGTGCGCAACAGAAATATAGGGATCCGCGAATATTCCTATATGCCTAGATTTATTCGTTTGGAGTCAGTGAGTTGCCTGCCGACATCCGCTCGGCGAGGTACTTCTGGAAGTGCTCGCCGTTCTCGTAGCCGTGGTCACGGACCCAGGTCAGGAGCGCCTCGGTCGTGCCCTTGCCGAAGGCACCGGGCATCTGCGCAACGGCGGCGTCGGCGACGGTCTGCCCCTCCTCGACCGACTCGGGCAGGAAGATGAGCGTCGGCGTGAACATCACGCCCCAGCGCACCGCCATCTCCTTCTCGGGCAGGGTCGTGCCGTCCAGGTCGGTGACCGGCACGTCGCCGAAAAGGTTCATCTGGACAACGAAGTAGTTGTCGCGGATCAGAGCCTCCACGGCGGGATCGGTGAATACCTTCTCGTGCATCTCGGTGCAGTAGATGCAGCCCCGCTGCTCCACGATCAGCAGCAGGCGCAGCCCCTCGGCATTCGCCTCTGCAAGGTCCTCGCGGATGTCCTTGAACGTCTCGCGAAGCCAGTCCGGCTTGTGAAGGCCGTCGTCGCCGATCTCGACGGCGAGCGCCGGGGCGGCGGCGAGCCCGATGGCAAGGACGGCGGCGCGGAGGCTGATTCGGGGCATGTCGGTTCCTCCCGGTTGGATCACTTGAGCGTGGCAGACCAGTCGAAGTTGCGGATCATCCAGTCGGCGATCAGGTTCACGGAGTTGGTGGCGATGAGAACGCCGAACACGATCAGCATCACCCCCATCGCCTTCTCGACATGCCCCATCAGGCGGCGGTGCCGGGACACCCAGCCGAGGAACGGGGCCGCGAAGGCCGCGGCCAGGACGAAGGGAAGCGTCATCGACAGGCCGTAGACGAGGAGCAGCGTCCCCCCGCGCCAGAGGTCGCCCATGCCGCTCGCCACCATGAGGATCGCGGCCAGCGCCGGTCCGACGCAGGGCGTCCAGCCGAATCCGAAGGCGAGGCCGAGGACATAGGAGCCGAGCAGGCTGGCGGGCGCGAGCCCCGAAGTGACCCGCGCCTCTCGGTAGAACAGGCCGATCCGGAAGACGCCGAGGAAGTGGAGCCCGAACAGGATCAGCACGCCCGCCGCCACCCAGGACAGCGTCTCCTTCCATTGCAGGAAGATCCGTCCGGCCGCCGTGGCGCCAAGACCGAGCATCACGAAGATCGTGGTGACACCGAGGGCGAAGGCGATGGCGCGAACGATCAGCCGGCGGCGTGCGGCGGCAGGCACCTCGCCCTCGCCGCGGAGTTCCTGCACCGAGACCCCTGCCATGTAGGACAGGTAGAACGGCACCATCGGCAGGATGCACGGGGAGAGGAAGGACAGAAGCCCCGCGATCGCCGCACCCGTGTAGCTGATGTCGAGCATGCTCCCTCCGCCAGGAGCCGGGGCCTTGCCGGACGAGGCGCGTTACATTAGGATATTTCTATGTAGATATAGGGCTGTCAACATGCTGCGTGCTGCTCTTGCCGCCGGGTTTCTGGCGATGGCCGCCCCGGCGGGGATGGCGGGCCCCGCGAACGCCGAGATCGCGCTTCTCATGTTCGAGCAGCCGGGCTGCCTCTACTGCGCGGCGTGGAATGCGGAGGTTGCCCCCGAATATCCCCTGACCGAAGAGGGGCGAGCCGCCCCGCTCCGCCGCCTGCAACTCCGCGAGGAACTGCCCGAAGGCATCACCCTTGACCGGCCGGCGGTCTTCACGCCGACCTTCGTCCTCGTGTCGGGCGGCGCGGAAGTCGGGCGCATAGAAGGCTATGCCTCCGAGGATTTCTTCTGGCCGCTGCTCGGGCAGCTCATCGAGATGGCCCGCCAATGAGGCGCCGATGCCGCATCGGCGAAGCGATGCGGCATCTGGGGTTTGCATCGCGGCGCGCGAGGTCCGATGATGCCGGACGATAGCCGGGCGAGGGCCATGCAGGTCAGTCCGATCCAGGTGAACGGCACGGAGGGTGCGGCGGCGCCCGGCCTCGACGCGCTGATCGCGCGCTCGAACGAGGCTGCGACCTTCCTGAAGGCGCTCGGGCACGACGGGCGGCTGATGATCCTCTGCCACCTGCGCGACGGCCCGAAGAGCGTCACCGAGCTCGAGAACCTGCTTTCGGCCCGGCAGGCCGTGGTCAGCCAGCAGCTCGCCCGGCTTCGCCTCGAGGGTCTGGTAAGCGCCCGCCGCGAGGGACAGGCGATCTACTACTCGATCCTCGACCCGAGGGTGGGCGACATGGTGGAGCTCTTGGCCAGGATGTTCTGCGACCCGGCGTAGACCGGGCGCAGCAGGGAACCGGCGCCCGCCGCGCGCGGGCGAAAGACGGGAGGAACGCGATGGAAGCGATCGGCAACCTGCCCTTCGGCGCGCTCGCCGCGCTGGTCGGGCTTGCAGGGGGCGTGATCCTCGGGCTGGCCGCCCGGCTGGGCGATTTCTGCACGCTCGGGGCGCTCGAATCCTCGGTCTACGGCAAGGACCACCGGCGGCTCAGGCTCTGGGGCGTCGTGCTCGGGGTGGCGATCCTCGGCACCCAGCTCGGCGCGCTGGCAGGTGTCGTCGACATCGGCGCGAGCTTCTACCACACGATCGCCTGGAACCCGGCCGCCTCGGTCGCGGGCGGGCTCGTGTTCGGCTACGGCATGGCGATGGCCGGCAACTGCGGCTTCGGGGCGCTGGTGCGCTTCGGCGGCGGCGACCTGCGCGCCCTCGTCGTCGTGGTGGTGATGGGCATCTTCGGCTTCGTGGCGCTCTCGGGCCCGCTGGCGCCGCTGCGCACGGCGATCTTCCCGCAGCCCGCCGCAGAGGGGCCACAGGGCATCGTCCACGATGCGGAGGCCGCGCTGGGCATCGCGCCGGTCGTCACCGTGCTTGCGGTTGCGGTGGCCTGCCTCGCTTGGGCGCTGGCGCATCGAGGGCTGCGGCATAGCCCGCGGATGATCGCCTGGGGCATTGCCGCAGGCCTTGCGGTGGCAGGGATGTTCGCGGGGACGAGCTGGCTCGCGGAGGCGAGCCTCGGGGCGGTTCAGGTCGAGGGGCCGTCCTACACGGCACCGGTCGGGCGGACGCTGATCTTCCTGATGACCTCCACCGCAGGCGGCATCACCTTCTCGGTCGGGTCGGTCGCGGGCGTCATGCTCGGGGCGCTGATCGGATCGCTGGTCCGGGGACTGTTCCGGTGGGAGGCCTGCGAGGACCCCCGCGAACTCGGCCGGCAGGTGGGCGGCGCGGCGCTGATGGGTATCGGCGGGGTGGTCGCGATGGGCTGCTCGGTCGGCCAGGGCGTCAGCGGCATCGCCGCGCTCTCCTGGTCGGGGCCGGTCACGCTGGCCGCGATCGCGGCGGGCGCGATGTTCGGGCTGCGCCAGCTCATCGGCGGCTTCCAGCCGGAATAGCGCCTCAGCCCGCCGCAGGCTCGGGCAGCGCGAGGCCGCCGATGCGGCAGAGCGCCCCGGCGATGGCCTCGACCCCCGCGCCGTGGCGCAGCGCGGCGAACAGGAACGGGCGCTCGCCCCGCATCCTGCGCGCGTCGCGCTCCATCACCTCCAGCGAGGCGCCGACATGCGGCGCGAGGTCGGTCTTGTTGATCACGAGCAGGTCCGACCGGGTGATCGCCGGCCCGCCCTTCCGCGGGATCTCCTCGCCGGCAGCCACGTCGATGACGTAGACGGTCACGTCGGCCAGTTCGGGGCTGAAGGTGGCCGAGAGGTTGTCGCCGCCCGATTCGATCAGCACGAGGTCGAGGTCGGAGTGGCGCGCCTGCATCTCGGCCACCGCGGCGAGATTGATCGAGGCGTCCTCGCGGATCGCGGTGTGCGGGCAGCCCCCCGTCTCCACCCCGATGATCCGGTCGGCCGGCAGGATCTGCATCCGCATCAGCGCCTCGGCATCCTCCCGAGTGTAGATGTCGTTGGTGATCACGCCGAGCGAGAAGTCGTGCTTCAGGCGTTCGGCGAGCCGCGCGGTCAGCGTCGTCTTGCCTGCGCCCACCGGTCCGCCGATGCCGATCCTGAGGGGTCCGTTCATCCGGGTCATGACTGGAAGAGCCTCGCATCAAGGGTTTCGTGCCGCATCGCGGCCACGTCGGAGAGGAACGCGTTCGAGAACAGCGCCGCCTCGTCGGGCTGGCGCGCCAGGTCGGCCGCTTCCAGGCAGGCCGGCGCGAGGCGGGCCAGCACCCGCTGCCCCGCCGTCTGGCCGAGCGGCATGAGCCGCTGCGCGGCGGCGACGAGGTTGCCGGCGAAACCCAGGAGGTGGACGGCCGCGACATCGCCGGGGTCCATCTCCATGAGCCGCGCCGCGCGCCCCAGTGCAACCGGCAGGAGGCAGTCGGGCAGGTCGATGCCCCAGACCGCGCGGGTGACGGCAGCAAAGGCCGCGCCCTGACGCTCTGCCTCCCGCAGCCGTTCGGCGGCAGGCGCCCAGGCGCGCGCGCGGGCGTCGATCTCGTCAAGCGCGCGGGCGTCCGCCGCGTGGAAGGAAAGGCCGATCCAGACCGCCTCGGCCCGGCCCGATCCCTCGGCGATCAGGTCGGAAAGCCAGTCGTGCAGCCCCTCGGCGTCGCGCACCCGGCCGTCGGCGATTGCCGCCTCGAGCCCGTGCGACCAGGCGAAGGCGCCGGTCGGGTAGGACGGCGAGAGCCACTGGACGAGCGTCAGGAGCCGCGGGTCAGTGGGCATGGGCGGTGGCGCCGTGCTCGTGCGCGTGGGTCCGGCCGTGCCCGTAGGCGCCGCCCTCGGGGGTGAAGGGCGCCTCTGCCTCGGCCACGGCGGCGCCGAGATGGGCCAGCATGTGCGCGATCACCGGATCACGGCGGATGCGCAGCCGGTCGGGCAGCACCTGGCACGGGGTGTGCCGGTTGCCGATGTGCCAGGCGAGCCGCGCGAGGCTTTCGCCCGTCACCTCGAGCACCGGCTCGGCCGCGGCGCGCACCGCCACGCTGCGGCCGTCGGAAAGCGCGAGCACATCGCCCTCGGCAAGCGAGGTCGTCCGCTCGAGATCGACGACGAAGGCCCAGCCCTCGTCGGTGACGAGGCGCCTGCGCCTGAGGAACCGCGCCTCGTAGTCGAGCGTCACGGTGGCATCGGCGGCGTCGGGGTCGGCGCCTTCCGCAAGGGTCTGGGCAAGGGGCAGGTCGGTCATGGGTCGCCTCAGAACAGGAAGTAGCGCTGCGCCATCGGCAGCACGCTGGCGGGCTGACAGGTGAGAAGCTCGCCGTCGGCGCGCACCTCGTAGGTCTCGGGGTCCACCTCCACCTTCGGCAGCGCGTCGTTGAGGATCAGGTCGCGCTTGCCGATGGTCCGGGTGTTGCGGACGGCAAGCGTCTCCTTGGCGAGACCGAGCCGCTCGCGGACCCCGGCCGCCTGCGCCGCCGCCGAGACGAAGGTGACCGCCCCGCGCTCGACGCTGCGCCCGAAGGCGCCCCACATCGGCCGGGCATAGACCGGCTGCGGCGTCGGGATCGAGGCGTTGGGATCGCCCATCTGCGCGCAGGCGATGGTGCCGCCGATCAGCACCATCTCGGGCTTCACCCCGAAGAAGGCGGGATGCCACAGCACCAGGTCGGCGCGCTTGCCGACCTCGACGCTGCCGATCTCGTGCGCGATGCCATGCGCGATGGCGGGGTTGATCGTGTACTTCGCCACGTAACGGCGGACGCGGAAGTTGTCGTTCTCTCCCGTCTCCTCCGGCAGCCGGCCGCGCTGGCGCTTCATCTTGTCGGCGGTCTGCCAGGTGCGGATGATGACCTCGCCCACCCTCCCCATCGCCTGGCTGTCGCTCGCGATGATCGAGAAGGCGCCCATGTCGTGCAGGATGTCCTCGGCGGCGATGGTCTCGCGCCGGATCCGGCTTTCGGCGAAGGCCACGTCCTCGGGGATCGAGCGGTCGAGGTGATGGCAGACCATCAGCATGTCTAGATGCTCCTCGACCGTGTTCACCGTGAAGGGCCGCGTCGGGTTGGTGGACGAGGGCAGCACGTGCGCCTCGCCGCAGATGCGGATGATGTCGGGCGCGTGTCCGCCGCCCGCGCCCTCGGTGTGGAAGGCATGGATCGTGCGGCCCTTCATGGCGCGCACCGTGTGCTCGACGAAGCCCGACTCGTTCAGGGTGTCGGTGTGGATCATCACCTGCACGTCCATCGCGTCGGCGACCGAAAGGCAGCAGTCGATCGCCGCGGGCGTGGTGCCCCAGTCCTCGTGCAGCTTCAGCGCGCAGGCCCCGGCCAGCACCTGCTCCTCGATCGCCGCCGGAAGCGAGGCGTTGCCCTTGCCGGCGAAGGCGAGGTTCATCGGGAAGGCGTCCGCCGCCTGGAGCATCCGCCCGATGTGCCAGGGGCCCGGCGTGCAGGTGGTGGCGAGCGTGCCGTGCGCCGGGCCGGTCCCGCCGCCCAGCATCGTCGTCAGGCCCGAATGCAGCGCGTCCTCGATCTGCTGGGGGCAGATGAAGTGGATGTGGCTGTCGAAACCTCCGGCGGTCAGGATCCGCCCCTCGCCCGCGATCGCCTCGGTGCCGGGTCCGACCACGATGGTCACGCCCGGCTGGGTGTCGGGGTTGCCGGCCTTGCCGATCGCGGCGATGCGGCCGTCGCGCAGGCCGACGTCGGCCTTGTAGATGCCCGTGTGGTCCACGATCAGCGCGTTGGTGATGACGGTGTCCACCGCCCCCTCGGCCCGGCTCGCCTGGCTCTGCCCCATCCCGTCCCGGATCACCTTGCCGCCGCCGAACTTCACCTCCTCGCCGTAGGTGGTCAGGTCGCGCTCCACCTCGATGAACAGCTCGGTATCGGCCAGACGCACCCGGTCGCCGGTGGTCGGGCCGTACATCGCGGCATAGTCGGCGCGGGAGATCGGGACCGGCATCGGCGGCGTCCTCTCAGCGGGCAGGGCCGCGCCGGCTGAGGCGGCGGGCGTTGGCGCGGGTCTTGCGGGCGACCGGCCCGAGCATCGCGGCGACGGTCTCTTCCGCCGGCCGCCCGGCCATTGCCGAGGCGAGCGCCGCCCCGGAGGAGCGGGCGAAGGCGCCGACCTTCTCGGTCACCATCCGCGACCGCTCCGCGGGCGTGACGTTCCAGAGCCCCGCCATCCCGAGGCTGCGCAGCCAGATCACCGTGCCTGCCTCCATCAGCATGACCGAGGCCCGCACCTGAAGCCGCATCAGCGTCAGCGGGGCCGTCCAGGGGTTCCACATGCTCACAGTTCTCCCATCACCTGTCCGTTGAAGCCGAAGACGCGCCGCGCCCCGCAGAACGGGATCAGGCGCACCTCGCGCCGCTGGCCCGGTTCGAAGCGGACCGCCGTGCCCGCGGCTATGTCGAGCCTGCGGCCGCGCGCCGCCGCCCGGTCGAAGTCGAGCGCGGGGTTGGTCTCGGCGAAGTGGTAGTGGCTGCCCACCTGCACCGGCCGGTCGCCCGTGTTTGCGACCATCAGCACGATCGCCTCGGCACCTGCGTTGAGCATGATCTCGCCCGCGGCGGTCAGCACCTCTCCCGGGATCATCGCCGAACCCCCCTCAGCCCGCCAGGACCAGCGCCGTGCCGAGCGCGGCGACCCCTGCCCCGGCCCCGCGCGCAAGCACCGCCCCGCCGAGCCTGAAGAGCGCGAGACCCCCGGCGACCCCTGCGGCATGCAGCGCCGCGGTGGCGAGCGCGAAGCCCGCGAGATAACCCGTGGCCGAGGCGCTTCCCATCTCGGCGCCGTGCGCATGGCCGTGGAACAGCGCGAAGGCGGCCACGGCGCCCGCGGCCACGGCGAGGGTCGGGCGCAGCGCCAGCGCCACGCAGACGCCCAGAAGCAGGACCGAGGCGAGGATCATCGGCTCGACGAACGGCAGCGGTATCCCCGCCCGCGCGACAAGGAAGCCCGCCGCCATCGCGCCGACGAAGGCCGCGGGCAGCGCCACGACCGCCCGCCCGCCGAGCACCAGCGCCCAGAGCCCGACCGCCACCATGGCAAGCGCATGGTCCGCCCCCGAGAACGGATGCGCGAGGCCCGCGGCAAAGGAACCGTGGGCGGCGGCGCCGACATGCGCCGCGGCGGGCGAGGCGGCCAGGAGTGCGGCGGCGGCGGCGGACAGGTGTCTCATGGTCGGGCTCCTCAGCGGATCGGGTTGTGGACGGTGACAAGCTTGGTGCCGTCGGGAAAGGTCGCCTCGACCTGCACCTCGGGAATCATCTCGGGCACGCCCTCCATGCACTGCTCGCGGGTGACGACATGGGCGGCCGCCTCCATCATCTCGGCGACCGAGCGCCCGTCGCGCGCGCCCTCGACTACGGCGTCGGAGATCAACGCGACCGCCTCGGGATGGTTCAGCTTGACGCCGCGTGCGAGACGCCTCCGGGCGACCTCGGCGGCCATGGCGATCAGGAGCTTCTCGCGCTCCCGCGGGGTGAGCATCATCGGTCAGAGCCTCCAGGATCTGGGCAGGCCGTCGCGGCAGAGCCGTTCGAGCACGGGCAGAAGGTGCGCCCTGAGCCCGAAGCCGTCCGCCGCGACAAGGCGCAGGACCAGCACGTCGGGGGCGACGAGGCTGGCGCCGCCCGTCGCGGGCAGCAGGGCGCGCACCGGCCCGAGATGCGCCGCAGCATCCGGCGCCACGTAGAGAAGCGCCGCCATCGCCACGCCGCCGCCGGCCACCGCCGGCCGCGCAAGCCGCGCGGCGACGGCGCCGTCGAGGCGGATCGCGTCGAGCCAGAGCGGCCGTCCGCCCCGCCGCACCTCGATGCGGTCGCGGAAATCGGCACGGACGACCGTCTCGCCCATGGCCGCCCGTCCGAACACCACCGGCTCGACCAGGAGGAACCGGGCGTCGGGCGCGAGATCGGCCCTGAGCGCCCGGTCGAGCGCCCCGCCGTCGAACAGGATCGTCTCCTGCGGCAGCCAGTCGAGTGCCGCGCCCGAGGCCACCCTCAGGTGCGTGCGGACGCGCGCGCGGCCCCCTGCCGCACGATAGACGCGCTCGGCCGACTGCGTGGTGAGCGCAAGGCGGCTGCCCTCGCCGGCGGTCGCTGCGATCTCCATCCTGTCGCCGCCGGTCAGGCCGCCCGCGACGTTGATCAGGATCGCCTGAGGGGCGGGGCCGCGCGGGAAAAGCGCCTTGAGCGAGCCCGACATGTGCAGCCGGTCGAGCACGGCCTGCCCGTCGCGCCGCTTGGTCACGACGCGCACCGCGCCCTCCGCCCGCGGGACTTGGGCATGAGGAGCGCTCAGGTCGGATCGCGGCAGCGCGGTGATGTCGGGCCTCCCTCTGCTGGCGACCCAAGGTTCACCACGAGCCGCCCGCCGGCCGCCAATGGCGCCCGCCGGGACGGGGCGGAGGGGGTGCGCAGATGCCCGGAAATGAGGCGTTCCCGTCGCACCTGACGCGGAAACGGGCAGGGCCCGAACGCGGCGGTCTCAGCCCGCCGGCGGGTGCAGCCAGCGGACCCCGGCGCCGTCTGCGGCGAGGTGCAGCACGGCCGCCGCCCGGCCCTCGGCGAGGCGGCCGGAGCCGTGCGCCGCGCGCAGGAGCCCCGCGGGCACCGAGGTCGCCATTGCCAGGGCCTCGGCGAGCGGCAGCCCCACCTCCCGCACGAGCACGCCGATCGCGCCCGGCATGTCGATGTCGGCGCCCGCGAGCGTGCCATCCTCGAGCGTGAGCCGGCCGTCGCGGCGCAGCACGCGCCGCCCATTCAGGCGGAACTCCCCGAGGTCGGTTCCCGCCGGCGCCATCGCGTCGGTGACAAGGAAGATCCGCCCCGGCCCGCGCTTGGCGGCGAGGGCCGCGCGCATCGTCGCGGGGTGGACGTGAACGGCGTCGGCGATGAGCCCCGCCGCGACCTGCCCCGAATCGAGCGCCGCGCCGGCAAGGCCCGGCTCGCGGTTGCCGAGCTGGCTCATCGCGTTGAACAGGTGCGTGACCGAACGCGCCCCCGCCGCGATCGCCGCCATCGCCTCGGCATGGGTGCAGTCGCTGTGGCCGAGCGAGACGATCACGCCCGCCGCGGCGAGCCGCGCGATCCGCTCCGGTCCGGCGGCCTCGGGGGCGAGCGTCACCATCAGGTTCGGCAGCCGCGCCGCCGCTTCGGCCAGGAAGGCCTCGTCGGCATCGCCCATCGGGCGGATGAGCGCGGGATCGTGGGCGCCCTTGCGCGCTGGCGCGAGATGCGGCCCCTCGAGGTGCAGGCCGAGAACGCCCGGCACCCCTTCCGCCACCGCCCGCACGGCGGCCTCCACCGCCGCCCGCGTCCGTTCCGGCGTGTCGGTGATGAGCGTGGGCAGGAGCGCGGCTGTCCCCCGCGCGGCATGGGCCGCGGCGATGGTGCGGATGCCCTCGACCGTCGGGGCATCGTTCAGCAGTACCCCGCCCCCGCCATTGACCTGGAGATCGACGAAGCCCGGCAGCACCGTGCCCCCGCCGAGCGCCACGCGGCGCCAGCCGTCCGGCACCGCGGCCTCGGCCACGATGCCGCGGCAGACCCCGTCCTCGAGGAGAAGGGCATGGTCCGCGTGCACGTCCGTGCCGTCGAAGACCGCCGCGCCGGTGAAGGCCGCGCGGCTCATACCGTCTCCGTGACCTTGCGGAGATGGCGCGGGGCGTCGGGGTCGATGCCCCGGGCGCGCGCCACCTCCTCGACCATCGCGTAGAAGGTGACGATCAGCGCGAGCGGGTCGGTCAGCGGATGCGCGGTGCGCACGGCGGGCAGGACCACCGCCTGCCGGGCCAGCGGCGATGTGGCGAACGCGGTCGCCCCCTTGGCGGCGAGGTCGTCGGCCACCGCCGCAAGCCCCGCCTCGGCGGCGTCTGCCACGGCCAGCGCCAGTACCGGAAACCCCTGCCCCACGATCGAGACGGGTCCGTGCAGCACCTCGGCCGAGGAGAAGGATTCGGCATGGAGCCGGCAGGTCTCCTTGAACTTCAGCGCCGCCTCGTTGGAGACCGCGAAGCCCGGGCCGCGGCCGAGGCAGTAGAGCGACCCCGCCGCCCCAAGCGCCTCGGCGAGCGCGTCCCAGCGCGTCGCGGCGGCCTCCGCCAGTGCCTCGGGAAGCCCGCGGATCGCGGCCAGAAGGCCCCTGTCGCCGGCGATCTCCCCCAGCAGCCAGAGCGCGGCGACGGCCGAGTTGACGAAGGTCTTGGTCGCGGCGACGGAAAGCTCGGCCCCCGCGCGGATGTCGAGCGTCATGGCGCAGGCCCGCGCGAGGTCGCTCTCGCCGGCGTTCGTGAGCGCGAGCGTCAGCGCCCCCTCCTCCCCCGCCATCCGCGCCATCGACACGATGTCGGGGCTGCGGCCGGACTGCGAGATCGCCAGGCAGACGCTTCCCCCGAGCCTCAGCCTGCGGCCGTAGACCGAGGCCACCGAAGGCCCGACCGAGGCGACCGGCAGTCCGGTCAGCAGCTCGCTCGCATACTTGAAGAAGGTCGCGGCGTTGTCCGATGAGCCCCTCGCCACGGTCACGAGGAATGCCGGGTCGCGTCCCGCGACGGCCCGCGCGGCCGCTCCGATCGCGCCGGCGCCCTCGGACAGGAGCCGCTCCACTGCGGCGGGAATCTCCAGCACCTCGCGGCGCATCCGGCTCTCGGTCATCGCGGTCATTCCTTTCCCAGGCGCAGCTCGGCCACGAAGTTGTAGGCATCGCCGCGATAGAGCGATCGGGTGAACTCCACCGCACGCCCGCCCTCGAGATACGATGTCCGCTCGATCCTGAGGCCCGCGTCGCCGGGCGCGACGGCCAGAAGCGCCGCGTCCTGACCGGCGAGGTTCACCGCCGAGATCTTCTGGATCGCCCGCACCGGCCGTGTGCCGCGCGCCTCGAGCACCTCGTAGAGCGAGGTTTCCACCTCGAGCGGATTGGGCAGGATGTCCGGCGGCAGCGAGGCGCGCTCGATCGCCATCGGCTCGCCGTCGGCGAGCCTGAGGCGGGCGATGCGCGCGACCGATTCCTCCGGCGGCAGGCAGAGCGCGGTGATCTCCTCGGGCGAGGGCATGAACAGCCCCCGCTCGAGCCAGCGCGAGGTCGAGGTCTTGCCGCGGCGGGCCATGTCCTCGGTGAAGGAGGTCAGGCGCGAGAGCCTCTGCTCGATCCGCGCCGGGCGCGGCGCGATGAACGACCCCGAGCCCTGGCGCTGCACGATGGTGCCCTCGTCGGCCAGCGCCTGGATGGCCTTGCGCACCGTCACGCGCGACACCTCGGTGATGCTTGCGATCTCGCGCTCGGGCGGTAGCGGGCTGCCCGGGGCGAGGATGCCCTGCTCCACCCCGTCGGAGAGGCGCTTCCGCAACTGGACGTAGCGCGGCCCGGCACCGGGGCGGAACCAGGCCTCCGGGCGCAGGAAATCCTCGACGCTCATGCCGCCCCCCGCCGCCCGGCGCCTGCGCGGAGCGCGAGCCGCACCGCCCCGTCGAGCGCATCCCCCGTCGGCCGGGCCAGCCGGGGCCTGAGGTCGGCCCGCAGGTGCGGCGCATAGCGCGGGCCGAGGCCGCCGGAAAGGCACAGGACCTCGCCGCCCGAAAGCCCGAGGGCATCGAGCGCCCGCGCAAGGTAGTCCGCGCCATCCCGCATCAGCTCGCCGCCGGCGGCGTCGCCGGCCTCGGCCGCATCGGCCACCCGCGGCGCCAGCGCCGCGAGATCGGCGGGGCGGGCCGAGGCTGCGAACTCGACGATCGCCACCGGGTCGCCGCCGAAACCCCGCAGCGTGGCGGCGAGAAGCGGCGTCTCCGGCGCGAGCCCGTCGTGCCAGAGAAGCGTCCGCTCGAGCAGCCTCCGGCCCAGCCAGGCGCCCGAGGCCTGGTCTCCGACCGCGGCACCCCAGCCGCCGACAGAGCGCAGCGCGCCCCCGCGCGCAAGCGCCACGAACGAGCCCGTGCCGACGGCCGCGAGCGCCCCGTCGCGCCCGGCGAGCGCGCCGGCGACCGAGGTCGGCCGGTCATCGGTCACGGTGACGCCGCCGCGCGGCGAAACACCCCCGAGAGCGGCTGCGGTCAGCGCGGCCGCCACGCGCGCGCCGTCGGCAGGCCGCATCACGCCGGCCAGGCCGGCATGGACCGCAACGACCCCCTCCGCGGTCCGCCCCGCGGCGGCGAGCGCGCGCGCCACCGCCTCGGCGAGGCTCGACAGAGCCCCGGAAAAGTCCGACGACACGTTCGCCGGGCCGCCCTCTCCGCGCCCCAGCACCCTGCCGTCGGGGCCGGCGACCGCCCCGCGACAGCGCGAGCCGCCGCCGTCGATCCCGATCACGAGGTCTGCCGTTCCCAAGTCCATGTAATACCTTTATCATACCTTTTGCGGCGCCGGAAGGCCATTATTGTCGGGTTCCGGACGCTTTCGCGGGCAGCCGGAACGAAAAGATAGACAAAAGGTATTATTTCGGTATGGTCGGCGTTCAAGGGGGGATTCGCCGTGCGCCCAGCGCAGGATGACACAGCCGCTGCCGTTCCGGTTGACGCGGCGCCTGCACCGCAGGCGCTTGCCGCGATGCTGGCCTCGCAGATTGCCGCCGTCCGCGCGGTGGAGGGCGCCCTGCCCGCGATCGAGACAGCGGCGCGGGCCGTGGCGGCAAGCCTCGCCTCGGGCGGCACGCTCCTCTACGCCGCGGCGGGCAGTTCGGGGCTGATGGCGCTTTCGGATGCCTGCGAGCTGCCCGGCACCTTCGGCGTGGACCCCGGACGCATCCGCATCGCCATGGCCGGAGGCATCCCGCAGGATGCCCGGATGCCCGGCAGCACCGAGGACGCGGAAGAGGACGGCGCGCGCGCCGCGCTCGGGCTCGGGCCGCGCGACACCGCGATCGTGCTCAGCGCCAGCGGCACCACGCCCTACGCGCTGGCCGCCGCCCGCGCGGCCGCAGGGGCGGGCGCGACGGTCGTGGCCATCGCCAATGCGGCCGGCTCGCCGCTCCTCGGCCTCGCCGCGATCAGGGTGGCGATCCCCACCGGACCGGAGGTCGTGGATGGCTCCACCCGCCTCGGCGCCGGCACTGCGCAGAAGGTCGCGCTCAACATGATCTCCACGCTCGCCGGCTGCCTCATGGGCCATGTCCACGACGGCATGATGGTCAACCTCGTCGCCGACAACGCCAAGCTGCGCGCCCGCGCGCGCGGCATGGTGGCCCGCATCGCGGGCGTGGACCCGGCGCGTGCCGCCGCGGCGCTCGAGGCGGCAGGGGGCGACACCAAGCGCGCCGTCCTGATCGCCGCCGGCGCCGCACCCGCCGAGGCGGATGCCCTCATCGCGGCGCGCGGCCCTCGCCTGGCCGACTGTCTCGCCGCCCTTCGCGGCTCTGCAAACTGAACCACCAAACAGGGAGACCCACATGATGAGACTGACCACCCGGACGGCGCTCCTCGCCTCCACGGTCCTTGCCGCCTCGGCGGCCGCGGCGCAGGACGTGACCCTGACCATCGAGAGCTGGCGCAACGACGACCTCGCCATCTGGCAGGACAAGATCATCCCCGCCTTCGAGGCCGCGCATCCCGGCATCAAGGTGCAGTTCACGCCCTCGGCCCCAACCGAGTACAACGCAGCCCTCAACTCCAAGCTCGAGGCCGGATCGGCGGGCGACCTCATCACCTGCCGGCCGTTCGACGCCTCGCTCGCGCTGTTCCAGGCCGGCCACCTCGCGCCGCTGACCGACCTGCCCGGCATGGCGAACTTCTCCGACGTGGCGAAATCCGCCTGGATCACCGACGACGGCACGACGCCGTTCTGCGTGCCGATGGCCAGCGTGATCCACGGCTTCATCTACAACAAGGACGCCTTCGCCGAGCTGGGGCTGGAGCCGCCGACCACCGTGGCGGAGTTCCATGCCGTGCTCGACAGGATCAAGGAGGACGGCACCTACATTCCGATGGCGATGGGCACGAACGACCAGTGGGAAGCCGCGACCATGGGCTACCAGAACATCGGCCCGACCTACTGGAAGGGCGAGGAGGGCCGCCTTGCGCTGATCGCGGGCGAGCAGAAGCTGACCGACGAGCCCTGGGTCGCGCCGTTCCGCGAGCTGGCGACCTGGGGGCCCTACCTCGGCGACGGCTACGCCGCGCAGACCTATCCCGACAGCCAGAACCTCTTCACGCTCGGCCGCGCCGCGATCTATCCGGCCGGAAGCTGGGAGATCGCCGGCTTCAATGCCCAGGCCGATTTCGAGATGGGCGCCTTCCCGCCGCCGGTCGTGAATGCGGGCGACACCTGCTACATCTCCGACCACACCGACATCGGGATCGGGATGAACGCGAAGACGCCGAACCCCGAGGCCGCGCGCACCTTCCTCGACTGGGTGGCCTCGCCCGAGTTCGCGACGATCTTCGCGAACGCGCTTCCCGGCTTCTTCCCGCTCTCGAACGCCGAGATCACTCTCGAGGATCCGCTGGCGCAGGAGTTCCTCTCCTGGCGCGGGAAGTGCGAGTCGACGATCCGCTCGACCTACCAGATCCTGTCGCGCGGCACGCCGAACCTCGAGAACGAGACCTGGAACGCCTCGGTCGCCGTCATCAAGGGCGACGAGACGCCCGAGGCGGCCGCCGCCAGGCTCCAGGCCGGCCTCGCGAGCTGGTACGAGCCGCAGAAGTAGCATGACGCAGGGCCGGGGAGGGTTCGCTCCCCGGCCCCCGCGATCAGGCCCCTGCCCTCCCGCCCTCGGACCCCGAGCCCGATGACCGATCCCGCCCAGAGACGCCGGCCCCGCTGGCACATCGCCGTGTTCCTCGCGCCGGCGGTCGCCGTCTACACGGCGGTGATGATCTTCCCGCTGTTCAACACGCTGAGGCTGGCCTTCTACACCCGCGAGGGGCAGGAACGCGTCTTCGCCGGGCTCGACAACTTCCGCACGCTCTTCGGCGACCCGATCTGGGCCGACCAGTTCTGGAACGCGCTCGGCAACAACTTCTGGTTCTTCCTCATCCACATGGCGGTGCAGAACCCGATCGGGATCGCGCTGGCGGCACTCCTGTCCTCGCCGCGGCTGCGCTTCGCGGCGCTCTACCGCTCGGCGATCTTCGTGCCGACGATCCTCTCCTTCGTCATCGTCGGCTTCGCCTGGAAGCTGATCCTTTCGCCGATCTGGGGCATCGCGCCGGGGATGCTGGACGCCGTGGGGCTGAAGGCGCTGTTCCAGCCCTGGCTCGGCCAGAAGGAGACGGCGCTGACCACGCTTGCGCTCATCTCGGTCTGGCAGTTCGTCGGCATCCCGATGATGCTGATCTACGCCGCGCTGCTCACCATCCCCGAGGAGATCCTGGAAGCCGGCGAATGCGACGGCATCACCGGCTGGGCCGCCTTCTGGAAGATCAAGCTGCCGCTGATCCTGCCCTCGATCGGGATCATCTCGATCCTGACCTTCGTGGGCAACTTCAACGCCTTCGACCTGATCTACGCCGCGCAGGGGGCACTCGCCGGGCCCGACTTCTCGACCGACATCCTCGGCACCTTCCTCTACCGGACCTTCTTCGGCTTCCAGCTCCAGCTCGGCAACCCGCACATGGGCGCCGCCATCGCCAGCGCGATGTTCCTCATCATCCTCGCGGGCGTCTGCCTCTACCTCTTCGTCGTCCAGCGCCGGCTGCGGCACTACCAGTTCTGAGCCCGCCCATGAGCCGCGCCCGCACCAGCACCGCCACCGCAGTCGCCGCCCACGCCGTGCTGATCGCCTACACGGTGATCGCGCTCTTCCCGGTGTTCGTGATCGTCATCAACAGCTTCAAGTCGCGCCGCGCGATCTTCCGCGAGCCGCTGGCGCTGCCGAACGCCGATAGCTTCAGCCTGATCGGCTACGAGACGGTGATGAAGCAGGGCGACTTCCTGCTCTACTTCCAGAACTCGATGATCGTGACCGTGGTCTCGCTCTTCCTCATCCTGCTGTTCGGGGCGATGGCCGCCTTCGCGCTGTCGGAATACCGCTTCCCCGGCAACGCGCTGATGGGCCTCTACCTCGCGCTCGGGATCATGATCCCGATCCGCATCGGGACGGTGGCGATCCTGGAGCTCATGGTGTCCACGGGGCTCGTCAACACGCTCTGGGCGCTGATCCTCGTCTATACCGCGCAGGGGCTGCCGCTTGCGGTGTTCATCCTGTCGAGCTTCATGAAGGGCATCTCGGACGACCTCAAGAACGCCGGCCGGATCGACGGGCTTTCCGAATACGTGATCTTCTTCCGCCTCGTGCTGCCGCTGGTGCGCCCCGCGCTCGCGACCGTGGCGGTGTTCAACATGATCCCGATCTGGAACGACCTGTGGTTCCCCCTGATCCTCGCCCCGGCCGAGGCGACGAAGACGCTGACGCTCGGCAGCCAGGTCTTCATCGGCCAGTTCGTCACCGACTGGAACGCGGTGCTCTCGGCACTGGCGCTCGCCATCCTGCCGGTGATGGTGCTCTACGTCCTGTTCTCGCGGCAGATCATCCGCGGCCTCACCTCCGGAGCAGTGAAATGACCCTTCGCGTGCTGATCGCGGGCCTCGGCAACATGGGCCGCAGCCATGCGCTTGCCCATCACCGCCACCCCGGCGCCGCGATCGTCGGCCTCGTCAACCGCTCCGAGGTGGCCCTGCCCGAAGAGCTTGGCGGCTACCCCCGCTTCGCCGACTTCCATGCCGCGCTGGCCGAGACCCGGCCCGACCTCGCCGTGATCGCCACCTACACCGACAGCCATGCCGACTATGCCGTGGCCGCGATGGAGGCGGGCGCGCATGTCTTCGTCGAGAAGCCGCTCGCCATGACCGTCGCCGAGGCCGAGCGCGTGGTGGCGGCCGCGAAGCGCCACGGCCGCAAGCTCGGGGTGGGCTACATCCTGCGCCATCACCCGTCCTGGCAGCGGCTCATCGCCGAGGCGCGCGCGCTCGGGGGGCCCTATGTCTTCCGCCTCAACCTCAACCAGCAGTCCGACGGGCCGACCTGGGAGGTGCACAAGGCGCTGATGCAGACGACCTCGCCGATCGTCGATTGCGGCGTGCACTACGTGGACGTGATGTGCCAGATCACCGATGCCGCACCCGTGCGCGTGCACGGCATGGGCCTGCGGCTGTCCGACGAGATCAGCCCCGACATGTACAACTACGGTCAGTTCCAGGTCGTCTTCGCCGACGGCTCGGTGGGCTGGTACGAGGCCGGCTGGGGCCCGATGATGTCCGAGACCGCCTTCTTCGTGAAGGACATCGTGAGCCCCAGGGGCGCGGTCTCGATCACCGAAGGCAACAAGGGCGCCTCCGACGACGTGGACCGGCACACGAAGGTCGGCGCGATCCTGGTCCATACCCTGGACGGCGACCGGCTGATCGAGATGCCGGGCGAGCCGGGGCACCAGGCGCTCTGCGACGCCGAGCAGGCCTGGATCATCGACGCGATCCTGAACGACCGGGACCTGAGCCGCCACATGCAGGACGCGGTGCAGTCGCTCAGGATCTGCCTTGCGGCGGACGAGAGCATCCGCACCGGCCGCGTCATCGATCTCGGAGCCGCCGGATGACCGCCCTCGCCCTCGAGAAAGTCTGCAAGTCGTTCGGGCCGGTCCAGGTCCTGAGGGACATCGACCTGACCGTGGAGGAGGGCGAGTTCGTCGTCTTCGTCGGCCCCTCGGGATGCGGCAAGTCCACGCTCCTGCGGGTGATCGCCGGGCTCGAGGATGCAACGTCCGGCTCGGTGCGGATCGGCGGGCAGGTGGTGAACGCCGTGCCGCCCGCAAGGCGCGGCATCGCCATGGTGTTCCAGTCCTACGCGCTCTACCCCCACCTGACCGTGAAGGGGAACATGGCCCTCGGCCTCAGGCAGGAGGGCCAGCCCCGCGCGCTCATCGAGGAGCGCGTGGCGAAGGCGGCGCGGATGCTGGCGCTCGAGCCGCTGCTCGACCGCCGCCCGGCAGAGCTTTCCGGCGGCCAGCGCCAGCGCGTGGCCATCGGCCGGGCGATCGTGCGCGACCCGAAGCTCTTCCTGTTCGACGAGCCGCTGTCGAACCTCGACGCGGCGCTCAGGATGAACACCCGGGTGGAGATAGCGGCGCTGCACCGCACGCTGTCCGCCTCGATGATCTACGTCACCCACGACCAGATCGAAGCGATGACGCTCGCCGACCGGATCGTGGTGCTGAACGGCGGCCGGATCGAGCAGGTGGGCCGGCCGATGGAGCTTTACAACGACCCCGCGAACCGCTTCGTCGCCGGCTTCATCGGGGCACCGTCGATGAACTTCCTCTCGGCCTCGGTCCCGGGGCTGCCGGCGGGCCAGAGCCTCGGCATCCGCCCGGAATACCTGCGCCCCGACCCCGACGGCCCGATCCGCGGGACGGTCACGCATGTGGAACGGCTCGGGGCCGACACCAACCTTCTCGTGGCCACCGAGGCCGGCGAGGCGCTCACGGTGCGCCTCTTCGGGCAGGACGAGACCGAGGTCGGCGCCGCCGTGCGGCTCGGCTGGAACGAGGCGCAGGCGCTGCGCTTCGATTCCGGGGGGCGGCGGCTGCGCTAGCCGCGGCCGCGTCCCGAGAGATCGTCGAGGATCGGGCAGTCGGGCCGGTCGTCTCCATGGCAGCACGCGGCCAGCGTCTCGAGCGTGCCGGCCATTTCCTCCATCGCGCGGATCCGCCCCCGCAGGTCGGCGACATGGGCCAGCGCCAGGCGCTTCACGTCGGCGCTGTGCCGGGCACGGTCCTGCCAGAGGCCGAGCAGGTCGCGGATCGCCTCCACCGAGAAGCCGAGGTCGCGCGCCCGGCGGATGAACCGCAAGAGGTGCACGTCGCGCTGGTCGTAGACGCGGTAGCCCGCCCCGGTGCGCCCGGCCACGGGGATCAGCCCGATCTGCTCGTAGTAGCGGATCATCTTGGCCGAGACGCCGGAGGCGCGCGCTGCCTCGCCGATGTTCACGACGCCCCCCTTCCCGCCTGCGGCGGCGCGAAGCGGCGGAGCCTCAGCGCGTTGCCCACGACGAACACCGACGAAAGCGCCATGGCGCCCGCAGCGATGACGGGCGAGAGCAGGAGCCCGAAGGCGGGCCAGAGAACCCCCGCCGCCACCGGGATAAGAGCCGTGTTGTAGGCGAAGGCCCAGAACAGGTTCTGGCGGATGTTGGCGAGCGTCGCGTGCGAGAGCGCCACCGCCGCCGGCACACCGCCGGGTGCGCCGGACATCAGCACCACCTCGGCCGCCTCGACCGCAACGTCCGTCCCGCCGCCCACCGCGATGCCGACGTCGGCCTCGGCCAGGGCGGGGGCGTCGTTGATCCCGTCGCCCACGAAGGCGACCGGCCCGTGCGCCGCGCGCAGCCGGCGGACCGCGTCTGCCTTGCCTTCGGGCGGCACCTCGGCCTCCACCTCGTCGATGCCGAGGCTGCGCGCGACCGTCAGGGCCGCGGCGCGCGTGTCGCCCGTGACCATCGCCACCTTCAGCCCCATCCCGTGCAGCGCCCGCACGGCCTCGGCGGCACCCTGCTTCGGCGCGTCGGCAATCCCTGCCACGGCGGCCGGGCGGCCGCCGACGGCGATCAGGATGCCTGTCCGGCCCAGCCCCGCCAGCCGGTCTGCCGCCGCCGCGAGCGGCGCGGGGTCGATCCCGAGCCGGCGCAGGAACCGCGCCGACCCCACGGCGACCGTCTGGCCTTCCACCTCGGCCGTCACGCCAAGCCCGGTCTCACTGCGGAAGCCGGACGCGGCCGGCAGGGCAAGCCCTGCCTCCGAGGCCGCCGCGACCAGCGCCCGGGCGAGCGGATGCTCCGACCGCGCCTCGACCGCCGCTGCCCGGGCGAGCACGCCGTCGCGGTCGAACCCGGGCGCGGGCTCGAGGTCGGTCAGGCGGGGGCGGCCCTCGGTGAGCGTGCCGGTCTTGTCGAAGGCGACGACGCGCGCGCCCTCCAGCCGCTGCAGCGCGTCTCCCCGGCGGAACAGCACGCCAAGCTCGGCGCCGCGGCCGGTGCCCACCATGATCGAGACGGGCGTGGCAAGCCCCATGGCGCAGGGACAGGCGATGATCAGCACGGACACCGCGCTGACAAGCGCATGGGCGAGCGACGGTTCGGGGCCGAACGCGAGCCACGCCAGGAAGGTCAGCACGGCCACGCCCATGACCGCCGGCACGAACCACAGCGTCACCCGGTCCACCACGGCCTGGATCGGCAGCTTGGCGCCCTGCGCCTCCTCCACCATCCGCACGATCCGGGAAAGCACCGTGTCGGCACCGACCGCGGTCGCGCGGAAGGCGAAGGCACCCGGGCCGTTGACCGTGCCGCCCGTCACCCGCGCCCCGGCCTCCTTCCGCACCGGCACGGGCTCGCCCGTGATCATGCTCTCGTCCACCCAGCTCTCGCCCTCGACGACCACGCCGTCCACGGCCAGCCGCTCGCCCGGGCGCACCTCGAGGATGTCGCCGGGGCGGACCTCGGCGGCCGGAACCTCGGCGATCCCGCCGGCCCGGCGGACCCGCGCCACGGGCGGCGCAAGGTCGATCAGCGCCCGGATCGCCTCGGAGGCGCGTCCCTTCGCCCGGGCCTCGAGCCAGCGTCCGACGAGCACCAGCGTCACGATCACCGCCGCCGCCTCGAAATAGACGGCGCGGCTGCCCGCCGGCAGCACGCCCGGCGCGAAGGTCGCCACCAGCGAGTAGCCCCAGGCCGCCGTCGTGCCGACGGCGACGAGGCTGTTCATGTCGGGCGCGCCGCGGAAGAGCGCCGGGAACCCCGCGGTGAGGAAGCGCCGACCGGGCCCGAGAAGCACCAGGGTCGTCAGAACCGCCTGGATCAGCCAGCTCGCCTGCATGCCGATGGTGGACATGACGAGATGGTGGATCGCCGGGAAAAGGTGCGATCCCATCTCCAGGACGAAGACCGGCAGCGTCAGCGCCCCGGCAAGCGCCGCAGCGCGCCGGAGCCCGGCCGCCTCCCCGATCCGGCGCGTGGCGAGCGCGGCGGTGGCGTGCCCCTTCTCAGGCCCGACCGGCCGCGCCGTGTAGCCCGCCGCGCGGACCGCCGCGACCAGCGCCTCCGCCGCCGCGCTGCCGGTGACGCTCGCCTGCTCGGTCGCCAGGTTGACCGAGGCCGCCGTGACGCCCGGCACGGCCTTCAGGGCGGCCTCGACGCGGCCGACACAGGACGCGCAGTGCATCCCCTCGATGGCAAGCTCCGTCCGGGCCACCGGCACGGCGAAGCCCGCGGCCGCGACCGCCCCGGCAAGAGCGTCCGGCGCAACCGGGGCGGAGAGCACGACCTCCGCGCGCTCGGTGGCAAGGTTGACCGAGGCAGAGTCGACGCCGGGCACCGCCCTGAGCGCCTTCTCGACCCGGCCCACGCAGGAGGCGCAATGCATCCCCTCGATGGGAATCGTCACGGTTTCGGGCGGGTGGCGGGCGGTGTCGGGCATGGCGGATCCTTGGGGCGGCAGGGGGCCGCCTCCCCCAGATAGGGCTTCCCATCATGGGAAGGTCAAGGCCCCTTGCCGCCAGGCGTCGCCTGCCCGTTATCTGGGCGGGGCGGGCAGCAGACGGCCGAAAGGCGCGGCCCTTTCGGCAAAGGCCCGCCGCCGCCCGCAACTTCGGGCGAATCGGCCTTTCGCCGATCTCCCTATGCGGTATCCCGTGGGCGCACCGCCGCAGCCCCGGAGCGCGCCCGATCCGCCGATGACCGACCTTGCCGACCTCGCCCGGCCCGACCCCCCGCTCGCCCACCTTGCCGCGGGGCGTGCGCGCGCGGCCGTTGCGGGCCTCGCCTGGAGCCTCGTCAACGTCGCGCTCACCACCCTGCTCGCGGCAGGCGTGTTCCTCGTCACCTCCCGGCTCCTAGCGCCCGAGGATTTCGGCGCGGTTGCCCTCGCGGCGGCGGTCGTCGCGCTCGTCGGCGTGGCCGTGCCCACGGCCTTCGGCGAGGCGCTGGTCCAGCGCGCCGACCTCCGGCGCGACCACCTCGACACGGTGTTCTGGATGTCGCTCCTCGTCGGGGCCGCGGGCTTCGCGGCCATCGTGCTCCTCGCACCGGCAGCGGCGGCGTGGAGCGGCGTGCCCGTTCTCGCGCAGATCCTTCCCGTCCTCGGCCTGCGTCTCCTGTTCGATGCGGCCCTCACGGTTCCGGCCTCGCTGATCGTCCGGCGCATGCGGTTCCGCCTCGTCGCGCTGCGCACCGCGGTGGCCAACGGCCTCGGCGCGGTCGTCTGCCTCGTGCTCGTGCTCCAGGGCTTCGCGCTCTGGGCGCTCGTCGCCGCGCAGCTCGTCACCTCGGCGGCGGCCTGGGCCGTCGCGCAGCTCTCCGCGGGCTGGCGGCCCGGCCTCTCTGTCTCGCGCGCCGCCCTGCGCGATCTCGGGCGCTTCGGCCTCTACGCCATGGGCGGGCGCGCGCTCACCGAGGCGCGCATCGACCAGATTGTCATGGGCTGGGCGCTCGGCCCCGCGGCGCTCGGCCTCTTCTACTTCGCCCGCCGCCTGCACCAGATGCTGGCCGACCTCACCTCGGGCGCCTTCAGCCCGGTGTCGAACGCGCTGATGGCCAGCCTCCAGTCCGAGCCGGAGAAGCGCCGCGAGGCCTTCCTCACGGCAAGCTTCGCCGCGGCGGCCGTGGCCTTCCCGGTGTTCTTGGGGCTGATCGCGGTGGCGCCCCGCGCCGTGCCGATGGTGTTCGGCAGCCAGTGGACCGGCGCCGTCTTCGCCGTGCAGTGCCTCTCTGCCGTGGGGCTGATGGCGGCGCTCGGCGTGCTCCAGGCGGCGCTGATCCGCAACCTCGGGCGGCCGGACTGGTGGTTCCGCTACCAGGCCGCCATGCAGCTCTCGACGATCCCGATCGTGCTCCTCCTCGCGCCGGCGGGGCTCGACGCGATCCTCGCGGGGATCGTCGCGCGCACGCTGCTGCTCTGGCCGCTCTCGGTGCGCATGGCGGGGCGGATGCTCGACATGGCCCCCGCGCGCTACCTTGCGAACCTCGCCGCCCCGGCGCTGGCGGCGGCACTCATGGCCGGGGCGGTGGCCGGTCTCCCCGCGCTCGCTCCGACGCTCGCGGGCGGCACGCTCCTCGCCGCGCAGGTGGCCGGCGGCGCGGCGCTCTATGCGCTGCTGATCGGCATCGCGTCGCACCGCCGGCTGGGCGCGATCCTCCGCCAGATCCGGGCCGGGAGGCGGCAATGAAGCTCCGATATTTCCGCAACGATCCCAGAAACTTCGGCGACGAACTCAACGAATTCGTCTGGCCGGCGCTGCTGCCCCCCGGCTTCCTCGACGACGACGACAGCGAACTCTTCCTGGGCATCGGCTCGATCCTGTGGAACCACCTGCCGAAGGCACCGCTCAAGCACGTCGCCGGCTCGGGCTTCGGCGGCTATACCGCGCCGCCCGACATGTCCGACGGCTCCTGGAACGTGCTCTGGCTGCGCGGTCCGCTGACCGCGCGGGCGCTCGGGCTCGACCCCGCGCTGGCCATCGCCGACTCGGCGGTGCTGCTGCGCGAGATGCCGCTGCCGCCGCCGAAGCCGGGCCGCGGCGTCGCCTTCATGCCGCATTTCGAGAGCGCCCGGCGCGGTGCCTGGGAGCGCGCCTGCGCGCTGGCCGGGATCGACTACCTCGACCCGCGGGGCGACGCGATGGAGCTGATCGCGCGGATCCGCGGCGCGCGTCTCGTGATCTCCGAGGCGATGCACGGCGCGATCGTGGCCGACGCGCTGCGCACGCCCTGGATCGGGATCGTGCCCTTCTTCCGCCAGCACCGCGCCAAGTGGGAGGACTGGGCGCTGTCGCTTGGCATCGCGCTCGACCGGGCATCCCTGCCGCCCTCGAACCTGCTCGAGCTCTACACGCTCGCCACCGGACTTCCCGGCAAGGGGAGCCGCTCGCGCCGCCTCCTGCTCTCCGCCCCCGCCGCGCCGGTCAATTCGGCGATGGCGCACCGGGCGGCGGCGCGGCTCCGCCGGCTGGCCGAGCGCGGCACGCCGCAGCTCAGCGCCGACGAGGCGATCGAGCGGGCGACCGTGCGCTGCCGCGAGGCGCTCGACCGCTTCGTCGCCGCGCGCAGCCGGGCCGCGCCCCGCGCCGCCCGGCGGATCCCCTAGAACCGCCGCGCGTCGGGGCTGCGGTCGGCCAGCACGCTCAGCGCGAGCACCGGCAGCCGCAGGGGCAGCCACCGGTCGAACCGGAGGAGCCGCCGGAGCGCGCCGGTGGGCGGCCATCGGCCCCTGGCGAGGCTTCGCGCGAAGAGGAAGGCGTAGGCGCGCCTCGCCTGCCGGGCGCGGGCGAGGGCGAAGGCCCGGCCCTCCTCCGGCAGTCCGGGCAGCCGCAGGAGCTTCTCGGCGAAGAGAAGCTGCGAGCCGATCCGCTCCAGCGTCGACGGGCTGTCCCAGTCGTAGGCGGAGAAGAACAGGTTCACGCCCCGGCCGCAGTCCACGTTGCAGCGCCAGGAGATCGCCACGCGCGCCCCCGAGCGGGCCAGCGCGATCCAGAACATGCGGTCCTCGCTCGCGCCGCGCAGGTCGGGATCGAACCGCAGGGCGCCGACCGCGGCAGCGCGGACCGCCACCGCCGAGGTGTGGCTGAGGTAGCCGGTCAGGAACGCCTCGTCGAGCGCATGCGGCGCGAAGCCCCGCACGGGGCCTCCGGGATCGAGCAGCACCGAACGGCCCTCGAGCGCCGCACCGCCGCCGGCAAGCAGCGGAACTTCCTCCGACAGCCGCTCGAAGGCGCCCTCGCGCCGCGTGTCGCAGAAGTAGAAATCATGTCCGCTTCCAAGCGCTTGCAGGGCGTCCTTCAGGTGCTGCGGCTGCCAGGTGTCGTCCGAATCGAGGAAGGCGATCACGTCCGCTCCGCCGGAAAGCGCGGCATCGAGCCCCGCATTGCGCGCCGCCCCGGGGCCGCCGTTCGCCTGACCGAGGAGCTCCAGCGCGAACGGCGGAGGTGCCTCGAGCCCGGCCAGCTCGGCGGCGGCAGGCCAGGGCGAGCCGTCGTCGACGACCACGATGCGAACGCCGACCCCGGCCGGCAGCTCCTGGGCGATCACGGACCTGACCGCGCGGAGCAGGATCCCCGCCTCGCGCTGGAAATACGGGATCACCACCGCCACGCGGGCGAGGCCGCCGGTCATGCCGCGGCCCTCCGGCCGGTGGCTTCCCCCAGCACCGCGAGGAAGGCCGCGAACTGCCGCGCGGGGTCCATCGCGGGCCGCGCCGCATGCGCCCGCGCCGCGGCCGAAAGCGCGGCATGGGCGGCCTCGTCCGACCAGATCCGCCGCACCTCCGCCGCCCAGACCTCGGCCGGCGCCTCGTGGTCGAGCACAACGCCCCCCGGTCCGATCGCCTCGGGCAGCCCCCCGCGGTCGGAGCCGATCACCGGGATCCCGCTGCACTGCGCCTCGGAGGCCACCCGCCCCCAGGCCTCCGCCCAGCGGCTCGGCGCCAGCATCACCCGCGTGCGGGCGAGCACCCGGCGCATGTCGGGCGCGCGCCGCTCGAAGGTGACGTTCGGGCAGGCGGCAAGCCGCGGGGCAAGCGCCGCGAGCTGCCCGGGCGAAAGGAGCCAGCTTTCCACGAAGAGAAACGGGATCTCCGGGCAGAGCGCGGCGACCTCCAGCGCGCGGTCGAGCCCCTTCTCGGGCACCGGGTTGACGAAGGTCACGAAGGGTCCGCGTGCCTCGACGGTGTAGGCGGCGCGGTCGATCGTGGGCGGGATCACGGCCGCCTCGATGCCGAAATGCTCGCGATAGGCCCGCGCGGTGAAGGCCGAGTTGGCGATGAAGCGGGCGGCGCCGAGCTCCCTCGGGTCGCCGCCGAGCTCGTGGAACTCCACGTTGCGCAGGTAGATCGCGAGCGGCACGCCCGCCGCGGCGAAGGCCTTGGCGATCGGCACCGTGCCGTGGCACTGCACCACCGCCACGTCGGGCCGGGCGGCGGCGATGAAATCGGCCACGGCCCGCTCGGGGAACCAGGCGCGATAGACCGGGTAGCCGGCGCGGCGGTCGCGCACCAGGGCCGAGCGGCCGAGCTTCAGCCGCGCGCGCGCCTTAAGCCCGAACCAGCCCGCACCGTAGAGCGGCGCGAGCACGGCCGCATCGTGGCCCTGAGACAGAAGCGTGCGGGCGAGGTGGTCGGTGCTGCTCTGTACCCCGCCCGTCGCCTCGGGCGGGTAGCCGTTGCCGCCGGCGAAGGCCACGCGCATCGCTCAGAGCCCCGCAAGGCGCAGGATGCGCCCGAAGCCCCGGCGCGGGTGGCGGAGACCGGCGGCACGGTCCTCCGCGAAGCGCCGGATCCAGTCGGCGGTGCGGGCCGGGTTGCCCTGCCGCCGGGTGGCGATCTCCACGTCGATGCGCCCGTCCTCCGGCAGCGCCCCGGCAAAGCGCACAACCTGGGCCACCGCCGCCGGCAGGTCGCGCACGACATCCTCGTAGTAGAGGTTCAGCGGCTCGATCCCGGCCTCGTCGAAGGCGGTCGCCCACATCGCGTTCTGCAGCGCAATGTCCTCCAGACAGTCCGAGACCAGCTCCGCGTCATAATGGGCCCGCGCGCCGGTTCCCTCCTGCCCGCAGATCCAGACGCCGGTCTGCCGCGCCACGGCGAAGGATACGGCCTGCCGCAACACGTCGGCGCGGCGGATATGGACGATGCGCAGGCCGGGCAGCGCGGCGAAGAGCCCCTCGGGCCCGCCGAGCGCGTCGCAGTGCTCGTAATGCGCCTTGATCCCGAACACCCCGTTCGGCGTGGTCCGGCGCGCCATCAGTTCCGCCAGGGTCGCCTCCGTCGTCGCCGTCCCCAGGCGGCGCTTCCATTCCTCGAGGTTGGCCCGGTTGCAGTACTCGAAGGGGACGCCGAGCAGCCCGGTCGTCGCCATCGCATGGCCCAGCATGTGGCTGCCGCAGCGCGGCGTCGAGGCGATCAGGACGGTGCGCAACGGCGACGGGCTGCCGGGGCGGTCGAGCGAGGCGGAGAACTGGGCGTCGTAGAGGTGCATTGCGTCAGCGGTCCCGCAGACGGTGGGGAGGGGTCGCCTTCAATGTCGCCCCCGTTCCGCTTCGCGTCCACCCGAGCCCCCGCGCGGGGTCGGCGGGGGGCCGCCGATTCGCGGGCCGGCGTTCGTCCCTCGGCGGAATTCGCCGCATCGCGCCCGCGATTTGGGCGGCTTCTTCGCCGATCCGGAGCCCGTGCTGCGCCGCAATGCAGCAACAGGCGGAAGACCGCCGATGGATTCATCTTCCGCGCGAATCCCGCTGCGCCGTCAATCGAGCGGTTCTCCGCCAAAACAGCTTTATCTCTAGGCACATCGGTGCCGGTTCTCCGGTCAGTCGCCATGCCGGAGGTTGCCCGTGTCACAAGACGCTGCTCAACTGCAGGTGTAGTTCACCCGGTGACGGAACGGCGCGGCGGTCCTGCCGGCCGGCCCGGAATGCCGGTAGGAAGGCCGCGCCGCCGGGCGCCGGCCCGCAACCGATGGAGAGCGGCAGGATGAGCTATCGCGCGCAGGCCGGAGCAGGCACCTCGACACTCGCATCCCGGCAGACGACCTACGCACGCACGGCGCCGGGGGTCGTGCGTCCGTCGCGCCGCACCCTTCCCTCCGCCGTCGGCGGGCCCGGCAAGCGCGCGCTCGACCTGCTCCTCGTGCTGCTTCTCGTGCCGCTCGTCCTGCCGCTGGCGGCCGGCGTCGCCCTGATGATCCGGCTCGACGGGCCGGGGCCGGTGCTGTTCGGGCACGAGCGGGTGGGCCGGGGCGGACGCCGCTTCCGCTGCTGGAAGTTCCGCACCATGGTGGTCGATGGCGACCGCGTGCTCGAGGAACACTTCCGCCGCAACCCGGCCGACCTCGCGCTCTGGCGCGCGGAGCGAAAGCTGCCCGACGACCCCCGCGTCACCCCGCTCGGGGCGGTGCTGCGCCGGCTCAGCCTCGACGAGCTGCCGCAGCTCTGGAACGTGCTGGCCGGAGACATGAGCCTCGTCGGCCCGCGCCCCGTGGTGGCCGACGAGCTGGAGAACTACGGCCCCTCGGCGCGCCACTACCTCAGGGCGCGGCCGGGCCTCACCGGCCTCTGGCAGGTGAGCGGCCGCAACGACGTCAGTTACCGCGAGCGGGTCCACCTGGACCGGCTCTATGTCCGCGACTGGTCGCTGCCGCTCGACGTCTGGATCCTGGTGCGGACGGTTCCGGCGGTGGTCCGCTCGCGCGGCGCCCGGTGAGACCGATGCCCATGAGCCGGATCGGAGCCGCGGCGCTGGCCGCGTTCGCGGCGGCCGCGCTGCCCGCGGCGGGCGAGACGGTCGCGCCCGACGACGTGCTGAGCCTGCGGGTGACCGAGTGGCTCCCCGTGGAGCGCGAGCTGCGCGTCTGGGAAGCCTTCGGCGGAAGCTACCCGGTCGGCGCCGACGGCCGGGTCGTCCTGCCCCACATAGGCGCGATGGAAGCAGCGGGGATCGACACCGCCGAACTCGGTGAGCGGATCGGCGCGGCGCTGATGCAGCACTTCGCGCTTGCGGCGCCGCCCGATGCCAGCGTGTCGGTCGCCGCGCGGCCGCCGGTGCTGGTGGGCGGTGCGGTGCGCGCACCGGGAGAGGTGCCCTTCACCCCCGGCATGACCGCGCGCCACGCCATCGCGCTTGCCGGCGGGGCGCTGACGCCGGCCAGCGAGGACACGGGCCTGATGGTCCAGCGGCTGAACGCCGAGGCCCAGCTCGGGATCCTCGCCTCCGAGGAGGCGGCGCTGGAACTGCGCCGGGCGCGCCTGCGCGCCGAACTCGACGGGGCCGAGACGCTCGGCGCCGTCGAGGTGCAGGGCACCGCCTCCCGCGCGCTGCGCGCCGACGAGGAGCGGCTCCTGACCCTGCGGCGGGAGCGGCTGGCACGCGACCTCGAGCTGATCGACGGCCGGATCGAGCTGCTGGCCCAGGAGATCGCCGCGCTCGAGGCGAAGGAGGAAGCCCTTGGCCGCCAGCGCGCGATCGCCGAGGAGGCGCGCGCGCGGGCTGCGTCGCTCGCCGACCGGGGCCTCGTCGTCAACGACCGGCTGGTCGATGCGGAGCGCACCCTCGTCCTGGTGGAGACGCAGCTTCTCGACGTCTCCACGGCGAAGCTCCGCGCCCGCCAGCAGCGCGCCCAGGCCGAAAGCGAGCGGGTCCAGCTCGTCGAGGGTCGCGCGGCCGACCTCCTCACCGAGCTCCAGAACGTCGAGGTGGAGCTCGCCGCAACGCGCGAGCGCATGGCGCTGCAGAACGCCGTGGCGGCGTTCCTGACCGGCGGGCTCGCCGAGGCCGACCGGATCGCGGGCTTCGAGGTCGTGGTGCGGCGCCCGGGCGGGGCCGAGGCGCCGGGCGGGCTCGACGCGCCCTTGCGCCCCGGCGATCTCGTCGAGGTGGTCCGGCCCGACCTGCCCGGTCTGGTGGCGGCGCAGGGCGGATGACGCCGGCCTCAGCGCGCACGCGCCTGCCGCATCCGCTGCGCGTAGACGATCGCGGCCACGGTCAGCACCGTGCCGTGGTCGAACTGGAAGAAATAGGGCACCTCGATCAGCGACAGCACGATCTGGCGCACGAGGAAGAGCGCGACGAAGAGCGTCTCGGCCCGCGCATCGCGCACCGCGGCTGCAACGGCCGTGGCCAGTGCGCCGACGACGAGCACCGCCTGGAGCACGGCGGCGGGAAGCCCGATCTCGACGGCGTTCGACAGGAGCGCGTTGTGGAAGTGGAAGCCCGTGCGGCTTTCCACCCCGAACTCGGCCCAGAGCATCTCGGCCACCGGATTGCCGGGAACCCAGACCGCCTGGTATCCCGCGCCGAGAAACGGCCGCTGGGCGATCTCGTCGAGCGCGATGCGCCAGAGGTCGGTGCGCCCCGTCAGCGTGAAGTCCTTGCCGGTGGCGTCGAGGAACTGCGCGGCAAGCGTGTCGATGTGGGCGACGAGCGCCAGCGCGGCGAGGCAGGCGGCGAGAAGGCCGAGCGTGCTCGCCACGAGGCGCAGCCCCGGCGCGAGACGGCGCAGCACCAGGATGAGCGCCAGCGCGCCGAGGACCGCCGCGCAGGCCACCGCGCCGCCGACCGAGTTGGCCATCAGCACGAGCATCCCACCGAGCCCCGCGCCGGCGGCGCCGGCAATCCGCCAGCGCCCCGGAATCCGGCGGTCGATCGCGAGGCAGAGGCCCGCGAGCAGCAGGATCGAGCCCGCGTTCGCCAGCGCGTTCTTGCTGTTGAAGATGCCGAGGTAGCCCAGCCCGTCGCTGCGGGCGCGCCCCGCCGCGAGGCTCGCCACCGCCGCCACGCCGTAGGCGAGCGTCGCGGCCTTGAGGAGCGCGGCGGGCGAGAGCCGGGCGGCGATCGCCACGGCGATCGCCAGCGTCAGCGCGAGCTGGACCCCGTAGCGCAGCGTCAGCGCCGGTTCGTCCGACCACACCACCGAGACGAGGCACCACGCCGCCAGCAGCCAGAGCGGCCAGGCCAGGCGGACCTCGGGCGGCAGCGCGCCCGGGCGGCGCAGGACGAGCGCGAGGCCCGAGGCCAGGAACGCAAGCGCGGCCATGCTGCCGAGAAGCGGCACGAAGAGCAGCGCCGTCAGCGCCGCGAAGGCCAGCGCCGCGTTCGGGCAGAGCACGGGGAGCGCCGCGGCGCCCCGGCCCGAGGGCCCGACCGCTACCGGCACAGGACCGACTCCGGGAACCGGCACGCCTCGCCGAGCGGCGTGAACGCGACCCAGTCCACCTCCATCACGACCGGCCCCGCGGGCGGCGTGAAGGGGCCCATCCAGTCGGTGAGCGTCCCGGTGCTCCAGTGGCTGAGATAGATCTTCATCGGCGTCTGCGGCAGCGTGCCCTCGGCCGCGTGCACCTCCTCGCCGTTGACGAACCAGCGGATCCGGTCCGGCGTCCACTGGAAGGCGAAGGTGTGAAAGGCCCCGTCGGCGGGCGGCGCGAGCGGCGCCTTGCCGCCGTTCATCATCTCGCCCGCGACGAAGGTGTTGAACTCCGCCGTGCCGGGATCGCGCGTCAGGATCTCCACGTCGATCTCGTCGTGCGGCTTGCCGTGCACCGGCCCGATATAGGTGAAGAAGGCGGCGTTCAGCCCGGATACGTCCGACGTGCGGATCCGCGCCTCGTAGGTGCCGTGGCCGAAGACCGCCTCGGTCTGGATCTCGCCGCAGAGATGGCCCGGCGGCTCAGGCGCCGCGCCGGGCAGGAGGCTCAGCCTCAGGATGCCGTCCGCCACGGCGACGGCCTCGCGCGACCACAGGCAGTTCTGGTGATCGCCGTTGGTCCAGCCGTCCGAGACGAACCAGCGGCCGGTGTCGAGCCTGTCGAAGGGCTCGAAGAAGGCGCCGCCCGTCCCCTCGCCGCCCGTCCCCTCGCCGGCCGCCGCCGCCGGAAGGGCGGCGAGGCACAGGGCCGCCGCGGCCGCCGCCGCAGCCGCCGCCGCGCGCGCGGAAACACGGGCGGAAAGCCGCCGGGCGGCCGGCCTCATGGCGGTCCTGCATGGCTGCGGGTCATGCTCCCTGCTAGCACCCGCCCCGGCATCAGGCGAGCCGCCGCCCGCCGCAGCGGGGCGCCCCTGCGGGCTGCCCGCCCGGAATTGCGGCATCCGCCGGGCGGGTGCCTCGGCCTCGGGCAGGGTGGGAACGGCTCGGTCTCGGGGTCGGCGGGTCACGGGCTCTGTTCGCTCTCTGGTTGTGCCGGGAACAAGGAAGCTACACCGCCGCGGAGGCAGGGGACATGAGGGTTTCGGTCGTCATGGCCAACTTCGACGGCGCTCGGCACCTGCCCGCCGCCATCGCCTCGGTGCTGCGGCAGAGTCACGCCGATCTGGAGCTCCTCGTGGCCGACGACGGCTCCACCGACGCGAGCGTGGCCATCGTGCGGGACTGGGCTGCGCGGGACGCCCGCGTGCGGCTCCTCGCCCCGGCGCCCGGCGCCGCCGCCCGCGGCCCCGGCGCGGCGCGCAACCGCGCGCTCGATGCCGCGACCGGCGACTGGATCGCCGTGGTGGACAGCGACGACCTCGTGCACCCCGACCGCCTCGCACGGCTTCTCGCGGCGGCGGACCGCCTCGGCGCCGATCTCGTGGCCGACGACCTCGTGTTCTTCGGCACCGCGCCCGGGGCGGGCGGGCGGACGCTCCTCGCGCCTCTCGGCCCGGCCGCGCCCTTCGCCGTCGGGCCGGCGGAGTATCTGGCCGCGAGCGGCGAGGACCGGCGCCGACCGGCGCTCGGCTACCTCAAGCCCGTGATCCGCCGCGCCGCGCTGGGGGGCCTGCGCTACGACCCCGCGCTGCGCGTGGGCGAGGACTACGACCTCGTCCTGAGGCTCCTGCTCGCGGGGGCGCGATTCCACGTGGTGCCGGATCCGACCTACCTCTATCGCCGCCACCCGGGCTCGGTCTCGCACCGGCTCTCGGTGCCGGTGGCCGAGGCGATGCTGGCGGCCCACGACAGGCTCGCGGACGGCGCGCCGGCCGCGCTCGCCCCGGCGCTTGGCCGCCGGCGCGCCGGGCTTGCCCGCGCGCTCGCCTACGAACGGCTGGTGGCGGCGCTGAAGGCCGGGCGCGCCGGCCCGGCGGCCGCCGTGCTGGCGCGGCGGCCGGGCCTCGCCGCCGCGCTGGCCCGGAGCCTCGGCGAACGCCTTGCCCGGCGCACGGCGGACGCCCGCCCCCTTGCCGCGGCGCGCCCCGCTGCCACGATCCGCCTCGGGGCCGGTGCGGCGCGCCGCCTCGCCGCCCCGCCGCTGGCGATCCCCTTTCCCGCGCCGCCGCCGCCGGGCGGTTCCTGGCCCGCCCCGCCGGGACCCGCCGCCGCGGCGCTCTCGGCGCTTTCCGAACGCTTCCGCCTCTCCCCCGAGCCGGCCGACCCGGCGGGGGACTGGGCCGCCTGGCTCCTGCCCGACCGGCACGCCGAGGCTCACGCGCCGGACGGCGCGTCGAGCGGCAGCAGGTAGCGCCCGACGATCTCGCCGTGCCCCTCGGCGCCTCGGGCGCGGCCCAGCTTGTCGGCGATCACGCCCGCGGCGATCGGGGGCAGGTTCGAGGGCGGGCGCAGCGCCAGCGAAAGCGCCGCGCCGAACCCGCGCTCGGCCTTGGCGTCGAGGAAGGCGCGCAGCAGGTGCCGCTCGCTGACCTGGCGGCGGTGGGCCTCGATCGCGGCCTCGGCCTCGGGCGATCCGCGGGCCGCCGCGAGATGGCGCGCCGAGGCGGCGGCAAGCGCGGCGAGGTCCGCCGTCCGGTGCCGCGCGCTGAGCGACCCGGCCCGCACCCGGGCGGCATAGCCGACGCGGCGCGTCAGGCGGAACCGCGCCCCGCCGAGCAGCGCGCGGACATAGAGGTCGTAGTCCTCTCCCAGGCGCAGCGCGGGATCGTAGCGCAGCCCGAGACCATCGAGGACGGCGCGCCGCATCACCGGCTTGAGGAACCCCAGCTCCCCCCGCCGGGCGCCGCGCCGGGACAGGTTGCCGCGCACGAAGGCGGCGAGGTCGAGCGGCACGCTGCCCTCCGCCGGCCCGCGGCGGACCCGGGCGCGCGCCTCGGCCGGCGGCGCCTCGGCCGCGACGAAGGCGATGTTGTCGGCGATCAGGTCCCAGTCCGGCTCGGCCAGCAGCGGCGCGAAGCGGCCCGGCAGCAGCAGGTCGTCGGCGTCGAGCACCGCGATCAGCGGCGCGGAGGACCGCGCGATGGCGAGGTTGCGCGCCGCCGCCGGGCCGAGGTTGCGCCCGGAGCGGTGGACGGTGAGCCGCCCGTCCCGCCCGGCGGCGCGGCGCGCGGCGCCCGCGGTGTCGTCGCCCGAGGCGTCGTCGATCACGACCACCTCGGCCACCTCCGGCTCGGCGAGCGCCGAGGCGACCGCATCGCCCACCGTCGCCTCGGCATCGCGCGCGGCCACGATCACCGCGACCGACGGGCCTGGGGCGCCGGCAGGGGCGCTCATGGTCCGCCCCCCGCCAGCCGGCGGCGGTCGCCCGCGCGGGCCTCGAGCAGCCCGCGATAGGCCGCCGACAGGGCCGCCCGGCCCGCCTCCAGCCCGAACCGCAGCGGATCGGGGCCGCAGAGCGCGCGCAGGATCGCCCGCCGGCGCGGCCAGGGCAGGCCGGCCCGCCACGGCGTCAGGACCATCGCCCTGAGCGTCGTCGGCTCCAGCCCCGGAAGCGGCGGCGGAGGGGTCACCTCGCCGGGGACGACCGCTCCGGCGGCGGCGGCCGCAAGGGCCAGCGTGGGCCCGAGCCCGCTCTCGGCGGCAATCCGCGCCAGCGTCGCGCGCTCGCCGGGGTCGAGCGCGGCGAGTCCGGCGGCGAGGTCGGCGGCGAGCCCGCCGGCCGGGGCCCGCGCCACGAAGGCCCGGGCAAGCCCCATGGCGCCGAGCAGGCACCGGTCAGGCGCCGACAGGACCGGGTAATCGGCGCCCTCGAAGCGGAAGCGCACCGCGCGGGCGAGGAACCCCGCCTCGCCCCTCGGCCGCGGCAGTCCGGGCTGCTGGAGACCGTGGTGCAGATCGACGAAGACCGGCGTGCCTGGGCGGCGGTAGTGCTCTTCCCCCAGGAACCGCGTCCACCAGCCGGCAAGCTCGGCCTCCGCCGGCGCGAAGCCCGCATCCGAAAGCACCCGCGCCGCCCGCCGGCGGTCGGCCCGCGCCACGAGGATGTCGGCATCCGCGCTCGGCCGCCTGAGCGGGTCGCCGTAGAGCTGCGCCTGCGCGAGCGGCCCCTTCATGTGCACATGCCCGATCCCGGCGCCGTCGAAGAGCGCGCCGACCTCGGCGGCAAGCCTCAGCGCCGCCCGGTTCATCGCGAGCACCCTCAGCCGCGTCCGGTCGATCTCGGGGGCGAGCGCCGCGCAGCCCTCGGGCAGGCGCGCGGGGTCGGCAGGCAGGGCAAGGATCAGCCCGCCCAGACGTGCCACCTCGAAGAGCGTGCGCGGATCGAGCGCCCGGGCGGGCGGCGGCAGCGGCACGTCCGGCCCGCCACGGCTTCCGCGCAGGAAAGGACGGGTCGCCGCGAGGCAGGCGGCAAGCCAGTCGGCCTCGGCGGCACAGTCCCGGCCGCGGACCCAGGAGAGTTCCCTCGCGTCGATCGCCATCCTTCCCGCCGCCTGCCCTGCCCGCCCCCTTGCCGTCTCGCACGCGCGACGGCTCCGCGCGGGCACGCCCGCCCGCCCCGCGCCGCTTGCCATAACCCTGTCGCCGCTCGGGGCGCCGTCCAGCCTTATGCCGCGCCGCGTCCGCCGTCGGGAACGAAGCGTCCCGAATCTCGGCGGGCCGCCGCCGAGGCGCACAACTTTAGGGCAATCGGCAATGTCTTGCCTCCCGTGCCGGTGGTAGCGTTGACGCCGCGGCACACCCCCCGCAAGCTTCGCTCCGGCGCAAGCCACTTCACGCAACGGCCACTCCACCCAACGGAAGGTGACCCATGAAGTCGACCACGCCAGCCTACGCCGCTCCGGTGCTGAAGGTCCACGGCAAGCTCGAGGACCTGACGCATGGCGGATCGACCGGGAACGCCCTCGATTTCGCGTTCCCGATCGGCACGCCCGTGTCGGACCTGACCTTCTCGTAAGGCAGCCCGCGCGGAGCCCGCGGCACGGGGCCGGGGCGGCACGGTCCGCCCCGGTTCGCCCCCGGTCGCCGCGGCCCGACGAGCGCGTCAGGTTTCCCCCCGGGAGGGTTCATCCGCCATGACGGCCACCGGCATCTTCACCGACCGCCCCGCCCCGCCCGCCCCCGCCCGCTTCCGCGCCGCGGCCGACTGCGTCTGCTGTCCCTACGGAGACGGCATCGCCATTCTCGACCTGCGCTCGAACCTCTACTTCAGCCTGAACGCCGTGGGTGCCGAGGTCTGGCGCCGCCTTGCCGCGCCGCAGACCGAGGCCGAACTCGTCGCGCATGTCGCCCGGCACTTCGGGGTCGCGCCCGGGGTCTGCGGCCCGGACCTCGCCGCGCTGATCGAGGCGCTCGCGGCCCACGGCCTGATCGAGCGCGCATGACCCCGCCCGCCCGCCACCGCGCCCGCCCCCCGCGACGCCTGCGGTGGCCGTCGCGGCGCGAGGCCCGTCTCCTCGCCGCCGCGCTGGCCGAGGTGGCGCGCACCCGCGCCGCGCTGTCGCTGCGGCGGACCGAGGCGGTGCGGGCGAGGACCGCGCGGATCGCGGCCGCCTCGGCCGGGACGGACGTGGCGTCGCAGCAGGCCGCGCTCGCCGAGGTGGCCTGGTCGGTCGCCGCCGCGGCCCGGCTCGTTCCGGGGGCGAGCTGCCTGACGCAGGCGCTCGCCGGGCAGGCGCTGCTCGCGCGGCGCGGCATCGCCGCGACCGTGCGGCTCTCGCTCCCGGCAGAGGGGGCAGAGTTCCGGCCGCATGCCTGGCTCGTCGCGGGCCGGACGCTCGTCCTCGGCGGGTGCGCGGCAGACTACGCGCGGCACCGGACGCTGGCAGACCTTCCCGCCATGGGGCCGCCCGCGGGCGCCGCGGCCGGCGGGCAGACGGCACCGTGACCGGCTTCGCGGGCTTCCTTTCCGCCACCGGCGAGCCGGGCGCCGCAGAGGCCGCCCTCGGCCGCGCCTTCGCCGGTGCGGGCATCGCGCTCGCGGCCGATCCGCCCGCCGTGGCCCTCGGCCAGCGTCCGGCCGCCGGTGCGGGCGGGCCCTGGCGCGACCCGGCCACCGGCTGCCTCCTCGCGGGAGAGATCTTCCTCGACGAGCCCGAGGCGCTCGCCGCGGCGCTGGGCCTGCCGCGCGGGGCGCCGGATGGCGCGCTGGTGCTCGCCGCCCACGCGCGCTGGGGCGAGGCCGCCCCCGACCGGCTCGGCGGCAGCTTCGCCTATGCGCTCTGGAACCCGCGCACCCGCCGCCTGCTCGCCGTCCGCGACCGCTTCGGCATCGCGCCCCTCGCCTTCCACGCCGCGCCGCAGGGGCTGGCGCTCGCCGCCACGCCCGAGGCCGTCCTGCGCGCCGCCGGCCTCCTGCCCCAGCCCGACGAGGCCTGGGTTGCCGACTACCTCGCGGGATACGAGACCTCGGCGCGCCGCACGGCCCTGCGGGGCGTGGAGCGGCTGCCGCCGGGCCACCTGCTCGTCGCCTGCGGCGGGCGCGTCGAGGTGCGCCGCTGGTGGGCCCTCGCGCCCGAGGATCTTCCGGCCGCCGACCGCACGCCCGAGGCGCTGGCCGAGGCGCTCGGCCGGGCCGTGCGGTCCGCACTGCGCGGCGGCCCGGCGGCGGCGATGCTGAGCGGCGGGCTCGACTCGAGCGCGCTCGCGCTCCTTGCCGCCCGCGCCTCGAGCGGACCGCTCCCGGCCGTCTCGGTCCGCCATCCGGCGATGCCGGCGCTCGACGAGGGGCGCTTCATCGAGGCCGTGCGCGCCCGGGCGCCGTTCCGCGCGGTCGAGATCGACGGGGCCGCCGCCCCGGCGCTGACAGCCGCGCCCGGCACCGCGGCGCTCCTCGGGCAGCCCTCGGCCTGCTACGGGGCGGGCACGGCGCGGCTGCTCTACCGCACGGCCGCGGCCGAGGGCTGCGCCGCGGTGATCGACGGGCACGGCGGCGACGAGGTCGCGGGGCACGGCCTGTGGCACCTCGACGCGCTCGCGCGCGAGGGCCGCTGGCTCGCGCTCCGGCGGCTCGCGCGGGAGCACCGCGCCTTCGCGGGCGACCCCGAGGCGGCGGACCTCTGGCGGCACCTTGCCCGCCGCGGGCCCTGGCCGCTCGGGCCGCTCGCCCGGCGGCTGCGCCCCGGCGCCCGGCCCGACACCACCGGCTGGCGGGCGCTGGTGCACCCGGACCTCGCCGCGCGCACCGGCCTCGTCGCCCGCGTCCGCGAGGCCGAGGCCGCCGCGCGCGAGGGCTTCCCCCCCGACACCGCGCCGCATGCGGCCCTGCTCCGCGCGCCCCGCACCGCGGCGGGCTTCGAGGCCCTCGCCGCACTTGCCGGAGCCGAGGGCGTGGCGCCGCGCTACCCGTTCTACGACCGCCGCGTGGTCGCGCTCTGCCTCAACCGTCCGGCGGCCGACAAGATCGCTGGCGGCCGACCCCGCGCCCTCCTGCGCGCAGCGATGGCCGGGATCCTGCCCGACGCGGTGCGGCTCCGGGCCGACAAGGCGGACTTCCTGCCGCTCCTCGCGGCCGCGCTCCGCACCGATCCCGAGGGCCGCATCGGCCGGTACCGCACGGGCCCTTCCGACCGCCTCGCCCCCTGGGTCGCGCCCGCCCCGCTCTCGGCTGCCGCCGAAGCACTCGCCGGCCCTGCCATGCCCGAGGCCCCGGCGCTGTTCCACCTCTGGCGCGCCCTCCAGCTTGACCGCTGGCTGGAGCGGCTGGAAGGCGGCGGTGCGCTCGGCGACGCGCCCGCCCGCCGCCGCGCGGTGCCGGCATGACGGCCGCGGCCTCCCTCGCCCGGACGCTGCCGGCACCGTCCCGCTACCACGCCTACGGCCTGCGCGTCGCCTCTGACATCCCGCTGCCGGAACTGGCCGTCACCGCTTCCGCGGGCGCGGCCGACCTGACGATCCGCCGCCGCGCGCGGCTCGACCTGCCGCCCGAGGCCGGAAACGCCGCCTCCTGGCACCGGTTCGCGCCCGAGGGGGCCGCCTTCCGCTGGGCCGAGGTCGGCGCCTTCGCCGTCTCGGCCCGCGGCGACCGGATCGAGGCGGCCCCCGCGCCGGGGGTCGGCGACGCGCTCCTCGCCTTCCCGCTCCTCGGCCCGGTGCTCGCCGAGGCGCTCCGGCGGCAGGGCAACCTCGTGCTCCACGCAAGCGCGGTCGAGATCGCCGGCGCGGGCGTCGCGCTCCTGGCCGACAAGGGGACCGGCAAGTCCACCGCCGCGGCGGCGCTGCTCGGGCGCGGCGCCCGGCTCCTCGCCGACGACCTGACGGCCCTCCGCCCCGGAACCTGGGAGATCCCGCCGGGCTTCGGCCAGGTCAAGCTCGCCCCCGAGGCACTTGCGGCGCACCGCCCGCCCGGCGCGCACACGCGCCCGGCCGTCCATGCGGCGATCGGCAAGGCGCGGGTGCTCCTGCCGGGCCTGCTCGCCCCGGGGCCCGTGCCGGTCCGGCGCCTCTACGTCCTCGCCCGCGGCGGCGGCGACAGCCCCGCCGTCGCCGCCCTGCCGCCCGAGGCGGCCCTGCCCGCGCTCCTGCGCTTTGCCTACGCCAGCCGCTTCGGGCGCGCGGCGGTGGACGGCCCCGCCGCGGCGACGCTCTTCCGGCAGGCGGCGGCGCTCGCCGGGCTCGGCCTGCTGCGCCGTCTGGACCTGCCCGAGGGGCTCGACCGCCTCGCCGAGCTCCACCCCGCGGTCGTCCGCGACCTCGGCGAGGACGCGCCATGACCGGCGCCGCCCGCCTCCTCGCCGCGATCCGGGCGGAGGGCCGCGGCCGGTTCTGGGCGGCGCTCGCCTTCCTGACGGCGGGAAGCCTCTCGGAGGGCGCGTCGATCCTCCTCGTCCTGCCGGTCCTGCACCTGATGACCGACGCCTCGGCGCAGACCATCGACCTCGCCGGGCGCAGCCTCCTCGGCCTGCCGCTTCCGGCCGTCAGCCTCGGCCTGCCGGCGGTGCTCGCCGCCCTTGTCGCGCTGGTCGCCGCGGCGGCGGCCTTCAACCGGGCCAAGGCCGTCTACCTCTCCGACCTGATGTCGGACTTCGCGAACACGCTCCGCAACGGCCTCTTCTCCGCGATCGCCCGCGCCCGGTGGGAAGACCTCTCGCGCCACCGCACGGCCGACCTCGAACTGGCGCTGACCGCCGAGGCCGAGCGCGTGAAGGCGGCGGCCATCCTGGTCCTGACCATCCTCCAGAACCTCGTGATGCTCGCCGTCTACGTCGCGCTCGGCCTGCTCGTCTCGGTGCCGATGACGCTTGCGGTCCTCCTGGCCGGGGGCCTCGCGCTTGCCGCGCTGACGCCGTTCCGGCGCGCGGCGGCGGGCTACGGGGCGCGGCTGCGCGCCGCGCGCGAGGCGCAGTTCCGCAGCACCTCGGACTTCCTCGCCGGCCTCAAGACGGCCCGCGCGCTCGACCTCGGCGATGCCCAGGCGGCGGCCTACGCCCGGCTTCTCGACGAGGCCAAGGCCGACGCGGCCGCCTATGCCCGCCGCACCGCGACCGGGGCCGGCGCCTTCCAGGTCGCGCTCGCGGCCGGGGCGGCAGCCTTCGTCCTCGCTGCGACCGGCTGGGCGGGCCTCTCGGCCGGCGAGGTCGTCGTGCTTCTCCTGCTGCTCATGCGCCTCGCGCCGCGGTTCCTCGGCCTCCAGGCGCAGGTGCAGCAGCTCCTCGTGGACCTTCCCGCCTGGCAGCGCGCGCTCGAGCTGCGCGCCGCGCTCGAGGCCGCCGCCGAGGCGCTGCCCGATCCCGCCCTGCCGCCCCTTCCCGCACCCGCCCGCGAGATCCGGCTCGACCGGGTGACCTGCCGCCATGCCCCGGGCCTCGCGCCCGCGCTCGAGGACTGCTCGCTCCGGCTCCGCGCAGGCGCGATCACCGGCATCGTCGGCCCCTCGGGCGCGGGCAAGAGCACGCTCGCCGACATCCTCGCGGGGCTCAGGCAGCCCGAGCGGGGCCTGTTCCTGCTCGACGGCCGGGCGCTTTCCGCCGCCGACCTGCCGCGCTGGCGGGCGCGCACGGCCTACCTGCCGCAGGACGCCTTCCTGCTGCACGCCTCGGTCGCCGATAACCTGCGCATCGTCCGTCCCGGGGCGGACGACGCGGCGCTCCGCGAGGCGCTCGCCCTGGCGGCGGCCGAATTCGTGCACGACCTGCCGCGGGGGATGGAGACCCCCGTCGGCGACCGCGGCGCGCGGCTCTCGGGCGGCGAGCGCCAGCGCATCGCGCTTGCCCGCGCGTTCCTGCGCGCGCCCGACCTGATGATCCTCGACGAGGCGACGAGCGCGCTCGACTGGGAAAGCCAGGAGCGCGTGATCGCTTCGCTGCGGGCGCTTTCGGGCCGCACCACGGTGGTGACCATCGCCCACCGCCCCTCGATGGTCGCCTTCGCCGAGACGATCCACATCCTCGAGGGCGGCCGGATCGTGGAAAGCGGCACCCGGGAAGAGCTTGTCGCCGACCCGCAGGGCCGGCTCGCGCGGATGTTCCGCGCCGAGGCGGAGGCCGGGCGCGGCCAGGACGGCACCGCGACGGACCCCGCGCAGGCCCCGAAGGCCTCGGCCCGCGCCTGATCCGGCTGCCCGGCCGCGGGCCGGGGCTGCCCCGGCCGGCCGGTGTCCCTCAGTTGGCGATCTTGCCCTGCCGCTTGGCCGCCGCCCCGCGCCGCGCCCGCGGCTCCGCCGCCTCGCTGCGGCGGCGCCGCCGCGCCTCGGCCGAGGCCATCGCGGCGATCCAGACGAGGTAGAGCACCTGCGCGACGATGAGCGTCGAGGCCGCGAGCCCGAGCGCGGCCCATCCCGTCATGCCCCTGACGAGGGCGGCGACGGCAACCGCACATGCCGCCAGAAGGACGCCCGCAAGGACAGCGACGACGTGCAACTGACGGCCTCCTCCCGACAGCCACGGGCCCTCACCCCAAGGCATTGTCCGGCAACTGGCCGCCTCGCGCAAGCGGAGATGACGGTGCCGCCGGCACCGCCCGGGGGGGCCGCCGCTGCCTGCGCCCTGACCTCAGGCCGCCGCGGCGCGGCAGGCGTCGAGCCAGGCCGCCGCGCTCGGGGCCTCGCGCCAGGGCTCGAGAAGCTCCGGGCTGGCGCGGTTCAGCACCACGCCCGCCACCCGCTCCGACAGCACCGGATCGGCGTCGAGCGCCGCCCGCAGCGCGACGCCCGAGGTCCGGCCGCAGCGCGCCACGATCACCACCCGCCCGAGCGCCCGCACCGGCGCCCGCGCCTCCACGAAGGGGCTGAGCGGCGGCAGGTCGATCAGCACCTGGTCGTAGTCCTCCCGCGCGGCATCCACCAGCGCGCGGAACCCGCGCGCGCCCAGCACCTTCGCGGCGCGCGCGGGGCTGGTCCCCGCAAGGCACGGCAGCACCGAAAGCCCCGGCTGGGCCGAGCGGCGCACCGCCTCGGTCCAGGGAACCGCCCCCGAGACCGCCTCGGCCAGCCCCGGCCCCGTCGTCGCGCCGATCGCGCGGCTGAGCGCGGGGCTGCGCGGATGGGCATCGACGAGCAGCACCGTGGCGCCGGCCTGCGCCAGCACGGTCGCAAGGTCGCGCACCAGCGTCGTCTTGCCCTCGCCGGGGTTCAGCGAGGTGATCCCGATCGCCGCCCGCCCGCCGGCCCCGCCGGGCCTGAGGTCGAGCGCGAGCCGGACCCCCTGGATCGCGTCGCCGTAGAGCGGAGAGATCCCCGAGCCGCCGAGCCGCGAGGGCTCGGGCGATGCCGCCGGTCCGTCGGCGCGGCGCCGGACCGAACCGAAGACCGCGCCCGGCACGAAGGCGGGCGGCGGCCCGGACGAGGCGCCGTCCCCCCTTGCGGACGGGCCGGGCGCCTCCACCTCCGGCACGTAGCCCAGGAACTCGCGCTGCGCCACGTCGCGGACGTCCTCGCCGGTATGGAGCAGCCCGCGCGCCCGCCGCTCCTTCAGCGCGGCGAGGACGGTGCCGATCATCAGGCCGATGAGCAGCGCGGCGCCGAGCACCCGGCTCGCGCGCGGGCCCTGCGCGGCGCGCGGCACCTCCGACAGCGACAGGATGCGCACCGGGCTCACCGGCAGCGTGCTCTGCTGGCCGATCTCCTCGGCGCGCGACAGAAGCGACTGGTAGAGCGCGCCGAGCGTCGCGGCCCGCTGCTCCAGCGCCCTGAGCTCGACCTGCGCCGCACCCGACTCGGCGCTCTCGCCGAGGGCGCCGGCGATGCTCTCGCGCAGGGCGGCCACCCGCGCCTCGGCGACCGAGAGGTCGCCGCGCGCGCGCTCCAGCCGCTGCGCGAGCGCAAGCGCCAGCCGCCCGGCCGCCGCGTCGGCCTCCTCGGCGAGACGGACCGCCTGCGGGTGCTCCGCACCGTAGGTCTCGCTGATCCGGGCGAGCGCGGCCACGGCGCCCGCGAGCGCGGTCTGGAGCGTCTCGAGTTCAGGGTCGGGCTCGCCCGCGGCCCGGACCGGAACGCCCGCCTTGAGCGCCTCGGGCCCGCGCGCGACGGCCGCCTCGTAGGCGCTGACGAGCGCGCGGGCGCGCGCCGCCTCGGTCTGCGCGGCGGCGAGATCGACGTTGAGCCGCCTGACCGAATCCTCGGCCATGAACACGCCGTCGGCCGAGACGAGGCCCTTCTCGGCGCGGAACGCCTCCGCCTCGGCGGCGGCGGCCTGCGCCGCGGCCGAGGCCGAGGCGAGCCGCCCTTCCAGCCAGGCGGCGGCGCGCGTGCTCGACTGCGCATTGGCCTCGAAGACGTCGTCGAGGTAGGCCTGCGCGAAGCCGTTCGCCACCGCGGCGGCCAGCACCGGGTCGTGCGAGGTGTAGCTGACCGAGACCGCCGCGCTGCGGCCGATGCGCTGCACCTGGAGCCCCTGCCGCAGGGTGCGCCCGACCAGCGCATGGCGCGCGGCCTCGGCCGCCGCTGCGGCATCGCCGCCGGGCGCGGGCACCGGCGGCTGCGCCGCGGCGGGCGCCGCCGGCGGGTCGGGCCGCAGGAGGTCGATCGGCAGCCGGACGAGCCCGACCGCCGCGCCGATCACCCGGCCGAACAGCGACCGCGGCGGGTCGAGCAGGCTCTCGACCTGGTCCTCGGTCAGCCGCGCCGCGACGGCCGCGGCCACCGCGTCGGACTGGATCACGAGGCGCGCGTTCTCGATCGCCGCCTCGGTGAAGCGCCGCCCGTCGAGCGAGGCGATCTCGGCCACCGCCGGGTTCACCTCGGCATCGAGCAGCACCGCCGAGGCCGCCATGTAGCTGCGCGGCGTGGTGGCGAGATAGACGAGGCCGAGCCCGATCAGCACCGCGACCGGCGCCGCGATCACCCGCCGCCGCCGCCGGACCGCGGCGGCGAGCCGCGCGAGGTCGATCGTCGTGCCGGGAGGCGGCGCCTCCTGCGGCGCCATGGTGTTGACGCTCTCGGCGATCCTGAGCCCGAGCTGGTTCATCCCCCGCCCTCCCCCGAAAGTCCCGCGGCCTGCCCCGGCGGCCGCCCGTAGGGTTCCAGCCGGGCCAACCCCGCCAGTTCCGCCAGCGCACCCGCGTGCAGCGCGCCCCGGATCAGCGCGCGGTTGCGGCCGAGCGTGTCGAAGGCGCAGAGCCCTGCCATCCCGAGACAGGCGAGCGCCTTGGCCGCCGAGACGCCGCCGGCGCCCAGCCGGCGCGCCGCGCCGCGGGGCGGCGCGAAGAGCCGCGCATGGGTCTGCCCGATCCGGTAGCGCCGCCGCAGCAGCCAGCCGAGCGCGGCGCGTTCGGCCGGCACCGCCTCCTCGACCAGCGCCCCCGGCGCGAAGGCGATTTCGCCGCCCGCCGCCGTCACCGCCTTGAAGAAGGCCGTGTCCTCGCCGCCGCTGCGGCCGAGCGCGGGGTCGAACCCGAGCCCGGCGACGGCCGGATGCGCGAGATCGATCAGCGCGTTCGAGGTGTAGCCGTAGAGCACCCTGCCGCCGCGGCCGGTCACGGGCCGCGTGTCGTGGAGCGCCCCCCGCCGCATCCAGGCCGGCGCGCCCTGCCCGTAGACGCCACGCACCGGCCCGAGCACGGCGGCCGCCCCGGTCTCCGCCTGCCGGGCGATCAGCGCGGCGAGCCAGCCCGGCGCGGCGGTCTCGTCGTCGTCGATCCACGCGAGGAAGCGCGCCCCCGACGCCTCCGCCGCCGCCAGGATCGCGTTGCGGGCGACCGAGATGTTGCGCGCCGGCGCGTGCAGGTAATCGACCGGAAGCGGGTGGCCTGCCCCGGCCGCCTCCACGGCGGCGCGCGCGGAAGGCGTCTCGTCGTTGTCGGCCACGGCGATCCGCACCGGCCGCCCGACCGGGTCGAGCCGGGCGAGCGAGGCGAGCGCCGCCGCCAGCGAGGCCCGGCGGTAGGTGGGCAGGCCGATCACGACGCCCGTGCCGGTGCCGCCGGACGCGCTCATGCGGGCTCTCCGCCGGAGGGCAGCGCCCGGCGGGCGGCGGCCCCCAGCGCCTCGGCCCAGAACCCGGCCGACCAGGCCGCGTGCATCGCCCCCGCGACGAGGCCCGCTGCCGCCGCGGCGGGCTCGCGGTGCCGCGCCGCGAGGCCGAGGCCGCCGGCCAGGCACCCCAGCGACCAGGCCGCGACCGGCAGGGCGAAGGCGGGATGCGCCGCGGCAAGCGGCGCGAGCGCGAGCCCCGGCGCCAGCGCCGCGACCGCCGCCTGCCGCCCGCCGAACCCCGTGCGGTGCTTGATGAGGTTCCGCGCCCGGCCCCGGCCGAAGGCGAAGTATTGCCGCATCAGGGCGCCCAGCGTCCGGCGCGGGAAGTAGTCGACCGCCGTCGCGCCGGTCAGCCAGATGCGGAACCCCGCCCGGCGCAGCCGGAGGTCGAGCTCGGCGTCCTCGTTGTGGCTGAAGGCCTCGTCGTAGCCCCCCACGGCGCGGAACGCGGCAAGCCGCATCAGCGCGTGGTGCCCGTGATCGACCCAGCGGCCCTCGGCCCGGTTGCGGTGCGCCGCCCCGCCGTTCCCCAGGCGCGAGTTCTGCGCCAGCGCGATGACGCGCTGGAGCGGGCTCGCGCCCACCGCCCGCATCGCCACCACGACGCTGTCGGCGCCGGTGCGCCGGGCTTCGGCGACCAGCCTCTCGCAGTAGTCGGGCGGATAGGCGCTGTGGGCATCGATGCGGATCAGCCATTCCGCGTCGCCTGCGAACCGTTCGACGGCGAGGTTCACGCCGGCCGCCTGCCGCCGGAGGGGGTTGTCGAGCAGCACGACCGCCGGCTCCCGCCGCGCAAGCGCCGCGACGATGGCGCGCGTGCCGTCGGCCGACCCGCCATCGGCCACCACGATCCGCGCGCCCGTGCGCCGGGCGAAGGGCAGGAGCGCCTCGATCACCGCCGCGATGTGCGCCGCCTCGTCGAGCGCCGGGATCACCACGAGCGCGCTCATGCCGCCGCCTCCGCCGCCGCGCCGCGCAAGGGCCGGTCTCCCGGCGACGCGAGCCCCGCGAGCCGCGCGACGAAGGCGCGGCAGTCGCCGTCGTCGGCCTCCCAGGTCGCGCGCGGCAGCCGGGCGACCGCCGCGCGCAGCGCCGCGAGCCGTCGGGCATCGATCGGGCCGAGCACCGCGCCCGCCGCCCCGGCCGTCGCAGCCTCCGCCACGAGACCGATGCCGAGCTCCGAAAGCCGCGCCGCCGTCTCGGTGCCGGCGAGCGCGAGCGGCACGGCACCGTGAAGGCACCCCTCGTAGAGCCGGTTCGGCAGCAGCCAGTCGGAGTTCCCGCCCGCCTCGTAGCGGTCGATCAGCCAGGCGATGTCCACCTCGCCGTAGATCGCGGGCAGCTCCGCCGGTCCGTAGGCGCCGCGGAACTCGATGTCGGGGTTCGCCGCCACCACCGCGTCGAAGTCCGGCACCGCCGCCCGCGCGGGCCGGCCGCGCAGCACCACGCGGAAGCGCCCCGGCGCGGCACGGGTCAGCCCGTCGAGCGCGGCGAGCGAGGCGGCGCAGCGCAGGATGCCGAACCAGCCGATCGCCAGCGGGCCCCCGCGTCGGGGCGACGGGGCCGCGAGGCCACCCGCCACGCCGGAGAGCGGCTTGTTCTCGGCCAGCAGCACCTCGGCCGCCGGCCGGCGGAACGGGCGGAGGTAGTTGCGCTCGAACCCCGGCGAGGAGACCACCACCGCCGCCGCGCGGCGCATCAGCGCGGCCTCTGCCGCGCGCAGCGCCGCCGGAACCGGGCCCCGGCCCGAAAGCAGGCGGTGGACATCGAGCAGCTCGTAGACAAGCCGGGCGCCGGGGAAGGCGCGCCCGAGCCGCGCGCCGAGCGCCAGCATCTCGAGGTTGCGCGCCAGGATCACGTCGGGCGCGGGCCCGGTGCCGAGGGCGCCCGGCAGGCCCGGCAGCGCGGCCAGGACCGAGAGCGCCCGCGCCGCGAGCCGCCCGTCGCGCGTCCGCCCCAGCACCAGCGCCTCGCCCGGCAGCGCGCCGTCGCGCCGGCGGAACCCGGCGAGCCGCACCCCGGCCCCGCCCCGGCGCAGCATCTCCGCCCGCCGCCAGACGGCCGCGTCGTCGAGGTCGTGGGCGAGGTAGAGGACCTGCATCCTGCGCACTCCGGGCCGGCCGCCTCACTCGGCGGCGGTGACGCCGCGCGCCGCTGCGGGCGCGGCCGGAACCCGCCGGGCGAGGAAGTCGCGGAACGCCGGGCCGAGTTCGGGGCTCGCCAGCGCGATGTCCACCGTCGCCCGCAGCATCCCGGCCTTGGAGCCGCAGTCGTAGCGCGTGCCCTCGAACCGGTAGGCGACGAGCGAGCCGGGATTCTCGGCAAGCTCGCGCGCGATCGCGTCGGTCAGCTGGATCTCGCCCCCCGCGCCCACGGCCTTCGCGTTGAGGTGCCGCATGATCGCGGGCGTCAGGATGTAGCGCCCGATCACCGCCATGTCCGAAGGCGCCGTCCCCGGCGCCGGCTTCTCGACGATGCCCTGCGGCCGCAGCACCCGGCCGATGGTCTCCACCACGTCGAGCACGCCGTAGGCCTGCGTCTCCTCGGGGGCCACCTGCATCGCCGCGATCACGTTGCCGCCGTGCTCGGCATGGGCCTCCATCATCTGCGCGAGGCAGGGCGTGGAAGCCACGATCAGGTCGTCGGGCAGGATCACCGCGAAGGGACGCTCGCCGACGAGGCGGCGCGCGCACCAGACCGCGTGGCCGAGCCCGAGCGGCTCGTGCTGGCGCACGTAGGCCAGGTGCCCGCTGTCCACGTTGCTGTCCCTGAGCGCGGCGAGAAGGGCGTCCTTCCCGGTCTTGCGCAGGTGCCGCTCCAGCGCGGGATTTACGTCGAAGTAGTCCTCCAGCGCCGACTTGCCGCGCGCGGTCACGAAGATGAAGTCGCGGATGCCCGCGGCGCGCGCCTCGTCCATCGCATACTGGATGAGGGGCCGGTCCACGACCGACAGGAGCTCCTTGGGAATGCACTTGGTGGCCGGAAGGAACCGGGTGCCGAGCCCGGCGATCGGAAAGATCGCGGTGGTTACTCTGGGTCGCACGTCCACATCTCCTGGTTGTTGACCGGGGTCCTAGACCCCCAACGCCGGAGATACCAGCCGAGTGCGACAGAACGACCAAAACCCTGACGATTCCGGGCTCTGCGGGCGGCGGAAAGCCGCCGACCGGCGGTCTGCCGCACAACCTGCGCGGCAATCTGCCCAAATCGGGGGCGGAGTTGCGACGGATCCCGCCGGCGCCTCGTCAGGCCCGGACGAGGTGGCGGCACTCCGGCACGGGGGTCAGCACCGTGCCGTCCTCGAGGAAGCGGTCGAGGTTGTCGCAGACCAGATCGCCCATCGCCGTCCGCGTCTCGACCGTGGCCGAGCCCACATGCGGGGTGAGGACCACGTTCTCCATCCGCCGGAGCGCCTCGGGAACGTGCGGCTCGGCCTCGAACACGTCGAGCCCCGCACCGCCGAGCCGCCCCGCCTCCAGCGCCGCGACCAGCGCCGCCTCGTCCACGACCGAGCCGCGGGCGACGTTGACCAGGATGCCCTCGGGCCCGAGCGCGTCGAGAACGGCGGCACCTACCAGATGGCGCGTTCCCGCGCCGCCGGGGGTGATGCAGATCAGGACGTCGCTCGCCCGCGCCAGCGCGACCGGATCGGGAACGTATTCGTGCGGCACGTCCCTCGGGCTGCGCGCATGATAAAGGATGCGCGCGCCGAAGGCCTGCGCGCGGCGCGCGATGGTCTGCCCGATCCGGCCCATCCCGAGGATGCCCACCGTCCGGCCCTGCACCGTCCGCGTCAGCGGGAAGGCGCCCTTCCGCTCCCAGTCGCCCGACCGCACCCAGCGGTCGGCGGCCAGAAACCGCCGGCTGACGGCGAGCCAGAGCAGGATCGCGGTGTCGGCCACCTCGTCGTTCAGCACGTCGGGCGTGTGCGCGACGAGGATGCCGCGCGCCGCGGCGGCCGCGGCGTCGATCGCGTCGTAGCCGACCCCGTAGCTCGAGATCACCTTGAGGTCGGGCAGCGCGGCCATCACCTCGGGCGGCACGCCCCAGTGCCCGTCGGTGACGACGGCCACGATGCCCGCCCCCGCCTCGGCGAGGAAGGCGGCGCGGTCGGGCCGGTCGAACAGCCGCACCACCTCGAAGCCCGCGGCGAGGCGGGCGGCCATGCGCTCGGTGATGGTTCCGATCTGGAGAAGCCGCGGCTTCTCAGGCATCCGCCCGCACCCGCTGGCGCTGGGTGCCGAGGCCCTCGATCGACAGTTCCATCACGTCGCCGGGCTTGAGGTAGACCGGCGGCTTCATCCCCATGCCCACGCCGGGAGGCGTGCCGGTCGAGATCACGTCGCCCGGATGCAGGGTCATCAGCTGGCTGAGGTGCGAGATGATCTGGGCGACCGTGAAGATCATCGTCGCGGTGTTCCCGGTCTGCATCCGCTGCCCGTTCACGTCGAGCCACATGGCGAGGTTCTGCGGGTCGGGCACCTCGTCGCGGGTGACGAGCCAGGGGCCGATCGGCCCGAAGGTGTCGCAGGACTTGCCCTTCGTCCACTGGCCCGAGAGCTTGGTCTGGAAGTGCCGCTCGCTCACGTCGTTCACCACGCAGTAGCCCGCCACGTGGTTCAGCGCCTCGGCCTCGCTGACGTATTTCGCCGCGGTGCCGATCACCACGCCCAGCTCCACCTCCCAGTCGGAATGGGTCGAGCCGCGCGGCAGCACCACGTCGTCGTGGGGGCCCACGACCGCCGATGTCGCCTTCATGAACAGGATCGGATGCTCGGGGATCGCGGCGCCGGTCTCGGCGGCGTGGTCGGAGTAGTTGAGCCCGATGCACATGAACTTGCCGATCCCGGCCACGCAGGGGCCGAGCCGCACCTCGCCCTCGACCACCGGCAGCGCCGTGACGTCGAGCGCGCGCAGCTGGGCGAGCGCCACGTCGCCCAGCGCCGCGCCGGTGACGTCCACGAGATGGCCCGACAGGTCGCGCAGCACGCCCTGCGCGTCGATCAGGCCGGCCTTCTCGGCGCCGGGCGCCCCGTAGCGGACCAGTTTCATCGTCCCTCCCCTCCTCCTGTCATCGTTTCGCGCGGCCCGACACACTCAGTGCCCGCCCAGTGCCTGCCCAGTGCCCGCCCAGTGCCTGCCCAGTGCCCGCTCAGTGGTTGTCCCGCGGCATGAACCGGTGCGCGATGTCGCGATACTCCTCCGCCCCGCGGATCGTCATCCCCTCGGAGAACGGGCGCACCTTCTCGCGGAAGATCTCCTGCCAGGGCGACTGGCTCTCGGGCGTGAACGGCCGCTCGGGCAGCGCCGCGCGGCGGCGGGCAAGCTCCTCCTCGGGAACCAGCATGTTCGCGGTGCAGGCGTTGAGGTCGATGCGCACCCGGTCGCCCGTCCGCACCAGCGCGAGGCCCCCGCCGGCGGCCGCCTCGGGCGAGGCGTTCAGGATCGAGGGCGACCCCGAGGTGCCCGACTGGCGGCCGTCGCCCATGCAGGGCAGCGCCTTGATCCCGCGCCTGATGAGGTAGGAGGGCGGGCGCATGTTCACGACCTCGGCCCCGCCGGGGTAGCCGATCGGCCCCGCCCCCCGCATGATCAGGATGCAGTGCTCGTCGATGCCGAGGCTCTCGTCGTCGATCCGGGCGTGGAAGTCCTCGGGCCCGTCGAACACCACCGCACGGCCCTCGAAGGCGTTCGGGTCGCCGGGGTTCGAGAGGTAGCGGTCGCGGAACTCCTCCGAGATCACGCTCGTCTTCATGATCGCGCTGTCGAACAGGTTGCCCTTGAGGTTGATGAAGCCGGCGTCGCGCTTCAGCGGCTCGGCGACGGTGCGGATCACCTCGGGCGTCGCGCTGCGGCGCTGGCCGCAGTTCTGCCGCATGGTGCGGCCGTTCGCGGTGATCGCGTCGGGGTGCGGGAAGAGCCCCTCGGCCATCAGCTCGCCGATCACCGCCGGCACCCCGCCCGCGCGATGGTAGTCCTCGCCGAGGTATTCGCCCGCCGGCTGGAGGTTCACCAGAAGCGGCACCCTGTGGCCGATCCGCTGCCAGTCGTCGTTGTCGAGCGGCACGCCGAGGTGGCGCGCGATCGCGTTGAGGTGGATCGGCGCGTTGGTCGACCCCCCGATGGCCGAGTTGACGACGATGGCGTTCTCGAAGGCCTCGCGCGTCATGATCCGCGAGGGCCTCAGATCCTCGTGCACCATCTCCACGATCCGCCGCCCCGTCTCGTAGGCCATCTGCCCGCGCTCGCGGTAGGGCGCGGGGATCGCGGCCGATCCGGGAAGCTGCATCCCCAGCGCCTCGGCCAGCGAGTTCATCGTTGTCGCCGTGCCCATCGTGTTGCAGTAGCCGACCGATGGGGTGGAGGAGGCGACGAGCTCCATGAACCCGTCGTCGTCGATCTCGCCCGCGGCGTGCAGCTCGCGCGCCTTCCAGACGATGGTGCCCGAGCCGGTGCGCTTGCCCTGGTACCAGCCGTTCAGCATCGGCCCGACGCTGAAGGCGATCGCCGGGATGTTCACGGTGGCCGCCGCCATCAGCAGCGCCGGCGTGGTCTTGTCGCAGCCGATGTTCAGCACCACCCCGTCGATCGGGTAGCCGAAGAGCGTCTCGACGAGGCTGAGATAGGCGAGGTTGCGGTCGAGCATCGCGGTCGGCCGCTTGCCCGTCTCCTGGATCGGGTGGACGGGAATCTCGATCACCGTGCCGCCCGCCGCGATCACCCCGTCGCGCACGCGCTTCGACAGCTCGATGTGGTGCCGGTTGCAGGGGCTGAGGTCGCTGCCGGTCTGCGCGATGCCGATGATCGGCTTGTCGGACTGCAGCTCCTCGCGCGTCAGCCCGTAGTTGAGGTAGCGCTCGAGATAGAGCGCGGTCATCTCGCGATCGGCGGGGTTGTTGAACCACTTGCGCGAGCGCAGTTCGGTCTTCTTCGCCACGGCGGCATCCCCTCGGCTGTCCGGCCCGCCCGCTGCACGGCGGCGCCCTTCCCGGTGCGCCGCCCCCGGCGGGGCGCCGCATCCCCTGCATCGCTAGAGGAAGCGCGCCGCGATTGCTAGGCCCGGCGGGCCGGAAGCCGCCCCGGCCGCCGTCCCGCGCCCCGCCCGGCTCACGGGAACATGACCAAATCGTGACCGGAGCCCTGCCGATGCTGCATAGCGGCATTTCGGCGAAAGACGTTGTGCAGGTGCAGAAACGGGCCATCTTGGGAGGGACACCAAACCGCGCCGGGGGGAAGGTCCGTTCCCCGAGGCGCCAAGAAAACGGAAAGAGGCTGAGACATGGCTTACATCTCCACCACGCACCGCCCGTCGGTCGCCGAATACTTCCGCGGGCTCGCCGCCCGCATCCGCGAGGCCCGCGCCCGGCGCGCGCTCTACCGCCAGACCGTCGCCGAGCTTTCCCGGCTCTCCGACCGCGACCTGGCCGACCTCGGCATCTCGCGGCTGACGATCCACGACCTGGCCGAGACGCACGCCTACGGCAAGTGACGCCGCGGCACACCGCAACAAGGGGGGCACCCGCCCCCGAAGGCCCCGGCAGCGCCCGGGGCCTTCGCCGTTTTCGGGCCCGCGCTTGACCCGGCCGGGGGTTCTGGCACTCTCGCCCCCTGCCCGAAGCGGAGGGAGCGCCATGGCAACCGCAAGGACCGTCGTGATCGAGGCCCCCGGCGGGCCGGAGCAGCTCAGGCTGGTCGACCGCGAGGTGGGCGAGCCGGGCCCCGGCGAGATCCGCATCCGCCACCACGCCATCGGGCTCAACTTCATCGACGTCTACCAGCGCACCGGCCTCTATCCGCTGAAATACCCCGCCGCCCTCGGCATGGAGGCGGCAGGGGTCGTCGAGGCGGTCGGCGACGGCGTGACGCATCTCAGGCCCGGCGACCGCGCCGCCTATGCCTGCCAGCCCCCCGGCGCCTATGCCGAGGCCCGGGTGATGCCGGCCGCGCAGGTCTGCCCGCTCCCCGACGCGATCTCGTTCGAGGAGGGCGCGGCGATGATGCTCAAGGGCCTGACGGTCCACTACCTCTTCCGCCGGACCACGCCGATCCGGGCGGGCGACACCGTGCTGTTCCACGCCGCGGCGGGCGGCGTCGGGCTCATCGCCTGCCAGTGGGCGCGGGCCGAGGGAATCACGCTGATCGGCACCGCCGGATCGGACGAGAAATGCGCGCTGGCCGCCGAGCACGGCGCGGCGCACACGATCAACTACCGCACCGAGGACTTCGTGGCCCGCGTGAAGGAGATCACCGGCGGCCGCGGGGTGGACGTGGTGATGGATTCGGTGGGGAAGGACACCTTCGACGGCTCGCTCGCCTGCCTCAGGCCGCTCGGCATGATGATCCTCTTCGGCGCCGCCTCGGGCCCCGTGCCCCCCTTCGATCTCCAGCGCCTCGCCGCGGGCGGCTCGCTCAAGATCACCCGGCCCACCCTCTTCGCCCACATCGCCGACCACGCCACCTGCCAGCAGATGGCGCGCGAACTGTTCGAGATGGTCACTTCCGGCAAGGTGCGGATCCGCATCGACCAGCGGTTCCCGCTTGCGGAGGTCGCCGAGGCGCACCGCGCGCTCGAGGCGCGGCGCACCACGGGCGCGACCGTGCTGATACCTTGACCCGCGTCAAGGCGGGCGCCGCCCCCGGCGCCCATCCTCTGCGCTGATGGACACGCGCGCCCCAGAAGCGGTCTTCCACACCGAAGGCCTGACCAAGGTCTACGACACCGGCGCCGAGCAGATCCGCGCCCTCGACGGCGTCGATCTCGACCTCTACGCCGGCGAGTTCGTCGTCCTGCTCGGGCCCTCCGGGTCAGGGAAGTCCACGCTCCTCAACATCCTCGGCGGGCTCGACCGGCCGACCTCGGGCACCGTGCGCTTCACCGACCACGACCTCGCCGCGATGTCGGATGCCGAGCTCACGCGCTTCCGGCGCGACCACGTGGGCTTCGTGTTCCAGTTCTACAACCTCGTCGCCTCGCTGACCGCGCGCGAGAACGTCCAGCTCGTGACCGACGTGGCCGCCGACCCGATGCCGCCCGAGGAGGCGCTGGCGCTCGTCGGCATGACCCACCGGATCGACCATTTTCCCGCCGAGCTGTCGGGGGGCGAGCAGCAGCGTGTCGCGATCGCCCGCGCGATCGCCAAGCGGCCCGAGATCCTGCTCTGCGACGAACCGACCGGTGCGCTCGACAGCAGGACGGGGGTCCAGGTGCTCCAGGCCCTCAAGACGGTCAACGTCCGCTTCGGCACGACGACCGCCGTCATCACCCACAACGCCGCGATCCGGCGCATGGCCGACCGCGTGATCTGGTTCCGCGACGGCCGGGTGGAGCGGGTCGAGGTCAACGAGGCGCCCGTCTCCCCCTCCGAGATCGAGTGGTGAGGGCGATGGACGCGCTCGACCGCAAGCTCCTGCGCGACTTCCGCCGGCTCTGGGCGCAGGCGCTCGCCATCGCGCTGGTGCTCGCCTCGGGCGTGGCGATCCTGATGACCACCTTCGGGATGCACCGCGCGCTCGAGGACACCCGCACCGCCTACTACGAGCGCAACCGCTTCGCCGACGTGTTCGCCGCGGCGAGCCGCGCGCCGCGCACGCTGATCCCCGAAATCCTCGCGATTCCGGGGGTCTACGCCGCCGAGGGGCGGATCTCGGCCTTCGCCGTGCTCGACCTGCCGGGGCGCAGCGAAGCCGCGCTGGGCCGGATCCTCTCGCTGCCCGCCGCGGGCCTGCCGCAGCTCAACGTGCCCGTGCTGCGCTCCGGCCGACTGCCAGACCCCGACGCGGCCGGCGAGGTCCTCGTCAACGAGCCGTTCGCGCAGGCGAACGGTTTCCGCCCCGGCGACAGCTTCCTCGCCACGCTCGACGGGCGCAAGCGCGCGCTGACGATCACCGGAACCTTCCTCAGCCCGGAATTCATCTACACCCTGCCGCCGGGCGGGCTGATGCCCGACAACGAGCGCTTCGCCGTCATCTACATGCCCGAACGGGCGGCGGCCGCCGCCTTCGGCCTGACCGGCGCCTTCTCCGGCATCGCGCTCGGCCTCGCGCCCGACGCGGTCGAGGCCGAGGTGATCGACCGGCTCGACGACCTGCTGCGGCCCTATGGCGGGATGGGCGCGCACGGCCGCGAGCAGCAGGAGAGCCACGCCTTCGTCGATGCCGAACTCAAGCAGCTCAGGTCGATGTCGCTGATCCTGCCGCCGATCTTCTTCGCCATCGCCGCCTTCCTCGTGAACATGGTCATCGGGCGGATCGTGTTCCTCGAACGCGCCGAGATCGGGCTCCTGAAGGCGATCGGCTACCGCGACCGCACGGTCGCGGCGCACTACCTGATGCTCGCGGGGCTGGTCGCGCTGGTCGGCGTCGGCCTCGGCTGGCTCGCCGGACACTGGCTCACCCGCGGGCTCGCGGCGCTCTATGCCGACTTCTTCAGGTTCCCGTTCCTGATCTACAGCCTCTCGCCCGTCGCCTTCGCCGCCTCGGGCCTGCTCGGCCTCGCCGCCGCGGCGCTCGGCGCGCTGCGCTCGGCGCTCGCCGCCGCGCGGATCGCGCCGGCGGTCGCCATGCTGCCGCCCGCCCCGCCGCGGTTCCGCCACGGCCTCTTCGACCGTGCGCTCGCCCGGCTCAGGCTCTCGCAGCCGGCGATGATGGTGCTGCGCAGCCTGATCCGGTGGCCGGTGCGCACCGCGCTCTCGGCGCTCGGCATGGCGATGGCGGTGGCGATCCTCGTCGCCTCGAGCTTCACGCAGGATTCGCTCGACGAGATCATCGACAGCGCCTTCTTCCAGGGCTTCCGGCAGGATTCGATCCTGCTCTTCGGCCACGACCGGCCCGAGAGCGTGCTCGCCGAGGTCCGCCGCCTTCCCGGCGTTCTCGTGGCCGAAGGCCAGCTCTCGGCCGCCGCGCGGCTGCGCCACGGCCAGTTCGAGAAGCGCGTCGCGCTCGACGCGCGCCGCCCCGGCGTGGACCTCGCGCGCGTGATCGACGCCGCCGGGCGCGTCATCGACGTGCCGCCCGGAACGCTCGTCCTGTCCGAGGCGCTCGCCGCCCGGCTCGGGGCCCGCCCCGGCGACCTCGTCGACATCGAGCTGCACGAGCGGCCCGACGAGATCTTCCGCCTGCCCGTCGCGGGCACGGTGCGGCAGTATTTCGGCCTCGGCGCCTACATCGACTTCGAGACGCTGAACGCCATGCTGCGGCAGGCGCCGCGCGTCTCCTTCGCCAACGTCACCGTCGACGAGGCCGCGTCCGCCGCGCTCCAGCAGGCGATCAAGGACACCCCCGCCATCGCCGGCGAGATCAACCTCAACCAGACGCGGCTGTCGTTCCGCGCGACGATCGACCAGAACATCGGCTACATGACCACGATCTACATCACCGCGGCCGTCGTCATCACCGTCGGCGTCGCCTACAACGCCGCGCGCATCCAGCTCTCGGAACGCGCGCGCGAGCTTGCATCGCTGCGCATCCTCGGCTTCACCCGCGCCGAGGTCTCGGGCGTGCTCGTCGGCGAGACGATGCTGGTGGCGCTCCTCGCGCAGCCGCTCGGCTGGCTGCTTGGCGCAGGCATCGCCTACGCCGCCGTGCAGGGCTTCACCTCCGACCTCTACCGCGTGCCCCTGGTGCTCGAAGCCGACACCTTCGCCATCGCCAGCCTCGTCGTCCTCGCCGCCGCGCTCGCCGCCGCGCTCGTCGTCCGGCGCCGGATCGACACGCTCGACCTCGTCGCCGTCATGAAGACCCGGGAGTAGCCCATGAAACTCACCCCCCGCAGCGTCATCGCCGGGCTGGTCGCCGCCGGGCTCCTCGCGGGGCTCCTCGTCGTCGCCTTCCGCACCGAGCCGGTCCCGGTGGACCTCGCCACCGTCACCCGCGGGCCGATGCAGGCCACCGTGGACGCCGAGGGGCGGACCCGGATCCGCAACGTCTACGAGGTCTCGGCGCCGGTCGCGGGCACCGCGCGCCGCTCGCCGGTGAAGGTGGGCGACCCGGTCGTGGCCGGCGAGACGGTGGTCGCCGTCGTCGAGCCGGTGGCCCCCGCGCTCCTCGACGCGCGCAGCCGGCTCCAGGCCGAGGCGGCGCTGCGCGAGGCCGAGGCCGCCGTCGCCGTGGCCGAGGCGCAGGTGAACCAGGCCGAGGAGGACCTCGCCTATGCCCGCACCCAGTTCGAGCGCACCCGCACGCTGGTCGAACGCGGCGTCGCCTCCGTCACCCGGCTCGAGGACGCGATCCAGGCAGTCGCCTCGCGCGAGGCGGCGCTGGCCGCCGCCCGGTCCCAGCGGCAGGCGGCGGTGAGTTCCCGCGACCGCGCCGCGGCGGCGCTGGTCGAACCCGGCGCGGGCGGCGCCGGCGCCGGCGAGTGCTGCGTGCCGCTCACCGCGCCGGTCAGCGGCGTCGTCCTCGAGGTCGCGCAGATCAGCGAGCGGCCGGTGGCCATGGGCACCCCGCTCGTCTCGGTAGGCGACCCGACCGACCTCGAGATCGTGGCCGACCTGCTGTCCTCCGACGCCGTGCGCCTTGCGCCCGGCGCCCGCGCCACGGTCGAGCGCTGGGGCGGGCCCGTCGCGCTCGAGGCGCGCCTGAGGTCGATCGACCCCGTCGCGGTGACCAAGGTCTCGGCGCTGGGGATCGAGGAGCAGCGCGTGGACGCCGTTTTCGACCTGATCTCGCCCCCCGAGGCGCGCCCCGGCCTCGGCGGCGGCTTCGCGGTGTTCCTGCGGATCGTGGAATGGCAGGCCGACGGCGTGCTCCAGCTTCCGCTCTCGGCGCTGTTCCGGCAGGGCGAGGGCTGGGCCGTCTATGCCGTCGCCGGGAACACCGCCCGCCTCGTGCCGGTCGAGATCGGCCGCCGCAACGACCGCATGGTCGAGGTGACGGGCGGTCTCGAGGAAGGCGCGCGCGTCGTCACCCACCCCAGCGACGCCCTGTCCGACGGGGCGCCGGTGCGCGTGCGACCGACACCCTGACGGGGCCGGCGGCAGGGGTTTGCGCCGGCCCGGCCGCGCCGGTATCGTCGCCCGGCGAACCAACCGACGAACCGAGGAACCGACCGGAGCCCCCATGGCCGAGCCCCGCCGCCGCGGCCGTCCCCGCGCCTTCCACGACAAGACGGCCGAGAACACCGTCCAGTCGCTCGACCGGGCGCTGACGATCCTCTCGGCGCTGGCCGAGGCGGGCGGCATCGGGCTTTCCGCGCTCGCCCAGCGGCTCGACCAGGCGCCCGCCACGGTCTATCGCGCGCTCACCACCCTCGAGGGCCACGGCATGGCCGAGCTCGACCCCGCCACCCAGGCCTGGCACGTCGGCCCGCGGGCCTTCCTGATCGGCTCGGCCTTCCTGCGCCGCAGCTCGGTGGTGGAGCGGGCGCGCCCCGTGCTGCGCGCGCTGATGGAGGCCACCGGCGAGACCGCGAACCTCGGGATCGCGCGGGGCGACGAGGTGCTGTTCCTCTCCCAGGTCGAGACCCACGCCTCGATCCGGGCCTTCTTCCCGCCGGGCACCGTCTCGCCGCTGCACGCCTCGGGCATCGGCAAGGCGCTGCTCGCGCATTTCGACGACGGCCGGCTCGGCGCCTATCTCGACCGGGCGCGGCTGGAGCGGTTCACCCCGGCCACGCTCGCCGATCCCGCGGCGCTGCGCGCCGACCTCGCGGCGACGCGGGCGCGCGGCTACGCGCTCGACAACGAGGAGCGCAACGAAGGCATGCGCTGCGTCGCGGCCGCGGTGCTCGACGCCTTCGGCGAGCCGGTCGCGGGGATCTCGGTCTCGGGCCCCGCGGCGCGCCTGACCGAAGCCGATGCGGCGCGCATCGGCGCGGCGGTGGCCGGGGCCGCGGCGCGGCTCTCCGAAGGGCTCGGCGCACGCCCGGCGACGCCATGAGCAGATCGGGAGATTGCGCGCCCTCACTTGCCCGTCATGCGGGAAATACTAAACTGACCGGTGCAGAAACAAGGGGATTCGGCCGATGCGCCTCACCGTGAACGGCACGCCGCGCGAGGTCGGGGCCGACCCCGAGCTTCCGCTTCTCTGGGCGCTGCGCGACGTGCTCGGCCTCACCGGCACCAAGTTCGGCTGCGGCGTGGCGGCCTGCGGCGCCTGCACCGTGCTGATCGACGGCGAGGCGGTCCGCTCCTGCCAGGTGGCGGTGGGCGACGTGCAGGGCGCCGTGACGACGATCGAGGGGATCGGCACGCCCGAGACCCTCGCGCCGATCCAGCAGGCCTGGATCGAGCATCAGGTGGCGCAGTGCGGCTACTGCCAGCCGGGGCAGATCATGCAGGCCGCGGCGCTCCTTGCCGCGAACCCCAACCCCACCGACGCCGACATCGACGCCGCGATGGCCGGCAACCTCTGCCGCTGCGGCACCTACCCCAAGATCCGGGCCGCGATCCGCCGGGCCGCGGCGATGACGCAGCGGGCCGGGCAATGAGCCGCCTCGGCCGCTACACCCGCCGCGGCTTCCTCGTCGCCACCGCCGCCGTCGCGGGCGGCGTCGCCTTCGGCGTCTGGAAGGCGCGCGAGGTGCCGCCGAATCCGCTCTCCCCGGCGGAGGGCACCGCGCTCAACCCCTGGCTGGTGATCGACGCCGCCGGGGTCACGGTCGTCGTGCCCCGCGCCGAGATGGGCCAGGGCGTGCGCACCACGCTTGCCGCGCTCGTCGCCGAGGAGCTCGACGCCGATTTCGCCGCGATCCGCGTGATCCACGGGCCGCCGGCGCAGGCCTACTACAACGGCGCGCTGATGGAGGCCGGGCTCCCCTACCCGGCCTACGCGCTCACCGAGCGCCAGCGCTGGATCGGCCAGCAGATGGCGGTGCTGCCGAAGCTCCTGTCGCTCCAGGTCACAGGCGGGTCCACCTCCACCGTCGATGCCTACGAGAAGATGCGGCTGGCCGGCGCCACCGCGCGCGAGACGCTGAAGCGCGCCGCCGCGGCCCGGACCGGCGCCGACATCGCGCAGATCCTGACCGAGGCCGGGGCGGTCGTGCTCCCCGACGGCACGCGCCTGCCCTACCCCGAGCTCGCCGCCGAGGCCGCCGCGATCGAGCCGCCCGAGGTCACGCTGCGCGACCCCGGCCAGTGGCGGCTCCTCGGCAAGCCGCTGCCGCGCACCGACATGGTCGAGAAGGCGACCGGCACCGCCACCTTCGGCGCCGACGTGATGCTGCCGGGCATGAGGTTCGCCACCGTGCGGATGAACCCGCGGCTCGGCGGGCCGATGCTCTCCTTCGACCCCGCCCCGGCGCTCGCCCTGCCGGGGGTGGAACGGGTGATCGACCTCGGCACCGGCATCGCCGTGGTCGGCGCCACGACCTGGCACGCGATGCGGGGCGCCGAGGCGGTGGCCGTCGAATGGGGCCCCGCCCCCTATCCTGAGACTTCCGCGGACATCTTCGAGGCCATCGCCGCCGCCTTCGACGAGGCGCCGAACTCCACCCTGCGCGACGACGGCGAGATCCCCCCGCCGGCCGAGGGCGACGTCACCGCCGAATACCGCGTGCCCTTCCTCGCCCACGCGACGATGGAGCCGATGAACGCAACCGCGCTCAGGACGGAAGCCGCGCTCGAGGTCTGGTGCGGCAACCAGGCGCCGGTCGTCACCCGCGACAAGTGCGCCGAGGCCGTCGGGCTCGACCCCGCGGCGGTCACCGTCCACACCACCTATCTCGGCGGCGGCTTCGGCCGGCGGGCGGAGTTCGACTTCTCGGTCCTCGCCGCGCGGGTCGCCGACGCGATGCCCGGCACGCCCGTCAAGGTGACGTGGAGCCGGGCCGAGGACATGCGGCACGACTTCTACCGCCCGGCCGCCATCGCGCGGTTCCGCGGCCGCGTCGCGGGCGCGCGCATCGCCGCGCTCGAGGCCGCCATCGCCGCGCCCTCGGTCACGCGGCAGTCGATGGGCCGGCTTGCCGGTTTCGCCCCGCCGGGCCCCGACAAGGGCCATGTCGAGGGCGCCTTCGACCAGCCCTATGCGATCCCGAACTGGCGCGTGGCGGGGCATCTGGCCGACCTGGCCGTGCCGGTCGGCTTCTGGCGGTCGGTCGGCAACTCGATGAACGCCTTCTTCCACGAGAGCTTCATCGACGAGCTTGCCCACGCCGCCGGCGCCGACCCGCTGCGCTTCCGCATCGACCACGTGCGCCCCGCGCACGAGCCCTCGGCGCTCCTGCTCGAGGCGGTGGCCGAGATGTCGGGCTGGGGCGAGGACGCCCCCGGCACCGCCAAGGGCGTCGCGCTGACCTACAGCTTCGGCACGCCCGTGGCCGAGGTGGTGGAGGTGACCGACGAGGACGGCGCGATCCGCATCAGCCGCGCCTGGATCGCCTGCGACCCCGGCCGCGTGCTCGACCCCGCCATCGTCGAGGCGCAGATGGTCTCGGGCCTCGTCTACGGGCTCTCGGCCGCCGCGATGGAGGAGATCACCTTCGCCGGCGGCGAGGTCGAGCAGGAGAACTTCTGGGACCACGACGCGCTGCGCATCCACACCTGCCCGAAGGTCGAGGTGCGGATCCTGCAGAACAACCCGCACATGGGCGGGGTGGGCGAACCCGGCACGCCCCCCGCGGCGGCGGCGCTGGCCAATGCCGTCTTCGCGCTGACCGGCCGGCGCATCCGCGAACTGCCGCTCGGCCGGTCGGTCCGCTTCGTCGCCTGAGACGGCTGCGGGCGCGCGCGGATCGCGCCCGGTCCGCGCGCGGGCGCCGCGCTCAGCGCCCGGCCCCGGCCTCCAGCGCGCGCTCGGCGGCCTCGGGGGCGACCTCGTGGGCGGCCTCGGGCGCGGCCACCCGCGCCCCGCGCCGGCCGAGCCCGCGGCAGACCAGGATCACCGGCAGGAGGCCGACCCCGACGATCACCAGGCTCGGCACCGCCGCCCCGTTCAGCCGCTCGTCCGAGGCCAGGCGGAACGCCTGCACCGCCAGCGTGTCGAAGTTGAAGGGCCTCAGGATCAGCGTCGCGGGAAGCTCCTTCATCACGTCCACGAAGACGACGAGAAGCGCGGTCAGCACCGAGGGGGCGATCACCGGCAGGTGCACCCGGGCAAGGAGCCGCGCCGGCCCCGCCCCGAGCGTGCGCGCCACCCAGTCGATGCTGGGCGGCACGGCGGCGAAACCGCCGTCGAGCGCGCCGAGCGCCGCGGCGGCGAAGCGCACCGCGCAGGCGAAGACGACGAGCGCGATCGAGCCGGTGACAAGGAGGCCCGTGGAGACGCCGAAGGTCTCGCGCATGAAGGCATCGAGCGCGTTGTCGAAGGCCGCGAAGGGCACCAGCAGCCCGACCGCGATCACCCCGCCCGGCACCGCGTAGCCGACGCGGGCGATCTCGACCGCGCCGCGCCCCGCCGCGCCGGGATGCAGGCGCGCGTTGAACCTCAGGACCAGCGCCGCCGCCACCGTGACCGCCGCCGTCACCCCGGCGAGCAGGACCGAGTTGCGGATCAGGCCGAGGTAGCGCGGCGAGAGCAGGTCCTGCCCCGAGCCGACGGCCATCCACGAGAGCATGACCGCAGGCCCGAGGAAGCCCAGAAGCACGGGGATGCCGCAGAGCGCGACCGCGCCCGCCGCCCTCCAGCCGGTCAGCCGCGCCGGGGCCAGGACCTCGAACCGCTTGCCGGTGTTGAAGTGCCGCGCGCGCCCGCGCTGGACCCGCTCCAGCACCGCCAGGATCAGCGCCACCGTCAGCAGGCAGAAGGCGAGCTGCGCCGCCGCCGCCCGGTCGCCCAGCGCGAACCAGCTGCGCCAGATGCCGGTGGCGAAGGTCTGCACCCCGAAATGCGCGACCGTGCCGAAATCGGCGATCGTCTCCATCACGGCCAGCAGCACGCCCCCGGCGATCGCCGGCCGCGCCATCGGCAGGCTGACCCGCAGGAACGTCTCCCACGGGCCGCGGCCGAGCGCCCGCGCGGCCAGGTAGGCGGTGGCCGACTGCTGCAGGAAGGCCGCCCGGGCAAGCAGGTAGACGTAGGGATAGAGCACCAGGATCAGCATCACCGCCGCGCCGGGAAGCGAGCGCACCTCGGGAAACCAGTAGTCCCGCGGACCCCAGCCGGTCAGGTCGCGCAGCAGCGTCTGCACCGGCCCGGGATGGTCGAGGAAGCTCGTGTAGGCATAGGCCAGCACGTAGGCGGGAAACGCGAGCGGCAGGGCGAGCGCGATCTCGAAGAGGCGCACGCCCGGAAAGCGCGTCATCGTGACGAGCCAGGCCGCCCCGGTGCCGACCGCGGCAGTGCCGAGCGCCACGAGCAGGGCGAGAAGCGCGGTGTTCGCGGCGAAGCCCGGCAGCACCGTCGCGGCGAGGTGCCGCCAGGTCTCGAAGCTGCCCGTCGCCGCGGCGAGCGCCACCGCCGCGACCGGCAGCAGGCAGAGGCCGGCGAGCACGAGGGCCGGCACGGTAAGTGGCAGGCCGTGGCGGCGCGGAGCGCGGCGGCCCTCGGAGTGCGGATATCCGACCATTTTGCAAAGGCATATCCGAGCGCCCCCCGGCCCTCAAGCCTTCTCGGCGGACCGGGCGGCGCCGGGGGGCCGTCTGCCCCCCGGACCCCCCGAGAGTATTTCCGGGCCGAAAGTGAGGGGGCCGCCTCAGAGCCCGGTGCGCAGGTGCCAGAGTTCGGGGAAGAGCTCGACCGCGAGCATCCGCCTGAGGTAGCTCACCCCGCCGGTGCCGCCGGTGCCGCGCTTGAAGCCGATCACCCGCTCGACGGTGGTGACGTGGTTGAAGCGCCAGCGTCGGAAGTAGTCCTCGAGATCGACGAGCTTCTCGGCAAGTTCGTAGAGCGGCCAGTGCGCCTCCGGGTCGCGGTAGACGCGCGTCCAGGCCGCGATCACGCCCGGATCGGCGGCATGGGGCCGGGCGAGGTCGCGCCCGAGCACGTGGGCGGGCACGCCGACGCCCGAACGGTCGAGCGCGCCGAGTGCCGCGTCGTAGAGCGAGGGACGCGCGAGCTCGGCCTCGAGCGCGACCCGGAGCGCGGGGCGGTGCGCGTGCGGGCGGATCATCGCGGGGTTGCGGTTGCCGAGGACGAACTCGATCATCCGGTACTGGTGGCTCTGGAACCCCGAGGACTGGCCCAGCGCCGCGCGGAAGCGGCTGTAGTCGGCCGGCGTCATCGTGCGCAGCACGTCCCAGGCGCCGTTGAGCTGCTCGAAGATCCGGGCGACGCGCGCGAGCATCTTGAAGGCGGGCGGCAGCCGGCCGGCCGCGATCGCGGCGCGGGCGGCGGCAAGCTCGTGGAGCGCGAGCTTCATCCAGAGTTCCGAGGTCTGGTGCTGGATGATGAACAGAAGCTCGTCATGCGCGTCCGAGAGCGGCGCCTGCGCGGCGAGCACGCGGTCGAGCTGCAGGTAGTCGCCGTAGCTCATCCGGCCGTCGAAGGCCATCTCGGCGCCCTCCTCGGCGGGGTCGTAGGGCTCGGCCATCGCCGTCAGCCCCCGAGCACCGCGAAGGCTTCGGCCCGCTCGGGAAAGAGCGCCGCGAGGAAGTGCCGCGTCACCGCCATCGCCTCGCCCGGATCGGTGATGCCGCTCGCCAGGTAGATCTGGAGCCAGAGCCCGTCGGTCAGCCCCTCGATCCCGGCGGCGATCGCCCGCGCCTGCCCGGCGTCGCGCCCGAGCTCTCCGAGCAGCGCCGTCACCGCCGACTCCAGCGCCTCGGAGCGGTGGGTGTCGAAGCGGTCGGCGATCTGGTTGAAGAGCGGGCGCGCGCTGGCCTCGCCCCAGAAGGCGTGCCAGACGATCTGCGCCTCGCGCGAGCAGACCTGCGGCTGGAAGTCGGCCCTGACCATCGCCGCGAGCCGCGCGGCGGGGTCCGCTCCGGCGGCGTCGAGCGCGGCGCGCCAGTTCGCCTCGTAGCGTTCGTAGTGGCGCTCGAGCGCGGCGGCGAGCAGCCCCTCCTTGGTCTGGAAGTAGAACACCGCGACGCCCTGGCTCAGCCCCGCCTCGCGCGCCACCGTCGCCAGCGTGGTCCCCGGAAGGCCGTTCTTCACGATCGACCTCAGCGCCGCCTCGATCAGCTGCCCGCGCCGCCGCGCCGCATTCTCGGTCCGCTCCTTGCGCGGCCGCGGAATCGGCCCTGCCGGGTCTTCGGGCATCCGGGCCTCCCTCAGCCAAACGGCGCGAGAATGATCCTGCGCGGACGCTTGTCAATGGGCGGTGATTCGGTCTAATTTGACTGAGCACTCAAACAAACTGCCGGAGCCACCGCCGGGAGCACGCCTATGAGCCTCGACCAGCCCGAGACCCTGCCCCTCACCCGCCACAGCCCCGAGACGATCCGGGCCTGGGACAACGCGCATTTCCTGCACCCCTGGGAGAGCATGGGCGAGGATCCCGCCGACCGGATGGTCGCGGCGGCGGGCCGCGGCATCTACATCGTCGATGCCGAGGGGCGCCGCCTGATCGACGGACCGGGCGGCATGTGGAACGTGCAGATCGGCTACGGCCGGCAGGAAATGGCCGACGCGATCGCCGCCCAGGTGATGAAGCTCGCCTACCACAGCCCCTGGGCCTTCGCCTCGGAGCCCTCGGCGCTCCTTGCCCGCCGGCTGGCCGAGATGGCGCCGGGCGACCTCGACACCGTGTTCTTCACCACCGGCGGGTCGTCGGCCGTCGACTCGGCGCTGCGCTTCGCGCAGTTCTACAACAACCTCCGCGGCCGGCCCGAGAAGAAGCTCTTCCTCGCCCGGGAGCGCGGCTACCACGGCTCGACCTACCTCGCCGCCTCGGTCACCGGCAAGGACCGCTGGCAGAACCCGATGGACACCGAGCGCCGCCTGGTGCGCTTCCTGCCCGACATCGCGCCGCACAAGCGCCCGGCCGGCATGACCGAGGCCGAATGGTGCGACGAGAAGGTGGAGGATCTCGCCCGCGCGATCCGCGTCGAGGGGGCGGAGAACATCGCCGCCTTCATCGCCGAGCCGGTGCTCGCCTCCGGCGGCGTGATCGTGCCCCCCGAGGGCTACATCCGCCGCTGCTGGGAACTCTGCCGCGCGCACGACATCCTCTACATCTCCGACGAGGTGGTGACGGGCTTCGGCCGGCTCGGACACTGGTTCGCCTCCGAACCCGTGTTCGGCATCGTCCCCGACATCATCACCTGCGCCAAGGGGCTGACCTCGGGCTACCTGCCGCTCGGCGCCATGATCGTGTCCGACCGGCTGCTGGCCGAGATCTCGGGCGCGGACCGCGAACAGGTGATGTTCCGCAACGGCTACACCTATTCCGGCCACCCCGTCTGCTGCGCCGCGGCGCTGAAGAACATCGAGATCATCGAGCGCGAGGGGCTGCTCGAGCACGTCCGCGCCGTGTCGCCGCACTTCCAGGCGCGCCTGCGCGACCTCGCCCGGCACGAGATCGTGGGCGACACCCGCGGCATGGGGCTCCTCGGCTGCGTCGAGGGCACGGCCAGGCCCGACCTGCCCGAGGACAAGCGCTTCCGCATCGACGCCGAGTTCGGCAGGCGCGTCGATGCCGCCTGCGAGGCGCGCGGGCTGATCGTCCGGCCGCTCCTGAACATGTGCGTGTTCTCGCCGCCGCTGATCATCACCCCGTCCGAGATCGACCAGATGTTCGACATCCTCGATGCCGCGATCGCCGAGGTGGGCGCGGAGATGCTCTAGCCGCGGACAAGGGCGCAACCTCAGGCGATTTTCTCCCGCGATTTCAGCAACCTGCGATTGAAAGTGTGGCCCGCCGGTCCGACCCGGCGGGCAAACTTCCCCGGCATCGCGGAAATCCCTTCGGGCGGCGCCGGCCCGCCGGTCAGAATGGCGCGCCGGGGCACGGCCCGGCGCTTCGGGATCGGACCTTGCTCGGGATCGCCCTGCGCACAGCGGCCCTCGCCCTCGGCCTCGCGGCAGCCGCCGCCGGCCTTCCCGCCGCCGCCCAGGCCGTGGACCCGGCCGCCGCCGCGGGCGGCATCGCCGCCCGCCCCGCCGGCTTCACCGCCACGGCGGCACGGGTGCGCTGCCAGGGGGCCGCCTGCCCCGCCCCCGCGGCGCCTGCCGACCCCGCGCTCCGCTTCGGCATCCACGGCGCGCGCACCGCGGGGACGACGCTGATCCCCGACCTGCTGCGCGGCTACGCAAGGTCCCTCGGCGGCCGCTTCGAGATCGAGGAGACCGGCGACCCCGCGCACCGCATCGCCCGCCTCTACGGCGCCGACGGCGGCCTGCGCTCCGAGATCGACCTTCGCACGCCCGGATCGGCCGAGGGCCTCGCCGGCCTCGCCGCCGGCACCGCCGAGATCGCGCTGACCGACCGGCCCCTGACGGGGGACGACCTCGAAACCCTCGCCCGCGCCGGAATCGCCGACCTCCGGGGCACGGCGGGCGAGGCGGTGCTGGCCACCGATGCCCTCGTCATCATCACCAACCCCGCGAACCCGGTGCGCGACATCTCCGCCGAGGAGGTCGCCCGCATCTACGCCGGCGAGATCACCAACTGGCGGGAGCTCGGCGGCGGCGACGTGCCGATCGCGGTCAACTCCTACCCCGAAGGATCGCACGACCGCGAGACCCTGCTGGGCCTCCTCGTGCGGCCGCTCGGCCGGGAGGAGACCGCGCAGGCAGCGCGCTGGTCCGGCTACCAGGGTCTCGTCAACGCGGTGATGGCCGATCCCGGCGGCATCGGCTATGTCGGCCGCTGGCTCGCCTCCGCCAATCCGGTGAACGTCCTTCCGCTGCGCGAGGTCTGCGGGCTCCATGCCGAACCCACCGACTTCCGGATCAAGATCGGGGCCTACCCGCTCTCCCGCAGCATCCACGCCTATACCCGCCCCGGCGAGATCCACCCCGAGGCCCGGGCCTTCCTCGACTGGGCGCTCGGCGCCGAGGCGCAGCCCTGGGTCAGGCGCGCCCGCTTCGCCGACCGCAGCCTGGAGCGGATGCGGCTCGAGGACATGGGGCAGGCCCTGATCCATACGGCGGCCGTCGAGCCCGACTTCGACGGCGGCCAGTTCTCGGCAATGGCGCGCGAGCTGCGCGGGGCCGACCGGCTTTCGCTCTCGTTCCGCTTCCGCTCCGGCTCGACCCGGCTCGACGAGATCTCGGTGCGCAACGCCGAGGAACTCGCGCGGCTGATCGAGGCGGACGCCTTCCCCGGCCTCGAGGTGCTGCTCGTCGGCTTCGCCGACTCGGTCGGCCCGCGCGGCGAGAACACCCGCCTCGCGCAGGCCCGCGCGAACCGGGTGCGCGACATCATCGCCCGCGCCCTCACCCCCGCCGCGCGGGCCCGCACGCCGCTCGTCGCGCTCAGCTTCGGCGAGCTTCTGCCGCTCTCCTGCAACGAGGACGAGTCGGGGCGCGAGCGCAACCGCCGGGTGGAGGTCTGGCTGCGCCTGCCCGGCTCGCGCAGCGCGCGGCGCTAGCCCGCCGGACGGAACGGGGACGATCCGGCCGGCGGCGCCCGCACGGCCCCTTGCCGGCCGCGGGAACCGGCGTAGGATCGGGGACACCCCGCCGCGTCCCGCCCGAGGCCCAGCGATGCCCCGCCTCGCCCCTGCCCTGGCCCCCGCCCTGGCCCCCGCCCTGGCCCTTGTCCTCGCCGGCTGCGGCTCGATCGACTACGGCGCGGTCGAACGCGGCACCTTCTCGGGCAGTCTCTTCGTGATGTGGGTGGGCTACGGCAGCGACATCGCCGGCGACGGACGCTTCGTCTTCGTGCCCGACCCTGGGAACCCGCTGACCTTCGTGCGCCCGGCATCCTCGGGCGACCCAAGGCCGATCGTGCCCGAGGCGATCTACACCGACGGCGGCTCGATCCCGAAGCTCGCGCAGGCGTTCCGCGGCTTCTCGCCCTGGGGCTATGCCCCGGCCTACATCGTCCACGACTGGCTCTTCGTCGCCAACCACTGCCTGACCGACCGCCAGCCGACAGAGACGGAGCGGCGCGTCGAGGGCATGAAGTTCCGCGAATCGGCCGTGATCATCGCCGAGGCGATCCGCACCCTGCAGGAAACCGGCCGCGTCCGGCGCGACGACACCTCGGCCGCCGCCATCGCCTCGGCCACCGCCGGGCCGGTCGCCCGCTACCTCTGGGAGCGGCGCGGCGCCTGTGCCGGCCACCGCCTGAGCGAGGATGACCGCAAGGCCGCCGAGGCCGCCTTCCGGCGCAACGCGCAGGCCGCGGTCGCGGGCCTCTTCCGCACCCTCGGGGACGGAACCGAGGTGCCGCTCGAACCGGGGCGGATCGTGGCGCGGCTGGAGTTCTGACCTTCCGGGCCGGGCCGGCGTGCCGGTCCGCGTGCCGGACTCCGCCCCCCGCCCCGACGGCGCGCGGGCCGCCCCTGCACCCGCCGGGCGGGCGCGATCCGCGCTCATGGTTAACGGCGCGCGGCGGCGGCCCGCCGGAGGCCCGCGGCCTGCGCCGGTCATACGGATGTCATACGCGCTGTGCACGCGCCGTGCACAGGCCCCGCAGCGCAGGCGCGGCCGCCGGGGCGCAGGTTGACGCGGCGCGCGCCGCGCCTTGCCGGCCCCGCCCGGGGCGCCGATATATGGCCCATGCTGAAGCTCACGCCGATCCTTCTGGCCATCCTCTACGCGGTCGCGATGTACCGCTTCTCGGTCTGGCGCACCTCGCGCGAGCTCGACGCGCGCTCGACGCTTCTGGCCGATCCGGGGCTGAAGCCGGTGCTCGACCGCCTCGCCCGCGCCCTCGACCTCGACCGGGTGAAGGTGCACATCTTCGAGATCGCGCCGGTGAACGGCCTCGCCGCGCCCGACGGGCGCATCTTCCTCACCCGCGGCTTCTACCAGAAGTACCGCAGCGGCGAGGTGACGGCCGAGGAGCTGGCGAGCGTCATCGCGCACGAGCTCGGCCATGTCGCGCTCGGCCATTCGCGGCGGCGGATGATCGACTTCTCGGGCCAGAACGCGATCCGCACGGCGCTTGCCATGGTGCTGTCGCGCTTCCTGCCCGGCCTCGGGATCTGGATCGCCAATGTCCTGACCTCGATGCTGGCGGCCCGCCTCTCGCGCGGCGACGAATACGAGGCCGACGCCTATGCCGCCGCCCTGCTGACCAAGGCCGGGATCGGAACGGGGCCGCAGAAGTCCCTGTTCCGAAAGCTGGAATCGCTGACCGGCATGAATGCGGGCGCGGTGCCCGCCTGGCTGATGAGCCACCCGAAGACCGGCGACCGCATCGCCGCGATCGAGGCGCTCGAGGCGCGCTGGGGCACGGCGCTGCCGGCGCCGCGCTGAAGGGCTGCCGGCAGCCGGGGGCTCCGCCCCCGGACCCCCGGCGTATTTCCGACAAGAGGAAGGAGGCCGCCCGACGCGGCCTCAGCCGGGCGGCGCCAGCGCCTTGCCGAGGCGCGGCAGGCCGGCCTTCCTGAGGAACGGGCGCAGCGGCTGGGGCTGTCCGGACAGGCGCTCGGCCTCGGCGCGCACCCGCTCTGCCGCGCGGGCGACCGCGGCAGGGTTCTCGCGCCCGAGCGCATGCAGGAAGGCGTCGGGGTGTTCGGCCCGGAGGCCGAGCGCGGCCATGGCGCGGGGCGGGAAGTCGCGCAGGTTGAAGGTGACGATCAGGTCGGCCCCGGCGGCGCGGGCGGCCGCGGCGACATGCGCATCGGCGAGATCCGGCAGCACGAGCCCGCGCCCCTCGTCATCCGCCACCGTCGCGGCCGGGAAGCGGGCCTTGAGGAGCGCGATCTCGCCGCGCGCCACGGCCTCCTGCCCGGGGCCGAGCCGGGCGGCGGCGCGGGCCCATTCCTCGAGCACGCGTGGGCTCCAGAGCGGGTCGAAGAGCCCCTCCGCGGCGGCGGCGAGCAGCACCTCGCGCAGCACGGTCGGGTAGAGCACGCAGGCGTCGAGGAAAGCCCGCATCAGGCGAGCCGGAAGAACAGCGCCTTGAGGTAGCCCGACTCGGGCAGCGCCGGGTGCTGGGGATGGTCGGGGCCGGCGAAGCCCGTTCGGATCAGCTGCGCCGCCCGCCCCGCCCGGCCGATGCCGCGGGTCGAGGCCAGCCGGAAGCGGGCGAGATCGGCCGCGTGCGAGCAGGAGCAGAGGACGAGAAATCCCCCCGGCGCCACCAGCGGTGCGGCGAGGCGCGCGACGCGTTCGTAGGCCCTCAGGCCCGCCTCGAGCGCCTGCTTCGAGGGGGCGAAGGCGGGCGGGTCGCAGATCACGAGGTCGAAGGCCGCGCCCTCCGCGCCGAGCGCGGCAAGCGCCTCGAAGGCGTCCTGCTGGCGGGTCTCGAACCGGTCGGCGACCCCGGTCCGCGCCGCGCCCGCGCGCGCGAGCGCCAGCGCCGGCGCCGAGCCGTCGACGGCCAGCGCCGAGGCCGCGCCCGCCGCGAGCGCCGCCAGCGCGAAGCCGCCCACGTGAGAGAAGACGTCGAGCACCCGCGCCCCCCGCGCCAGCCGGGCGGCGAAGGCGTGGTTCTCGCGCTGGTCGTAGTAGAGGCCGGTCTTCTGCCCGCCGGTCAGGTCGGCGAGGTAGACGGCACCGTTCATCGGCACCTCGACGGGGCCCGCGACCGCGCCGCGGAGCACCGCCGTCTCCTCGGCGAGGCCCTCGGGCCCCCGCGCCCGGCCGGTGCCGTTCAGCACCACGGTGCCGACGCCCGTCACCTCGGCCAGGGCGGCGGCGAAGTCCTCGCGCCGCCGGTCGGCCCAGGCGGCGTTCGGCTGGAACACGGCCGCCGCGCCGAAGCGGTCGATCACCACGCCGGGGAGCCCGTCGGCCTCGGCATGGACGAGCCGGTAGAAGGGCGCGTCGTGCAGGCGCTCGCGCAGGGCGAGCGCGGCGCGCAGGCGGGCGGCGATCCAGGCCCGGTCGATCCGCGCGGCCGGGTCGCGGTCGAGCATCCGCGCGAAGAGCTTCGAGGCCGGGTTGACCGCGACCAGCCCGAGGGGCGCGCGCGTCTCGTCCTCGAGCACGGCGAGGCTTCCCGGCGCGAGCGCCCGGGTGCGCCGGTCGGCCACCACCTCGTTGTCGTAGGCCCAGGGGTGCCCGTGCCGGATGCGGCGGGCATCGGCCTTCGGCTTGAGGCGCACGACCGGAAGGGCGGTTTCCATCGCGCCCCCATAGCGTGTTAGTGTCGCGTCAGGAAGGCCCGGCGCTGGACTTGTTAGCGCTAACGATCTAGGATCGCCCGCGCTGCGACCCCGACTGCGGAAACCGGCCGGGCACGCGGCGCCAACCCCTGTGCGGAGACCGCCAGATGACGCTGAATGCCACCGTGGAGGCCGTGACGGCCCGCATCGCCGAACGCTCGCGCGGGACGCGGGGGCGATACCTCGAGCGCCTGGCGGCGGCGACGGAAGCCGGCGTGGCGCGGGCGCATCTTTCCTGCGGCAACCAGGCCCATGCCTATGCGGCGATGGGCGAGGACAAGGCCGCGCTGGCCGAGGGCAAGGTGCCGAACCTCGGGATCGTGACGGCCTACAACGACATGCTCTCGGCGCACCAGCCCTACGAGGCCTATCCCGCGCTGATCCGCGCCGCGGCGCGCCGGGCCGGGGCCACGGCGCAGGTCGCGGGCGGGGTGCCGGCGATGTGCGACGGCGTCACGCAGGGGCAGACGGGGATGGAGCTGTCGCTCTTCTCGCGCGACGTGATCGCGCTCGCGGCCGGGGTGGCGCTCTCGCACAACACCTACGACGCCGCGCTCTACCTCGGGGTCTGCGACAAGATCGTGCCCGGGCTCGTGATGGCGGCGGCGAGCTTCGGGCACGTTCCGGCGGTTTTCGTGCCCGCCGGGCCGATGACGAGCGGCCTGCCGAACGACGAGAAGTCGAGGGTGCGCCAGCAGTTCGCGGCCGGCGAGGTCGGGCGCGACGCGCTGATGGCGGCCGAGATGGCCTCCTACCACGGGCCGGGAACCTGCACCTTCTACGGCACGGCGAACACCAACCAGATGCTGATGGAGTTCATGGGCCTGCACCTGCCGGGCGCGAGCTTCGTCAACCCCGGCACGCCGCTGCGCGAGGCGCTGACCGTGGCCGCCGTGGAGCGGGCGCTGGCGATCACCGCCCAGGGCAACGACTACCGGCCGGCGGGCGAGATCCTCGACGAGCGCGCCTTCGTCAACGGCATCGTCGGGCTGATGGCGACGGGGGGCTCGACCAACCTCGTCATCCACCTGCCGGCGATGGCGCGGGCGGCCGGGATCCTGCTGGAGCTTCAGGACTTCGCCGATCTCTCGGACGTCGTGCCGCTGATGGCGAAGGTCTATCCGAACGGGCTTGCCGACGTGAACCACTTCCACGCCGCGGGCGGGCTCGCCTACATGATCGGCGAGCTGCTGGAGGCGGGGCTCCTCCACCCCGACACCCGCACCGTGGCGGGCGACGGGCTCGCGCTCTACACGCGGGAGCCGAAGCTCCGCGACGGGCGGCTGACCTGGGAGGACGGCCCCGGCGAGACCGGCAACGACCGCATCCTGCGCCCCGCGCGCGACCCGTTCCAGCCCACCGGCGGGCTCCGGCAGCTTGCAGGCAATCTCGGCACGGGGGTCATGAAGGTCTCGGCGGTGGCGCCCGAGCGCCATGTCGTCGAGGCGCGGGCGCGGATCTTCCACGACCAGAACGAGGTCAAGGCCGCCTTCCGCGCCGGCGCCTTCACCGAGGACACGGTGGTGGTGGTCCGGTTCCAGGGGCCGCGCGCGAACGGGATGCCCGAGCTCCACTCGCTGACCCCGACGCTCTCGGTCCTGCTCGACCGGGGGCTGAAGGTCGCGCTCGTCACCGACGGGCGGATGTCGGGGGCGAGCGGCAAGGTGCCTGCGGCGATCCACGTCGCCCCCGAGGCGGCCGACGGCGGCCCGCTCGCGCGGCTGCGCGACGGCGACCTCGTGCGCGTCGATGCCGTGGCCGGCCGTCTCGACGTGCTCGAGCCCGACTTCGATTCGCGCGAGCCGGTGCGCCCCGACCTCTCGGCCAACGGCTGGGGCCTCGGGCGCGAGATGTTCGAGCTGTTCCGCCGCAATGCCGGCCACGCCACCACCGGCGGCTGTTCGGTGCTGTAGGCGGCCGACTGAAGAGAATCGTGCCTCCGGCGGGGATATTTGGAAAAGGGGAAGCAACGGACCGTTAACGCTTTCGTGCTGGACTTGGCCTTGCGGTACAGGCGGGGACGCCGATGACCGCAAAGGGGAAGCCTTCCCGGGCCCGGACTTCGGCCCGGGAAGGCCGACGTTCCCCCCTGTCCGAGCCGTGCCCCTTCCCCTTTTCCAAATATCCCCGCCGGAGGCACCCCGCCGTTTGCCCCAGGAACCGACAGGATCAGACCGATGACCCCCGCCGAAGCCTCCCGCCATACCGCCGAGATCTGCGCGCTCGCGCCGGTGATCCCCGTCCTCGTGATCGACGACGCCGGCGTGGCGCGGCGGCTGGCAGAGGCGCTGGTCAAGGGCGGGCTTCCCGCGCTCGAGGTGACGCTGAGGACGCCGGCCGCGCTCGACGCGATCCGGGCGATGGCGGAGGTGGAGGGCGGCGTCGTCGGCGCGGGCACGCTGCTGACCCCGGCCGACGTGGCGGCGGCGAAGGCGGCAGGCGCGCGGTTCGGCGTCTCGCCCGGCGCGACCGACCGGCTGCTGGAGGCCTGCGAGGATGCGGACCTGCCGCTCCTGCCCGGCGCCGCCACCGCCTCGGAGGCGATGGCGCTCCTGGAGCGGGGCTACACCGCGGCCAAGTTCTTTCCGGCCGAGCAGGCGGGCGGGGTCGCCGCGCTCCGCGCCCTCGGCGCGCCCCTTCCGCAGCTCCGCTTCTGCCCGACGGGCGGCGTGAGCCTGAAGTCGGCGCCGGACTACCTCGCGCTTTCCAACGTGATGTGCGTCGGCGGCTCCTGGGTGGCGCCGAAGGCGATGGTCGAGGCGGGCGACTGGGCCGGGATCGAGGCGCTCGCGCGCGAGGCGGCGGCGCTTGCCCGGCCCTGACCGGCCGCGCCGAGCCTAACCGGCCACGGCCCGCAGCAGGCGCGCCCGCGCGGGCGGGACCTTGGCGATCTCGACCCCGGTGAAGACGTGCATCGTGCCGAGGTCGCGGTCCACCACCGCGTGGTCGCTGACCCAGCCGCCCATCGCCAGGTAGGTCCGCAGGAGCGGCGGCATCGCGCGCATCGCGCGGCCCAGGTCGGGCGTGCGGCCCGCGAGGCGCCGGGCGTAGCGGAACACCTCGGGCGCCTTCACCCTCGGCCACCAGCGCCGGGGCGCGAGGTGGCGCGCGCGCAGGAGCGCGAAGGCGTCCATGTGCGCCTCAGCCTCGGTGCCGAGGAAGGAGGAGCAGCCGAACAGGAGCTCCACCCCCTCGCGGTCGACGTAGGCCGTCATCGCGCCCCAGGCGACGCGCAGGATGTCGGGGTCGTGCCAGTCGGGGTGCAGGCAGAAGCGGCCCATCTCGACCATGCGGCCGTCGAACCGCGCCAGCGCCGAGAGGTCGTAGTGCTGCGCGGCATAGCTGCGCCCGATCTCCGACCCCCCGCAGAGCGGCAGGAGCCGGAAGCAGCAGACGAGCGTGCCGCTGCGTTCCTCCTCGACCAGGACATGCGTGCAGACGGCATCGAAGGCATCGGCGTCGAGCCCCTCGCCGCCCTGCCCACGCGCCGCCCTGAAGGCCAGGTGGCGCAGACGCTGCGCCCGGGCGACGTCGGCCGGCCCCTCGGCATCGCGCGCGCGGTAACGGCCTTTTGACAGCGTCAGCATCGTGGTGCGCTCCCGGACCTTGGCGGCCCCTGCCCCGCCGCCTAACTATGGATGCGGCCCGGTTTATCCACAAGACGCGACGGCGCGGCGACGGCGCCGTGACGGCGCCGTGACGGGCCGGCGAGCGGAAGGATGGCGATGATCGACAAGGTGGTGAAATCCGATGCCGAGTGGCGGGCGCAGCTTTCGGACCTCGCCTACAAGGTGACGCGCCGGCACGGGACCGAACGGGCCTTCACACACGACGACTTTCCCAAGGAGCCAGGGACGTTCCGCTGCGTCTGCTGCGGCGCGGCGCTGTTCGACCAGGCCCACAAGTTCGATTCCGGCACCGGCTGGCCCTCGTTCTGGCAGCCGCTCGACCCCGACATGGTGGGCGAGCAGGAGGACCGCAGCTGGTTCATGCGCCGCACCGAGGTGCACTGCAACCGCTGCGACGCGCATCTCGGCCATGTCTTCCCCGACGGGCCGCCGCCCACCGGCCTGCGCTACTGCATCAACGGCGTGGCGCTGACCTTCGAGCCCGAGGCGGAGGCTTCCGGCGGCTGACCGGCGACACGGCCGGCGCCGGCCCGGAGACTTCCGAGGCTCAGAGGCTCAGAGGCTCAGAGGCTTTCCTCGTCGAAGCGGATGCGGCCGAAGTTGCGCAGAAGCTGGCCGAGGAACGAGATGTTGCGGATGTTCGTCTCGGTCACGCGGCGCGACAGCGGCACGACGCGGCCGTCCTGGAGGCCGAAGCGCTCGATGTTCTCGACGACGCCGGCCTCGTCGAAGCTGATGGCGAGGACCTGGCGGTCGACCTCGCGCGGCGCGAAGGGACCGCGCGTCTCCCAGCGGCTGCGCACGTAGTAGTAGTTGCCATCGGAGATCACGCCGCCGGCCGAGGGCGTGCCCACCGCGGCGGCGACCGTCTCGCGCGTGTCGACCCCGACGGTGAGGAGCTCGAGGTCGGCCTCGTTCGGGATGTAGCCGTGGTTGCGCACGATCGGCGCGCAGGCCGCAAGCACGGCCAGCGCCAGCGCGGCGAGCGTTCCCGCCCCCCAGTGCCTGATCCGAGCCATGCTGCCCTCTTGCCTCGCCGCGCCGCCCCTCTTATCCCGATTAGAGAAAATCGCGGCCGCCTTCAAGGAAGGATGCGCCGCGCCGGGGTCGCGCGCACCCCGAGGGAGCACCGCCGATGCCCGACCCCCGCATCTTCCGCACCAGCGACCTTGCCCGCCGGGTGGCACATGCCTTCGCGCTCGAGCCCGACGCGGCCGAGCGCGCGGCCCTTGCCCGCGTCCTAGGCGCGAGCGAGATCCGCAAGCTGCGCTTCGCCGGCGAGCTGAAGCCCGAGGGGCGCAGGGACTGGCATCTGGAGGCCACGCTGGGGGCGACCGTGGTGCAGCCCTGCGTCGTCACCCTCGAGCCGGTGGTCACGCGGATCGACGAGACGGTTCTGCGCCGCTTCCTGGCCGACTGGCCGGAGCCGGCGCCGGGCAGCGAGACCGAGATGCCCGAGGACGACAGCGCCGAGCCCCTGCCCGCCGCCATCGACATCGGCGAGGTCATGGCCGAGGCGCTGGCGCTGGCCCTGCCCGACTTCCCGCGCGCCGAGGGCGTCGAGATCGGCACCGCCACCGCGGCCCCGCCGGGGGCGGCCCCGCTCGACGCGGCGGGGGCGCACCCGTTCGCGGCGCTGGCCCGGCTGAAGAAGGACTCGCCCTGAGCCGGGCCGCCCCCGCGGCGCGCGATGCGCCGCACGGCGCGCGCGGCTCGTGCCCTTCGCGGCACCAGAAACCCCTTGCGCTCGAAGCGAATCCCAGTATTTTCCGCGCCTCGTTCGCAAGACGGGTTGGACAGGCGCGCCCGGGGCGGCGTATGACGTGCCGGACTGCCTGACCGACCACGGGCCTCGACGGCCCCTGACAAGACCTGAGGACCGACGATGGCCGTTCAACAGAACCGCAAGACCCGCTCCAAGCGGAACATGCGCCGCGCCCACGACGCGCTCGTGGCGGCGAACCCCAACGAATGCCCGAGCTGCGGCGAACTCAAGCGCCCGCACCACGTCTGCCCCTCCTGCGGCCACTACGACAACCGCGAGGTTGTCGCCCGCGCCCAGGAGATCGACATCGACGAAGACGCGGCCTAAGGCCCGCGCTCCGGGCGTCGCGGCCGGCGGCAGATGACCCAGACGGGCGACACGCAGGCTGAACAGGCGGCGCCGGTCGTCATTTCGGTCGACGCGATGGGCGGCGACCGGGGCCCCGTGGCAGTCGTCACGGGGCTTTCGTACTGCGCCCAGGCCCATCCCGACGTGCGCTTCCTGCTGCACGGCCCGAAGGACGAGCTCGACCGGCTGGTCGCGCGGCGCAAGGGGCTTGCAGGGCGCGTCGAGGTGCGCCACGCCGAGGGCGTTGTCAGCATGGCCGACAAGCCGAGCCAGGTGATGCGCAACGGCCAGGGCACCTCGATGTGGTCGGCCATCGACGCGGTGCGCGAGGGGGCGGCCAGCGTGGTCGTGAGCTGCGGCAACACCGGGGCGCTGATGCTGCTCTCGATGGTGCGGCTGAGAAAGCTCGAGGGCGTCAACCGGCCGGCCATCGCCTGTTTCTGGCCCTCGCGCAACCCCGGCGGGTTCAACGTGATGCTCGACGTGGGCGCCGACGTGCGCGCCGACCCGCCAGACCTGGTGCAGTATGCGCTGATGGGGGCGTCCTATGCCCGCAACGGTCTCGGCCTCGCCGAGCCGCGGGTGGGGCTGCTGAACGTCGGGGTCGAGGAGAACAAGGGCCGCCCCGAACTGAAGGCCGCGCACGAGCTGATGCCCGAGGCCGCCCGGGTGGGCGGGTTTTCCTACGTCGGCTTCGTCGAGGGCTCGGACATCCCCTCGGCCCGCTGCGACGTGATCGTGACCGACGGCTTCACCGGCAACGTCGCGCTCAAGACCGGCGAGGGCACGGCGACGCTGATCCGGGAGTTCCTGGGCGAGGCGTTCCGGGCCACGCCGCTCAGCCGGATCGCGGCGCTCTTGGCGCTGACCTCGCTGAAGCGCCTGCAGAAGCGGATCGACCCGCGCCGGCAGAACGGGGGCGTGTTCCTCGGGCTGAACGGCACGGTGGTCAAGTCGCACGGATCGGCCGATGCGACGGGCGTCGCCGCGGCGCTGGAGCTTGCGGTCCGGCTCGCGCGGTCGGGCTTCGCCGAGCGGCTCGCGGCGCGGGTTGCATCGGCCCCGGCGCCAAGCGAAGATGCCTCAGGGCAGGAACAGGCGGGCGGGCACGACGCATGACAACGCGGGCCGTGGTCAGGGGCGTCGGGCACTATCTTCCGGCGAGGGTCGTGCCGAATTCCGAGTTCGAGGCCACGCTCGACACGACCGACGAATGGATCCGCGCGCGGACCGGCATCGAGCGGCGCCATTTCGCGGCCGAGGACGAGATGACCTCCGACCTCGCCGTGGCCGCCGCGCGCGCCGCGCTTGCCGATGCCGGGCTCGGCGCCGGCGACCTCGACGCGATCATCCTGGCCACCTCGACGGCAGACCTCACCTTTCCCTCGGCGGCGACGATGGTGCAGGCCGCGCTCGGCATGACGAACGGCTTCGCCTTCGACGTGCAGGCGGTCTGCGCGGGGTTCGTCTTCGCGCTGGCCCAGGCGAATGCGCTGATCGTCTCGGGCGCGGCGCGGCGGGTCATGGTCATCGGCGCGGAGACCTTCTCGCGGCTGATGGACTGGAGCGACCGGTCGACCTGCGTCCTCTTCGGCGATGGCGCGGGCGCGCTGGTGCTCGAGGCGGCCGAGGGCGCCGGCACGCCGGACGACCGCGGCATCCTGGCCTTCGACCTCCATTCGGACGGGCGCTTCCGCAACATCCTCTACGTCGACGGAGGCGTCTCCACCGGCACCACCGGGCACCTGCGGATGGAGGGCAAGGAGGTGTTCCGCCACGCCGTGGAGAAGCTCGCGCAGACCGCACATGCCGCGCTCGACAAGGCGGGCCTGACCAGCGCGGACGTCGACTGGATCGTGCCGCACCAGGCCAACCTCAGGATCATCGCCGCCACCTCGCAGCGCATGCAGGTTCCGATGGACCGCGTCGTCATCACGGTGCAGGACCACGGCAACACCTCGGCAGCGTCGATTCCCCTCGCGCTTTCCGTCGGAAAGGCGCGCGGCCAGATCCGCGAGGGCGACCTTCTCGTGACGGAAGCGATCGGCGGCGGACTGGCATGGGGGGCCGTCGTCCTGCGCTGGTGAGCCCGGTGGCCGGCGCCGCTCCGCTCGCAGGAAGGTGCTCCAAGCCGTTGATATTGACTCGGAAATCCTTAGCGCCCATGCTCGCCCGAAACGGGGGGTGGAAATGGGTGACCGGACGCTGACGAGGATGGATCTCTCCGAGGCCGTTTTCCGCGAGGTCGGCCTTTCGCGCAACGAGTCCGCGCAGCTCGTGGAAAGCGTTCTCAAGCACATGTCCGACGCGCTGGCCGCGGGCGAGACGGTCAAGATCTCGTCCTTCGGCACGTTCTCGGTGCGCGAGAAGGGCGCCCGCGTCGGCCGCAACCCGAAGACGGGCGAGGAGGTGCCGATCCAGCCGCGCCGGGTTCTCACCTTCCGGCCCTCGCACCTGATGAAGGAAAGGGTGGCGGCGGGCAACCGGCGCTGAGAACAGGTCCAGCGATGGAGAAGTCGCCCGAGGCCTTCCGCACCATCAGCGAGGTCGCCGACTGGCTGGACACGCCGGCGCATGTCCTGCGCTTCTGGGAAAGCCGCTTCTCGCAGATCAAGCCGGTGAAGCGCGCCGGCGGCCGGCGCTACTACCGGCCTTCGGACATGGCGCTGCTCGGCGGGATCAAGAAGCTCCTGCACGAGGACGGGATGACGATCCGCGGCGTGCAGAAGATACTGCGCACCGAGGGCGTGCGCCACGTGGCCGCGCTGTCGCCGCCGGTGGACGACCTCCAGCCGGGACCGGCGCAGCAGGAAGCGGCCGACGAGGCGCCGGCCGTCCGTGAGAGGCGCGCCCCCGCCCCGCCGCGCGAGCCCGCCGCACCGGCGCCGGAACGAGCGGAGGCGCGCCCGGCAGAGCGGCCTGCGCCGGATGCGAGCCGTGGGGGCAGTGCATCCGCCGGAGAGGCGGCGCGGCAGGATGAGGGCGCCGCACAGGCGGAACTCGACCTCGTCCCGGCCGGCAGCGGGGCACACGGGGGATCTGCCGTGGAGGCCCCTCCGCCGGACACGGCCGCAGACCGCAAGACGGCACGGGACGGCAGCGCGCCGGAGGCCGGAGGCGCCGCGGAAGCCCCCGCCGGGGGCGCGCCCGGCAGCGCGGCCGGGACGGCTGCCCCGGCCGCCGCCGGGGTCGATCCCGCGCGCCTGCCGCCCCTTCCCGACGACGACGACCCCGCCTTCGCGGTGCCGCGCGGCGCCTTCCCGCTTGCCGATCCGCGCGCCGCGCGGGCGCGCCTCGCCGCGCAACCGGCGCGCGCGGCCGCGCTCTACGAGCGGCTGATCGCGCTCGCCGAGCGCATGCGGCAGACCCGCTGAGCGCGGCGCGGGGCGATGATCATTCCGCCTTGCCTTGCCCGCCAAAACCGGTATTCATGCCGCCCGTCGGGCCATAGCGCAGCCTGGTTAGCGCGTCCGTCTGGGGGGCGGGAGGTCGTGAGTTCGAATCTCACTGGCCCGACCATGTCCGAGCCGCCCGCCGTCGCCCGACGGCGGGCGCTCGCGTTCCGGGGCTGAGCGATGGGCCCGGGCGTCCTTCCCGACACCGGCATCCGCGGCCTTCTTGCGGCCGGCGCCGTTTCCGCCGGCACGCCCGTTGCCGGGGAACAGGTCCAGCCGGCGAGCCTCGACCTCAGGCTGGGGCACACCGCGCACCGCGTCCGCGCCTCGTTCCTCGCCGGAGCGGGCCGCACCGTCGCCGAGCGGATCGCCGAATTCGAGATGCACCGGGTGGACCTCGGCCCCGGCGCGGTGCTGGAGAAGGGTTGCGTCTACGTCGTGCCGCTGATGGAGCGCCTCGCGCTGCCCGCCGGGCTCGAGGCGACGACGAACGCCAAGAGCTCCACGGGGCGGCTCGACCTCCTGACCCGGACGATCGCCGACGGCGGCACCGAGTTCGACCGGATCGCCGGGGGCTACGCGGGCCCGCTCTATGCCGAGATCTGCCCGAGGTCGTTCTCGGTGCTGGTGCGGCCGGGGATGCGGCTGAACCAGATCCGCTTCCGCGCCGGCGAGGCGCGGCTCGACGACGCGGCGCTCGGCGCGCTGCACGCCGAGACGCCGCTTGTCTCCGGCGCGGCGGTGATCGACGAGGGCCTCGGCTTCTCGGTCGATCTCCGGCCCGCCGCAGGCGACCTCGTCGGCTACCGCGCGAAGCCGCACACGGGCGTCATCGACCTCGACCGGATCGGCCATTACGACCCTGCCGAGTTCTGGGAGGAGGTTCGCACCCGCGAGGGCCGCATCATCCTCGACCCCGGCGCCTTCTACATCCTCGTCAGCCGCGAGGCGGTGACGATCCCGCCCGGCTACGCCGCCGAGATGGCGCCCTACGTGGCCATGGTGGGCGAGTTCCGGGTGCACTACGCGGGCTTCTTCGACCCCGGCTTCGGCTGGGCCGCGGCGGGCGGCGCGGGGTCGCGCGGGGTGCTCGAGGTGCGCTGTCACGAGGCGCCCTTCGTGCTGGAGCACGGGCAGGTCGTGGGCCGGCTGGTCTACGAGCGCATGGCCGCGCTGCCGGAGCGGCTCTACGGCGCGGGGCTGGCCTCGAACTACCAGGGCCAGGGCCTGAAGCTCTCGAAGCACTTCCGGCCGGGCTGAGGCCCGGCGCCGGCCCCGCGCGCCGGGCGGGATGCGTGAGCTTCGGCGATCAATCCTCTGACGTGAAAGCGGAAAGATCGAACACAGGGCCGGGGTCGAAGCCGGTCCAGAGGCGCCGGCCCGACGTATCGGCGGCGGCGGCGAGCACGAGCGTCCCGTCAGGCCCGATGCGCCCCGCGAGCGCCCCGGTCCGCGCCAGCGCGGCCGCATCGAGGAGCGTGCAGCCGCCCGCCGGGGCCGCGGCAACCTCGCGGGCGATCACCAGGATGCGCCCCGGGCGGCACTCGGCCGCGAGCCTGTCCTGCCATCCGCGCCCGGCGATCTGCACGACCTCGGTGCCGCCGAGGCGGGCCGTCAGGGCGCCCGCCTCTCCCGTGAAGCCCGGACGGGCGGCCGCAGCCTCCTGGCTCGCCCCGTCGCCGTCGTCCTCGAGCCAGCTCCGGGCCGCGAAGCCGTCGCCGCCGGGCTTCGACAGGGCGCGCCCCTCGGGGCCCGCGACGCCGATGACCCCGCCGCTTTCCGCGACGAGGAGGACGGGGCGCTCCACCCCCGCCCAGAGCGCCGCGGCAAGCGCCATCGGCGCGAGCCCGGCCCAGCGGCCCCGGCCCTGCCAGAGCAGGAGCCAGAGCCCGCCGAGGCTGACGGCGGGCAGGAATGCGGGCGGTGCCGCGGGCAGGAAGGTGACCGAACCGGGCAGGTCCGTCACCCAGGCCGCGACCCAGAGGATCCAGCGGTTGCCCTGTTCCATCACCCAGAGCGCCGGGCCGTGCAGGCCGAGGGGCCAGAGGAGCGCCGCGACCACCGCCGCCGGCATCACGACCGACCCCATCACCGGCACCGAGAGCATGTTGGCGAGGATCGAGTAGTCGGCCACCCGGTTGAAGTGCGCCGCGGCGTAGGGCGCCGTGGCGGCGCCCGCGACGAGCGAGGACAGGAAGAGCCCGGCCACCGGCGCCGCCCAGCGCGGAAGGCGCCGGCCCCCGGCGCGGGCGCGCTCCTCGACCGCCCGGAACGCGACGATCAGCGCCGCCGTGGCGGCGAAGGACATCTGGAAGCCGGGCTGGACGAGCGACTCGGGCGCGAGGACCAGGATGATGACTGCCGCGACCGCGATCGCCCTGAGCGACAGCGCGCGGCGGTCGGCGAGCACGGCGAGGAGCATGACCGCGGCCATGACATAGGCGCGTTCGGTCGGCGTCTCGCCGCCCGAGAGGGCGAGGTAGAAGGTCGCCGCCGCCAGTGCCACCACGGCGGCGAGCTTCCGGGTGTCGAACCGGAGCGCGAGCGGCGGGACGAGCGCGAGCCCGGCGCGGACCGCGCCGAACACGAACCCGACGAGCAGCGCCATGTGCAGACCCGAGATCGAGAGCAGGTGCGCGAGCGAGGAGTTGCGCAGGTCGTCGGTGGTCTCGCGCCCGATGCCCGAGCGGTCGCCGGTCAGGACCGCGGCGGCAAAGGCGCCCGGCTCTCCGGGAATCGCCGCGCGCACCCCGTCGGCGATCGACCGCCTGAGGCGCGCGATGGCAAGCTCGCCCCGGCCCGGCGCGGCAGGCTCGAGGATCAGGACGGGGGTGCGGGTGTAGCCCACCGCGCCGATCCGCTCGAACCAGGCGGCGCGGCGGAAGTCGAAGCCGCCCGGCTCGGCCGGGCCCTGGGGCGGCGAGAGATGCCCGGTCAGGATCACCGTCGCGCCGGTCGGGACCGACACCCCCTCGGCCCGGCCGTGGAGCGACACGCGCACGCGCTCGGGCGTCTCGTGCGGGGCAACGCCCTCCAGCACCACCCGGTCGAGCGTGAGGCGCGGCTTGTCGGACAGCGAGCGGTCGAGGTCGATCACGCGGCCCTCGATCGCGCCGTGGAAGCGGAAGTCGAGCACCGGGGCGGCCACCGAATGCGCGCGCCAGCCGGCGAGAACGGCGCCCGCCGCCGCCAGCGCGAGCCCCGCGGCAAGCGGGCGCAGCGCCTCGGGCCCGCGGAGGGCGGCCAGCGCGAGCAGCACCGCGAGCGCGGCGAGCGCGCCATAGGCCGCCCGCCCCGGCTCGGCGGGAAGCACGAACCAGAAGCCGATGCCGGCGCCGAGGCAGACCGGAACCCAGGGAAAGAGGTGCCCCCGCTGCCCCTCGAGCGCACGCAGCGGCGCGGCGGCGAGCCACGCGGCCCGCCCCGCCACCCCGCCTGCCGCGGGGACCGTCGCCGCCGGCGCCGTAGCGGCCACCTTGTCCTCCCCCGGCCGAATGCCTAAGACCGGGCCGATCCTGGGAGCCGGATGGTTACCAGATCGTTAAGCCGCCCTGCCCGCCCCCGTCCCCGAGGCCGCATGTCCGACCAGGTCGTCACCCGCTTCGCCCCCTCGCCCACCGGCTACCTGCACATCGGGGGCGCGCGCACCGCGCTCTTCAACTGGCTCTACGCGCGGGGGCGCGGCGGCCGCTTCCTGCTCAGGATCGAGGACACCGACCGGGCCCGCTCCACCCCCGAGGCGACCGAGGCGATCCTGCGCGGGCTGACCTGGCTCGGGCTCGACTGGGATGGCGAGCCGGTCAGCCAGTTCGCGCGCGCCGGCCGCCACGCCGAGGTGGCGCACGAGATGCTGGCGAAGGGCGCGGCCTACAAGTGCTTCTCCCCCCCCGAGGAGATCGAGGCGTTCCGCGAGGCGGCCCGGGCCGAGGGCCGCTCGACCCTGTTCCTCAGCCCCTGGCGCGACGCCGATCCCGCCACCCACCCCGACCGCCCCTTCGCGATCCGCCTCAGGGCGCCCCGCAGCGGCGAGACGGTCATCGAGGACGCCGTGCAGGGCACCGTCCGCTGGCAGAACGCCGAGCTCGACGACATGGTGCTGTTACGCTCCGATGGCACGCCGACCTACATGCACGCGGTGGTGGTGGACGATCACGACATGGGCGTCACCCACATCATCCGGGGGGACGACCACCTGACGAACGCGGCACGGCAGAGCCAGGTCTATGCAGCGATGGGCTGGAAGGTGCCGGTCTTCGCGCACATACCGCTCATCCACGGACCCGACGGCAAGAAGCTCTCCAAGCGGCACGGCGCGGTCGGCCTCGAGGAATACCAGAAGATGGGCTATCCGGCGGCGGGGATGCGCAACTACCTCGCCCGCCTCGGCTGGAGCCACGGCGACGACGAGGTGTTCTCGGACGAGGAGGCGAAGGCATGGTTCGACCTCGACGGGATCGGCAAGTCGCCCGCGCGGCTCGACCTCAAGAAGCTCGACCACATCTCGGGCCAGCAGATCGCGCGATCCGACGATGCCGCGCTGGTGGCCGAGGCCGATGCCTATCTTGCCGCGACCGGGCAGCCGAGGCTTTCTGCGGCGCAGCAGGACGGGCTGCGGCGTGCGATGTACTGCCTCAAGGACCGCGCAAGAAACTTTCCCGAACTGCTGGCGAAGGCTCACTTCGTTCTCACGGAAAGGCCTGTCCTGCCGGACGAGCGGGCCGCCGCGGCGCTGGATACGGTATCCCGTGGTATACTGAAAGAATTGACGCCGCACCTGCAAAATGCTAGCTGGGACCGCGACACGCTGGAGTCGGTCGTGGCCGAGGTGGCCGAGGCCCGCGGGACGACGCTCGGCAAGCTCGCCGGGCCGCTCCGTGCGGCACTCGCCGGAAGGACCGTCAGCCCCAGCGTCTTCGACATGATGCTCGTCATCGGCCGGGAGGAGACGATCGCCCGGATCGCTGACGCAGCGGGCTGAAGGGCGCGCAGGCGCCCCGCCCGCGCCCGGGGGGATGGAGCGGCCGGACCCGTCCGGCCCGAGGAAAGGGACTCTGATGGCCGACACCAAGCATACCCGCACGGCGACGCTGACCTTCGACGACAAGCGGATCGAGCTGCCGATGATGTCGCCGACCCTCGGCCCCGACGTGATCGACATCCGCAAGCTCTATGCCGAGGGTGACGTCTTCACCTTCGACCCCGGCTTCACCTCGACCGCCTCCTGCGAATCGACGATCACCTACATCGACGGCGACGCGGGCGAGCTGCTCTACCGCGGCTACCCGATCGAGCAGCTTGCCGAGAAGTCGCACTTCCTCGAGGTCTGCTACCTGCTGCTCTACGGCGAGCTGCCCACGGCCGCGCAGATGGAGGACTTCGAGAACCGCGTGACGCGGCACACGATGCTGCACGAGCAGATCCAGTACTTCTTCCGCGGCTTCCGCCGCGACGCGCACCCGATGGCGACCATGGTCGGCGTGGTGGGGGCGCTGTCGGCCTTCTACCACGACTCGACCGACATCAACGATCCCTGGCAGCGCGAGGTCGCGGCGATCCGGCTGATCGCGAAGGTGCCGACGATCGCGGCCTGGGCCTTCAAGTATTCGGTCGGCCAGCCGTTCGTCTACCCGAGGAACTCGCTCGACTACGCGGGCAACTTCCTCAACATGTGCTTCGCCGTCCCGGCCGAGGATTACGTGGTGGATCCGATCCTCAGCCGCGCGATGGACCGGATCATGATGCTCCATGCCGACCACGAGCAGAACGCCTCGACCTCGACGGTCAGGCTGGCCGGGTCGTCGGGCGCGAACCCCTTCGCCTGCATCGCGGCCGGCATCGCCTGCCTCTGGGGCCCGGCGCACGGCGGCGCGAACCAGGCCTGCCTCGAGATGCTGCGCGAGATCGGCACGGTGGACCGGATCCCGGAATACATCGCGCGCGCCAAGGACAAGAACGACCCGTTCCGCCTGATGGGCTTCGGGCATCGCGTCTACAAGAACTTCGACCCGCGCGCGAAGGTGATGAAGCAGTCCGCCGACGAGGTGCTGGGGCTTCTCGGGATCAGGAACAACGAGACGCTGAAGGTCGCCAAGGAACTCGAGAAGATCGCGCTCGAGGACGACTACTTCGTGTCGAAGAAGCTCTACCCGAACGTGGACTTCTACTCGGGCATCATCCTCGAGGCGATGGGGTTCCCGACGGCGATGTTCACGCCGATCTTCGCGCTGTCGCGCACCGTGGGCTGGATCGCGCAGTGGAAGGAGATGATCGCCGACCCGGCGCAGAAGATCGGCCGGCCGCGGCAGCTCTACGTCGGCGCGCCCCGGCGCGACTACGTCGAGGTCGAGGCGCGCTGAGACCGCGGCGGGGGGCGTCCCGCCCCCCGTCCCCGCCCTGGCGGGCGGGGCCTCCCCCCGGGGCGTATTTCCGACAAGAGGAAGGGGCTAGCGCCCCTCGAAGCGGGCGGGTCGCTTCTCGAGGAAGGCGAGCACGCCCTCGCGGAAGTCGCGCGTGCGGCCGCACTCGCCCTGGAGGCGGGCCTCGAGCGAGAGCTGGGCACCCAGATCGTTGGACAGGCTCTGCCGGATCGCCTGCTTGACGTTGCGGTAGGCCACCGTCGGCCCCTCGGCGAGCTGCCGGGCCCGCGCCTGCCAGCGCGCCTCGAACTCGGCCTCGGGCACCGCCTCCCAGATCATGCCCCAGTCGGCGGCCTGCCGGGCGGTGACCTTCTCGGCGAAGAGCGCGGCCCCCATGGCGCGCGCGAAGCCGACCTGCCGGGGCAGCCAGTAGGTGCCGCCGGCGTCGGGGATGAGCCCGATCCGGGTGAAGGCCTGGACGAAGACCGCCGCCTCCGAGGCGATCACGACGTCGGCGGCGAGCGCGAGGTTCGCCCCCGCCCCGGCGGCCGCCCCGTTGACCGCGGCGATCGTCGGCACCGGACAGTCGAAGATCGCCTTCAGCATCGGCTCGTATTCGTCCCGGAGCGTGCGCTCGAGGTCGATCCGGGCGGCATTGCCGCCGTCGCCGAGGTCCTGGCCCGAGCAGAAGGCGCGCCCCTCGCCGGTCATGACGAGCACGCGCGCGTCGCGCCCCGCGGCGCGGACGGCATCTGTGATCTCGGCACGCATCTGCGCGTTGAGCGCGTTCATCACCTCGGGCCGGCCGAGGCGCAGCACGGCGATGCCGCTGTCGAGCCGGTAGCTGATCGTCCGGTAGTCCATCGCCGTTTCCCCCGTTCTTCCCCGTATCCGCGCCCGAGCATAGGCATTGCCGCGGATGCGGAAAGGGCGACGGTGCGTCACGGACCCGAAGGCGCGGGCCCGGCGCCCGGCTCCGGCGCGGCTCAGCCGCGCAGGATCTCGTCGAGCCGCGCCTTCTCGGCCTCGCTGAGGGGGGGCGCCGCGGGCTCGGGCGCGGCGCGGCGGCGGCGGACGTAGACGGCGGCCGCCGCCAGCGCGGCGGCGAGCATCGCGGGCCCGGCGATCCAGAGAAGAAGGTTCGCGCCGCTCGCCGTCGGCCTGAGCAGCACGTATTCGCCGTAGCGGTCGACCACGAAGGCCACCACCTCGGCGTCGCTGTCTCCGGCAACGAGGCGCTCGCGGACCAGAAGCCGCAGGTCGCGGGCGAGTTCGGCGTTCGATTCGTCGATCGACTCGTTGCGGCAGACGAGGCACCGCAGGCCGGCCGAGATCTCGCGGGCGCGGGCCTCGAGCGCGGGGTCGGGGAGCATCTCGTCGGGCTGGACCGCCAGTGCCGGCCCGGCGAGCACCGCGAGCGCGAGCGCGACGAGCCGGCCTCTCATTCCGCGGGCACCGGCGCGGCGTCGGCGCGCCGCGCCCCGGCGGCGAAACGGTAGCGCCGGTCGGAGAGGCTCAGGAGCCCGCCGAGCGCCATGATGATCGCCCCGCCCCAGATCCAGTTGGCGAAGGGCTTGATGTAGGTGCGCACCGCCCATCCCCCGCCCTCCTGCGGGTCGCCGATGACGAGGTAGACGTCGCGCAGCACGCCGTTGTCGATGGCCGCCTCGGTCGTCGGCATCCGCGCAACGGGATAGACCCGCTTCTCGGGGAACAGCGCCGCGATCTCCCGCCCGTTGCGGAAGACGTGGAACTCGGCCTGGGTGGCGGTGTAGTTCGGGCCCTCGATCTCGCGCACGTCCCGGAGCTCGATCCCGTAGCCCGCAACCTCGAAGCGTTCGCCCTCGCGCGCCACGCGGATGTCCTCGACCTGCCAGGCGGTGAGCGCGGCGACCGCGAAGATCGTGACGCCGAGGCCCGCATGTGCCGTCGCCTTGCCCCAGTCGGCGCGCGGCAGGCGCGAAAGCCGGCCGAAGCGCCCGGCGACGGCGCCGCGCCCGGTCCGGCTCCAGAGGTCGGCGGCGGCGCCGAGCACCACCCAGAGGCCGAGCGCCACGCCGACCGGGCCGAGGGCCGAGCGGCCGGTCTGCACCGCCCAGGCGAGGAGCCCTGCCGCGAGCGCGAGCGCAAGGATCCCGCGGAGCGGCCGGATCGCGCGGCCGAGCGAGGCCCGCTTCCAGGGCAGCATCGCGGCGACCGGCAGGATGAGCGCGATCGCCACCATGAAGGGCGAGAAGGCGGCGTCGAAGAACGGCGGGCCGACCGAGAGCTTGCGCCCGAAGGCCATCTCGGCCACCAGCGGCCAGATCGTGCCGACGAAGACCACGAAGCAGGAGACCGAGAGCAGCACGTTGTTGGCGAGGATCCCGGTCTCGCGGCTTACCGTCGAGAAGACGCCCTTGGCCTCCATCGCCCCCGCCCGCGCCGCGAAGAGCGTGAGCGCGCCGCCCATGAACACGGCGAGGATCATCAGGATGAACACCCCCCGCTCGGGGTCGTTGGCGAAGGCGTGCACGCTCGTCAGCACGCCCGAGCGCACGATGAAGGTGCCGATCAGCGAGAATCCGAAGGCGAGGATCGCAAGCAGGATGGTCCAGGCCTTCAGCGCCTCGCGTTTCTCGACGACGATCGCGGAGTGGAGCAGCGCCGCGGCGATCAGCCAGGGCATGAACGAGGCGTTCTCGACCGGATCCCAGAACCAGAAGCCGCCCCAGCCGAGCTCGTAGTAGGCCCACCACGAGCCGAGCGCGATGCCGATCGTCAGGAACAGCCAGGCCGCGAGCGTCCAGGGCCGGACCCAGCGTCCCCAGGCGGCATCGACCCGGCCCTCGATCAGCGCCGCGACGGCGAAGGAGAAGGTGATCGAGAGGCCGACATAGCCGAGGTAGAGGAAGGGCGGATGGAAGGCGAGGCCGGGATCCTGCAGGAGCGGGTTCAGGTCCTGCCCGTCCATAGGCGGCGTCTCGAGCCTGAGGAAGGGGTTCGAGGTGAACAGGATGAAGGCGTAGAAGGCGACGCCGACGGCGGCCTGCACCGCGAGCACGCGGGCCTTGAGCGCCGGCGGCAGGTTGCCCCCGAACCACGCCGCCGCCGCCCCGAAGAGCGCGAGGATCAGCACCCAGAGCAGCAGCGAGCCCTCGTGGTTGCCCCAGACGCCGGTCACCTTGTAGAGCATCGGCTTCGCGGTGTGGGAGTTCAGCGTCACGAGCTGGAGCGAGAAGTCTGACGTCACGAAGGCCCAGGTCAGCGCCGCGAAGGAGAAGCCGACGAAGAGGAACTGCGCGACCGCCGCCGGTTCGGCGACCGCCATCCACGGGCCCCAGCCCCTTTGCGCGCCGATGAAGGGCACCACCATCTGCACCACAGCGATGGCGCCGGCGAGGATCAGGGCGAAGTGGCCGAGCTCGACGATCATGGCGCGATCATAGGCCCTCGGCCTCCGCTCTCCAATGGGGTGCGCGCCCCTGTCGCGGCGCGGCTCATTCCTGCCTCGGCCGCATCGCAAGCCAGATCAGCGCGGCCCCGGCGAGCACGAGGAAGGGCAGCATGAACAGGTTGACCGCCGACCAGCCGGCCTCGGGCGTCCCGCCCGAGCAGTTCATCAGCCCGCCCGAGGCGAAGGACGCCAGCGTCACCGACCCGAACACGATCATGTCGTTCAGCCCCTGGATGCGACCCCGCTCCTCCGGCGCGTGGGCCGAGGCCAGCATCGCCGTCGCCCCGATGAAGCCGAAGTTCCAGCCGAGACCCAGGAGGATCAGCGCCACGAAGAACTGTTCGAGCTCCACCCCCGACAGCCCCACCGCCCCGGCCCCGGCCAGGATCGCAAGGCCCGCCGCGACGATCCGCTCGGCCCCGAAGCGGGCGATCAGGTGGCCGGTGAAGAACGAGGGCGCGAACATGGCCAACACATGGGCCGACACGATGTCGGCCGCGTTCCCCTGGGTGTAGCCGCAGCCCACCACGGCGAGCGGCGTCGAGGTCATCACGAGGTTCATCAGCGCATAGCTGACCGAGCCGCAGATCACCGCGACCGCGATCCGGGGCGTGGTCAGAAGCTCCCACCGCGTCCGCCCCCTCGGCGCTCCGGCCTCGGGCGGCTTCGGCGCGGGGATGTCGAGGCCGAGGAACAGCAGCGACCCCAGCACGTTCAGCGCGATCACCGCGAGGTATGTGCCGAGGAAGGGCACGACCATCGCCTCGGCCGTCACCTTGACGAGCTGGGGCCCGACGATCGCCGAGAGAAGCCCCCCGGCCATGACGTAGCTGATCGCCTTCGGCCGGAACTCCGGGTCGGCCGTGTCGGCGGCGGCGAAGCGGTAGAAGCCCTGCGCCGACATGTAGACGCCGGTCAGCAGCGACCCGGCGAGGAAGATCGGGAAGCTCGCCTCGATCAGCCCCCAGGCGCCGACCGCCGCGCCGAGCGCGCCGCCGAGCGAGCCCACGGCGAAGCCCGCGCGCCGCCCGAAGCGCTGCATCAGCGCCGAAAGCGGCGTCGCCGACAGCATCGAACCCAGCACGATGAGCGAGATCGGCAGCGTCGCCCAGCAGGGATTGGCGGCGAGCGACTGCCCGGCGAGGCCGCCGATGGTGAAGATCATCGGCATCTGCGCGCCGAGCACGGCCTGCGCGGCCACCAGCACGGCGACGTTGCGGCGCGCCGGCAAGACCCGCTCCGGCGGGGAGGCCTCGGGCAGCGGAGGGGCAGTGTCGGTCATGTCTGGCGCTCCTGGCCGGCCTTCTTAGCCCGGCTCCGGCGCGCCCGCCAGAGCCCTGCGGCAGAGCCCCCGGCGCGGCGCCGCGCCTGCCCTGGCCCCGCCCCCTTCCTCTTGTCCGAAATACGCCCCGGGGGGAGTCCCCGCCCGCCCGGGCGGGGACGGGGGGCGGGACGCCCCCCGCCACCGCCGCACCCCTTGCCTCCGCCGCCGCGGCGGGCGAAGACCCCGCCATGACCGGCCGCCTGATCGAGACCCCCGCCTGCGTCGCCGAGGGCGCCGCCTGGCTCGCCGTGCGCGAGCCGCGCTTCGGTGCGGCGCTCCGGCTCACCGGCCCGCTGCCGCTCCGCCGCAGGCCGGACGGGTTCGCGGCACTCCTCGACGCCATCGTCTCGCAGCAGGTCTCCGTCGCCGCCGCAGAGGCGATCGGGCGGCGGCTCGATGCCGCAGGCCTGACCGACCCCGCGCGGATCGCCGCCGCGCCCGAGGCGGACCTGCGCGCCTGCGGCCTCTCGCGGCAGAAGATCCGCTACGCGCGCGCCCTCGCCGAAGCCCGCCTGCCCTACGCCGCGCTGCGCACCGCGCCGACCGAGGAGGTGATCGCCACCCTCGTCGCGGTGCCCGGCATCGGCCGCTGGACGGCAGAGATCTATGCCATGTTCTCGCTTGGCCGGGCCGATGTCTTCGCCCCCGGCGACCTCGCGCTGCAGGAGGCGGTGCGGCTCCTCTTCGACCTGCCCGACCGGCCGCGCGAAGCCGCGCTGCGCGAAATGGCCGAGGCCTGGTCCCCGTGGAGGGCCGTTGCGGCGCGGCTCCTCTGGGCCTACTACCGCGTGGCGAAGGACCGGGAGGGGATCCGATGACGCGCAGCCTCAGGACGGAACGGCGGGGCCCGCCCCAGGGCACGGGACGGGCGCTCGTCGTCTTCGTGCACGGCTACGGCGCGAACGGGGCCGACCTGATCGGGCTTGCCGATCCGCTCGCCCCGCACCTTCCGGGCACGGTGTTCCTCGCCCCCGACGCGCCGGAACGCTGCGCGGCCAATCCCTTCGGCTTCCAGTGGTTTCCGATCCCGTGGCTCGACGGTTCCTCCGAGGCCGAGGCGCGCGCCGGCCTGCTCGCCGCCGCCGCGGATCTCGACGCCTTCCTCGACGCCGCGATGGCGGCCGAGGGCGTCGGGCCGGAGCGGACGATCCTCTTCGGCTTCTCGCAGGGCACGATGCTCTCGCTTCAGGTCGCACCGCGCCGGGCCGAGCCGATCGCCGGCGTCGTCGGCTTCTCGGGCCGGCTCGTCGCGCCCGAGGCGCTCGCCGCCGAGACGGTCTCGCGCCCGCCGGTCCTGCTCGTCCACGGCGACGCCGACGAGGTGGTGCCCTTCGCCGCGCTCTCCGAGGCAGGCCGGGCGCTCGACGCGGCCGGGTTCGAGGTCTACGCCCACGTCATGCGCGGCACCGGCCACGGCATCGCGCCCGACGGGCTCTCGGTCGCGCTCGCCTTCATCCGCGACCGGCTCGGCCTTCCGGCCGCGGGCGGCTGACCCGCTCCCGCACCCGCCGCGCCCGGCGCCCTCAGACCCCTCCCGACGGAAGGCAGACCGAGATGACCGACCCCCTTCCCCGCGGCGTCCGCCACCTCAAGCGCCCGGCGCGCAGCGCGGCGGAGGACACCGCCGCCGTCGAGGCAGTGGTGCGCGAGATCCTGGCCGGGGTCCGCGCGCGCGGCGACGCCGCGCTGCGCACCTTCTCCGAACGTTTCGACGGGGCTGCGCCGGAGGCCTTCGAGGTCTCGCCGGCCGAGCGCGCGGCCGCGGTCGCCGCGCTCGACCCGCAGACCAGGGCCGACACCGAGTTCGCCATCGCCAACGTGCGCGCCTTCGCCGAGGCGCAGCTTGCCACCATCGGCGCGCTTCCCGACTTCGAGCCGCGCCCCGGCGTGCACATGGGCCACCGCGTGATCCCGATCGGCCGCATCGGCGCCTACGTGCCGGGCGGGCGTTTCCCCCTCCTCTCCGCGCCGGTGATGACGATCGTCCCCGCCCGGGTCGCCGGCGTAGGCGAGGTTGTGGCCTGCCTGCCGCCGAACGCCCACCCGGCGATGGTCGCGGGCTGCGATCTCGCCGGGGCGGACCGGATCTTCCGCATCGGCGGCGCGCAGGCCATCGCCGCGATGGCCTTCGGCACCGAGAGCGTGCCGCGCGTCGACAAGATCGTCGGACCCGGCAACGCCTTCGTGAACGAGGCCAAGCGGCAGGTCTTCGGACCGGTCGGCATCGACCAGCTCGCCGGGCCTTCGGAGATCTACGTGCTCGCCGACGCGACCGGCGATGCCGAAACGATCGCCACCGACCTCCTCGCCCAGGCCGAGCACGACCCGCGCACCCGCGTCGGCCTCATCACCACCGACGCACCCCTCGCCAAGGCGGTCGAGGCGGAGGTCGACCGCCAGCTCGCCACGCTCCCCACCCGCGAGACCGCCGGGCCCGCCTGGCGCGACTACGGCGAGATCCTCCTCTGCGATGACGAGGCCGCGATGATCGCCTGCTCCGACCTGATCGCCGCCGAGCATCTCCAGGTTCACACCGCCGATCCGCACGGCCTTGCCGCGAAGCTCTCGAACTACGGCTCGCTCTTCATCGGCGAACTGGCGAGCGTGGTCTATTCCGACAAGTGCTCGGGCACCAACCACACGCTGCCGACCATGGCGGCGGGGCGCTATACCGGCGGGCTCTGGGTCGGCGCCTTCGTGAAGGTGGCCACCCACCAGTGGCTGACCCCCGAGGGCGTGCGCGCCGTCGCGCCGCCCGCGGTGCGCCAGAGCGCCAGCGAGGGGCTCGAGGGCCACCGGCGCGCCGCACAGCTCCGGCTCGACCGGCTTCAGGCAGGCTAGACCGCGGCGGCCGGAGGGGATCGCCCGCCGCCTTACCGGCAGGGCGGCGCGGCCGGCGTCAGTCGCCGACCACCCTCGGCACGACGGCCGCCGCAACGCGGGCGGCGACGGCGCCCACCGCGTCGGGCTCGGAGCCGATGACCCGGATCGTCAGCATGTCGCCATCGCGCAGGACGACCGCGGTCGCCCCCGCCTGCCCGCCGCCGAGGCCGTAGCGCGAGATCCAGCCCACGCCCGGCCCCGCTTCGAGCGCCTCGATCCGGCAGCTTTCCTCCCGCGCGCGGCAGAGCGCCTCGAGATCGGCGATCGTCGTCTGGCCGGACCGCAGACGCTCCTCGGTGCCGTCCGTCTGCCGCCCGAGAGCGACGTCGATCATCGGCCCGCCCTCGCAGGTCGGGCACATGAGCGTGAGCCGCTGCGGCTCGGCCCGGCCGATGTAGTCGCCGCCGCCGGCAAGGGTGCCGTCCGTCGGCAGGCCGGAGAGATCGCGCAGCGCGAACCCCTCGGCGAGGGCCGGGCTCGCCGCGAGGAGGATGGGCGCAAGCAGTCGGAGCATGGGTTGGGTCTCCCGCGATGGCCGTTCGCCGCCGCAGGATGGCCGCCGCCCGGCCGGCCGTCCAGACCCGCCCGGTCCGGGCCGGACGCGATGAGCGTCAGGCCGCCGGCATCCGGCTCTCGACGATCTCCGCCCACCACGACGCGCCCGCCGGGATGGCCTCGTCGTCGAAGTCGTATTCCGGGTGGTGGACCGCCGCCGTGTCGCCGTTGCCGACGAGGATGTAGGCGCCGGGCCGCGCCTCGAGCATGTAGGCGAAATCCTCGCCCCCCATGATGAGCGGGGCCTCGGCGCAGGCCCCGGCCACCTTCCGCGCGGCGGCCCTGGCATGCTCGGTCTCGGCCTCGGCGTTCACCATCACCGGATAGCCCGGCATCCAGCGGATCTCGGCCCGGCCGCCGAAGGCATCGGCGGTCGCGGTCACGATCCGCCTCAGCCGCTCTTCGGCCAGCCGGCGCACGCCCGCATCCATCGTGCGCACCGTGCCGCGGATCGTCGCCCGCTGCGGGATCACGTTGAACGCCTTGGTATCGGTCTCGAAGCTCGTCACCGAGACGACGACCTGCTTGGCGGGATCGACGTTGCGCGAGGCGATGGTCTGCAGGGCGATGACCACCTGCGCGGTCATCACCGTGGTGTCGACCGTCTCGTGCGGCTTGGCGGCGTGCCCGCCCCTGCCCTCCAGCACGACCTCGAAGTTGTCGGTGGCGGCGAAGAAGGCGCCGGGGCGGATCGCGAACTGGCCGAGCGGCAGGCCCGGCATGTTGTGCATCCCGTAGACCTCCTGGATGTTCCAGCGCTCCATCAGGCCGGCCTCGACCATCTCGCGCCCGCCGCCGCCGCCCTCCTCGGCGGGCTGGAAGATCACCACCGCGGTGCCGTCGAAATTGCGCGTCTCGGCGAGATACCTGGCCGCGCCGAGCAGCATCGCGGTGTGGCCGTCGTGCCCGCAGGCATGCATCGCGCCCGGCACCTTCGAGGCCCAGGGCCGGCCGGTCGCCTCCGCGATCGGCAGTGCGTCCATGTCCGCGCGCAGGCCCACGACCCGGCCCCGGGTGTCGGTCCGGCCGCGGATCACCCCGACGACGCCGGTCCGCCCGATGCCCTCCACCACCTCGTCGCAGCCGAACTCCCTCAGCTTCGCCGCGACGATGCCGGCCGTGCGGTGGGTGTCGAACAAAAGCTCGGGGTTCTCGTGGAGGTCGCGCCGCCAGGCAGCGATCTCGGGCTGCATCTCGGCGATGCGGTTCTTGACGGGCATCTCGTCTGCTCCCTGCAATGGTCTTGCGCGCGGCGGGTCCGGCCGCCGGTCGGCCGTCGGCGCGAGCCGCGCTGCCGTCCGATCCTGTCGGAAGGCCGCTCCCCCCGCAAGCACCCGCTCCCTTCCCCTTGGCGCAAATACGCTCGGGGGAGCGCGAGGGGGCAGACGGCCCCCTCGCCCGCGTCAGAGCGCAGGACCGGGCCGCAGCACCGAGCCGTCGGTGAAACGCCCGAACCGGAAGCGCGTCAGGTCGTGGCCCGGCGGGTGCCCGGCCACGAGGTCGGCCACCACCCGGCCCACGCCGGGGCCGATGCCGAAGCCGTGCCCCGAAAGCCCCGTCACGACGGTGAGCCCGGCGAGCGGCGCCGGGCCGATCACCGGCACCAGGTCGGGCATCGTGTCGATCATCCCCGCCCAGGCGGCGGCGACCCGCACGGGCGGCAGGCCGGGGAAGGCGGCGGCGAAGCGGGCGAGCGCCCGGCGCAGGAAGGCGCGATTCGGGGCGGGGTCGAGCACCCGCATCCGCTCGAAGGGCGAAGGCCGCTCGCCCCAGCGGCGCGGCGTGCCCCAGGCGTCGGGGAACCCCGCCGGGGCGGCGGGCAGGAGCCGGGTGCCCAGCGGATCGGCGGCGAGCTGCGGCAGGAAGCGGCGGGCGTGGCGGAACGCCTGCGGCCCGAGGAAGAGGTCGTGCGCGTCCGCCGGCGCGATCGTGTAGCCGCCGTCGGCGCGGCGGCGGAAGGCAAGGCGCCGGTCGACGGCATTGCCGGGAAACACCTCCGGCAGCGGCCCGGTCGCCGCGACGCTCGCCCGCACCGCAAGCTGCGGCAGGCCGATCCCGTGGTTGCCGAGGAACAGCGCCGACCAGGCCCCGCCCGCCAGCACCGCGTGGGCGCAGCGGACGCGGCCTGCCTCGGTGACGACCCCTGCGACCCGGCCGGCCGCGAGGTCGAGCGCCCGCACCGCACAGCTCTCGACGATCGCCACGCCCCGCGCCGCGGCCATCCGGGCGAGCACCGGCACCGCCGCCCAGGGCTCGGCACGGGCGTCCGAGGCGGTCCAGAGCGCGCCCGTCCAGCGGCCCGCGTGGCCCGGCACCAGCGCATCGACCTCGGCGCGGGTGAGCAGCCGCGTGTCGAGCCCGTGGGCGCGTGCGTGCGGCAGCCAGGCCTCGTAGCGCGCCAGCTCGCGCGGCCCGCCGGCGAGATAGAGCACCCCCTGCCGCGCGAGCCCGAGCGCGCCGCCCGCCTCGGCCTCGAGCCGGTCCCAGAGCCGCTGCGACTCGAGCATGATCGGAAGCTCGTCGGGGTCGCGTCCCTGGCAGCGGATCCAGCCCCAGTTGCGCGAGGACTGCTCGCCGGCGATCCGGCCCTTCTCGAACACCGCCACGCGGAGACCCCGCCCGGCCAGGAAATAGGCCGTCATCACGCCGGCGACCCCGCCGCCGATCACCGCGACGTCGGTCTCGGCGGGCGGCGGGCCGGGAAAGGCGACCGGCGTGGCAGGGGAGATCGGAAACGGCTGCATCGCCCACCGCGTGCCCGATCGCGCGCCCCGGCGCAAGCGGCGGCCGGTTCCGGTCCCGGCGGGCCGGCGGGCGCCTCAGGCGGCAAGCCCGGCAAGAAGGCGGCGCATGAACGCCTCGCCCTCCGCCAGTTCCGCCACCGTGATGTACTCGTCGGCCTGGTGGGCGCGCGCGATGTCGCCCGGCCCGCAGACGACGGCCGAGTAGCCGGCCGCCTGGAAGTGGCTCGCCTCGGTGCCGTAGCTGACGACATGGGTGCCGTTGTCGCCGGTGAGGCGCCGCGCCAGCGCCTCGGCCGCGCCGCGCTCCTCGGGCACCAGCGGCGGCAGCTCGAAGAACGGCTCGACCGTGATGCCCGTTTCCGGCCGGACCGCCTTCATCCCCGCCTCGACGCGGGCGACCTCCTCGCGGAACCGCGCGGCCCAGTCGGCGGGGTCCTCGCCGGGCACCACGCGGAAGTCGAAGCCGAACCGGCAGTCGCCGGCGGTGATGTTGTGCGCCGTGCCGCCGGCGATCATGCCGACGTGGGCAGTCGTCCAGGGCGGGTCGAACAGCGCCGCGACCGGCCCCGGCGGGCGGGCCGCATTCTCCTCGTTGATGCGGTTGGCCAGCATCACGAGGCGCGCCGCCTCGTGGATCGCCGAGACGCCCCGGTGCAGGATCGAGGAATGCACCTCATGGCCGCGGACGTGCACCTGCCAGGCGAGACCGCCCTTGTGCCCGGTGACGACCTGAAGCCCGGTCGGTTCGCCGACGATCACGGCAGAGGCCGGCGGCAGGTGCGCGCGCATCGCCGCGATCAGCGGCGGGGCACCGGTGCAGCCCACCTCCTCGTCGAAGCTGAGCGCGATCTGGAGCGGCCGGGCGAGCCCGGCGCGCGCCGCCTCGGCCATCGCCCAGAGCGCGAGCGCGTCGAAGCCCTTCATGTCGGTCGTGCCGCGGCCGTAGAGGCGCCCGTCGCGCTCGGTCAGCACCCAGGGGTCGGAGGACCAGGCCTGCCCTTCGACCGGCACCACGTCGGTATGGCCCGAAAGCACCGCGCCGCCCGCGACCTCGGGCCCGACATGGGCGTAGAGCCCCGCCTTGGTGCGGTCCGCGTTCCAGACCCGGTGCGCGGCGATCCCGTGGCCGTCGAGCCAGTCCTCGACCCAGTCCACGAGCGGCAGGTTCGTCTCGCGGCTCACCGTCGGGAACGAGACCAGCCGCTCGAGGATCTCGCGCGGCGACATGCTGGCGGTCATCGGGCCCTCCTGGCGAACGATGGCGAGCCTGATCGCCCTATGCGAGAAGCGTCAAGCGCGTTTGCGACGGTCTGACGGCCGGCGCGGCATCCTGCCGGGCGACCGGCTGACGATACGGCAGTCTGCCGGAATCCCGCTTGCGGGTGGGGCGTTTCATGGTAACAATTTTTTCACCAACAGCCGCCCCTCACGGGGCGGAAGCAAAAAACGAAATAAAAACATACGCTTGGAGAGCGACCCATGCCCGATGGGGCGAGTTCCGTCCTCGATGTCCAGGGCCTCAAGACGGTGTTCCGGACGCGCTCGGGCGAAGTCCATGCCGTCAACTCCGTGAGCTTTGACGTGAAACCGGGCGAACTCCTCGGGGTTGTGGGGGAATCGGGCTCGGGCAAGTCGGTCACCATGATGTCGCTGATCGGGCTGCTGCCCTCGCCGCCCGCCGAGGTGCGCGACGGGCGCGTCCTGTTCGAGGGCAAGGACCTGCTGCGCTGCTCCGAGGACCATCTGCGCGCCGTCCGCGGCGCGCGGATCGGCTTCGTCTTCCAGGACCCGATGACCTCGCTCAACCCGGTGTTCACGGTGGGGTTCCAGATCATGGAGCCGCTCCGCACGCATCTCGGCATGGACCGGCGCGCCGCGGCGCGCCGGGCCGCCGAGCTGCTCGACCTCGTTGGAATCCCCGATGCAAGGCGGCGGCTGTCGGACTACCCGCACCAGTTCTCGGGCGGGATGCGCCAGCGCGTGATGATCGCGATCGCGCTGGCCTGCGACCCAAAGGTGCTGATCGCCGACGAGCCGACCACCGCGCTCGACGTCACGATCCAGGCGCAGATCCTCGAGCTGGTGCGCGACCTGCGCCAGAAGCTCGGCATGGCGATCGTCTGGATCACCCACGATCTCGGCGTGATCGCCGGCATCGCCGACCGGGTGATCGTCATGTACGGCGGCCAGATCGTCGAACAGGCACCCGTGAAGGAGCTGTTCGGCAACCCGCAGCACCCCTACACGCGCGCGCTCCTCAAGACGATCCCCCATGTGCGCGGAGAGCGGGCCGCGCGCCTCAGGGTCATCGAGGGACAGCCGCCGATCCTGTTCCGCCACCCCTCGGCCTGCCCGTTCGCGGCACGCTGCTCCCATGCCTTCGACCGCTGCCTGAAGGAGAACCCGCCGCGCCTGCCGGTCGGCCCCGGCGGGCACGACGCGGCCTGCTTCTGGGACTTCGCCGCGGGGGCGCCGCGCAATGCCTGACGCCGCCGCCCGCCGCAAGCTCGTCGAGGTGCGCGACCTCAGGATGCACTTCCCGATCTATGCGGGCCTCCTGCGGCGCAAGGTGGGGGCGGTGAAGGCGGTCGACGGGGTGAGCTTCGACATCTTCGAGGGCGAGACTCTCGGCCTCGTGGGCGAATCGGGCTGCGGCAAGTCGACCTGCGGGCGGGCGGTGCTCAGGCTCTACGAGCCGACCTCCGGCTCGATCAAGGTGGACGGGCGCGAGATCGCCACCGCCGACTTCGACACCCTGCGCAAGATGCGCCCGACCATGCAGATGGTCTTCCAGGACCCGCAGGCCTCGCTCAACCCGCGCATGACCGTGGGCTCGATCATCGGCGAGCCGCTGGACGAGCACACCCGGCTGTCGCGCAGCGAGAAACAGGAGCGCATCTACGAGCTGATGGACGCGGTCGGGCTCAACCGCAACTTCGCCAACCGCTACCCGCACGAGTTCTCGGGCGGCCAGCGCCAGCGCATCGGCATCGCGCGGGCGCTTGCGCTGAACCCGAAGTTCATCGTCTGCGACGAGCCGATCGCGGCGCTCGACGTGTCGATCCAGGCGCAGGTGGTGAACCTCCTCGAGGACCTCCAGGCCCGGTTCGGGCTGACCTACCTCTTCATCAGCCACGACCTGTCGATGGTGCGCCACATCGCCGACCGCGTGGCGGTGATGTATCTGGGGCAGATCGCCGAGCTCGCCTCGCGCGATGCGCTCTACGACGCGCCGCTGCACCCCTACTCCCAGGCGCTGCTCTCGGCCGTGCCCGAGCCCGACCCCAACATCGAGAACCGCCGGCGCCGGATCATCCTGAAGGGCGACGTGCCCTCGCCCGCCAACCCGCCGAAGGGCTGCAACTTCTCGACCCGCTGCCCCAGGGTCATGCCCGTCTGCCGCGAGATCGAGCCGGCCTTCCGCGAGGTCGAGCCCGGACGGTTCACCGCCTGCCACCTCTACGACCCCGCCATCATGCAGACCGCCGGCGCAACGGCGGCACCCGAGGCCAAGAGCACACCCGACACTCACGTCCAGCAAGGAGCATGACATGAGACTGAGAACCGCCCTGATGGGCGCCTGCGCCACCGCAGCGATGGCCGCCCCGGCCTTCGCCGAGCGCGGTAGCGACGGCAACGTGAACATCCTCTATTCCCAGGCCGTCTCGATCCTGAACCCCTACCTCTCATCGGGCACCAAGGACGTCGAGGTCTCGAGCCTGATCATCGAGCCGCTCGCCGGCTTCGACGAGAAGGGCGACCTCTTCCCGCGGCTCGCGGCCGAGATCCCCACGATCGAGAACGGCGGCGTCTCGGAAGACCTCACGACGATCACCTGGAAGCTGAAGGAGGGGCTTCTGTGGTCCGACGGCACGCCCGTCACCTCGGCCGACGTGGTGTTCTCGTGGGAATACTGCACGCATCCCGAGGGCGGCTGCGCCCAGGGCGCGCGCTACGAGGGCGTGCAGTCGGTCGAGGCGCTTGACGACCTGACGGTCAAGGTCACATTCAGCGCGCCGAAGCCCAACCCCTACACCGCCTTCGTCGGCTCCACCTCGCCGATCATCCAGAAGGCGCAGTTCCAGGACTGTCTCGGCGCGGCGGCGGCGACCTGCACGGCGCAGAACTTCGGGCCGATCGGCACCGGCCCGTTCCGGGTGACCGACTTCAAGGTCAACGACGTGGTGCAGCTCGAGGCCAACCCGAACTACCGTGACCCGGCCAAGCCCGCCTTCGCCACGGTCCTGGTGAAGGGCGGCGGCGACGCGGCCGGCGCGGCGCGCGCGGTGATGGAGACGGGCGAGTTCGACTATGCCTGGAACACCCAGATCAACCCCGAGCTCCAGGCGCAGATGAAGGCCGGCGGCAAGGGCCAGTTCGTCTCGGCCTTCGGCACCCTCGTCGAGCGGATCGAGATGAACATGACGAACCCCTCGCCGAGCCTGCCCGAGGGCGAGCGGTCCACCGTCAAGCACCCGCATCCGTTCCTGACCGACGCGCGCGTGCGCAAGGCGCTGAGCATGGCGATCGACCGGAACCTGCTGGTGGAAGTGGGCTACGGCGAGGCCGGCCGGCCGACCTGCAACCTGGTGCCCGCGCCCGAGATCTACGCCTCGGACAACACCGAGTGCCTGACGCAGGACATCGAGGGCGCGAAGGCGCTGCTCGAGGAGGCGGGCTTCACCCCCGGCCCCGACGGGATCCGGGTGAACGCCGACGGCGTGCGGCTGTCGGTCCTCTACCAGACCTCGGTCAACCCGGTCCGGCAGGACTTCCAGGCGCTGATCAAGCAGTGGTGGAACGACATCGGGGTCGAGGTGGAGCTGAAGTCGATCGACCCGGGCGTCTACTTCGGCGGCGATCCGGGCTCGCCCGACACGTTCCAGAAGTTCTATGCCGACGTCGAGATGTACGCCAACAACTTCGACGGCACCGACCCCGAGCCCTACATGGCGCAGTATCTCTGCGACAAGATCCCGGGGCCCGAGAACCAGTGGCAGGGCGAGAACATCAACCGCTTCTGCGACCCGGCCTATGACGCTCTGGTCGCCGAGCTTGCGCAGACCCGCGAGATCGAGGCGCGGGCCGAGCTGGTGAAGCGCATGAACGACATGCTGACGAAGGACAGCCACGTCGTCGTGCCGCTCGTCGACCGCGGCCGCCTCTCGGCGCATTCCAACACGCTCGGCGGCGTCGTCCTGAACGTCTGGGACACCGAGCTGTGGAACGTGCAGGACTGGTACCGGATCAAGTGACGCGCCGGTAACCTCCAGACGGCCCCGCCCCGGATCGACCGCCGGGGCGGGGCATCACCAGGTCCCCCGAGGGCGCCCCGCGCATGCTCACCTACACCCTCCGCAGGCTGCTGCTCGCGATCCCGACGCTGCTGGTCATCAGCCTCGTCATCTTCCTGCTCGTCGACCTCGCGCCCGGGTCCCCGGCAAGCCAGATCCCGCTGACGGTTCCGCCAGACGTGCGGATGCGCATCCTGGAGGCGATGGGCGCCAACGAGCCGATCCACGTCCGCTACCTGCTCTGGCTCAAGCAGTTCTTCGTGGTCGAGCCGCTGGTCTGGATCGACGGCGCCTTCGGCACGACCTTCTCCGAGGGGATGCAGCGCATCGTCTCCTGGCAGTCGCGCAGCCCGGTCTTCGACGTGATCGCGGAGCGGCTGCCGCAGACGCTGACGGTGGTCGGCGTCTCCTACATCGTGGGGGTCCTGATCGCGCTTCCGATCGGCATCTACTCGGCCTACCGGCAGTATTCCTGGTTCGACCAGATCGGCACCTTCATCGCCATGGTCGGCTTCTCGGTGCCGACCTTCTTCACCGGCCTCGTGCTGATCCTCGTCTTCGCGGTGAACCTCGGCTGGTTCCCCTCGATCTACAACACCTCGCTGCGCGTGACCGACTGGGAGAGCTTCGTCGCCCAGGTGCGCCAGATGGTCCTGCCGGTGACCGTGCTCGCGCTCTACAACGCCTCGCAGATCAGCCGCTACATGCGCGCCTCGATGCTCGACAACCTCAACCAGGACTACGTGCGCACCGCCCGCGCCAAGGGCCTGCGCGAGCGCGTGGTGGTGCTGAAGCACGTGCTCAGGAACTCGATGATCCCGGTCGTGACCGTCATCGCGCTCGGGATTCCCACGATCTTCGGCGGCGCGATCATCACCGAGCAGGTGTTCCGCGTGAACGGCCTCGGCGCGCTGCTGATCGGGGCGATCCAGGCCTCGGACCTGCCGATGGTGCAGACGCTGACGTTCATCTTCGCGGTGCTGATCGTGATCTTCAACCTGATCGCCGACGTGCTCTACGGCCTGCTGGACCCGAGGATCCGCTATGACTGACGTCCCCTTCCAGCCGGACCGCGCGACCGAGAAGCCGCGCAGCCAGTGGGCCGATGTCTGGGCCCAGTTCAAGACCCACAAGGGCGCGCTGATCGGCCTTGCGGTCTTCGTGGCGCTGGTGCTCTTCGTCTGGGTGGGCCCGCTCGTCTGGACAAAGAGCCCGACCTACATCAACCCCAACGCGGCAGAGATGATCCTAAGCCGCAACAAGCCGCCGAGCTGGCAGTCGCCGCTCGGCACCGACCAGCTCGGCCGCGACATGCTGGCGCGGATGATGGCGGGGGGCCAGGTCTCGATCGCCGTGGGCCTCGTCGCCATGGTGATCTCGATGGTCCTCGGCACGCTCGTCGGCGTGCTCGCGGGCTACTTCCGGCGGCTCGACGGGCCGCTGATGCGGCTGACCGACCTCTTCCTCGCGCTGCCGCTGCTGCCGCTCCTCCTCGTCATGGTGATGCTGTTCCGCGACCCGCTCGCGCGCAGTCTCGGCCCCGAGGGCGGCACCTTCCTGCTCATCGTCTCCGCGATCGGGGTCACCTCGTGGATGCAGGCGGCGCGCATCGTGCGCGGCGAGGTGCTGGCGCTCAAGGAACGCGAGTTCGTGCTGGCCGCGCGCTCGATCGGCACGCCCTCGCGGCGCATCATCCTGCGCCACATCCTGCCCAACATCGTCTCGCCGATCATGGTCTCGGCGACGCTCGGGATCGCGAGCGCCATCATCACGGAGTCGGCGCTCTCCTTCCTCGGGCTCGGCTTCCCGCCGGACTTCCCGACCTGGGGGCGTCTGCTGTTCGACGGGGTGGAGTACATCCAGCAGTATCCCGCCAGGGTGATCTGGCCGGGGCTGGCGATCTCGCTCATCGTGCTGTCGGTGAACTACATCGGCGACGGCCTGCGCGACGCGCTCGACCCGCGCATCCGCGGCCGGTGACGGACACGGCGGCGGGCGCGAACCGGCGTCTCCCGCCCCGTCAGCCGAAGGCCAGCGCCTCCACCTCGACCAGGAGCGCCGGCGCAGCCAGCGCCGCGACGACGACATAGGTCGCCGCCGGCGCCGGGCCCGCCCCGATCCAGGCATCCCGGCGGGCGCGGTAGGTGGCGACCGCCTCCGGCGAGGGATCGGTCACGTAGACCGTGAGGCGCAGGAGGCTCTCCCGCCCCATCCCCGCGGCGGCAAGACAGGCATCGACATTGGCAAGGCACCGGTCGAGCTGGGCGGCCATCCCCTCGGCCACCGTCCCGTCCGGCCGCACGCCGATCTGCCCGGCGAAGGCGGCAAGCCGCCCCGGCCCCTCGGCCAGCGCGACGTGGGAATAGCGCGAGGCCGGGGCCGCCACGCCGTCGGGGTTCAGATAACGTGCCGCCATCGCCTGCTCCTCCCTGTGGTCAGGCCCGAGGATACAGGCAGGCCGTGCCGGGCGGGACCCCCGGCGCCCGCCGCCAGGCCGCGGCGCGACGTGCACGGGCCGGCCCGGCTCAGCAGCCCGGCAGGCCCAGCGCGGAGCAGGCGTCGGGGTCCATGCGGCGGTCCGGGTCGTCCCAGAGCGCCACGCCCATGTCGCCGGCGAGGTTCCAGACCGCCCAGCCGATGCCGAGGGCCTCGGCCGCGCGCCGCTTGTCGGACAGGAACCGGTGCTGCCAGCCGGGCGGGAACCGGCCGTCCGGCCCGGCCCGGAGCGCCCCGAACTCGCCGAGGTAGAGCCGCGCGCGGGCGATGCCGTGCCGGTCGGCCCAGGCGGCGGCACGCAGAGGCGCCCCGGCCACGGCACCGTCCGACGTGGCCGCGTAGCGGGCGATCTCCGCGGCGATCGCCTCGGGCGCGACGGACTCGCCGGCCGCTGCGGCGCGGGCGCCCGCCCGTGCGGCCGAGGCCAGCGCGGCCTCCTGCCCCAGGGCCGAGGGCGGATAGGGCAGGCCGTCGATGTGTTTCAGCGGCGCGTAGGTCCAGACCGCGCCCTGGTGGGTGAACTCGAACGGCTCGTAGCTGTGGAACGACCAGATCACGTTGTCGTCCCCGAGCGCCCCGGGATCGATCGCCTCGAGCCCGTCGATCCCGCCCCAGCAGGCGCCGGAAAGGACCAGCGGCAGCTCCGGCGCCCCGCCCCGGGCAGCCGCGTGCAGCTCGGCCAGCATCCCCGGCCAGCGCGGCGGCCCGTCCCCTTCCCGCGGGCAGTCGAGCGTCGGCTCGTTCAGCGGCTCGAACGCCACCCGGTCCGGCGGCAGGCCGTCGAGCGCCGCGGCCACGCGCCCGACCAGCGCCAGATGCTCGGGCCAGAGCCGCGCCACGACGTCATCGGTGCCCCAGGCTTCCTGCGGCCGGGGGATGGAATGCAGGTCGACGACCACCGCCAGCCCGGCTGCCAGAACCTCCTCGACGGTTTCCCGCGCCTCCGCGATCAGGCGGTCCCGCGCCGGCACCGGCCCCAGCGCGAGGAGCGGCGCGGGGTCGAGCGGCAGGCGGACGTGGTCGAAGCCCGCCGCGCGCAGCCGGTCCAGCGTTCCGGCCGTGTAGTGCCGCCGCCAGTCGGGATAGACGGCCAGGAACTCCGGGTCGGCCAGCATCTCGTCGACCGAAAGCCACTCGACCCAGATGTCGAGGTTGACCCCCCGCTCCAGCCGCAGGTCGGCCGGCGCCGACCCCGCGAGGGCAAGCCACCCGAGGCAGGCGAGAAGCGCGGCCCTCACGTCACCGCCGCGCGACGGCGGTAGTCCGCGCGGTCCCAGAGCCGGCCCGCCATCACCTCGGCCAGCACCGCCACCGCCCGCTCCACCTCCGCCATGCCGATGTAGAGCGGCGTGAAGCCGAAGCGCAGGATGTCGGGCGCGCGGAAGTCGCCCACGACGCCCCGCGCGATCAGCGCCTGCATGATCGCGTAGCCCTCGGGGTGCCGGAAGCTGACCTGGCTGCCCCGCGCCTCGGGGTCGCGGGGGCTGGCGAGCGAAAGCTCCGGGCAGGCCGCCTCCACCCCCGCGATGAAGGCCTGCGTCAGCTCGACCGACTTCGCCCGCACGTCCGCGATGTCGGCGATCTCCCAGACGTCCATCGCCGCATCGAGCGCGGCAAGCTGGAGGATCGGCGGCGTGCCGACGCGCATCCGCTCGATGCCGCGGCCGGGGCGGTAGTCGAGGTCGAAGGCGAAGGGCGCCTCGTGGCCGAGCCAGCCCGAAAGCGCGGGCCGCGCCGCCTCGGCATGGCGCGGGGCGACATAGATGAAGGCCGGCCCCCCGGGGCCGGAGTTGAGGTACTTGTAGCTGCACCCCACGGCGAAGTCGGCCCCGGCTCCGACCAGGTCCACCGGCAGCGCCCCGGCGGAATGGGCAAGGTCCCAGACCGTCAGCGCCCCCGCCGCATGGGCCTTCGCCGTCAGGCGGCCCATGTCGTGCCGCCGCCCGGTGCGGTAGTCCACCTCGGTCAGCATCAGCACCGCCACCTCCGGGCCGATCGCGGCCTCCACCTCCTCCGGCGCGACGACCTTCAGCGCATAGCCGCGCCCGAGCGTCCGCACCAGGCCGTCGGCCATGTAGAGGTCCGAGGGGAAGTTGCCGCTGTCCGACAGGATCACCCGGCGCTCGGGCACCATCTCCAGCGCCGAGGCGAGCGCCTGGTAGACCTTGATCGAGAGCGTGTCGCCCATCACGACCGTCCCCGGCTCGGCCCCGATCAGGCGGCCCACCCGGTCGCCCACCCGGCGCGGCAGGTCCATCCAGCCGGCCTTGTTCCAGCCGCCGATCAGCAGCTTGCCCCATTCCTCCTCCACCGCCCGGCGCACCCGTCCGGAAGCCACCTTCGGCAGCGGCCCGAGCGAGTTGCCGTCGAGATAGACAAGCCCCTCCGGCAGGTCGAACATGGCGCGTGTCGCGGCGAAGTCGGTGGTCATCGGCGGGCCCTCCCCTGCCCGGAGTGCATGGCGGCGCGGCACCGGTCAAGGCCCCGCTGCGATCCCGGCCTTCCGTCCGGCCCGCCGATCCGCATCCCCTTCCCTGCTCCAAGTATCCTCGGGGGGAAGGCGGCATCGCCGCCGCGGGGGGCAGACGGCCCCCCGTCCGCCCTCTCCGCCCGTGCGCGGGCGGCGTCTCAGACCTGCCCGCCCGCGATGGCGATCGCCTGGCCGTTCACGCTCTCCGACCCCGGCGCGCAGAGCCAGAGCGCGGCGGCGGCGACCTCCCCGGGCGCGATCAGCCGCCGGTGCCGGTTCTCGGACACCATCAGGGCCAGCGCCTCGGCCTCGCTCACGCCCGCCCGCGCCGCGATCGCGCCGGTGTTGCGCGTCACGATCTCGGTGTCGACATAGCCGGGGCAGAGCGCGTTGAAGGTGATGCCGCTGCCGAGGAAATCCTCCGAAAGCCCCCGGACCAGCCCGACCATCGCGTGCTTCGAGGCGGTGTAGGCCGGCGCGCCCCTGAGACCCCTGAGCCCCGCGATCGAGGCGACCGCGATCACCCGGCCCCAGCCCTCGGCCCGCATCCCGGCGAGGCACTCGCGGATCGTCAGGAACGCCCCGTCGAGGTTCACCGCCATCATCCGCCGCCAGAACGCGAGGTCGGTCTTCTGGAGCGACCGGCCCTCGGCGATTCCCGCATTCGCCACGCAGACCGTCACGGGCCCCCGCGCCGCGACCGCCGCGGCGATGCCCGCAACCACGCTCGCCTCCTCGGCCACGTCCATCCTGAGGGGATGGATTCCCCGGCCTGCCGCCGACTCGAGAACCTCCGTCCTGCGGCCGGCAATGGTGACCTCGGCCCCGGCGCCCGCAAGGGCCTGCGCGATGGCGAGCCCGATGCCCGTGCCGCCGCCCGTCACCAGCGCGTGCCGACCCTCGAGCATGTCCGCCTCCTCCTCCTCGCCCGGACGCGCAGGCGGTTGCGGCGCCCCCGCCCGGGGGCATACTTGGCACGACCGAAGCCCACGGAGAAGGCCGCGATGACCCCGCGCGAGGCGATCGACCTGCCGCCCCTCTGGCTCGCGCTCTTCGCCGCGCTCGCCTGGGCGCAGGCGCGGCTTCTGCCGATCGGCGGCTTCGGCACCTGGGGCGGGCCGGCGGGCGCTGCGCTGATCGGCGCGGGGCTCGTCCTGATGGCTGCGGCCTTCGTCGAGTTCCGGCGCCACCGCACGACCGTGATCCCGCACCATCAGCCCTCGGCGCTCGTCACCACCGGCGTCTACCGCCTCTCGCGCAACCCGATCTACCTCGCCGATGCGCTGATCCTGGCCGGGCTCTGCCTCAGGTGGAACGCGCTCCCCGCGCTCGTCCTCCTCGTGCCGCTCTTCATGGCCGTCATCACGGTGCGCTTCATCCGCCCCGAGGAGGCGCGCCTGCGCGCCAGCTTCGGCCCGGCGTTCGAGGCCTGGGCGGCGCGGACGCGCCGCTGGATCTGATTGCGGCCCCGCGGCGCCTGCCGCTTGTGAAAGAAAGTTGCGCGGGCTATGGACACGGGGACCGGCGCGGGCCAGCCGCCGGCGGGATGCAGGGACGGCAACGAGGGGGGCACCAGACGTGAAGATCGGCGCACCGAAGGAGATCCTCGAGGGCGAGGCGCGCGTCGCCATGACGCCCGCGAGCGCGCGCGAGCTCCAGAAACTCGGCCACGAATGCCTGATCGAGACCGGCGCCGGCGCGGCGGCGGGCTTCTCCGACGAGGCCTACCGCGAGGCGGGGGTGGAGGTCGTCAAGACCGCCGCCGCGCTCTGGAAGGCGGCCGACGTCATCGTCAAGGTCCGTCCCCCGACCGAGGCCGAGACGAAGCGGCTTGCGCCCGGCAAGACGCTGATCTCGTTCTTCTATCCGGCGCAGAACGAGAAGCTCCTGAAGCTCGCCGAGGGCACCGGGGCGACGGTCATCGCGATGGACATGGTGCCCCGCATCAGCCGCGCGCAGAAGATGGACGCGCTGTCGTCGATGGCCAACATCGCCGGCTACCGCGCGGTGATCGAGGCCGGCGCGAACTTCGGGCGCTTCTTCACCGGCCAGGTGACGGCCGCCGGCAAGATCCCGCCCGCCAAGGTGCTGGTCGTGGGCGCCGGCGTCGCCGGGCTTGCCGCGATCGGCACGTCGGTCAGCCTCGGCGCCGTCACCTATGCCTTCGACGTGCGCCCCGAGGTGGCCGAGCAGATCGAATCCATGGGCGCGGAATTCGTGTTCCTCGAGTTCGAGGAAACCCAGGACGGTGCGGCCACGGGCGGCTATGCCGCGCCCTCGAGCCCCGAATTCCGGGAGAAGCAGCTCGCCAAGTTCCGCGAGCTCGCCCCCGACATGGACATCGTCATCACCACCGCCCTGATCCCCGGCCGGCCCGCGCCGAAGCTCTGGACCGAGGACATGGTGAAGATGATGAAGCCGGGTTCGGTCATCGTCGATCTCGCGGCCGAGCGCGGCGGCAACTGCGACCTCACCGTGCCCGACCAGAAGATCGTCACCGAGAACGGCGTCGTCATCATCGGCTACACCGACTTCCCCAGCCGGATGGCCACCCAGTCCTCCTCGCTCTACGCCACCAACATCCGCCACATGCTGTCCGACCTCACGCCGGGCAAGGACGGCGTGATCGTCCACAACATGGAGGACGACGTGATCCGCGGGGCGACGGTGACGCATGGCGGGCAGATCACCTTCCCGCCGCCGCCGCCCAAGGTGCAGGCGATCGCCGCGGCCAAGCCCAAGGAGAAGCCGAAGGAGCTGACCCCCGAGGAACGGCGCGCGCAGGAACTGGCCCTGTTCCGCCAGCAGACGCGCAACCAGGTGACGCTGCTCGCCGCAGGGGGGGCGCTCACGCTCCTCGTCGGCCTCGTGGCGCCCGCCTCGTTCATGCAGCACTTCATCGTCTTCGTGCTTGCCGTGTTCGTGGGCTTCCAGGTGATCTGGAACGTCAGCCACGCGCTGCACACGCCGCTGATGGCGATCACCAACGCGATCTCGTCGATCATCATCGTCGGCGCGCTGATGCAGATCGGCTCGGGATCCTACCTCGTGATCCTGCTCGCGGCGCTCTCGGTGTTCATGGCCGGCATCAACATCTTCGGTGGCTTCCTCGTGACGCGGCGCATGCTCGCCATGTTCCAGAAGTCGTAAGCGCGGGGCACGGGACAGATGGATTTCGGGTTCACCACAGCGGCCTACGTCGTCGCCGCCGTCCTCTTCATCCTCGCGCTCGGCGGGCTCTCGAACCAGGAAAGCGCCAAGCGCGCGGTCTGGTACGGCATCGTCGGCATGGCGCTCGCGGTCCTCGCCACGCTGATCGGGCCGGGCTCGGGCCTCTGGCTCGTCTCGCTCATCATGATCGCGGGCGGCGCCATCATCGGCTTCCAGCTCGCCACCCGCGTGCAGATGACGCAGATGCCCGAACTCGTCGCGGCGATGCACAGTCTCGTCGGCCTCGCGGCCGTGTTCGTGGGCTTCAACGCGCATATCGAGATCGGGCGGGTCGCAGAGATCCTCTCCACGCTGTCGCCCAGCCTGAACGAGGCGGGCCGTGCCGTGGCGCTGGAGGAGCGCGGCGTGCGCGGCTTCGCCGCGGTGCTCGCCCACAAGACGCCGGTGGAACTCTCGATCCTGCGCGTCGAGCTGTTCCTCGGCGTCTTCATCGGGGCCGTCACCTTCACCGGCTCGGTGATCGCCTACGGCAAGCTCGCCGGAAAGGTCTCGAGCGCGGCGAAGAAGCTCCCCGGCGGACACATGCTGAATGCCGCCGCGGCGGCCGTCTCGGTCCTGTGCCTCGTCTGGTACTTCAACACCGGGGGCTTCCTGCCCCTGTTCCTGATGACGCTCGCCGCGCTCTTCATCGGCTATCACCTGATCATGGGGATCGGCGGGGCCGACATGCCGGTCGTCGTGTCGATGCTGAACAGCTACTCGGGCTGGGCGGCGGCGGCGATCGGCTTCTCGCTCGGCAACGACCTCCTGATCGTGGTCGGCGCGCTCGTCGGCTCCTCGGGCGCGATCCTGTCCTACATCATGTGCAAGGCGATGAACCGCTCGTTCATCAGCGTCATCCTCGGCGGCTTCGGGGGCACCCAGGGCCCGGCGGCCGAGATCGCGGGCGAGCAGATCGCCATCGACGCCGAGGGCGTGGCCGCCGCGCTGAACGATGCCGACAGCATCATCATCGTGCCGGGCTACGGCATGGCGGTGGCGCAGGCGCAGCAGTCGGTGGCCGAACTCACGCGCAAGCTGCGCGCGCGCGGCAAGAACGTGCGCTTCGGCATCCACCCCGTGGCGGGCCGCCTGCCGGGGCACATGAACGTGCTGCTCGCCGAGGCCAAGGTGCCCTACGACATCGTGCTCGAGATGGACGAGATCAACGAGGACTTCCCCGAGACCGACGTCGTCATCGTCATCGGGTCGAACGACATCGTGAACCCCGCCGCGCAGGAGGACCCGAACTCCCCCATCGCCGGCATGCCGGTGCTCGAGGTCTGGAAGGCCAAGCAGGTCTTCGTCTCGAAGCGCGGCCAGGGCACCGGCTATTCCGGGATCGAGAACCCGCTGTTCTACAAGGAGAACACGCGGATGTTCTACGGCGACGCCAAGAAGAGCATCGACGCGCTCCTGCCATTGATCGAGTGAAAGGGCGAGGCGGCCGGCCCGGGGCCCCGCCCCGGCCCGGCATTGGCCGTCACGCGAGGATGCGGATCGGGTTGAAGGCCGGCACCGCCCCGGTGCGCGTGCCCGCCTCGTTGCCGCGGGTGCCGCCGCCGAGGAACTCGCGCACCGGCTCGCTGCCGTCGTGGAACACCGACGGCGCCCGGCCCGGCACGATCTGCCGGATCGAACGGTCGCGGGCGTGGATGCGGAAGCGGTCGCTGCCCTGCGCCGTCGTCCAGTCGGGCCGGGTGTCGCGCGCGGTCGTCTGCACGCTGGCCCGGATCCCGCGCCGGGTGCGAACGGCCACATCGACGTTGCACCAGATGCGCGGCGCGTGGCCCCCGAAGTCCCGGTCGCCCCGCGCGTGCCGCGGGATGACAAAGCTCGCATCCCGAAGCTGACTCGTCTTCCGGGCCATGACAGCCTCCGAATGCTGCCAAGGAGAAACCTTCGGCCGCCGCGGGAAATGCCGCCGCGAGCAGAGGCACAACGTCGGCACGAACCCGCCGCGACGGCTGATCCCTGGCGCGAGACACCGGCGCGCGGGCAGCCGCGGGGGCGGCTGCGCGGGCCCCGCTCTCCGGCCGGTGTAGCGTCCGTGCCAGTAGACGGAAGTATACGCGCGCCGCGCGTTTACTGCGGCGGCGGCGGGTCTAGTCTTGCGCTTGCCAAGGACCGGAACCGCCCCATGCCCCCGATCGAAGACCACCCCCTCCGCTACGCGCTCGCCAACGAACTGCACGCCCGGCCCTTCCCCTCGCTCGAGGCGCCCTGCCGGGCCGCCTACCTCGCCATCAAGCAGCCGCAGGAGGCTGCCGGGCGCGACCGCGGCGCCGACCGCGCACACCTGATCGCGCTGCTCGACCGTCACGGCGCGCCGCATCCGCAACCCGGCGCGACGCACTGGTTCGGCCAGCTCGGCCGCCACCAGCTGAAATGGGAGAGCCACACCGAGTTCGTGACCTACACGCTCTTCGGCGAGGGCGTGGCGGCCCGGCCGTTCGACGCCGACACGTTCAGGATGTTCCCCGAGGACTGGCTGGCCGACGCGCCCGGCGTGCGCATCACCTCGGCGCTGATCCGGGTCGAGGTCGAGACCGACCCCGCGGTGATCCGGCGCCGGCTCGACGAATGGTTCGTGCAGGAAAGCCTCGCGGTCTCCTCCGTGCTCGACCATGCCGCCGTCATCGCGGGCGACTTCCGCATCGACCCCGCCGGCCACATGCGCTTTGCGGCCTTCGTGAGGCCCGAGATCGGGCCGCGCCGCATCGGGCGCATCGTGCAGCGGCTCTGCGAGATCGAGACCTACAAGACCATGTCGATGCTGGGCTTCGCCCGGGCGCGCGAGATCAGCCCGCGGATGGGCGCACTCGACGTGGAGCTCTCGGAGGTCGTCGGCGGCATGTGCGGCGACCTCGCGCGGCCGGAAGAGACCCTGAAGCGGCTCCTCGACATCTCCGCCGAGATCGAGGACGTGATGGCCCGGTCGCACTTCCGCTTCGGCGCCACCGGCGCCTACGAGGCGATCGTCAACCAGCGCGTCGCGGTCCTGCGGGAGGAGCGGTTCGACGGCCGGCAGACGTTCGCGGAGTTCATGATGCGCCGCTTCGATCCGGCGATGCGCACGGTCAAGTCGACCGAACGGCGGCTCGAGAACATGGCGCGGGCCGCGCAGCGGGCGGGCGAGCTCCTGCGCACCCGCGTCGACGTGGAACGCTCGGCGCAGAACCAGAAGCTCCTCGAAAGCATGGACCGCCGCGCCGACCTCCAGCTCCGGCTGCAGAAGACGGTCGAGGGCTTCTCCGTCGTGGCGATCAGCTACTACGCGATGAACCTCCTCGCCTATCTCGTCTATCCCCTCGCCGAGCCGATGGGCGTGAGCCGCGGGATCATCACCGCGGTGCTGACGCCGCCCGTCGTGATCGCGGTCTGGCTGGTGATCCGCCGGATCAGGAGGTCGGTGGAGTAGGCGCCGCCGCACCGACCGCCCCGGTGCGCGGCCGCTGCCCCTTCCCTGCCGGAAATATCCTCGGGGGGTGAACTGGCCGCCAGGCCAGGAGGGGGGCAGACGGCCCCCCTCGCCCGGCCGTCACGAAAGCCAGCGGTCGTAGTCGCTGACGAGGAGATGGCGCGGCGCCTCGTCCTCCTCGATCTCGGAAAAGCGTCCGATCGGCTCGCGGAAGATGTTGTCGGTCAGGTCGTCGTTCACGGTCGAGACCTCGCCGATCAGGACGTCGCCCCCCTCGCCCCAGAAGGCGTGCCAGTCGCCCGGCATCAGCGTCACGCTCTCGCCCGGCGCAAGCCGCAGCACCTCGCCGGGGGCGTAGCGCCGCGCGACCCCGTCGCAGAGCACCGTGCCGCCCCGGTCCTCCGCGAAGCCCCCCGCGCCGTCCGAGCCGTAAAGCTCGACCGCCAGCATCGCGCCGCCGCGGTTGATGATGTCCTCGGCCTTGATGACATGGGTGTGCATCGGCGAGAGCTGGTCCTTGCGCGAGATCAGGAGCTTCTCCGCATAGGCCATGCCCCGGCCCCGCTCCAGGTCGGCGAGCCGGCCGTTGCGGAGCGTGAAGAGGAACAGCCCCAGCGCCTCGAACCTGCCCTGGCCGTAGTCGGTGATGTCCCAGCCGAGCCGCGCCTCGGCGACGCGCGTGCCCGGTGCGCGCCGGCGGAACTCCTCGGGCGTCCACCAGGCGAAGGGCGGCAGGGCGAAGCCGAAGCGGGCGATCATCGCCTCGGCCTCGGCCATGATCTCGTTGACGCGGCTGCGCTTCATCGGCGGTTCCTCCCCGCCCCCCTGATGCCGCCCCCGCGCGCCGGGATCAAGCGGCCTTCCGCAGCCCTGCGGCCCAGTCGTCGAGCGCCGCCCCGAGCCGGTCCCAGTCGGTATATTCGCGGTCCTCGCCGCGCGCCGGTGCGCTCTGGCCCTTCTGGCGGGCGATCCAGCGCATCGCCCAGGACTTCAGGAAGTCGTATTCGCCGAACCGGAACGCGCCCGCGACGTGCTCGACCCGTCCGGGCCGCCAGCCGGTGTCGCGGGCGAAGGTCTCCACGACCTCCTCGATTCCCTTGCGCTCCTCGGGGTCGTCCCCCGCGACGGCGAGCGACACCGGCAGGAACAGCGTGGGCAGGCGCCCGAGCGCCTCGGCCTGGGCGTAGGCGAAGCCCCTCAGCGCGCTCTGGAACGCCCCGACATGCACCGATCCCGCCAGGATCGCCGCGTCGAACCGGGCGAGGTCGAGTCCCCCGGCATCCTCGGCGCGGAGCAGCTCGACCGCATGGCCCGCCTGCACCAGCCGGTCGGCGGCGAAACGGGCGACCTTGCGGGTCTGGCCCTCGGTGGTGGCGTAGATGATGGCGATCTTGGCGGGCATCCCGGCGTCCTCCACTTGGCGCGCCCCCGGTCGGGGCGCGGCAACCCTGCCGGGTGCGCGGCCCCCCGCACCATGACACGGATCAAGCAGGGGGCGCCCGTCCCCCCTCCTGCCGGGTGGCGCGGCGCGGGGCATCCTGTCCGCGGCCGAAGGGCCCGGTTCCCGCCTGCCTGCGCCTGGGCCGATCCGGGCCGGCTCCGCCGTCCGCACCGGCGGGCTGCGCGTGGCGGCGGTCAGGACGGCCGGGCGGGCGGGGCGGTGATCCTTGCGCCCTGCCCGTCTCAGCCCGCCGCTCGGCGCCGCACCTCACCGCCGAGCGCGGCCGCCTCGGGGACGTAGCGCGTGATGCTGTCGTAGTCCTTGCGGGGGCCCGTCACCGTCCAGGTCACCGACCAGCGCGGCCAGTCGGCGAAGTCGTAGACCGCCCGGTAGAGGTCGGGCGGGCAGCGGTGCACCGCCTCGGACCGGGGCGCCAGGTCGAAGTGGTGGAACGGCCGGCCGTCCTCGAAGCGCACGCCGATCCGCCCCGTGCCCGCCGCGCGCCAGAGATAGCGCCGCACCGCCTCGAGCGCGGGCGAACCCTCGCCGGGGTCGAGCATCCCCCGCTCCTCGCAGAAGAGCCCGTTGCCGTCCGGCACGAACTCCACCTCGCCCCGCATCGAGAGTCGCCGGTTCGCGCGACGGTCGATGATCTGCCGGTCGATACCCCACCGGCCCGAGAAATCGGCGATGCCTCTCGGCAACATGACGCCCCCCCGCGCCTTGCCCCGTTACCGTCCCCAGTCTAAGAGGCGCGCGCAGCCGAGGAAAGGGTCCTGCCGATGATCCCCCGCTATTCCCGCCCCGAGATGGTCGCCGTCTGGAGCCCGGAGACCCGGTTCCGCATCTGGTTCGAGATCGAGGCGCACGCGGGGGATGCAATGGCCGAGCTCGGCATCATCCCGAAGGAGAACGCCGCCGCCGTCTGGAAGGCGAAGGACGCGGCCTTCGACATCGCCCGAATCGAGGAGATCGAGCGGGTGACGAAGCACGACGTGATCGCCTTCCTCACCCACCTCGCCGAGATCGTCGGGGCCGACGCGGCGCGCTTCGTGCACCAGGGGATGACCTCGTCGGACGTGCTCGACACGACGCTGGGCATCCAGCTCGCGCGCGCCGCCGACATCCTGCTGGCCGACATCGACGCGCTCCTCGCCGCGCTCAAGCGGCGGGCCTACGAGCACCGTCTGACGCCGCGGATCGGCCGCAGCCACGGCATCCACGCCGAGCCGGTGACCATGGGCCTCACCTTCGCGCGCTTCCACGCCGAGATGCAGCGCAACCGCCGGCGGCTCGAGCGCGCGCGCGAGGAGATCGCCACCGGCGCGATCTCGGGCGCGGTAGGCACCTTCGCCAACGTCGATCCGCGCGTCGAGGCCCATGTCTGCGCCAAGCTCGGTCTCCGGCCCGAACCGATCAGCACCCAGGTGATCCCGCGCGACCGGCACGCGATGTTCTTCGCAACGCTCGCCGTGATCGCCTCGTCGGTCGAGAACATCGCGGTCGAGATCCGGCACATGCAGCGCACCGAGGTGCTCGAGGCCGAGGAGTATTTCTCGCCGGGGCAGAAGGGTTCCTCGGCGATGCCGCACAAGCGCAACCCGGTCCTGACCGAGAACCTCACCGGGCTTGCCCGCATGGTCCGCTCGATGGCGCTGCCCGCGCTGGAGAACGTCGCGCTCTGGCACGAGCGCGACATCAGCCATTCCAGCGTGGAGCGCATGATCGGCCCCGATGCCACCGTCACGCTCGACTTCGCCCTCGCCAGGTTGGCGAATGTCGTCGAGAATCTGGTGGTTTACCCGGAAAACATGATGCGGAACCTGAACCGCCTCGGGGGGCTCGTCCATTCGCAGCGCGTGCTCCTCGCCCTGACCCAGAAGGGGGTGAGCCGCGAGGACGCCTACGCCCTCGTCCAGCGCAACGCGATGAAGGTCTGGGAGAAGGGGGCCGACTTCCTGACCGAGCTCAAGGCCGACCCGGACGTGCGCGCCGTGCTCTCCGAGGCCGAACTGGAGGAGAAGTTCGACCTCGGCTATCACCTCCGGCACGTCGACACGATCTTCGCCCGGGTGTTCGGCGAGGGGTGAAACGTCACGCAGGCGCGCTATCCTCCCCCGCGTCAGCCGCCGGAGGTCATCCCATGCGCCGCCTGTCCCTCGCCGCCGCCCTCGCCCTCGCGCCGCTCCCGGCGCTTGCCGTCCTCGACGACGACCCCGCCCCGCCTGCGCCCACCCCCACCACCACGAACTGCGCCGACGGCTACGTGTGGGACGCCGGCAAGGGCCGCTGCGTCGAGGCGGAGGCGAGCGGGTTCTCCGACGACGCGCTGTTCCGCGCCGCGCGCGAACTCGCGCACGCGGGCCGCTACGAGTCGGCGATCCTCGTCGCGTCGGCGATGGACGAGGCCGAGGGCGACCGCGCGCTCACCGTGCTCGGCTTCGCGCACCGCAAGGCGGGGCGCGTCGAGCTCGGCTTGGAACTTTACGCACGCGCGATCGCGCTCAACCCCGACAACCTTCTCGCCCGCTCCTACAAGGGGCAGGCGCATGTCGAGGCGGGGGAGATGGACCTCGCGCGCGCCGAGCTGGCCGAGATCGAGGCGCGCGGCGGCGCCGGCGGATGGCCCGCCGAGGCGCTTTCGGCGGCGCTCCGCCGGGGGGCCGGGTTCGTCTACTGAGGCCGGAGAACGTTTGCCCTTGCCGTCACGCGAATCGTGCTACCTTGGCGTGCATTGGCAATCAGGAGACGAGACCATGATCAGAACCGTTCTCGCCGCCGCCGTCCTGTCGCTCGCGCCGCTCTCCGTGGCGGCGGCCTGCGGCCACGGGGCCAGCAAGCAGAGCGCCACCGTCTGCGCCGAAGGTCAGACCTGGGACGCCACGACCCAGACCTGCGTCGACACCAGCGCGTGACTGACGACCGGGCGCTAAGCGCGCCTTAACGCCGCGCGTGCAGTCTCCGCCCGACCGGAACGGGCGGAGGTTCGCGTGAACGGCATTTCCATTCACACCGCAGGGGCCGCGGGCGCGCCGCAGGGCGCCGCCGCGGAGGTGCTGACGCGCCGCCAGAAGGCGGCCGTGATCGTCCGCCTGCTCCTCTCGCAGGGCGACCAGATCCCGCTCGCCGCACTGCCCGAGGCGCATCAGGCGGAGCTGACCGAGGCGATGGCCCGGATGCGTGCGGTCAGCAGGGCCACCCTGCGCGCGGTGGTGGAGGAGTTCCTGTCCGAGCTCGAGTCGGTCGGCCTCTCGTTCCCCGGCGGCATCGACGCCGCGCTCGCGGCGCTCGACGGCCACCTGAGCGCCACGACCGTCAGCAGGCTCCGGCGCAAGGCGATGGACGACGGGGCCGGAGACCCCTGGGCGCAGATCGCGGGTCTGGCCCCCGAGGCCCTTCTCGGCGCTCTCGAACGCGAGAGCATCGAGATCGGCGCCGTCCTGCTCTCCAAGCTCTCGGTCGGCAAGGCGGCCGACCTCCTCGGCCGGCTTCCGGGTGAACGCGCGCGGCGGCTCGCGCACGCGATTGCCGAGACCGGGCGCATCAGTCCCGCCAACGTGCGCCGGATCGGTCTCGCGCTGCTCGACTCCCTCGAAACCCTGCCCGAGACGGCCTTCGACTCCACGCCCGTGGAACGGGTGGGCGCGATCCTCAACCACTCCCCCGCCACCACCCGCGACGAGGTGCTCGAGGGGCTGGAGCAGGAGGATGCGGCCTTCGCCGCCGAAGTGCGCAAGGCGATCTTCACCTTCGCCGACATCCCCGCCCGCGTCGCCCCGGCCGACGTCCCGCGGATCGCAAAGGAGTGCGAGGCCGCGACCTTCGTCACCGCGCTCGCCGCCGCGCTGGGCGGCGACGAGGCGCCGCGTGCGGCGGCCGAGTTCCTGCTCGGCGGCCTGTCGCAGCGCATGGCCGGCCAGATCCGCGACGAGATCGCTGACCGCGGTGCCGTTAAGGCCAGGGACGGTGAGGCAGCGATGGGCCAGGTTGTCGCCGCGATCCGGGCGCTCGAAGGCCGGGGCGAAGTCATCCTGCTGGCGAAGGAGCCCTGAGCCGGCAAAGCTGGGGACGACCTTCCCGCCGCTCCCGCGGCGTGAACGAGCCGGCCGTCCGCGCGCGCCGCCCCCCCGGAGCGGCGCCGCAACTTGCGAGGGCCGCCCCGTCCCTCACGGCCTGGGCGAGGACGCGGAGCCCGTTTCCGGCGGGCGCCCGGCGCACGGCGGCGGCCCTGTGCCCGCCGCGCAGGGTGCGGTGAGGCCGATCCTGTCACGCCCCCCGCGCGGCCAGCGCGGCAAGGCACGGCGCGCGGCCCCCGGCGCAAGCCCCCTCCCCCCACGCGCGCGCCCGCGGGGACGACGGCCCAGTTGTCGCGGTTCTTCGGCCCCCCTTCCCGACAACGCGCGCGCCCGCGAGGGCGTTGCGCGCCACGGCGGCCGAGGTCGCCATCCCCTCCACCCCCGAGCGGCCAGCGCGGCAAGGCACGGCGCGCGGCCCCCGGCGCAAGCCCCCTCCCCCCACGCGCGCGCCCGCGGGGACGACGGCCCAGTTGTCGCGGTTCTTCGGCCCCCTTCCCGACAACGCGCGCACCCACGGGGCGCGCTTGCGGCTCCGGCGGCCGCCCCTTAAGTCTTGCGCCGGAACGGCCGCCCGCCCCCGTGGGGGCCGTGCCCACGAGGGGCCCGGAGGCGAGGCGTGCGGCGACCGAGCTACGACACTGCCGTGAACGCAGCGCTGCGCGGCCTGCTCGGCGTCGCCCGGCTGATGCCCTATGATCGCCGCGTCGCCTTCATCGGGGCCGTCACGCGGGGTCTCGTCGCCCCGCTTGCGGGCTACCACCGGCGGAGCGATGCGAACCTCCGGCTCGTGTTCCCCGAGATGCCGCCGGCCGAACGGCGCCGGATCGCCCGCGCCGCCGCCGACAACGCCGGGCGGACGCTCGCCGAGATCTTCTCGGGGGAGGAGTTCATCGAGCGGGTCCGCGACGCGCGGTGCACCGGCCCGGGCCACGCCGCCGTCGCCGAGGCCCGCGCCGCGGGACGCCCGGTGATCCTCGTCTCGGGTCATTTCGGCAATTACGACGTGCCGCGCGGCTGGTTCGCGGCGCGCGGGGTCGAGGTCGGCGGCCTCTACAAGCCGCTCGCCAACCAGGCCTTCAACGAAGCCTATGTCGAGGCGATCTCGCGGGTCAGCAGACCGGTCTTCGAGCGCGGCCGGAGGGGGCTCGGGCAGATGGTCGGCTTCCTGAAGGAGGGCGGCGTGCTCGGCGTGCTCTTCGACCAGCGCATCCCGAAGGCCGAGACGCTCGACTTCCTCGGCCATCCGGCGCGCACCGCCTTCTCGGCCGCCGAGCTGGCGCTGAAGTACGATGCGCTGATGGTGCCCGTCTACGGCATCCGGCAGCCCGACGGTCTCGGCTTCGAGTTCGCGGCCGAGACCCCTGTCCCGCACACCGACGCCCGGACGATGATGCAGGCCGCGACCGACAGCCTCGCGGCCCGCGTCCGGGCGATGCCGGGCCAGTACTTCTGGATCCACCGCCGCTGGAAGGCGTGAGCGCCGGGGCGGCTCAGCGCACGAACGCGGCGGCGACCACGGCGCCCGGTCCGTCCTCCTGGAGGATCACCGCCGCCCCGTCGTCCCCCGTCACCTCGGCGCTGATCTCGAGGGGGGCGTCGCCTGCCCAGCGGCCGACCTCGCGCCAGTCGGTCACGATGTTCGAATACGTGATCGTGCGCCCCTCGTTCTCGCCCCGCAGGATCTCGACCGTCTGCTCGGGCATGTAGCGCACAAGCTGCACGAGGACCGGCCGCGGCAGCGGCGCGGCCGAGGAGGCACGGATCACCACCGCGCCGCCGGTGCGCGTGGCGCTCAGCGACACCGGCTGCGGCAGGTCGTTGTGGATCTCGATCAGCTCGCCCAGTTCCATCTCGCGGGTGCCGACGATGTGGTCGCGCCCGCCGACCACGATCTGCGGCGTGTAGATGGTGCGGCTTCCGGCGACGCGGGCATAGGCCTTCTGGCGCGCCGTGTAGGCGGGCGAGGCGAAGCTGTCGGCCCAGCCGATGTAGTCCCAGTAGTCGACGTGCAGCGCCAGTGCGAGGATGTCGCCGCGCTTGGCCAGCCGGGTCAGCAGCTCGTCGGCCGGCGGGCAGGAGGAGCAGCCCTGCGAGGTGAAGAGTTCCACCACGACGAGACGTTCGGCCTGCGCGGCCCCTGCCCCGGCCCACAGCGCAAGCGCCGCCGGCGCGGCCCATCGCCATGCACGCATCTTCGCTTCCTATCCGTGATCCCCGCTCGTTGCCGGGAACCTAGACGACCGCCCCGGTCTCCGCCAATCAAGGTTTTGCGAGACGGGGATGTGCGGCTCCGCACTCCCGGCCGCGCCCTGCGTCATCAGGGCGCCGGGACGGCCCGGAAGGGGACTCGCCTTTCGGTGCACAATGGTATACAGAACCCGCGCGGCCCCCTTGATCGCCCTGCGGCGATGCGGCAGATGGGTCGCGAGCGTTACCCCGGTTGTCTCAGGGAGGCCCCCATCCATGACCGTCACCGTCGGCCACGACAGCGCCAGGACCCGCCGCACCCTCGAGGCGGGCGGGCGGCGCTACGCCTACTACTCGATCCCGGCCGCCGAGGCCGCGGGGCTGGGCGCCTTCGCCAATCTTCCCGCCTCGCTCAAGGTCGTGCTCGAGAACATGCTGCGGTTCGAGGATGGCAGGACGGTCACGCTCGACGACATCCGCGCCTTCGGCGAATGGGGCGCGAACGGCGGGCGGAACCCGCGCGAGATCGCCTATCGCCCGGCGCGCGTCCTGATGCAGGACTTCACCGGCGTGCCCGCGGTGGTGGACCTCGCGGCGATGCGCGACGGCATCGTCGCGCTCGGCGGCGACGCGCGGAAGATCAACCCGCTCAATCCGGTGGATCTGGTCATCGACCACTCGGTGATGATCGACGAGTTCGGCAACCCCCGCGCCTTCCAGCTCAACGTCGACCGGGAATACGAGCGCAACATGGAGCGCTACACGTTCCTCAAGTGGGGCCAGAAGGCGTTCGACAACTTCCGCGTGGTGCCGCCCGGCACCGGCATCTGCCACCAGGTCAACCTCGAATACCTCGCCCAGGCGGTCTGGACCGACGAGGACCAGTCGGGCGAGACGGTCGCCTACCCCGACACGCTGGTCGGCACCGACAGCCACACCACGATGGTCAACGGCATGGCCGTGCTCGGCTGGGGCGTGGGCGGGATCGAGGCCGAGGCGGCGATGCTGGGCCAGCCGGTGTCGATGCTGATCCCCGAGGTCGTCGGCTTCAAGCTGACGGGGCGGATGCCCGAGGGCACGACCGCCACCGACCTGGTGCTCAAGGTCGTCCAGATGCTGCGCAAGAAGGGCGTGGTGAACAAGTTCGTCGAGTTCTACGGCGAGGGGCTCGACCACCTGCCGCTCGCCGACCGCGCCACCATCGCCAACATGGCGCCCGAATACGGCGCGACCTGCGGCTTCTTCCCGGTGGACGGCGAGACGCTGCGCTACCTGCGCCAGACCGGCCGCGACGAGGCGCGCATCGCGCTGGTCGAGGCCTACGCCAAGGAACAGGGGATGTGGCGCGGGCCGAACTATGCGCCCGTCTACACCGACACGCTCGAACTCGACATGGGCGAGGTCGTGCCCGCGATCTCGGGGCCGAAGCGCCCGCAGGACCACACGCCGCTCACCCAGGCGGCCGACGGCTTCTACCGCGTGGTCTGCGAATATCGCGGCGTCGATGCCAGCCCCGCGGCCCAGGACATGGCCGCCGAAGGCCCCGCGCCGACGCTGCCGAAGAACGCGATCAAGCGCGCGGCGGTCGAGGGGCAGGACTACCAGCTGAACGACGGCTCGGTGGTGATCGCCTCGATCACCTCCTGCACCAACACCTCGAACCCCTACGTGATGATCGGCGCGGGGCTCGTGGCCCGCAAGGCGCGCGCGCTGGGGCTGAACCGCAAGCCCTGGGTCAAGACCTCGCTCGCGCCGGGCAGCCAGGTGGTGAGCGAGTATCTCGAGGCCGCCGGGCTTCAGGACGACCTCGACGCCATCGGCTTCAACCTCGTCGGCTACGGCTGCACCACCTGCATCGGCAACTCCGGGCCGCTTGCCCCCGAGATCTCGAAGGCGATCAACGACAACGACCTGATCGCCGTCTCGGTCCTCTCGGGCAACCGCAACTTCGAGGGGCGCATCAGCCCCGACGTGCGGGCGAACTACCTCGCCTCGCCGCCGCTCGTGGTCGTCTACGCGCTGGCGGGCGACATGAACATCGACATCACGACCGAGCCCGTCGCGCACACGCCCGAGGGCACGCCCGTCTACCTCAGGGATCTCTGGCCGAGCCAGCAGGAGATCGCCGAGCTGGTGGAGCGCACCGTCACGCGCGAGGCGTTCCTGAAGAAGTATGCCGACGTGTTCAAGGGCGACGAGAAGTGGCGCGCGGTCCAGACGACCGACAGCCTGACCTACGACTGGCCGCCGACCTCGACCTACGTGCAGAACCCGCCCTACTTCCGCAACATGTCGCCGACCCCGGGCCGGATCGAGGACATCCTCGGCGCCCGCCCGCTGGCCATCCTGGGCGACATGGTGACGACCGACCACATCAGCCCGGCCGGCTCGTTCAAGGAGACGACGCCGGCGGGCCGCTACCTCATCGAGCGCCAGGTGCCCGTGCGCGACTTCAACTCCTACGGCTCGCGCCGCGGCAACCACGAGGTGATGATGCGCGGCACCTTCGCCAACATCCGCATCCGCAACGAGATGCTGGAAGGCGTGGAAGGCGGCTACACCAAGGGCCCCGACGGGCAGCAGACCTCGATCTTCGACGCCGCCATGGCCTGGAAGGAGCGGGGCGTGCCCCTCGTCGTGATCGGCGGCATCGAGTACGGCGCGGGGTCGAGCCGCGACTGGGCGGCGAAGGGAACGGCGCTGCTCGGCGTCAAGGCGGTGATCGCCGAGAGCTTCGAGCGCATCCATCGCTCGAACCTCGTCGGCATGGGCGTGATCCCCTTCGAGTTCACCGGCGGCGACACCCGCCGGACGCTGGAGCTGACCGGTGACGAGACCTTCGACATCCGCGGCCTCTCCGGCGACCTCAAGCCGCTTTCCGAGGTGCCCTGCACCATCACCTACGCCGACGGTCGCCAGCGCACGATCACGCTCAAGTGCCGGATCGATACCGCGATCGAGATCGAGTACGTCCAGAACGGCGGCGTGCTGCACTACGTGCTGAGGAACCTCGCCCGGGCCGCCTGAGCGCGCGGGAAAGAAACTGTTTCCCGAGAAGCCGGGCGTCGCCCCGGCTTCTTCACATTTCCGTCACCCGGTCGCGGGACGCTCTGGCCCATGACACACCGCATCAAGTCGCTCTTCGGCCCCGCCTTCCCGCTGGAACTCGTGGGCTTCGCGCTCCTGATCCTCGCCGGTCTCGCGGCCTGAGGCGGCTCAGCCGCCTGCCGCCTCGATCGCGGGCCGGATGCGGCTTTCGTAGATCTCGCGCGTGACGGGCCCCGCGAAGCGCAGGCGGATCGTGCCCTCGCCGTCGATCACGTAGGTCTCGGGCACGCCGTAGACGCCCCAGTCGAGCGCCGTGCGCCCCGCGGCATCGGCGCCCATCGCCGCGTAGGGATTGCCGAGTTCCTCCAGGAAGGCGAGCGCCTTGGCTGGGTCGTCCTTGTAGTTGATGCCGAAGACTGGAACGCCCGCCTCGGCGATCTCCATCAGGATCGGGTGCTCGATCCGGCAGGGCGCGCACCAGCTCGCCCAGTAGTTCACGAGCTTCACGCCCTCCCCGCGCAGGTCGGCATCGGTGAAGGGCGCGCCCTCGCCCAGCGCCGTCAGCACGACCGGCGGCGCGGCCCGACCCTCGCGTGCCGAGGGCAGCGCCTCGGGATCCTCCCGCAGCATCCCCGCCGCGAAGAGACCCGCCAGCAGCGCGAAGATCGCGGGCGGCAGCAGGACGAGCGGCTTAACGGCCATGGGCCCTGCTCCGCGCCTCGGCCTCGTCGAGCGCGCGCCGCACCCGCGCCGCCCGCGCCAGCGACAGGACCACGAGCCCCGCGATCAGGAGGAGCGAGACCCCGTAGGCCGAGAGCACCTCGAGCGCGTATTTCCCCAGATCCGGCATCAGGCCATCCTTTCCCGCGCGATCAGCGCCTTGAGCCGCCGGGCGCGGATCTCGGTGCGGGTGCCCAAGAGCAGCAGCGCCACGAAGACAAGCCCGAAGCCCACGAGCGAGACGACGAGCGGCTGCCAGAACACGTCGGCCACGTTCTCCTTCCGGTCGAGCGAGAGCGACGCCCCCTGGTGCAGCCCCTGGTTCCAGAAGAACGCCGCATAGCGGCTGATCACCGCGAAGACCGAGCCGACGAGGCAGAGCACCGAGGTCAGGTCGGCCGCCGTGTCGGGGTTCTCCACCGCCGCCCACAGCGCGATGTAGCCGAGGTAGAACAGGAACAGGATCAGGAAGGCGGTCAGCCGCGGATCCCAGGCCCACCAGGTGCCCCACATCGGCTGGCCCCAGATCGCCCCGGTGACAAGCGCGATCAGCGTCATCGTCACCCCGATCGGCGCGGCGGCCTTGGCGGCGAGCGCGCTCACGTGGTGGCGGCGGATCAGCCAGATCAGCGAGGTGATCAGCATCATGAACCAGATCCCCGTCGCCATCGTGGCCGAGGGGACGTGGATGTAGATGATCTTCACCGTCGATCCCATGCGGAAGTCGTCGGGGGTGAAGAAGAAGCCCCAGACGAGCCCCGTCGCCGTGGTCAGCACGGCAAGACCCGCGACCCACGGCAGGAGCCAGGCCGAGGTCTCCATGAACTTCTTGGGGTTGGCGTATTCCCAGAGCGACATCAGGGCTCACTTACGGGTTCGTCCGGCGTGCAACAAGGGGGTCATGATGGCGCAGCGGGCGCCCGGGGCGGCAGGGCGCCGGTTGTCGCAGCCCTAGCGCAGGTTCACCCGCAGCGCCGCCGCCGCCGCGAAGGGCAGGAGCGCGGCGGCCCCGAGCGTGATCCCGGCAAGGAGCAGCATCGGCGTCGCCGGGTCGAGCCCCTCGGCGCCGCGCCGAACCGCCTCGGCCCCGAAGATCAGCGTCGGCACGTAGAGCGGCAGGACGAGGAGCGACAGCAGAAGCCCGCCGCGCCGGACGCCGACCGTCAGCGCCGCCCCGAAGGCCCCGATCACCGAAAGCGCCGGCGTGCCGGCGGCAAGCGACAGGACGAGCCAGACGTAGGCCGGCGGGGCGAGGTTCAGGAGCACGCCGAGCACCGGCGCCGCCAGCGTCAGCGGCAGCCCGGTCGTCAGCCAGTGCGCCAGCGCCTTGACCGCCACCGCCCCTTCGAGCGGCACGGGCGCCGTGGCCAGCAGGTCGAGCGAGCCGTCCTCCCAGTCGGTCTGGAACAGCCGGTCGAGCGACAGGAGGCAGGCAAGCAGCGCCCCCACCCAGAGGATGCCGCCCGCGATGCGCGAAAGCGTCGCGGGATCGGCACCGACGCCGAACGGCACCAGCGTCGCCACGATCAGGAAGAAGGCGAGCGCCAGCCCGAACCCTCCGCCCGAGCGGAAGGCGAGCCTGAGGTCGCGCAGGAGAAGCGCGCTCACCAGTCGTCTCCGAAGGCCGGCGCCGTCGCGGGCGCCGCGCGGTGCGGCGCTAGGTCGAGCACCGGCGCCCCGTCGAGCCCGAGCGCGATGTGGGTGGCGATGACCGCCGCCCCGCCCCGGGCCAGGTGGTCCCCCACCACGTCCGCGAAGAGCGCCACCGCCTCGGCGTCGAGCGAGACCGTAGGCTCGTCGAGCAGCCACACGGGCCGCCCCGTCACCAGCAGGCGCGCGAGCGCGAGCCGCCGCTTCTGCCCGGCCGATAGGTCGCCCGCACGCCGCGAGGCCAGCGCGCCGATCCCGAAGGCCGCCAGCGCCGCCGCCGGCCCGGCGCGGTTCCCGTGGACCGCCGCCCAGAAGGCCAGGTTCTCCTCTGCCGTCAGCGCGGGCTTCAGCCCGTCGGCATGGGCGGCGTAGGCGAGGCTGTCGGGCTCGGCCGCGATCCGCCCCGAAAGCGGCGGCTGGAGGCCGGCAAGCGTCCGCAGGAGCGTCGTCTTGCCCGAGCCGTTCGGGCCCCGCAGGATCAGCGCCTGCCCGGCCGAAAGGGCGAAGCTCACGCCCCGCAGGACCGGCACGCCGCCGCGGGCGCAGGCAAGATCGGAGACCGAAAGCCGCGTCATGGCACCGGGCTTAGCCGATCCCGCGGGGGGCGGAAAGCGCCGTCAGACCGGGATCAGCGCCGCGCCGATCCGCCGGCCCTCGGCGAGCAGCACGTTGAAGGTGCGGCAGGCCGTGGGCGAGGCCATGATCTCCACCCCCACCCCTGCGCCCTCCAGCGCCTCGCGGAACGCCGCCGGCACCGGCGCGATCTCGGCCCCGGTGCCGACGAAGAGCACGTCGATCGCGCTCGCGGCCGCCAGGAGCGCGGCGGTGTCGGCATAGCCGCCCCAGGCCGCCGGCCCCGAGGGCAGGATCAGGAGCGCGCCGCGCCGGAGCTCGGCCCCCACCCGGAAGAAGCCGGGGCCGTAGCCGGTGACGGGCCGCGCATCGGTGTAGGCGATCTCGTTGAGCCGCATGGCGCAGAGGATAGCGCGCCGGCGCGCGCCGACCAAGCCGGCGCCCGCCCCCCGCGGGGCCGTCGCCTCAGGTGTCGCCGGTCTCGGCCGTGCCGAACTGCGTTCCGGCGGCGGGGTCCTTCGGCGGGTTGCGGTTCACTCCGAGGAACAGCACCACGTTCTTGGCCACGTAGACCGACGAATAGGTGCCCACGATGATGCCCCAGGTGATGGCGAAGACGAAGCCGCGGATCACGTCGCCGCCAAGCACGAGAAGCGCGATCAGCGCCACGAGCGTCGTGCCCGTGGTCATCACCGTGCGGCTCAGCGTCTCGTTCACGCTGAGGTTCATCACGTCCCTCAGCGGCATCTTCTTGTACTTGATGAGGTTCTCGCGCAGGCGGTCGAACACGACGACGGTATCGTTGATCGAATAGCCGAGGATCGTGAGCAGCGCGGCGACGATGGCAAGGTCGAACCTGATCTGGAACACCGCGAAGATGCCGATCGTCACGATGATGTCGTGGACGAGCGCCACCACCGCGCCCACCGCGAACTGCCACTCGAACCTGAGCCAGATGTAGACCAGGATGCCGAGCGTGGCGCCGAGCACGGCGAGGATCGCCGAGATGATCAGCTCGCCCGAGACCTTGGGCCCGACCGACTCGACCGCCGGGAAGGTGATCGAGGGGTCCACCGTCCTGAGCGCCGCCTCCACCGCCTGGATCGTCTCGGGGCTGACCGCCTCGGTCCCGTCCTGGGCCTGGATGCGCACCTGCGCCACGTTCTGCTCGGGCCCGAAGGTCGGGTCGAAGACCTCGGTGATCGACACGTCGCCGAGGTCGAGCGGCTGGAGCGCCTGGCGGTAGGCGCCCACGTCCACCGGCTGCGCCGACTCGGTGCGGATCGTGGTGCCGCCCATGAAGTCGATGCCGAAGTTGAGCCCCATCACCCCCCAGGCGATCAGCGACAGGATCACCGCGACGACCGAGGCGCCGAACGTCACGGGCGCCCAGCGGAAGAAGTCGATCGTGGTGTTCTCGGGAACGAGTTTCAGGCGGCGCATCGCGGGGGCCTCAGACGGTGATGGTCCTGGGCCGCCGCCGCTCGAACCAGATCAGCATGATCAGCCGGGTGACGAAGTAGGCGGTGAAGACCGAGGTGAGGATGCCGATCCCGAGCGTGATGGCGAAGCCGCGCACCGGGCCCGAGCCCACGGCGTAGAGGATCGCCGCGGTGATGAAGGTCGTGATGTTTGCATCGACGATCGCCGACAGCGCCTTCTTGTAGCCGAGCTCGATCGCCCGCGCCGGGCCGCGGGCGGTCCTCAGCTCCTCGCGGATCCGCTCGAACACCAGCACGTTGGCATCGACCGCCATGCCGATCGTCAGCACGATCCCGGCGATGCCGGGCAGCGTCAGCGTGGCGCCGATCGCCGAGAGCGCCCCGAAGATCAGCACCACGTTCATGGCAAGCGCGAGCGTGGCGAAGACGCCGAAGAGTCCGTAGCTCGCGATCATGAACACCACGACCGCCGCCATGGCGACCACCGCGGCGATGCGCCCGGCCTCGATCGAATCGGCGCCGAGCTCGGGGCCGATCGTGCGCTCCTCGAGGAAGGTGAGCTTGGCCGGCAGCGCGCCCGCGCGCAGCAGGATGGCAAGCTGGGTCGAGCCCTCGACGGTGAAGTTGCCGGTGATGATTCCCGACCCGCCGGGGATGTGGTCCTGGATCACCGGCGCCGAGATCACCTCGCCGTCGAGCACGATGGCGAAGGGGCTGCCGATGTTGGCCGCGGTGTAGTCGCCGAACTTGCGCGCGCCCGAGGGGTTGAAGCGGAAGTTGACCGCCGGCCGCCCGTTCTGGTCGAACGAGGGCTGCGCATCGACGAGATCCTCGCCGCCGACGACCGGCGTCGATTCGAGCACGTACCACACGCCGCGCTCGTCGATCGAGGGCAGCACCAGCGTGCCCGCGGATGCGGGCGGGGCGGCGTCGGAGGCGCTGCGCGAGATCACCGGGTGGAAGGTGAGCCGCGCGGTCTGGCCGATGATCTCCTTCAGCTCCGCCGCCGAGCCGATGCCGGGCACCTGGATCAGGATGCGGTCCTCGCCCTGGCGCTGGATCGTTGGCTCTCGGGTGCCCGCCTCGTCCACCCGCCGGCGGATGATCTCGAGCGACTGCTGCATGGTGCGGTCGTCGGTCGCGCGCCGCTCCTCCTCGGAGAGCGTCGCCACGATGTCCTGGCCCTCGACGCGCACCGCGATGTCGCTCGCCCCCATGCCGGTCAGCGACATGATCGGGCGCGACAGCCCGCTCACGATCTCGGCCGCGCGGGCGACGCCCGAGGCCTCGTTGATGCGGATCCTGAGTTCGTCGGGCGCCGAGGGCTGGCGGACGATGCCGCCGAAGGTCGCCCGCTCGGCGTTGAGCGCCGCCCGCGCCTCGGGCCAGAGCGCCTCCATCCGCGCGGCATAGACGTCCGAAAGCTGCACCTCGGCGAGCAGATGCGCCCCGCCGCGCAGGTCGAGCCCGAGGTTGACGAGCGTCGCGGGCATCCAGTCCGGCCAGGCGGCGCGGGCCGCCTCCTGCGCCGGCGTCGCCACGCCGCCCGCCGCCTCGATGGCGGCGACGGCGTCGTTGTGTCCCTCCACCCGGGAATAGAACACGTTGGGGAAGGCGAAGATCAGACCCAGCGCGCAGACGCCCCAGATCAGCACCCGCTTCCAGAGGGGAATCTGCAGCATCGCGGATCAGTTCGCGTTCGCGGGCTCGGTCTTGGAGACGACCTGCGCAATGGTGTTGCGGACCACGCGGACCTTCACGTTCGGCGCGATCTCGACCTCGAGCTCGCCGTCCTCCTTCACCTTCGTCACCTTGCCGATCAGCCCGCCCTGGGTGATCACCTCGTCGCCCCGGCGCAGCGCGGCCACCATCGCCTGGTGCTCCTTCAGCTTCTTCTGCTGCGGTCGGATCAGCAGGAACCACATGATCGCGAAGATCAGGATCAGCGGGATGAAGCTGGCGAAGGCACTTCCGGCGCCGCCTCCGGCGGCCTGGGCGTAGGCGGGGGTGATGAGCATCGCGTCCTCGTCTCTGGCGGGCCGGCCGGCCGGCCGAAATCCGCTGCAACCTAGTGGCGCGGGGGGGCGAGCGCAAGGCGCTGACCGGGGTTGCCTCCATCGCGTCGCCGGTGTCCACTCGCAAGGATGACATCCGCTCCCGACCCGCGACGCCGCCTGCTCGATCGGCTGGCAGAGCTCGACGCCGAGGACCGCGCCGGCGCCGAGGCGCAGGCGGTGGTCGACCTGGACCAGACGAGCGTCGGCCGCCTGTCGCGGATGGATGCGCTGCAACGGCAGGCGATGGCGCAGGCGACCGCGCGCCGCCGCGCGGGCGAGCGCGCGCGCATCGAGGGGGCGCTGCGCCGGATCGACAGCGGCGACTACGGCTTCTGCACCGCCTGCGGCGAGGAGATCGGCGCCGACCGGCTGGCGGCCGACCCGGCCGTGGCGCTCTGCGCCGACTGCATGCGCCGCGCCTGACGGCGGCGGCTGGGCGGGCCCTGGCCCGCCGATCGCCGCTGCGGCGGGCAAGACGCCTTCACCCGGGCGCGGCGATCGTGCATAGAAGGCCCGATCCCCAGCGAGGACGCCGACCCATGCACGACATCCGCCTGATCCGCGAGGCGCCCGAGGCCTTCGACGCCGAGCTGGCCCGCCGGGGGCACCTGCCGATGTCGGAGGAGATCCTCCGCATCGACGAGGCGCGCCGCGCCGCGATCCAGGCCGCCGAGGCCGCCCAGGCGGAGCAGAACCGCGCCTCGAAGGAGGTCGGCGCCGCGAAGGCCGCCGGCCGCGAGACGGAATTCGCGCGCCTGCGCGCCGTCGTCGCCGAGAAGAAGTCGGAGATCGCCCGCCTCCAGGACGAGGCGAAGGCGCTCGACGAGCAGCTGCGCGGCCTCCTCCTGACGCTGCCGAACATCCCGCTCCCCGACGTGCCCGACGGCCCCGACGAGACCCACAACGTCGAGCTGCGCCGCTGGGGAAATCCGCGGAGCTTTTCCTTCGCCCCGCGCGAGCATTTCGACATCCCCGCCGCGAAGGCGGGGATGGACTTCGCGATGGCCGCCAAGCTCTCGGGCAGCCGCTTTGCCGTGCTCCGCGGCGCGGTGGCGCGGGTGCACCGGGCGCTCGCCCAGTTCATGCTCGACCTGCACACCTCCGAGCACGGGCTTTCCGAGACGATGACGCCGGTCCTCGTCCGCGAGGAGGCGATGATCGGCACCGGGCAGCTCCCGAAGTTCGGCGAGGACAGCTACCAGACCACGAACGGCTGGTGGCTGATCCCCACTTCCGAGGTCACGCTCACCAACTTCGCGGCGGGCGAGATCCTCGACGAGGCCGACCTGCCGATGCGGCTCACCGCGCACACGCTCTGCTTCCGCTCCGAGGCCGGAAGCGCCGGCAAGGACACGGCCGGAATGCTCCGCCAGCACCAGTTCGAGAAGGTGGAGATGGTCTCGATCACCACCCCCGAGACCTCGCTCGCCGAGCACGAGCGCATGACGCGCTGCGCCGAGACGGTGCTCGAGCGGCTCGGCCTGCCCTACCGCACCATCGTGCTCTGCACCGGCGACATGGGCTTCGGCGCGCGCAAGACGCACGACATCGAGGTCTGGCTGCCGGGGCAGGACACCTACCGGGAGATCAGCTCGGTCTCGGTCTGCGGCGACTTCCAGGCGCGGCGCATGAACGCCCGCTTCCGCCCGGCGGGCGGCGGCAAGCCCGAGTTCGTCCACACGCTGAACGGCTCGGGCCTCGCGGTGGGGCGCACGCTGATCGCGGTGCTCGAGAACGGGCAGGAGGCGGACGGCTCGGTGACGCTTCCCGAGGCGCTGCGCCCCTGGCTCGGCGGCAAGGGGCGGATCACCCCGGAGGGCGAGCTTGTCTGAGGGCGGCGTTGACCGCGCCAGCAGCCACCGCGATAGTCGCGCCTGACCTCTGAGGCTGACGAGGATGACGAGCCGCCCCGCCGAAACGACCGCCCCCGGCACCGCCGACGGTACGATCCCGGCCCTTCCGCCCTATGACGAGGTGATCGTCTCGCGCGATGTCCGGGTGCCATTCGTGCCCGCGATCGTCACGCCGAAGATCGAACGCCCGCTCCGGTCGGGCCGCTACGAGAAGGGCGAGCGGCTGGCGCTGGCGGAGGTCCTGCGCCCGGGCGACCGGGTACTGGAACTCGGCGCCGGGATCGGCCTTCTGTCAACCGTCGCCGCCCGGGTCGAGGGAATCGGGAAGGTCGTCGCGGTCGAGGCCAACCCCGCGCTGATCCCGATGATCCGCGAGACACACCGCCTGAACGGCGTTGCCGGCGTCGTGGTCGAGAACGCGGTCGTCGCCGCGGCCGCGGAGGCCTGCGGGACGATGCCCTTCTATCTCAGGGCGGATTTCTGGGCCTCGTCGATGGAACCCCGTTCGCGGCCCTACGAGGCTGTCGTAGAGGTCCCCTTCCGCCCCTTCGCCGCGCTTCTCGCCGAGCACGACCCGACGGTGATCGTCTGCGACATCGAGGGCGCCGAGCTTGACCTCTTCGACTCCGCCGACCTCTCGGGCGTCCGGGCTGTCGCGGTCGAGCTCCATCCCAAGGTCTACGGCGAGGAGGGGCGCGCGCGGGTCGAAGGCGCGCTCGCTTCCCGCGGGCTCCTGCGCCGGCCGGGCAACGACGTATCGTCGGTCCAGCTGTTCGTGCGGGCGGAAGAGATCCGGTCCGTGCCCTGGCCGCCCGCCGATCCGCGCATCCTGATCGCCACCTGCATGAAGGACGAAGGGCCCTTCGTGCTGGAATGGATCGCCTGGCACCGCGCCGTCGGCGTGACCGACTTCGTGGTCTACACCAACCACTGCTCGGACGGCACCGACCGCATCCTCGACCGGCTGGCGGAGCTCGGCCTCGTCACGCATCTGGAGAACCCGGCCGTCGCGCAGGGCTCGACCTACTACCAGCCCTCGGCGCTGTCGCACGTCCAGACGCTGCCGCAGTTCGCCGCGGCCGACTTCTTCATCTCGATGGACGTGGACGAGTTCATCAACGTGCGCGCGGGCACCGGGCGGCTCGTCGATCTCTTCGCGGCGGCCGGTCCCTTCGACGTGCTCTCGCTCTTCGAGATCAACCACGGCTCGAACCGGCGCGAACGGTTCGAACGCGGCTGGGTGCGCGACCTCTTCCCGCTCCACCAGACCGAACGCCCCGGCCCCCACAAGGCGGTGCGCGGGGTCAAGAGCATCGTCCGCCTCGGCCCGGCCATCGCGCGGGTGCGCAACCACCGCCCCGACCTCGCGGTGCCGCCGGGCGAGGCGGTCTGGCTCGACGGGTCGGGCCGCGCGCTGCCCGCCCTCGCCGAGGACCGCTCGCTCAACGGCGGCGACTGCCGCGGCGGCTACGCGCTGGCGCTACTCGACCACTATCCGCTCAGGTCGCTCGACTCCTACCTCGTCAAGATGTTCCGCGGCGACGTGGTGATCGACGGCAAGCGGGTCGGCCAGCGCTACTGGCGCACCCGCAACGGCAACGACGAGGCGACCTCCGGTCGCGGCCTCGCCGACCCTGCGGCGCGGGAGGAATATGCGCGCCTGATCGCGGACCCCGCGCTCGCGCGGCTGCACGAGGCCGCCTGCGCCGCCCACGAGGCGCGCATCGGCGCCCTGATGGACCTGCCCGACTACCGGGAGCGGCGCGCATGGGTGCTGAGCGAATCGTGGTGAGCCCGCGGAACCCGGGGCCGCGTCCGCGCGTTCGTCGGCCATGACGCAGGACACCAGCCGCCTGAAGGCCATCCTTCTGTTCACCGCGGCGCTCGCCTTCGCCGCGGCGCCCTTCCTCACGCCCGGCTTCGGCGGGTTCGACCCCGCCGCCTTCCCGGTGCCGCAGGCCGACCCCCCCGTCCAGCCCGCCGGCTACGCCTTCGGCATCTGGGGGCTGATCTACCTCTGGCTTCTGGCCCACGCGGCCTTCGGGCTCTTTGCCCGCTCCGATGATCCGTTCTGGGATGCCCCGCGCTGGCCGCTCTTCGGCTCGCTGGCCCTCGGCGCCTCGTGGCTCGCCGTCGCCAATGCCGAACCGGTGCTCGCCACCGTGCAGATCTTGGCCATGCTGATCCTCGCCGTCTGGGCGGCCCTTCGCACCTCGCCCAGGATCGAGCCCTGGCTCGGCGCCGCGCCGGTCGCGCTCTATGCGGGCTGGCTCACCGCCGCCTCCTGGGTGGCCGTCGGCTTCCTCCTCGGCGGCTACGGCCTCATGGGCGGCACCGCCGCGGCGGCGGTGGCGCTCGTCGGCGCGACGGTCTCGGCCGTCGCGGTGCAGCTCCGCCTCGGCCACGCCCCGCTCTACGGCGCGGCGGTGATCTGGGCCTTCGTCGGCGTGGCGGTGGCGAACGCGGGCGAACGCCTGCCGGTCGCGCTCGCCGCGCTCGTCGCCGCGGCGGTCGTGCTCGGCGCCACCCTCCGGGCGGCGCGTCAGGGCCGCGCGGCGGTCGCGTCGTAGCCGTAGAGCCAGTCGAACCGCCCGAGCAGCGCGCCCGGCGCCATCCGGCCCGCCGCCCGGAGCGCCGCGTGCGCCGCAAGCCGCCGGGGCCCGGGGCGCAGGTGGTAGTTGCGCGCGTTCGCCGTGGCGGCATCGGTCACCCGCACCGCCCGGTCGCGCCGCGCCGCCTGATAGGCGGCGAGCGCCCCTTCCGGCGTCGGATGCGCGGCAAGGCTCGCGGCCAGCACCCAGGCGTCCTCCAGCGCCAGGTTCGCCCCCTGCGCGAGGAACGGCAGCGTCGGATGCGCCGCGTCGCCCAGGATCGCCGCCGCGCCGCCCGCGTGCCACGCCCGGGCGACCGGATGGCGGAAGAGGCCCCAGAGATGCACCCGCTCCACCCGGCCGAGCAGCGCCCGCACCTCGTCGCAGAAGCCCGAGAAGGCGGCACGCAGATGCGCGGGGTCGTCCTCGTGGTGCCAGCCCTCCTCCGCCCAGTCGGGCCGCTCCTCGACCGCGACGACGTTTCTCAGCGCGCCGCCGCGCAGCGGGTAGGTCACGAGATGCCGCCCCGGCCCGAGCCAGACCCGCGCCACCGGCGCCGCCCCCGCCTCGCCGGGCACCAGCGCCCGCCAGGCCGTCTGCCGGGTGAAGAAGGGCACCATGCGGCCGTTGATCGCCGTGCGCACCAGCGAGCGCACGCCGTCGGCCCCGACGAGGAGCGGCGTGCGGTGCGCCCGCCCCGAGGCGAGCGTCAGCGTCGCGCCCCCGCCGTCGAAGGCCACCGCCTCCACCCGCTCGCCGAGGCGCAGCGCCGCGCCGGCCGACCGCGCGCCCCCGGCGAGCAGGTCGATCAGGTCGGCCCGGTGCAGGAAGCGGTAGGCCGGCCGCGCCGCGCCGACCGGAAGCCGTGCCAGCGGCCGGCCGGCATCGTCGGCAAGCTCCACCGCCTCGGCGCGCGTCCCCGCCGCATCGAGCGCCGCGCCGAGGCCCAGCGCCTCGAGCACCCGCGCGCCGTTGGGGCTGATCTGGAGTCCGGCGCCCACCTCCGCGATCGCCTCCGCCTGTTCGATCAGCGTGACCTCCGCGCCGCGCAGCGCCAGCGCACGCGCCGCGGCAAGCCCGGCGACGCCGCCGCCCAGAACGGTGATCGGAAAGCCCCCGAGGTCCATCGCGGACCCGTCCTGAACGAAAAACGCCGGGGCGTCCATGCCCCGGCGTGTCGCGCTCCCGGCCCCGAGGCCGGCGCCTATTCGTCGCGGTGCACGCGCTCGCGCCGCTCGTGGCGCTCCTGCGCCTCGAGGCTCAGCGTGGCGATCGGCCGCGCGTCGAGCCGCTTGAGCGAGATCGGCTCGCCCGTCTCCTCGCAGTAGCCGTATTCGCCGTTCTCGATCCGCCTCAGCGCCGCGTCGATCTTCGCCACCAGCTTGCGCTGGCGGTCGCGGGTGCGCAGCTCCAGCGCCCGGTCCGTCTCCTCGCTGGCGCGGTCGGCCAGGTCGGGGACGTTGCGCGCGCTGTCCTGCAGGCCCTCGATCGTCTCGCGGCTGTCGTCCAGAAGCTCGGCCTTCCACGCCAGCAGCTTGCGACGGAAGTATTCGAGCTGCCGCTCGTTCATGAACGGCTCGTCCTCGGCGGGTCGGTAATCCTCGGGAAGAAAGACTTCCGCCTTCATTCCAGCATCCTCCAGCAGACCCGATCGGTGTTCGACAATGTGACGCGTCATCCGGTTCCCTCGGGCGCCCGTCTAGCCCCAATCGAGTGGAATGTCACTAGGCCATGACCCATGGTTGCGGCAATTTCGGGGCACCGGTAGACTCCTGCCGACACACCTCCCCTGATGGCAAGAAAACCCATGAGATTCAACGGCACCGACGCCTACGTTGCGACAGACGACCTGACGCTTGCGGTCAACGCCGCCGTGGCCCTGGAACGTCCGCTCCTCGTCAAGGGAGAGCCCGGCACGGGCAAGACCGAGCTTGCCCGGCAGGTGGCGCGGGCGCTCGGCCTGCCGCTGATCGAGTGGCACGTGAAGTCCACCACCAAGGCCCAGCAGGGCCTCTACGAATACGACGCCGTGAGCCGCCTGCGCGACAGCCAGCTCGGCGACGCGCGCGTGCACGACGTGCGCAACTACATCCGCCGCGGCAAGCTGTGGGAGGCCTTCGAGGCCGACGGCAAGGTCGTCCTGCTGATCGACGAGATCGACAAGGCCGACATCGAGTTCCCGAACGACCTCCTCCAGGAGCTCGACCGGATGGAGTTCCACGTCTACGAGACGGGCGAGACGGTGCGCGCCCGGCACCGCCCCATCGTCATCATCACCTCGAACAACGAGAAGGAGCTGCCCGACGCATTCCTGCGCCGCTGCTTCTTCCACTACATCCGCTTCCCCGACATGGAGACGCTGAAGCGCATCGTCGAGGTGCACCACCCCGGCATCAAGGACGCGCTCCTCACCGCCGCGCTCACCCGCTTCTTCGAGGTGCGCGAGACCCCCGGCCTGAAGAAGAAGCCCTCCACCTCCGAGGTGCTCGACTGGCTGAAGCTGATCCTCGCCGAGGACCTCGCCCCCGAGGACCTGCGCGCCGACGCCCGCAGCGCGCTGCCGAAGCTGCACGGCGCGCTGCTCAAGAACGAGCAGGACGTGCACCTGTTCGAGCGGCTGGCCTTCATGGCGCGCGCGGGGCGCTAGCCGCGCGCGCCGCGCCGCCTCCCGCTATCCGCCGGCCTGCGCCTGCCACTCGGCAAGCGCGGCGTTCTCCTCCGACGGCGCCGCCGCCGCCCGCTCCGGCGCGGTTGCCGGCAGATCCCGTGCCTGCCGCGTGCGGAAATAGTGCGCCTCGCGCGCGCCGAAGTAGAAGCTGACGATCGCGCCGAGCAGCCACCAGAGCGGCTCGGGCACGTGGGCGAGCCCGACCATGCGCTCGGCGAATCCGGCCGGATCGGCCATCGCGTAGACGAACAGCCCCAGCGTGCCGAGCGCCAGCATCGGCCGCGGCATCCGGTTCAGCCCGTTGACGAAGCGGTCGAAGAGGCCGGGGCGGGCGTGCCGGAACTCCTCCCCGTGCTCGTCGAGCGCCGCACGGTAGGCCTCGGCCGAGATCTCCATCCGCCGGGTGGCGTTCGGCACGAACACCTCCGCGACCTCCCGCGCCGCCGAGGCGAGGGCGGCGGTCGCGGCCGGCCCGCCGACGATGCGCCCGATCAGCCCCATGCCTTCGTCCTCTCGCGGTGCTCGGCCTCGGTCAGGTGGAACCGGGGCGCGATGAACTCCTCGGCCCGGGCGATCCAGCCGCCCTTGCCGCCGTCGCGCCGGCGCGCGTACTTCCGGCTCGCCGGCCGCGCGTCGGCGAGCGCGTAGTAGTAGTTGCGCCGCGCGATGCCGTAGGCATCGGCGATGTGGCGCGGCGCCGCCTCGGCCGCGCGGTGCGCGGCGGCAAGCGTCATCGGCCCGAGCACGCCGTCCACCGCCAGCGTCTCGCCCATGTCGTTCAGAAGCCGCTGGAGCACCCGGATCGCGTTCGAGCCGGCGTTGACGTACATGTCGAAGACGCTGGCCTGGAGCACCTGCGGCAGCCGCCCGAGGCCCGGGCGCCGGAAGTAGTGCTCGACGTAGATGTCGCGCGCCTGCGCCCGCGTCAGGCGGCGCACGTCCTCGGCGGTGGTGCGCCCGTCGCCGGTCAGGTCGATGCCGAGCCGCCGCATCGTGTGGATGGTGACGCCGTGCTTCGTGGCCCCGCCGGGGTCGTCGGGGTCGTTCACGTATCCGCCCTCGCGGGCAACGATCTCGTCGGCGATCTGTTCGACGGTCTTCATGGCAAATGGCTCCGGCTGGAAATGCCGGAGACCCTGCCGTGCGCGCGGTTAACGGGGCGGGAAGGCTGCGTGCGCTGCCCCCTTCGCCCCCGCCGGGGCGCGCGCCGAAGCGGGCCGCGCCCTAGCTTCCGTCGCCGTGGCTGCCGTCGCCCGCGGGGTCGACGTAGACGCCCTGTTCCTTCAGCGCGTCGATCACTTCCTTGGGCATGTAGGTCTCGTCGTGGCGGGCGAGGATCTCGCTCGCCTGGAACACCTCACCGTCCCAGCGTCCGGTGCCGACCATGCCCTCGCCCTCGCCGAAGAGGTCGGGCAGCACGCCGGTATAGGCCACCGGCACGCTCGCGCCGCCGTCGGTGACGCGGAAAGTGATCGTCTCGCCCTGCCCGCGCACCAGCGTGCCCTGCTCCACCAGCCCGCCGATCCGGAACGTCTCGCCCGGCCCCGGCGGCTCGGCCAGAAGCTGGCTCGGCGAGCGGAAGAAGTTGATCCCGTCGCGCATCGCATAGCCGATGATGCCGGTCGCCAGCGCAAGGGCCGCGGCGGCCAGCACGATCACCTGGATGCGGCGTTTCTTCTTCAGGCTCCTCATCGCGCCAAACCTAGGCAAACGCGGCCGTCATGGGAAGACGGGCGCGACCATCAGTCCCGCCGTCTCCTCGGCGCCGAGCATGAGGTTCGCGTTCTGGATCGCCTGGCCCGAGGATCCCTTGGTCAGGTTGTCCATCGCCGCCACCACCACCGCGCGGCCGGGGATGCGGTCGCCGATGACGCCGAGGTGGCAGAAGTTCGAGCCCCGCACATGCCGGATCGAGGGCAGCTCGCCGAACGGCAGCACCTCCAGGAACACCTCGTCCTCGTAGGCGGCGGCAAGGCAGGCGTGGATCTCGCGCGGCGCGCCGCGCACGTAGACGGTGGCCAGGATGCCGCGGTTGGCCGGGATCAGATGCGGCGTGAACTGCACCCTGACCGGGCGCCCGGCGACCTTCGAGAACTCCTGGTCGAACTCGCCCAGGTGGCGGTGGACGCCACCCGCCGAGTAGGGATGCGCGCCCTCCGAAAGCTCGGCGTGCAGCAGGTTCTCCTTAAGCGACCGTCCCGCGCCCGAGACGCCGGCCTTGAGGTCGATCACGATCTCGTCGAGGTCGATCACGCCCGCCGCGATCAGCGGGCGCAGCGCATACTGGCCGGCCGCCGCGTTGCAGCCGGTGCCGGCCACCAGCCGCGCCGTCTCGATCTCCTCGCGGTAGAACTCGGTCAGGCCGTAGACGGCCTCCTCCTGGAGGTCGGGCGCCGCGTGGGGCCTGCCGTACCACTTCTCGTAGTCGGCCGGGTCGCGCAGCCGGAAGTCGGCCGAGAGATCGACGATCCTGAGGTCGCGCGGGAGCGCGGCGATCACCTCCTGCGAGGTGCCGTGCGGCAGCGCGCAGAAGCACAGGTGCACCGACGAGAAGTCCATCTCCTCCACCCGCAGGAGCCGCGGCAGGTCGAGGTGGCGCAGGAACGGGAACACCTCGGCCATCGCCATGCCGGCCTTGCGGTCGCCCGAGAGGCCGACGATCTCCATGTTGGGATGCGTGGCGATCAGCCGCACGAGTTCCGCCCCCGTGTAGCCCGATGCCCCCAGAATCGCGACCCTGTAGCTCATCCCCGCCTCCTCCCGCACGGCGCGCGCGGCACAGGGTCTAGGCCCGCGCGGGCCCGAGCGCAACCGGCCCCGCGCGCGCGCCTCACTCCGGCGGGAACGCGGCCTCGAAGGCCATCGCGCGCTTCAGGAACTGCGTCGCCTTCGCGCCCACCTTCTTCGGGTCGCCCGTCGTCAGCAGCTTCCGCTCCCGGCCCGGCCCCACGAACTCCGGCCGCCGGGCAAGGTAGTCGGCCAGGCTCTCGGCCACCAGCCGCGGCTGGGAATAGACGCTCACCCTCGGCCCCAGCGCGTCCTGGAACACATCCTCGAGCAGCGGGTAATGCGTGCATCCCAGCACCGCCGCCTCGGGGTTCGGCATCCGCCTGAGCAGCGCCTCGACGTGGCTCCTGACCAGCGCCTCGGCCAGGATCATGTCGCCCGCCTCGATCGCGTCCACCACGCCGCCGCAGGGCTGCGCCTCCACATCCACGCCGATCGCGCGGAACGCCAGTTCCCGCTGGAAGGCGCGGCTCGACACGGTGGCCGGAGTGGCGAAGAGCGCCACGTGCTTCACCGCCACCTCGCGCGGCGGGCTGTTGTCGCCCCACTGCCGCTCGGTCAGCGCCTCGATCATCGGGACGAAGACGCCGAGCACCCGCTTGTCCTTCGGCACCCAGGTCTCCTGCATCTTCTTCAGTGCCACCGCCGAGGCGGTGTTGCAGGCCAGGATCACCAGGTCGCAGCCCTCGTCCCAGAGCCGCTCCACCCCGCGGCAGGTCAGCGCGAAGATGTCGGCCGCGTCGCGCACCCCGTAGGGCGCATGCGCATTGTCGCCGTAGTAGACGAAGGGCACGTCGGGCAGGCGCCCCGTCACCGCCTCCCAGACGGTGAGCCCGCCCAGCCCCGAATCGAAGATCCCGACCGCCATCCGCCCGCCTCCCGCGCCGCCCGGCGCGGTCGGCCCTAGTGCCCCGCGCCCCTGCCCCGGTGCTTGGCCTCGAACTCGTATCCGTAGCCGTAGGACCTCAGCGGCCGGGGCGACAACTCATACGTGGCCCGGCGGAGGAAATCCATCATCGCCGTGGGGTCCGCGCGGTGCACCGCAAGGCGCCCGGGGTCGACCGGCCGGCCGATCACCACGCGCACCGGCTCGTCCACCCGCGACCGGAACTCGTTGATGAGAAGCGCGAGCCGCAGCGTCTGGTGCAGGTGCGAGGCCAGCTGGAACAGGCGCGAGTTGTGCCCCTCGAAGAAGATCGGCACGACCGCCGCGCCCGACTTCGAGATCATCTTCGCCGTGAAGGTGCGCCAGCCGGGGTCCATCGGCGGGCCGAAGGGCGTCGCGGCGGTCGAGACCGTGCCGCCGGGAAACACCCCGATCGCTCCGCCCCGGCCGAGGTAGTCGAGCGCCACCCGCCGGGTCTCCAGATTGGTCTGCACCGCCTCCTTCGTCTCGTCGAACGAGATCGGGAGGATGACCCGGTCAAGCTCCTCGGCCTTGCGGAAGACCCGGTGCGCGAGAATGCGGAAATCGCCCCGCACCCGCGACAGGATATGGCCCATCATCAGCCCGTCGAGGATGCCGTAGGGATGGTTGGCGATCAGCACCAGCGGCCCCTCGCGGGGGATGTCGTCGAGGCTGCCGCCCGCCACGTCGAGGCTCAGCCCGTAGCGCTCCACCATCACCTGCCAGAAGTCGCGGCCCGCGGCCACCTCGCGCTCGTAGCCGTCGGCGCGGCGGATCAGCCTCAGCCGCCCCGTTGCGTTCTCGAGCACCCGGATCACCGCGCGCCCGCCCTTCGTCGCCGCCGAGGAGGCGTAGCTGATCTCGCGTGCCACCTGCCGTTTCGCCATCGCCCCGTCCCGAGCAGCACCCATCTCCCGCGCGCCCTCGCGCGATTCCCGACTCTTGGCGCGGGATCGTGACATTTCCGCGACGCCGATTCCCGGCCCTACTCGGCCGCGCGGCTGAGCGGCCTGCCGCCCGCGCGGAAGGCGGCCAGGATCTCCTCGCGCCGCTTCGCCGCCTTCGCGGCGTTCGCCTCCTTCACCGGCCCGAAGCCCCGGATCTGGAGCGGCAGTTCCGCCAGCGCCACGGCGGCGTCGAGCGTCTCGGGCGTGACCTTCGCCAGCACCTCGGCCATGTCGGCCTCGTACTGGCGGATCAGCGCCCGCTCCATCCGCCGCTCGGCGGTGCGGCCGAAGGGGTCGAAGGGCGTGCCGCGCAGGAAGCGCAGCCGGGCAAGCGGCCCGAAGGCGCGCGCGATCCAGGGGCCGAAGGCGCGCTTGCGGGGGCGGCCGTCGGGGCCGGGCCGCGACAGGAGCGGCGGGGCGAGGTGATAGGTCAGCTTCAGCTCGCCCTCGAACTCGGCCCGCGCCTTCTCCTCCGAGGCCCTGAGAAGCCGCGCCACCTCGTATTCGTCCTTGTAGGCCAAAAGCTTGTGGTAGCCCTTCGCCACCGCCGCGCGGAGCCTCAGGTCGGCCACGGAATCGACGAGCCTGCGGTAGCGGCGGGCAAGCCGGGCCGACTGGTAGTCGGTCAGGTGGGCCGCGCGCAGCGCGATCTGCTCCTCCAGCCCCTTCGGCTTCTGCACCACCACCGGCGCGACCACCTGCGCCGCCTCGGCCGGGCGCTCGGCCGCCCAGCGGCCGATCTCGAAGGCGCGCCGGTTCGCCTCGACCGCCGCGCCGTTCAGCTCGATGGCCCTGTCGATCGCCGCGCGGGTGAGCGGCAGCCAGCCCTTCTGCCAGGCGGCGCCGAAGACGATCATGTTGGCATAGATCGTGTCGCCCATCAGAAGGCGCGCGAGTTCCGAGGCGTCGAACAGCATCAGCCTGTCGCGCAGCCGCGCCTGCAGCGCCACTTCCAGCTCGTCCTTCGGGATGCGGAACTCGGTGTTGCGGGTGAACTCGCCGGTCACGATCTCGTGGCTGTTCACCACGGCCGCCGTGCGGCCCGTGCGCATCAGCCCGATGGTCTTGGCGCCGGCCGTCACCACCAGGTCGCCGCCGATCACCGCGTCGGCCTCGCCGGTCGCCACGCGGATCGCGCTGATGTCCTCGGGCCGGTTGGCGAGCCGGCAGTGGATGTGCACCGCGCCGCCCTTCTGGGCGAGGCCCGCCATCTCCATCATGCCGGCGCCCTTGCCGTCGAGCGCGGCCGCCTGCGCCATGATCGCGCCCACCGTCACCACGCCGGTGCCGCCGACCCCGGTCACCACCACGTTCCAGGTGCCCTCGATCGCCGGCAGCGCCGGCTCGGGCAGCGCGCCGATCTCCACCGTCCGCGTCGCCGCCTTCCTGAGCCTTGCGCCCTCGACCGTCACGAACGAGGGGCAGAAGCCCTTCAGGCACGAGAAGTCCTTGTTGCAGCTCGACTGGTCGATGGCGCGCTTGCGGCCGAACTCGGTCTCCACCGGCACGATCGAGACGCAGTTCGACTGCACCCCGCAGTCGCCGCAGCCCTCGCAGACATCGGTGTTGATGAACACCCGGCGGTCGGGGTCGGGGAACTGGCCGCGCTTCCTGCGGCGCCGCTTCTCGGCCGCGCAGGTCTGCACGTAGAGGATGACCGAGACGCCCTCGATCTCGCGGAACTTCCGCTGCACGGCGTCGAGCTCCGCCCGCTCGTGCCGCTCGATCCCCTTCGGAAAGGCCGACCAGTCCGGCTCCTCCTTCTCGTCGTAGACGACGGCGAGGTGGCGCACCCCCATCGCCAGCACCTCGCGGGCGATCCGGTCGGCGGTCAGCCCGCCCTCGTTCCTCTGCCCGCCGGTCATGGCGACGGCATCGTTGAAGAGGATCTTGTAGGTGATGTTCGTGCCCGCCGCGAGCGCCGCCCGGATCGCCAGGATCCCCGAATGGTTGTAGGTGCCGTCGCCGAGGTTCTGGAACACGTGCGGGCGCTTCGAGAACGGCGCCTCGCCGATCCAGTTCGCCCCCTCGCCGCCCATCTGGGTGAAACCCACGGTGTCGCGGTCCATCCACTGGACCATGTAGTGGCAGCCGATTCCGGCATAGGCCCGGCTGCCCTCGGGCACCTTCGTCGAGGTGTTGTGCGGGCAGCCCGAACAGAAGTAGGGCACCCTCTGGGCGAGGTCGCGGGCGTTGTCGGCCTTCCGCGCCTCGGCAAGCCGGGCGAGCCCCGCCCGGATGCGGTCGGTGCCGCGGCCCTCCTCGATGAGGATCTGCCCGATCCGCTCGCCGATCAGGATCGGGTCGAGCGCGTAGCGCGTCGGGAACAGCTCCACCTGCCGGCCGTGCTCCCAGGTGTCGCCCTTGTGCCAGCCGTAGACGCGCCGGCCGCGGCGGTCGTCGAAGATCGCCTCCTTGACCTGCACCTCGATCAGCTTGCGCTTCTCCTCGACGACGACGATCAGCTCCAGCCCCTCGGCCCAGTCGTGGAAGCTCACCATGTCGAGCGGGAAGGTCTGCCCGACCTTGTAGGTGGTGATGCCCAGCCGGTCCGCCTCGGCCTCGTCTATACCCAGAAGCGACAGCGCGTGCACCAGGTCGAGCCAGTTCTTGCCCGCGGCCACGAAGCCGATCTTCGCGCCCGGCCGCCCCCATACCCTCCGGTCGATTCCGTTCGCCTTGGCAAAGGCTTCCGCCGCGAACCTCTTGTAGTCGATCATGCGCGCTTCCTGCGCGACGGGGGTGTCGAGCAGGCGGATGTTGAGCCCGCCCTCGGGCATCCGGAACTCCGGCCGCACGAAGCGCATCCGGTCGGGGCGGCCGTCCACCACCGCGGTCGCCTCGATCGTGTCCTTCATCGTCTTGAGCCCCACCCAGACGCCCGCGAAGCGGCTGAGCGCAAAGCCGTAGAGCCCGAAGTCGAGGATCTCCTGCACGCCGGCGGGGCTGACCACCGGCATGTAGGCATCCACCATCGCCCAGTCCGACTGGTGCAGCGTGGTCGAGCTCTCGCCGGTGTGGTCGTCGCCCATGGCCATGAGCACGCCGCCGTTCGGCGAGGTTCCGGCCATGTTGGCGTGGCGCATCACGTCGCCCGACCGGTCCACCCCCGGCCCCTTGCCGTACCACAGCGCGAAGACCCCGTCGAAGCGCCCCTCGCCCCTCAGCTCCGCCTGCTGGCTGCCCCAGACCGCCGTCGCGGCGAGGTCCTCGTTGAGCCCCGGCTGGAACAGGATGTCGGCGGCCTCCAGTTCCTTCCGCGCCCGGCTCATCTGGAGGTCCACCGCCCCGAGCGGCGAGCCGCGGTAGCCGGTGACGTAGCCCGCGGTGTTCAGGCCCGCCGCCCGGTCGCGCGCCTTCTGCATCAGCATCAGCCGCACCAGCGCCTGGGTGCCGTTCAGCAGGACCGGGCTCTTGGCCAGGTCGAACCGGTCGCTCAGCGATACGTCCTGCAGCGTCATCGCACCCCCCTGTCCGAAGCCTAGCACGGATTATAGGTCAAAATTGTTGACCTACAAAGGCGTTTTTTCCCAAAGTCTTCGTTTGCATGCGCAGCATTTCCCGGCGTAGTCTCCCGGCGCGTTAGCGTCTGACAATCGAAACGGAATTGCGCGCTTGGACTGGGACAAGCTCCGAATCTTCCACGCCGTCGCGGAAGCGGGCAGCCTCACCCACGCGGGCGAGCAGCTGCACCTGTCGCAATCGGCGGTCAGCCGCCAGATCCGGGCGCTCGAGGAAAGCCTCGACACCACGCTCTTCCACCGCCACGCCCGCGGGCTGATTCTCACCGAGCAGGGCGAACTCCTGCACGAGGCGACCTCGGCGATGGTCAAGCGGCTCGAGACCGCCGCCGCCCGCATCCGCGACAGCGAGGAGGAGGTCTACGGCGAGCTGCGCGTCACCACCACCACCGGCTTCGGCTCGCTCTGGCTCGCCCCGCGCCTGCCCGCGCTCTACGCCAAGTATCCCGACCTCAAGATCGACCTGATCCTCGACGAGCGCGTGCTCGACCTGCCGATGCGCGAGGCCGACGTCGCCATCCGCATGAAGGAGCCGAGCCAGGCCGACCTGATCCGCCGCCGGCTGATGAGCGTCCACATGCGGCTCTACGCCACGCCCGGCTACCTCGCCGAACGCGGCACGCCCGAGACGCTGGCCGACCTCGCCCGCCACCGGCTCGTCTGCCAGCACTACAGCTCCGCGCAGGTCTCGGCGGGGGCGATCCTCGTGCGGGAGCTGATGTCCTACGACATCCCCTCCACCCTCACCGTCAACAACTACTTCGGCGTGCTCCAGGCCGTGCTCGCCGGTCTCGGGATCGGCGTCCTGCCCGACTACGTGATCGAGGACTTCCCGCAGATCGTCCGCGTCCTGCCGGACGTCGAATCGGGCGAGATTCCGGTGTTCCTCGCCTATCCGGAGGAGCTCAGGCAGTCGAAAAGGATCGCCGCGTTCCGCGATTTCGTCAGCGAGGAGATCTTCGCGAGGCGCCAGAGGCTGCGCGAAGGGCCCACAACCCCCGGTTGAAGCGCCGAAGTGAGGCTTGTGCGCAACGCATGTCCGCCATGCCGCGCCCGCGACCCTTTTTCCCTTGAACCGCAAGGCTCGTGCACATAATTCCAGCAGGAAGCCGGTTGCGGGCTTGCTCGCACGGCTTCTTACCTCCCTGTTGGACTTTGGCCGAGCTTAGTCTCGGCCTTTTTTTTGCCCGCCCGCGTCCGGCGTCGCCGGGGGCCCCCGGGTGCCCGCGGGGGCCCGCTCCCGCTGAGCGCGATCGCGCAAACGAAAGGGCGCCCCGACTGGCGAGGCGCCCGCACCCTTCCGGCCGTCCGCGGTCAGGCCTGCGCCGCCGCCCGGTCCCTGGCGGCCAGTCGCCGCCGCCGCGATTCCTCGAACTGACGCTCGGTCACGCGGGCGTTGATGTAGGCGAAGGCAGCCACGAAGCCGAGGGTGCCGAAGGTGAGAATTCCGAGTCCGATTTCCATGGTCGTCTCCTGTGACTGGGGGTGGCCATGATCTGGTCTGGCTTCCGGTTTACGCCGCAGCGCAGCGACCGGATCACTCCGCCATGGAAATTCTCCTTTGCGTTCAATGGTATGCGCCCGCATACCGAAGGAACCGCTCAGCGGATGAGCACCACGACGAGAAGGAAGAACGCAAGCATCCCGAGCGGGCCGAACTGCGCGGCGACGAGGCTCGCGCCGAAAAGCGCCGCAAGCACGCCGGCGACCACTCCGGCCCGCGCCCGCGGCGAGCGCGTCTCCAGCCACTGGCCGACCCCGGCCGTGTCGCGCCCCGGCCAGAACGCGGCCAGAAGCGCCGCGGCAACGGTCCGCGCCTGCCGCGCAAGGGTCTCGGTCAGGGGTCGGCGCTCCAGAGGCATCGCACGGCTCCTCCTCGGGGCACGCTCCTAGCACGCCCCTTCCCGCCGGGCAACGCAAGCCCCCCTTTCCCCCGCGCGGCCCGTGGCTTATCAGGGCGGCGGAACGCGGGGGACCACGATGGACGAGCCCAGCATCACGCCCGAACTTGTGGCCGCGCACGGGCTCAAGCCCGACGAATACGACCGGCTTCTGAACATCGTCGGCCGCACGCCCAGCTTCACCGAACTCGGCATCTTCTCGGCGATGTGGAACGAGCACTGTTCCTACAAGTCGTCGAAGAAATGGCTGCGCACGCTGCCCACCGCCGGCCCTCAGGTCATCTGCGGCCCCGGCGAGAACGCGGGCGTCGTGGACATCGGCGATGGCCCCGATGGAAAGAGACTGGCGGTCGTCTTCAAGATGGAAAGCCACAACCACCCCTCCTACATCGAGCCGCACCAGGGCGCGGCGACCGGCGTCGGCGGCATCCTGCGCGACGTCTTCACCATGGGCGCCCGGCCCATCGCGGCGATGAACGCGCTCAGCTTCGGCGAGCCCGCGCACCCCAAGACCGCGCATCTGGTAAAGGGCGTGGTCGAGGGCATCGGCGCCTACGGCAACGCCTTCGGCGTGCCGACCGTCGGCGGCGAGGTCCGCTTCCACCGCAGCTACAACGGCAACTGCCTCGTCAACGCCTTCGCCGCCGGCCTCGCCGAGGCCGACCGGATCTTCTACTCGGCCGCCTCGGGCGTCGGCATGCCGGTCGTCTACCTCGGCGCCAAGACCGGGCGCGACGGCGTGGGCGGCGCCACCATGGCCTCGGCCGAGTTCGACGACACGATCGAGGAGAAGCGCCCGACCGTGCAGGTCGGCGACCCCTTCACCGAGAAGCGCCTGCTCGAGGCCTGCCTCGAGCTCATGGCCTCGGGCGCGGTGATCTCGATCCAGGACATGGGCGCGGCGGGGCTGACCTGCTCGGCCGTCGAGATGGGCGACAAGGGGGGCCTCGGCATCCGGCTCGACCTCGACCGGGTGCCGGTCCGCGAGAAGGGGATGACCGCCTACGAGATGATGCTGTCGGAAAGCCAGGAGCGGATGCTCATGGTGCTGCGCCCCGAGAAGGAGGCCGAGGCGCGGGCGATCTTCCAGAAGTGGGATCTCGACTTCGCGGTGATCGGCGAGACGATCCCCGAGGACCGCTTCCTGATCCTTCAGGGCAACACGGTGAAGGCCGACCTGCCGCTCAGCCAGCTTTCCTCGCAGGCCCCCGAATACGACCGCCCGTGGGTCGAGACGCCGCCGCCCCCGCCGCTTGGCGAGGTGCCGGCGATCGACCCCATTGCCGGCCTGACGGCGCTGATCTCCTCGCCCTCCTACGCGCACAAGGCCTGGGTCTGGGAACAGTATGACAGCCAGGTCGGCGCCGATACCGTCGTCACCCCCGGCGCGGGCGCGGGCGTGGTGCGGGTGCACGGCACGGAGAAGATGCTCGCCTTCACCTCGGACGTGACGCCCCGCTACGTGAAGGCCAACCCCGTCGAGGGCGGCAGGCAGGCGGTGGCCGAGGCCTGGCGCAACCTCGTGGCCAAGGGCGCCCGGCCTCTTGCGGCGACCGACAACCTCAACTTCGGCAACCCCGAGAAGCCCGAGATCATGGGCCAGTTCGTCGGCGCGATCCGCGGCATCGGCGAGGCCTGCCGGGCGCTCGACTTCCCCATCGTGTCGGGCAACGTCAGCCTCTACAACGAGACCGACGGCAGGGCCATCCTGCCCACCCCCACGATCGGCGGCGTCGGCCTCATCGCCTCGGCCGCCGACCTGATCGCCGGGCAGCCCGCCGACGGCATGGTGGCGCTGGTGATCGGCGAGTCCCGCGGCCACCTCGGCCAGTCCGCGCTTCTGGCCGAGATGTTCGGCCGCGAGGAGGGCGACGCCCCGCCCGTGGACCTCGCCGCCGAACGCCGCAACGGCGAGTTCCTGCTTGCGAACCGCGGGCTGATCGGCGCCGCGACCGACCTCTCCGACGGCGGCCTCGCGCTCGCCGCCTTCGAGATGGCCGAGGCCGCGGGCATCGGCGTCGCGCTCGACAGCGACGACACCGCAGAGCTCTTCGGCGAGGACCAGGCCCGCTACCTCGTCGCCTGCTCGATGGACGAGGCCGAGGCGCTGAACGTCGCGGCGAACGCCGCGGGCGTGCCGCTCCGCGCCGTCGGCCGCTTCGGCGGCGACACGGTGCGCCTCGGCGGCTCCGAGGCAAGCCTCTCGGCGCTGTCGGAGATCTACCGCACGGCCTTCGCCCGCGCCGTCGAGGGCTGACCTTGCGCACCCCCCGCCCGGCCTCTAGATTCGCCGCAGAGACGACCGGAGATCCGACCCCGCCATGCCGATGCGCGCCGAAGAGATCGAGCAGCTGATCCGGGCGGCCTTCCCGCAGGCGAAGGTCACGATCACCGACCTTGCCGGCGACGGCAACCACTGGGCGGCCGAGGTCATCGACGAGAGCTTCCGCGGCAAGAACCGCGTCGAACAGCAGCGCGCCGTCTATGCCGCGCTGAAGGACAAGATGGCCGGCAGCCACGGCGAGCTGCACGCGCTCGCGCTGACCACGAAGGCGCCGTCGCCATGATGATCCATCTCGCGCTCATCGGCCTCGTGGCGTTCGCGGTCCTCCGCGTGCTCGCCCGGGCATGGAACGACGATGACGATGACGGGCACGGCGGCGGGGGCGGCCCGGGAAGCCGCCGCCGCATCCGCGTCCGCATCGACGAAGGCAACGGCAGAGGAAGGGGGCGGCCATGACCGCACAGGACCGTATCCGCGAAACCGTCACCGGCAACGACGTCGTGCTCTACATGAAGGGCACCAAGGCCATGCCGCAATGCGGCTTCTCCTCCCGCGTGGCGGGCGTGCTCAACTACATGGGCGTCGACTACGTGGACGTGAACGTGCTCGCCGACGAGGAGATCCGGCAGGGCATCAAGGACTATGCCGACTGGCCGACGATCCCGCAGCTCTACGTCAAGGGCGAGTTCGTGGGCGGCTGCGACATCGTGACCGAGATGACGCTCTCGGGCGAGCTCGACCAGCTCTTCGATGCCAAGGGCATCGCCTACGACAAGGAAGCGGCCGACCGCATCCGCGCGGCGAACGGCTGACCGCCCGGCGCGGCGCGGGCGGCCTCAGCCGTCCGCCGCCTGCGCCTCGATCGCCTCCGCCAGCGCCTCGGCGCGCGCGACGAGCGCCTCCAGCCGCGCCGCGGCTTCCGCGATCTCCGCGGCATCGGCCTCCGGGGCGCCCGAGGCGAGGCGGTCCTCCAGCCCCGCGGTCCGGTCGGCCAGCATCAGCCCCGCCATCAGCAGCATCTGCGCCTCGGGCATCTTGCCCAGGCTCTGCACCAGCGCCGAGGCCTCGGCATCGAGCAGCCGGGCGGCCGTCTCCAGGAATTCCTCCTCGCCCGGCTGGCAGGCCACCGCGAAGGGCCGCCCGCCGATCCGTATCTGCAGTTCAGACATTGGGCTGCTCCTCGATCAGCGGCGTCAGTTCGGCCAGGATCGCGTCGAGCTCGGCGCGGTCCGCCGCCTGCGCGGCGCGGGTCGCCTCCAGTTCCGCCTCGAGCGCGGCGTTCACCTCCGCGGCCCCCGCCGTGCCCGCAACCGCCGCCGCGCGCAGGCCCTGCGCCGCCTCGCGCAGCGCCGCGTTCACGCGCCTCAGCCGCGCGACCTCGGCCGCGAGCTCCTCGCCCCGCGCCTGAAGCCGGCCCACCCGGGCCTCGAGCTGCGCCACGGTCTCGTCCTGCTTGGCCCGAATCGCCTTGATCCGCTCGGCAAGCTGGCCGTGCGCGGCCTTCTCGGCCGCAAGCTCGGCCCTCAGGCGCGCCGCCTCCTCCCGCGCGGCCCCGGCGTCGGGCGCCTCGAGGCGCTCCACCCCCGCGGCAATGCGCCTGAGCGCGGCATCGAGGCGCGCCTCCAGCGCGGCGAAGTCGGTCATCGGCCCTCCCTGCGTGGTCCTGCCCGGCGCCCCCTGCCGGGCGGCGGTCCGAATCGCCGCGGCCGGGGAGCTTTCCCGATTTTAGCGCCCGGCACCGCGAATTGCGCCCCCATTCGCCCCGCGCGCCCCGCCGCCGGGGCGCCCGCGCTTGATCTCGCCGCCCCGCCTGCTATCACCCGCCCGACCCCTTGCAGGAAGGACCGGCCCCCGTGGACATTGCATCGCTCCGCCAGACCCACCCCGACCACTGGGCCAAGGCCGCCGCGCTCAGGATGCTCGCCATCGACGCGGTGCAGGCCGCGAACTCCGGCCATCCGGGAATGCCGATGGGCATGGCCGACGTGGCGACCGTGCTCTTCTCCCGGCATCTCAAGTTCGATGCCGCCGCCCCCGACTGGCCCGACCGCGACCGCTTCGTGCTCTCTGCCGGCCACGGCTCGATGCTGCTCTACGCGCTCCTGCACCTCACCGGCTACGAGGGGATGACGATCGACGAGATCCGCGCCTTCCGCCAGTGGGGCTCCAGGACGGCGGGCCACCCCGAATACGGCCACGCCAAGGGCATCGAGACGACGACCGGCCCCCTCGGCCAGGGGCTCGCCAACGCCGTCGGCATGGCCATCGCCGAAGAGCGGATGCGTGCCGACTTCGGCGCGAAGATCGCCGATCACCGGACCTGGGTCATCGCCGGCGACGGCTGCCTGATGGAGGGCATCAGCCACGAGGCGATCGGCCTTGCGGGGATGCAGCGCCTCAAGCACCTGATCGTGCTCTGGGACAACAACGGCATCTCGATCGACGGCAAGGTCTCGCTCGCCGACCGCACCGACCAGCGCGCCCGCTTCCGCGCCGCCGGGTGGGAGGTGCTGCACTGCAACGGGCACGACCCCGAGGACATCGACCGCGCGCTCACCGCGGCGCGCGCGGCCACCGGGCCGGTGATGGTGGACTGCGCCACCCACATCGGCTTCGGCAGCCCGAAGAAGCAGGACACCGCCGGCGCCCACGGCTCGCCCCTCGGCCCCGAGGAGATCGAGAAGGTGCGCGAGATCTACGGCTGGCCGCATGCGCCCTTCGTCATCCCCGACGAGATCCGCCGCGCCTGGGCCGCCGTCGGCGCACGGGGCCGGGCCGAGCGCGAGGCCTGGGAGGCGCGCCTTGCCGCGCTGCCGGCGGGCAGGCGCGCCGAGTTCGAACGCCGCATCGCGGGCGAACCGCCGAGGAAGCTCGGCGCGGTGATCCGGGCGCTCAAGAAGCAGGTCAGCGAGGCCAAGCCGAAGGTCGCCACCCGCAAGTCGTCCGAGATGGTGCTCGAGGTGCTGAACCCCGTCGCGCCCGAGACGGTCGGCGGCTCGGCCGACCTCACCGGATCGAACAACACCAAGACGTCCGACCTCGGCGTGTTCTCCCCCGAGAACCGCAAGGGCCGCTACATCTACTACGGCATCCGCGAACACGGCATGGCGGCGGCGATGAACGGCATGATGCTCCACGGCGGCATCCGGCCCTACGGCGGCACCTTCCTCGTCTTCGCCGACTACGCCCGCGGCGCGATGCGGCTCTCGGCGCTGATGCGCCAGCCGGTCGTCTACGTGCTGACGCACGACTCGATCGGCCTCGGCGAGGACGGGCCGACGCACCAGCCGGTCGAACACCTCGCCATGCTGCGCGCGACGCCGGGCTTCCTTGTGTTCCGCCCCGCCGACACGGTGGAGACGGCCGAGGCCTGGGAACTGGCGCTCATGTCGAAGGACCGGCCCTCGGTGCTGGCGCTCACCCGGCAGAACCTGCCGACCGTCCGCACCGCCCACACCGCGCGCAACCTCACCGCACAGGGCGCCTACGTGCTCGCCGAGGCCGAGGGGCGGCGGCAGGCGCTCTTGATGGCGACGGGCTCCGAGGTCGAGATCGCGCTCAGGGCGCGCGACCTGCTCCAGGCCGAGGGGATCGGGACCAGGGTCGTGTCGATGCCCTCGTGGGAGCTCTTCGAGGAACAGCCCGAGAGCTACCGCCGCAAGGTGCTGCCCGCGGGGCCGGTGCGCGTCGCCGTCGAAGCCGGCATCCGCTTCGGCTGGGACCGCTGGCTCTACGGCGAGCGCGGACGGCGCGAGAAGTCGGGCTTCGTGGGGATGCACGGCTTCGGTGCCTCGGCACCCGCCGAACGGCTCTATGCCGAGTTCGGCATCACCCCCGAGGCGGTGGCGGCGAAGGCCAGGGCCCTGCTCGGGCGCTGACCGGGAGTCCGGCATTAACCTTCCGGCGGCGGCGGTCCGGCCCCCGCGCATGGGTCGCGCGCGGTGCACGCGCGGTGCACGCGCTGTGCACGGGTTGTGCACCGGCGCTCTGGCGCCCGGGACCGCTCCCCGGCGGCGTTAACCTCCGGCCTCAGAGCGTCGAGTTCGTCGCCCCGCCGTCGAGCAGGATGTTCTGGCCGACGATGAACCCGGCATGGACCGAGCACAGGAACGCGCAGGCCGCGCCGAACTCCTCCGCCGTGCCGTAGCGCCCGGCGGGGATCGTCGCGGCGCGCCGCGCCCGGGCCTCCTCGAGGCTGATGCCTTGCGTCTCCGCGACGCCCCGGTCGAGGGAATCCGCCCGGTCGGTCGCATGAATTCCGGGGAGCAGGTCGTTGATCGTTATGCCTTTTCCCGCAACCTGACGGGCCGTCCCGGCGACGAAGCCGGTCAGCCCCGCCCGGGCGGCGTTCGACAGGCCGAGCGCCGGGATCGGCGCCTTGACCGACTGCGAGGTGATGTTGACCACCCGCCCCCAGCCACGCGCCATCATCCCCGGCAGGCAGGCCTGCATCAGCGCGATGGGGGTCAGCATGTTGGCGTCGAGCGCGCGGATGAAGTCCTCCCGGCTCCAGTCGCTCCAGAGGCCCGGCGGCGGACCGCCCGCGTTCGTCACCAGGATGTCCACCTCCCCGGCCGCCGCCAGGACCCGCGCCCGGCCGGCCGGATCGGTGATGTCGGCTGCCACGCAAGTGACTGGAACGCCGTGCCTTTCCCGGATCGCGGCGGCCGTCGCCTCGAGCGCCTCGGCGCCGCGCGCGTTCAGCACCAGAGCAACCCCCGCATCCGCCAGCGCCTCGGCGCAGCCGCGCCCGAGGCCCTTAGAGGCGGCCGTCACCAGCGCCCGCCTGCCCCTGATCCCCAGATCCATTCCCCGCTTCCCTTCCCTGCAGGCCCGTGCCTTCCGCCGCATTTGCGCCAGAAACTGCCGGAAAAGCCAAGTCCGGCCGCCACCATGCCGCCGACATCGTCGCGCAGACGTACGCGACGGATTCACATTCGCAGGGCGGAATGATAATGACGGTCAGGGTCGAGGGTGTCATGCAGGCCAAGGCATCGCCGGTCGCGGCTTCCGCGCCGCGCCTCACGTGTCACGTCTTCCGCGCAGACGAGCTTGCCGTCGTCGCGGGCGTCTGCCTCGGCGACCCGCTCGGATCGCCCGCCGACCTCTGCCCCGGCGACGTCTACGCGCTGAAGCCCTCCGCCCGCCCCCACCGGCTCGACCTGCGCGAGGCGCCGGATGGCCGGCACATCGCCACGGCCGAGAGCGAGGCCGCGCCCGAAGGCGCCGAGGCGGTCCGCGAGGCGCGGCTGACCTTCATGGCCCCCGACGGCAGCCGGGCGGAAATCCTCGTGCTCAAGGTGCGCCCGGCGCGCGAGGGCGCCCGGCGCTGGTTCCTGCCGCTGACGCCGCTCGAGGCCGACCTCGACTACACGCTGATCGAGGCCGAGCGCGACCCGCCGGAGCTTCCGCTGGTCGATGTCACCTCCGTCGCCTTCGCGCGGCGGACGCGGATCACGCTTGCCGACGGCAGCCAGCGCCCGATCGAGGGCCTCAGGCCCGGCGACCTTGTCCTGACCCGGGACAACGGCCCCCAGCCGCTGCGCCATGTCCTGTCGCGGACGGTCCGCGCGATCGGCAGCTTCGCGCCGGTGGTCATCGCGCGGGGCGCGGTCGGCAACGCCAGCGATCTCGTCGTCAGCCAGCACCTGCGGCTGTTCCTCTACCGGCGCGGCGAGGACCGGCTGGCCGACCGCGCGGAGACCCTCGTCAAGGCAGCCGATCTTGTCGACGGCGCCGCCGTGACGCTGCGCAAGGGGGGCTACTGCGACTACATGAGCCCGGTGTTCGACCGCCACGAGGTGATCTATGCCGAGTGCGTTCCGGTCGAGAGCCTGCTGGTGAACGCCGATACCCGCTGCCGGATGCCGCAGGAGGACCGCGCCGCGCTCGACGCGATGCTGCCCGACCTCGCACAGGCGCCGCTGCGCGCCGCCGAGGCGCAGGCCGCCGCGCTGGAGCGGGCGCGCGCCGAGCTCTTCCGGCCGCGCCGCCGCTAGGTCGTGGACTCATTTGCTTTGATCCAGAGCCTTGCGCAGGCGAGGTGGAGGGCGGCGAGGAAGTTTGCGGCGGTCTTGAAGTAGCGCGTGGCGATGCCGCGGAAGTGCTTGAGCCTGTTGAA